>Ga0153980_1000013_pt1 | contig 398782 bp, 374 predicted proteins | sample TSGA064MetaG_FD_104722 | JGI IMG/M metagenome (GOLD analysis project Ga0153980, IMG submission 104722) | Attine ant fungus gardens microbial communities from Georgia, USA - TSGA064 MetaG | ecosystem: Host-associated > Fungi > Mycelium > Unclassified | place: USA: Georgia, Magnolia Springs... | reverse complement strand
TTTGGGACCAGGGGGTCGCATGTTCAAATCGTGTCATCCCGATTTTTATATGCGGGTGTAGTTCAATGGTAGAACTTTAGCCTTCCAAGCTAATAGCGTGGGTTCGATTCCCATCACCCGCTTCATGGTAACAACAAAGAGAGCTCTTGCTTATTGCAAGGGCTCTTTTTGATATAGTAAGCTCATATAAGAAAATAGTGGGAGGACTTATGAAAAATAAAATAGAAACGCCAAAGATTCCCCTGGAACTCGAAGACTTATCGTTAACTTTAGAAGCATGGGAGAGTAAAGAAGAAATCAAACATGGACGATTTAGCAATATGTCTATTGAAAATCAGAGCGCCAGCAGGGTTTCATTCGATAAAGTGGTCTTTGAGAACGTGATCTTCAGCCAGTCCTCTCTCCCCGAAGTCGAGCTTACGGATGTGATTTTTGATAAATGTGATTTGTCTAATATGGACTTTAACGGTTCTTTCCTCCACCGGACAGAATTTAGAAACTGTAAATTGCTTGGTACTAATTTTTCAAATAGCAGGCTCCAAAATGTAAGCTTTCAGGGATGTGTAGCTGATCTTTCTTTATTTCGATTTTCCAAGTTTAAACAGGTGAAGTACACGGAATGTTCTCTGGTGAGTGGCGATTTCTTTCAAGCTACAGCTCAAAAACTGGAGTTTTCTGAATGCAATATAGATCAAGCTCTTTTGTCTGGGGTTAAGCTTAAGGGAGTGGACCTTAGTGACTGTAGCTTTGAAAGGTTACACGTGGATATTGAGGACCTGGAAGGATGCATCATCTCTGATGCTCAGGCCGCCTCTTTTGTTGGATTATTAGGCTTAATTGTAAAGTAAGTTTGATTATGCGAGTGATCTTTGTTTAAATGAAGAGATCAACGAATGTACAATAGCATGCTTTCACTGATAAAAAGGAGGCGTATTATGAAAAGGGCTCTCGTTATTGGAGGAAATGGAACATTAGGCAAGGCTGTTGTAGCAAAGCTTCAGGAATATTCCGTTGAGGTCATTACAGCTGGCAGGCAATCCGGGGATTACCATGTAGATATGACCTCGACTGAGAGTATTACATCCCTCTTTGAAACGGTAACTAATATTGATTATGTCATTGTTGCAGCAGGCCAGACCCATTATGCGAAGTTGGAGGAGCTGACTCCTGAGAACAACATGATTAGTGTGCAGGGGAAATTACTCGGTCAAGTGAATATCGTCTTGATTGGGCAGCACTACATCAACGATAAGGGAAGCTTTACGCTGGTCAGCGGCATTATACAGGACCATCCCATTCTGAAAGGCGCATCCAGTGCTATGGTCAACGGTGCAATTGATTCATTTGCCAAAGCAGCAGCATATGAGTTGCCGCGAGGTATACGTCTCAATTCGGTTAGTCCTAACCTGTTTGTTGAATCCGCAGAGAAATATAAGGGTGTGTTTATTGGATTTAATCCCGTTCCTGTGGAGCGGGTCGCCAATACATTTATTCAGAGTGCACTTGGGATCGAAACAGCCCAGACCTTTAAAATATATTAACTGTATGGAATATTAAATAAAGGAGATCAGCAGAATGTTCCTGCTGATCTCCTTTTGTTTTGGGTGAAAAGGGATGTAGGCTTGAATGTGCAGATAAATCAAGCTTATCATTGTATGTTTAAGCGATACGGTATGGATAGCAACAACCACTTAGTATCTTTCCAAGATAAGCTGAGTTTTCAGGCCATCGGCAGGAATGAGCCAGTTTTTGTTTTCCAGCACTTGCATGAGTTGGGTACGCAGTCCCGAAACAGCTGTAGAATCTGCTGTTTTGAACGAAATCTCTACGATATTCTCTAGACCTGTGCCTGCTGCGTTACGAATCGGCCATACTTCAAGGGTGAGTTCCTGTCCATTCCATGTACCTTCATAACGTTGGAATGTTACTGGGCCGTAGGCACGGGATGCCGTGAGTTGTTGTTTACCCCAATTGGAGGAGGACCAGTTTTTTAATTTGCCAGGCAGCTTGTCCAATAACATGCTCAAGGCTTCCTGCTGTGATGGAAGTTGTACGCCTGTAGCTTTGGTATCCACCTTTTTAGTGTTGGAGAAGCTCAATGTTTGTTTGCCATATCCCCAGTCAACTTCAGCCTCGTAGTTATCATCTGACGCATCAAATCCCTCTTGGTTAGCCAGAGTCAACGCCGCATTAACATCACCATTGATGACAGGATAGCGCTTTTTATAAGTCAGTTCATAATTATTCTTGTCATCTTTCTTCCGAAAACGGACATCCCATCCTGCTTGATTCAGATTGAGTGCATTGGTGTCGAAGTACTCTGCGCTAATATTTCTTGCTGTGGAGCTCAGGCCAAGCGTCTGAATGACTTCACTGCGTGGTGTCCCGTCTGTGTTCAATATCAGCTCCGGCTTAGCCAGGAACTTCACTTCATAAGCAGGAACGGCGTTGGCTGCTGCAGAAGCCTGCGGTGCTTCCAGAAACGTCAGTCCACTTCCCAATGTCACGATGCTCAGCATGAATGAGGCGGTTACCTTTTTCCATTTTTTCAAAACCAATCACTCCCTAGGCTGGATTAACGTACAGACTCACTTTATCGTCCGAGTATATGAAAGCGATTAAATAGAAGGACTCGTTGCGTTAACCCTGCATAGATTTGATGAATGCCAAGCGATAGTTTATATGGGATAGCAGGATCATGAATTAAAAAGAGAGACGCTGTGGCTCATGTCCCGCAGTACTTCCTTGAAGCGGTTAACCTGGACGGAAGGATGACGATCTTTGTTGTGGACGGTATAAATATGCCGCGGAGCCTGCTCCCCCGGAATGGGGAGGACCTTGATCAGTCCATGCTGCTCTTCCCACTGTACAGCCATTCGTGACATGAACGAGATATGACCGCCGAGTAGAACCAACTGCTTGATCGCTTCCAGAGAGTCCATCTCAACGGTGCTTCGCAAACGAATATCGTGTTGCTCCAGCCATTGGTTCGTTAAACGTCGAGTGCTGGATTCATCCCCATGCAGTGCAAAAGGAACCTGTGCCATATGCTCAGGTTTCAGCAAATCCCTCTGAGCCAAGGCATGCTGTGGTGAGCAGATTAATACCAGATCGTCTTCACACAGCGTTTCTGCTTGCAGTACCGGACCTACAAACGGCTCTGAAGAGATCACACCTAGATCAATCTGGTGACGGATCAGCATTTCGCGGATAACGGGTGAAGGTTTGACTGATAACATAATTCGAATACCGGGGAATTCCTGAGAAAATGTATTCAAAATAGGCGGCAGCAGATACGTTGCAGGTACATAGCTCGCTCCAATGTGCAGGGTGCCCCGATAGAGGCTGTCATATTCCTGTACTACCCGGCGTGCCTCCTGGGTCAGGGCATTGATTTTGACGGAATAGTGTAAAAGGGCTTGTCCAGCCTCGGTGAGAAAAGTCTTTCCACTACGCGATTCGAATAATCGCACCCCCATCTCTTCCTCCAAAGACTTCATATGAAAGGTAACGGTAGGCTGCTTGATGCCGAGAAGCTCGGCCACGCTGGTCATATGATGATGCTTATCAATGAGTTCAACAATTTGCAGTTTAATCAGGTTCAACGAATCCAACACTCCTCTCCGGTAACTTTGAATCTCCTTATATAGATTTAATCTATGAAGATCAACAGAATTCATCTAAAAAGTTAATTCCAATTTTACATTTCTAACATACAACTCGCGAAAGCGGACGTTAGACTGAGAACAGTACAAGAAGACAGGCAGGGATGCTTATGAAAATGGAAATTAGGGGAATTCAAAAATCATTCAATCGCACTCCCGCGCTGCTGCCCACGGATTTAACACTCCAGCATGGACAGTTTACGACGCTGCTCGGACCATCCGGCTGCGGCAAAACGACGTTGCTGCGCATGCTGGCGGGGCTGGAGCAACCGGATGCGGGAGAAATCGTCGCGGATGGAAAGAGTTTTTACTCGGCGACGAAGCGAATAGATGTACCGACACATAAGCGTAATCTGGGCATGGTGTTTCAGGATTTTGCATTATGGCCGCATATGACAGTATACGAAAATGTGGCGTTCGGCCTGAAAGCCGGAAAGCAGAAATCTGATCTGCGCCAGAAGGTGACCGAAGCACTTGGCATGGTTCGCCTGCAAGGCATGGAGGATCGTTATCCTCATCAGCTGTCGGGAGGACAGCAGCAACGGGTTGCTTTTGCCAGAGCGGTAGCAGTAAGACCGGGGATTATTCTGTTCGATGAGCCGCTAAGTGCACTGGATGCTGTGCTGCGGGAAGAGATGCGAATTGAGATGATGTCATTGGTACGGGACATGGGACTGACAGCGTTGTACGTCACCCATGATCAGGTTGAGGCGATGTCGATGTCGGATGAGATTGTGGTGATGGAAAAAGGGCGTATATTGCAAAAGGGAACCCCGGAAACGATCTACGCATCACCAAGCGATCCTTTTGTTGCTTCGTTTATCGGAAAGTCCAATTGGCTTACGCCTAATCAGTCCATGGTGAGACCGGAACATGTCTCCTGGAGCAAAACAGGTCATGACGATCTGTGTTATCAGGCGGTAGTGCTCAGCGTCAGTTATGTAGGAGAGCGTTATGAAATTCGGGTACAGATGGAGGGACTGGGTGTATGGACAGCCTATCTGGATCGAAGAGTACGCGTAGGGGAGAAGGTTCAGCTCTATGTAGCCCCGGAGCGGATTTGCCGAATGAACGGACAAGACACTCCGAATGTGAAGCCGAGAGAGTTCATCGCAGCAGCCAACTGATCATGTTGAGCATAGAGCGTGAGGTTGCAGAAACGTGAATACAAATATAATCAGAAACCAAGGGAGATGGAATAAAAATGTTGGGTATGAAAACACGGAAAAGAAGCGCAATGCTGTTATTATCAGCGGTAATGAGTATCAGTTTGTTCGGATGCAGTACAGGTAATTCAACTACCGGGAATGCGGGACAAGCTGCTGGGGAAGGCAGCACGGCTACTGCATCAGCGGAAACAACAAAACCAGCCGGCGGTAAGCTGGTATTGTACAGTGCAGGACCTCAGAAGCTGGCGGATAATATCATCAGCGGATTTACAGCCAAGACGGGCATTGAAGTGGAGATGTTCCAGGGTACGACAGGCAAAATTCTGGCTCGCATGGAAGCTGAAAAATCCAATCCGGTAGCAGACGTGGTTATCCTGGCCTCCCTGCCTTCGGCACAAGCATTGAAAGCGGACGGTCTCACACTCCCATATCCTGATGCGGAGAATGCAGACAAGCTGAACAAGGATTGGTCGGATGCCAACGGCAACTATTTTAGCTCCAGTGCTTCGGCACTCGGAATTGTCTACAATACGAAGCTGGTGTCCACGCCACCAACCAGTTGGGCTGAGCTGGCAACACCTGCCTGGAAAGATGTTGTGAACATTCCTGATCCTACACTGTCCGGTTCCGCGCTGGACTTCATTACGGGATACCTGAGTGTGAATGGAGATAAGGGATGGGATTTGCTGGACAGCTACAAAGCGAATGGTGTAGCGATGGCAGGAGCGAATCAGGAAGCACTTGACCCGGTCATTACGGGAGCGAAGAGCATCGTAGCGGCTGGTGTGGACTACATGGCGTATTCCTCCAAAGCCAAAGGTGAACCGCTGGACATCGTATATCCAGAGGAAGGGACTGTAATCAGTCCAAGACCGGCAGCGATTCTGAAATCGAGTCAGAATGTGGAGAATGCCAAGGCGTTTATCGACTACCTGTTGTCTGATGAGGCACAAAAGCTTGTTGCAGATGCTTACCTGATTCCGGGTCGTGAAGACATCGAGGCGACTAATCGGGCAAATCTGAAAGATATTCCGCAGCTTAAAGTGGATTGGAACTGGATGAGTGAACACGGAGATGAGACAGCGGCACGTTTCTCCGAGACTTTTAAATAAGAGTAGTGTTAGGACGAGCAAATCGAGCAACTAGAGCGACTTAGAGTGAAGAGACGATTGTCTTGTGGAAGTCATGTGAGGTGAAATCGTAGTGAAACCTGTTGTAGTAGACAACAACCGTATTTTTCGGAGAGTGGGCGTGATTCTGGCCCTCTTTCTGCTAACGATAAGCATTGGTGTACCGCTCTTGCTGATTTTTTGGCAAAGTGTGTATCCGGATGGGCAATGGGATTGGATGGCTCCGATTCGAACCATTACTGGACAGCATTTATCCGGGGTTCTGCTGAATTCCGTCTGGCTGGGGATCTGCGTGGTAGCTGTAACAACGCTCCTGGCACTGCCACTGGCCTGGATGATGGCGAAGACCCGGATGGGTCAGCATCGCTGGGTGGACGTGATCCTGATGATTCCGTTCATGACCCCGCCGTATATCGGCTCCATGGGATGGATTCTGTTTATGCAAAAAGGGGGATACCTACAGCATTGGGTGCCCTCCGCTGCGAGCTGGAGTGAGTTGTTCTTCAGCTTCTGGGGCATGGTGCTCATTATGAGCCTGCATCTGTTCCCTTTCCTGTATCTGTTGCTTCGGGATGCCATCATTCGCATTGGAGGCAATCTGGAAGAAGCGGGGGCGGTGCACGGGGGACGTGCGGGATACCGATTCAGACGTATTATTTTGCCACTGCTGTTGTCTTCCTATGGCATGGGGATCATGCTCGTCTTTGTCAAAACGATTGCGGAATTCGGAACACCGGCCACCTTCGGGCGCCGTATCGGTTATTATGTCATGACCTCTGAGATCCACAAGTATATCTCCAGTTGGCCGATTGATTTTGGTAAGGCAACCTCGCTTGCGTCGGTGCTGCTGTCGGTCTGTCTAGTGATGTGGTATATGCAGTCTGCCATGAGTCGAAAGTTCACGTACCGTCTCGTAGGGGGCAAGGGGCAGCGTTCGAAACGATACTCCCTACGCGGCGGAGCGGGTTGGTTGTGCGGGTTGTATCTCGCGTTGCTGCTGATTCTGTCGGTGGGCATTCCGTATTTCTCCATTATTGCTGCATCGACCATGAAGCTGCGCGGAGCGGGATTGTCCTTCGACAATCTGACGCTGGATCACTACCGGGAATTGCTGTCCTGGGGATCGGTCAGTATGAAAGCAATCGGGAACAGTCTGGGGCTGTCATTAGCAGCTTCGACGGTTGCGGTTATTATCGGTACAGGTTTTGCACTGGTGATTGGTAAATCGTCTTCCTTTATACAGCGTGTCATTGACCTGTTCAGCCTGCTGCCGAATACGGTACCTGGCATTGTAATGGTTGTGGGTCTAATTCTGTTCTGGAATTCACCATGGATGCCATTCACCCTGTACAACTCGTACGGAATGGTTGTTCTGACGTATGTGGTACTCTTCTTGCCGTACACGGTACAGTATGTCAAATCAAGCTTCACCCAGATCGACGGAACGTTGTTCCAGGCGGGTCAGGTCTTTGGCGGAAGACCGCTATATATTCTGCGGCGCATTCTTCTGCCTCTGATTATCCCCGGCATGTTGGCCGGGTGGATGATGACATTCACCATCGCCACGCGGGAGCTGGTAGGGTCGTTGTTAATTTTGCCTCCATCGATGCAGACATCGGCTACGTATATTTTTGCTCAATTTGAACAAGGTCAGGTGTCACTCGGAATGGCCATGGCTGTTGTAACAGTCGGCATGACGGTACTGATGCTGCTCGGCATTGAAGTTCTGAATTCGAAGAGAAAGTGGAATGCATCATGATCAAACTGAAGGTATGGGGCGGGGCCGGGGAACATGGGCGCTCTGCCTATCTCCTGAGCGGGAGCCGGGTTCAACTTTTGCTGGATTGTGGCGTGAAAAAAGAAGGAGCCGGCGAGTATCCGTTGATTGAATCGGAAATCGTTAAGGAGTTAGATGTGGTTTTGTTGTCTCACGCCCATGAGGATCATTCTGTTGCTATTCCGTTGCTCTATAGAATGGGATATCAGGGTGAAGTATGGACGACGCGGGAAACCAGAGAGCAATTGGACACCTACTTCCGAGCTTGGCGAAGAAATATGGAGAGGGCAGGACACGCCCTCCCATACGAAGAAGGTGATGAACAACGGATTCGCTACCGATTTTTGGAGGATGAAGCCGAGGGTGGAACCTGGTTTGAAATGGTCCCTGGCGTCTCGGTGGTGTGGGGGCGTAGTGGGCACCTTGCCGGATCGGTATGGTTCGGGCTGGAAGTGGAGGATAAACGGATATTCTATTCCGGTGATTACACCTCCGAATCCATGCTTTTGCAGGAGGATTGTCCAGCGGATACGCTCGGGCAGGCAAAGTTACCACGTAACAGGAGCGGATTCGATACTCCAGTTAGTCAACGTTGGAAAACGGATATACGAACCGCCGTGAATGGTGGGCATGTCTTGACAGGAGAGCCATCCGCGTCGCAGACTCTTCCTTTTGCTGCATCCGAAGGGGGGTTGCGGTCTCACGTATCAGCAGGTAGAACGGTGCAGCAAGGGGATGCCTACGCCGTATCCAAGGGAGTAGAAGTGATCCATGCATCTTCATCCGGTCTTCTGGATTTGGCGATTATGGATGCTGCCTATGGAACAGATTGCGATACGCAGGCCAACAAGCTGGAACAGCTGGAGCAGGCCATTCATGAGACGATTGCCCGGGGTGGAAAGGTGCTATTGCCTATGCCCTCAGTAGGTCGTGGTCAGGAAATCATGCTGTGGGCACAGCAGCAGTTCCCGGACGTTCCGATTGTAGTGGAACAAGGGCTGGTGGACGGTCTGAAGCAGCTATTACGTGCGCCATATTGGCTAAAGGAAGAGGAAGACCACATTCCGGGCTCTGTAAAGGAAGCGATTGGGCGTTTCCTGAGGGGTCATGGATGGGAGATGCCTGTGACAAAGGAAGAGCGAGAGCGGCTACTGCATCAACATGCTGCCTCTTTGTGGTTCATTCCGGACGGGATGATGCAGTCCTCGCTTGCTCGCTGGTACTATAGCCAGTTTGCGGACGATGAACATAATCTGGTACTGCTCACTGGGCATGTCTCTGCTGGCACCTATGCTTACAGGCTGTTGCAGAATCCTGCAACACACGGAGCGTGCGAGGTACGGAAAATTCGTTATAAGGTGCATCAGGGATGGAAGGATGTCGAGAAAATGCTGCATCAGGTTCCTGCAAGGCATACGGTGCTTGTGCATGCGGACCGGGCAGAGACGGATAAACTGAGAGAAGGCTTACTCAGCGAAAAATCGGTCTCGGGGAAAGGGATTTTGCATTCGCTATCTCCTGGAGATGAGCTGTATCTGTAAGTTGAATTTGATAAAGATTGGATCTATTGTTAGGGCGTCCCTGTGGACGTCTTTTTGAATGTGGATTTCTATATAAAAAAGCATGATGAGAAGATATGCTTCTCATCATGCACGGGAGATGATTCAAGGAGAGAATCATCCGGAAATCATCCAATGGCTTTTAAAATTAGATTAGGGCTCGCGCTGAATAGGATGCTCCAGCTCTGAATGGCCCATCAAGCTATCCAGGGCTTCACCGTCCACCAGAATATCGATACTTTCTACTTCATCATATTGAAACATCGTCTGGGTCAGTGCATCCAATGCAAGCAGCTCGCCACTGGTTCCCAATTTGGCCTCATCCGGGATATGAACATCCAAAGTGACTTTGCCCTCGCCGTACTGTAGGGAGAGTAATTCGACTTTTTCCCAGAGGGATACGAGCTCCGAATCGGTATTGTTTTGTAAAGCTTCAAATGTTTTTTTGTATTTCTCGGAATCGTCCTTGTATTCAATTTCCTGCTCTTTTTTCTCAAGTTCCAGTACCTGGGCGTCTGCGAAATACACCTCAACCGCTTGTGTGTTCATTGTGCCCAGATCCACCTTTGTTTCGGAGGGGTTTGGTGACTGTCCCCCCTGAACAGCAGGTTCGGCCGACCCGGATTCACTGACTGGCTTCTGAGCACAACCAATGCCAACTATCATTAAGAAGGATAAGACGAGTGCACATCCCAATTTCGTTTTCAATGGATCACATCCTCCAGCATATTTACATTATGTTTTATCATTTAATTTATACCCAGATATTCCTTAATCCCATCTGCTATCGCTTGAGCGGCTTTCATCTGAACAACATCGGACGACATTAGTTCTTCATCTATAACATTACTCAGGAATCCCACTTCCAAAAGTACTGCAGCCATGGTCGTATCTCTGATCACTTCCAAGTTGCCATTTTTCACACCACGGTCTTTGAGTCCCATGGCTTTAACCAAACGTTGATGAATAATATTGGCTAATTCCTTGCTGCTGCTGCGTTGATAGTAGAACGTCTCTGTGCCTGTTGCTTGAGGTGAGGACTCCACATTATTGCCATGGATAGATACAAAAACATCTGCGTTTAATTGATTGGCGAGTCGAACACGCTCCGGGCGAGTGGGATAAGTATCACCGTCACGAGTCATCACCAATTCGATATCCGGTTCATTGAGAAGCAGTGCTTGTACTTTGAGAGCCAATGCCAGATTGTATTCTTTCTCGGGTTTGTTGGTAATGCTGGTTGTGCCTGGATCTTTACCCCCATGGCCTGGGTCGATGACAACGACCTTGCGTCCTGAATCGCCTACAGGAGTTACAGGAACGGGTGTGACATTATCTCCTGTAACATTCAGATCAATAATTAGTTTATCGGCAATGATGTTCTGGCTGTACTGTACATCCTTCACCTGATTCAATTCAACGACAATTCGAACTTGACCAGGGTCTTGTTTAAAAAGGGAATATCTAACTTCCGTTACATTGGGGTATGCGTCCACATCCAATTTGCCATTCATGTTTTGATTCAACGGTTGCGGTAGATCACCAAACACTGCTCCGGGCAGATCCACGACCAATCGATCGGGATTCTTCAAAGTCGTCATCACGGGTTTGGATTCACCATCCATAGACACGACGAGCTGATTGTTGGCAAATTGGATATCGGTAACATGTGTTAGTGCTGCTGGGTTACCGTTTCCTGAACCGTTGCCCGGCTCAACATTGGGCACTTTACTGGTGTCGGTGTTGATTAAGTATACAATCTTCTCCTTGTTGTTCCATTTCACGTTGAGTCCCATTTGTTCACTGACAAAACGAATGGGAACCACCGTGGTGTTATTTAAAATGAGTGGGGCTGTGTTCAAGGTAACTTGCTTGTCAGCAACCATGGCTTGCTTTTGATCAACGGTTAAAGAAATCGTTTTGTCATTTTGCTGGATCTTTACATTACGTGTATTTTGATTCCAATCCACTTTGAATTTTAAATTTTCGGCAACAACACGAATCGGAATCATAACATTCTTATTCACGATGGTCACCTGAACGTCACTTGGGAGGATTAATTCCTCGCCGTCCAAGAAGATTTTCGACGTGCTTGCAGCGGCATTTCCCTGATGAGGGAGTACAACCAGAAAGAACAGACTCAAAAACAGGAGTAAAATCGTTTTCTTCATTATGCACCTCTACTATTTATCGTTACTGTATGGATACTTATCCAGCTTGAACCATTCGGCAAACTCATTACGGCTAATTTTCTTAACAGGCTTCACCTTGTTACTCTCTATGCTATACCTATAAAGTATCATTTGATCAGATGGGTACTCACTGATGTAATCCAGTATTTTTCCGTTTTTTTGCCACAGAATCAGATTGGTACTAATATAATTGGTTGCCCTTGGCAGGTATATAAAGCTCTCTTTCTGAACATTGTAGATGGCTAGTGAGCTCTTGGAGGGATCTCCGTAAGAGAAAGCTATCTGATCTTCGTTGGGTGCCCAGTTATAGGTGGCAATGGTTTCTAAGTTTTTCTTGCCTGCTTTTTTCAATCGTTCATTTAAGTCCGTCACTTCACCCGTTTGAAGGTTAAGCAGCATCAGCGTGTTTCCTGAGCTGCGTTTTGCGTTTACAGCAAGCCATGTATTGGAGTTGGAGGCAACAACACTTGTGATATCGAGCCAATTGTCCTCCAAATCACTCGTTTCAATCGTATGTTTCTGGTTCCCCTTGGTGACGACAATGGATTGAATGACGTTTTGTTCAAATGTGGGCTTACCTTCCAACTTCAATGTAGTAGCGGTTAGAGTAATATTTCCTCCTTTCCAGATGATTTTGTTGGTACTGTTGCTCTTTTTAAACGGTTTGATGCTTGAATAGATGGAAGGAGTTACAGAAGTCGTATTAACGGAAAGTTGTGAAATTCGTTCTGGTGCAGCTGGTTTGGCACCAACAATGGATGACGATGTAGCCGTCAATCCCCCCAGTAATAGCACAGTCGAAAACCAAATAGCAGCGTTATTCATCTTGGTATCTCCCTCCGCTGGTGACAGTTTATAACCCTCAACATATCGATTCCAAAATATACCTTCGTTATATAAACGGTAAAATTGTAAAAATGTTTCTTTTTTGATCGTTATTTATCTATTTTTATTCATAGAAAACTTCTTGGGAGCATTCCAGTTTGAGCAAAGACTAGCTAAGGCTGGAATAGTGTAATTAAATTTCATAAAATATTTGACTTGTAAAATTTTATATCATATACTGGGTGAAATTATGGCAGGATGACGTGTTCATCGGGTCTGGCGGGAGGTTGTGAATGGATGGATACAGGCAGCTATCCGATGTGGGAGCAATATCGCTTGAAACGGGAGCATTACATTATTGGACTGATGTCAGGCACGTCCCTCGACGGGACGGATGCGGCATTGGTGCGTATTCTGACAGATGACAGCGGGGCATTGCAAAAGATCGCTCTGGTTGACTTCGTCTGCGTACCGTACTCCAATGAATTGAGAGAAGTGCTGATTCGACTATGTTCACCGGAGACGGCACGTGTGGATGAGATGACGGCTGCACATTTTGGCGTATCGGAGTGGTATGCTCACAGTGTCAAAGAGCTTATTCGATCCTCAGGAATCTCGTCCGGGCAGGTGGATGCGATCAGCATGCACGGACAGACCGTATGGCACGCACCTGTAGCTTCAGCTTTTCCAGGGCCAGCAGGCGAGAGTCTTCCAGTGGTGTCCACGTTACAGATTGGCGAAAGCGCCGTTGTACGTGAACGAACGGGCCTGCCAGTGGTCGGTAATTTGCGGGCACGGGATATGGCGGCAGGCGGGGAAGGCGCTCCACTTACCCCTTATGCCGATGCATTGATGTTCCGCAGTCCGGAGGAAGGACGTCTGGTGCAAAATATCGGCGGTATTGGCAACGTTACGGTGCTGCCATCAGCGTCTTCTAATGAAGGTATTTCGGCTTTTGATACGGGACCTGGCAATATGGTGATGGACGCGATCGTACGCCAGGCGACAGGTGGGCGGCAGCACTATGATCCAAATGGAAGCATCGCCGCACAGGGAAAGTTCGATCAGGATCTGGTAGATCTGTGTTTGGACGATGCCTATTTCAAAAGACTGCCTCCCAAGAGTACCGGACGTGAAGTGTACGGTGCGGCATATGCAGCACGCTTGATGGAGATGGCTGCTGCGCGTTCCTTATCCCTGGAAGATACGCTGGCTACCGCCACTTGTCTGACCGCGGAGACGATCGTGCGAGCAGTGAAGGATTTTATCCTGCCCAAGGTGCACATATCGGCTATGCTCACCTGCGGTGGCGGCACTTCCAATGCCACGTTAATGGAGATGATCTGTCAGAGACTCCCGGAAGGCATCCGTTTGGAGCGAACAGCAAACTATGGCATACCAGATGATGCCCGTGAAGCGATTGGGTTTGCCCTCCTTGGCCATGAAGCACTTATGGGCAGAGCGAACACGCTCCCGGCAGTAACCGGAGCAAAACACGCCGTCATATCGGGCAACCTGACACTGTAGTGCAGCAAGGCTTTTGAAGGAGCTGCATATGCAAGGGCGTGTAATCAATTAGACTCTATTGGAATTATAGGATAAAATGCTTGTACATGAAGGCAGTACGGAAAGGAGGAGCGGATGGAAGGCATGAAAGGTGGACTTGTACGTTTACGCGCATTAATGGATGACTTGACTCCGTCGGAACGGAAGATCGGAGCTTACATTCTCGATCATCCCCAAGAGACGGTTCAGTCCTCGGTGGCACAGCTGTCTGAACGGAGCGGGGGCAGCCCGGCTGCCATTATCCGTCTCTGCAAGTCACTGGGTGTAACGGGTTTTCAGGAGCTGAAGCTGAAGATTGCCGGAGATTTGCAGACAGGTGAGCAATACCAATATACGGAGATTCGTCCCCAGGACTCCATGGAGAGCATTATTCAGCATGTGTCCGCAAACAATATTCAATCGGTGAAGGATACCGTTCATATTTTGGACCCGCGTCTGGTGGAGCAGGCAGTAGATGTGCTTCATCGGGCGAACCGAATCTTTTTCTACGGGGTGGGGGCCTCCAACCTGATTGCGCTGGATGCACACTACAAGTTCATGCGAATCAATCGCACAAGCTTTTCGTTCGCCGATCCGCATATGCAGATTTCGTCCGCAACGACGCTTCGCGAAGATGATGCGGTTGTATGTATCTCGTATTCAGGGGAGACTTCGAACGTGATCTCCTGTCTGAAGCATGCTCGTGAAGGCGGCGCTGCAACGATTAGCATTACCAAGTGGGGGAGCAATACACTCAGTAGTCTGGCGGATGTACCCCTGATGATTACTTCCACCGAAAGCGATATCCGGAGCGGAGCAACTTCGTCACGCATCGCACAGCTGAACGTGATCGACATTTTGTATCTGGCGATTGCCAGCCGCGACTACAACCAATCGGTGGAATATTTGGAGAAGAGCCGGCAGGCTATTCTGGAGCATAAGTGAATTAGAACCATATGAATCCCTTTCTGTTTATACAGGAGGGGATTTTTTTGCCGGATTATATCCGCTTTTATAATAAAAAAATTATAAAAAGAGCCCAGACTAATGTCGGGCTCTTCTCTTTCAACCTCTATAAATACCCTTGTACGGCTCAGGAAGGACCCACAATGGCGCTGCGGACAAATCCGTCAGCCAGATCAAGTCTTCGCTGAGCTTCCACGGCGTCAACGCCTGCCATTAGCATGACGATTGCTGTTTTTACATGACCGTCTGCACCGGCAAAGGCTTGTTCAATATCCGCTTCATTCGCTCCGGTTGCCAGATGGATCATGCGTTTGGCCCGATGGACAAGCTTCTCGTTCGAAGGATTCAGATCGACCATGAAATTACGGTAAACCTTGCCCAGACGAATCATGGCGGTAGTGGTGAGCATGTTCAGAATCATTTTCTGGGCGCTGCCGGCCTTCATACGTGTTGAACCCATAACAACCTCTGGTCCGACAACAGCCTCGATGCTCACATCAGCCAAAAGGGTCATCGGCGTACCTGCGTTGTTACTCAGGCTGATCACCGTAGCTCCAATCTCCTTGGCGTGTCTCATCGCACCCAGTACATACGGCGTCCGGCCACTGGCTGCAATGCCAACCACGACATCGTTTTCGTCTATTCCATGTTCATCAAGGTCTGCGGCTCCCAATTCTTCGCTATCTTCAGCACCTTCAACCGGGTCCTTCACTGCCCGGAATCCTCCTGCAATAATACCCTGCACCATAGAGGGCGGGGTTCCGTAAGTAGGAGGGCATTCCGAAGCATCAAGTATTCCCAATCGTCCACTGGTACCTGCGCCTACATAAAATAGCCTGCCGCCAGACTGAAAGGCCTCCAAGATCAGGTCCGCCGCTTGGGCAATGACCGGAATCAGGGGCTGAATGTGCTCTGCAATCCGTTGATCTTCCTTATTAATTAGCTCCATAATTTCTGCCGAAGGCAATTCATCTATATGATCCGTTAGTGGATTGGGTTGTTCCGTTAGTAGTGAGTTCAGCATGTGATTCATCCGTATGGCCTCCTTCTCTCTTTTAAAATGATTCATTCAGGGAACAGCGTCTTCTTGCCAGTTGTGCTGCACCAATCACTGGAGCAGGGGCATCTTCACGATATACAAAGTCCAACTCTCCAAAATATCCCGACAACTTCTGGATAAATGTATTTCGGAAAAGCGCAGCGTATCGAAACAACGATCCGGACAGGACAACCTGAGTGGATGCAAATTCGGGATGACGGGCAATCAGCGCCTTGGCGGTATCCGCCAGTTGTGCGGCTTCATCGATGATCAGTGCCCGCGCGGCCTCATCCCCGGATTCAGCTGCTTCTATAGCCAGGCGGGCGATGGATGCGGTCTCGGTTTTGCCCCAATCCGTCTGGTACACCCGTGTCTTTAGCTCCGAGATATCCCGAAGGTTCAGTTGCTTTAGAAGAAGCGGGGTTAAAAGGGTGGGGGGAAGAACACCGTCATAGCTCTGCATCACCACTTGGAGTGCACGCTGCCCAATACAATAGCCGCTCCCCTCATCTCCGAGCAGATGACCCCAGCCTCCTGCACGGTATCGATCTCCTTCCAGCGTAAATCCGTACACAATGGACCCTGTTCCAGAGATGCACAATACACCGTGAGTATGTCCAAGAGTGGCCATCAGAGCAATCTCTCCTTCGGATACAACCCAGACTGGACAACCCTCTGATCCCCGTCGATTGCGGCTCTTCATATAGTTATTTACTGCGTCGGCTATAAGTTGCCGCTCTTGAACTGTATCTACACCTGACATGCCGAGGCATATACCTTCACAATTTGTCGATAATTCACTTTTTAGATTGAATAGCTGTTCCAGCACTCGTTGCAGTTCGGAAAGGGCCTGTTCTAGTGGTACGCTGTGAGGATTCGTGGGACCGCCGCTAAGCCGGGCGAGAATTTCGCCAGATTCAGAAATGATTGCTGCATCAGTGTTGGTACCGCCTCCATCTACACCTACATATACTCGCAAAGTGGCTCACCTCGATTGCTTGAGTTTTCTTTTTACATAGTATAGAGGCATAAAATGAAAAAGTAAAATTAAATTTTATAATAAAAAATAATGTTGAATTTTTATTTCATAGCTCATATAATGAATTCAATCTACAATTTTGGAAGGAATTAATACTGTTAATGTTAACTAAGTTGACGTTAATATTGCATTTAAGAGATTAATCCTGCGTACGTTCAGGTCTAATCCATAAGGGAGGTGCAATTTCCTTACTGCCACGCTCAATAATCTGTTAAGTCGTTTAAGGATGGATCATTTCAAAAGGGGTAGCATGGTTAGGCAATGCAATTATCGGGAGACGACACGCGAAGGAGATGAAGGGATGAAAAAGAAGGGTCTGGTATGGGCAATGTTGTTGATGATGGTCTGGGTTACTGCCTGCGGGAATAGCGGGGGCGCTGCTTCAGATGATCCCAATGCGGAAGATACGGTGACCGTATGGACTTATCCAGTACATGGGACATATGAAGATGAACTGAAGGATCTGATCGTTGATTTCAATAAAGAACACCCGAACATTACCGTGAAGACGGAAATGCTCTCCTGGGCGGAAGGGCCCAAAAAATTCGATGTCGCTCTGAACGCGGGCAACCCGCCGGATCTTTACTTTCATAGTGTAGACGGCACATATGTGAATACGGGATTGGCACTTGAGTTGGACAGCTACCTGACACCTGAGATCAAGGATGACTATCTGCCAGGTACGCTTGAATTAGGTCAGATCCAAGGGAAACAGTACGGACTGCCGTTGTATCAATTCCAATGGGCATGGGGTGGCAACAAACGCATTCTCGAGGAAGCGGGCATTGACTGGAAATCCATTCAGCAAAATGGCTGGACCTGGTCCGAATTCAACGCTGTCGCTGCCAAGCTGACCAAAACGCTGGATGGCGGGGCTAAACAATATGCACTGGTTACCGACGGAACCTCGCTTGATTTCATTGAAATGCTGTCCCGAAACAACGGCATGATTGACGTTCTGGACAAAGCTGGCACGTTCCAATGGAATGATGGCCGTATTCTGGATACGCTCTCTTTTATCAAAAATCTGATGGATCAAGGTTATATGCCGAAGGAAACGGCTGCTCTTGCTCCAGCAAAACGGACGGATATGTTCTACGCGGGGGAAACGGCGATCATCTCCAAAGCGATTCCTTATTATGATGTGATGATTCAGAACCGCAACAAGGATATTGACGACGGCAAGGTACAAGGGGAGAAAATTGATTTTGTCCTGCTGCCTGTACCGCATAATGACGATCAATCTGCGGCAACAACGATGGGTGGCGAAGGGTATGTAGCCTTCAAACAGAAGAAGGACAAAGGTGAGCAACATGCCAAAAATACGTTCCTGGTCATGGAGGCGCTCAGTGGTGCCAAAGCAGGGAACTCGGCCAATGAACTGGCGCTCCCATTCGTAAGACAATCCCAGGTAGATCTATTTAAAGGAAAAGAACTTGGTCAACCGGATAATCTGGCTGCTGCGAAAGTCATGGCAGAGAATATCGCGATGCCGGTAGTACTGGAACTGGATATCGACAAAGCATCACAGCAAAAACAATTCAAGGAACAAGTGGTGAAGCCTAACATTCAGGCGTTGTTCTCGGGTGAGAAGACACCGGAGCAGATCGCAGAAGACTTCAAGAACAAAGGCCAGCAGATGTTTGGACAATAACTCGGACCATACAACATAACGCAAAACCACACTGATTAGGAGAGGAGGATTCGCCATGCAGACCGCCCTTGCGCCAAAACCGTCTGTGCCCCGGACTTCCCGGGCTGCCCGGTTTTGGCGAGACTACGGGTGGGCGTATTTGTTTATTTTGGCGCCTGTCCTGCTGTTTCTCATTTTCACACTGTATCCCGTTCTGACGGCTCTCGTGATGAGCTTTCAGAAATACAACATTATGAATTCCACGTGGGTTGGATTGGATAACTACGAGCGTTTGGTGAAGGATGAGACGTTCTGGAAGTCGATTAAAAATACACTCATCTTTACTGTGGGTACGGTACCGGTCAATATTCTCATTACATTTGTACTGTCCTACTTCATCTTCCAGATGAAAAGCAAATGGCAGACGTTCTTCAAAGCAACATTGTATCTGCCTGCGGTAGCATCCGGGGTAACCATCTCCATCGTATGGCTGGCGATCTTTGACCCGACGGATTCGGGACTGCTGAACCGCTTCCTCGGCCTGTTCGGCCTTGATCCGGTGATCTGGCTGGGCCAGTCGGGAACAGCACTCTTTTCACTCATTCTGATGAACTGGCTCGGATCGCACGGAGCGGGCATTATTCTGTATCTGGCAGCCATGGGTGGTATTCCGAAATCGCTGTACGAAGCGGCGGATATTGATCATGCCAGCGGCTGGACCCAGTTCAGCAAGATTACATGGCCGCTACTCAAACCAACGACGCTATATCTGCTCGTGACGGGTGTGATCACATCTTTCCAGGTGTTCATCTCGGTGTATCTGATGACACAGGGTGGACCGAACTTTGCGACAACAACGATCGCTTATCTGATCTACGAGACGGCATTCAAGTTCTATGAGTTCGGATTGGCTTCTGCACAGTCGTTCGTACTGGCGATTATCATCATTGTCATCTCCGTCATACAGTTCAAATATTTCTCCAGCGATATTGAGTATTAAGCATCCGGGGGTGAATGAAATCCATGAAATCAACTCAGAAAAAGACACTGCTTGTCGTTGCATCCATTTTGCTGGTGGTCTGGGCACTGGTGACGGTCATTCCGATGTACTGGATGCTGGTCGGTTCGGTGCAGGATAGTGCGATGTCGGCTTCCTTCAAACCGCAGATGATCCCGGAGCAGCTGTCGTTATCACCATATGAGCGCTTTTTTGCCAAAACCGATGCGTGGCGCTGGCTATTTAACTCGCTGCTTATCGCGGTCATTCTGACCGTAACAAATGTGTTCTTCGCTTCCCTGGCGGGATATGCGTTCGCCAAACTAAAATTTCCGGGAAGTCAGGCGGTATTCTGGACCTTGCTGGGCACGATGATGATTCCGGCACAGGTGACGCTGATTCCCTTGTACATTCTGATGGTCAACGTGTTTGACCTGGGAGATACGTATACGGCCATTATTCTGCCTGCTGCGGTCAGTGTGGGCAACATTTTCTTGATGAAACAGTTCATGTCAACGCTGCCTACATCACTGATCCATGCGGCACGTATTGATGCATGCAGTGAGTTCGGCATCTTCTGGAAAGTAATCCTGCCGATGGCAAAGCCAGGGATCGCGGTGCTGGCGATTTTCACGTTTGTAGCTTCGTGGAATGAATTCTTCTGGCCATTCCTGATCACTAACTCCAACGAAATGCGGACCGTTCAGGTGGGGCTGGCCTCGTTCGTATTTGCCGAATCAACGGACTTCGGCGCCATGATGGCAGGGGCAACGATTGGTGCACTGCCGATGATCATTCTGTTTTTCTCGCTGCAACGTTATTTCCTACAGGGCATTACGATAGGTGCAGTTAAAGGTTAATTCCTATATATGTTCAACTAAACATTTACACCATAACAGCGATCGGAAGGTTGTTCTGTCATCGGAGTGCCCGTGTAAATATTCGTTAGTGGAGCTTATATAGTTCAGGACAAGCGACAACGTAAAGGGGGATCTACCTATGGCACGCGTGGAGTTTCGCCAAGTGCGCAAAGAATTCAAAGACGATCATAAAGGAACGTTCACGGCTGTGGCCGGCTCGGACTTTGTTATAGAAGATAAGGAATTCGTGGTTTTTGTGGGTCCTTCGGGCTGTGGCAAGACGACGTCACTGCGGATGATTGCCGGACTGGAAAAACAGACGAGCGGGGATATTGTCATCGGGGAACGGGTCGTGAATGATCTGCATCCAAAGGATCGCGATATCGCGATGGTATTTCAGGATTATGCGCTTTATCCGCACATGACCATCCGTGAAAATCTGTCCTTTGGCCTGAAAAATCTCAAGAAGCCAAAATCCTATATTGATGAACAGGTGCAGAATGCGGCCTCCATTCTGGGACTGGAAGCAATGCTGGAGCGCAAACCGCGCGAGCTGTCCGGTGGTCAGCGCCAGCGTGTGGCGGTAGGGAGAGCGATCGTCCGTGATCCGCAGGTGTTTCTGTTCGATGAGCCGCTCTCCAATCTGGATGCCAAGCTGCGGGTACAGATGCGGGTGGAATTGGGTGAGCTGCATAAGCGGCTCGGTGCCACAATTGTATACGTCACGCATGACCAGGTGGAAGCCATGACACTTGGGGAGCGCATCGTGGTCATGAATCATGGAGATATTCAGCAGGTGGCTTCACCGAAAGAATTATATGCGAATCCACGTAATATGTTTGTTGCCGGATTTATCGGTTCCCCGGCGATGAACTTCATTGATGCCCGGATTGAAGGCACACAGGTTGTCGTGGACGGTGCATCATTTACCTTGCCAGAGGATGTACTCGCTCGTCTTCAGAGCCATCAAGGCAAGCCGGTAATTATGGGGCTGCGTCCAGAGCATATTTTTGGTGACGATGTCGCTCCGAATATTCCGACAGATCATATGCTGCAGGCGCGGGTTCAGGTAGTAGAGCATCTGGGTTCCGAAAATCTGGTGTATTTCCATTCGGGTGCCCGTACCATTACGGCCAAGGTTCACCCGGAAACACATGCTTATGTAGGCATGGACAAAAATTTTGTACTGGACCTGCGTAAGGCGCACTTTTTTGACCCGGAGACGGAACTGGCGATTGGACGGGAGTAAGCAGGGCTGTCCTATAAGCAATGAGCGTGAATTTTTAACGAACCTTACACACGTTATTCGCTCCCATTTGCACGGGTTTGAAATGTAACGAATCACAGAGACGTTATATACTCGATCACGTCGTTTATTAGGCTCTGACGCCTTGTTGGTACTGAAATAACGGCACTGAAGTTCGTTAAAATTTGTAGTTCTCGAAAATCCTTCGATTAAGGTGCGGTAGATTCGTTAGCACGTTGGAAGTTTGGGGCACATTGCAAGTTTGGTTACAACATACTGATCAGCGGTGCGGCCAAGCCAACCGAAATGGGGAGACCTTTTGAGACAGTCCTTATGGGCGAACTCTTTCTTTTCCAGATTAGTTCTGTCTTCTCCGTTATCGAATACATGTGTGGTCCAACTTATATAGAAGGGAGAATGAAAATGCGTAAGCTGAGTGAAGTGTTGGTCAAGACGGGGGCGGAAATCTATCGGGATATTATTCCGGTGGCCCTGTACAGTGTTGTCAGCTCCATTGTGCTGGTGCCCATTCTGATGTTTGCTCCGCTGCCAATCGCGGTGCTGCTTTTGGCCGTGATTTATATGCCAATCCTGTTCGGTGTCAGTTATACCGTGCATCACAGGCTGGAACGCAAGGAACGCCGCAATGGGCTTAAGGATATCTGGAACGGAACGATGAAGGGATTCATCCCGGGAGGAGCAGTCGGTGTTCTTTTTGCGGTGCTCGGCTTCATTCTGTGGTCTACCTGGTGGTATTACGGCGGACGGGGCGGGATTACAGGTACAGCAGTGAGTATGTTCCAAACGTTCTTCGTCCTCATGGCGCTGATGTCGCAGTTCTATACGTGGCAGCTTGTCCTGCAAAAGAATATGGGCATCATTCAGGCGATGGGGGAGAGTGTGAAGCTATTCTTCCGTCATCCGGGATACACGATGGGAGCCTGTTTTCAGGCGCTGTGCCTGACGGCTCTGCTAATGCTGACGGTTGTTGGCTTCGGAGCGCTGTTCGCGGGCATGTTTGCCATCTATCAGCATAAGGTCGCCCTTAATGTGCTTGAACCCGAAGAGGAAGCAGCCACATCTGGCGGCAATGACCACCAACATACGGGGTGGATCAGCCAGGGGAATGTGTGATGAGTGTAAAAACTGGAGTTGATCTTCTGTCGGGAGGATTCTCCCACCCATGGTTAACGGATGCGCGTATTGGAGTGATGACAAACCCTACGGGTATTACGGCCAACTTTGTCTCTACGGTGGATGTTTGTGCCAGCTTGGCAGGTGCCAAGCTTACAGCGCTTTATGCGTGCGAGCACGGGCTGGATGGTGAACTTCAAGCTGGTGTCCGATTCGGGAATACAGTGCATCCACGTCTGGGCATCCCTGTGCTCAGCCTTTATGGGGAACACAAGAAACCTACACCTGCGATGCTGGCTGAGGTGGATACGGTGCTGTTTGATATCCAGGATGTGGGCGTCCGTTATTACACGTATACATCAACCTTGTTCCACATGATGGAGGCCTGTGCCGAAGCCGGCAAACGTCTGCTGGTGCTGGACCGCCCCAATCCGCTGGGTGGGAATAGTGTGGAAGGCGGCCTGCTGAGCGCAGGGTATGAATCACTCGTTGGCGCTTGGCGTGTTCCTGTCCGCACCGGACTGACGGTCGGTGAATTGGCTCTGTTGGTCAACAGTGAGATGGAGGTGCCCTGCGAACTAAATGTGATCGCAATGGAAGGATGGCGGCGCTCCATGGAATTTACGGATTGTGAGCTTCCCTGGATGCTGCCCTCTCCTAATATGCCCACAATGGACAGTGTGCGGGTGTATGCGGGTACTTGCCTGTTCGAAGGCACCAATGTATCGGAAGGCAGGGGCACAACCCGCCCATTTGAGTGGATTGGAGCACCCTGGATTGAGGGTGAACGACTGGCGGAACGCTTTCGGGAACACAAACTGGAGGGTGTACATGTGCATCCAGTGTACATCTCGCCAACCTTCTCCAAACATGCAGGTGAGCTGTGTGGAGGTGTGAGGATTTTCGTGACAGATAGCAGGGCATTCCGGGCGGTAGATACAGGTTTGGTACTTTTGCATGAACTGGCGTCGCTCTATCCGGAGCAATTTCGCTGGTTGGAGCCGCCACAGCCGGGTTCCCGTTATTTTATTGATCTGTTGACCGGAGGTAGGAAAGTCAGGGACATCATTCATGACCGTGAAGAATTAGTACGTTTGATGGAAGATTGGAACGCAGAGGCAGAGGAGTGGAAGGAACGGCGGAAGCCGTTTTTGCTATACCCATAAAGAGTGAAATTCATCAATAGAATGTCGCGTAATGTACGGATGATGTTTGTCATGGGGAGGAGGCATGGAATGAGTAAGCCAAAAGAGATATACGCGTTAAAGCTGAAACAGATGACCCTGCGTGAGAAAATTGGACAAATGCTGCTTTGCGGCTTTCAGGGCACCGAGGCTGTCGGTGAAGTGGATGCTTTTCTGCGAAAGTATCCCATTGGCGGCGTAATCTATTTTGCGCGCAACGTTGAGACACCCGAGCAGATAGAGCGGCTATCGTCGGAGCTGCAACGGATTGCTATCGATAGCGGTAATGTGCCGCTCTGGATATCCATTGATCAGGAGGGCGGCATGGTGGCGCGGATTACCGAAGGGATCGCCCTGATGCCGGGACAGATGGCGATTGCCGCAGCGGGTTCCATCGAGGATGCATACCAGGCAGCCTATATCAGTGGGGTGGAGCTGAGATCCATGGGAATTAACATGAACTTTGCTCCGGTCCTGGATGTAAACAACAACGCTGCCAATCCGGTAATTGGTGTGCGTTCATTTGGAGAATCACCGCAGACCGTGGCAGCGTACGGGGCCAGCAGCATTGCGGGAGTACAAGATGCTGGCATTTCTGCGACAGCCAAACATTTCCCGGGTCACGGGGATACGGATACCGATTCGCATCTGGATCTCCCGGTCATCACCCATGATCGGGAACGGGTAGAGCATGTGGAGCTGATTCCGTTCCGGGCTGCCATAGCGGCGGGTGTCGATGCGATGATGTCGGCACATATTTATTTTCCGGCTCTGGAACCGGAGCGGCTGCCTGTGACACTATCGCGAACCGTGTTAAGTGGATTGCTTCGTCAGGAGCTAGGGTATGACGGCATGATTGTAACGGACTGTATGGAGATGGACGCGATTGCCGCCAACTATGGCACGGTCGATGCAGCTGTGATGGCGGTAGAGGCAGGTGCAGATCTGGTGTTAATCAGCCACACAGCTCATCTTCAGGCAGGGGCGTTTGAAGCGCTGCTGGCAGCCGTGCAGAGCGGGCGAATCAGCGAGGCTCGCATTGACGAATCTGTAACCCGGTTGCTGAAGTACAAGGCAAAACGAGGCCTGCTGGAGAAGGGAATAAGCACAGGTGAAGATGAAGTGCACGGCGCGGTGTCGACTTCATTCTCCGCTGAGGTATCAACTGCCCCGGCTTCATTAAAGCGTCAAGAGCGTAACCAACCGGCACACCAAGCCGTGGCTCGACGAATCAGTGAGAACAGCATCACGCTGGTGCGTGATCAACTGAACATGCTGCCTTTGAAGCCGGAACGCACATTGGTCATAACAGTTGCTACATCTGTGACAACGATTGCCGACGAACAGCTGACTCAGGCGGTTACTCTAGGTTCGGCATTGTCGCACTGCGGTCTGGATGTGGTCGAAGTAACAGTCACGCCAGAGGAGGTTGCCATTCGTTCTGCCCGTCTGCTTCAAGCTGCCGAAGAGGATGACGTTCGCCAGATTGTGGTGGGGACGTATAATGCAGGCAGTGCCTCTGGTGATCCGCAGTGCAGATTGATCGGCTGGCTGCAGCAATTGGGCAAGCCACTCGCTGTTGTGGCGCTCCGCAGTCCCTATGATCTGCTTGCGATCCCGGAGGTACAGGTGTATGTGGCAGCGTACGAGAGCAGGCCGCTTGCCATGGATAGCGCCGCTCGGGCGTTAATGGGGCATATTCCTTTTGCCGGGAAACTTCCTGTATCTATTAAGTAGACAGGCGTTAAATGACGAACGAGCGAAAGTAAATCCGGATGATGAAGACCAATATAGCAGAAGGGACGATCCTATAATGGACCGTCCCTTCTGCTATATCTAATGAATAATTACAAAATTATTGCAGATTCAGTGCCTGAGCTGTCTTAGCCTCAACTTCATCCATGAGCGAAGTCATATCCATACCCGCATGATTACCAAGCAGAATAATGGTAACATCGTCAGTTAAATTGCGTGAGAACGCTGTGGCAAAACCACCGCCGCTACCGTTATGGAAGACGGTACGATTCTGATCGTTTTCCTTGAGAATCCAGCCGTAGCCATAATTTTTATCCGAATACGGTTCATACATCTGTTCAATCGTATCCTGGCTCAAAATTTTGTCCGTGTACAGTGCCCGATCCCACTTCAGCAAATCGTCCACAGTGGAGTAGATCGTCCCTGAACCTGATTGTGAAACATAATAAGGGGCAGTCACCCACTGTTTATTCTCCGCAACGAATCCGCTATTTGTATGGACCTTGCGGGAAGCTTCTCCGGAGTTTTTCATGCCGAGCGGCTTCAGAATGGTCTGTTGTACATAATCGGCATAACTCATGCCAGACACCTGTTCAATAACATAGGCCAGCAGAACATAACCACTGTTACTGTACAAATAAGCACTACCCGGTTCAAATTTCAATGTTTTGTGCCGGATTTCCTCTACCGTTTCTTCCAATGAAGTGCCTTCACCCCTGCCAAAGGCGGATGGAAGACCTGAAGTCTGGGATAACAGCATATGGAGCGTGATCTGATCTCCCTTCGGTATACCGGAAATGTACTTGGATATTGGATCTTGCACATCGAGCTTTCCTTTTTCCACCAAGCTGAGAATGGAAGCTGCGGTGAAGGATTTGCTCAGAGAGGCGATTCTGGTCTTCTGATCCGGACGATTCAGCGTCTGTTCATCCGCTAGTCCGTAGCCTTGGCGAAGCAGGACTTTTCCATTGCGGGCAATCAGAGCCATGCCGGGAAAATTAATTTCGCGCAAATAGCTGTCTACACTGGCGACTTGACTATTTAATAGGCTTACTTTGTCCGTCTCAATATTAACACTCATCTGCCCTGAGGCTGTACGTTGTACTTTAATATCCGCCTTGAGTGCATTAGCAAGCGCACGGACAGGTAACATTAGGGTGCCATTAATAGTGCGAGATTGCACACCGGAGGACAGACGAACCTGATTAACCTTGATGAAGTCACTGCCAGCCTGATGAACCAGCTTGTCTCGACCAACGGTAATCGTAGCCGTTTTGGTACGAGCTTCCCACTTCAAGGTGCCATTTACAGAGGTAACCACATCTCGCAATGGAACATACGTTGTACCTTTGTATACAAGGGGAGCATTTTTCCACGATTGCTCTTGACCATTTACTTCAATGTGAACTGTTTGCGCCTCTTGTGCTGCAGATGCCGTGAAACTGCCTTGACCCATAATGGGGCCTGCACAAAGAATGAGGGCTAACAGAATACGGAACATAGATGAATATAATCTGGTAACAGGTTGTTGCACATGTGACTTGCGTAAGATTCGAATCCTCTCCTTCCAGTCGTTTCATGGATAACCAGCTTATGAGATATTGTAAACGATCTCGAAGAGGGGGTCAAAACGGGGAATGAGCATCATTTTCTATTATCCTAACAAAAATAATGTAATTTCGATTCATTTTAGTATCCATACATAATATTTTTACTACGTTTGTCCGATAAAAAAGGGGTGAAGATGATGATGGGGGATATTTAAATGAAGAAAAGGATTCGCAATTGGTTTACATTAACGGTTAAGAAACGTCTGATCGCTTCGTTGCTCTTGTTCCTGATTGTACCGAGCATTAGCGTGGGATGGTTGTCTTATTTAAAAGCAGCAGACCAGGTCAGAGAAGAAATCATTCATTCTGCACAGGCCAAAACGGAGATGCTCAGTCTGCAGATTACTCAAATGCTGGATATGGAGAAGGATAACGCAGCACAGTTTGCAGCGGGTATTACTTCAACAGATATTATCAATAAATCACCAGCTGTTCAGAGACAAATGGATCGTATGTCCAAAGCTCACAAAGAATTGGGTGTAATAACAGTAGGTGCTGAAGATGGCAGCTGGATGAAATCACCTGATCCCGGAGCGCAGATCTATGATCCACGGGAACGCAGCTGGTATACGATGGGCATGTCACAGGATGAACCAATTATCTCCGACACGTTCCAGTCGGTAACCACAGGTGAATGGGTTGTCACCGCCGCTGCCAAGCTGGCCGATGGTAAAGGGGTAATTGGAGCTAATGTAAGTCTCAATCATCTGAAAGAATCCGTTGATAAGATACATATTGGTGAAAAGGGAAAACTGTATATGCTGGATAACGGCGGGAAGTTCCTGTTCCATTACAATATCGAATCCGGTGTGCAGTCCAATGAGAGCTACATTAATGAGATGTATAAAAAAGAACAAGGAACTGTAAAGTACACGTATGAGGGACAAGAATTGGAAGCCGTATTCTATACGAATCCCGAAACAGGCTGGAAAATTGTCGGTGAGATGGTTCCTTCTGAAGCAGCGGATGCGGTAAGACCGATCTTGATTCGTGCCTATACTCTGGTAGGGACCTCGTTGATCATTGGTATTATTCTGCTCGTTTTCATTATTCGCAGTATTCATCGTCCATTGTTGCAACTAACGCAAGCAGCATCCAAAGTAAGCGCGGGTGATCTGACAGTTCGTGTAGGTTTACAGCGCCGTGACGAGTTTGGACAACTCGGGGCAAGCTTCGATACCATGACCTCATCGCTTCGTAACGTTCTGGGCGAAGTACATGATACATCGAGCCAGCTAGCAGCATCCTCTGAGGAGCTGATGGCGAGTTCTGAACAGACATCCAGAGCGACGGAACAGGTTGCCGAATTGATGCAGGATGCAGCGTCAGGAACGAACAAACAAAACGCCAGTCTTGCTGCAACAGGTCAACTCGTCGGTGAAATGTCCATAGGTGTCAAAGAAATCTCATCGAGTGCTGAAGACACGGCTCGCATAGCTGTAGAAGCATCTTCCAAGTCCGAAGCGGGTATGGTTACGGTGGAAGAGGCGGTTGCTCATATTCAGAAGGTGAATAATGAGAGTGAGGCCATGGCTGCTGTCATTCAGGATCTTCGAGCGAAAAATGAAGAGATTGTTGAGATTGTGGCCGAGATTACCAACATCGCCAAACAGACCAATATCCTTGCCTTGAACGCATCCATTGAAGCTTCAAGAGCAGGCGAACAAGGTCGAGGCTTTGCTGTCGTGGCCAATGAAGTAAAATCGCTCGCCAACAATTCGGGCAGTGCTGCCGAACGTATTAATGAACTTATGCGTGAGATGCAAGAGAAGACAAATGCGGTACAGTCTACCTTTGCCCTTACAGGAGAAGGCATGATTAAAGGTACGCAAATGATTACGGAGGCGGGAGAGGCCTTCAAAAATATCCGTAGTGCTGTGCAGTTGGTTGCTGCACAAGCTGGAGAAGTGTCGGCAGCTTCCCGTCAGATTGATGGAGGCATGAGTCATGTGTCCAAGGAAGTGAACGCCACCATTGAATTATCCAATCAGATTGCTTCAGGAACCGAGGATGGTTCAGCTGCTGCTCAGGAGCAGCTCGCTACAATGGAAGAGGTTGCAGCTTCTTCTGCGGCATTGTCCCGTATGGCTGAAGATCTGCAAAGCATGATTGAGAAATTCAAGTTATAGTTCAATAGCATTTCTCGAAGGAGACTGTGGGGTTGTAAACCCTGCAGTCTTTTTCTCGTTGGTGTTCTTCGTTAATCAACGTTTTATGAAGACTCGAAACGCATCTGTTCTGTAAAAGTGAATCTGTCTCTCCCTGAATGTCTTATCCTGTGGTATATTTCTAAATTAAAAGTAATCCGCAAGATGTGGATGACATGGAGAGGGGATGAACCGGATTTGGATAAATCCATACCACTGACATCCGGGCCCGCAAATACCGAAGAGGTGTTGGATGATGCTTCATTTATGCAAGGGGTTAAGGACTGTATCCCAACACTGCTTGGATATTTAAGTATTGGGTTTGCAGCGGGTGTCATTGAAATGACGGCAGGCTTAAGTTTGGCGGAAACGGCTCTGCTCAGTCTGATTGTATACGCCGGATCGGCTCAGTTTATTGCCGCAGGCATGCTTGCCTCGAGTGGTTCAGCGACTGCTATCATTTTCACCATATTCTTCGTGAATCTTCGCCATCTGCTGCTGAGTGCAGCCGTATCACCGTACTTTCGTCATCTGACGCCGCTTAAAAATATGTGGATCGGTTCGCTGCTTACCGACGAGTCCTTTGGCGTGGCGATGACGCGAGCGATTGGCCGGAAAACGCTGAGTGAGCGCTGGATGCACGGTCTGAATATTACAGCATATCTGAATTGGTTTGTGGCGAATATGGCGGGGGCGTACTTTGGACGCTGGATAACCAATCCCGAGCGGCTTGGACTTGATTTTGCCCTGCCTGCAATGTTTATTGGTCTGGTAGTGCTTCAACTGATGCAGCGCAAAAATAAAAAATTGCACATCAATGTGGCGATCATCGCCGTGATCTGTGTAATCTTCGCCAGCATGGCTTCGCTTGGCAGCATGAGTGTCATTGTGGCTGCGGTCATTGCGGCAACGATGGGAGTAGTGATGGAACGATGGAAGTAAGATGGGATGTATTCTGGATTATTATGGGCTCGGCTTTGTTAACGTTCATCCCTCGCGTATTGCCGCTCATGCTGTTCAGTAAAATACAGATTCCGATATGGCTATTACGCTGGCTTGAGTATGTACCCGTGGCGGTCATGGCGGCACTGATTGGTCAGGAACTGTTTATGGCGGAAAACCAGTTGGTGCCGATTACACACAATCCAGCTCTGTGGGCAGCACTGCCTACGATTGCAGTAGCCATCTGGACACGAAGTCTGCTCGGAACCGTACTTGTCGGTATTGTGGCAATGATGATTTTGCGGTACTTGATGGGATAATATAAGGGGCCTTTATTGGATCAGGTAAATCCTTCGCTCTAACGGTTAATAATGTTCTATAGGATCGTAATAGAGCGAAGGGAGCTAAATCCATGAGCAACTCGAAGCACAGAATATTGATTACGGGAGCAGCGGGAATCATTGGTCGCAGTCTGCTGGAGGGACTGAGGGGAAAGGGCAAGTATGACATTGTGGCTGCCGATCTTCATGATGATCCTCAAGCAGGCATTGTAGCGATGGATGTGACCGACGGAGAACGACTGAAAGAGCTAATGCAGGGGGTTCAGACGGTGCTGCATATTGCATGGGCCAAGGATGAAGAAGATTTTCTGGGCAAAGTCCTGCCGATCAACGTAACAGGGGCCTACCATGTGTATGAAGCTGCACGGTTGAACGGTGTACAGCGGGTCATTTTTGCGAGTTCAAATCATGCGACAGGGTTTTATCCAACAGGAGAAGATATCGAAGTGGATGATCCATATCGGCCAGACAGTTTCTATGGGCTCAGCAAATGTTATATAGAGCTGCTTGGGCGATATTACGTGGATAAATATGACTTGTCGTCATTCAATATTCGAATAGGCAACTTCTCGGGCGATGCACATCCACACTCTGAGCGTTCCGCACACATTTGGATCTCTCCCAGAGATATGGTCCAGCTTGCCGAGTGCTGCATTGAGGCGGATTCGAGCATGAAGTATGTTAATCTATATGGAACATCAGCGAATACGGACAATTATTATGATATTGGGTATCTGGCACAGAAGATTGGGTACCGGCCGGAGGACGACGCAGCAGAACTATGGGAAGAAGCGAAACGTAAGGGAGCGCCGGATAAGCAGGATGAGACGGAATATCAGGGCGGAGGATATGTTGCGAAGGACCCGAAATCCTGAAATCCTGAAATCATGGAATCTTAAAGATCTGAAACGTCTCATAGACGGAGAGAACTGCGGGTGACATTGTGGGCAGTACAGCGCGGAGAGTTAACTGATAACTATCGTTCTGAAAACGCTATTTTCTATTGCGCCGGAAAGGGATAAAATGGAGACTAAAGGGTTGATGTTTTCATTTTACATACAGGAAGGAACGGTTCTGATTATGAGTACACATTCATCCGTTATACTTTTTCAGGGAGATTCCATTACAGACGGGGGAAGATCGCGCAATGATGATCCGAATCATTTTCTCGGGCATGGCTATGCGTATCTGATCTCAAGCAAACTGGGTGTGGAACTGGCAGCCAAACAGCCAACGTTCTATAACAGAGGAATTAGCGGGGACCGCGCTTCCGATCTCTATGCACGCTGGAACGAGGATACTTTTAGTTTGAAGCCGGATCTAATCAGCATTCTAATCGGTGTTAATGATGCATGGCGTACCGTGAATGAAGAACCCAGTGGAGTGACGGATCGTCTTGGACGTGCATATCGTCATTTGCTGGAGGAGACACGCGAAGTGATGCCGAATACCGGGCTGGTTTTAATGGAGCCGTTCATTCTTAAAACCGGAGCTACAGTGGAGCGTTGGGACACTTGGCAGGAGCGTATCGGGCAGTATCAGAATCTGGTCCGTGAACTCGCCAGTGAGTTCGGTGCGGTCTGGGTACCTTTGCAGCAAACATTCAACGATGCTCTTGAACAGGCTGACGCAGCCTACTGGTTATGGGATGGTGTGCATCCAACCGCAGCCGGCCATGAGCTGATTGCACGTCAGTGGCTGTCCGTTGTACAGAATTCTCCACTTGCGATTGGTTAATAGAATTGGAAATATCCAGTTTGCGCTAAAAAGCTGATTGTAACGAGGAACCCAGGTGGGTTCTTCGTTTTTTTATATTTGGAACAGGAATTGTGTGGTTAATTTGGATGGATATGATGGATAACTCTTCAAATGTACAGCATTATCCGGTAAAATGAAATCGGTTACATATAATGAAGGTTTCGTATTCCATATAGATTAGGGTGAATTCAATGGAAAACACCAATCAAAGTAAGGTCAGCTCCATCTCTATGCCGGATTCTACGGTCATTCAACAGGCAGTACATCAGATGGTACTAGGCAGAAAGAGGAGCCAGCAGGTTCTGCTTGCTTCAACACCCTCAATCTACTCTATCGAGGCCATTGGAAAGGCATTATTGCAACCAGAGCTAGCTTCTTTTTACACAGATCTGAGCAGCTATGGGGAGCGTGCCCTGAACGAAAGCTTGCCTTCGCTGTCATTCGGTCTTTATCGGAAGTTTGGGGATACAGGGGAACGAAAGTTGTATGAGGATGCGTACTTTGAACGCAGGGGACGTCTGGCGGCAATAGCGCTGCTTGCTGTGGATTCAAATGTATCGGGATGGATAGAGACATTGGAAGATATGTTGTGGGATGTATGTGGTGAGTATACATGGTGTTTGCCTGCACATTTGGGTTCGGGGGGAGTGGAACAGGTCAACGATAATATTGATCTGTTTGCCGCGGAGACGGTACATATGCTGGCCGAAATCGTGACGATTCACGCGGAGCGACTGGATCCACGTATCATCCAGCGGATTAGGTCTGAGGCCGAGCGGCGCATCTTCACACCTCTCTATCGGGAACAACGTACCTATCACTGGCAAGATGCAGAGCATAACTGGTCTGCTGTGTGCAGCGGATGTTGTGGCATGGCTGGACTATTACTGCTGGAAGAAGAAGCGATTCTGACGGAATCGGTTGGTCAGACGATTCGTTCCATGCAGGCATTTCTGAGTGGATATGGCATAGATGGCGGCTGTGCAGAAGGCATTGGTTACTGGGTGTATGGGTTCGGCTATTTCGTCTATTATGCCGACATGCTGCGTGAATACAGTGAAGGTAAGTTGGATCTGCTGCTGAGTGATTCGAAAATAGCGGCAATAGCAGCCTTCCCACTACGGGTTCATCTGTCAGGAGGAACCTTCGTGAATTATTCGGATAGTGCGGAGCAGCAAGAGGTTCCTTCGGGTTTGCTCTCACTTCTGGCATCTCGTTTCGGTATACAGGTGGATCTGCCGTTTCATATTCCATTGTTTACCGATGATCCCTGTCATCGTTGGGCTCACCTGCTGCGTAACGTGATGTGGAGCAGTCCGGCAATGTACCTTCAAGAAGTGCGGGCTGTTCCCGCGGAACGAGTGATCATTTTCGAAGATTTGGGCTGGATGATTGGAAAGGGAGAACTTGATTCTCCAAGCTCAGATCTTACCAGAGATGAACCTCTAGCTATTGCTTTTTCCGTCAAGGCAGGGCATAACGATGAACCCCATAACCATAATGATCTTGGGCAATTTATGATCCATTGTGGTGGCGAAAACATTCTTTGTGATCCGGGAGCAGGGCTGTACACACAAGCCTATTTTGCTCCGGGTAGAGAGCAGTTGTTTCACATTAGTTCGTCCGGGCATAGCGTGCCCCGGATTGAGGGGAAGGAGCAGAGCTCAGGGCGCGAGGCGCGAGCACAGATTCTTGAGGCGAAGGTTTCAGACGATGACCGTACACTGGATGCCTGCTTGGAACTGACAGCAGCTTATCCTGAAGCAACTTCGCTCGCTTGTTATACACGCCAGCTGCATTGGAGCGTTCCTGCTAATGATGTCGGGAGCGTGGCAGAACTTCGTCTGAAGGATCGATTTCAATGGAAAAACAGAGCAGCGTCTTCATCAGGCACGTTACATTCGGTGGGAGAATTGCAACGGCCGAGTTTGACGGAGCGGTTTGTGAGCAGAAAGGTACCTGAGAAGGTACATGAGGGGCAGATTCAATGGCATGGCGAGAGAGCAACGGTATGTATGACGTACGATGCAAACCAGTGGCAGGCGGATATAGAGGTCATTAATACGGTTGATCATGACAATGTGCCAGTTACATTTTATCGGACATCACTTGAATGGCGAGAGCAGTCGGATAACTCCTTTGCAGGAAGTGAGGAAACTGATCTACCGGAGACGGTGTGTGAGCTGAAGTTCACGATTGAACCAAAGTGAAAGATGGAGGTGAGCATACGTGAGTGAGTATACAGCCGCATCAACGTATCCATGGAAAGATGCACTCGATAAGTACCGTAAACTGGCGGAAGAGGCGGGGCCTGCCCCGTCAGATGGTTGGAATCAGGCTCGCAAATTAGCCCTTGTGGAGAGTGTTGTTCGGGCTTATACCCCTTACCAGGATAGTAGCGGCGCCATTATTGATCCGTTCTCAGAGGCCGAGCGATATTATTCCACACCAGCTTATGCAATGGCTGCATCGGTTCTTGTTCAAGCGGGACATATGGACCTGCTTGCTTCGGCCGCCTCGGCCCTGTCACACAGTATCGATGTTGTTGTGAAGGGTTGTGCACCGGATCATCATCCTGACTTTTTCCCTGTGTTGATGATGAGAGCTTACATCCTGTTGAAGCCGCATATGCCTGAGCAAGCAAAGGTCTGGGCAGAGGCTCTTAAGAAGATACAGCCAGAACAAGATTATGTTTTTACAATGAGCAAAATGAACAATCCCAATCGCATGATCAATTGGAACGCCATCATGATCTCCGGAGAATATCTGCGCTTGAGGGAGCAGCTTGCAAGTGAGGGTACGGATTGGATGGATCAGTATCTGAATCTGTATCATCTGCCACGATTTACGCCGCTTGGACTATATCAGGACGGACCGCTGGACCGACCGAATTGTCCATTTTCCTATGATATTGCAACCCGCTATCATCTGGATGTCATGCTTGAAGCGGGATATGACGGGGCGTGCGCTGGTGAGTTGAAGGAACAATTACGTCATGGTGCATTCAGTACGCTGCTTACACTGTCACCGCTGGGTGAGATTCCTCCGCGTGGACGCAGCTCCCAGCATCAATGGAATGAAGCGGCAGCAGCCTACGTATGTTCTGTCCATGCAACACAGGCCTTACAGGCTGGAGATCGGGTGATGGCTGGAGCGTTCGCTCGTGCGGCCAATCGGTGTTTCGAAGCGGTGGAGCGTTGGAAGATGGATGATGGACGTCTGAAAATAGTTCGCAACGAGTATGCACCTGAGGCTCGTCATGGCTACGAAATCTATACGAATCATACGGGTTATAACCTGTGGACGGCAGCAGCGCTGGCCCATGCCTGCCTCATTGATCATGGTGAAGAGGTAACGGAGATATACCTTCCTTCCGAGGTGGGTAACCGTGTATTGCAGGTCGATGGATGGTTTGAAACAATTATCGCCTCTGTACCAGGTCAACAAATGATTCTGCATACGGCCATGAATGATCCATACACGGTTCCCGGTCTTGTGCGCATACAACAGGTGGGATTGCCAGGGCTGATCGGTCCTTCTGCTGCTGGACATGTGCAATCCGGATTCACGGAGTTTGCGGAAGGGGAAGTTGGTCCGCTGAGCTATTGTCCTGTCTGGAAGACGGCAGATGGGAACTGGCACAGTCTTGCCGGGGGCATTCCGTCAGGTGCTGATTATGACCGGGATGCGGGGATTGATCCTGCCGAGGGCGGAGGTTCGATTTTATTTGAAACGTTAGATCAAGAGGTCCGAGATGATTCAGCCTCTCCAGGGGGAGATGACGGGAAGCATCTGGATGAGACCAATGCATTTACAGTGACATGGCTCGGCCCACTAACCGGGCTCGATTCACTGCGTACCAGATATGTACAGCAGGCGGATTTGCTTACTGTAACATATGAATTCGACGGTGAGCTCGAGGCTGTCGGAGCACTCATTCCATTAATGTTCAGTGATGGCCGTGAGCAGGCTGTCATCACTCATTCCAAGCAGGCTGTGCGCAGCGAGTACCGGGGAGCTTATGTGGAATCCACCGTGCTGGATGAAGGAGCCGTCATTCAGCTCAAGCAACAGCCGGTGGCATCCCGCAATGGGCTGCTGAAGGAAGCACGGATGGAAGTGAGCGGCGTGCGAAGTATAACGTTTACGATCAGATTGGGTATCAAATTAGAGGAGGGATAGGTTTATGAATACATCAACATCTGTGAAATGGCTGGAGGAAGCCTGGCGGCAAGGAGCGGCCAAAACGGTTCGCAACGCGCAGCGCATCAAGGATACATTTCCGCACACGGCCCCGCAGGGCATATATGACCGAAATGATCCCGAATGGTGGACCGCTGGCTTCTGGCCAGGGCTGTTATGGCTTGTCTATGGCGAGTCGCCGGAAAACGAAGCTGTCGCTTCGTTATCCCGCATTGCCGAAAGTTGTGAGCGGCAATTGGAAGGTTGTCTGCGTGATCCCGAATCGGTGGATCACGATCTTGGGTTCATCTGGCTGCTTAGTGGCGTAGCTAACTACCGCCAGACCGGCAGCGCGGATGGCCGGCGGCGGGGCATGCTCGCCGCCAATCTGCTCGCTGCCCGCTTTAACGTGCGCGGTGAATTCATCCGCGCCTGGAACTTCAGCTCGTCAACCATGGATACGCGCGGCGTAGCCATCATTGACAGCATGATGAACCTGCCGCTGCTCTACTGGGCATCCGAGCAGAGCGGCGACCCGCGCTTCCGCTGCCTGGCGGAAGCGCATGCGGACACCGTGGCGCGCGAATTCGTCCGCGCTGACGGGTCCATCTGCCACGTGGTGGAGTTCGATCCACTCACGGGGCAGAAGCTGCAGGAGCATGGCGGGCAGGGCCATGCTCCAGGTTCAGCCTGGGCGCGGGGTACCGCCTGGGCATTGCACGGGTTTGCGCTGTCTTTCCGGTATACGGGCGAAGCCCGCTATCTGGAGACAGCGGAGCGGGCGGCCGATTTCTTCCTCGCCATGCTTGGCGAAGAGATCGTGCCGGTGTGGGATTTCCGCGCACCTGCCGACCATCAGGTGGCGTGGGACTCGTCCGCTTCGGCGATTGCCGCAAGCGGACTGTTGGAGCTGGCGAAGCTGTCGCCGCGCGGCGAGGAATATGCAGCTGCGGCAGAGCGTATCCTTCGCGGGCTGCATGAGAACTACAGCTCCGGTGAGACGGCAGCGGAAGAAGGTCTAATCATGCAGGGCACTGTGCATTATCCAGAGGGTCGTGGCTTAAATGTGCCGATTATATACGGCGATTATTTCTATATGGAGGCGCTGGCGAAGCTGCGTGGCCGCCCGGGTTTATTTTAGGAAAACGAGAATCAGGGAATTAGGAATTAGGAATGTTACACTTCAAGCGGCGAGTATGCGTGAGAGGGCATGATTATGCAACCTACCATACAGCCGTTCGAGTGTGCCTGCCTCCTAATGGGAAAGGGTATTCCTGTTTTGGAGGCGGAGCACACCCTCGGTATCAGTCTGTTTTATTTTCGATGCCGGGTGTGCGTCTTAAGATGACAAAGTCGGCCGAGGATTGGTCGGGATATCGCTGAGGAATAATTTCATGTACTTTGAATTCGGGATAGTCGAACAGATAATCAAAAATATTTCGGTCCTGAATGGTGCTAACCCCTGGATTACCGTTTTCTTTCAAACGTGTGTATAACACAACCCACTCTGACGTAGAGTGCAGAATGTCGTAGAGTGTATTGCGAAAATCCGTTTCATCCGTAATATGATAGAGCACGTCCAGACAGACGGTGAGATCAGCTTGCAGGAAACCGCGATTAATCCACAGACCGGGTGTATATAACATGAAACTCTTGGAGGTATCGTTAGCAAACTTGGAGGCGCATAGACGCACCGACGAGCCGGCTACATCGACACCTAGATACGTATTATAATTCATATATTGCAGTTGATTGCCATCCCCGCATCCAAATTCAATGACGCTGGAAATACCCTCACGCTGAATCAGTCCATTTACCACCTCTGCCTTGAATTCAGCCAATACGCCATACGAACCCCTTCCGGATGTCTCGCCTGAGCTATACGTTTGTTCCCAATATCCTTTGTAGTCAAAAGGCTGACTCATGTTTCTCCCCCGATCATATCAATGAATTCAAAATCGTGACTATACATAGGTTATGCGTAATATTTGCAGGTATGAATCATTTGAAAATCGATAGATCGGATGAATGAATTCCCACGAATTCCCCTGAAAATTCCCTGAAAGTCTAAACATCTGGAAAGAACTTGCCGACATTAAACTAAGGAACAAAATGATAAGAATCGGGGGGAAATGATGTTAAAGCCAAGATTGACCAAGTACATGGTGATGATGCTGGTATTGGTGCTGAGTATTTCCAACGTAGGCTTGGCCGCTGCGGCAGATAAAGAACTGTCCAAAATTGTAGTTTCCAAAAATGAGCTGTCGCTCGAAGTGGGTGATTCCAGTTCGGTTACGGTGACAGGAGTATATACCGATAATACATCGGCTAACGTAACAATCAGTTCTTCATGGAGTAGCAGTGATACTTCGATAGCGACTGTATATAATGGTGCCATTACTGCCAAAAAGGAAGGTACGGCAACTATTACAACTTCGTATCTGTCTCAGAGTCAAACGGTTCAAGTGAATGTAACCAAAAAGGTCAAAGCCCTTTCCAAAAACGTACAGTCGCTGGACTTGCGCACAGGGGATAGCAAAGACATTGTTTTGACGGCAACTTACAGTGATAATACGACGAATACAGATGCATCCAAAGTAGCTGAGTGGTCATCCGATGACGAGAAAGTGGCAACGGTTGTGAATGGTAAAGTTACTGGACAAAGCGCCGGTACAGCTGTCATCACAGGTAAAGTCGGCAGTCAAAGTGTGACTGTGGATGTTAACGTTGAGGTTGTTAAGCGTGTGGATGTGGACAAGAAGCAGGTCAATCTGCTCTTGAACAAAAGCGAAACTGTAAAATTGACAGCCACCTATCCAGATGGCACAACCAAAGATGTAACGGATCTGGCAGAGTGGACATCAAGTAATGAAAAAGTAGCAGATGCATTAAAAGGTGAAATTACAGGTTACTCCGCAGGTTCTGCTAAGATCACAGCCAAATACGGAACGAAATCCGTATCGATAGATGTGGATGTCGATCTGACAAGCAAACTGAGTGTGGAGAAACAGAGTATTTTCTTCCGTTTAAGTGAGTCCAATAAAACAGCAAATGTAGTATTGACTGCCTCTTACCCGAGCAGTGCTGATGTGAATGTAACGGATCAAGCAACATGGACATCCAGCAACGAGAAGGTAGCGACGGTATTTAAGGGACAAGTCACTGCGATTGGTGCGGGTTCTACGACAATCAAAGCAACATATAGCGGCAAAACAGTGGAAATCACTGTGGACGTTGATACGGCAAGATATCTGGATATTGCGGGTGTCGAAGATAAACTGGCTATGAGCGTTACAGGTGATAACAAAACTAAGAAACTGGTAGCCAATGCAGAATATATTGATGCAAGTACAGAAGACGTAACTTCCAAAGCAACTTGGACATCCAGCAATGCGGATGTTGTATATGTATCTGGCGGCGAGCTGATCGCCTATAAATCGGGAACAGCAACCATCACTGCGGCATACGGCGGCAAAACCGTTAAATTCACAGTGAATGTAGATGTTCCGGACAAGTATGAAATGGACAAGAAAAAAGGTTCTGTAGCCGTTGGTGGTACATTATCTGTGAAAGTATTGGCCGTATACGGTGATACATCCAAAGATGTGTCCGAAGATGCGGATTGGAGCAGCAGCAGTGAGAAACTCGCTGAGGTGGACAGCAAAGGTGTCGTGACGGGTGTTGCAACAGGTAAAGTGACCATCACAGCCAAAATTGAAGGTAAAACGTTAACTCTGCCTGTTGAAGTAGGCATGGCTAGTGGGCTGGAGGCAGATGTGAACTTTGTGGTGTTATCCTCCAAGGAAACACAGCAAATCGTACTCACAGCAACGGATGAAGATGGCTTGACCAAGGATGTGTCATCCGATGCAACATGGAAATCAAGCAACTCCCGCGTAGCCGACGTGAAAAAAGGGGTTATCACTGCGAACAGCAGCGGTAAAGCCAATATCACGGCTGAATATGGTTCCAACAAAGTGACCATTCAGGTTGAAGTGGACGTTATTTCACGCATTGAAGCATCCGAACCGGCAGTTTCCCTGAAAACCGGTGATTCCGCTGATCTTACGGTTACTGCATATCTGAGCGATGGCAGTGAGCGTGATGTTACGGACAAAGCGGAATGGAAAACCAACAGCTACAAAGTAGCTCAGGTAACCAAAGGTAAAGTAAAAGCGACAGGTTCAGGTAAAGCAAAAATTACAGCGAAGTACGGCAGCAAGACGGTAACGATTGCAGTCGATGTAGATACACTGAAATATTTGCAAACCGATAAAGTAACCCTGACCATGAAGCCTGGTGACAAGGCAACCCTGGTTGCTACAGCAACGTTTGTCGATGGCAGCGAAGCGAACGTATCCAAGCCGGCACTGTGGAAATCTTCCCGTATTGCGACAGCATCGGTGAAAGATGGCATCATTCAGGCCAATGGCAAGGGTAAAGCAACCATTACCGTAACTTATGCAGGTGTGAAAACCAAAGTGACTGTAGTCGTTGAAGCGAAATAATATCTTCAAGTACGAAGGTACAACAAGCAATTCAATGTGCGGTGATGACAGCTTAAATGCTGGCATCACCGTTTTTTTTTATGGGAAAAATACAAAGAAACTAACAATACAAAAAAAGAAACGCCCTGAAACATGTGTATATATCCACTTTGGATATAAAAACACATTTGTTCCAAGGCGTTCCCCAAATCTAAATAATCAATGAATTACATCGTATGAGACAGAACCAGCGCTCCGTATGCAAAAGCAATGACGATGAGGATGGCTGGATGCAGTTTAGTCTTGGTCATGACCCAAAGCGAGATCCCTGCAATGATTAATGTCTGCCAAATGCCGATGGAATTGGTGGATACCTGACCGAATTCCCATGTAAGTAAGATCATAAGTACAGCAATAACCGGTTGTACGAGCAACGTCATCCCTTTCACCTTTGGTGAAGTACGATGCTTGTTCAGTAAACGAAGCAGCAGAATTAACGCGACAGCCGAAGGTACAACGGTGGCAAAACTGGCGATGAATGCGCCAAACCAGCCAGCTACCTGATAACCGACAAATGCGGCAATTTTGGTCGCTATTGGACCGGGAAGTGCATTGCCGATGGCCAGTACATCACCGAATTGCTCGGTGGTCATCCACTTGTAGTGGTTGACGACTTCCTCCTGCATTAATGGAATGGAGGCGGGGCCGCCCCCGTAACCCAAGATATTAGCTACAAAAAATCCCCAAAACAATTCCCACCATGTCTGAAGCATCGCTTAGGACACCCCCTTGTCGGAATCGCGTTTGGATTTGAAACGCTGGACCACATCCAGATGGAAGACGCCATATCCGAGGAAGACGGCAATCACAATACCGGGGTGAATATCCAGCAGCTGCAGCAGTACAAATGCAAGGACACCGAACAGGGCGGCAAAGGTTGTACCGAGTCCCTTCCATGCTTTCTTGGCAAATTCGTATGCCATCATGCCGAGCATGACAAAAATAACCGGGCGAACAGCTGCGACCATGCCTGCTACGATTTTCGATTCGCGCAGCGCGTACATGGAACCAAGCAGCGCAATGATGGCAATGCTCGTCGGCAAAATGTGGGCCAGGACGGACACAATAGCGCCCAGCACGCCCTTCGTTTTATACCCGAGATACGCGGCCATCTTGGTCGCAATGGGACCAGGCAGAGCGTTGGCAATGGCCAAAATCTCGCCAAACTCATCATCGCTCACCCACTTATAGCGGGTAACGGCTTCATAACGAATCAGCGGAATAACTGAGGGGCCGCCGCCATATCCCAAAATTCCGGTTCGTACCATCCCAATGACGAGACCGTTGTAATCTTTCCAACTCATGCTGATTTCCTCCTAGAGTCTCATGCCCATTCGGCTTTTATATCGTTTTAACAACAGCTGTGATTCTACCTTGACGATGCCGGGCATCTTGTAGAGCTTCTCCAGCAGGAACTGCTCCATCTCTTCCATATCTGCAAAAATACCATGCATGTGCAGGGTACTCGGGCCTGTCATATGATAGAGGCTGGTTACTGCGGGTTCTTCGTCCAGTTTCGCGGCCACTTCATCCAGGAATAGCGGTTCTACATCGACATTGAAAAAGGCAGAGACCTGAAGTCCGACTTTGCCCGGATTGATAACCACGGTGAAGCGTTCAATGATTCCCTTTTCGGATAAAGCATTAATGCGGGCCTGAACGGCCACACGGGACAAACCGATCTGTGCACCCAGATCGGTGTAGGATATCCGGCTATTTTGGTGAAGGGCGGCAATGATTTTACGATCGATTGCATCCAGATTGTGCATTTGCGGGATTTCTACCCCTTTGGAGGAGCGTTTCTCTGACATGATTGACCATCCTTTTTTTAACTATATAGAATAAAAAATTATGATATAATCTACGTACAATTTGTATGCAGCATTCATATTTTAATGACGAATCGTAATTGGAGTCAATATATTTATTGTAAATGTTGAATTTATCCGATTCAGAGCTTTCATTTTGTCATTTTTACCAATCAGAGATGATGAATGGGAGCAGGATACAGGCATGGATCGAAAAAGAGACTGTTCACGGAGCACATCCGTAAACAGTCTTCTATATAAAGTACAGGTTGAAGCGACTTAATGAACAGTTTTGGGTAGACAAAAGGTAACAACAGTTCCTTCGCCCGGCTCCGAAGATACTACAAGTGTACCTCCGGCTCCGCGAGCTCGCTCCTCCATGCTAAATAGACCAACGCCGTTACCAGCTGTGGTACTGTTGAACCCTGCGCCTCGGTCCTCAATTCTCACAACGGTTGCCTCTTCCGAATCTTCCACCGTCACATGAGCTTCTGACACATCGGCGTACTTGGCCACATTGGTTAACGCCTCTTGGATAATGCGATACATGGCGATCTCCCGGTTCATCTCCAGCCGTTTTCGCAGATTACATTCCAGCTCCACTTCAATCCCGTAGTGCCGGGTATAGTTCTCAATATACGTGCGAATGGCCGGAACGACACCAAGGTCATCTAGTACGGAGGGTCTCAGCTCCCATGCCATGCCGCGTACATCCTCCATAATGCCCGTAACTTGTTTACGCAGTGCTTCCACACCAGAATGAGGTTGGTCCGCCAGTAGACGATCCATCTGAATGACGAGGGAGAAGAGACTCTGTCCAATGCCGTCATGCAGCTCTCGTGAGATGCGACGCCGCTCCTCTTCCTGAATGTTCATGACCTGGGTCATCATCGTCTGTAACTCAGCTTCGACACGCTTCAACTTGGTTACCTCACTACGAACAGCCAAATACTGATAGGGCTCACCATCGTTATCGAGAAAAGGCACAATCGTTGTATTCACCCAATAATGGCTGCCATCTCTGGCACGGTTACGAATCTCTCCATTCCACACTCGTCCGGAAGAGATCGTTTCCCACAGGTTTTTCATAAAGTTCTTGCCGTGATAACCCGAATTAATGATCCGATGATCCTGACCGATCAATTCTTCCCGATTATATTGTGAAATTTCGCAGAATTTATCGTTTACATACTGGATCTTTCCTTTGCGGTCCGTGAGGGCTACAATGGACGACTCATCCAGGGCAAACTTCAGATCACTGAGCTGATGCAGGGAGCCTTTCAGTCTGCTGCGGAATTCATTATCTGTAATGTGACTGTCGATTTCCTCTAATAACTGACGCACAGGTTGGTCGGCAAATCCGCTAAGTCTGTTTTTACGTGTGCTACTCAAAGTTCAGCAACCCCTTTTTCATCGCAAACTTCACCAGTTCCGGTCTGGTTCGAAGGCCAAGCTTCTCCATCAGATTGCTTTTGTGGGATTCGACCGTTTTGACACTGATCACCAGATGTTCAGCGATTTCCTTGTTGGCGTAACCCTTGGCAATCCAGGACAAAATCTCTTTTTCCCGCTCGGATAACGTGTCATACGGTCCGGCGTTCTCCTGCTTCGCTTTGTCCAGGTATTCACTCATCAGCCGCTTGGTCGCACTTGGGTACAGATAGGCGCTACCCTCTGCTACGGAACGAATAGCGGCAAGCAATTCTTCATGCGGCGCACTTTTGAGAATATATCCGGATGCTCCCGCGTGGATGGCGCGGAACAGATATTCTTCATCGTCATGCATGGTCAGGATCAAAATGGAGACATCCGGCATTAATTTCTTCAATTCAGCGGTAGCGGTCAGACCGTCTTTGCCTGGCGGCATGCTGAAATCCATTAAGACCACATCCGGCTTCAGTTCTTGTGCTTTGGCAATAGCTTCATCGCCATCGGCTGCATCTCCAACAATATGTATATCATTCTTTCCGTCGAGCAGGGCGATCAGCCCGGAGCGTACAACTACATGATCGTCGACAACTAATAATTGAATCACATCATTTCCTCCTGTCCGGTTCCACAGTTCTTTCTTTATCATACCAAAAAAGAAAGCCATTCAGAGGGTAATCTCTGAATGGCTTCGATTCTCTGTTAGTGCGTGTTACTCCCATTAGGAAATAACAAGACTTTATAGCGTATTCCAGACAGCTGTCTTTATCCGTACACTTTTGGCTGCAGCTGTATAGCGACCTGTTCGGTCTGACGGACCATCTCCGGTGAGAACATGCAGGGTAATCTGCTGCCAAGGAGCAACACTGCGCCAGGAACACTTCCTTGCTGGAACACAGGCACTGCTATGGCACAAACCAACCGCTCCGCAAGCATTAACGGGCAACGGCCGGGTGTATGCTCCCCGGTGGATTGTGCATCAGATAGAGCGGTGCGTCCAGTTCGAAGCGCTGTGCCAACCAGATCTTGTCCGGGACGCATCTCCATGCGTTTCACCCGTTCGTTGCTGGCGCCGGATGTATACTTCCAGCGCAGCATCGTACCGGACAGACAGGCCAGTCCGCAAAAATCGCTGGAGGTACTCAGGCGCAGGCCGTCGATCATCTCCTGAATGCCAGATGGCAGTTCATCATGCATGAGAGGACACTTCCTTTTTTGGAATCATACCGTACGTTACGGTGTAATCAATATCAATATCGTTAACCTGTGGTCAGGGAAATCTTAAAATAAGGGTATTTCGCTGCTGCTTCTATTGTAGCTCCTTTTTTCCGTATTGTAATTCAGGGAAAACCCCTATTTCCGTTCTGCAATTTGCTGATCCTGTGTATGGACAGGCATTCAGGCCTGGAACAGCAAGGCTTTTTTCGATTGCGAAGTCGTAAAGGCACCTCATAAGTGTGATTTATCTCACAGCAAATTCAGGGAGTTTCCCCGTGAGGTTCAGGTAATCCCCCGATAACCCCCACGCTATATTCGCGGTATGATGGATACATAAGGAAACACCGAGGGGGACGATGGTAATGGGTACGGTATTTACAGAAAGAACAACCCAGGCGACACAACAAGAACAGACGGAGGCGAGCAAGATGACACGGGAGACAGGTGGAATCCTTTCGTTCGTGACAGCTGAACAATGGGGCTTGATCGAAGCGAAGATGCAGCCTAAGCGGGTAAAGTCGGGGTACAGTCTCTTTCTGGAAGGTGATGAAGCCGGATACCTGTACTACATTCGCTCGGGAAGAGTGAAGCTGACCAAGTCGACTGAGGATGGGAAAGAAATCATTTTATCGATTCAGCAAACCGGCGATCTGATTGGAGAGTTTGGGGGCATCGGTGGATTATCCCATAGCTACAGTGCTGAGATGGCAGAAAAAGGAGAGCTGGGGATCATCTCGCTCAGCGACTTGGAAAGTGTGCTCAGCAAACACGGTGACCTTGCCTTGAAATTCCTGCAATGGATGGCGCTCGCTCAGCGGATCACCCAGTCGCGTTTCCGTGATCTCTTGCTCTATGGCAAGGCAGGTGCACTCGCATCGACGCTCATTCGCGCCAGCAACTCGTATGGCAGAATTACGCCGGATGGCATCGTACTCGACATGAAGCTGAATCATACCGAGTTGTCGGAAATGATTGGTGCCACGCGGGAGAGTGTAACGCGCATGTTGGGAGCCTGGAAAGAACAGGGGACGCTGGATACACTGGATGGAAAGCTGATGATTCGTGACCTGGCAGCCTTGCGCTGCATGTGCGGATGTCCTACATTTCCAAGCTGCCCGGTAGAGCTGTGCCGATTGTAATGAAATCAAGTTGAATAGGGTTGTTTCCTTCCATGGCGATTGGGGTCGTTGCGGAGAAATCAAAAAGCTGATGTCCGATGTACTCGGGGTCAGCTTTTTGGCGTAGTTATATGTTTTTTTGTTGTAGGCACGATTAGCGTCCAACGTTTGCACCTGCATATTCCTTTGCAAGAATCGAATATAGACACGAATCATGATATTCCCCTTTGTAAAACCAATGCTCTCGCATCAGACCTTCACGCTGCATACCTATCTTCTGCATAATGTTCTCTGAAGCCTTGTTGTTCGGGCGGCATTTTGCATAAATGCGGTGTACACCAAGTGTATTGAAGCCAAAGCCAAGCATGGCTCGGGCTGCTTCAGCAGCATACCCTTTTCCCTGATAAACGGGATTGAGCACATAACCGATTTCTGCGTTCGTCTTTTCGATGTGAAGGCCAACACCACCGATCAGAATGCCCTCCTTTTTCAAGCATATCGCCAGTTCGAAGCCCTCTCGTGGTTGTGTTTGCTGTGAATTCAGCACAAATTCCACATAATTTCGCGTATCTTCTTCCGTATTCGGTCCCCATGCCGTATGCTGAGTAACCTCTGTCATGGATGTGTAGCTATGTATACTTTCCCAGTCTGTCTCCAGAATATCCCGGATGATGAGTCGTTCGGTCTCTAATTGCATAGCTATTCCCTCCTATATAAAGTGAACTAAAGAATATTTACACTTGCCACTTCGATGACAGAACAACCTTCCGATCGCTGTTATCCCCAGATTTTTTTGATCCCTTTTTAAAAGGAGAAAATCCGGGGATAAAGGCGAACGCTCCGCTTCTTCAGGTTATTTCTGTCCTCTCCGTTTCTCGTGTAAATGTTTAGTTCAATTATATAATAAAACAAAAATAGCCCAATAACCGATTCGTGTAAAGAATGGGTTACGAGCTATGTAGGTATAAGACATGCTATTGTGGTTGTTTACATTCAACTGCGGGATAAGTATAAGCCAGCTTGCGAATAATTTCCTTTTGCCATTTGGTGTCACCCAGGTTGGTTGCCAGGTTCAGAAGATCCAAATAATCGTCAAGCTGCAGATCAGCCTTTTGCAGAGTTGTATTCATTCGATGTTCGTTCCCCTTTATCTATAAAATCGTTAAGTCATGTACAGTAGACTGAAGCCTTGAGACAAGCTCAAGAATGATAATCATTATCATAGATATATTATCATTATGCAATGAACGATGTCAAAATGCAATGCCAAGGTTCGAATGTACTCAACTTTTTTTCGGAAAAAGGCTCATCCACAGTAGATAGGGAACGTACACACCCAGGTATGCAGACGGATAAAGGAACCATCCATTCAACAGGAAATGGTGAATTTCTGTGGTGAACGTCGTCATATGGGCATTCGTAGCGTACACATCACCAGCAATGACAGTCGCCGCACTATAGAAACATAGCAGGGCAAGTACATGGAAAATGCGGGTCACCATCCGGGAACGAAGCGCAACAAATACCATGATAAGTGGAACAATCAGTAGGAGTAGAAGAAAGAGAAACTTCATCATACAGGTCTCCTTTGGAATCCTTTTGTTAACCAGTATGGGCAGTTGGTGGAATTTCCAAAAGTTTTTGCAAACATTTTACAAAAAGAAAGAGGAATTCATCATATGAACGATTAAATTAAAGGTGGATAACCCATTATCAGGTAATTACGAGGAGGAGAAGGCAAGTATGAAGAAAGCGATATGGCAGCATTGGATCGGGGGATTCCTGATCTTCATCATGATGGCGACGGCATTGCTTCAACCTGGTTCACAAGGTCCGGTACAGGCCGCTGCAGCACCCATTACGGTATCGCAGGCCATCGCTGCCCAGAGTGGCGGAGCAACGGCAACGGTGGAAGGATATATTGTTGGACATGCCACCGGTTCGCTTACAGCCAAGTTTACATCTCCTTACGCCAATGATTTTAACTTCTTGATTGCAGATTCAGCGACAGAGAAGACCAACGCGAAACTGCTCGACGTGCAGATTCCAGCGTCGTATCGCTCGCAATATGGATTGGCTACCAACCCGAATCTTGTGGGGCAGAAGGTTATCGTAACCGGAACGCTTGGCGCATACAACAGTTATGCCGGAGTTAAGAATCCTACCTCAATCGCTCTCTCCTCTGGAACAACCAATCCTGATCCTGATCCAGGCACAACGCTGCCAGATGGTACAGGGAAGAAAGTATTGTTCGACAACTCGCATGCTCAGACAGCCGGGGCTGCGGACTGGGTTATTGATGGGGCATTTTCGGACTTTGCGAATGGTTTGCGAAACGCAGGCTTTACCGTGGATCAGCTGAATCGCAGCATCCCGTATACCTTCGGTGAGCAAGCCATCACCTTTAATAAATTGAAAGATTATGATGTCTTCGTTATCGGCGAAGCGAACGTGCCTTTCAAAGCGACAGAGCAGGCTGCGCTGCTGCAATATGTACAGAATGGTGGCAGTGTCTTCTTCATTGCCGACCACTATAACGCAGACCGAAACAAAAACCGTTGGGATTCCTCCGAAGTATTCAACGGCTATCGCCGTGGTGCATTCTTGAATCCAGCCAAAGGCATGTCGTCAGCAGAAGCCGAATCTCCAGCCATGCAAGGCGTGACCAGTTCCGACTGGTTGGCATCCAATTTCGGTATTCGTTTCCGCTACAATGCACTTGGAGATGTTAATGCCACAGATATCGTCGCACCTTCGCAGTCGTTCGGCATTACAACTGGTGTGAGCGCAGTAGCCATGCATGCAGGTTCCACACTTGCTATTATTGACCCGAACAAAGCTAAAGGTCTGGTGTATGTGCCTAGCGGTGTATCCAAATGGGGCAACGCGGTAGATCAGGGCGTATACAATGGCGGCGGACGAGCTGAAGGGGCCTATGCAGCGATCGCCAAGGTCGGTGCAGGTAAAGCAGCATTTATCGGTGACTCCTCACCAGTTGAGGATGCTACGCCGAAATATCTACGTGAAGAAACAGGGGCTTCCAAAACAACGTATGATGGCTTCAAAGAAGTGAATGACGGTGTATTCCTTGTGAATACCGTGAAATGGCTGGCAGTAAAAGAAAGCTACACTAGTCTGTCTCAGGTGTCTGGACTGACATTGGATACGCCGACTAGTCTGCTTGCGATTGAAGCGCCGGCTTCTTCCACTGAGCCGCAAACCGAGCCATGGGCTGTACCGGCTGCAGGCTATAAATGGTACGATCCTACAACGTTTAAGGCAGGTTCGTACGGTAAAGCTCAGTAAGATAAGTAGTAAGGAAAATATACGGATAATCGGCCTGTCCGCCACGATTGCGGACAGGCTTTATTTTGCATAAATGCCTAGAGCAGAGGGAAACGTATGGGTAATTATGAATGATGAGTGAGATGCCAAGGTGAGGAGGAAGACAATGATGATGAATCGGCAAGCAGATTGCGACAGCTCAACCATGAGGCAGAAACTCAAAGGGGACCTCCATCGTGTGGCAGATCGAATGAACCAGACGTTATCTACCTTTGATCATGACAGTGTGTGCCTGCTGGGCCAATTTGCAGAGATTCGGGCCGAGATCAAGCAGATCGAAGTGCTGGCGTCTTCTTTTTATCTGGATTGTTATCTGTCTCCCTTCACGGAGAAATTTGCCGAGCTGACTGCGAGTGTACAGCATTTGTCGGATCGCAGATATGGTGCGCTCATTGTAATTGAACGGGAAGTACCGCTTGAATCGATTATTCACTCAGGGGTTGCAGTCGATGCCAGAGTCACGCATGCGTTGCTGGAATCGCTGTTTATACCGGGTGCACCTCTGCATGATGGGGCCGTGCTGATTCGGGGCAATCAGATTGTATCCGCGGGCAATGTATTGCCTTTGTCACAGGCCATTGCACATGAACGGAAGATTGGCACACGGCATAGGGCTGCTCTCGGATTGAGTGAGCTGACGGATGCGGTTGTGCTGGTTGTTTCGGAAGAGACCGGTCAAGCTTCATTCGCCGTGGGTGGAGATCTGCATCCCATCAACGTGGTTGAAACCTTGCCATGATCACTCGTCGCTAGATTTTTTACCGATTTCATGCTGGAGTAAATGAACCTTTTTCCCTGTGAAGAGAGAAAGGTCTTTTTGTTACATCGTGATGTGGTTTTGCACAAACTTGATCATCATGGGTACAATAGAGGATGGAAGACGAACTGAAGAAGGCGAATGGATCGCAAAAATGGTTGGAGGAGACGGTTAACACATGAGCTGGTTTGAAGCAATGGAACATCATGATTATGAGGAACTGGTACTGTGCCAGGATAGAGCCTCTGGTTTAAAAGCAATTATTGCTATTCACGATACAACACTCGGTCCTGCGCTGGGAGGCACACGGATGTGGACCTATGCTTCTGAGGAAGCGGCCATTGAAGATGCCTTGCGCCTTGCGCGGGGAATGACATATAAACATGCGGTATCCGGACTGAATCTGGGCGGAGGCAAAGCCGTAATTATCGGAGATCCGCGCCGTGACAAAAATGAAGCGATGTTCCGGGCTTTTGGCCGATACATTCAGGGACTGAACGGACGTTATGTCACCGCAGAGGATGTGGGAACGACAGAAGAAGATATGAATCTGATCTATCAGGAAACCGACTATGTTACAGGCATATCGCCAAGCTACGGCTCCTCCGGTAATCCTTCCCCGGCAACAGCATGGGGTGTATATCGGGGCATGAAGGCCGCGGCGAAGCAAGCATTCGGCACAGATCTGCTGGAAGGCAAAACCGTGGCTGTACAGGGCGTGGGCAACGTCGCGATGCGTCTGTGCAAATATTTGTACGAAGAAGGTGCGCATCTGATCGTTACCGATATCCATAAGGATTCCGTGAAACAGGCTGTGGATCAATTCGGTGCAAAAGCGGTAGACCCTGCCGACATTACTGGAGTGGATTGTGATATTTATGCTCCATGTGCATTGGGCGGTACAATTAATGACGATACGTTGAAACAGCTTAAGGCCAAAGTTGTGGCAGGCTGTGCCAACAACCAGCTGCTGGAACCGCGTCATGGTGACAAGCTGCATGAGATGGGAATCGTATACGCCCCAGACTACGTGATCAATGCAGGTGGCGTAATTAATATTGCGGATGAGCTGAACGGCTATAACGCAGATCGTGCGTGGAGCAAGGTTGGGGAGATCTACAATAATCTGGAGAAAATCTTCGACACGTCGCGTACCGAGGGCATCGCAACGTATATTGCTGCGGATCGTCTGGCTGAACGCCGCATTGAACTGATGAAGAATACACGCAGCACATTTCTGCAGAATGGTCATCACGCGCTGAGTTCCCGCAGACTGCGCGGGTAAATTTTAAGGATTTACAATACAATAAAATGTAAAACAGGGTAAGGCAGGCATCCATATGGATACCTGCCTTTACTTTTTTCGGGCTCACGAGTTTATTTCAAGGCGTTCATGATACGCCCCTGTTAATGTAAAATATAACCAAAGTGGATTCGAATATATGCTCGTTTTGGTTGTAGGGGTCGCGTTAATTACGGGAATGATTTCCCTGATCATATTTTATTTGGATTAACGGATCCAGGGGAAGGCATGAGGCTGTTGGTCAATATGTAACAATATTAGCATTGCATTAATTGGATTATTAAACTATAAGTGGTAAGGTAGATATATAAAATTTTGATTTAATTTAGCCAAAAGGAGGAGTATGATGCGTAGATATTCATGGTTAGCAGGTGCGATGGTACTCTTATTTATAATGATCATAGGCTGTAGCAATTCTACTGCGGATGAAGGGACGACTGAACAGGGCGTGAATATAACATCCGGGCAGGAGGGTTCATCCGGCAATGTCGGAGGAAACACGAGTGAGGGAACAACGGAGGCGCCACCTGCTTCGGAGAGTGATGAGAAAGCAATGCTTACAACCGCTGATCAATACAAAAAGGCTGAATTCACAGTGGACGAATATGATGAGGAGCACACAATGACTCGAGAGGCATTGGAGGCCAAAGGAGAGATTCTGAAGCCGTTCCTGACTTCGAGATATTATGTTGCAAAGATGGCTGATCGTAATATTGCACTGCCACTTCAGGTTGCGAACAAGGAGAGCGTTACCCTGCACCCGGAAGACATGAGTTTCAGTGTGAAGGAAAATAGAGGAGACTCGCTCCTGATCACTTACACGTTAAATTTGATTCTCACCGATAAGAACGGCTAGGAAGCTCGACACATTCCACTCGAAGGGGACATTACGTTCCTCCAGGAGAATAATCAGTGGCTCATACAGGATGATACCTACAATATTAAGGAGCTTCAGAATCTGGTGTATAAGTAAGTGCGAGAATATGAATGCGGGGTAGTAATTGCTAACGAGTATTGTAGACTGTTATGGCTTCACTCTGTATGTATTTTCCGCAGGTTTCTTCCAGAATAATGTCGTTGTGTTTCTTTTGCCTTAGTTTGTTAGCATGGTAACATACGGATAGGTGAGGCAATACTATATCAGAAGAAGAGATGCGTAAGTTCGCATCTCTCTTTTTGTATTCTCTGGCCCTCGATAAGCCTTGTGCGGATATAGGAGAAAGCGCAATGATATTTCAAAATGTAATACACTTCTGATTCAGCAGCTTCACAAATCGATCCAGCGCGCTGCTGACGTATCGATCTTCGCCACGGACAAAGGTCGTTGTGGTATGTGTGAATCGTTCGGCCAGATCATATACAGAGAACTCATCCGGTTTCTTGTGAATAACGCTGCAAGGCATAATGGTAAAAGCAACCCCCGACTCCACACAGCTAAGCAGGTTATCCATCGTACTGACTTCAATCATATTGCGAGCAGACAAACCTTCTTCCTGCAAATATTCCTCCGTAATTTCACGGTATGGGCAGCCTTTAGGGAAAACGACCCACGAAACCTGACACAGGCTTTCGGGTGGTACATCCATCCGTTTGGAGATGATATGCACCGTATCTTGCATTTCATATTCCACTTTCAGACCCTCTTTCACACACGCACCACTAATAAAGGCACCGTCGATCTCATACTCCTGTATTTTCTTGCGCAGCACTTTGGGTGAAGTGGCATTAACAAGTGAGATGGAGACCTCGGGATAGGTCACCTGGTATTCATTGAGAATTTCCATGAACCGGCTGGATGCTGCCGTCTCCACAATCCCGATTTTCAACGTACCTGTAGGCTCACCGGGATCAGTCATATCCTGCTCCAGATCGTTTAACAGGTCACGGATGCGTGTTGCATACTGGACGAACTGTTCTCCTTTGGAAGTCAGCACCACCCCTTTGGGAAAACGGTTGAACAACTGCACCTGATATTCCTGCTCCAGCTTTTTGATGCGTGTGGTGACGTTGGATTGTGCGTAATTCAATTCTTTGGCGGCCTGTGAGATTTTGCCGGACCGTGCCACCGCAAGAATAATATCGATATCCGAGAGTTCCATGGCTCTGGCCTCCTGAGTTGTAATGAAATGAAGTGTTAGGTATCTCTATGAGAGATACATCTATATATTTCAATCATTTTACGATATATATATGCCGGCTTACAATATCGTTATCAAGAGCTTTTACAGCGCATGGAATCATGCAAAACGCTGATATTGGAGAAGGAGTTGTGGTGAAAAATATGTCTACATTACTGAGCCCGGTGACGATCAACGAGTGGCATTTGAGAAACAGATTGGTGATGGCACCTCTTACCCGAGGGTTTGCCAGTGATCAGGATGGGACCGCGACGGAAGAGATGGTGGCGTATTACGAGCGACGTGCCCAGGATGGTGTGGGGTTGATCATTACAGAAGGGATTAATCCCTCGCTGGCAGGCAAAGGAACATATGGTATTCCCGGATTATATACGGCTGAACAGACCGACTCATGGAAAAAGGTAACAAATGCCGTCCATAAACATGGAGGGACCATCATCGCTCAGTTGTGGCATGTGGGCAGGCTGTCTCACTCCGATCTGATCGGTACCCTGCCACTGGCACCTTCAAGCATCCCGGCTCAAGGAAGAGTTCATAAATTGCATAAGCCATATCAGATACCTCAAGCCATGAGTGCGCAGGATATCAAGGATAGCATTCAACAATTTCAAACGGCTGCCCGCAATGCGGTACGGGCTGGATTCGACGGAATTGAGCTGCATGCAGCACATGGTTATCTCATCGACCAGTTTATCAATGAGAAGACGAACCACAGAACAGACGAATACGGAGGCGATATCCAGGGACGATTGCGTTTTCTGAAGGAGATCATTATTGCAGTTCAAAAAGAAATCAGCGTGGATCGCATTTCGGTACGATTTTCCGAGAAAAAAGATGATGACCCTTCCTATGTCTGGACAGACAAGACTGGAGTGCTGAATGCCTACCTGAATCTGTTCCGCGAGACAGGCATTACAATCCTACATCCTTCAACAGATCGATACACCACAGTCTGGGATGGGGAACAAAATTTTCATGAGGCGATTCGCGAGCAGTGGGATGGAATCATCATTGGCGTAGGGGATCTTGAGGCAACAACCGCAGAACAGGCAGTGCAAAATCGGAGCATTGATTTGGCAGCGTTCGGCAGACCGTTTATCGCCAATCCTGATCTGGTGCAAAAATTGCGTGCGGGGCAGCAATTGATCAAGTATGATGCCAATGCACATCTGACTGTGTTGGTGTGAATGTAGAAAGAAAAGGGCAGAAGCTGATCCTAAAGATCACTCTGCCCTTTGTTTACGTATGGAAGGATGGTTATGGGTTACTGACGACGGTGACTTTCTTTTCCGTTAAGTAGTATACGAGTGCAAGCAGAGGCATTAACAGACCAATCAATGTCGTGAGACTCCAACCTCCATGCGCGTAGGACCAACTGCCAAGAGATGATCCAATTGCGCCCCCTACAAAAAAGATCGACATAAATATTCCGTTTACGCGTCCTCTTGCTTCGCTCAACGAATAGATAATGCGCTGTCCCAGCACTAAATTACCCGAAACCGCCATATCCAGCGTGATGGCAACGACCACAAGCAAAATAAGGGTAGCGGTAGAGTGGCCCTGGAACAGATAGGCAAGCCCAAAGGATGCAATCGCGATGACCATGGCGAGTCCGGTTAAGATGCGGGTTAAACCTTTATCCGCCCATCTTCCGGCAATAGGTGCTGCGATGGCACCCCCAACACCAGCCAGTGCAAACCAGGCAATTCCCTGCTGCGACATGCCATATTCGTTGGCGAGCTGCAAGGGAACTGTAGTCCAGAACAAGCTGAAGGCGCCAAACAGACTGGCCTGATAGAGGGCTCGGCGGCGAAGCATGGGAAATGTTTTGAGCAGGGAGCCCGATGATAGAATTAATTGTCCGTACTTCATCGCTGGTTGTGGCTGACGTGCAGGAAGTGCACGTGACAGGAGCAATGTAAGCAATCCGATAATGATTGCCGAGAAGACGAAGACCGCTTGCCAGCCGAGCAGGCTTGTAATAAAACTGGCGACAGGCCGAGCCAGCATGATGCCCAGCAGCAGACCACTCATCACGTTGCCGACAACCCGTCCGCGTTGCTCCTCAGAAGTGAGGTAGGTGGCATAGGGAACCAGAATTTGCGCAACGACTGAACTAATCCCGATGACGAGGGAAGCAGTCAGAAATAATACGGCATGGGAAGAGAAGGCAGCGCCAATCAATGCAACGACCAGAATGATGAGGGAAAAAGTGACCAGTCGCTTATTCTCCAGAATGTCACTGAGCGGAACGATAAACAGCAGGCCAATAACATAACCGATCTGTGTTAACGTCACAATCAGTCCCGCAGCAGCAGAGGAAAGCCCTGTTGTAACGCCGATGGGTCCTATAACCGTCTGAGCATAATACAGGTTCGCCGCAATCAGCCCGCACGCCGCAGCCAAAAGCAAAATCAACCAGCTGGGAACTGAATTTGACTTCACATCAGGTTGCATATCCATAAGTTTCACCCTCCACATGTTCTTAAATTATTTTTTATTAAAGTACACTTGTATTGAACTTGTTAATTACTAAACGGTGCGTTTACTAATCACAAACATATAATAAACTAAACGTTTAGTATTGTAAATAGGCGTAGGGATTTTTTTGTATGTCGAAGCATGGTAAGAACGAAATTGTTTAATGTATCGGTGTTTTAGTATAATGAACGTATAGTTTTTATGATTTACAGATGCATTTGTTACACCAAGGAGGGTTTATGATGACAGCCAAAAGAGGGCGTCCCCGCAATGTGGAAACCCAGAATGCGATTCTTGCAGCTTCCTATGAATTATTACTGGAACATGGCTTCGGAGCGGTTACGATCGAAAAAATTGCTGAACGTGCTAAAGTGAGCAAAGCAACGATATATAAATGGTGGCCTAATAAAGGTGCTGTCATTATGGATGGGTACATGTCTGCGGCAACGGCAAGATTGCCTGTACCGGATACAGGATCGGTATTTGAGGATGTGCGTATTCATGCGAGCAATCTGGTTGATTTTTTGAGCAGCCGGGAAGGAAAAGTGATCACACAGATTGTCGGAGAGGGACAGTCTGATCCAGGACTTGCAGAAGAATACCGAACCAGATACATTCAGCCTCGTCGGCGCGAAGCGTGGGGAATTTTCGAAAAAGGTATAGAAAGGGGACAGTTGAAAAAGGATTGTGACATCGGACTGTGCATAGACCTCGTCTATGGAGCGATGTTCTATCGCATGTTGGTGACTGGCGAACCGATAGATACTGAATTCGTGCAGCGTTCGTTGATTTCCTTGTTTGAAGGTATTAAATCTCGATCATAGAGAAAGACATCTTGAGGGAGGGATAGGGCGATTCTTAAGAATCACCCTGGATGCAGACGGCTAGTGGATGAATGGGGAATGTGTGGAGAATTGAGAACTATACCTGGAAGATCGGTGAGATGGCTGGGTGCCATGAATCGGGAGAAGGCGATGTGGAAGAGGGAAGAGTCTCGTTCAAGAGCGGGGGCTCGTTCCATATGAAACTGGGTATTTCGCGTCGTAACACTGGCGCTACATCCTGGGCAAAGCGTTCTACCTGCTCCAACTGCTCTGCATGGCTGAGTCCATCAACGCTGATACTCAGTACCTGATGTCCATATGCTGCATGGTAATTGAGGATCTTCTCAATGACCTGCTCTGGACTACCAATCAGTACAGGGCCATGCGCAATGTTATCCTCCAGGTCCTTAAAAGGCGACTGGTTGTGCTGCGCAGCGGCCGTAGCATGAAATGCCTCATAATAAGGCGTATAACGACGGATCGCCTCTTCGCGTGTATTCGCGAGGTATAGGCTGCCTGCCCCTGAGCCAACCACCGCTCGGTTCGCATCATGACCATAATAATCGAGACGCTCTCGGTAATGGTCAATTAACGCTTTGTATTTTGCCTGCGGGTGGAAGGAATTCGAGCTAAATATCGGTTCGCCATACTTCGCTGCAAGCTCGGTAGAGCGGGTGCTCGATGCGCTGCCATGCCAGATCGGAATGGATTGCTGGAGTGGTCTAGGCTGAGTGGTAACCTCTTGAAGGGGAGGGCGATACGTTCCCTGCCAGGTTACATTCTCTTCAGTCCACAGCCGTTTCAGCAGTTCATAGCGTTCACCGAGTGAATCCCATTGTTCCTCTTCGCTAATGCCAAACAGGGGATAGTGCCGAGGATCATTGCCTTTCCCGATGATCATCTCCAGCCGCCCGCCCGATAATTGATCCAGCGTGGCATAATCCTCGGCAACCCGCACCGGATCAAGTATACTAAGAACAGTGACTGTTGTTAGCAACCGGATACGTGAAGTCGCAGCAGCGACAGCGGTCAGCACAACGGGAGGTGAGGAAGACAGAAAAGGTGCGCCATGCCGCTCACCGATCCCGTATGCATCGAATCCCAGCCGTTCGGCCAGTTTGGCTTGTTCCAAAATATTGTGGAACTTCTGTTGTGTTGTTAGTGATTCACCAGTAACGGCATTTGGAAGATTCATCATGAGACTAAATAGGGCAAATTTCATCTAACCATCCCCTCGGATTGGATTGGAAAAGCACCTGGGTTGTCTAATCCTATGGAAATAGTAGGATATTCAAGCTAAAACTAACTTTACCATGTTGCCATGCATTCTTCTAATGGATTTTTTCTATAAGGCGGATTAAAGCCGCTCAACCTTGGGCATAAGGGCAGAAAATTGCCACGATTTTTATTGACCGCTGTAAAATTTAGGATTAAAATTGTACATATCATATAAATTCAAATTTATGGATTTTCATTGTGGAGGTGGGAGACATGGAACCTACAACTACGATACGCTCCTTTATTGAGGACTACATCAGGAAACAGGGCTATACCCTGCAATACTTTGCCGATATATCGGGTGTGAACGCTGGAACGTTAAGTGCGATCATCAAAGGGACGCGGCCAATCGCCATGGCTCAACTGGATCTGATTACCCAAGGCATGAAGCTGGAAGAAGGTCATTTCTACGAAATTTATGGCGCTGAGTGTTTTGTGGAGTCTGCACCACATTGGAGAAGACTGGAGCCCTTTCTGCAACGTTGCGCCGAGTTGGACAAGCTCGAATGTATTCAGCGGATAATCCAGCAAGTGACGGATGACCGCTCCTATATTTCCGAATTGTTTGAGATGGCAGAAGGCATGCTTGAACGAGGACAAAAGAAAGCGGCCCGGATGTTATATGAATGCGTTGCGGAGTGTGAGAAGTACCAACACTCGGAACGTCTCGCGTTGTGCCAGTATCGTATTTTCACACTATCTCTGGGTCAGGATCAGCATGAAAATCTCAGGGCGGCCGTGCACTTCGAGCCATATATTAATCGGCTGGATGAAGAGCGGCAGCTGGATGCTATTAGGGAGTTGGCTAATACATATAGTGGATTGTGCCATTGGGATAAGGTATTTCAATTAGCCAGTGAACTAGAGCAACGAGTTGAATTTTTAGAACAATATAAAAAAAAGAAAAAGGGTTTGGAACAACAGAGGACTTCCAAACATCCTTTATTCACCTATAAATCATACGCATATTTATTGATGTCTAATGTATGGGGTGAGCGTAAAGATTATGAAAAGGCATTGAGTCAGACAGCTCTTTATGCGAATTTTGAAATTGAAGAACCTACTTCTGAGGATCTTATATTTATTAAACGATTTCAAAATTGGGCTGAAATTAATACCTATCTCTATAAATTGATGTTGGGTGATTACGAGGCACTAAATACTTATTTAGATATTATTGAAGAGAATGAAAATGAAACTCTTCTTGGGTTAGTTAAGATCATGGAAGCTGCCAATTCATACAATCTGAATGTAGACCATGCTCTTAGAAGATTCGATTTATATATTCATATGTTGTTTGAGGATCGTAATCATGAAAGTAGCTATATTGCTCAAATTAAAGATGATAGATATACTAAATTTTGGGCGGAGTTAGCGTTTTATCAGTTGTCTAAGGAACGATATGAAGAAGGATTTAGAAGTCTGTTAACATGTTTAGCATCTGCTCATAAAATCAAAGATGATTCTACAATAATATATTGTGTGGGTTTATTTGAAGAGTGCAGAATGCAAGCGACGGAATCAGTAAAATTAAATTATAATAGTCTTATCAAGGAGGTCTATGGTCGATATGATAAAAAAAGCAATGTTAGTATTAATGCTTTTTAGTTCCTTCCTTTTACTCTCTGGTTTTACTGGAGGTATTGATTCTACGACGATAATTGCTTTTTTTAGTCACGGGACGGGCGGATATTAGGGTTTTTGATATGTAATGTAGTAAATTGGGTTTCTTGTTAACGAGCGTTATGTTTCCTGAAATATGGAAATAGAACGCTCGTTTTTATGTATCTAATGATTGACGATTGTTAAATTCAGGATTAAAATTACATTTATTATAATTGGATGAATCATAAGGGAATTTGGATAATTGGGGGTGGAAGAATTGAAACTTGCACCTACGATACGCACATATATTGAGAATCACATGAAGGAGCATAAATATAAACTACAACAGTTCTCTGAAGTCACTGGCGTCAATGTTGGTACGCTAAGTGCCATAATCAAAGGGAACAGGTCTATATCCATGAACCAATTAGATCAGATTACGTCTGGAATGGGGCTTGAACAAGGATACTTTTACGAAATGTACAGCGTGGAATGTTTTGTGGAAGTTACACCTCATTGGAGACGGCTAGAACCGTTCCTGTATAATTGTGCTGAGTTGAACAAGTTAAATTGTATAAAGAAAGTGGTTATACAGGTTACTGATGATCGATCGTACATTGACGAATTGTTTAAGGTAGCTGAGGATTTCTACAGGAAAGAGTTTGAACAAGCGGCACTTATTCTATATGAATGTGTTGCGGATTGTGAGAAATACCAGCACTCTGAGCGGTTGGCATTATGCCAGTACCGTATTTTCCTAATTAACAAGACGTTAAACAAATTCAATAATTTGAATGCGGCGATTCGATTAGAACCTTATGTAGAGAAACTAAATGAAGAAATACAACTGGATGCTATAAAAGAATTAGCCAATGTATATAATGCTCTGAATATATGGGGAAAAGTATATTCTTTGTCAGAAGAACTGGAAAGGAAAAGTGATTTCCAATTAAAGGACGAATCACTTAGGAGAAATAAGGGTCAAAGAGCTGCTTTTTATCCTATATTTACTTATAAAGCTTATGCCAATTTGTTAAAAGCAAGTGTTTTTGAGGCCCGAAAGGAGTACGAACTAGCATTAAAGTACACAGAGGTTTATGAAAAAGTAATTGATATTCCTAATCCAACAAAGGAAGAAATAGAAATAATAGAAAGATTCCGAATATGGGCTCAAGGGAATCGATTATCAATTAACCTGATGTCAGGGAATCACGAAGTTATTCATTCATACCTTCAATACCTTGAGGATAATCCTAAAGAAATCCTAACTGCCTTCATAAATATTGTTCAGGTGGCCAACGAACATTCACTTAATATTGATTTTGCATTGGAGAAATTTGAAGCTCAGATCCAACAGTTCCATATTGATTTCCATCTAAAGGGTGAGGATAATCCTCAAATTGGTATTCACAGATTTCTTTTGTTTAACTATGAATTTGCCAAGTATAGACTTAGCCAACGAAACTTTCAGTCTGGAATAGATACTTTACTCTATACTCTGAGGCTTTCATCTTCAAGCCAAGATGATTATTTGACTATAAAGTGTATAGATTTGTATGGGGAGTATAGAGATCATGCCGATTTGGAGCAACAGAAAGTATATTTTCAATTAATAGAGGAAATAAGTTTTCAGAAATTACGAGTATGATTTTGAAATACAAGTTCATATGAAAGTATGTGAATGATGTTGGGAGTGAGAAGAATGAAACTTGCACCTACGATACGCTCTCATATAGAGGATTATATCAAGGAGAAAGGGTACAAACTTCAACAATTTTCTAATACCTGTGGAGTTAATGTTGGCACATTAAGTGCTATTATAAAAGGGAGCAGGCCTCTTGCCATGAATCAACTGGATCAGATTACTTCTGCGATGGGATTGGAGAAGGGGCACTTCTATGAAATGTACAGTGTGGAGTGTTTTGTGGAAGCTGCACCTCATTGGAGGCGTTTGGAGCCGTTCCTGTATCGCTGTGCTGAACTTAACAAGCTAGGCTGTATTAAAAAGGTGATTATATCAGTAACGGATGATCGCTCTTATATTGAAGAATTGTTTGAAGTTGCTGAGGACCTTTACAACAAAGGGATGAAACAAGCGGCGTTCATTTTATATGAATGTGTTGCGGAATGTGAGAAATACCAGCACTCTGAGCGGCTTGCTCTTTGTCAATATCGAATTTTTTTGCTCAGTTGTGGCAGTGATCAGAAGATCGCTATGCAGGCAGCCACTCGATTTGAGCTTTTTGTGGATCGTTTAGAGGAGGAATATCAGCTGGATGCACTTAAAGATCTGGCTAACCTGTACTCTGCTCTGCATAATTTTGATAGATTATATCCAATAACAATAAACCTAGAGAGATTAGCAAAAATTATGATGAGTCACATTAAGCAGGATACTACTCATACCAAAAGAAAAACCGTATATCCACTTTTCGTATACCAAGGTTATTCATTGCTTCTGAGGGCTTCTTGTTGCTCCAAAATAGGGAAGTATGAGGAAGCTTTGGAGTGCACACGTACTTATTATGAATTAACTTTAATCGAACCAAATGAGGAAGATATCTTATATATAGAGAAATTTAGAAAATGGGGAAAAATAAACATCTATTTATATAGGTTGATGATGGGACAAAATGAAGTTCTTGAGGACTACATTGAACATGTAGAAAATGAATATGAAGAAGAGGATGAAGAGATTTTAGTTGCCATATTTAATATCGTTCAGACAGCAAACCGATTTAAATATGATGTTAACTTTATATTGGAGAGGTTTAAAGACAAGATCAATCTTTCTCATATAGGTTCGAGACATGAGAGAGAGTACTCTGAGCAAAATTGGAACACACGTCTGGTCAATTTTTTTTATGAATTGGCAGTTTATTATTTAAGTAGAAGTAGTTACGAGTCAGGTATGAAAGCGTTAATTAGTAGTATGGAACTTTCGATTAATATCAGTAACGATCCTTACCTAATAAAATGTGTAAATCTGTATGGGGAATATAGAAGATTAGCTAATGAAGAAATAAACGTTAAATATCAACAGATATTACAGTCGAACAATATTGCATAAATTATAAAATCATTATTTAAAAGCCAACTGTTTTTGCAGTAGGCTATTTTTGTGCTCAATAATCAGGTCTGAAAATGGAAATAAAATCTTTTCTAAACAATCATTTTTACAAAATTCTGCAAAATATCATATGTTTTTTTAAGTACAAAGGGTTTTAACGAAAAAATTGGAGGATTCAAGATGTATTCTAAATTGTTTTAAAAAGGGGTGCATGCTGTGAGAGAGCCGAGAATCCTGAGAGACCAAATAGAGCAAAGTAGACAAGAGCTGCGCCGTTTGGTGGAGAGACATGGCATGCATGATGATAGGGTTTTACAGCAGTCCAGGATTTTGGATGAATTGATAAATGAGTTTAACCGATATACTTCAGCAATTAATATGAAGAAAGAACAGCATTAAAGACGCAATTCCAATAAACATTATTTAGAAATTTTATCCTTAATAATTGCAGCTCTTATAGAACTGCGAAACCATAAACTAAATATGGTTTCGCTGCCTCTTTCAATTAACTCCTGATGCAATGGCGTATTATGAGATCCGCTGCTCATTATGAGAAGAAAGGTTATAGTTAGGCGCGCTAAGAGTATATCTGAAGTTTACATTATTAAACAGTCTCCATTGTTCTTTTAGCTATGATTTTCTTAATAGTGTTTAGAATAAGGAATAATACAATACACATTCCTAACTTTATGCCGATATCAGTGAGACGTTGAATATTACCGACAACAAAAACGTTGTACCCATTTGTTACCTGTGAAATAAATCCATTAGAGAAGAACAGGTAATACATTCCAATAACTAACATGTGAGAGATTGTATACATTACAGAAAATAAGAAAGGCATAATCGAGATGTAAATATTTTTGCTCAGAATAAATATTGCAATGGTTTGCAGTGTTATTATAAAACCTCCAATAAGCATGAAACTGCTACGCCCCGAAAAGTCATATGCGCCACTAAAAAAAAGATTTTCAAAAAGATTAAATGAATCTATCCCGCCTATCATATTTTTAAAGAGTCCTAAGTATGCCTGTAAATAGCCTAATCCAAATAAAAAGGGAACTGATACCAGGCACAATCTATCTATATTTCTACGAGTAAGCAGTAAAGCACCACATATTGCACAAATTGTAATAAATAACACGGGAGAAAGTTCAATCACTCTATTGTGAATACCATAATGGTTTGCAATTATTCCTAAAATTAAAGAGCTTACAAACAAAAATCCACTGATGCAGATTAACCCCAAAATCACACTGCTTGATAAGCCGAAAGTTTCTTTAGTCAACTTTTCCCTTATACTTATTGGATTGCCAAAGGACTCTAAGGCTTTTTTGGTTGCTTGATCAGAGGAAAAGCCTTCATTAATATAACGTTCTTTTGATGAATTTAAATGTGCAGCCATTTCTTCTGTCAAATCCGTTCGTTCTTTTTTGGATAAAAAGGAATTTCTAAATACTTGATTTAAATAAGATTGAATATCCACTAGTTGTACCTCCCAAAAAGATATTTATAATATGTGTGTTTTTTATCCACGAAGATTTAATGGCTTTAAGTTTATTCTGTCCCTCTTCTATGATTCGGTAGTACCTTCGTCTTGGGCCACCATTTTGTTCCCCCCAATATCCTTCAATATACTTATTAGCCTCTAGCCTTTTTAAAGCAGGATACAGAGTCCCTTCTTTAAGTTGGAACTCTCCATAGGTTATTTCATTTATATACTGGGATATCTCATAACCATATGCATCTCTTTGGCTCAAGATGGATAGTATGATACCATCGATGTATCCTTTAATCATTTCATTCTTCAATTTATACACCACCTACTATGTAATTCTATGTAGTAAAATTAACAGAAAATTGAAAATAAATCAAGACCATAAGATAAGTATTTGAAATTTGATCTAAATCTGGTGGGATCAATATTTTAGTATTTAACTTTAGCTTTTTTTGATAACAAGTGACCCACAACCTTTACGCGAATGTAAGGGTTATGGGTCACAATAATTCCGGCGGTGTCTAAATTAACTTTTACTAGTTGGTATAAACATTCCCTGCGCCATCAACAGGGACTGGAGCCCAATTAACTATACGAATGTGATAATCGCTACCGGCGGGTACACCTGTTAAAGAAATAGAGAATCTATCGCCAGCAGCAGATGAATAGTTGCCGTATACGGGCTCGGATTTTCCAAGAGTCTTCCATCCAAGGAATGAATCTTGAGCCACTTGATAAGTTACATCGGCATGGTATTGTGTCCCTGCATATTGCCAACCTATTAGATTAACGGCATTACCTAATGTAGAAAAGGAATTAATAGTGTAGTGAGCTCTACCATAGTTAAACCCTGTGAAGGAATAGTAATCTACCATAGCTTGGGTAGTGAATTCCGGAGCATTTAGTGCAGCAATAGTAGCAGGATCATCATCACCAAGAATCAATTTCCATTCTTCGCCTATTTCTTTAACGTAGATCTCATTTTTGGAATCAATCCCTGAAACATTACCTTCAAAAGTAACTACAACATTTGCCTCATCCTTTAAGCTCGCATCAACAATTTTCATTGATTCAAAGTCACTTACTGAGTTATAGTGCTCATACTTTGCAATTTGTTTTTCTTTACTCGGGTATCTTAAATCTACTACTAGCTCTGTAGCTTCTGCGAATTTTTCCTCCGACATAGCATCGAAAAACTCTTGTACAACCAGTTTTGCAGCTCCCTGTGGGTCCTCTGTTGCATGAATGGTTGATGTATTAGAGAAGAAAGCGGCTCCCCCGATAATTGATAAAGATAATAAAGGTACTAAAAATTTAGCTTTCATTGATCAACGTCTCCCCTCGATATTTAATAGAATCGCTTAATTTCTCATAACAATCTCGATTTATGGTATCTCAATTTAAATGATATTTATTTTCGATCTTTTCGCGCTCACCTCTCTTTTGGGAATAATGGGTAAATAACACCTCCTTTTCTATATTTTAATTTTTTTTGCATAATATTTTAATTCTAATTATTAGGAAAAAAATGTTTAGCTTTAATTTATTTTGAAAATCTCTCTAGAAAGATTAAAGATAAAATTGAAATAAACTCTGATTTGAAAAAGACGTCAATCCTTTGAAAAGTAATGTAAACAAACATTTTATTTTGCAAAGGAATAAAATATGAATTTTTTGGCAATGTATCCTAAAATGTTTTAAAAAGAGGGGGTGCATGCTGTGAGAGAACCGAAGCAGATTAGAGACCAAATCGAACAGAACAGGCATGAGTTAAGTCGATTGGCGGAATATCATGGCATGCAAGACTACAAAGTCCTTCAACAATCGATGGTATTGGACGAGTTAATTAATGAATATAATCGCTTCAAATATAAAAAACACTTTATGAAAAGACAACCGATTGCATAATGCAGTCGGTTTTTTGATGCAATAGAAGAGTAGTCGACTGTAGCGATACAGTCGGCTTTTTTGTGTTTCCCGGAAAGCTGCGCTTCAATCTTGAAATTCCGTACCAATCCCATGGTTGGCAGGATAGCCAATGATCATTAAAACTGGATATGATGAACCCCAGTTATATCCAGATTGATCTGTGAAGGGGGATCATACAATGATCGGAGGGGGAGGATGAACGGAAATGATGGACAAGGTACAGAGTTATTTCGGGAGAAATATAAATCTGCGCACCAAGCTGCTCCTGTTGTTCCTGGGGCTGACCTTGCTGCCACTGAGCTTGCAGGGAATAGTGAATTACCTGCATTTCTCGCAGACGATTGATCGCAAGACCGAGCAGTTCACCATTGATATTGTCCGCCAGATTAATACCAATCTGAATCGGTTGCTCAAAGACTTCGAGCGGTTGTCGCTCTTGCCGCTCTACGATCAGATGGTGCTTGGCATTCTGGGCAAATACAATGCTCCGATGGGATCGGGTACATGGGCGCGGTCCGATGATTATCTGAAAATGAAGCTCTACACGTCCGGTCAAGCGTATGACCGACCGGAAATCCGTGGCATCCATCTGATCAGCAACAGCGGCATTTTGTTCTCCAATCTGGATTCGCTGGCAGTGAATCCGGTATGGGACAGCAGGCAGGATGACTGGTTTGCAGAGCTTAACGGCTCGGAAGGGGAATGGCGTCTGCTTCCTCCACACGAACCCAGCTATTACACGGGCAATCATGAAGAGCCGTATATATCGGTTGCCCGTGAAATTCGTGATCCGGGGACACTCCAGCGATTGGGCTACATTCTGATCGACATCCGGCTCGAAGCCTTCGGCCAACTCTTGTCCAATCTGAATTTTGAGCAAAATGCGAGTCTGATGATTGTCGACAGCAAGCAGCGTCTCTTGTTCGAACGGACCTCTGCTGGAGGTCTATCCGCATACGACAAGCTATTAAAACATGGCCAGCTTCAAGGCTACGCAGGCAACCAGAAGGTCGTCCTTGATGGGAAGCCCTATCTCTACGTACAGCACCATTCCAGCTATTCAGGACTTTCGGTGATCAGCCTTACACCTATTGCTGTTATTCAGAAGGAGTCGAGCGAGATGCTCACGTTTACGTTTGGATTCGCTGTGTTATGTATGGCGGCTGTAGCAGTCCTCGCGGTGCTCTTATCCTATCGCATAACGAGGCCGCTGATTCGATTGAAGCACAATATGATTCGGGTGGAGCAGGGAGACTTTAGCCAGCGCGTAGCGCACTTTAGCAATGATGAGTTCGGACAGATTAGCCGGGGTTTTAACCGGATGATGGAAGAGATCCATCGACTGTTCAACGAGGTATTTCTGTTGGGCATTCAAGAGCGAGAGGCGGAGTTGTCAGCATTGCAGAGCCAGATCAATCCCCATTTTATATACAACACATTAGAGTCCATCAACATGATGGCGGTCCGCCAGAAGCACGCTGAGGTGTCTGATATGGTGACGGCACTTGGCAAGCTGCTGCGTTATACGATTGATAAGGTGGACCGGAGGGTTCCGCTTCAGGAAGAATTGGCGTTTGTACAATCCTATGTACGCATTCAACAAGTACGTTATGACGGGAAGCTGGAGGTAATCTATGACATCGATGAAGTCATTACAGAGTGTCTGATTCCCAAGCTGGTATTGCAACCGCTGGTGGAGAACGCTGTCTATCATGGCATTGAAGGGCAGGCAGATGGCGGAGTGATCTGGGTATCTGCATTGAAATTTGATGATGAACTGCTGATTATTGTGCGTGACAATGGCAAAGGCATGGCTCAGGCGGAGATTGATGAATTAAATGAATCCATTGCTCGGCAGCCTTCCAATGAGGCATTGCGCTGTCATGCAGGGGACAGGCTTGGACTTAACAATATCGCCCAAAGGCTAAGACTCATGTATGGAGAAGGCGGCAGCCTGAACGTCGATGGCAGTCCCGGGCAGGGCCTGGCGGTGACGATATCCATTCAACTTCAACTGAAAGGGGAATGAAGCGCATGTATAAAGTGTTGCTTGTGGAGGATGAGACGGTCATCCGTCAGGGGCTGAGAGAGCTGATTGTGCAGGCGGCTCCTCAGTTCGAGGTAACAGGTGAAGCTTCGAGCGGAGTCGAGGCAATGGATTTTCTGAGATGTGAAGTACCGGATGTATTGATCACAGATATTCGCATGCGTGAAATGGACGGATTGACACTCGTATCCAAAGCAAGAGATATGTACCCTGAACTGCTGATGATCATCATTAGCGGGTACGGAGAGTTTGAATATGCACGTAGAGCGATGGAATACGGAGTGTTGAACTATCTGCTGAAGCCGATTGAACGTCATGAACTGGCATTATGCATCCAAAAAATTCAATTGCTGCTGGATCGCAGGTACGGCATTTCAACCCTTCCAGTCACTGAGCCATCTGGGAAAGCAGAGCACTCCGGCGGAGATACGCGGAAGATTATCCGAGATGTGAAGGAGCACATCAAGCAGCACCCCGATGGGGATCTGCGACTTCAGACCATAGCAGCACTGGTTCATCTGAACCCCACCTATCTAAGCCAACTGTTCAAGAACGAAACAGGAACCAATTACTCCGAATACATCGCTGAGGCTCGTATGGAGCGGGCCAAGTGGCTGCTGGTTAACACAGGACTCAAAATCTATGATGTTGCAAGGTTATCCGGGCATCAGAGTCCTAAGCACTTCATGCTGGTATTCAAGCAGCAGGTGGGATGGACAGCAGGGGAATATCGTGACCGATTCAGCATTTCTTGAAATACCATACCATTTCTGTAATTGACGTGATTTATGAGCGGGCGATGCCTTCGTTATACTTTGGTTGCACATGTATACCACTAAGTCCATAAGGGGGATTTTCATGAAAAAAGCAGGACTGATATTGATACTCTTACTCATGATGATTGCTTCAATCGGGTGCACAAGCTCCAATTCCGGAAGTGATCCTGGGCAAGCAGCCGGGGAGAATGGAGAGGTTGAGCTGAAATTCATGATGTGGGGCAATCAGGCACATATGGATGTATACAACAAGCTGATTGATAGCTTCACGCAGGAAAATCCAGGCATCAAGGTGACGATGGAATCCGTTCCTTTCGCAGAATACCAGCAAAAAATTTCGGTGCTTGCCGCTGGCGGCTCTCTCCCAGATATCGCATGGGTATCGGAGCGGATGGTGCCACAATTCAAATCCAATCACATCCTGGCTGATGTATCCGAGTTCAAGGATGATGCCCAGTTCAAGCTGGATGATTATATACCAAGTACATTGGATTTGTTCCGTGATGGAGATCAGCTGCTGGGGCTGCCTTTTTCCACACCTCCGGTGGTCATGTTCTACAATAAAACGCTGTTCGACAAAGCCGGCCTGACCGACCCCAATACACTTGCCAGCCAAGGACAATGGACATGGGAACAGTTCGAGAATTCTGCCAAGGCGATGACCAGCAAGGAGGCTGCCAACCGGATCTATGGAGCCAACTTTTTTCGCGACTGGAAGACCTGGGCAGTGCTCTCCTCGTATTCATGGTCCAATGGCAGCGGTCCGTTCGACGAAGGCATGACGAAGTTCACTTGGAACGATGCCTATGGCGTACAGACTTTTGATCTGCTGGAGCGCATGATGTTCACCGATGAATCGCATCCAAAAGCAGGTGAGCAGGTCAGCTTCGATGCTGGCAATGTAGGTATGTTCTTTGATAACTACAGCTATGTTTCCAAAGCAAGAGAGATTACCGATTTTGAGTGGAGTATCGCTCCCATGCCTTCCGGCTCACAGGGCAGCGTACCGATGCTGGGGCAGGCTGGATATGCCATGTTCAACGACAGCAAACATCCGGAGGAAACCAAGAAGCTGTTGAAGTATTTTGCCAGCGAGCAGGGTATTCAGGCGACGGCCACCTATTTTGTGCCTCCGCGTACCTCTGTGCTGAACTCCGATGCGTTCATTAATCAGCCGAATAATCCGAGCAAGGAGCATATTGTGCAGGCGGTGATTAATGAAATGCCAAAAGCGCGCTTGATTCCCGGTCATATCCGTTGGCAGGATATCGACAATGCGGTGTTGCAGGGATTTGACCGACTGTTCGCCCGTTCAGCGACACCTGAGGATAATCTGAAGCAAATGCAGGAAGAAATCCAAGGCGTGCTGCAACAATAAATAATTTCATAGAAACAGGAGGTGAGCATGATGGGCAAATTCAAGGAATTGCTTGATCAGAAATCGCTGTCACTTGTGGTCAGCTTACCCGAGAACGATCTATCTTTGGCCCGGGCAGCAATCGAAGAGGGCGCTGATGCGCTGAAGGTGCATTATAATGTCGGCCATCGCGCCAGCGGGAATCATTTTGGTCCACTGGACAACTATGCCGAAGTTTTTCAGGCGATCCGTAGCGAGTTTGGCGGCCCGCTTGGGGTCGTACCATCCGGTAGTATAGATGGAGCACGGAGGGAGGACGTGGAGCGTCTCTCCGGGCTGGGTTTTGACTTCTATTCCATCTATGCACATCACTTGCCGTCCTTCATGCTGGATGACCTGGGGCTGGACCGAACGTTTGCGATCAATGACGAATATGAACCTTCCCTTTTAACGTCAGCCGCTCATTACAGTTTCACAGCCCTGGAGGCATCCATTGTGCCTGGGAATGAATATGGTACACCGCTAAGCTTTGCGGACGTGCTCAAATATCGCCGTCTGGTCTTGCAGGCGCAAATTCCGGTATTGGTTCCTTCTCAGCGTAAGCTGGTGCCTGACGATGTTCGGGTGCTGCACGATACCGGGGTCAAGGCGATCATGCTTGGAGCGGTCGTAACAGGCAGAGCGGAGGAGCAGTTGCGAAGGGCTGTTAACGCCTTCCGTAATGCGGTGGACAATCTGAACCGTTCAGACTATATAAGTTGAACTAAACATTTACAAGAGAACGTAGAGGACAGAAATAACCTGAAGAAACGGAGTGTTCGCCTTTATCCCCGGATTTTCCCCTTTGTAAAATTGAATTAAAAAAATCTGGGGATAACAGCGATCGGAAGGTTGTTCTGTCATTGGAGTGGCAAGTGTAAATATTCGTTTCAAGGGAAGAAATTTGATAAAGGGGAGGGCCTGACTGTGACCCATTCACGCAAGCGTACAGGAAGAGGTCCGCTCGCCAGAGAGGCCCAGATCGCGGGATGGCTGTTTGTATCGCCAATGGTCCTCGGGTTTACCCTGCTGCTGCTGTTTCCCATGGGTTTGGCTCTGTACATGAGCCTGACCGACTGGCCGCTGCTGGGGGATCATCATTTTATTGGACTGGAGAATTACCGGAATGTGATGACAGACGCCATGTTCTGGAAGGTGCTTGCCAATACGGTCTATTTCACTGCAGGGCTTGTGCCGCTTAATATTGTGCTTGCGCTGCTGCTCGCGTTGCTGCTATCCAGAAGTTTGCGCGGCATCGGGATTTTTCGAACAGCTATCTTTGTTCCGGTCATGACCTCGCTGATTGTATGGTCCATCGTATGGAAGCTGATGTATGCCACAGAGTCGGGACTGATCAATCAGCTTCTGTTAATGATAGGCATCAAGGGTCCGGCCTGGCTCTACAATCAGGATCTGGCGATGCCTGCGGTTATTGTGACGAGTGTACTGAAAAATGTGGGTCTGAATATGGTGTTGTTCATTGCAGCCATTCAGCAGGTACCGCGTTCACTTTACGAAGCGGCAACACTGGACGGAGCGGGCAGAAGAGGAACCTTCTTTCACGTCACACTGCCCATGATTACGCCAACGGTGTTTTTAACCATGGTCATGACTGTGATTGGCTCGCTCAAGGTGTTTGGACAGATCTACGTCATGACACAGGGAGGGCCGAGCAACAGCACGAAGGTATTGGTCTATTATATCTGGGAAAAAGCATTCAAATTATTTCAGTTCGGCTACGCCTCTTCGCTTGCGTATGTGTTGTTCTTTATCGTGCTAATCCTGACACTGCTGCAATGGCAGCTTCGAAAGAGGTGGGTATTCAATGAAGGCGATGCCTAATCCTTCGATTCGCAAGACAGGCAGTGCCCTGGGGACGTACTTGCTGCTGACACTGATCTCGCTGATCATGCTTGTTCCATTTATCTGGATGATATCGACGTCATTCAAGGAACCTCAGAGCATATTTACCTATCCACCACAGTGGATACCGGATACCTTCCGATTTCAGAACTACATCGATGTCTTTCGATTGATTCCGTTTCATCGTTTTTATTTTAACAGTGTATATATTGCTGCTGTGGTTGTGTTGGGTACGGTGTTCTTTGCATCACTCGCCGGGTATGCATTTGCCAAAATTCCGTTCAAGGGACGTAATGTGGTATTTCTCATCCTGCTGAGTGCGATGATGATTCCCCATGAGGTGACGGCAATTCCGATGTTTCTGTTCATGCGGCAGCTGGGATGGATTGATACACATCTTCCGCTGATTTTACTGCCGATCTTTGGGGCGGGCGGCGTGTTTGGCATCTTTGTGATGCGGCAGTTCTTCATTACGGTTCCCACTGAGCTGGAGGAAGCGGCGATGATTGACGGCTGCAACCGCTTCCGGATCTATGCTCGTATTATGCTCCCAATTGCCAAGCCCGGTATGGCTACGCTGACGATCTTTACGTTTGTGACGATCTGGAATGAGTTTTTCGATCCTTTGATTTTCATTAACTCGCGAGAACTGATGACGCTGCCGCTTGGGTTATCCTTGTTCACTGATGAAGTGGGCACAGCCTGGCAATATCTGATGAGTGCCACCGTCATGGCGACCCTACCGCTGCTGATTGTCTTTTTCCTGGCACAACGGCGCTTCATTGAGGGAGTTGCCATGACAGGATTGAAAGAGTAGTCCATGCAATAGAACGGAAGGAGTGATAACTTGAGTGAACGGATAAGGATGAGGTTGAAAAGGGAAGAAGCGGATGTGGTTGTTGTGGGAGGGGGTCCGGCGGGTATAGCGGCAGCCATCGCTGCTGGACGACAAGGTGTTCGAGTAGTACTGGTGGAACGGTACGGATTCGTTGGTGGAATGTCGACTGCCGCTATGGTCTATCCTTGGATGACCTTCCATACGGAGAGTGGTGAGCAGGTGATTCAGGGTATCGCCCAGGAAATCGTTGACCGACTACAGGCGCGCGGCGGCTCTCCGGGGCATCTTCGGGATACGGTTGGATTTGTGCATACCGTTACGCCTTACCATCCAGCGATCTATCAAGTGGTTGCGGCGGATATGCTGCAGGAAGCAGGTGTGCGATTGTTATTGCACAGCTTCGTGGATGAAGTGGTTATGGTGGATGATCGGGTAGAGGCGGTACGTCTGACGAATAAATCTGGGCGAATGGAGCTAAGAGCGAACGTATTCGTGGATGCCAGCGGTGATGCGGATGCGGCTTATCTTGCGGGCGCTTCTGTTGCAAAGGGGCGAGATGGCGATCACCAGTCACAGCCGATGACCATGAAATTTCGAATGCGTGGTGTGGACCTTGGACGAGTAAAACAATACATGCAGGAGCACCCGGAGGATTTCTATGCTAAAACCCCTTTCTCCGAACTGGACAGTATTCCGTTAACCGGGGTGAGCGGCTTCTATTCCCAATGGAAAAAAGCAGGTGTACCGATTAATCGTGATCAGGTATTGTTTTTTACCGGCCCGGCTGAAGATGAGGTATTGATTAACTGCACCCGGGTACAGGGGTTGGATGCTACAGATGCAGAAGATCTGACCTCTGCTGAACAGGAAGGCAGGAAGCAGGTGCTGATGATTGCTGAGTTTTTGCAGCGTGACGTGCCTGGATTCGAGCGGGCTTCCATCTCAGCGGTAGCACCGCAGATCGGTATCCGTGAATCCAGGCGAATCATCGGTCATTATGCGTTGACCAAGGACGATGTGGTTGCAGGGCGAAAGTTTGACGATGTCATCGCCAGAAGTGGCTATCCGATCGATATTCATGATCCCTCCGGTCAAGGCGTTGTAGCGGCCTTTATAGAAGGAGACGGAGCATACGATATTCCGTACCGCTCTCTGATTTCCCGCAATATTCACAATCTGCTGGCGGCGGGACGCTGCATCTCTACCACACATGAGGCTCACGCAACGACAAGGCTGACTCCAAGCTGCATGGCTACGGGGCAGGCCGCGGGAACAGCAGCCGCTTTAGCTGTCCAGATGAAGCTGGATCCGTTGGAGCTGCCGGTAGCGGTGCTGCAAAAGGAACTACGCCGTAACGGAGCAGCGATCTAGGGGATGAGCTGATGGTGGGCGAATCATTAGTAGTGGGAGTGAGTTTTAATTGAATCACTGGGGCGTAAATTTTAACGAACCTGAGACGTCTAATTTGGAGATATCAGCTGATATGGAAAATGTAACGAATCTCAGTGAAGTTATTTCACCTCAAAACACTGAAATAGCGGGTAAAAGCAGGGGAATCAGAGGAATAGAGCGTCTACGATTCGTTAGATTAGAAACTGTCTCACAAATGGCTAAATAAGCTTCCCTCAGTTCGTTAGAAATTGGTGGGAAGTCCTAGTGAATTTATGAGCATAACTGTAGGTCCCAAAAAAACTCTAAGTCCACTGCATACGTGGATTTAGAGTCTTTGGGACGCTTTCCTTCTTTTTATCAAATTCGGTTCTTTCCTTCATATCTATTTCCTTCGTATCTAATTAACCATGAAGCCTAGATTTCTTCAAGTTACTTCATGTTACTTCATGTTTCATATTCCTTCTTGCCTTATTCCTTCGATTATCAAGTCATTCGTGCTTCAAGCCGCCGTGCCACAATGGACAACGTGTAGTTGATGACGAAGTACAATACGGCTGCGAGCAGCAGGGCAGGGATGACGTAATCGAAGCTCTGCCCACCGAGGATCTGCACATTGTGCATCAGTTCCGGCAGGGAGATGATGATTGCCAGTGAAGTATCCTTCAGCAAAGAGATGAACTGGCTCACCATCGGTGGCGACATGCGCCGCAAAGCCTGAGGCATAATGATGCCGCCAAGTGTCTGCATGTAGCTCAGTCCCGAGGAACGGGCGGCTTCCACCTGACCACGTTCAATCGATTTGAGTCCGCTGCGGACAATCTCTGCGATCATGGCGCCTTCGAACAGACTTAGTCCAACAACCGTGGACCAAAAGACGGACATTTTGATCCCGAGCTGGGGAAGTACGATATGAATGAAGAAAATGATCAGCAGCAGCGGCAGATTCCGAATCGTATCCACGATGACGGCCACAATCTGTGACAGGACCGGAATTCGGGTGTATCGAACGGTACCAAGCACGGTGCCGAGTACAAAGCTGAATACAATCGACAAACCTGCCACTTGCAGAGTGATCAGGAATCCGTGCAGCAGGAAACGAAGGTTGGGCCAGGCGTAGGCCCCGCTAAAGTCCATGGATCATCGGCCTCCTTCTGTGTGCGGACAGAAAATGAAATAAATTGGAAAAATTAGTTGCATAGCATAGTAGATAGTAGAGTTGCACCTTAAACTGGTGTACTAAACACAGAGAGAATATCGTTCGAATTTTACATGGTGACCTGGCCCGTTGGTTTGGTCTTCTTTGGCTTACCTTTGGCCCGACTGGCGTCCGCATCACTTTGTCCGAATCGGCGCTCCATATAGTGAACCAGGAAGCTAAGTGGTAAAGTCAACACCAGGTAGAACAGCGCAACAATGGTGTAGACGCTCAGCGGCAGGAATGTATCCGAGTTGATCAGATCGGCAAAATACATCAGATCCATGCCTGCTACGACCGCGAGGATGGATGAATTTTTGACCAGATTGATAAACTGGTTGCCAATGGACGGCAATACAATCTTGATCGCTTGCGGCAGTATGATCAGGTTCATGGCCTGTACGTAGGACAGACCGGAAGACCTCGCCGCCTCTAACTGCCCGCGAGGGACCGTCTGAATGCCCGCCCGGATCGCTTCGGCAATGAAAGCAGCCGTATAGATGGTCAGACCGAGTGTGCCCGAGATGAATCCATCCAGTGAAATGCCAAGTGCCGGCAATCCGAGATAGAAGAAAAACACGACGAGCAGCAGCGGAATGTTACGGATAAACTCCACAAAAGCCGTGCCGATCCAGTTAAGTGGTTTGATGGGGGATATCCGAAAGATAGCCATGATTGCACCCAGAATAAAGCTGCCAATCAAGGCCATGATGCTCACCTGGATGGTATTGAGGAACCCTTCCAGGAATCGATCCGAATGTTTGATCAGTACGCTGAAGTCCAATTTGCCCATGTAGGCGAAGCCTCCGTTCTCCAGATGTAGAAGCGGCGATTGTGTCTGCTCATGCATTGCATATCACAGGCGAAGTCGCCGCTTAACCATCATTAATCGGGGTTACTCTGGCTTGCTGCCCAGCCATTTTTCATGCAACGTATCATATTCACCGCTGTCCTTCAGGTTTTTGAGCAGGGTGTTTACTTCTTCGACGAAGGCTGTGTCGCCTTTGCGAATCGCTATCCCGTAAGGTTCGCTCGTGAAATTGCCACCAACCAGCTTGTAGTTGTTATCCGTCTGCTGCATGCCGATTAAGATAATGTTATCGGTCGTCAGAGCTTCGCCTTTACCCGCTTTGAGGGCTGTGAAGGCATCCTGATAGTTATCGAATTCCAGCACCTCGGCATCCGGGGCTTTTTCGCGAATGTTTTGCGCAGAAGTTGAGCCTTTGACGGCAAGAACCTTCACACCGTCGAGACTTTCCAGACCGGTAATCGCACTATCATTTTTCACAAGCAGGGATTGCCCGGCTTCAAAATAGACATCGCTGAAATCCACTTGTTCCTTGCGTTCATCCGTAATCGTCATCGTTGCGATGATGAGATCAATGTCGCCGTTTTGCAGCATCGGAATGCGCGTTTTGGACGTTACTTCCTTCAGTTCTACTTTTGTTTCGTCTCCAAGAATCTGTTTGGCGAGTGCCTTGGCGATATCAATATCGAATCCTTCGACTTCGCCACTTGCGGGGTCCTTCAAACCGAACAATTTGGTGTCGTATTTCACGCCAGCAATGAGCTTGCCGCGCTCTTTAATCTGTTCAATCGTGCCTTTGGCTTCGGTACTCCCACCAGAACCACCGCTGCTGCTGCTTTCCTCTCCGGTGCTACAACCGGACAAGACAAGGGATAGGATCAACACAAGCATAAACGACGGCCACTTTAATACATTTTTCATTTGGTAAAGACCCCTTTCAAAATGGATTATTCTCAGTGGTGAATCAGACGACTCAGGAATTGCTTGGCCCGTTCTTCTCTCGGGTTGTCGAAAAATTCAGCGGCGGAGGCTTCTTCCACAATTCGACCTTCATCCATAAAGATGACTCGGTCTGCGACCTCGCGCGCAAATCCCATCTCATGGGTAACGACAACCATCGTCATCCCGTTGTGGGCAAGAGACCTCATAACATCCAGAACTTCCCCGATCATTTCGGGGTCCAGTGCAGAGGTGGGTTCGTCAAAAAGCATGATTTTGGGCTCCATGGCAAGACCTCTTGCAATGGCTACACGCTGCTGTTGTCCACCGGACAATTGAGAAGGGTAACTGTCTGCTTTGTCGGCAATGCCTACCCGGGTCAGATACTTCATCGCCGTAGAGGCTGCCTGTGCTTTGGGTTGTTTACGCACCTTCATGGGTGCAAGGGTAATGTTATCAATGACTTTTTTGTGAGGGTAGAGATTGAAGTGTTGAAATACCATGCCAATGTCACGGCGGAAGAGGTTGATGTCCACCTTTTTCTGATGTAAAGGGACACCACTGACGACAAGTTCACCTTCGGTAATCGTCTCCAGACGATTGATGCAGCGGAGCAATGTACTTTTGCCTGAGCCGGAAGGGCCGATAATGACAACGACTTCTCCTTCTTCGATGTGAAGATGAATATCTTTGAGGACATGAAAATGGCCAAAATGCTTCTGGACACCCCTAAATTCAATCAAGAGACCCCATCCTTTCTGCAACGTCTGTTTGTAAAAGGAATAATAAGGAATAAATTGAAACTAGTTATTTAATCATACATACTCATCCTGCTAAAGGCAATTGGTTTGTGATAAAACATGACATAAGTAATGGGTTTTATAGGGCTATAGCCAGTAATTATGTTATATATTTGTTATATTGCTAGCCTCTTTGTGACGAATCCTGACAGAAAAATGAATCCATTCTCCTAGTTGTTTTACAACCATTGGAATAGATGTATAGAGTATACTGGAAGAGATGTTTACTTTATGACTCTGATCATAAAAACAAATAACATCAAATTCTGAATCGTACATGGCAAAAAAGCTCAACCTTATGCCCTATGGCATTGATATGATGGAGCGAGAATACGCTTTCCAGTAAGCGATACGATACTAAAAATAGTCCGATCCAATTATAGGTAGAGAGGATGTTCTGAACGATGAATACATATTACTCCCCACTTGGTACAGGAGAAGGTGTTGAATCCGATACGAAGGCTTATGAAGTGAGTTTACCTGTCATCCCTGCACGGGATTTTCAGATTACGGATTATGGCGCGGTAGGAGATGGCTTGACGGATAATACCGAGATGTTCCGATTGGCTATAGCAGCTTGTGCAGAAGCGGGAGGTGGCCGAATTGTCATTCCAGCGGGTGTTTGGTTAACGGGGCCGATCGTTCTCCGCAGTCGAATTGAGCTTCATGTCCAGGCGGGGGCTCTGGTTACGTTCAGCCGTAATTTCGATCAATATCCCCTGATTGCGTCCAGCTTCGAAGGTTGGCAGGCAGTGCGGTGTCAGTCGCCCATTGATGGTGAGCAGTTGGAGGATATTGCGATCACGGGTGAGGGGATTTGGGATGGCGGTGGAGAGGCATGGCGTCCGGTAAAACGATCCAAGATGACCGCCTCGCAGTGGAATCGATTGGTCTCATCGGGTGGTGTAGTGGAGCATGCTGGCGGAGACGAAGCCATCTGGTGGCCATCGACTTCTGCTCTTGAAGGCAGTGCGATTGCGAATCGTCTGCATCTGGAGCAAGTGTGTGATGTGGCTGCTTATGAGGAAGTCAGAGACTTCTTGCGTCCTAACATGGTCAGCTTACGTCAATGTAGACGAGTGCTTTTGGACGGCCCGACCTTCCAGAACTCGCCTGCATGGAATCTGCATCCATGGGCATCCGAGCATGTCACAATTCGTAATGTGAGTGTACGGAATCCATGGTTTTCCCAGAATGGTGATGGGCTTGACATCGAATCCTGCCGTCATGTCCTTGTGGAGCAGAGTGTATTCGATGTTGGTGATGATGCGATCTGTCTGAAATCCGGCAAGGATGCAGAAGGTCGTGAACTCGGCCTGCCTTCGGAATATATTACGATCCGCAATTGCACCGTGTATCACGGTCATGGCGGTTTTGTCATTGGCAGTGAAATGTCCGGTGGCGTGCGGCATGTCCGGGTAGCGGACTGCACGTTTATTGGAACAGATATTGGGCTTCGCTTCAAAAGCGCGCGTGGCCGCGGCGGGGTCGTTGAGGATATTCAGGTGGAGCGTATTTATATGAAAGATATCATAATGGAAGCTATCTCGTTTTCCTTTTTCTATGCCAATCAGGAGGGTTCCGCTCGTGGTAGCGACTTGTCTCAGGAGGTCAGTGAGGAAACTCCGGTGTTCCGGGATATTCAGATATCGGATGTGGTCTGTGCAGGAGCGGAAACCGCGTTATTGGTGAGTGGACTGTCGGAAATGCCGCTGGACGGTCTGGTCATTCAGGGATATACGGTGACGGCTCGTAACGGGGTGCAATGCGCTCATGCGAAGCACCTGCGAATCGCTGAAATGAACGCACATATTACTGAAGGATCGTTGATTCATTTGCATCAGTGTAAGGGTGCGGAGCTGGAAGCGATTGAGGGAGTTGGCGCGGATGGTCGGCTTCTAATGGTGACAGGACATGAATCGGCAGGGATCGTATGCCGGGAAAGTGATGCAGATACAGAGGGACGCCAAATCTCCGTTGGTCCTGAAGTAAGAAGTGGTGTAATTATCCGCAGGTAAAAAGGGGCCAAACTAGTATACGCTTAGCATATCACCGCGGGCATCTCCTGGCTCGCGGTGTCCTGACAGGTTGTCGCATGACAGACGTCTGGCTTCGACCAGTCGTTTTGAAGATCTATCGATGTTCTTTGCGATAGCGAAGCGGCGTGGTCCCAGTCACCTGTTTAAACGTTTTATTAAAATGGGCTGTATGCTCAAATCCTACCTTCTCCGCAATCAATTGCACCCGTTCCTGAGTGGACAGTAAACGTCTCTGTGCCTCCCGAACCCGGGTAACACGTAAATATTCGCTGAAGCGAAATCCGGTAAAACGGCTGAACATCCGGCTCAAATAGGATGGACTGATATAAAATCGCGCTGCGGCCTCTTCTAATGTGAGTGGCTCGGTATAATGATTGTTCACATAAGTGACGACCTCACTGATCTTATCCTGCATGGGATGATGCGGGACCGGAGAAGATTCCCGAGTATCTTCTTCAACCCGGTGGATCTGAATCAGGATCTGGGCAAGCAGGCTTCTCACCACGATTTCATAATGAGGGCGCCGCTCCCGGCATTCTTGCAGCATCTGCCACAGCATTCGTTCGATCTCGGGCTGTTTCGCATCAGGAAAGTGCAGCAGCCTTGAACGATCGAAGGGAAGCAGACCACATATTCCAAGCTCCATCCCGGTGGCAAAAGAAGGTGAGAATCCGATCAGGATTCGTTCAAAGCCGGGAAGGCTTCCTTTGGACGTCGAATGTACATCATGGGGATTGATCAGGATCAAATCACCTTTGCGGGCGGTAAGAAGCTGACCATTCATGGAATAGACGCGTTCTCCTTCAAGCAGATAATACAGTTCGTAAAAAGGGTGTGCATGAGGCTGTGGCATGGCGTTCCCGTCGTGTCTGCTCATGTGTTCAATGGTGAATGAACTCTCGCCAATTCGATATTTGGGTCCAATCCGATCCTCTATAACACTCATAACACGTCTCCCCTCTGCGCCAGCTGATTTACGGTTAATATCCATATCATAACGGAAAATCCAGTTTGTTGTAAACGCTATCATTTGTGTGTGGGTCCGACCAGACGAAATGAATAGAATGCGGGTGGAATAATTTTCGGCAAGCTTAGATATGGTGTAAAGGTGACAAAAGTCTATTCATGTTTTACAGTAGGGGGAGTGAGGCTAACCTCTGGATAGGGGTGTCTCCAATTCGATTTGGAAGGAAGGAAACAGAATATGACGACACATGAATTATCGCCACTCGTTGCTGCATTGAATATGCAGCCACACGTTGAAGGCGGTTGGTATAAGGAAGAATGGAAGGCATCGTATCAAATTCCACAATCCGTACTGCCGGATACATACTCAGGCCCTCGATTCTCGGCAAGTTCGACATACTTCCTGCTTCACGCGCATGAAGTCTCGGAGTGGCATACCGTTTTGTCCGATGAGCTTTGGTTGTGGCATAGCGGCAGTCCGGTTGAATTGAAATTGGGCGGCAACGGGGAAAACCCGGAAAATGAAGAAGTGCTTGTGCTGGGAATGGATATTGCTGCGGGGCAATCGCCGCAGGTACTCGTTCCAGCCGGAGTATGGCAAACCGCACGTCCACTGGGTGATGAGCCTGTACTAGTAACGTGTGTTGTAGCTCCAGGTTTCCACTTTGATGATTTCAAACTGGTTTCCAAAGGCTAATATAACCATAAATGAACAAGCAAAATCCCGATCCAGTTGCGTATGCATCCGGATCGGGATTTTTTGATGTTTTCTATATAAGCTGAACTAAAGATATATTTACACGTGCACTCCGATGACAGAATAACCTTCCAATCGCTGTTATCCCCAGATTTTTTTGATTCCCTTTTCTTAAGGGAAAAATGCGGTGATAAGCCTATGCTTACGACGTAGCTTTCTTTCAGAAAGCTTTCAGGCGAACGCTTCGCTTTTTCAGGTTTTTTCTGTCCTCTCCGTTTCTGTGTAAATAATTAGTTCGACTTATATAGCTTTGATTATATATTGATGTTAAAAGTTAAAATTGTCCGGATCGGAACCAAAGCGTTTATTCTCGTTCAATTGGTTAATGCGTTCGATTTCTTCTGTGGTCAACTCAAAATCATACAGATCCGCATTATCGCGAATGCGCTGTGGTGTAACGGATTTAGGTATGGTCACAATACCATTTTGCAGATCCCAACGCAGAATGACCTGTGCCGGTGACTTGCTGTACTTGGCAGCGATGTCCTGAAGAAGCGGATGCTCCAACAGGTGTCCCTGACCCAGTGGAGACCAGGCTTCAATCTGGATCTGATGTTTGCTGCAGTACTCCCTTAGCTCCGTTTGGATCAACAGCGGATGCAGTTCCACCTGATTCACAGCAGGTTTAATGGTGGCATCGGTCATCAGGTCCTCCAGATGGTGAATCTGGAAGTTACTCACCCCAATGGCGCGGATGCGTCCTTCCTTATGCAGCTTCTCCAACGCTCTCCAGGTATCCTTGTACTTGCCCTTGACAGGCCAGTGGATCAGATAGAGATCCAGATATTCCAGTTCGAGTCGTTCCATGCTTGCTTCAAAAGCGGCCAGTGTGGATTCGTAACCTTGGTCCCCGTTCCATACTTTGGTCGTAATGAACAGATCCTCGCGAGCGATTCCGGATTCACGAATACCTTGAGCTACACCCATTTCGTTGTTATACGCTTTCGCTGTATCAATACTGCGATAACCTGCCTGGATAGCCGTTTTGACGGCTTCAACCACTTCTTCTCCATCTTTAACTTTGAATACACCAAAACCCAGCCAAGGCATTTTGACTCCGTTATAAAGTGTCGTTGTGTCCTGCACGTGTTTCATGGTCCGAAATTCCTCCTCTGATTCATTCATTATTCCATTATGTAATTACCCTGTTGAACGCCGGCCAATCTTAAATGGAGGGCCGTCTGTATTGATTATACTAAAACCTTTTTGGTAATGGAAAAGATTACGACCATTTCGATAGGAAAAACCCCTCTTTTATCCTTTTTCGCCAGCCTGAGGTTTGGTTTTGACGCTTACGGGTGATAAGATGAAGTATACGAAATATGGAAACAGAAGCTTTCCTATGGAAGGGATCACATGAAGAACAGAGGAACACGGGAAAGTTGGGTGTCTGACCCCGTGTGATTAACGATAAAGGAGTAAGAATATAATGGCTAAACCTAAACAAACCAAAAAAGCAGCAGCTTGGTCTCTCGTTGTTATGGGAGCAGGATTTGCCGCATCATTGCCGTTTCAGGGCGGTGTTGTAGGCAAACTGCTCGTAGGGTCATTTGAAGCGGGGTTGGTAGGTGGACTTGCGGACTGGTTCGCCGTAACAGCGTTGTTCCGTCATCCACTAGGTATTCCGATTCCCCACACGGCATTGCTTCCGAAAAATCGGGACAAATTGACCGAAGGCCTTGTTTCCGCAGTCGAAAATAACTTGTTGAACAAGGATAGCATCACCGAGAAAATTGCGGGTTTCAAGGCGGCAGAAATCGTTCTGGATACCATGACAAGAGAACTTCACAACGATGGAGTCAAGACCATGATCGATACGCTCTGCAAACGAATCCTTGCAGGTCTGCCGCTCGAGCAGATTGCTCCTCTGGTCGCGGGCGAGATCAAATCACAGGCAGGAGACTTCGATCTGGGGCCTATTCTGGAACGGGCTTCGATCCAGATGAGTGAGCGTGGATATGACGCCAAAGCACTGGACTACGGTCTGAAGCAGGCAGAAGAATGGCTGGTGAAGCCGGAGACGATTATGTTTTTGGGTGAAAGCGGCTTAAAGGCGATCAGTGGCATCCAGATGAACGGATTAATGCAATTTGCGATGAATGCGTTCATGGGCTATCTGAATGAGGAGCGTATGGGCAGCATTTTGCAAGGGTATCTGTTTGACCGGGTGGAGGATATGAAGCGAGAGGGCAGTGCTCTTCGTTACAAAGTGCTAGATCTGTTGCGAACCCAGGCTATCCGGCTGGCAATGAGTGAAAGTGTGCAGGATGGAGTCAACGGCTGGAAAAACAACATGCTGGATGGATGGAACGCAGAGGAAACCGTGCTGAACAAACTCATTGAATTAAGGGAAAAGGCGCTCGCTGCGATGGAGGATGGTCAGTATGTGGAGACGTTTGCTTTACCTGCGATTGAGCGGGTATTGTCTGATTTGCGGGCAGACGATGCATTATTGGCAGGATTGAATGCCAAGATTGTGGAAGGCGTAACCACGCTGCTGGAGAAAAACCATTCCAAAATCGGCAACCTCGTGCGCGAAAATGTCGACAAAATGGACAATGCCTCACTGATCTCCTTGATTGAGGATAAGGTAGGACAGGATCTGCAGTGGATTCGGATTAACGGGGCTGTTACCGGATTTATAATCGGGATTGCACTGACCGCCCTGCGGATGGTGTTGGAGTAAATCATTGAAATGGCAAGATTAGGGCCGCTCTCTGGAGCAGGCTCTTTTTCGTCTGGGAAATTTATGAATAGACAACTGATGCAAAAACAGTTGAATTGGGTAATGTACACCCGAATGCTCTAATGGAATCATTTAGGAACAAAGTTACATAAAAACGATGCCAACAGCCGATGTGATCATGTTGATTTTGTACTATGATGCAGTTAACAGGAGAATAGAGTGGATACAGGAATATATTTTAATGATTAATGAAAAAGAAAAGGTGATTGATAATGAGATTGAAGCGGCGATTCGCAAGTATGTTTTTTTTGATCATACTATCCACTTTTATTTTGGGAGGGTGTCAGAACATGAAGGAAAGTGAAAAACAGGCCTATTTTAAAGAAGCGGAAGCAGAAGCCGTAAAATATCTGAAAAATAAATATGAACTAAATGTAGTCATCACAAATAAAGAGTTGTTACCCGAGATGGCGCTTGATTCTATTGCTATGGAAGGACATGTGGTTGAACATGAAGAGCAAGAGTTTACAATCTCGTACGACTATGAGGATAAAAAGATCAAAAATTTTGGCATGAGTCCGGCAATTAAGGAAGCGATTATAGCTAAGGGATATGATCCGTTTAACAAATAAATCATAATTCAGGATTGATTTTCTTGGAGGTGCAGAGGTTGTGAGTAATTCACCAAAAATTGATGATGAGACATACAACAAGATGTCTGAATTAGCATATGAGAATCTGAAATCAGGTATGGAGTTTGAGAATCTTCCTGGATGGCAAGTTCTTGAGGACACGCATGGAAACAAAAAATCCGGTTTTGATGCGGTGACCTTCTACAATCCGGAGACCAAACAGGCGGTTATCGCTTATCGTGGCACGGAGGGAAGTGCTTCGTTGGATCGCAGCGCCCCCGATTATTATGCAGACGCTCAAATCGGTTTGCCTGAGCTTGGTCGAAAGATCGAACAAAGTACGGATTTTACACCGGATTGGTTGGCAAATGGCATTCAGAAGGTAAGAGATGTTACGGGGATCACTACAGTCGAGAATGCTGTGGGAGAACTGGATAAAAAGCTGGATAAAACGTTCAGTCTGGGACCAAACCAGATGTATGAGGCGGAAGACTACGCCAATGATATGCAGAAAAAATACAAGGATCTGGATTTCTCGCTGACAGGGCATTCGCTTGGAGGGGGAAATGCCCAATATGCGGCCGCATACACGGGACTCTCCGCAGTGACCTTCAGCGCGCCTTCTGTGATCTCCAGTCTCACACCAGAGGCGAAGCGAAAGGCTGAAGAGGGTGGGTTTGATAGCCAAATCATTAACTATGGGCATCCCGGAGATTTTGTGACCAGCGGATTTTTTGGTGGATATGATCGTCATGTAGGTTCCATGTATTACATCAATTCCAACTACAAGGATATGAATGATGACATGGGCATGTGGGATAAAATCAGTAACACCTTTGGTGGCGAGGAGTACCACAGTCTGAAGCAGTATGAGTTCGAGAATGGCTATGTTTCCAACGATCTTTACGATCCGGTTACAGGCGAGCACATCGGTTATTCCCCGCGTCAGCCGTCCAATGTCCTGTCTGATCTCGCAGCATTCATGCGGAACTTGGGTGGGCAAGCGGGCAGTCTTGCAAGAGGTATGGCCGCGGCAGCAGGAGCGTCTGGCCTGATTCAGGTAACGCCTGAGGAACTCAAAAGTGTCGCTGCCCGGTGGAAGCAAAATGCACAACAGTGTAATGCAGAGTTGAACATAGTACGGAGCCGGATGGCTCAATACTTGCATTCCAGCCGCAGTCGCAGACTTGAGCCTATCGTCACTCATCTGGATGCGTCTATTAACGAACTGAGCACATGGCATATGAAGCATACGAGTCAGTTCTTGAACTTTATCGAAGAGAAGGCGGAAGCCTTCCGTCAGGCAGATGAGAGTCAAGTCAGTTTTAACTAGAATTTTGCATGATGGGCCTGGCGATTGGAACTTACATAAAGGGAGGGATCACGAGTGAGCGGACAATTGCTGGTAGAGTTGAATGATCTTCGGATTGCTGAAAAAGAATTGACTCAGTTGCTTGCCCGTCTCCAGGCAGATGAGCAGGAGGCGAGAAGCTTATACAATCGTCTCGACGACTGGAAGGGACAATCGGCTGATTATACAAGGCAGCAGATCGAAGCGTTCTTCGCAGGTCTGTCTGGACGGATACAGTCGATTGAACAACAGAAGAAGAGCTTGCTGCAATACATTGAAATCATGATCCAGACGGATCAGGAACGGTAGAGCAAAGGGCGGTAAGTGACGCTGTTCATCATCAGTGATCGTAAGCATGAGTTTGAAATCGAGTTAGCGTATGTATACAGATAACAAAAAGGAGCCTCGGCACATCGGGATAGACCCCGTTCGCCAAAGGCTCCTTTCTATTTATGTCTACATACAAGACTGCATGTTAGTTCTTAACGTTTTTTGCGGCGTGTTGCCAGAGCGATACCCAGGAAGGACAGGATCAACGCCAGAATGGATACGATCAGTGTTGCCTGTTGCAGCTTCAATGTGCCGGGGTCTGAATCCGTGTTGTTTGGCTCACCAGTAACGGTGTCGTTCAACGCATCACCCAGTGTGGTATCGTCGTTTGCCTTCGTATCATCACCCGTTGCTTCATCATCATGACCCGCATTGCCGGCTGTACCTGCGCTATCATGACCTCCGCCTGCAGCGGCATTACCAGCAGCAGCAGGATCTTGGCTGATTGCCGTGATACTGTGCGGGTTGCTGTCACTTGGTCCGCCTGTCCATTCCACGATGCTGCCATCGCTATAATACTGGAACGCATCCCAGGCTACTTCCGTTTCGGCATCCGGATTCTGTGCTACAAAGTTGAACTGCTGGAATTGACCAGCCAGAATTCCTTCGTTATCTGCGTCCACTTCCCATGTAATTGACGTTACTTCATTGGAATCATTTTTTTCAGTAGTGATTTTCCAGCCTGCCAGTGGTTGGTATTGCTTGAATGCAACGCCTTGCGGTACTTTCAGCGTCACTTTGGTGGTAGGCAGCTCTTTTTCGGATGGAATCTTGATGCTATACGTCTGCCATGCACCTGTCTGTGCCACGGTTGGGTTAACGGTAACGTGAGCGCTGGCGAATCCAGCAAACAGCATCAATGCAGCAGCTCCAGCAGTAAGGCTGGATGTCAGTTTGGAAGTCCATGATGTTTTCTTCAAAATAATTTACCCCTCTCAAATCTTATCATTTATGTTTCGGCCCATTTTCTAAAATAAGTGCCTGATGTGCTGCAAAGTCACCGTTCCGGTTACGAATCGTTCTTTCAATCGCTGTTATTCCCAGATTTTTTTGATTCACTTTATAAGTGAAAATCCGGGAATAAATGCGAACGTTACACTTTTCCAGAATCGATTTCGTCCCCTTCACTACAATTGCAGCTTATTGAGACACTGATTTTAGATTGAGTCGCGTTTCAAATCTGAATCGGTTTATAACTACGGATTAGCGGTGTCGATCTCAAATTCGGTATCCAGTGAATCCAGCGATCGGGTTAGCAGATGCACCTTGATGTTCCAGCGTCCTGGCATGGAGATATATTCTTCTGCCTCGTATACGCCAGTATCATTTTTCGGAATCGTGATCTCGTAAATGCCCATATCCATATCCAGGTGGGTCAGTGACAGTGTGATCTGTTCCAGATCGTTAACTGTAGTGCCGTCCGGTTTCTTCACATCGACCTTAAACTGATTCTCTCCGGTACGATTTGGGCTTACCTGGAGCGTAATTGTGGTCCCGTCATCCGTAGTCTGTACTTCTTTATAAGGTCCTGCGGCTGCCGGTTGTCCGGGAGACAAGTGTGTCAGCACGGCGGCCAGCGCAAGCACGACGGCCCCAGCAATAAGTTCTGCCTTGAGGCTGCCAGCGAGTCGGTTGCCGCTGCTTGCACGTGCCATGCTGGCATGACGCCCAGCCAATACAAGCATTACAACAAGCAAGACAACTTTAGCGATAAGCACGAGACCATACCCCGTTGTGAACAGGGACGTAAGTATAGGTGCAGGCAAAATGATCAGACTGCTGTATATCCCTGTAGCGACGAGAGCAGCAACAGCACCAATACCCCAAGCTGTAAATCGTCGGATCGCCGTCCAATAGACTTCTCCTCGCACCGTGGAAGGCAGTTTATCCGCGAGCGGAGGTAGACACACAGCCATGGCAGTTAAAGCACCGATCCAGAAAGCGGCTCCGATCAGATGAATGAAGTCCATTGCAATAGCTAGCGTGCGTTGTTCGGCTGCAGCTGGATGTCCTGTCATCGCATGTGTAAACAACCAGCCAAGGACGAGGACCAGTGATCCATATGATGACCAGATACGGATACGCAGCGAGCGATCCCGGTCATATCCGGAGAGGACGGTAACCGCCAGCAGCATCACAATGAGTATCTGTACCATCCAAATCTGGCCAAATGATGTCAATTTAAGTGCACTGCCCATCAGTGCCCAGCTGAACTCCCCAATAGAAACGCCTGATTCATATAACGTGTTCAGGGGCAGACTGATCAGGGCGGCAACAGAAGCGGCGCCATAACTGATCCATAACAGCCTGTAGCTTCTTGGCACTTCCAGTGGTTCTCTCGCCATGGAAGCAGGCGCAATCCGGAATAGCAGGAAAGCCAGTGTGCCCAGAATCACAGACAACCCCAGATATTGAATCCAGTCGGTCAGCGACAAAATCCATTTTAACGGTCCGCCAACCTGACCTGAGCCTGAAGTTAAATCCGCGAGACCGGCAGGAGCACCAGAGGGTTCCCCAATATGAAACACATAAGCTCCCTGAATGGGGTGGCCATCCGCAGATACAGCCTTCCAATTCACGGCGTAGGTTCCGTTCCCAAGTCCGGTCCGCAGTCCGGTCTCCAGGATATGAGGACGATCCTCATCGACATGCACATTGCCGTCATCTGCTTGTGTTCCATCAGGTCCGGTGATTTTAATATCAAAAAAGGCCGTCTGCAAAGACTCGTTGAACTCGAGAGTCAGGCGTTCAGGTGCAGTCGCAACCAGTTCGTTTTCACCTGGTGAGGCCTGCACGATATAAGCATGGGCAGATGCCCATTGTGGCATAACAAGGCAAAACAATAACATCAGGGCGACCATCAGTGCCCAATGTCGTTTGCCCAATTTTACGGTGAACCTACTCAAAATCAAAAAATCATCACCCTTAGGTCTAGAATTGTAAGTCATTCTTTGTTATTCGAGCACAATCTATACCATTATAACTTTGTCCAAAATAACACCGTATGACTACATTGGGCTATAAAAAAACGAAATGATCCATAGAATTGTGACAAAAGCATGAATGCACGGCTATTTGCGCAGTTTACGGCCTGCCAGTCCGCTTTCCAATGCATAGCGGGTTAATTGCACACGATTTTCGAGATGCAGTTTCTGTAAAATATTTTTCAGATGATTCTTCACGGTTTGGTCCGAAATACCAAGTTGGTCGGCAATCTCACGATTGGTATAACCCGCAGATACCCATTGCAGGATCTCTAGCTCCCGCGTAGTCAGCGGATTATCGGGTACATCTTCCGTGCGAGGTGCAGGGAACTCCTGAAGGATTCGATAGGCAAGTTCCTTGCTCAAGGGTGCATCATCACTGACGATGGCGCGAAGGTATTCAAGCCAGGTGGAAGGAGCCAGATTTTTGAGCAAATATCCTTGAGCTCCCTGCTTCAGTGCTTCGAACAGGTACGTGACATCATCCGATACAGTGACCATGACGATAATGACATATGGAAAGCGCAGTTTGATCTGACGGGTGGCTTCCAGCCCATCCATATCTGGCATTTGCACGTCCATCAGTATCAGATCGGGCATCCATTGCCCGGTAAGCTCCAGTGCCTCCAGTCCCGTCGAAGCGGTACCAATAACCTCAAACAGGCTGTCCTCGGATAAAATACTGCAGATCGCCTCACGCGCATGCGCGTGATCATCGACAACCAAAACTCGTACAAGTTCCATATTAAGCATGCCCCTTTCCGATGGTTATTCGTGTGTAACCTGGCCTTGAATCAAGGGCGAAAGACCAGCCCATCTGAGCTGCACGTTCCTTCGTAATTCGCAAGCCGTAACGATCCTTCAGGTGCAGTGGATCCCCGCTCACACCAACGCCGTTATCCTGAATGAAGATCGACCAGACAAAAGGAGTCCCTTCTGCAATCACTCGAATATCTGTAGCCCGAGCATGTTTGCGTACGTTAAGTAGTGCTTCCCGAATGCAAGCAAGCAGCTCTACCTGCTCCTTTGGGGAGAAGAAGGTGCTGTCCAGATTCCATTCCAGACGCGCCGAAGGAACCGTCTCCTCTATAAGTAATTCCACCTGTGACAGCAGGGAGGTTCCTTCCGGTACTGCCACTTGTCCAGGCACGTAGCGGAGCTGGGCGATGGCCTGCCGTACGTAAGCGTTGACCTCATGTACGGTTTTGCGTATTTCCCGAATTTCATTCTCGTGGCCGCTTCCAGCCATACTGCGCTCGGCCTTGTCTGTTTTTACCGACAGGAGAAAAAGAGACTGCGAGATACCATCGTGAAGCTCACGGGCCAGTTGGTCCCGAGCTTCGAGTGCCACTTTGGAAGCACGCTCCTGCTCCAGAGCGGCCCTGGCACTTTCCAGCATTTTAAATAAGCGACTTAGCAAGGTAACGCTTATGAGGTAAAGGATAAGGGGGGTCAGCCAGTTGCCCGCATCCATGGAAAGGTAGGGCATCAGGAATTGGTGGCGGATGTATTCCCAGAGTCCCACCGTGAATGTGGGGACCAGCAGAATCATCCATTTAATCTGTTTGTATGACATGAATACAGAACTCCTTTGAGATAAGGTCCATTTATATGTATCCGTTTCAAGGGCTGGCACCATTATAACGCATGCTTGCTTCAGACCCTAGTCTGTCTTTCTTCAGAGGAAACTCGGGTGGATAAGGGAGCATTTAGAAGGATATCTAAGAACAACATGGGGTGAAATTATGTCACGCAGGGTGAGCCTGGATGAGTACAGGTGAGCGGGGCTGTATCCATTTTCCCTATTGGAGAAGGTCCTCTATACTTATATAGAACACAAATTCATTACAAAAGATGTTAAGGAGTGAACGCAACAACATGAATCAAGAGGTATTGGAACGTCGCAGCGAGTTGCTTAAGAAGAACATTCATCAAATGCTTCTTCAAGACAATCAGCACGGAATCAGTCGTCAGGATAACATGTTCTTGCAGCAGATGATTAAAGAGCTGCATCAGACTTCACACGAAATGAATACCACTCGATAACCCAGAATCTGCACAAGAATGAAATAGTCTGGTGCATGATTCATTCCATGATGAACATGAAAATGGCGCTATCCCCGATTAGGCCGGGGGTAGCGCTTTTGGCTTTGTAAGGGGAATTCTGCGGGTATTACACAAGTTGTTGCTGAACCGTTCGTTTCTGAATATATCGGATGAACAGCTCAGCTAGCTCGGGATCGAACTGAGAACCGGAACACATCTGAAGTTCCTTGATTGCTTCATCCACATTTTTCGTTTCCTGATACGGTCGCTCTGTTGTCATGGCATCAAAGGAGTCAATCACCGTGAGCATCCGGCACAACCTTGGAATCTCACTGCCTTTCAGACCATAAGGGTAGCCTGCCCCATCATACCGTTCGTGATGCAATTCGATATAGGGAATGAGATCGGCAAAACGCTCGTTGGTCATGGCCATCTTTTTGCCCCAAATGACATGTCCCTTGATCGTTTCCCATTCTTCAGCGGTAAGTTTTTCTTTCTTATTCAGAATGGACCACGGAATTTCCAGCTTTCCGATATCATGAATTAGTGCACCCAGTACAAAATTCCGCTTCTCCACATTATCGAGTTCCAGCAACTCACTTAAATCGAGAGCATACTTATATACGCGTTTGGAATGTTTGAATGTATCCATATCCTTATATCTGAATAAGTTGAGCTGCTGCTCAATGTCGCGCACATCCTGCACCAGATCAATCTCTTGCTCCATACCGTCGTTACTGCCGTGGCGATGCACATTGTTTTTGCCCTGTTTTTTGGCATAATACAGTGCTTTATCCGCCTGATCCACAAGTTGTGACTTGTTGTACATATCGATCTCATAACGAGCAACACCTGCGGAGAACGAGAGACAACCGTGCGGAAACACTTCAACGCCTTCAAAAGGTGTATCGTTCAGCTGCTTGCGCAGCTTGTTCATGAACGCATAAGCCTCGTCCAGGTCCATGCCTGGCATGAGTAAGGTGAACTCTTCTCCGCCGTAACGAAAGGCGGTAACGGGAGTGCCTTCCGTCTTCCGACTGAGGAAATCTCCGAGAAGAGCCAGCAGGCTGTCGCCCTGGAGATGACCGAAGCGGTCATTATACTTTTTGAAATCATCAATATCGATGAGACCCAGCGATAGCGGGGTTCCCTGTGAACGGGCGTTACCAAGCTCGCTCTCCAGCATGCTTTCAAAATGACTGTGGTTAAATAAACCTGTGCGTTGATCCGTATTGGCCTTTTCCTCAATACTTTGATACATCACAAACAGCTGCTTGAACGCATGAGATAGCAGAATGCTAAGACTGAGGTAGAGCAGCAGACCGAGAACACCGTTATGCACAACGAGAATAGTCAGCACAAGCGCCAAAATCAGTGTACATAAATAGACGAGCAGCGATTCGGTAACGAACACACGCTTCATCTGCTGTAACGCATCCTTAGTTGAAAAATGAAAAAACAGGCCAAGCGTGATTGTGTTGATGATGAAGTAAGCTGCAAGTGCCGCAAAATAGGGCAGCAGGTTATATCCATCCAGTGCTCCCGGAATTCCTCCAGTCCAAGTAAATACATAAGCCGCTCCAGCAATCATTAGGCTGTAAATGCTGAAATTGACGATATGTTTCCACCAGGTGAGTTTGCGATCCTTGATTAACAGAATGAGGGAAACGGGCAGCAGTACAGACAGACTGAATGCACCACCAAACATGAAGATACAGGCGAGGTACACGGAAGAGTCCATGGATTGCTGATTGCCTTTGGGCGGAATTTGAAACGTGAAATAATCCAAAATCAGCGCTGCACCGAGCATCGTGTATACCATTACCCATTCGTCAGAGGATAGATGGAGATAAGACCACTTGTTCATATACAGAAAAATACCGATGCCGGTGCAGCTAAGCAGCACGACATACATGCTGCTACGATCTGCTTTATGGATAAGGTTACGAATAAAGTTCATAAAAATTCTCCTGCTTGGTTTAGTCAGCTCTTGATGTGAATATATCGGCTTGTACTATATTGATGTATAACATAACAAGTTACCTCCCAAAAATCCAGAAAGAAAAAACAGGCCGCTGGCAGCCTGTTTGTCTTGGTTGGCGAAGTATATGTACTAGCCGCCCAGCTTGTATCCCGAAGTCAATGCAACAACGACAGAAGCTACGATGATTGCGTTGATGACGAGACGAGAATATTTAATGCCTTCAAATTTTTTCATGGAAAAGACCTCCCTTCCTTGGAGTCTGTCCGAATCTCTTCAGGCCTGATGGAATTCACTGGCTGCAAAGCATCTCCGGTTCGATTCACCATCATGTACTGGATAAACAGGAATATGCCAATGTTCATGACCACATCGCCTATGCTGATTACCTGGGTCCGCGGATAAGGGCTGGACAGAGGGATGATATCACCTAGGAATGAAAGATGTGTAGAAGCATCCATCATATAGTGCTTCGATACCGCTCCACCTTCGCGCAGCATATCCACATAATAGGGACCAAGAACAGCAGAGGCTTCCACAGAAACTGGCATACGCCCACCGTTCACCGCCATGACGATGAAATTGAGAAAGACACCGATCCAGATCAACGTAAAACCTTTGTAATGTCGATTAAGCCACAAAAATGCTAAACCTGTGACATATACGGCAGCAAACAGGTATCCGTTGATAGATGCAACCCAATCAAGCCTTTCCTGCAAGAAAAAGATGAAGAACTGGGCCAGTAGCAATAGCGGAAAAATCCATCCGCCTCGCAGCTTGAGTGCTGCAAACTGGTGGAGACCATACCGAAATCCTCCCCGGAACAGTCCAACGATCAAGCCGAGCAGAATGCCGTCGTATACCATGATTAACTCCTGTCTTACAGATATGTGTAAACGTGATTGCGTGTTTGTGTACCTATGTTATTCGACCTTTTACTGGTAAATCCTGCAATGAAATTTATTTTTTTGATAAGAAATTTGTAAAAAGATAAACAAAAAACCGTCTCTACGAACCAATGGGTCGAATCCATTGTAAAGTTCGGTAAAGACGGCTTATATTATGTCAAAATGTGAGCTTTAATGTACTGACAAAGGTTCAGTTTATTCCGATTCCCCGTTCAGATAATTGAAGAACGGGTGGTCTACCCAGAAGGTATAACTGGAAATGTCTGCATCAGGGGCAAGCTTACGGAATCCTTCCTGAATCGCCTTGGAATTTTCCTTAAGGGAGAAGGATTGTGCGTAATAGTTGCCAAGAGAAATTTTGTTGTTGGCAATGACCGGATATTCCGCCAGAGCAGTCGGCGAATAATAGAGCGGCTGCCACCAGGAAGCATGGATCAAGGCAGAGGTGTCATCGCTATTCTTTTTGGCGTACTTCAAAATAATGTCGTTGAAGCGGGCTTTGTCCGCTGTGTTATTGAACTCGAACTGAATGTCATATTCTTTGGCGTAGGCGATGTAGTTGCCATTCTCGATCTGGGTTACTTTGTAATCCGGTGTTTCTTTGGGTTCTCCCCATTCCTTCAGATAGATGAAGGCAGATGTCTTCGGCTGGAACTGTACATCGGCATCGATGCCTTCACTGCGCAGCAGTCCAATCAACTGCACCGCATGTTTAATATCATCATGACCGTAAGTTAAAGTCAGTTCATCGATGAAGTTGGAATCAAAGCGGCTATCCTTCAGATTGTAACCTGTGACGAGATCATTCCGCAGAGCTTGATCCACAATGGTCCGCAGTTCCGGTGCTTCTATTAAGTCTGCAGTGCGATAGGCAGCGTACAATTTGGAGTAAATGTCAGCGTCGCCGGAACGACCAATTTCATTTTTATATTTACCCTGACTGGTCAATACCCGTCCAAGCAAAATGTTGGCAAAATCGGAACTCGCTTCGCCACCCTTACGGAGAGCGGGGTATAGACTTTCCGGGATCAGACCTGTATCAATGGCAGCGGCCAATTCCTGCGCGGCTTGTCCCTGAACACGGCTTGAGCTAACACCCAGTTTCTCAAGTGCTTTTGCTGTTTTGTCTTCAGGATATGTATAGGCCAGCTCTTTGAATCCGGCTGCTTTGACTGCGATGAAGACAGCAGCATAAGTGCTCAGTTTGTCATTCGCACGCACTTCTGTACCGGATAGGATGCCGTTGTTATATAAGGAAGCGGCAGCTTTATAAGCAGAATCATTCGAGTTCAGATCAGTAAAGGCTGGGGCCTTAACTTCACTGCCACTTGCGTCATCTGTAGCAGGAGCAGCTTGATCGGCTTCAAGAACGGTAGCAATCGCCTTGATGAAGTCGCCCTTCGTTAACTGTTTCGGCAATTGGATATTGTATTTGGCTTGCAGGAATTGTGCGTAATCGGCTGCACTCTCGGTATAGACTGAAGGAGCTTGTGCTACCGGTCCCTTAACAGCCTGTGAGGTCGTTTGTCCGGCAGGAGTGGCGGATGCTGCGGATACCGAAGCGGGCAAGCTGAGGCTGCCGAGTGTAACCGGAGCGGCGAGCAGAGCGGCCAATGTGATCTGGGTGATTTTTTTCAAATGAATAGCCTCCTCAAAATAGGGTTGGAAAATAAAGAAGATTGCGATATAATTCTGACAAATCCTATCTGAATATAATAATTGGATTGACTTTAGCATGGAGCAGCTCCGGATGTCAACGGAAAAAAACCTTGGTATAGAGAGGCTTCGGAGGCTTTGTGGAAGGCAAATCAACTATTATATTCCATTTAGTGTATCCGCTCAAAGATTTATTGACAAGGATCGACAGTATCCGCTAGGATTATAAAAAAAGAATAGTGAAAAGGGGAATTTTCAAAATGAAAAGAGGTTTATCGTTCGTCTTATCGATCATCATGTTGGCTATATTGCTGGCGGCTTGTGGAAATTCTGGTTCCAAAGACGAACAATCGGCCCAAGGTGGCGACAGTGAAAAATCACTGCGCATGGCACTTGTACTTCCTGAAAAAATCGGGGTAAACCCGTTCTTCGTACAGATGGATGAAGGTTTCAAAAAAGCAGGCGAGGAATTCAAGGTAGATACCAAAACAATTGAATCGACTGACCCGGCTGCATTTGAGCAAAACCTGCGTGCTGCCGTTGCTGAGAACTATGATCTAATCATTACAGCAACCTTCCAGGCAGAAGATGCATTGAAAAAAGTGGCTGCTGAAAACCCGGACAAGTCCTTTGCTATTGTGGACACAACGGTTGATCTGCCAAACGTTCGTAGCGTTGGTTTCCATGAATATGAAGGAGCGTATTTGCTTGGTGCAGCTGCTGGACTGTCTACAAAAACAGACAAAGTCGGCATGATTGCTGCGATGGACGTTCCATTGATCAAGAAATATACAGAAGGCTTCAAAGCCGGTCTGGAATCAGTTAACCCGAATGCGGAATTCCTCGTGAACTACGTTGGTGGATTTAATGACCCGGCCAAAGCAAAAGAGCTTGCGTTGGTACAATTCGGCAAAGGAGCTGACTTCATTGCTGGAGCATCTGCTGTAGGTGATCTGGGCGTGTTCGAAGCCGCGAAGGAAAAAGGCTTTTATACTTCCGGTCAGGATACAGACCGTACCGTTGAAGATCCGGAACATATTGTGTTGTCTCAATTGAAGTCGACCGATACAGTTGCTTATCAGACAGTGAAGGATTTTGTAGAAGGAAACTTCAAAGCAGGCGCTGTGAACTACGGCTTGAAAGAAGATGGCGTAGGCCTGACGTATGTAACACGTGACAGCGAATCTCCATTGAGTGCTTTTGTTGGACAAGAGGTTATCGACAAGGTTAAAGGGATCAAGGATGATATCGTATCTGGCAAAATCGTTGTGAAAGATCCTTTGCAACAATAGTATTCTTTGTCCCATAGGACTGAGTGATTGAGTTGATCAGCCGGCTGCCCGATCAGGCAGCCGGTTTTGCTGCTATTTAAGACCGAGAGGAGAGAACGCGAGATATGCTGTTGGAGATGGAGCAGATAACGAAGAAATACGGCAGCTTCACCGCTAACCGGGACATCCGTTTTAATTTGCGAGAAGGAGAGATTCATGCCCTCGTGGGTGAGAACGGCGCTGGTAAGACAACCCTGATGCGTATGTTGTATGGTATGGAGCAACCGACATCAGGCACAATCAAAGTTCGTGGACGCGAGGTCAGCTTCGCAACTCCGTCTCAGGCCATGGCAAGTGGTATCGGCATGGTGCATCAGCATTTCATGCTGTTTCCTTCCTTTACGGTTGCCGAGAACATCGTGATTGGCCGTGAACCGTCTGCGGCAGGGGTATTTGACCGCAAACAAGCGGCGGCCCAGGTGAATGAATTGGGCAGAACGTATGGCATGCCTGTGGATCCGTGGAAAAAAGTATTTGAATGCCCTCTGGGCATGCAGCAGCGTGTTGAAATTCTCAAGGTGCTGCATCAGGGCGCAGATATCATTATATTGGATGAACCTTCAGCGGTACTGACACCGCTGGAAGTGAAAGAACTGCTCGCGAATATGAAATCCCTTGCCAAGTTGGGCAAAACCTTTGTATTGATCACGCACAAGCTGCAGGAAGTTATGGATGTGGCAGACCGGATCACGGTTCTTCGTGATGGTCAGGTGACAGGTACATTGGAAGCAAAAGACACGAATGTAGAGGAACTGTCCCGCCTGATGGTAGGTCGTGAGCTGGTTCGCATGGACAAGCAGCCATCCGTTCCGGGAGAAGATGTGCTTCAGGTGGAAGCGGTCAATCTGTCAGGAGCAGAGGATCGTTCTGCACTCAAGGATATCCATCTGCAAGTTCGGAAAGGCGAGGTCGTTGGAATCGCGGGTATTTCCGGCAACGGCCAGTCTGAACTGATCCAGATCATTGCGGGACTACGCAAGGCAGATAGCGGCCGCGTCCTGCTGTCAGGGCAGGATGCAACCAACTGGCCGGTACGGCGCATTCGGGAGCATGGACTTGCCCATATCCCAGAAGACCGCTATATGTGGGGAGCGGCGAAGGATGCGAGCGTTCGTGAAAATGGACTGATGGGCCACCATCACCGGCTTCAATCACGCGGTATCATTAAAGCGAAGGCAGCACGGACCATGGTGGAGAACTGGATCAAGCAGTTTAGCATCAAAACGGGTTCTGCGGAAACGAAGGCACAGTTCCTTTCCGGTGGTAACTTACAGAAACTGATCGCTGCACGTGAATTTGCCCAGGATACGCCGTTTCTGATTGCGGCTGAACCTACACGGGGTGTAGACATCGGAGCGATGGAGACCATCCACGCTGAATTGCTGCGCAAACGGAATGAGGGTGCGGGTATTCTGCTCGTATCCTCGGAATTGTCTGAGATTTTGCAATTATCGGATCGAATCATTGTCATGTATGAAGGCGGAATCGCCGGGGAACTGAAGGCAGATGAAGCAACTGAAGAACAGATCAGCTTGTTGATGGCAGGAGGGAAAGAGCGGATATGAATCGGGTAAAAGAAACACTTCGCGGACTCGTACAGCCGCTGCTCGCCGTATTCATCGGTTTGCTCGCAGGTGCTGTAGCCATTCTGGTCGTTGGCGGGTCTGTGGTGGATACGTATGCGGAGATGTGGAAAGGGGCCTTCGGTAACTTCTACTTCTTCACCAACACACTGGCACGTTCGACGCCCATTATTCTTGCGGGGCTGGGCGTAGCCCTGGCGTTCCGCGCTGGATTTTTCAACATGGGTGCAGAAGGACAGATGGTTCTGGGTGGACTTAGTGCAGCGCTGACGGCGCTCTACCTGCCGGGTCCAGGCTGGTTTGTCTGTATTGCAGCCATTGTGGCGGGAATCATCGCCGGTGGAGTCTGGTCACTGTTTGCAGGCTGGCTAGATGCCCGCTTTGGCATGAATTTGTTGATCACAACGCTGCTGCTTAATTATATTGCGATTTACTTTGGAGGATACATGGTATCCTATCCGTTTAAAGACCGCACGGGATCGGCGGCAATGGCTCAGACGCCCATGATTGATCAGAGTGTCTGGCTGCCGAAGTTGTTCCAGGGCATGGGATTGCATGCCGGCTTCATTATTGCCATCGTGGCTGCAATTCTCATCTACTGGTTCACACACAAGACAGTAACTGGTTATGAGATTCGCATGTTGGGAAGCAATCCTTCGTTTGCAACGTATGGCGGTGTGCGCCGTATCCGCATGATGATGCTGTCCATGATCATCAGTGGTGGACTTGCAGGTCTTGCGGGTGCAGGGGAAGTGTTGGGTACACAGTATCGTTTCCTTGATGGGTCGTTGTCATCGGCAAGTTATGCATGGAGCGGCATTATGGCGACTTTGCTTGCCCGCTCGCATCCGCTAGGAACAGCTGTGGCGGCAATCCTGCTTGCAGCGTTGCAGACAGGTGCTATGGGGATGGAACGGAATACGGATGTACCGCTGGAAGTCGGCAGTGTCATCCAAGCGGTATTGACGTTATTTGTATCGGCTCAGATCGGATATTCATTCCTGAAGCGGAGAAAGGAGAAAAAGTCCAATGCAACAACTGTTTGATGCAGCCATGTTTGGCTCTACCTTGCGGATTATGACGCCGATCCTGCTTGCAGCGCTCGGTGGGGCTTTATGCTCTCGTGTCGGTCTGTTCAATGTGGGTCTGGAAGGACTCGTACTGATCGGTGCTTTCTCCGCTATTGTCGGTAATTATCTGTTCGGCAATGTACTATTGGCCGTAATATTCTCGATTGTGATCGTCATGTTGTTCTCTGCGCTATTTGCCTTTATCAGTATTAATCTGAAGGCCAACGCCATTGTGGTCGGGATCTCGCTTAATTTTCTGGCGACAGGACTGACGACTTTTGCGCTTCGTGCGATTTTTGATGTAAAAGGTGCTTACTATGACAAGGATATGGTGGGACTCCCCAAATGGGACATTCCTCTTATTAAGGACATTCCGTGGGTAGGCGATGTCATCTCAGGGCATAGCCCGCTCGTATATCTCGGGATTATTATCGTAATTGCCTTGCAGTTTTATCTGTTCAAAAGTGTCTCCGGTTTCCGTCTTCGTTCGGTTGGCGAGAATCCGGTAGCGGCACAGAGTATCGGCATCAAGGTGCGCGGCATTCAATATGGTGCAGTTCTGATGTGCGGCGTATTGTGCGCCCTGGCGGGTGCACAGTTATCGCTCGGTCAGGTTACGATGTTTACTGAGGGCATGACCGCAGGTCGTGGCTTCATCGCATTGGTAGCAACGATGCTGGGTCAAGCGAATCCGCTTGGTGTTATGGGGTCCAGTGTGCTGTTCGGGTTCATGGAAGCCCTTAGTATCCGATTGCAGGGCTTTGCGCTGCCAACCCACTTTACCATGATGCTGCCGTATATTGTGACACTGGTGGCGATGTTCTTCTTCAAGGACCGTACTTATGCACAAGACGCACTGAAAGCGGGCGGAAGCTCGCGTTAATTCCTGAGTGTTATGCTGGAAGCATATAAAGAAGGAGGAATCAGCTTGCATAATAAGGCTGAACGTCTGAAAAAAACGAAAAGTCCTGCACCCAAAGCGGGTGCCGAGCACGGTGACCGGCTGCCGCCTGGGCAGGTACTGACCGAGAAATTCCCGATTCTGCATGAAGGTGAAGTGCCTGAATACGACCTTTCCACCTGGGATTTGAAGGTATTTGGTGAAGTTGAAGAGGAGAAGGTATTCTCCTTCGCCGAGCTTCAGGCGATGCCTCAAGTGAACACGGTGAGCGATATTCATTGTGTTACCCGCTGGTCGAAGTTCGACACGCCGTGGGAAGGCATCCGGTTCTCGGATTTCATTAAGCTTCTTGGCGTTAAACCAGAAGCGAAATACGTCATGATCCACGCAGATCATGATTACGAGACCAATGTTCCGCTCGAAGAATTGATGCATGATGATGTATTGCTTGCTTTTAAATTTAACGGTGAGCCGCTCACACCGAAGCACGGTTATCCGCTGCGCTTGGTTGTTCCACAACTCTACTTCTGGAAGAGTGCGAAGTGGATACGCGGTCTGGAATTCATGAAAGAAGATCGCAATGGCTTCTGGGAAGTCAATGGTTTTCATCATTTTGCCGATCCGTTCAAGGAGCAGCGTTTCTCTGGTGAAGATATTCCGATTCCGGAAGACGAATGGACGAAGAAGGAGTTTGATTAAGATGTTGATGCCTATTTTGCAAATTCATTCCGAAGATATGCCTGCATACGCCATTGTCTGTGGTGATCCGGCACGGGCGGAGAAAATTTCCCGCAAGCTGGAGCAGGCGAGAGAACTGGCGTTCAGCCGGGAGTATCGCACGTTTGTAGGATTGTACGAAGGTGTACAACTGGCCGTGGTCAGCCATGGCGTAGGATCACCCGGAGCAGCTGTCTGCTTCGAAGAACTGATCCGGGCAGGGGTAACGACCTTGATTCGTGTAGGTACAGCAGGCTCGTATACAGCAGATTATCCAGCCGGCAGCGTAATCGTCAGCACGGCTGCTGTACGTACGGACGGGCTGACACGTCAGCTGGTACCGGATGGTTTCCCTGCGGTTGCGGATCTTGGCGTTACGCAAGCGTTAATCGAGGCGACTCGTGAGCATACAAGTGGAGCGAAAGCTTCAAGTGCGGGTAAAGTTGGCGTAGGCATTACCGTAACCCTAGATGCTTTCTTCACTGGGGTTGAAGAGATTCCTCACCGCAAGTACAAACAGGCGGGTGCTCTTGCCGCTGAGATGGAAATTGCTGCGCTTTACATCGTCAGCACACTGCGCGGCGCTCGTGCCGGAGCTATTGTCGCTATCGATGGATTCGCAGATAGCGACCTGGCGGCCGAATATGATCCGCACACAAATGCGGTAGCTGATGCAGTTGAGCGTGAGATCGAAGCTGCACTGCGTGCACTGGCTGCCCTGGCTCGTCAGGATCAAGCGTAAAGCTGAGATCATCAAGGTATTTTGTAGTACTACTGCTGGTAAAATTGCAAAATATGCAAATGATGTCCATCTGAGGTGGACAATATAAAAGGCGTCCCATAAGGTCATGAACATGACCTAAGGGGCGCCCTTTTGAATTTGAAATAGAAGCGACTAGCGCTAGATTGGAAGGTGCAATCGATTCGTTAGCGTTGTCCAAACAACTGCTGCGCCGTCTCAATAAATAACCGGGATGCGGGAGAAGCATCGACAAGTGAAGGAACGGCAATCTCAATATTGCGGTAGGCTTTCGGCTCTGTGGGAAGTGCTTTGACACCCGGAGGCAGCCAGGATAGAGAGATTGCAGGTAGCATGGCTGTTCCGAGTCCCTGCTCTATCATGCTAAGGCAAGTGTTTACGTTATACACGACAAATCCAAAATGTAATTCTGCATCTGCTCGATTGAACAGATCAACAATCGGTACCTCATAGCCGCCTTTGCAAATAATCATGGGGTGTTTGTCCAGCATTTGTACGGGCAGAATTTCCTGATTCGCAAAAGGTTCATCGTCCCGAAACACCGCAAGCATCTCCTCGCTATAGAGTGGAAGCGTCTCATAAGCCACATCTACTGGCTCTTTGTCTGTGGCAATAATGAGAGCTACATCAATAGCGCGTGAGCTTAGCCACTCCTGAATTTCAAGGATGTTTCCCTCGTGCAGTTCAAACTGAATCTGAGGATAGCGGTCCCGAATGGAGCGGATGATTTTCGGCAGCAGATGGGCAGATGACATGGGAAAAGAGCCAATACGAATCGTACCAATCTCCAACCCTTTTTCGGCCGCAACGACCTGCTGTACCTTATCAAATTGCTGTAAAATGCGGCGGAAAATGACCAGAATTCGCTGTCCCACATCCGTAAGCACGATGCCGTTCCTACGATCCCTTATGATTAGAGTGACGTCTAGTTCATTCTCCAGCGAAGAGATGGCCCGACTGACTGCGGGCTGTGTCATATTCAGTTCCTGGCCTGCACGGGTGAAACTTCCCGTCTCTGCAATTTTCACAAATAACTGTAACTGTGAGTTGTTCATAACAAATATGGTATGCTCCTTATGATTAACATGCATTTCAATTATTTCGATCATTATTGTATCATGAAGACACGGAACGATCAAAGAACGGATGTAAAACGGTTCGGGATCGGATTCCAAATGGTTTGCAGGCATAGAATGAGCGCAGGATAATGTACACGATTAATTAAACTGCGCCTGTAAATGTGTGCCGGATAGGAGAATAAACATATGGCTTTATCACGTGCAAAAGCAGGCTGGGTCCTGGCTTTTCTGGTACTCATGTGGGGAGTAAACTGGCCCCTGACCAAATACGCATTAAATTTCACACCGCCACTCATATTCGCAGGCATGCGCCTGTTAATTGGGGGTCTGGTGCTGGGGTTGTATGCTTTTCCCCGCTACAAAACGCTGCGGCTGAAGCAAACCTGGCATATTTATGCCATATCTGCGGTGCTTAACATCATCTTCTTCTACGGCTTTCAGACCGTCGGGCTGACGGAAGTACCGGCAGGCTTATTTTCATCCATCGTGTTCCTACAGCCTGTGCTGCTCGGAATCGGGGCATGGTTGTGGCTGGGTGAGTCCATGTATGGACTGAAGATTGCCGGATTGGTGCTCGGTTTTGCAGGGGTGGCTACGATCAGTATTGGCGGCATGACAGGCAAAGTATCCTCTGAAGGGGTTATGCTCGGGCTTTTCAGCGCAATTAGCTGGGCGATTGGGACCGTATATATGAAGAGAAATTCAATGAAGGTCGATGGAATCTGGATGACAGCCATTCCGATTCTGATCGGCGGAGTTGTTCTGACGTTGACAGGTACGGTCACAGAGAGCTGGGCTGATGTGCAGTGGGTGCTTCCTTTTATAATGGATACGCTGTTTATTTCGGTGTTTGTCATTGCGTTGGGCTGGCTCGCGTTCTTCAAACTGGTCAGCTCCGGCGAAGCCAGCAAAGTAGGATCGTTCACGTTCCTGATTCCGCTGATCGCCTTGTTATGCAGTGTGCTGTTCCTCGGAGAGTCGGTGACGGTCAATCTGATCGCAGGTCTGGTCATGATTATTGCCAGCATCCTGCTTGTGAATGTTAAAGTGAAGGGTAGCAAGGTGGCGAAAATATAAAGTTATGTGGTGAACCTTTCTTCAAGTGGTTGATGAACCTTGTATACATTCAGAATGACAATGCAAAAAATGGGTAAGTTATATATAGGAACATCACCATGATTACGAAGAGGAGGACTCCAACATGACACAGAACAATCAACCTCAGGATGAGGCGGCAATTCGCAACAAACTGGATGAAGACGGGGATTCCTTGATGGAGAAAAAGAAAATTTTGAGCGGTGTAGATATTGAGCCGCAAGCAGACGAGTGGTCTGCCAAACCGTCACCTGTAGCATTTGATGAAGGTAAATCATCCAAAGAATAAGAGGAGCCAGATATAGCTTGAAAAGAGGCGGGTACCGTTAAGGTATCTGCTTTTTTTATAAAATAAGAAAAGGATAAGCTCTGGATGAGGGTCATCGTTCTGATATTTAAGGGAAATATCCGCTACACGCAGTCTGGGTTCATGAATCACATCGACAGATGTTTTTTTATTTATTGTATAATCATGGAAACGTTTGTGAGGGGAGAATGTGAAGATGAGTGAGATTAACATTAGACGGGCTGTCATCGGAGATTACACGGGAGTATCTGCATTAATGGATGAGCTTCATCACTTGCATGTAGAGGCCAGGCCAGACGTATACAGAGAGTTACAAACGAGAATGAGTTATAAGGAATATGAGCAACTACTGGAAACGGATCATCGTTATCTTTATGTTGCGGAATTGCTGGAACAGGGTGAGATTGTTGGATATGCGAGCGCACAGTTAAATGTTATTCAGAATGTGACTTTGTTAAACGATCGAAGGATGTTATACATCAATGAAATCATCGTTGGCAGCAAACATCGCGGACATGGGACAGGCAAACTGTTGATGCAGGAGTTAATTGAACTTGGCAAAGAAATTCAGGTCGACAGTGTTGAACTGACCGTGTCTATATTTAATACTGGTGCTCAAGCTTTCTATGAGCAACTAGGTCTGGCTGTCCGCAGCAGCAGAATGGAATACATACTATAATAAGCCTCTACGAAGACTAATGGGATGTCTAGCGAGGTGGTCAGCTCAAGAAGGATGGAAAACATCCATTTGGTGAAAAATAATAAAACAGACTTGCATACCCCCATGGGGTATGTTACTCTTATAACAGAACGAAAGAAAAGGGGTGTTCGCGATGGAACATCAGAGCCATCCCAAGGAACCTTTGGAGTCATCCGTAACAGAGGTGAACGAAGTGTCACAGTCCGATGATCAGCAAGCTGATTCATGTCATACGGCAGGCAGTGATGGAAAGCATGTGCGCAAGAGCCATCACTCCCAAGAGATGAAGGGCAACCTGATTTCGCGATTGAACCGTGTTGAAGGACAGATCCGCGGGATCAAGGGCTTGATTGAAAAGGACACCTATTGTGATGATGTGCTGACGCAAATCGCGGCGGCTCAGTCTGCTCTTAATTCAGTAGGCAAGCTGTTGCTGGAAGGTCATATGAAGAGCTGTATCGTTGAGCGCATTCAGGCCGGAGAGCATGAGGTTGTGGATGAATTATTGGTAACGGTAAGGAAGTTAATGAAGTAATTATTTTTGAATGAACTCATCATTTATATATCTAAGGAGGAACTATCCATGTCTAATATTACGTTGAACGTTACAGGAATGTCTTGCAATCACTGTGTGAAATCGGTTGAAGAAGCCGTGAAGAATGCGGGAGCGAGTGGTCAGGTTGATCTGGTAGCAGGAACTGTCGCAGTTGAATATGACGAGCAAAAAGTCAATGTGGATCAGATCAAGGCAGCCATTGAAGATCAAGGGTATGACGTAGTCTAATCATCGCAGGCTTAAACTGAACTTGCCTTTGCATGGAAAGGAATTCAACAGCTCTTTTCCGATAAATAAGTTCATTGTTTAAGCCTGATTTTTCGTCTTTTATATACCCCTTGGGGGTATTGAATGAATAGAATAATTCATAGAGAAAGGAGCTAACAACATGGATAAGTCATCAACAACGGCAAACGCAACAGCATCAGAACCCGCACCATCGCCAGAAGCAGCTGGATTACAGACAACACTGCAAATTACAGGCATGACCTGTGCTGCCTGCTCTACCCGGATTGAGAAGGGATTGTCCCGAATGGAAGGGGTCAATCAGGCGAATGTAAACCTCGCCATTGAACAAGCAACGGTATCCTATGATCCGAAGACAACGAACATCAATGCTTTACGGGATAAGGTGGAGGCGCTTGGCTACGGTACAGTAACGGAATCCGTGGATCTGGACATTACAGGCATGACCTGTGCTGCTTGTTCTGCTCGAATCGAAAAGGGACTTTCCCGGTTACCGGGTGTATCCCGAGCTAACGTGAATCTGGCGCTTGAGACGGGACATGTGGAGTTCGCAGCGGGAGCGTTGAAAGCATCCGATATTACGGCGAAGATCAAGCAGCTTGGTTATGGAGCGGAATTGCAGCAGACACAGGAAGATACCCAATCAGTGCGTGAGCGTGAATTACAGCGCAAAAAGTGGAAATGGATGATCTCCGCGCTGTTATCTTTGCCGCTGCTTTGGGCCATGGTGGGTCACTTCTCATTCACTTCGTGGATCTGGGTACCGGACCTGTTCATGAACCCATGGTTCCAACTGGTGTTGGCAGCGCCAGTACAGTTTGTGATCGGATGGCAATTCTATGTAGGAGCCTATAAAGCGCTGCGTAATGGCAGTGCCAATATGGATGTACTGGTTGCTTTGGGTACAAGTGCGGCGTTCTTCTACAGTCTGTATCTGACCCTGACCAGCGGCAATGCAGCTTCGACCATGATGGATCATGGCGGGACGGGCATGGCTGCAGCAGCCATGCCAACCGTGGAGCTTTATTATGAGACGAGTGCAATCCTGATTACGTTGATCCTATTGGGAAAATGGTTCGAAGCCGTAGCCAAAGGGCGCTCCTCACAGGCGATCAAGAGTCTCATTGAACTGGCTCCGCGTGAAGCCAGAGTGATTCGTGATGGACAGGAGGTTATTGTACCGTCGGCGTATGTAGCGGTAGGTGATCTGGTTCTGGTAAAACCCGGGGACAGCATTCCTGTAGATGGCGTCGTGGAGGAGGGGCAGTCTTCTGTCGATGAATCCATGTTAAGCGGAGAGAGCCTGCCCGTGGATAAAAAACCGGGGGACACCGTTACAGGCGCTACGCTGAACAAAAATGGAGTATTACGACTGCGTGCCACCCGCGTTGGCTCGGACACGGCATTATCTCAGATTATTAAAGTGGTTGAACAAGCGCAAGGTTCCAAGGCCCCTATTCAGCGGATTGCCGATGTGATCTCAGGCATCTTTGTTCCGATTGTTGTAGGCATCGCGGCAGTCACGTTCCTGATCTGGTATTTGTTCGCCAGTCCTGGTGACTTTGCCGGTTCGCTGGAGAAGGCGATTGCTGTACTTGTCATTGCCTGTCCTTGCGCGCTGGGCCTTGCAACCCCAACGTCCATTATGGCTGGATCGGGACGTGCGGCGGAATACGGTGTCTTGTTCAAAGGTGGCGAACATCTGGAATCGGCACAGCAGATCCAGACCGTTGTACTGGACAAAACAGGTACAGTTACCCAAGGCAAGCCCGTGCTTACAGATGTGGTGACCGCTCCAGAATGGTCGGAAGCAGAGCTGTTGCAGCGAGTGGGGGCAGCTGAGCAGAGTTCGGAGCATCCTTTGGCTGAGGCGATTGTAGAAGGAATCCGAGCTAAAGGTCTGGAGTTAACCCAATCCGAGCAATTCGAGAACATACCGGGATATGGTGTGCGAGCTCGGGTTCAGGGAAAAGAGGTTCTGGTCGGCACACGCCGACTGCTTACGGATGCGAAGGTGAATGTCTCCGAGGAAACCATGCAACAGATGAACAACCTTGAAGAACAAGGGCGTACAGCGATGCTGGTCGCGGTAGACGGTCAATGGGCTGGGGTTGTTGCCGTGGCTGACACCATCAAGGATACTTCACGGGAAGCCATTCAGCGGCTTCATGCTATGGGGATCGATGTCATCATGATTACGGGGGACAATGAGCGGACAGCACGCGCTGTAGCAGAGCAAGCCGGAATTAATAAAGTTCTGGCTGAGGTACTGCCAGAGGGTAAAGCGGCAGAAGTGAAAAAACTTCAGGAGAGTGGCCTCAAGGTAGCGATGGTTGGAGATGGAATCAACGATGCTCCGGCCCTTGCTACAGCCGATATTGGTATGGCGATTGGAACGGGAACCGATGTAGCGATGGAAGCAGCGGATATTACGCTAATGCGCGGTGATCTGAACAGTATTGCAGATGCGATCGAGATGAGCCGGCGCACGATGGGCAATATCAAGCAGAACCTGTTCTGGGCACTTGGTTATAACGTGATTGGTATTCCAATTGCAGCAGTGGGCTTCCTGGCTCCTTGGTTGGCAGGTGCGGCCATGGCGTTCAGCTCCGTGTCGGTTGTACTGAATTCGCTGCGTCTGCAACGAATGAAACTTAAAAGCAATGACTGATGTCCATTGAGGGACGTGATTCAACTTTTCATTATGTTCAAAAGTAAGCATAGGGTGCGGTCCGCTACGGCGGACCGTGCCTTTTTTTGTTGAGAAAAGGTGTTTGAAAATATGATAAGGCAATGGTCCTTTCCTTGTTAACAGAGGTGAGGATGTGAAGTGATGTCCTCTTATGAAATGGAATTCATTGTTTGTGAAACAAATCTTTATCTTTCTGAACCTTTCAGAAATAGTTTGACAATATAGACATATAGACTTAAAATTTAAAACGATCGTTTGATTTAAACAATCGTTTACATCAAATTCGAACTAATTAGTAATGGAGGACATCATTTATGTTGCAGGCTTTACGTATATTGTTGAAAAAACCGCCAGTAATTGTGGGGATCGTGACGGCACTTATGTTCCAAGTGATCTTCAGCGTGATCTGGATGACAGCATATTCCGGAGTGAATGACCGGATGAATGAATTGACAGTTGCCGTTGTCAATGACGATGGAGAGCAGTCCAAGGGGATCGCAGACCGTATGGCTGAGACGCTTCCTTTTCATACCGTAACGAATCTGAGTGCTGCCGAAGCACTTGACCAGTTAAATCATCGCAAGATTCATATGGTGCTCAATATTCCTGCAGGGTTTAACGAGCTGATTCAGACAGCCGGTTCCACTGCCGAGATCAAGTACACCATTAACGAGGCGAACCCGGTTACGATCAAAAGCATGATGCAAGGCGTATCGCAAAGCGTGACGAACACGATCAACAAGCAAGCAACCGCACAAGGTGTGCAAGCTGTGTTGACGGCTTCCGGAGCGCCTGCAGCTCAGGCAGCTGAAGCTGCTGCCAACCTGACTACACGAGTGGAAGGTACAACCATTTCCATTAATCCGGTTAACGGCATGAACAACCAAATGGTTCCGATGATGATGGTACTCGCTTCTTATGTGGGAGCCATGATTATGGGGATGAACCTGCAGACAGCGATGGGTATGCTGTCCGCTACTCACTCCCGCTGGACATTGTTCGGAGCTAGAGTAGTCATTAATCTGGGGTCTGCTCTTGTGGTTTCCCTGTTGGGATCATCACTGATTGTTTCGCTGGGCGGACAAATTGAGCAAGGATTTATCGCATTCTGGTTGTTCCAGGCGTTGTTCCTCTGCACGTTCATGTTCTTCTCCCAGTTCTTCCTGATCTGCTTTGGACCAGCGGGAAGCTTATTCAACATCATTTCACTCTCGCTGCAATTGGTATCTTCCGGAGCAATGGTGCCACGTGAATTGCTGAACAGTTTCTACAGTGGTATTGGTCAGTATCTGCCAGCCACATATGCCGTTCAAGGTATTCTGAGCGCTCAACTGGGCGGACCTGGAGTTCAATCCGCTGCTGGCTCGATTGTTATTGTATTGCTGGTTGCTGTAGCCCTCTCCCTGGTGGTGACGTTGTTGAAAAAACAACGCATGCCAGTTGGGGCACCAAGCCCGGCTCAAATGAACAGCTAATATTCCAGACATAGCAGTTGTTTTTTATAGGATATGATTAAGCACCCCGGTGATTTTCACCGGGGTGCTTGGTTTAATAGTAGGTTGAGGTGGCTAGCCTTGCAGGAATAAAGGTGGCACACCTTGCGCTTTGATGCACAAACTTTCATAATGAAACGATAGAGTAGTCTCGCTGCGGCCCTGTAAGCTGGAGCAGATGAATAGAACGGACAAGAGGAGCGGACGGAATGACGGAACCGGAATTGGATATAAAAACGAGGATTTTGCTTGCGGCCAAGAAGCTTTTTGCACAGCAGGGGTATGACGGGACGAGTGTTCGTCAAATCTGTGATGAGGCGGGTGCGAATGTATCGCTGGTCTCGTATCATTTTGGCGGAAAAGAAAAGGTGTTTGAAGCCTTATTTGAGCACTTTTTTCCTGATCATATGATGAACGAGTTGGCTGAAGAGTCCATGTCCTCCCCCGTGGAGGGTATCCGACGAATCATAGGTGAAGTTGTAAAGTTCACAATGACGGATCGGGAAATGAGCGATATTGTGCAGCTTGAAATTACACTGCGTACCCATCGCACGGCTACCGTGTTTCGTTTTTTGGACCCCGTCTGGACCAGAGTGAGAGAACTGCTGCAAGAAGGCAAGGAGCAGGGCGTATTCCAGATCGAGTCCGTATCTTATGCGATGCTTCAGGTCATGGGTGTGGCTTTGGCACACAAACGGGCCAAGAACTCACGATTTAGCTTTGACTATCAGAATATGAACACAGACGAACTGGCCGAGCAAACCATTGAATTCGTACTACGAGGATTGGGAGTGAATAGCAATGAACGAAACCATTGAATTGATGATGAAACACCGCTCTGTGCGGAAATTCAAGCCAGACCCGGTAAGTGAAGAGCAGCTGGCAGCAATCGTGGCGGCCGGGCAGATGGCTTCCTCTTCAAGTAGTGTGCAGGCCTATACTGTAATTGCTGTTACCGAACAGGAGCAAAAGGCCAAATTGGCTGAATTGGCAGGCAATCAGTCTTACGTCAACGAATGTCCTGTGTTCCTCGTATGGTGTGCTGATCTATATCGGTTAAGTGATGCTGCCAAGCGTCATTTGCCTGAAAAGGAATCCTATGAGGACTCCACTGAAAACTTTATGGTGGCGACAATCGATGTAGCACTCGCATCGCAAAATGCTGCGCTTGCAGCAGAGTCACTAGGTTTCGGAATTGTATATATTGGTGGACTGCGCAATCGCATTGAGGAAGTTAGCGAAGTCTTGGGCTTGCCTGATGGTGTATATCCAGTATATGGCATGTGCATTGGTGTTGCTGATCAGGAGACGGGTATTCGTCCGCGTCTACCGCTGGATGCCGTCTTACACCATGGGCGCTATAACGCCGAGCAGACCCTCAAAGGCGTCGAGAGCTATGACGAAACAACCGCTGCTTACATGAAGGAGCGCACCCAAGGGGAACGTTCTACACCGTGGTCCGAAATGATGGCGAAACGCCTCACAGAACCGGTACGTCTACAGATGAAGCTATTCCTCGAAGGCAAAGGATTCTTGAAACGTTAAGCGTAAATCCAAAAGAAGTCAGTTTGGCGGATGCCGACTGACTTCTTTTTTTGCATACTATACCTTTTTAGTGAAGGAATCAGGACAAGACTGGATGCCAATTTGGACCTAAGGAAGACCGTAGAAGCGTTTCGTATTCTGATAAAAGAGACGCGCTGCCCGCTCCGTTCCCATACCGGTCACTTCACTCCATGCCTGAATAACCTGTCTCGTCATGGCAGGGTGCGTCATTCTTCCCTGGAAAGGTCCCTCGAAGGGCCAAGGCCCATCGGTCTCTGCCATAACCTGCTCGGAAGGATACTGGCGAGCTAATTCGCGAATTTCCTCTTCGTATATGATATCAGGTGTGAATGAGACGAAGTAACCATTGTCAGCCATTCGCTGGACGGTCCGCTTGGAACCCTTGAACCAGTGAAAATGAGCCCGACGATGATGATATTGTTCCAATAGGTCACAGGCGATATCGGCATCCTCGTATACAGCGTGCAGTACAATCGGTTTACCGTGCCGCTTGGCTAGCTGGATAAATCTCTCTAACAGATCGATATAGCCACTCTGATCAAAGTGCTGTCCTGCCTGTTCGGCTTCCTGTCGGTTGTAATAGGGCAATCCAACTTCTCCAATCGCTGTGGCTTGTCCCATATGCTTTTCGATCCATTCGAAGAACAGATTCTGCTCTGCCAGGGACGGTAGGGGCTGCTCAGGATGGAACCCAAAGGCTGGATATACGGTACAAGGATATTGTGATGCTAGTTCCAGGTTCATCTGGGCAGATGCCAGATTCATGGAAACGGCGATGACCGCCTTTACCTGTTGGGATGGGAAGGAATGCAGCATCTCACGTTGTTCTTCAGGTGTATATTTGTCCAGGTGAAGATGAGCATCAATTAAGGGTGCAAAAGCGGTTGATTGCATGGATGGACCCCTCCTTTTTGTCTATTACCAATGATACGCAGGGTAGTGTATCTTGGATCACCCATTTTAGGGAAAAAATAACTCAAAAACCCGCGCTATTTGGATAGGCGGGTTTTCTGCTGTTCTTCTCTCATCCACTGGGAAATCTGCCGTTTCCGTTCAAGAAAAGCAGATTCCTCCGTGATCGCTTCGCGACGTGGGCGATCAAAGGGAACATCGACCTCGTGAAGCACAGTCGCAGGCCGATTGGATAGAACATAGATACGGTCAGCAAGCAATAATGCTTCCTCGATATTATGCGTGATGAACAGCACCGAGCGGCGGTTCTGTTCCCAGATATCGAGCAGCCAGCGCTGCATGTCGCTGCGGGTCAATGCATCCAGCGCACTGAAAGGCTCGTCCAGCAGCATCAGCTCCTGCGGACTGAGCAGGGCGCGCAGAAAGGCAACCCGCTGCTGCATGCCGCCCGATAACATATGTGGATAGGCTTGTTCGAAACCGGCCAGTCCGACACTGCTCAGCCACTTCCGGGCATCTGCAAGCGCTTCTGCTCGGGGTGGTGCATCCGAAGATACTTCACCTGAAAGCAGCACATTGTCCTCAATGGTACGCCATGGAAATAGTGCTGGCTGCTGTGGCATATAGCTAATCTTGCCGCGTTGTCCGGTAACATCCTGACCATTCATCAGGATTTGGCCCTCCTGAGGTTTCAGCAGACCGCCGATGATGTGAAACAGGGTGCTTTTACCGCAGCCGGAAGGACCGACGATGGCTACGAATTCTCCTTGTTCCACGGTCAGAGAAAGGCCATCCAGAACGGGCAATGTGCTGCGTCGCTCTCGAAACGAGGCATTCACGTTCAGAACTTCGAGCGCTGGTGATGAATGATGTGCAGGTAAGGCCACAGCTCCATGCTCAGGACCTCCACTGCTCATTGGAGTGGTTGTATCTTTCTCCGGCGCAGCAGCAACCCGCTCGTTGTGTTCGGGTGTCATCTTGTCATCACTTCCTAACCTTTATGTGGTGCATATTTAAAGTTATCGCTTTTGTGGCCGCCAGCGTACGAGCAGCTTCTCCAGTAGCGCAATGAGCAGGAAGAGCAGCAGACTCAGTGCTACAATAATCATGATTGCCACAAAAAGACGATCCGTCCGATAGGCCGATTTTTGCAGCATCATATAATAACCGATGCCCTTATCTGCACCGATCCATTCGGCGATAATCGCACCCATGACGCTGTACGTAGCGGCAATTTTAATCCCGGAGAACACCGAGGGCAATGCATGTGGAAGTTCGAGCTTCCAGAAAATTTGGCCGCGTTTTGCACCAGCCATGCGCATATAGTTCATCATCGCCGCATCGGTGCGGGTCAATCCGTCCATGGCAGCTACAGCCACCGGGAAGAAGCAGACCAGGATGATGGTAATCAGTTTGGGCAGCAGCCCAAATCCGAACCAGATCAGCAAGAGCGGAGCAAGCGCAATGGTCGGTATATTTTGACTAAGAATAAGTAATGGATAGAGTGCAGATTTCAAAAATGGAATCAGATGCAGCACCATCGCAATCATTAATCCCACAAGTGTACCTGCTGCGAACCCGATCAACGTCAGCTGGATTGTTGCCCATGCATGCATGCCAAGTCGCTCGGCCTGGGACGCTGCTTCATGGGCGATGTCCGAAGGTGCAGGCAGCATCCATTTCTCAATATGGAACAGGGAGACGGCTCCCTGCCATATCGCTATAAAGAGAATAACCGCCACAAAGGGCGGCCATACGCTTTTCCAATAGGCAGGCATTAGCGATATTTCTCCGTCAGGGTGTCCATGCTGAAGCCGCTTGGGCTATGGGCGATCTTGATCTGTGAGATGATGCTTGGGCTGCCAGCTTCCACGAGAACTTCGTGCATTTTGCGGACAACCTCGAGCAGTTCCTCCAGTTCTCCCTCCATCGTAGTATCCAGTGGATTAACCTGATATTTCAAGCCGGACTGCTGAATAACTTCAATGGCACGATCAACATAAGGATAGGAATTTTCGCCATTTGGCGTTTTGGGAATGACTTGAATGCTAAGTAGTGTGCTTGCCATGAGAGATCACTTTTCCTTTCGAAATGTATAAAATGAACTAATGACTGTTACACTTGCCACTTCGATGACAGAATAACCTTCCAATCGCTGTTATCCCCAGATTTTTTTGATTCCCTTCTCCAAAGGGAAAATCCGGTGATAAAGGCGAACGCTTCGCTTTTTCACGTTATTTCTGTCCTCTTCGTCCTCGTATAAATACTAAGTTCATTTTATATGGATAATTTTATTGGGGTAGAAACTCGTTCGTATACGCTTTGGATACATCTACCTGCTCATCGAGCAGCTTTTTGCTAAACATCCAATCCGTGTAGTTCTGCCATACTTCCTGCTTCTGCTCACCCCAACGCGGTGCGTCGTCCTGATATTTCGGACTCAGCCACTTCTGGCTTGCGAGTACAAGATCCTTATCCAGATCCGGTACGGCCTTGATCAGAATGTTGGCAGCGTCTTCGGGATGTTCAATCGCGTATTGATATCCTTCGGAAGTCGCTTTCAAGAACGCTTTAACCAGCTCGGGATCGTTCTGAATCGTCTTTTCATTGGTAACGAGTACAGGTGTGTAGTAGTCCAGTGCTTCGGAATAATCTTTTACATACAGCATGTCGATCGGTTCGCCGCGCAGTTCGGCTTCGATGCCCGTCCATGCGTAGAAAATCCAGGCAAAGTCGATATCACGTTTCACAGCGGTGAAGAAGTCTGCATCGCCCATGCTAATATTTTTTACTTTGGATACATCGGCGCCTTCGCCTTCCATAATGGACTGCATCACGGCTTCTTCCACCGGGGAGCCCCAGCCACCATAGGTTTTGCCTTCAAAATCTTTGGGAGATTTGATGTTCCGATCCACCGGAGCGGCAAATCCGGACGTGTTATGCTGAATGACTGCAGCGATGGATACCAGCGGTACGCCCTGTGTGCGGGCCTGAGTCACACTCTCCTGATAACTTACGCCAAAAGGCACTTCGTTCGAAGCTACCATCGTATCCGCGCCTCCAGCACCTGGTTGTACAATCTCGACATTTAAGCCTTCGGCTTTGTAAAAACCTTGATCTACGGCCGCATACAGGCCGGTATGATTCGTATTTGGTGTCCAGTCCAGCACCACTTTAACGTCCTTGAGGGCTGCGTTGTCACCTTCATTGCTGTTTTCGGTGTTGCTGCTGCCATTTTCTCCTGAAGGTGCAGCTTCTTTGCCGCCACATGCGGCCACAGCCACAAGTAGTACGCACAAGAGCATTAGGCCCATCATTTTACGCCATCTCATCTTCATTTCTCTCCTTCATGTTGTCCGGCCAGTGGCGCGGGGTACTCCTTGGCTTCATATCCAAGCTTCTTGCATAAATCGACAGATTTATACCAGCTATGATCCGGATGACGTCACTTTTTTTAGCTCTCTGGCTATATAAAAGAACATTAAAAAAGCGCCCCGTTAATCCGGGACGCGTGCAGGCGTTAGAGATGTGGCACTCAGCAAAGAGGCTGGGCCAATTCGATATACTCCGATTCCTACGCTGGCATGATCCAGATCAGGTCTAAGGGTCAGTATCTTGGTGGGATACACTCTCAGCCGGCCTATTCCGACTCCCCTGGGAAACTATGAAGTTACGGGCATTACTAGGTGTAATTATAGGCCAGAGGCCCATGCATGTCCAGTCAGGAACTGGATAGGGGCACGTATGAATGAATCAAAGAGGCCATTATACATGCGTATAACGGCCTCTCTAGATGTTTGGTTTTTAACAATTATCGTGGCGAATCATATAAGGAAATCTGACTGAGTGCAAAAGCTTCGGATTTCGGGTCATAGCCTACCTGTTTCTGAGTGGTTTCCAGATTCAATTGTTTAAACCGAAATCAGCTCCAATTCTTAGCGCTGGAAGAACTCAATCCATTCCTTTTCAGGTCCATAGATGAAGAAATAACGGTAACCGTTAGGCAGTGTAATCATCTCTCCATCAATAAACTCGGCCTCAGTTGCCTTAATGCGGTTGTACTCAGACTCAAGGTCATCGACATGGATGGCAAAATGGTGCACCGTACCTTCGGAAGGCAGCTTGTCGCTGTATCCCTGAATCAATTCAATCTCGGTCTCATCGCTTCCGTTGAAGCCGAGAAAGGCGAGCTGAATGACACCGTTGGTATGGGTTACCCGGTCTTTCAATTCAAGACCAACAATCTCCGTATAGAAACGCAGCGTGGTCTCCAGATCACGAACGGCAATGCCGACGTGGTCAATGCGCTTTTGAAAACTCATAATCAAAATCCTCCTTATATGTAACGAATTTTTTCTACCATTTTAAGGGATATCATAGGGCTGTACTACGAGGTTGTCAAATAAGATTTTAATTTGGAAAAATTATAATTGTTCACAGAATGTTCACTTATGAGGAGGGGGTCATTATCTCTATAATTACGAAGGTAAACAGAGAGGATGAGAGATTTGCCAACAACGAAGAAAGAACAGATTATTTTTGGAATGATGATGTGCACAGGGATGGTCGTCGTCATGATGACTTTCAATTTATGGCACAATGGGTTATTGAGCAAGATGTCCGCACTAGATATACTGCTTCAATTCATATTGTGTTTTATCATTGCGTTCCTGGTGGAGTCCTTCATTGTTGGACCTGTAGCGAGAAAAATTGCATTTTCCTTACCTTTTGACAAATCCAATAAAATTTTGGGCGTGCTCGCTATGTCATTTTTCATGGTCATTGGAATGGTTCTGATCATGTCCTTGTACGGAATGATTTCCGCTTATCTTGCGAATCAGTTAAGTGGAGCATCCGTACTAAATACGTATCTTCATACGATTGCTCGTAATTTCAGCCTGGCGCTTCCTTACCAAATCATTATTCTGGGACCACTCGTTCGATATGTGTTCGGTAAATTCATTAAGGATAAAGGGAGTGTAGTCCCTTCAACCTAAATAACGTTAGTTCCGATTTAGAGCATCTGAAAGTATTTCCTGGGCAATCTTGTGCAAATAAATAGATCGTATGATCACCTTCAATGAAAGGTGATCTGAGGCAAAGGTAGGACACTTTCTACCATGATTACAGCGCTAACGAATCGAGAACATCTTATTAGGCCGGTTTTTAAGGAATGAAAAATCTAACGAATCTCAGCGGCGTTATTAGCTAAGAAACTGCAACGAGACCTTGATTTGGAGCTAATTATCTAGAATAACGTCTCTAGGATTCGTTAGATTTCAAACATGCAGAAATGGAGATGAATAGCGTGTACCAGGTTCGTTAGAACAGAATAATAACGCTACAACAAAATGTCCACCGCCAATTCATGGCGGTGGACATCTCAATCTCTATAATAGGTATTCTATTTCTGATTCTAATTCTCAGGTCTGCCTCGACACATAACTGTTAAGTCACTGTATCGACCACATGTTTGTTCTGCCATTGATACGCAATCACGCTGATCATCAGCAGACCAACTGCAAAAATGGCAAGCATCCATGCGGACTGGTTCACTTCCAAATGATCCAGGCTCCAGCCTGTAACCAAAGGCAAAATGGCACCACCAACACCACCTGATGCAATCAGGATGCTGGGCGTTGATTCTTCTGTTCCAGGCAGCATTTTGCTGGCGAAAACGAGGGCAATGGAGAATACGCCCGATAGTGCAAGCCCTAGTAACAGAATGATCAGAAATGCCGACCAGATCTGGTTGGTAAAAGGAAAGATCATCAGCAGTACAACTGCTGCAAGGCAACTGTACAGAACGTAGACGCGATATTGGAATTTCTCCGCAATATATCCGGCAAACAGTCGTCCAACAGACATGGCGATCCAGAAGCAAGTAACACTAAGTGCAGCACCAGCTTCCTTCATGTTCATTTTCTCAATCAAAATGGCTGGCATGAAGTTGGCAAGGCTCATTTCAGTGCCGACATAGAGAAAGAAAAATAAAACAAATAAAGACAGAAGAGCCAAATTACGGCCGTGATAGGTTGAACGGGTTGGTTTAATGTCTTCAGGATTCGATCCATTTGGCGATTCAGCAGCGTGAGTGTGTACAGGAGTCTGGTCTGAGCTACGTCGACTCAGCTCGCTGTCCAGCTCACCGAATGAACTTTTGGCCCAGAAGATAAAAGTCATCGCTGCACAGACGGCAACCACGAGGAACGACATGCGCCAGTACCCGGCAGAAATCAGACCGCTGGCAATGAGCGGCATGACCATGGCGCCGATACCAAATAACACTTCAAGTCGGCTCATGGCAACCGCCGTATTATCTTTAATTGCAGCAATGATGATTGTACCGATGACAGCTTCGATCATGCCGAATCCGAATCCGGCTGCAGGTGCAATGACGAACATCCAGCCCCAAGGAGGCAGCAGCATATAGGATAACTCTGCAATGCAGAGCAGAGCTGCGGCAATTAATAGACCGCCTCGTTTCCCGAAGCGTTTATTCAACCACGGAGACAACAGTACACCACCCAGGAACCCGGCAAATTGGGCAAAGATCAGTGTGCCTCCCTGACTATAATCCTTGCCATAATGTTCAAGGGCGACGGGCAGGATCGAGCCGAGAACCACGTGGGCAAGTCCGATGAGGAAATAGGACAAGCATCCAATCCAAAGCAATTTTTTCATGAAGAAAAACTCCTTCTAGATATTATGTTATGTAGTAAGTCTGCCATTCAGGAGTATTTCCTAAAAACAAACAATCTCTATCATAACAGGACATGTAAGGGTCTGCACGGATAACTTGCAATGGAGGCTAAAGTTCGTATATACTGAAAAACAACAATTACAGATCGGACCATGCCGTTGAAGAGCATCCAACTCGGAGGCGTTTTCGCCAGGGGAGCGAATATTCCCCAAGTTAACCGGAACCGCCCGTTATCGCGGACCAAGAGGCTGAGCCAGAATATTCTGGTTTGGCAAGTTGGGTGGCACCGCGAGCAGAGCGCTCCTCGTCCCAAGGGATGAGGGCGCTCTTTGTATTTTTACAGCCAAAGGAGACGGTGACCATGTTGGAAATGAAGTGGATTCGGGAGCATGCAGAAGAGGTGCAAGCTGCGGCAGTCGGCAAGAGAATGGATATCAGTATTCGCGAATTGTTGGAACGGGACGAAGAGCGCAGAGCTCTTTTACTGGAGACGGAAGAAGGGCGTAGAGTACGTAATTCGTTATCTGCAGATATTGGCAGACTGATGCAAGCTGGTGAGCGTGAACAGGCCGAAGGTTTAAGGGAACAGGTGAAACAGCTAAATGGTCAGTTAGAGCAAGTTGAAGCCAAGCTTGCCGTTGTGCAAGAGGAAGTGACAAGGCTGCAATGGTTGGTACCCAATGTTGTATCGCCGGACACGCCAATAGGTGCATCGGATGAGGATAATGTGGAGCTGAGACGTGTGGGTGAGCTGCCAGTATTCGATTATGAGGCCAAGGATCATGTAGAACTCGGTGAACGGCATGATCTAATCGATATTCCGCGTGGGGTGAAAATCGGCGGAACACGAAGCTATGTACTCAAAGGAGCAGGGTTGCTCCTGCACCGGGCTGTACAGCAACTTGCGCTTGATCTGCTGTTGAAACATGGATTTACCCCAATGGAAGTTCCTTTGATGGTGAGGGAGAATACACTCTTGAATACGGGGTTCTTCCCAACAGGACGGGATCAGGTCTATGAATTGCAAGATGAGAATAAGTGGCTGGTGGGAACATCGGAAGTGCCGTTGGTTTCGTATTATGCGGATGAGATTGTAGATGTGCACGAGCCGATCAAGCTGGCTGCCGTATCGACGTGTTTCCGTAGTGAGGTCGGCTCAGGCGGTCGGGATGTGCGCGGTTTGTACCGGGTGCATCAATTTGCCAAAGTGGAGCAAGTCATTCTCTGTGCACCGGATGCGGAAGAATCGGAGCGAATGCTGCAGGAAATTACGGGACACGCTGAGGAATTACTGCAATTGCTGGAACTGCCTTATCGCGTGGTGGCTGTGTGTACAGGGGATATGTCGCAGAAAACGTACAAACAGTACGATATTGAGACCTGGATGCCAAGCCGCAATGCGTACGGGGAGACACATTCGTCGTCGAATCTGCATGATTTCCAGGCTCGTCGTTCGAATATTCGTTGTCGCGATGCCCAAGGCAAGCTTGCATACTGCCATACGTTGAACAATACGGCTGTGGCTTCGCCACGCATTCTGATTCCATTGCTGGAGAATCATCAGCAGGCGGATGGAAGCATTCGTATTCCAGCCGCACTTCAGCCTTATATGGGCGGTGCCGAATATTTGGTTTTGCCGCACGAAGATGAAGAGATTTAAAAGGATTACAAGCTATACTGAGAAACAAAAGGGAACCCTTCTCCGGGGTTCCTTTTTGTTTTGCCTGTGATGTTGGGACCAGTGAAGAGTGTTCAGCGCTTTTGTGTTACGGAGGCCGCAGTATAGGATGTGGAAAAGGGAAAAACCAGAAGGGTATGTCACACAGCTGTAACGTACAGATTGTATAGTAGAATTCAGTTTGGAAAGGAGGCGCAGATATGAACCTGCTGCTCGCGGATGATGAGCCGCTGATGCTGCAAATATTAAAAGCCTATTTCGTTAAAGAGGGCTTTCAAGTGTTTTTGGCCGAGGATGGGGAAGCAGCCCTGAATCTCTTTTATAATAATCAAATCGATTTGGCGGTTTTGGATTGGATGATGCCAGGTCGCAGCGGTGTCGAGGTGTGCCGGGAAATCAAGCGTACGAGTCGGGCGAAGGTACTGCTGCTGACAGCCAAAGGGGAATCGGATGATGAGTTTGTTGCCTTGAAGGCCGGGGCGGATGATTATCTGCGCAAGCCGTTTGACTCGCGTATCCTGCTATTGCGTGTAAAGAAGCTGCTGCAACTTTCCTCCAAGATTATTGTGGGAGAACTGACCGTGGATCTGGAAGGCCAGAAGATCTACCGTGGTGGAGTGGATGTAGGGGCAACCCATAAGGAATTCGAATTAATGAAGGTACTGGGAATGAATAAGGGGCAGATTGTAACCCGTAAAATTTTGCTGGATCAGGTGTGGGGTTTCGATTATTTCGGCGAGGAACGCACCGTAGACACTCATATCCGCAGACTGCGTGAGAAAATTGGAGAAGATTCGATCAAAACCTACCGGGGAATGGGCTACTGCCTAGAGGATCAAAATGAGTAAACTGACCCGAAAACTGCTCGTGCGCATTATCGGTGCACTGTGTGTTGTCTTTTTCCTATCCTTTATCGTCAATACGTTTTTCCTGCCTAGCTATTTTTTGTATCAGAAAAAGCAGAAGTTGGCCGAGTTAACGACCGAAATCTCTGCTTCAGAACACGGCGTTCCAATTTCACAGATTGAGAGCCTTGAAACGCAATACGAGGTCGCTATCGCTTATGCATCGTTGAAGGATAGTGTGAATGATATTAACGATCAACTGTTATTTCAATATAACCGCAAGGGAATTGCCCTCAGTAAATTTTGGCTGACAGAAGAGAGTATCTCTGCGCTGCGTGAGGGTGCCCGGGTTAATAAATTCTATGATCAGACCAAGTTGAAATCAAGCTTTCTGGTGAACTTTGTGAAGGTGGGGGAATCCGTGTTTGCTGTCGGCGAATCCATCTCCCATTCATCGGAGACGATTCGAATTATTAATCAGTTCAATGCGTACATATGGCTCGGCATGCTGCTGTTGCTTATCCTGCTTTCCGTGCTGTATACCGCCCGGATCGTTAAACCGCTCGCAAAACTAAGCGAAACGGCTGAAGCCATTTCCAATTTATCGTTTACAAAGGTTGATATAAAGACAGGAGATGAGATTGAGTCTTTAGGACGCAGCATCAATGTGATGAGCGACAAATTGCAGCAGGCGCAACATTCTTTGGAAATGAAAAATGCTAACCTGCGAACGTTCATCTCGGACATCTCGCATGAGTTGAAAACACCGCTCTCCCTGATTCGAGTTTATGCCTCTGGCATTCAAGATGGCCTGGATGACGGAACCTATGCTAGGGTAATCCAGCAACAGAGCGAAGAGCTGGCTGGTTTAATTGACCGTCTGTTGGAGTTATCCCGTCTGCAGGCCGAAGTATATGATTTTGAACCTGTTGATCTTCGCCAACTGCTCACGGAGACACTTCATACCTATGAAACCGTATTTCAGCAGCATGGCTTGCATGTGGAAGTGGAGGATCGATGGACTGCCGAGACCTGGGTGCTGGCTGATCGACGGAAGCTGGAGTCTGTTCTGCACAATTGGATGACCAACGCGGTGAAATATACAAGCGGTGACCGAATAACCATTACACTTGAACTGAAAGGGGAAGCGGCACATTTCGGTATCGCCAATGAAACGGATAAGGAAGAGCATGAACAATGGGATCAGGTTTGGGAGCCTTTCTATGTAATGGATAGTTCGCGCAGCAAAAAGTTTAGCGGGACGGGTCTGGGCTTGTCCATTGCCCGGACGATTCTGGAGAATCACCATGCCGACTATGGCCTTAGCGTAGCCGATGGAAAAGTTATGTTTTATTTTTCTTTACCTTTAATACAACGTTAATGAAGGAGCCGCCATGTAAATGGTGGTTTTTTTGTGTGAGAAGCAACCTGAATTAGAGCTTGTTCACGTTGGGAAAAGCCAATTGTTCCCCTGTCATACTGATGTAACACAATTGCCTTAGGATAGGCCTATCACCAAATCAGAACTTAATTCATGGAGGGATATCCGATGTTCAATAAAACCTTTTTAATAACGGGAGGCACAGGCTCATGGGGAGAAGAGTTGGTCAAACAATTGCTCGTTCAGGAGCCGAAAGAGGTTCGTATTTTCTCACGAAATGAATCGCTTCAGGCTCAAATGAGACAAACCATCTCTGACCCGAGAGTGAAGTTTGTACTGGGCGATATCAGAGACCGATGGGAGCTGGCAGGTGCCTGTAAGGATGTAGATTATGTCTTTCATCTTGCGGCGCTTAAACATGTTCCGGTCTGTGAGGACCAACCGGATTGTGCGGTCAAAACCAATATAACCGGAACGCAGAACGTCATTGATGCTGCAATCGAGAATGGCGTGCGGAAGGTGGTATACGTCTCTACGGACAAAGCAGCGAATCCTTCCAGCATGTACGGGATGACCAAAGCCATCGGGGAAAAATTGATTTTATTAGCTGACAGTCGTTCCGCTACAAGCTTTGCTTGTGTACGAAGCGGAAATGTTCTTGGATCCACGGGCAGCGTAGTACCGTTATTCAAACGCCAGCTTGAGTTGGAGCAGCCACTTAGCGTTACCGATTCCAGAATGACACGTTTTTTTCTTCCTCTTGGTGACGCCGTGGAAATTCTCCTGTCGGCCATGGAGCAATGTGAGGGCGGTGAGATTATTGTACCCCGAATGCCTTCCTGCAAAATAACGGATATCGCACAGGTATTGGCAGAGGATGCTGGGCAAAAAGATGTTCCGATACAGTTCATCGGTGCCCGTCCGGGAGAACGGATTTATGAAACGCTGATTTCAGATTGGGAAAACGTTATTGACGTGGAAGAGGAGAAGTCCTACTTTGTTGTCACCGCCGCACCTTCAACCAAATTAACGGATAAAGAGGGTTGTGAGACATCTGTTCTTCCTGGCAGAGGATATCATTCGGAGGATGTCATCATGACCAAGGCGGAAGTACGCGATATGCTGTGGAGAGGGGGATTTCTGTGTTCAAGCGGAGGATCATATTTACAGGAGGCGGCTCCGCCGGTCATGTAACAGCTAATCTCATTCTGATCTCCAGATTGCTTCAGGAGCAATGGGAGATCCATTATATCGGTTCTAAGCATGGCATCGAACGTCAATTAATCGGCAAAATCCCGGCTGTTCACTATCATGCGGTTGCAACAGGCAAGCTGAGAAGATATTGGGCTTGGGCGAATATTTCCGATGTGTTCAAAATTATGCTTGGAGTGCTGCAGGCTTATCTGCTGATTTTACGGATTAAACCTCATGTTTGCTTTTCGTTAGGGGGATTCGTGGCTGTTCCTGCTGTAATGGGTGCCAGGTGGAATCGGGTTCCGGTGCTGATTCTGGAGCCGGATCTTCATCCGGGTCTGGCCAACAGGCTGTCACGGCGATACGCCCAAATGATGTGTACCACGTTTATGGATACAGCAACATTCGCTTCCTCTAAGGCGTCAGACAAGACGGTGTACGTGGGACCTGTAATCAGGGAGGAGTTGAAGCTTGGCAGCCGAGCACGGGGGATTCATTTTTGCCGATTTGTCTCCGACAGACCTATTCTGTTCATTATGGGTGGCAGTCAGGGCTCGGAAAAGCTTAATCATATGCTACTTGAAACACTACCGGAGCTGCTCAAGCGTTATCAAATCATTCATATATGTGGCACAGGTAAATTGAACTCATCCTATCCAAGTTTTGCAGGCTACAGGGCATTTGAATACGTACATGAAGAACTTGCGGATTTAATGGCTATGGCGGATATAGTTGTGTCACGTGCTGGCTCCAATGCGATACATGAGTGGCTGCTGCTCCGCAAGCCGATGCTCCTGATCCCCCATGCCAATGGCGGGTCACGTGTTGGACAGACGCTGAACGCAAAGTATTTTCAGGAGCGAGGTTATGCAAGGGTTCTCCAGGAAGAGGAGCTGACTGCTCAGACATTCCTGCGAAATATTGAACTTGTATATAAGGAGAGGGATCATATGGTGGGTCATATGAGAGCGAGTGGAACGGACAACGCCGTTGACAAGGTTCTGCAGCTTATTCGTACAACGGTTTCTTCGGTAGAAAGAGCCGAACTTGAATAAAAGATTTCCCGAACTGCTGCTGGTCATGTTCTTTTTGCTCATCGTATCTATCCTGATTATCTCAAAACGTTTATTGTATTAAACTATATAAGTAGAACTAAAGATTTTACACTGAACACTCCGATGACAGAATAACCTTCCAATCGCTGTTATCCCCAGATTTTTAAAATTTCCTTTTCTCAAGGGGAAAATCCGGTGATAAAGGCGAACGCTTCGCTTTTCCAGGTTTTTTCTGTCCTCTCCGTTTCTGTGTAAATGAATAGTTTAATTTATATAGGATTGCAACCTGTTACAATCCCGTTCTTCTTTTAAATAAGGAGGCATTTTTCAGTCACTTCCTAGTGACTTGAAGAATGCCTCTACCTATTTCGGGATATTCACTTTTATGTAATGAGTTTCCGATATAATATAATAGAAGTAAAATATTGGATTACAGGAGATGAAGATTGCAATGAATGGAATGAAATTAGCAATACGAGGCAGCTTGGCCTTTATTTTAGTATTGGCATTACTGGCTCCTTCGTTTGCCCTAGCAGCCACGGGTGACGTGACATCTATCGAGATTACCAACAGTAGTCCGCAACAGATGAGTGTATCCCAGACAACTACACTTCAAGTGATGGCGGTGATTGAAGGGTTTGATAACAAGCAGGATGTTACGGGAGGCGTCACGTGGTCCACGAGTAACGAAGCTGTTGCCACCATTATTAAAGGCAAAGTGAAGGCTGTGGCAGCAGGAGAAGCAACGATATATGCACAGGTAGATGGCGCCAAAGCGCAATTGGTGGTTAAGGTTCAGGATAAAATTAAAAGCATCAAAGCTTCGCCAAGCTCCTATAATTTTGTCAAAGGTAGTGAAAGTACGCTGCCTAAAGTAAGCATTGTGCGCGCAAACGGCAAGGAAGAAGACGTGACATCTGAGATTGTATGGACGGTATCGAGTGCTTCCGCTGTGCTGGAGAGTGGTAAAATTAAAGGAATCACGCCTGGCAGAGTGCTGTTACAAGGCAAATATGGCTCAGAGACAGTTAAAGTTCCCGTAGCAATCACGGACGAGATTACCAAAGTCGAAGTAACTCCTGCTGTCATGCAGCTGAATATTAAGAAATCGAAAGCGTTGAAGGTAATCGGTACATATGCCAATGGGAAAACGATTAATCTTTCGAAACAGGTAACGTGGACCTCTTCCAACAATAATGTAGCCATCGTCAAGAATGGTACAGTCAAAACACTGACGGAAGGACAAGCCACCTTGACAGGAACTTATCAAAATCAGACAATAAAGGCAGAGGTTACCGTTGTTCCTTTGCTCAAAAAGCTGATCACAGGCCAGAAAACACTCGTCTTATCGCCACAAGCAAGTACAACACTGAGTGTGATGGCGCAGTATGATACAGGCAAAACCACGATTGTAACGAGCAGTGCCGTGTGGAGCAGCACCAAACCAAGTGTAGCCACAGTAACAGGTGGTAAGATTGTGGCCGTGGGTAAGGGCAAAACATCCATTACCGCCAAATGGGGCAACAAAAAAGTTACTATACCGGTGACGGTAAAATAAAGTTTCAACGAATGAAATATATCAATTGAGGTAAATTCATCATCGTGAACAGAAACAGATGGGGCGTAGATATACGCCCCTTTTAAGTATAAAAAATTGGATGTGATGAAAACTGAATTCTTCAATTATAAGCACGATCCCATATGAAGTACCTGGAACAATATCGATTGAAATTCAGTCCTGCAAAGGAGGGAGCATCTGAATGACAGTTCATCTGCAACCGGAAAATTGGCCTAAATGGGCGACGGAATCGGTAGAGATTGTTGAAGCCAACCCTATGTGGGGCCTACAGGCTCAGGAAGAGATTCGCCAGCTCAGAGAACTATTACAGCAGCTCAATATTCATCGATTTGAACATATCGGAAGCACGTCCATTCCCGGATTGCCCGCAAAGCCCATTATTGATTTGATGGGAGAGGTGCAGTCGTGGGAGGACATGGACTTGATTGCCGATCAGCTGAATCCGGTAGGCTGGAACTACGTTCCGCCTGAACTGGATGGTCGGGACTATAGACGTTTCTGGGTCAGAGTGAAGGATGGTAAGAGGGCTGTACATCTTCATTTGATGCGCCCAGGCGAGGAACGTTGGGATCGCCAAATCCAGTTCCGGGATGTGCTAAGACAGCGTCCGGATCTGGTAGAGGTTTACGCGGCCTTGAAAGCTAAACTTGCTGATGAGAATAAGGATGACAGAGAAGCGTATACCGCTGCCAAAACGGATTTTATTTTACAAGTGCTTGATGAAGGCATTTGATCCATGATGAAGGCATTTTTCAAAGAGAGGCTGATTTATTTCATCGCAGTGATCATAACCATGGCGGCAGGACTGGCGTCCAGACGCTTTGGAGAACTTTTACCGAATTTTGTGCATGAGCATTTTGGAGATGCCTTGTGGGCGGCTATGATTTATTTTGGGGTACGCATGGTTTGGATTAATCGCAGCAAAGAGTTGGCGTTAATCGTGAGCCTGATTTTTAGCTGGGCCGTCGAATGTTCGCAAATGATTCAGACCCCTTTGCTGAACGAAGTGCGTTCAACGGTACTGGGTGCGCTTATTTTGGGACGTGGATTTCTGGTAATGGATCTATTGCGGTATGCTGTTGGCATTCTGTGCGTGTATGGGATGGATCGTTATTTCCTGAGAAATAAGAAGGCTTGATAATGTGGAGGGACTTAAGTGAATGTAGAGAAACTTTTTACGGAATCACCCGAGTTTGAGACAGATCGGTTGGTACTGAGACGTCTTACGCTAAACGATCTCGATGATTATTTTTGGTTTGCCTCCGATCCGAAAGTGAGTCAGCAAAGTTTGTGGAACTGCCATGAGACGCTGGACGACTCCGTTCAATATATTCAAAGAGTGTTAGACAATTATGAGAAGAAAACGGTCTATATATGGGCCTTTATTCTGAAGGAAACGGGGAAGCTGATCGGGCGAGGTGGCATTTTTCATCTGAATGAATCCATGCAAAGTGCTGAACTGGGGTACGCGATTGCCAGCAGTTGCTGGGGCAAAGGCCTTGCCGCAGAAGCGATGCAGCCGATTGTTGAATACTGTTTTCAAGAACTGGACTGCAATCGGATGGAGGGGAAATGCAATGCAGGCAACATCGGTTCTGCACGAGTGATGGAGAAGTTGGGCATGTCATATGAAGGTTTGATGCGTAAACAATTGAAGATCAAAGATGTGTTTACAGATCAAAAATTGTACTCCCGTATCCGGGATGATCTATAATACTTCCAATGACATGCAGGATACATAGAAGAAATTGAAGGAGGCGGAACAATGATCTACAGTATTATTTCCCAAGCGGTATGGGAGCAGGTATCCAAGCAGAGCGTATATGCACCGGATAGCCTGGAGACGGACGGTTTCATTCATTGTTCCACTAAAGAACAGATTCCATGGGTAGCAGCTCAATTTTATCAAGGACGTACGGATTTATTATTGATTGGCATTGATGAGAGGGCCTTGAAGCCGGAACTGGTGTATGAGGACCTGTATGAGTTGAATGAACTATTTCCACATATTTATGGTGAACTTAATTTGGATGCTGTACGGAAAGTCATTTACTTTGAACCGAATGAGGACGGAACGTTTTCTTTTCCTGAATAAACACATTTTGTGAAGGGGTGTGAACGTGTGGATATGAATCAGGTATTTCTGGATACAGCCGAGAAACAATTTTTGTATTACAAACAGCTTGGGGAAAAGGCCATGGAGCAACTGGAATCCGAGCAGCTATTTCAATCCTGGAATGAAGATGCCAACAGCATTGCGGTTATTGTGAAGCATCTATGGGGCAATATGCTGTCCCGTTGGACGGATGTGCTGACAACCGATGGAGAAAAGCCATGGCGTGAACGTGATGCGGAATTTGTGAATGATATTTCGACCCGGGAAGAGCTGCTCGCCAAATGGGAGGAAGGCTGGAACTGTCTGCTGGGAGCCATTCGTTCTTTTACACCGGAGCAATTGTCTCATATTATATATATTCGCAATGAAGGACATACCGTCATGGAAGCAATTATCCGGCAATTGGCGCATTACCCCTATCATGTGGGGCAGATTATCTATGCAGCCAAAATGCTCAAAGAAACCGCATGGAACAGTCTTTCCATTCCGAAAAACGGTTCTATTCAATATAATGGCGGCAAATTTGCCAAGCCGAAGGCACGAAAACATTTTACAGATGATGAATTACGCATAGAAAAAGGTAAAGGTGAGGAACAGCAATGACACAGATCGCATTGATTCGCCATGGAAGCACGGCGTGGAATAAGGAAAAACGTTCGCAGGGACAAACGGATAATCCGCTGGATCAGGAAGGAAGAGAACAGGCACTATTGCTTGCTGCAAGACTGAGTGAGGAAACGTGGGATGCCATCTATGCAAGTGATCTGGAGCGTGCAAGTGAGACGGCTCGCATCATTGGAGATCGATTGGGAATACAGGAGATTCATTTGGACCCGAGGTTGCGTGAAATGGGCGGTGGGCAGGTGGAGGGTACAACCGAAGCTGAACGTCTAGCCAAATGGGGCGCAGATTGGAACACTCTGGATTTAGGCCGGGAACTTGCGGATGCAGGTACGATTCGGGGCAGTGCCGCGCTAGAAGATATTGTACGTCAGCATCCCAATGGAAAAGTGATCGTTGTCAGCCATGGCGCTATTCTCCGTAATACACTGCGAGGTTTGGTGCCTGAACTTGATGTAAGCGCAAAGCTGTCCAACACGTCGATCACCCGAATTTCTTGGAAAACGGAGTCTTGGCAATGCGAGCTATACAATTGCAGCGTGCATTTGGACTCCTTCAAGGAGTTGTGATCGATGGATGCTCTGGCATTAAAACAGAAATTGCGGCAGATTCAGTCGGCTAACCTATCCGCCCATGAAGTGGAACATCCTTACGAATTGGCTCTGCATATGATGCAGCATATTGGCAGTCCAGACCCGGTTCTGCGGGATGAATTGATCTATGTTACGTTTGCGACCTGGATTGGACAGGGCGTATTTTCGGAAGAACAGCTCAGTCAGTTGTTGCAGATGGCGCTGGATGATCAGCACCTTTTTCATGGTATTGGAGAACAAGGCACGGACAGTGTGTTTACCCGAACCTTCTCTGTGCTGCTCCTACCTCCAATTCTGAGTGTAGATCGTCAGAGGCCTTTTCTGAAAAAGGAAGATATCGAGGTTATTCATCATCGGTTGACCACGTATCTGGGGCGTGAAAAAGATGTTCGCGGCTATGTCGTTGAAAAGGGCTGGGCGCACGCTCCGGCACACGCGGCAGATGCGGTTGAAGATCTTGCACAATCACCTTATATGGAGCGGGCAGCCTTGCTGGAGCTTTTACTTGCACTCACTGTGAAAATTACTGAATCGAGTGTAGTCTACATCCATGATGAGGATCAGCGGATTGCTCATGCGTTGGTCACCATCCTTCGTCGCAATCTGCTGGAGCAAAACGATATTTCATCTTGGTTCGATTCACTGAATCCAAACGACAAGACGGAGGGGAAATCTCTTCTGGAGATCAGCCAGATGAGCTTGAATGTGCGCGTCTTTCTACAGACGCTCTATCTTGCCATACGGACAGAAGAAGCAGAGCCCTTTCCGGCTGTCCGTTCACTTATTTTGCAGGCTTTGGAGAAAAAATGATCAAGGGACTATAAACTTGTGGACAAGGAGGGTGATAGCATGACTGGACTGTCGTATTCATGGACTGAGGATGTGCTGTCTCCTCTGGGCGAAACAGGGGTTATGATTCGTTGTGGGGATACCATATCCGAAGCGGTGCACCGGAGGGTGATGTCGGTATGTGCTTTGCTGGAAAAGAGCCAACTGCCGGGCATCTTGGAGTGGCTACCTTCGTTTGCATCGGTCACACTGTTCTATGATCCGTTGATTTCCCCGTACCACGAGGTATGTGGAATGCTGCTTCATGAGTTGAGCAAGATGGAAGAGGCAACGTTGGATGAACCCAGAACGATTATTATTCCCGTATGTTATGGTGGTGAACTGGGCCCCGATCTGGAATATGTCGCTACTGAACATGGGCTTACACCAGATGAGGTCATAGCTATTCACACATCCGGCGATTACCTGGTTCACATGATTGGATTCGCACCGGGTTTTCCTTATCTGGGCGGGTTATCGGAGAAGATCGCTACGCCCAGACGACCTACACCTCGGCTTCGAGTTGAGGCGGGAACGGTGGGCATTGGTGGCAAACAAACGGGAGTTTATCCGGTGACGACTCCCGGTGGATGGCAATGTATCGGCCGCACACCGCTGGCGCTATTTCGTCCGACGGAAAATCCACCTAGCCTGTTGGCGGCAGGGGATCGGGTTCGTTTTGCATCGATATCACTTCAGGAGTATCTGGAACAAAAGGAGGGCGAACGATGAGTATTGAAGTCATTCGCCCAGGTTTGTTATCCTCCGTTCAGGACGAAGGAAGAACGGGATTTCGCCGGTATGGAATTCATCCGGGCGGGGTTATGGATATCTTTGCAGCCAGAGCAGCCAATGCACTGGTTGGGAATTCCCGTGATGCAGCTGTGCTGGAGATGACGATGACGGGACCGGAGCTTCGTTTTCATGACAATCGGCTGATCTCTTTATGTGGTGCCGATCTTACGGCAACGGTGGATGGCATGCCTGTTCCGCTATGGCGTCCGGTCGCGTTGCTTGCTGGAAGTGTGCTGAGATTTGGGCGATGCCGTTCCGGTTTGCGGTCTTATATGGCGGTTGCTGGTGGAATCGCAGTACCTGAGATCATGGGCAGTAGAAGCACGGATCTTAAGACAGGGTTTGGTGGGTTTGAAGGACGTGCCCTGAAGGTGGGTGACAGGTTGTTTGCGGGAGAAGCCTCTCGGGAAGCGCAAGCGGCGTTGCATGGATGGAGTGTAGAAGCCGAGAAGAGCAACCGGCGGATGCATGCCTCTCCCTGGTATTTGTCCAGCAGCGAATGGCCAGCATATCATGCTGAACCTGTTATTCGTGTCATGCCAGGCAAAGACAGCGCAGCGTTTGATAAAGATAGCCTGGAACGATTCTACAAAGAACGATATGTAATCTCTCCTCAATCGGATCGGATGGGGTATCGATTGGAGGGTGTAAAGCTGAAGCTGGAACTCGGTCAACCAATGGATCGGCTGTCTGAAGCCGTCACCTATGGCACAGTTCAGGTGCCAGCAGATGGTCAACCCATCATATTGATGGCCGATCATCAGACCATTGGGGGCTATCCTGTGATTGCACAGGTGGCCCGGGTAGATTTGCCGATACTGGCACAGGCTAGGCCGGGGACACGGGTTGCTTTTGAACGGATTACATATGAAGAAGCACAGCAACTATTTATAGAGCAGGAGTTGGAGTGGCGGCTAACCGATCAGTTGATTCGTAGGAGATTGGCAGAAATGGGGGACCATTAATGAACACGGTGGATATCAACTGTGACCTTGGCGAAAGTTACGGGGTGTACCGGATGGAGTCGGATGAGTCGATTCTGCCTCTGATTACTTCAGCCAACATTGCTTGTGGATTTCATGCGGGTGACCCGGCAACGATGCGGCAAACCGTGCAGCAAGCATTGGAGCATCAGGTCGCTATAGGCGCCCATCCCGGTCTGCCGGATTTGCAGGGGTTTGGCAGAAGACGTATGGACATTACACCACGGGAAGCCTATGACATGGTTGTGTATCAAATGGGTGCGCTGAATGCTTTTGTCCGTTCATACGGGGGGCGTATGCATCATGTGAAACCTCATGGAGCCTTGTATAACATGGCTGCTGAAGATGATCGGCTTGCTGAGGGGATCGCTGAGGCGATCTATAAAGTACAACCGGAACTGTATCTCTATGGCCTTGCTGGAAGTGCAATGATAGAAGCAGCGGATCGAATTGGACTGCGCAGCGTCAGTGAAGTTTTTGCAGATCGAACCTACGGCCCGTATGGGAAGCTAACCCCACGCAGTCAGCCAGGAGCTGTCATTCAGCAGACGGAACAGGCTCTTGCTCAAGTGCTGCGTATGGTGAAAGAGGGCATTGTTGTGTCGACGGAAGGTACACCTGTATCCATAAAGGCAGAGACGATTTGCATCCACGGTGACGGAGCTCATGCACTAGCATTTGCTCAAGAGATACGCACGTTGCTTGAATCTGAGGGAGTTAATCTGTTTGCTCCTGGAATTGCTAGATGATTGCTACAGTATTCGAGGGCCAGAGATCGAACTATACGAGTTTGTAAGGAGTGAAAGTAGAGCATGAAACCGATACGTAATTCGGCGAAGGCTGTTATTGTACAGGATGGATGTTTGCTGGTGATCCGGTTGGAGGATCAATATGGTGACGCTTATGTTTTCCCCGGCGGAGGACAAGAGAAAGGCGAAGAGCTCAAGGATGCCGTTGCCCGTGAATGTCTGGAGGAGATTGGACAGGCGGTGACTGTGGGAGAGCTGCTGCATATCCGGGAGTATATCGGAAAAAACCATGAATTTGCCGAGTGGGATGCCGATGTCCACCAGGTTGAATTCTATTTTGAATGCAAGTTGATTGATCCGAAAGCCACGATCTTCGAAGGCTCCAGTCCAGATGACCATCAGGTAGATGTAGAATGGATTCCACTTGAAGAGCTGTCCAAGGTTCGCCTATATCCGAAAACAATTGGTGAGTTGTTGCAGAATAAGAATACATCACGCATTTATCTTGGAGATTTGAATTAAAATCGTCATGTTTACGAACGGGTTCATGGATTCACCATAGATGAGGTGGGTACACTATAAGTACAGGCTTATATATAAAATCTTAATATAAGCGGAACCAAGAGTTACACGGCAACGAAGTGGACAGAAGCCTAATTAAGCGAAGCATTTCTATCTAAACTTTGGCTTAGCATCTTAATTGGAAGAACTGTAGGAGTAGTGGAGGGGACGGAATCGATTCTGAAGAAGCGGTAGCGTTCGCCTTTATCCCCGAGATTTTATCCTATGAAATAGGATTTCAAAAAAAATCTGGGGATAACAGCGATCGAAAGAACGATCCGTACCCGTAACGGCTACCCACGCAGGTCGTCTGTCAGCGGAGTGCTTCAGTGTAATGATAGTTAGTTCAGCTTATATACCCCCAAATCGAAAGGAGCACTTCCCATGAACCAGACTGAATTGGAACAAAACATTGTAAAAGCATTGGAAAACAACCCTTTTTGCAGTTTCTCCACGGTGGAGAATGGTAAACCGAAATCCCGATATATGGCGCTTTTCAACGATGGAATGAACATTCATCTGGCGACAAACCGCCGTACGCACAAGGTAGAGGAGCTGGAGAATAATCCGAACGTCAGCCTTTTGTTAGGTTATGAAGCAGGTGGCTCCAAGGAAGTGGTCGAGATTGAAGGAACGTGTGCAGTGACGAAAAATGAAGGTTTGCGTGAACAGGTATGGAATGATGAACTAAAAGCTTGGTTTGACGGCCCGAACGATCCCAATTATGTCATTCTGGACATTACCCCAAATCGGATTGAATACACCGGCAAGGATCATGAGCATCAGGTGTGGGAGCAGTAACTTCGCATATTGAAAATCACCTTTTCTGAGTGGAAGGCCATGCCAACTATTTGGAAAAGATATTGCTAACCGTGAACGCCCTAAGGCTTCACGGTTTTTTGATATGGGTCGATTCAGCTATTATGGATATAGATGTAAGCCATATGTAATATACGTTTTTAACAACGCAAGTAAACTATTTTCATCCAAAAACATGCAAAAGATGTCGAAATCACGCATGTTATTGTAAACTAGAGCAGGTATGTGCGGATAACGTAAAAAATAATGCTTTTCAATGACTAAACATTGCGTTATGATTTGGAATGTAAACGATACGCACAGATATGAATAGATGTTCATGTGAGATAAACTAACCTGAGATTCTGAACCATACGATCGGAAAATCAGTACGCACAACCCATGAGATCTTTCGCATTTCTGCGCTTATTCGTTTGCCCACTAATGCATGATTCAATGTACATAACCGGGAGGGGTTATTTTGAGAAAGAGTAAAAAAGTATTATCGAGCCTGACTGCCGCTTTGGTTGCATTAAACGTGCTTGCGGTATTTCCGGTACCTGTATCGGCTGCGGACGCTACCAAGGTTAAATTGCGGATCATGGAAACAACGGACATTCACGACAACCTGATTAACTATGACTACTATTCCGACAAAGAGACAGATCAGTATGGTCTGGCGAAGACGGCTACGCTGATCAAAAAAGCCCGTGACGAAGCAAAGAACAGCTTGCTGTTCGACAACGGCGACCTGATCCAAGGTAACCCGCTCGGGGATTATGTAGCGAAGATTGATCCACTCAAAAAGGGTGAGACTCACCCTGTATATAAAGCGATGAACCTGCTCGATTATGATGCAGGAAACATCGGTAACCATGAATTTAACTATGGTTTGGATTTCCTCGACATGACGCTGGAAGGTGCAAATTTCCCTTACATCAATGCCAACGTATATGTAGATGACGGTGACGACGATGAGACAAACGACAAGAACTACTTTACCCCGTATAAAATTTTAGACAAAAAAGTTACCGATGAGAGTGGCAAAGAGCACACGATCAAGGTGGGCGTCATCGGATTTGTACCACCACAAGTAATGCAGTGGGACAGCGCTAATCTGGAAGGCAAAGTCATTGCCAAAGACATTATCGCTACTGCGAAAAAATTCATTCCTAAAATGAAGGCTGAAGGTGCCGACATTATTGTAGCTATTCCTCACTCCGGTTTTGAAGATATTCCACAAACGGATCTGATGGAAAACTCAGTATTGTATCTGAGCCAAGTTGAAGGCATTAATGCCATTCTGTTCGGACATGCCCATAAAGTATTCCCGAGCGCTGATTTTGCTGGTAAAAAAGGTGTAGACCTTGAAAAAGGTACAATCAATGGTGTTCCTTCCGTTGAACCAGGTTTCTGGGGTGACCACCTTGGAATTATCGATCTGGATTTGGAACTGGTAGACGGTAAGTGGAAAGTGGCAGACTCCAAAGTGGAAGCACGCCCTATCTATGACACAGCTAACAAAAAAGCGCTGGTAGATGCTGATCAAGAGATCGTTGACGCTGTTCATGAAGAACATGAAGGTACGCTTGAGTATGTGCGTGGCCCAGTCGGCGAAACGACAGCTCCAATCAACAGCTTCTTTGCACTGGTTCAGGATGATCCATCCATCCAGATCGTAACCAATGCACAGAAATGGTATGTCGAAAAACATATGCAAGGAACAGAATACGAAGATATCCCTGTATTGTCTGCAGGAGCTCCGTTCAAAGCTGGCGGACGTTCAGGTGCTTCGTACTACACGAATATCCCTAAAGGCACCATTGCGATTAAAAACGTAGCTGACTTGTACGTGTATCCAAATACGGTACATGCTGTGTTGGTTAATGGCGCTGAGCTGAAAGAATGGTTGGAATGGTCTGCTGGCCAATTTAACCAGATCGATCCGGCAAAAGGTGGACAGCAACAATTGGTCAATATGGACTTCCCAACGTATAACTTCGACGTTATCGATGGTGTTACGTACCAAATTGATGTAACTCAACCAGCGAAATACGATGGTAAAGCAACGATTGTAAATGCATCAGCTAACCGGATTAAAGACTTGAGCTTCAATGGCAAACCGGTTGATCCAGCACAAAAATTCATCGTGGCAACGAATAACTATCGTGCTTCTTCGTCCAAACTGGCTAACCCGGACGGTAAACGTATCGTCTTGGCTGCGCCGGATGAGAACCGTCAAGTGATCATTGATTACATCCGTGAGAACAAAACGATTAACCCGACAGCAGACGGCAACTGGTCGCTTGCACCAATTAAGCCTTCGGCAGGTGTAACGGCAGCTGCAATTAACGATCTTGAAGTGGTATTCGCGTCTTCCCCAGATGCCAAAGCATTGGTCGAAGCGAACCCGGCGATGTCCTTCATTGGTACGAACAAAGACGGTTTTGCTGAGTATGGCTTGAAATTGACAGGAGAAGCAACAACGACTCCAGAAACAGGTACGGAACCAACTCCAACGCCTACGAAACCAGACCCAACTCCAACTAAACCTACAACCAAGCCACAACCTGAAAAACCAGCAGGCGGCAAAGTGGTTCATGTAGTGAAAAAAGGAGATAACCTCTACCGCATTGGCTTAAAATATGGTGTGGACTGGCGCAAGCTGGTTTCCGTAAATAAAATTACAAATGTGCACAATCTTAAAGTTGGACAGAAAATCGTAATTCCCGCTTCTTAAGTTATTTAGCGGTAAATGAAGACCGACAGTCATCAGACTGTCGGTCTTTTTCATGCTATGCTGATACGTTAATGCTTCAGTAACCGTCATCGTTGAAGTCACCAAAACAGTAGAGATAAATTTCAAGACCCATGCTATAATATTTACAAACTTTGGGTATATACCAGTAAACATTAATGAGATAGAATCACAAACTGGCAAGGGGGTTCTACATGAATTGCAGTGGCTGCAGTCCAATTCATCCTATAGAGGATCAAGGTACCCTGTATATGCGTCCCATCTCCCCCGCTTTGCTTGAAGCACTGCAAAAGCAGGGAAGACATGTCGAACATTCGGATGAACTCATCTGGATGCATTTTATGAATCTTGAATCTGCACAACATTGTATTGAGGACATTCTCAAGATTGAAGCAACCCTGCCAGAGAAGTTAACGGTTCAGATCACTCCACTGTATGGCCAGGCAGATGCTGATAGCTGGATTAGTCTCTCCATGCAGGCAGCTCGACTCAAACATGCGGATCTGGTCTCCATTATCCTGGAGCATCAATTCAGCAGTCATATGCAGCCGATCGTAGATGCATCGGAGCAGATTATCGGATTCGAATTTTTACTTCGTCCTGCTGAACAGGGTAGACCCTTCAGTGTGTATGAATTATTTGAAGTTGCACGGGATACCGGATTGCATTCTTTTCTGGATCGGACAGCACGTGTTGCTGCTATCGAGACAAGTGCCGTTCTTTTACCGCATGGTGTCAAACGTTTCGTGAATTTCCTGCCTTCCTCTATCTATAACCCCGAATATTGCCTGACACACACATTTGAGACGATTGAACGCCTTTCGCTAGACCCTAAGGATTTTGTGTTTGAAGTGGTGGAAACGGAACAGATTCAACATATGTCCATCTTGCAGCATATTTTTGAGGTGTATCGTTCTCATGGAATGTCGGTTGCCTTGGATGACGTGGGGGCCGGATTCTCGACGATCGAAGTAATGAATCGGCTGAAGCCGGATTTTGTCAAAATAGATCGGAGCCTCATTGATCATTGTGATCATGATTTGAACAAGCAGCAGCAAATTATCGATATTGTTGAGATGTCGCGTCGATTTGGCGGGCGGGTACTTGCTGAAGGCATTGAACGAATCGAGGAATTTGATTTCTGTCGATCCGTGGGTATTGATTTGGCACAAGGGTATTATTTTGGTAAGCCAACCGCATATCCACCACAAGGTCCATACGGAAAAACCTCTGCGTGAATGCAATAAAATATAGTCGTACCAACAAGTCACTTCGTATGATCGGAGTGGCTTGTTTGACATGCTATGTAAATTTATAAATACGCTCCCTCAGCCGATATATAGGATAGGCCTTTAGATTAGATGGGGGTCTATGTGACACCTTATTTAGTCAGGTTGGAGAGGTCCTACATAAAAAGAAAAAAAGGGCAGATGTATATTTGGAGGGGGAGAAGCAAGATGGAGAACATCCGGGGGAATGAGCAAGAAAAGGTAGCAACCAAGCCAGCCAAGCCAAAAGATAATAAACCGAAAAAGAAAAACAAAAAGAAAAAAGGCTTCGTCTGGAGCATAAGGAACAAATTATTGGTATCCTTCCTGGCGGTACTACTTTTGCCGAGTCTAACCATCGGGATCGTTACGATGCTTATCGCTGATCATACGGTGGAAGACCAGCTAATGGATAGTGCCAAACAAAGTGTAGACACAACCAATTCAATTATTGGAACACATGTGGATGCGAAGATCCATGATATCAATTATTTTGCCAGTCTGATTGTGACTGACATGATTAAAGGACAGGATGAAAGTCCTGAGCTTGAGACGAAATTGAAAGAGTATCTTGGACTGCATCCGGATGCTTTAAATATCTTTGTGGGAACCAAGGAGGGAGTCATGGTTCGTGGCAAGGAATCTGCGGGAAGCTCACAAGGGTCCGCTTATGATCCCCGGGAACGAGAATGGTATAAGCTCGCGATGGAGAAGCCAGGTACTACGGTAGTTTCACCTGTGTCCAAGAATACGGACGGCATTGCTGTTGTATTCGTCTCCAAAACGCTTGATGATCAATCGGGTGTAGTAGGTCTCTCCCTGGATCTAACAAAGCTGCGAGAACAAGCATCCATTAAGGTTGGCAAGGAAGGGTATGTCATCATCATGGATGCGGACAAAAATTATATCGTATCTCCAGTCGTGGAAGCTGGTACACAGGAGCAGTCGACTACCTTGGATGCAATGTTCGAGAGTAAGGAAGGCGAATTCAGTTATAGCTATAATGGTGATTCAAAGACCATGATTTTCTCTACTAATGAAGAAACTGGTTGGAAGATTGGCGGTACAATGTTCAGAAGTGAAGTATCTAATGCAAGTAAAGACATTCGGATGGCTACCCTGTTGGTCCTTCTGACGGCAACCTTCTTAACGCTGATATTTATTGTCTGGTTTACACGTTCGATGCTGCGTCCGATTAAACGTCTGCAGGAATCCGCTAGAGCAGTGAGCAAAGGCGACCTGACGGTGAAATTGGACACAGGGCGCAAAGATGAAGTAGGTGATCTGGCGAAGTACTTTGAACGGATGGTCGACAATTTGCGCATGATGATTCTGGGTGTGCAGGAAACGGCAGAGCAGGTATCTGCCTCTTCACAGGAATTGTCCGCCAGTGCAGATCAAACAACCAAAGCAATTGAGCATTCAACGCTGGCTATTCAGGAACTTGCCGAGGGTGCCGAGCAGCAAGTGAAGAGTGTATCGGATGGATCAGGGCAAATGAGCCAAATGGCGGAAGATGTTCGCATGATGTCTGAGCGTGTGCAATCCATTACAACGAATATGCGGCATACATCCGGAGCGGCTTATTCAGGTAATGAGGCAGCAGGTCAGGCAGTAGAGCAGATGAATAGCATTCAGGAAACGGTGGAACAGCTGGCGACGGTGGTTCAGTCATTGAATGCACGGTCCGTTGAGATCGGCAGCATGGTAGATGTGATTGCTACCATCTCCAAGCAGACCAATCTGCTGGCTCTGAATGCTTCCATTGAAGCGGCAAGAGCGGGAGATGCTGGCCGTGGTTTCGCAGTCGTTGCGGGTGAGGTGCGAAAGCTTGCAGAAGAATCGGGAAGCTCGGCTGCGCAGATCGGTGAACTCGTTCATAATATCCGTCAGGATATGGATGCTGCCCTGAACGCTATGAATTCAGCTCAGACTCGGGTTGGAGACGGGATTCAGGCCGTGAATATGTCTGGGCAATCCTTTGCGCAGATACGTGAGGCTGTAGAGGATGCTGTTCATACACTTGATGATTTGTCCGAAACAACGAAGCAATTGGAGGATGGTGCATCCCACGTTGCCAAAGCAATGAACGATATTTCGATCGTGACCCAAGAATCTGCTGCGAATACGGAATCCGTCTCGGCATCCTCTCAGGAACAGCTGGCATCCGTGGAGGAGATCGCTTCGTCTTCAGCACATCTGAACAGTATGGCGGAGCAATTACAAGGATTGTTGGGTATGTTCAAAATGGTGGAGGACACGCCGAAGAATGGGGACAAGTCCTAACCATTAGGCGATATCTTTTATCGCAGTTTTTATAGAAATTAGAAGGAAATAAAGATAGACATTTCTCCTGCTGCCATGTATAACTATAGCGTCTGGTTTATCCGCAATAATTGCGGTGTAATCATATCTGACAGGCCATACTCATATCATGCTCCAAAAAATGATGAATATATCGGCGCAGGAGGCTTTATGACATATGTAGCAATTCTTATTTTTATACTGACCATCACAATGGTTATCTGGCAACCACGCGGATTAGGTATTGGCTGGTCCGCCATGGGCGGGGCTTTGCTAGCATTGATGTGTGGTGTCGTCAGTCTGAACGATGCCTCTGATGTGGCATCTATTGTATGGAATGCAACGCTCGCTTTTGTCGGCATTATTATGATTTCATTAATACTCGATGAGACAGGTTTCTTCGAATGGGCCGCTCTTCATATGGCAAGGTTGGCAGGAGGAGATGGACGTAGGCTGTTTATCTATTCCATTTTGCTCGGGGCGGCGGTGTCGGCTCTCTTCGCCAATGATGGTGCAGCGCTAATCCTTACCCCGATTGTGCTCGCGATGGTGCGTGCATTGAAGTTCGATGAGCGCATGGTGCTTGCTTTTGTTATGGCTAGTGGATTTATCGCGGATACAACGTCGTTGCCGCTGGTCGTCAGCAACCTGGTGAATATCGTATCTGCCGATTATTTTGGTATTACATTTGTGGAGTATGCGGTGCGGATGATCGTACCCAATCTCTTTTCCATCGTGGCGAGTACAGGGATGTTGTTCTTGTTTTATCGCAAAAGCATCCCACTCCGCTACGATATCTCTGCGGCACGAGATCCACGGGAAGCTATTCGTGATCCGCGGATGTTCCGCATCGCCTGGTTCATGCTGGTGCTGCTGCTCGTGGCCTATGCTTCGAGTGAGTTTCTGCCAATTCCCGTATCGGTTATCGTCGGTGCCGTAGCACTTTTGTTCGCCATATTGGCAAGAAAGAGCGAAGCTGTGAACCTGAAACGCGTGATCAGGGAAGCCCCATGGTCCATTGTCGTGTTCTCGGTGGGCATGTATATCGTGGTGTATGGGCTGCGTAATGCTGGCTTAACCGATCATTTGAGCCGTTGGCTAGATGCCATCGCAGACCATGGTTTGTTAGCTGCCTCAGTGGGAATGGGTATGATCGCTGCGATATTGTCATCCGTAATGAACAATCTGCCCACCGTGTTAATTAACGCATTGGCGATTCAGGGTGCACACACCGAAGGTATTGTGCGTGAGACGCTGATCTATGCCAATGTGATTGGTTCGGATCTGGGTCCCAAAATGACGCCAATTGGTTCACTTGCGACATTACTATGGCTGCATGTGCTGTCCCGTAAAGGTGTAAAGATTACATGGGGATATTATTTCAAGGCAGGCATCATCTTAACCATTCCCACACTATTAATTACCTTGGCTGGATTAGCTTTGTGGCTATGGATATTGGGTTAGTAACATCGTATTTACATTAACAATCATCATATGATCCAATTTATTGTAAAAAGCTGCTCTAACACGCTGGTGCTACCTACTAGCTATGAGGCAGTTTTTTTTGTTTCTTCTATAGAAGAAACAAATTCTCTTGCTTCATTAAAGCATGTACACAAAGGCCAGCCATCTATAGTGCTGGCCTTCTTTTTTACCTTCCCCCAGGCTGAGGATTAAAATGCCTGGGACCCACCAGCGCAGACACAGCGCAGGGAACGGAACGATTGTGTAAACGCGAAGCGTATTCTGTGTAAGATTTTAAAACATCGAACGTAGTGGAGGGGACGGAATCGATTCTGAAGAAGCGGGAGCGTTCGCCTTTGTCTCCGAGTTTTAACATTAGACATATCAGATCAAAAAAATTGGAGACAACAGCGATCGGAAGAACGATCCGTACCCGGAACGGCCACCCGAAAGTATTAGCAACTTATTCATTATGTGATAAAAATCTGGACACAATACGGTTTGAAACAACGTCCGTTCCCGGAGCTGCCACTTCAGCGCAATTTGTCTCAGTTGTATTTCAATCCACAGTAAACATTTTTAACATTGCGTTTACAAAACATTGATTTTGAGATGACATAACGAAACTACAATGAATAAAGAGTTGATGGTGAACAAAAATAAAAGCCAAATCACCGTCACTAAATTGGGGGAGGAAAACAAAACATGTTTAAAAAGTTGCCGTTCATTTTGATGACCTTAACGTTCGTACTGGTTCTCGCAGCATGCGGATCAAAAAATGACGCTGGTACAGAGGGAAGCAATAATTCCGCAGGAGAAACTGCTACTGAACTTAGCGGTAACATTCTGGCTGTTGGTTCAACAGCACTGCAACCTCTGGTAGAGCAAGCTGGACAAAAATTTATGGCAGTTGATGAATATAAGAACGTAACAGTACAAGTGCAAGGCGGCGGTAGTGGTACGGGTTTGACACAAGTATCTGACGGACAAGCTACAATCGGTAACTCTGACGTATTTGCAGAAGAGAAAATCGATGACGCAGCAAAAGTAAGTGAATTGAAAGATCACCAAGTGGCTGTTGTAGCCATCGCTCCAGTAAGCAACAAAGATGCAGGTGTACAAGATTTGACAAAGCAACAACTGATCGACATTTTCTCTGGTAAAATCACAAACTGGAAAGATGTTGGCGGTAAAGATCAAGCGATCGTTATCGTAAACCGTCCTAGCAGCTCCGGTACTCGTGCAACATTCGAGAACTTTGCACTGGGAACAAAAGTAGAAGATATCCAAGGTTCCATTCAGGAAGATTCCTCTGGTACAGTTAAAAAGCTCGTAGCTGAAACACCGGGCGCTATTGGTTACCTGGCTCTGTCCTACCTGGATGACAGCCTGCAAGTGTTGAAATACGAAGGTGTAGAAGCAACGGTTGAGAACGTAGAAGCAGGAACTTATCCGGTATGGGCTTACGAGCACATGTACACTAAAGGTGATCCGGACGCAGCAACAAAAGCATTCCTTGACTACATCCTGAGTGACGAAATTCAACAAAACGACGTGACGGAGCTTGGCTACATCCCGGTATCCGGCATGAAAGTAAAACGTGACGCAGCAGGCACTGTGACTCAATAATCTTTGAACTTGCGTATACAGCGAGAGAGGCGGACCCAGGTCCTGCCTCTTTGCGCGGTTTGCTCTGGATTAATCCCATATTTTGCATGAATTCTACTATAGAAGGATGGTTGTTATGGAACAGACCGAAGGGGGAACGGTAATGAACAACAAGTTGAAACCACGCCGGCCCTTGAGAGAGAAGCATTATTGGGAAGAGTGGACGGGACGGATCTATACGTCGATTTGTGTCGTTTTCCTGATCGTTGTCATGTTTTCCATCGTTTATTTTGTAGCGTCCAAAGGCTTGTCGACCTTTTTCCAGAATGGCGTAAGTTTACGCGAATTTTTATCCGGAAAAACGTGGAACCCAACGGGGGAACCCGCTGCCTATGGAGCGTTGCCGTTCATTACCGGTTCATTCATAACAACATTGCTTGCAGCTCTGATTGCAAGTCCACTTAGCTTGTGTGCAGCGCTCTTCATGACCGAGATTGTACCGGGTAAAGGTAAAAAGATATTGCAACCTGCGATTGAGCTGCTGTCCGGTATTCCTTCCGTTGTTTATGGGTTTATCGGTCTCAGTGTGATCGTTCCTTTATTGCGCAGCATGTTTGGCGGAGCCGGCGTCGGGATTGCAGCCGGATGTTTGGTTCTGTCTGTTATGATTTTGCCTACCGTAACAAGCATTATGGCAGATGCGCTGTCTGCACTGCCGAAAGGTCTGCGTGAATCCTCCTACGCATTGGGGGCAACTCGCTGGCAAACGATCTACCGTGTCATTATCCCGACCGTTCTTCCAGCTTTATTGACAGGGATTGTACTCGGTATGGCTCGCGCATTTGGTGAAGCTCTTGCCGTACAGATGGTCATCGGGAATGCACCGCATGTACCGACATCACTGCTCGAATCCGCTTCAACGTTAACGAGTGTAATCACCCTGAGTATGGGTAACACCACCATGGGATCTGTTCATAATAATGCACTGTGGAGTATGGCGCTTGTCCTGCTGGTGATGACCTTTGTCTTCGTCATTCTGGTTCGCCTGCTTGAAAGGAGGAACCGGGTATGAAAATGAAGGCTAAAACGGTAGATAAAGTTGCCACATCCGTTATCGTTGTTCTGGCGCTGTTCATTGTTGTTCTCTTGCTCGGTTTGCTTGGCTTCATTCTGGTACGTGGGATCGGACAGATTAACTGGCACTTCCTGACCAGTGCACCACAGCTGCTCAAAGGTGGAGGCGGGATTGGACCGCAATTATTCAACTCGATATTCCTGCTTGTTCTGACCTTGATTATTACGATTCCGCTCGGATGGGGCGGCGGTATTTATATGGCTGAGTACGCCAAGCCGGGCCGGATCACAAGTTTTATTCGACTCGTTGTCGAAGTGTTATCCTCGTTCCCATCTATCGTTATTGGTTTGTTCGGACTCTTGTTAATTGTTAATACATTTGGTCTTGGATTCTCCTTATTATCGGGTGCCATGGCCTTGGCTATATTCAATCTTCCACTCATGGTGCGGACAACGGAGCAAGCGTTCCGAGCCGTTCCGAAAGAGCAGAAGGAAGCGGGTCTTGCACTCGGATTGTCCAAATGGAAAATTATCACCTCCATTCTGCTGCCCGTGGCATTGCCAAGCTTAATCACGGGTACGATCCTGGCATCGGGCCGGATCTTCGGTGAAGCAGCAGCCCTGATGTTCACAGCAGGTATGAGTAGTCCACCGCTGGACTTCACGGACTGGAATCCAACGAGTCCAAGATCGCCGATCAATCCATTGCGTCCGGCAGAGACGTTAGCCGTGCACATCTGGAAAGTAAACAGTGAAGGCATTGGCCCGGATTCCAAAGAAGTAGCAGCTGGCGCTTCAGCCGTGCTTGTACTTCTCGTACTGGCGTTCAATCTCAGTGCACGCTGGATCGGTCGGGTGGTTTACCGCCGCATGACAGCTTCGAAATAAGGAGGAACCAACATGGCCATACCTTTTGGTACGGAACAGTTAAGCATATATTATGGGCATTTTCAGGCAGTTAAGCAGATCAGCCTGACTTTTCCCGAAGCCAGTGTAACGGCACTCATAGGACCATCCGGCTGTGGTAAATCCACGTTCCTGCGGTCGCTCAACCGAATGAACGACGAGATTGCCGGTTCCCGCACCGAGGGACATATCTGGATGGATGGCAATGATCTGAATGAGCCGGGCACAGATGTAATCAAGCTTCGCCAGAAGATCGGCATGGTTTGGCAGAAGCCGAATCCTTTCCACAAGTCTATCTACAACAATATCGCGTTTGGCCCCCGCTACCGCGGTATCAAGAACAAGAAGGCACTAGATGAAATTGTGGAAAAAAGCTTGCGCCGCGCTGCGCTCTGGGACGAAGTGAAGGACAGACTGAATGAATCTGCCCTGGCCCTTTCGGGTGGACAACAGCAGCGGCTCTGTATCGCCCGCGCGTTGTCGGTTGATCCGCAGATTTTGCTGCTCGATGAGCCGGCATCTGCGCTTGACCCGGTATCTACGGGTAAAGTGGAGGAGTTGATCTCGGAGCTCAAGAAGGAGCTGCGGATCGTGATTGTTACCCATAATATGCAGCAGGCGGCACGCATCTCGGATTATACAGCTTATTTTTATCTGGGAAGCATGATAGAGCACGGAGATACGGAACATATTTTCACCAACCCGGACAATCGTCTGACTCAGGAATATATTATGGGACGTTTCGGTTAACTGTTAAATTGGATGGAGTATGAGATCGAGATAGATTATAGAGATAGAAGGAAGCATAACACTCGGGCGAGGTCGTTCGGGGGTTATGCTTTTTCACATCATTCTACATATGGAATAGTTTGCCAAAATAAAAACAATCATGCTACGATAATTGTAGACACTACCTTTAATTTGATAAGAGAAGGAGATGTGGATCATAACTACCCATAAGATTTCCCATGACACCATGGCAACTGAAATTATCTCGCATTATTCCATAGAAAAGCCTGCAATTTCCTTTATCCGACATAATGAAAATCTAACGTATCAGGTGGTTGATGAATCAACCGGACAGAAGTATCTATTGCGAATACATAAAGCCGCTTTTGCAAGCATGACAGGCATCCAGCATACACGACCTGCACTTGAAGCAGAGATGAATCTACTTTATGAATTACGGGCTACCAGCCCATTGCGAGTGCAGATACCTGTGCGAAATACATCGGATGAGTGGGTCACCGTCTGGTTGGACGAAGCAGGAGAAGAGATCTGTTGTACTGTTCTGGAGTGGATTGAGGGCAGGGATATTAAGCAGGGTGAACGTCTGACAACAGCGCAGATTCATGATTTGGGCGTACAGTTGCAGATATTGCACCAATATGGACGACGACCAACGGGAGCTCCTGAGCCACAGGTGGGTTCACTGAAGTCTGAAAGCGGGCAGCAGACGAATGACCGTGAACAGCATGCTGATAAGGCGATCATCTCAGAGATGTATACCGATAGCGATAACCCTACCTTGAAGCAAACGGAAGTAAGACCAGCCTATGGGTCGATCAAAGAGAATCTGGTCATGTTGGAGCAATTGGAGGAAGGCGTTAGACGTGGCATCTTTACTCCTGAAGATTTCGATCTGATTCGCGAGACGTTTGAGAATATTAACGGACAACTCGAAACGTATCCGCACAAAGCCGAGACATGGGGAGTAATTCACGGAGATATTACCCGCGGCAATCTGCTAGTGACGAATCAGGGCATATCTATGATTGATTTTTGTTTATACGGTTATGGCTACTATCTCTTTGATGCCGGAGGTGCGGCTACGATTTTCAATCGGGAGGAACGGGATGTCTTCCTATCGGGTTATACGGAGCAGACAGGACCACTGACGAGGCGTGATATTCGGTTAATGGAAGGATTCATGCTGATTTTTACGTTTGGCTATTTTGCATTCCAGATGGAGAATGAGTCCAGGTACGAATGGATGAAAGAGCGAATGCCTCTTATATGCAGTAAATTTTGCAAACCATATGTACAGAACGAGAGTATTTTCTATGAGTTATAATTTGTGATTTCTAGTGGGTGGGTAGCGCTATGAAGAACATTCATGCAAAGAGAGTTGCATCGAAGGGGCAGTGTGGTGGCTGGAAGCATGCCGGATTGCTGCTTAGCGGAGTGGGCATATCCAATCTGGGTGATTTCATATATATTGTGGCGATTAACCTGATGGTATTGAATATGACACAGTCTCCAGCGGCAGTCGCAGGGTTATGGATTATCTCGCCGATTGCTTCGGTGTGCACTAAGTTTTGGTCAGGCAGCCTGATTGATCGTTATGATCAGCGGCAGTTGATGATTGGTGCCGATATGCTACGGGCGTTGCTGGTGGCGATGCTGCCACTGATGTCCAGTCTATGGATGATGTACGCAGTGATGTTCCTGATCAGCATGTCCTCATCCATATTTGTCCCTTCCTCTCAGGTATACATTACCCGGCTGGTACCTGCTGAACGGCGCAAGCGCTTTAATTCCCTACAAGCCCTGATCAGCTCAGGGGCATTTATTACCGGCCCAGCAGTTGCAGGAGTGATGCTAATTTATTTATCTCCGGCGGCAGCCATTTATGCCAATGCGGTTTCCTTTGCTGCTTCTGCGTTGATTCTAATGTTTCTTCCCAAACTGGGCATCGGAGATCAGAATATAGGGATGGGTAGCAGACTGACACCTCGGATGATTGCTCAGGATTGGAGAGCTGTACTGAGCTTCAGCCGGAAATCGGGCTACGTGGTCGGTATATATGCCCTGTTACAGATTATCCTGGTGGTCGGCATGTCGCTGGATGCCCAGGAAGTGGTATTTATCCGTCAGGTGATGAACCTGCCTGAATCTCAGTATGGAGCATTAATGAGTATCACCGGAATTGGTTATTTGGCAGGTTCCATGCTGGTTTGGATGTTCGCCAAACATTTGCCGATCCGTCACATGATGGGTGGTGGTGTGCTTCTGGTCGCGCTGGGTTATTTCCTGTTCGCCCGTTCATTCTCGTTTGAACTGGCGGCGGTAGCCTTTATTCTGCTCGGTCTTTGCTCCGCAATGGCGAATACAGGCCTGGTTACCTTTTATCAAAATAATATCCCTGTCGATCTGATGGGGCGAATGAGTAGTGTACTTGGACTTGTGTTAAGTGTGCTGCAGGTGGCTTCCATTTTGATTGCAGGGGTAATAGCAGAGCAGTTGTCGCTTCGTATGGTATATACAGTTGTTTCTGGGGTCATGCTGTTAGCTGCGTTGGGATTGTGGGTGACGAGCATGTTTCCTTCCCGAAGCAGGTATTACGATGAACCGGCGAAGCCCAAGGCGATGGTGGGGTGATAGGCAGAAATACGGCAATTCTAGTACAGAATAAAGGTTACCTGAATACCCGAACCGTTCAGTGGAGCATAACATAGATAGTATTAAACACAGATATTGGCTAATAGAAAATAAAAAATGTATACGCTTTCGAGATGAAACGCATTAACACATTCATGTGATGAAAGTTTACAGTTTATTCGGTTATCTTGTGTATAAAATGGGAAAAAGCAAATATTAACAAAGAAATCGTTAAGTTTGTTGACACTGATCTTCCGGTCGATTAATCTTAATGAGAAAGTATTAAAAACTTCAATTATCGTTCTGGTACAAGACCAGAATGGTTCCATACAGCGAATGATAGCGAGCGGGAGAGACCTGGGCATGTCGAGTAAAATGGCAGCTGTCGGGCACCGAAGGAGCAAGCTGCTGCGCACCCGGCGCAGCGGTTAATCTCTCAGGTAAATGTACCATCGTTGGACGCAACTCTGGAGAGTGCGCGAACTGCGCCACCCAAGGGGTATATGGTCAAGCAGCACGGTGTGCAGGGTGACATCACCTGTGAATACAGGGATGCATCGATTCGCCGCGCTTCTTATCATGAAACTCTCAGGTATCGAGGACAGAGAGAGGGCCTTAGGGCCTTCTTCTGTCCTTTTCTTATGTCATCATTCAGTAATAAAGGAACATTATGGGTGTACGTCTGGATGAAAATGACGATTATAAATGGAGGGTTTGCGATGCGTTTTAAAGACGTTTTTTCAATTATTGGTCCGTCCATGACAGGTCCATCAAGTTCACATACGGCTGGAGCGGCAAGATTGGGGCGAATTGCCCGTCAGTGGCTGGGATGCACGCCTGAACGCGCCCGTTTAACGCTGTACGGCTCGTTTGCTGATACGTATCAGGGGCATGGTACGGATCTTGCGTTGATCGGTGGCCTGCTTGATTATGTGACGGATGATCCACGTATACCGGATGCAGAACAATATGCAGAGGAAGCGGGTATGGAGGTGGAGTTTTTCACAAGCGGCCTGCCTGCTCCTCATCCGAATACGGTCAAAATTGAACTCTGGCATGGAGACCGTCAATGCTCACTAATCGGTGCTTCCATTGGCGGAGGTAGTGTATCGGTGCATGCATTGAATGATTTTCGTGTACAGATCAGCGGAGAGTTCCCCACACTTGTACTGCGCCATTCGGACAAAGCAGGGGTGCTCGCTTCGGTAACCTCCACCATCAGTTCGTCCGGGGTGAACATCGGGTACATGCAAGTGGATCGGAAAGCCCGGGATGGTGAAGCACTGACAGCGATGGAGATGGATGGTGTGCCAAATCCTGAGATGTTGAACCGTCTACGGTCGCTGGATCATATGCTGGACATTCGTGTGATTGATTTGAAGAGAGGGGTCGAGCCGGATGCGGTTTAAACATCTACATGAACTGAATACCATCTGTACAGCAGAGTCCAAAACCATTGCTCAGCTGATGATCGAAGAGCAGGTTCAGGAGACGAATATCCCGGAAGCGGATGTTGTGCGCCAGATGTCGGATTACTATCAAGTGATGAAGGAAGCTGTACACAAAGGGCTGACAGAAGATACAACATCACGCAGCGGCTTGACTGGCGGAGACGGCAAAAAAATGGCTGAGTACATTCGTAAAGGCGAGACTTGTTCTGGAGATGCCTCTGCACTGGCCATGGCGTATGCCCTTTGTGTATCGGAAGTGAATGCCTCGATGGGCCGGATCGTTGCGACACCGACAGCCGGTTCCTGCGGCATCATTCCGGGTGTGTTTATCAGCTCCCAGGAGCGTTTTGGCTGGAGTGATGAGCATCTGGTCAACGGTCTGTTCTGTGCGGGAGCGATCGGATATGTCATTGCCAACAATTCATTTATCTCCGGTGCCGAGGGTGGCTGTCAGGCTGAAGTGGGTTCTGCCATCGGTATGGCCGCTGGGGCCATGGTGGAGCTGCGTGGAGGGACGCCAGAGCAAGTAGTTCATGCGGTTGGTCTCGCGTTAAAAAATACACTAGGCCTTATCTGCGATCCCGTCGCAGGCCTCGTGGAAATTCCGTGCATCGTCCGTAACGGACTGGGTGCCGTAACCGCGTTGGCTGCGGCCGACATGGCGCTGGCTGGGGTACGAAGTGCTATCCCTTCCGACGAAGTCATTGATGTCATGCTGGAAGTGGGCAGTGCGATGCCGAGCAGGCACCGTGAAACGGCCCAAGGTGGGCTTGCCCAAACACCGACAGGACGGAAAATGATGGAGAAGCTTGCCAAACCGAAGGCGAAGCGTGCCGAGCCTGAGGCTGAAGCTGAGTCTCCTGCTGAAAATGAACCAGAAGCCAAGGCATAACATCTGTGAACGAACATGAACTGAATTTAACTCGTGGAGCTTGATCATTAACGGTAATGATCTGCTACCATTATGATAAAAAAGCCGATACGAATTCTTCCTGATGAAGAAGCGTTTCGGCTTTTTTGCTTATTAGGCGTTGCTTTGAATGCGTTGGAATTGCAAGGATACAACATAATTAAGAAGTTACGCGATATCTGTACTTAGTACAGCATATCCGTATGCGGGCAGCTCAACGGCCAGGATTCCCTCTTCCTTGGCTGTGCGATAATTCTCGCCAAATAACTCCGTCCATTCCCCTGCGCCCGCCTCCAGCTCGACGATCGCTGTTTCTTCCGAACGATTGAACAGGATCAGAATGCGCTCCTCATCATCCTGCCGTTCCATCACAAGCTGGCTTCCGCCTTCACGGGCCTGCAGGAATCGGATACTGCCTTCTGCACGAAGGGCAGGATGGGCATGGCGAAGTGCTATCAGCTTCTGATAAAAGGAGAACAGCTCGCGATCCTGCTTCGTCTCATCCCACTCCATACATTTCCGACAACCGGGATCATGCTCTCCGTCCAGCCCAATCTCGTCCCCGTAATAGATGCACGGGGCCCCCATATAACTGAATTGGAACAATGCGGCCAGTTTCATCTTCCGCTGGTCGCCTTCACATAAGGTAAGCAGCCGCGGTGTATCGTGACTGTCCAGCAGATTGAACGCCACTTCGCTGGCTTGCAGCGGATAGCGGGACAGTTGTCGACCGATCGAGTTCGCAAACTGTTCGGCGTGCATGGCATCTTTTACAAAGAAACGATTTACGGCTTCCGTAAATGGATAGTTCATCGAGGCATCGAACTGGTCGCCCTGCAGCCAGGAGGAGGACTCATTCCATACCTCACCCAAGATATAGGCATCCGGATTCGCAGCCTTGACCACACGGCGGAAGTCACGCCAGAACGCATTATCCACTTCGTCTGCGACATCCAGCCGCCAGCCGTCGGTGCCGACTTCCTTTATCCAGTATTCGGCCACCTCCAGCAAATACGCCTTTACCTCCGGATTTTCCGTGTTCAGCTTCGGCATGTGAGCTTCGAATCCAAACGTTTCATACGTAGGAATGCCATCCTTCACATCCAGCGGGAATTCATGCACATGGAACCAGTCCTTGTATTTGGACTTCTCTCCGTTCTTCTGAACATCCACAAACGGCGCGAACGTCTTCCCGGAATGATTGAACACCGCATCCAGCAGCACCCGGATTCCGCGTGCATGGCACAGCTCAACAAGCCGTTTGACCGTATCTGCATCACCAAAATGCCGATCTACTCGCAGATAATCTTCGGTATCGTATTTGTGATTGGTCGTTGCCTCAAAGATCGGTGTGAAATAAATGGCGTTAATACCCAACTCTTCAAGGTAATCCAGATGGTCGATGACGCCCTGGAGATCACCGCCGAAGAAGTTGAACGGGGTCGGCTCACCACCCCACGGTTCCACATGTTCCGGATTGAGGTCGGGGTTGCCATTGGCGAATCGTTCAGGGAAGATCTGATAGAAAATTGCATCCTTCACCCACGCAGGCGGTGTAAATACAGCCCCAGGGTGGATATACGGAAACTGGAACATGCGGCCAGGATCGTCGGGTTCATGGTCTTGGAAATCCGTTTCGGTCATCCAGATCTGTTCTGTGTCACTTTTCAGCAGGAAGGAATACTTCAGTCGATGATATGGAGGCTTTACTTGGCCCTCATAATAATCGAACATGGAATCGGATGTATATTTGGTTAAAGGAATCAGCTCTTTGGTGCGATCCCAGGCGTATTTGTCACCAGTCAGGGCATGTACCTCGGTGAGATCATTCTTTTTGGCACGCAGACGCAGACGAATGGTATCCTTATCGTAGGCATAGGCCCAGTTCTGTTTTGGTTGATGATAGATGGCTTCCAGCAGCATGTTGAATTTCCTCCCGTCGTATACACATGTATTATGTGAGCAAGTCGCAGCATTCGATGCAGAATTATGCGAAGCAGATGATTAAGGTATAATTTAAAATAAAAAGACATCCATGGTCGTGAATCATCATCCATACATCTTATACAAACCAGATATTTCATTATGTTTCAAATATATAATTAACCCAATGGGTACAGAAAGGAAACGAATACACGCATGAAAACGAAACTGTTATACATTGAAGACGATACCGAAATTGCCACATGGGTCAGGGCCGACTTGGAGGAGCGTGGATATGAGGTGCTGTGGCTCGGAAGTGGTGAGGGTGCGGCTGAATCTGCCGGGGGCTGTTCGTTGGTTATTCTGGATGTCATGCTGCCGGGACTGGATGGATTTACGGTAGGACAGCGACTCAAAAAGGAACATCCAGAAGTGCCCATTGTCATGCTCTCGGCCAGAACGTCCATTGACGACAAGCTGCATGGGCTTGATTTTGCCGACGATTATGTAACCAAGCCATTCCATCCCGATGAACTTGCCGCACGGATTGAAGTCCAACTTCGAAAGGCAGGAACTGCAATCTCGGCCGATACTGTGGTAAAACTGGACCACTTGTCCATCTACGAGAAGGATCACCGGATCGTGAATGAGGAGACGGGGGAAGAAATAATTTTATCGGGCAAACAATTTCATATCTTTGCCTACTTGCTTAGGCATATGGGTATGATACGAACCAAGGAACAGATCTACGAGGCCGTTTGGAACGAATCTTACCTCGACGGAGACAAGACATTAATGGTACATATTCGGCATCTGCGCGAGAAGCTGGAGCGTGATCCGGCGAACCCGACTATCATTCAAACCGTTCGCGGTGTCGGGTATCGTGTGAAGAAGCCATGAGCAAAAAAAAGATGATGCGCGATCCATCCGATAGGAGTAGAGGGGTGAAACGCAGCTTTCCAGGCAAACGGAAAATGCGTTTTGGAAGGACCTTGATGTCCCGGTATATTCTTTTGATATTGGCAGCGGTTCTGTTTGTCCCGGTTGTTCTCCCGATTACATCTATCATCTATGTGGTGGTGGTGAACAATACAAATAAAGAGAATACGGCACCTTATGGGGATAGCGCGAAAATTAGCAATCTGTGGACCCGGGAATCCGAGAAGCTGGATGGGGCGACCTCTGAAAAAATTAATCAGCGTATGGAACAGCTGCACCGCAAATATCCCAAATCTTCGATGTACCGTGTTGACCAAAATGGTGAAACGGTATTTATTCTCGGTGGAGAGGACGTTGATGTATCGGAATCCACCGTGGATGGAACAACAATGACGACATTAAAGTGGACGCTGAATCATCAGAGTACAGAAACCCAGATTCCTGTGATATGGAATGCAAACACTACCTTGGAATTTATGAAGGCAGCGTCCTATCGTGATCCGCTAACGGTGGTTTCTTTTGTAGGAGGAGATAGCGAAGACAAGGGACAAGGCTTTATGGTGATTGAAGTCCCAAGGTATCTTTTGCAAAAGCCACAGAACAACTGGCCTATGGAACTTTTGTATTTGAGTGGACTGATGATGATTATCTTCCTGTTATTTATCATCATGTCGATCCTGTTCTTTGCGCGAATTCGCAAGCGGCTCATCCGGCTCCAGACGGCGATGATCACTCCGGGCAAGGAGGGTATTCCACTTCCTGTTGAGATTCGCAGATCAGACGAGATCGGGCAGCTGGAAGAATCGTTCAATGAAATGGTGCATCAGTTGACAGACAGCCGTCACCGGGAGCGGGAGGAAGAGCAGCTTCGCAAACGTCTTGTCGCGGGACTGTCTCATGATCTGCGCACACCGCTGACTGTTATTCGTGGGCATATGCATTCTCTTCACAAAGAACCACTAAGCACGGCTGCGGATACTTCATTGCGTCGTATGGAAGCCAAGATGGATGACTTGAGCGGACTGATCGATAACATGTTATCGTACAATCTGCTCACCAGCGGAAAATATACATTGAAGCTGGAACAGAAGGACGTCCTGCGAATCGTTAGAGAAACGGCAGCAGCCTGGTATCCTGTGTGGGAGAAAGAGCAGTTTGAGATTGATATCGATCTGCCGGAAGAACCATTGATCTGGCAGGTGGATGAGCAGGGTTTGCGTCGTGTTCTTGATAACCTGTTTCAGAATGTCATCCGTCATGCAGCGAGTGGGAAATATATTGGCATATCGACAGAACAGATCCATGGGGAGATAGCTCTTGTTATTCAAGATAGGGGACCAGGATTGCAGGAAGATTCGGATACCAAGGGAACAGGTCTCGGGTTATCTATCGTGGATCTGCTGATTCGTGAGATGGGTCTGCGGAAGAGGGTGGACAGTTCCGAGAACGGACTGCGGGTGTGCCTCTATAGCGGTGTGGGGGTTGGAAAACCAAGGCCCTAACCTTTTTTTTAAACTAAACTTAAACTTCAGGCGACTTCAGCTTTAACCTTGGAAGGTTACGATGATATCCGAGGTGATCAAACAGTGAGTAATAACATTATTCAAACCGCTAACTTATGGAAAACATACCGGGACCGTGCAGCGGTCCGTGAACTTGATCTGCATATTAAAAAGGGAGACATATATGGCTTCCTTGGTCCCAACGGCGCTGGTAAAACAACAACCATTCGTATGCTTCTTGGCTTAATCAAGCCAACCAAAGGTGTCATCCGTGTATTCGATAAGGATATCCGCAAGGATCGCATGGACATTCTGCGACGTGTAGGGTCATTGGTTGAATATCCTTCATACTATGGACATCTGAACGCGGTGGAGAATCTGGAAACCTTGCGTCGGATATTAAATGTACCCAAATCGAGGATTGCCGAAGTACTTTCCATCGTGGATCTGACCCGGGATGCCAAACGTTCCGTAAAAGGTTACTCGCTTGGAATGAAACAGCGTCTGGGGATTGCAAGTGCCCTGCTGGGCGAGCCGGAGCTGCTAATTTTGGACGAGCCGACGAACGGCCTTGATCCGGCGGGCATTCAGGAGATTAGGGAGTTAATCAAGCGCATGCCGCTAGAACACGGCATTACCGTCCTAGTGTCCAGCCATTTGCTGAGTGAAGTGGAACAGATGGCGAGCCGGGTCGGCATTATCCGTGAGGGGAAAATGGTCCTTCAGGATACGATTGCCAATCTGCATAGCCAGACGGGCAGTTCCATTCGACTGACGGTTTCCGAGCCGGAAGAGGCGATGAAGCTGGCAAGAGAGCAGGGACAGTTCGGTCAACGTGAAGGAGCCGCGCTCACGTTCCCGTATATGGATAATAGCGCGATTGCATTGCTGGTTCGCCGATTGGTTGAGCAGGATCACGCGGTCTATCGTGTGGAAGAGCACCGTCAATCTCTAGAAGACTTGTTCATGCGAGTCATCGGTGAGGGGGCAACGGTATGACGGGCCGTGCGTTATCGTCCGATTGGCTCAAAATTCGTGGCAAAGGTATCTGGTTCCTCGTTTTCTTGGCCCCCATTGGACTGACGGTGATGCAAGCTTTGAATTTCGGGCTTCGTTTGGACTATCTGAAAGAACAGTATGGGGGCCATCTGTGGGAGAGTTTGCTGGATAATGTGGTTGTTTTTGTACCACTTGCCTTGATGTTGGGGGCGACGATTCTTAGTTCGATGATCGCAAATGTTGAACATGAACAGGGATCATGGAAGCAATTGCTGGCGATGCCAATCACAAGACCTGCGGTGTACCTGGCCAAGTTCCTGCTCGCTTGTATGCTGCTCATCATCTCCTGTTTGTTATTAACAGTGGGAATTATTGGTCTGGGTCTGGTGCTTGGATTCAACGCGGGTGAGATTCCCTGGATACATGCAATTAAACTGGGATTACTGCCGCTGGCTGGCGCACTTCCGGTGTTATCGCTGGAGCTATGGCTGACAATGGTAAACAAAAATCAGGCTCTTCCCGTCACGCTTGGCATTGTCCTCGCAGTAATGGGCATGTTTGCACTAAGTATCTCACCGTACTTTCCGCTTGCATGGGCACAGATGGCTTGGGCCAGCCCAACACCATTCGTGTATGTCGGTTTGGGCGTAGGTTCGGGTCTCTTGATCATGCTGCTGGGGATGCTGCACTTTAGCCGGAAGGATGTGGCCTAAAATGAGTTTTGCAACGACTTATTTTCGAATCCTATCCTCTGAGCGACTCAAAATGGGCAAATCACCTGTCTGGCTTCTGATTCTGCTTAGTCCGTTGATCGCACTGCTTATCGGGCTGCTATCCACACCATCAGGTCAATGGAATGTGCTTATGGGTTCAATGGTCTTTCTTCACGGTTTGTTATTGCTGCCCATCTTGACCGGCGTATTTACGTCTTTCGTCTGTCGTTTCGAGCATGCGGGGGGAGGGTGGAAGCAAATGCTGGTGCTTCCGCTTACCCGTACGGGCGTATATGCAGGCAAACTGACCATCGTGATTTTGCTTCTGGCAGGCACACAATTGCTGCTGTTGGGGTCCATCCTGCTGGCAGGTACGATTCAGGGCATGACGGATCCCATCCCTTGGGGATTCCTTACGGGTAAGCTGCTGCTGGGGCTATTCGCTTGTTTGCCGCTCGCTGCTCTCCAGATGTTCGTTTCCTTGGTATGGAGCAGCTTTGCTGCGCCGCTGGCATTGAATTTTGCGTTGACCGTCCCAAACATTCTGATCGTAAACTCCGTTAAATTTGGTCCATATTATCCTTGGGCTCAGCCCATGATTCTAATGACACCGATCGAAGGCGGAGGATTCGGAGCGTACAATGTTCCACTTGGGACCATGCTGGCAGTAGTCGGGGGTAGTGCAATTCTCTTCATTTTAATCGGAATTTTTTATTTTAGAAAAAAAGAAATTTAATTACAGAATATAACAATTAATTGTGTAATAAATTCCTTTTAAGCAAACATAGACCTCAGTTATTGACGGTCTATGTCGCTTAAAGGGGATTTTTTTGTCGTTTATATATGGTTTTGGTGAAGAGATTGTAAGCAAATTCGAACTGGAATCTGGTAAAATAAAAAAAGCTGTTTCTAGGAAGGCTTACATGGTTATTCGAGGGTAGGCCCATTTCGCCGAAAATATATTTTTTGGTTGTTAGATGAAGATATAGGCTAAGAAAAGAGGGGTAAGCCTTGGATATTAATAAAACGGAAACCCTGAAGCGCATTATTTCTGAGGGAAGTTCTTACCAATCATTGTTTTTTAATCACCCAGATGCCATATATGTGATGGACATCCATGGAAATTATATTGATGCCAATCCCTCAATTGAGAGGATTTCAGGGTATACATTTGAAGAACTGCGTCAATTGGACCGAAATAGGATCTGCCCTCCCGAGAGCGAGGAGTCGCGTAAAGAATACATTCGTGAGGTGCTGGCTGGACATTCAGTCAGTAATTCGATCACATTTTATCATAGAGACGGTTCTCTGAAACAGGCCGAGATTACCTATGTCCCCATAACGGAAAAAGAAGAGATTGTGGGAATATACGGCATTGCCAGGGATGTAACCGAGATCGTAGAAGTGGAACGTAAATTGCATGAAACGCAGGAGAAATATCAGATGCTGGCTGACCATGCCCAGGATCTGATCACCACAAGTTCGATGGACGGCAAGCTGCTGTATGTTTCCCCTTCCGTCTATTCGTTGCTGGGGTATCGTCCGGAAGAGGTAACAGGAAAGTTCCTGAAGGATTACTGTTATCCTGAGGATTATCCTGAACTTCTAGAGATGTCGTCGAGTGGGAATGGCTGCAAGATGCGAGTGCTTCATAAGAAGGGGCACTACATCTGGATGGAAACGTTGGCGAAACCGGTGGCCGGAGAAGAAGGCAAGAATACTCAGATTGTCAGCGTCAGCCGGGATATTACCCAGCATAAAAATGCAGAGAGACGTCTTAGAGAGAGTCGTCAACGGTACAAATCTCTGTTTGAACATAATCCGGCAGCGGTATACTCACTGAATCTTGAAGGAAAATATACGGCAGTGAACCGTAATCTGGTCAAAATGCTGGATGTACCTCGAAGTAAATTGATCGGGCAGTCCTTTCTTTCGCATCTGGACAAATGTGAAGTGCACGCCGGGCAAGCCTACTTCGAACTGGTGAAGCAGGGGAAACCTCAAAATTATGAAACTCGAATCGTGAATTCCAGTGGCCGGAAGGTCGATGTATCTATCATTAATGTTCCCATCATTGTGGACCAGGAACTTGTGGGTGTGTATGGGATCTTGTCTGATATTACGGAGCGTAAGGATTATACGGAGCAGATTCAGGAGCTTAGCAAACAGCATGCCCTGATTCTTAACACGGTTACAGAGGGCATCTACGGATTGGACGCAGATGGCATCACCCGATTTATGAATCCGGCTGCTGCTTCCATGTTCGGCTACGAAGCGGAAGAGTTTGTTGGCAAAAGCTCGCATCCCATCATTCATCATTCACGTGCAGACGGCAGCTATTTTCCAAAAAATGAATGTCCTATTCATATGACAGTGATGGATGGCCAGCGTCGTACAGTGAAGGAGGATGTGTTCTGGCGCAAAGACGGAACCAGCTTTCTGGTGGAATACCAGGTTACGCCGATTATCGATGAGGGTCAGATTCGTGGCGCTGTTATCGTGTTCAATGATGTGACTGGTGATCGCGAGATTGTACGCGCCAAGGAAACCGCTGAGCTGGCGGCACAGGCCAAGTCGGAATTCCTGTCCATGGTCAGTCATGAAATTCGCACACCGATGAATGGAATCGTAGGTATGACTGAATTGCTCATCGGCACGGATTTATCGGAGGAACAGAGGGAATATGCCGAGATCATCCGAGAGAGCGGAGATGCACTATTAAATATTTTGAATGACATCCTTGATTTCAGTAAATTGGAGTCCGGGAAAATGGCTCTGGCCTACGAACCGTTCTCGCTGCGCATCATGTTGGAACAGGTTGCAGAGCTTTTCTCCCCTAGAGCGAAAGAGAAGCAGTTGAAGATCCGGTATCGACTAAATCCCGACATTCCTGAGTTTATGGTAGGTGATGCGATGCGTATTCGGCAAATTCTCGTCAATCTGGTGAGCAATGCCCTGAAGTTTACGGATCAGGGGAGCATCGATGTAACGGTGGATATTATTCGCGGCAGTAAACCGGAAGCGAGTGTGCTGGACTTTGCAGTGAAGGATACAGGGATTGGTATTCCTGAAGATAAGCTGGATCAGCTGTTCCAGTCGTTCTCTCAACTGCATCCTGTGATTAACCGCAAATATGGTGGGACAGGTCTTGGTTTGGTCATCTCGAAGCGACTTGTGGAGATTATGGGTGGCAGTATCAGTGTGGAGAGTGAAGATGGAAAGGGATCAACCTTCCGCTTCGCAGTGCCTGCCACAAGTGTAGATGCGACTGCAGAGGCAGAGCAATCTGCCCGTCAATTCAGCCATGATCGGACACGCCAGGGTGATAAAGTGGCGATGCGAATCTTGGTGGCTGAGGACCATCCGGTAAACCGAAAGATTTTGACAGAATATCTGGAGAAGCTTGGTTACCAAGCGGATGTATGCACCAATGGGGTAGAAGCGATCGAGGCTATTTCACAAAATGCCTATGATATTGTCCTGATGGATCTACAGATGCCTGTTATGGATGGACTCAAAGCGACAGACCTTGTACACCGATTGATCCCGCAGGAGCGAATTCCAGCTATTATAGCGGTAACCGGAAATGCCAAACTTGAGGACAAGGAAGCTTGTTTGGAGATTGGTATGCGTGACTTCATTAGTAAACCAGTCATGCTGAGTGAATTAAAGCGTGTCTTACAGCAATGGGGACCAACAGATGAACCCCAGCTTGCACCGAGCTAAAGACTCGCAAGATGGATTGAAGATAACATTAATACGCCAATGACACTTCTGAATCAGGAGGTTATTGGCGTACTTTTGTTTCTGATTATTTTGTTATGGGACATCCTTGAATGGCTGAACTGGTCAAACCAGGGTAAGACGATTGATGTTGCCTGACAAAACTTCACAGGAAAGCTCGAATTTCTCACGTTCTGTTGCATCCAGATTCAATTCAATAATCTCCTGAATCCCATCCCCGCCAATAATGGCTGGAACACCTGCACAGACGTTGCTCTGTCCATACTCGCCATCGAGGATCGCGGAGACAGCAATGATCTTGTGTTCATCGTTGAGAATCGAACGGGTAATATGTGCGAGTGCGTTACCGATTCCGAATTGAGTAGAACCTTTACGGGTGAAAATTTCCCAACCGGCATCTTTCGTCTTGCGGGCGATATCTTCCAGGTCCAGATGTTTGAAACGTTCCTTGTGCTGCTCCATAATGTGCATAATCGGTTTGCCTCCGATGGTGACATGCGACCATGCCACGAATTGAGATTCCCCATGCTCCCCAAGAGCATATCCGTGCACGCTGCGTGGATCGATGGAGAAGACTTCGGACAACAGCGTTTTGAGCCGGGAGGAATCAATAGACGTACCTGTACCGATGACTCGTTCACGCGGAAGACCGGACAACTTCCATACCATATAAGTTACTATGTCAACCGGATTGGCCGCGACGACAAAAATCCCCCGGAATCCACTATTCATGATGGGAACAACGATGTCTTTGGCAATGGACTCCGCTTCCTCGAGAATATCCAGACGAGTCTGCCCTGGCTTCGGATTCGCTCCGGCAGTCAGAACAATGACGTCCATGCTGCCACAATCTGCATATGTGCCAGCGTATACCTTCGTGCGGTTATGTGTGAAGTCCATGCAATGGGAAAAATCCAGCGCCTGTGCTACCGCACGATCATACGTCCGGTCAACCATCATAATTTCTCTGCATATCGATTGATTAATCATGGAATACGCACAACTTGAACCGACCAATCCCGCCCCGATCACCGCTACTTTACCTGATTTGCCTAACACTGCCGTTCAGCCCCCATTTACATTGATTTATCCGTTCATAATGAGACTTATGTTAAGTATAGTCCTTTATTTTATGCGAATAACTGATTCTACGTTACATAAGATAACACATGGAAAAGCTGTGCAGCAATGATTTCCTCTGTCGCGGGAGCGTATTGGAGTAGTGGAGTTAACAAAATTGACATGAATAATTCTTCTTCATAAAAAGTGACGGCGTTTGCACCAACGAATTTCGACATGACAGCATTCATGCTCCTTGTCGGATGAAGGGTTATTTTTACGAACGAGGCAGCTGACAAAAGTTCTTATGAATCCGCAGAAACAGAAGAAAAGCGTCAAAGGGATCTGCAAAGAGACTGACGAATACATACGGACAAGCAAATGAAAAATGCGTACTTGATCTATGAGACAGGTTGACCCGATCCGATGACAGTTCCAGAAGGGAACGCTGAAGCCACTACCTTGTATTCAAAAAGACTTCATTACGGGAGGGAATAATAATGATTGAAGAAGCAGGAGCAACGACGGAAACGGCCAAGAGCCTGGGCATTGGTGCCAGTACTCTTCGTAAATATGCGGCAGCGCTTGAGGAACAAGGGTATCGATTCGAGCGTTCCGCCAACAAATCCAGATTGTTCAAGTCGGACGATATCGAGTGCATCGAACGTCTGATGACAGAACTTAGGGAACATAACCTGCCACTTGCGGATGCTGTGGTGACCGTGCTGACTCCAGAAGTGCCTGTGATGGAAGTGGAGGATGCTTCGGAGACGGAATGTGCGGCTACAGTGATGCCCGCCATATTCCCTGAGGCACCTGAACCGGCAGGAGCCCTAAGGTCTTATGAAGGTCTGGGACAATTGGTGAGTGAAGTGACATATGGTGCTGTCGGACAGCAGGATGATCAGGTCCAACTGCTGCAGCATCGGGTAGATGAACTGGAGTTAACGCTGCAGCATCTGGCGGATACGCATCTTGCTCTCCAGGAGCAGATGGAGAAGCAGCGTCTGTGGATGAATGAGAAGCTGGAAGAGGAGCGGGACCGTGAACTGGTCACCAATCTGCGCAGCTTCCAGGGAAGAAAGCGCAAACCCAAAGGGACGTCGCTCCGAATGCTTTTTGGGCTGCTGCCCAAAAAGCACAAAGAAGCCTGAGAACCCGGCCAATACTCGTCGTGATTTTACACAGGCAGCTTGATATAATGAGCCCATACAACAACAAGACTGGCTGCTGATCTGTTCTGCATAAATGGAAAACTGGAGATCAGATAGCTGGCGTGGGAGGACCTGTGGAGCTGCGACGAAGCTGGCAAAGACTGCTCGGCCTATGGATTGATCGTCCCCGGCGGAAAGGTACGAAGATTGCCGGGCGTTATACGATATATGACTTGCTCGGCATGGGAAGTTATGGGCTGACATACCTGTGTACCGATGAACATACTGGCAAGGATGTGGCCTTAAAAGAATCCAAACCCAGCAAGGGTAGGCTCGCTGTACGGTTGTTGGACAGGGAATCGGATGTAATGAATCAAATGGATCATCCGGCCATCCCTAAGTTGCTGAATGTGTTCACATACCGGGCGCGTAGTTACATTGTCACCGAGTATATCCTTGGGGAGACACTGGAACAGTGCATATTCGAGCAAGGCCGCAAATATACGGAACAGGAATGTCTGGAGCTGGTAAAACAACTGCTGGCTCCCATTATGCATGTTCATGAGCAGGGATATATTCATGGGGATGTGCGTATTCCAAATGTCATTTTACGTGGCGGGCAGGTGCATTTGATTGATTTTGGCCTGGCGAGGCGAATGGGGGAGCCGTTGTTGCCTGAGCTGAAACGCCGAATGCGTGAATTGCCCGATCCTGAAGATGAGCTAGCTGCACCTGACCAGGATTTGCAGGATCTCGGTCATTTTCTTTTGTTTATGCTGTATTCCGCTTACGAGCCGGAGAAGGGCCGCAAACCGGCCAGTTGGCAGGAAGAACTCAAGCTCACGAAGGAAGTTCGCGATATGCTGGAACGGCTGCTTGGTCTTCGTCCAGGCTATGAAGGAGAAGCGCTGGAATTACAGGCGGATATTGAGCGTGCGCTGATGAAATTGTGATAAAGAAATAAATAAGGGGTGTTTTGCTAACCGTGAGGACGGCTGGCGGAACACCCCTTTCAATACATATACGATGATTTAGCACCAGTCTAGCTGGCAAGAACAACTCTGTTTGGAAATCGCTGTTAGCTGGAGCTGTACTTTCTGCTTTTATAATAACCGGAGCCGTGGCGGTTATCCCGGTGTTTTGCATCCGAAGATGAATATCGTCTGTAGTTACGTTTGCTAGAGGAACTGCTGTAACGTTTATATGAACGTCGATCTGATGAGCTGCGCCTACGGTGAGATGAAGATTTAGAATCCAGAAGTTTGCCTATAATCTTTTTGAACATGAACGTTCATCCTTTCGACTTCAGCCGTTTTAAGCATATACGGAGCTTCGATTGGACGGGTTTCGGATTTTTTTAGGAGGATTATATTCATTGGACAGGGGCTGGGCGAATAATAGGATGCTCGAGGATGACGCAGAATTTTTTATTTTGAGCAATTCGCGTTACAATAGAAGACAGGATGAGATTTTAACGGACAGGAGTAGTTGTAATGATTACGTTGAAGACCAAAGAACAAATCGAACTTATGAAGAAGGCCGGAGAAATTCTTGCCGCATGCCATAGAGAAATCGCCGGAATGATCCGTCCAGGGATCACGACACAGGAAATTGATCAGTTTGCAGAAGCTTTTATGAAGAAAAATGGCGCTACGCCGGAACAAAAGGGATACAACGGGTACCAATATGCGACATGTGCGTCGGTTAATGATGTGATCTGTCATGGATTTCCGGGAAAATATGTACTTCAGGATGGAGACATCGTTACGATTGATATGGTCGTGAATCTGAACGGCTGGCTGGCCGACTCCGCGTGGTCGTATGCGGTGGGTCAGGTGACTCCAGAAGCACAACATCTATTGGACGTTACCAAAACATCCCTCTACAAAGGAATTGAACTGGCTGTGATCGGCAACCGGATCGGTGATATCTCCAATGCGATTCAGACGTATGCCGAAGGTGAAGGTCTATCGGTTGTCCGTGAATTTATCGGTCATGGCATTGGCGAGAAGATGCATGAGGAACCACAGGTGCCTCACTACGGACCACCACATCGTGGTCCACGTCTCAAAGAAGGTATGGTTATTACGATTGAACCGATGCTGAACATTGGTACGTACCGCAGCAAGCTGGACTCGGATGGTTGGACAGCACGTACTCAGGATGGAAGCCTGTCAGCCCAATATGAGCATACGATTGCCATTACAGCAGGTGGTCCTGTGATTCTGACTGCTCAATAATGGCTCCTGATGTCTCCAATGTGATGATATTTGCATATTTCAAGGCGGCCCACGTTTGTGATCCGCCTGTTTCGGTTTAAACTATTTAGAGGCGATACACATAAAGCCGGTGGTGAATAATAACAGCTGACAGAGGGTTAACCCTGGTCCACTGGCAAGAAGGAGGTCATTTTGTTGTCTGAAAATAAACAGATCGTACTTGCGTCTCGTCCCGAAGGTGCCCCGTCCAGAGAAGACTTTAAATTCATTGATGCGCCGCTTCCTGAACCGGAAGCAGGACAAGTCCTGGTACGTACGCTATATTTGTCTGTAGACCCATACATGCGGGGGCGCATGAAAGATACAAAATCATATGCTCCCCCCTATGCGTTAAATGAAGTGATCAAGGGCGGAACGATTGGGCAGGTAGTGGATTCTTCGGAACCCAATTTGCGCAAAGGGGATTTAGTATCCGGAATGTGGGGCTGGCAGCAGTATGCAGCCGTAAATACGGGGGATATTTCCTTGATTGATACAGAAGAGGCTCCAATTACGGCTTACCTGGGTGCGCTGGGCATGACTGGTTTGACTGCTTATTTTGGTATGGAAGACATCGGTAAGCCGAAGGATGGCGAAACGGTGGTCGTATCAGGAGCAGCCGGAGCGGTAGGCATGATTGCGGGTCAGATTGCCAAGATTGTAGGTGCGCGTGTAATCGGGATTGCAGGTTCTGACGAAAAATGTGCGTATCTGAAAGAAAAGCTGGGATTCGACGTGGTGTTGAACTATAAGAACGAAGAGGATATGTCTGCTGCCATTGAACGGGCTTGCCCGGCTGGCGTAGACGTATATTTCGACAATGTTGGTGGTGAAATCTCCGATGCAGTACTGCGCCATATTAATCGAAATGCACGTATTCCACTCTGTGGACAGATTTCGTCATATAATCTGGAGAAACCGGACATTGGCATGCGCCCGCAGACGTTACTGTTAACGAATACAGCGTTGATGAAAGGCTTCCTGGTGGGTGACTATGCCAAGTCCTTTAAGGAAGGCCGAGCCAAACTAGCAAAATGGATCAATGAAGGCCATATTCAGTTTGAAGAAAACATAGTGGAAGGTTTTGACCAGACGCCAGAGGCATTTATGGGTCTCTTCTCGGGAGATAACCTGGGAAAACAGCTTGTAAAAGTTGCAGACCCTGAATAAATATAAATTCATTTAACCATATGCCCGCACAGGAAAAGACACGTTCCGCACGGTGAAGTGCACGAACGTGTCTTTTTAGTTGTTAGGAAGTTGCGATGGAGCTAAGATTCCGCAGCAACAACTTCCTTATAGTGCTTGTACATATATACCCGCCAGCGTACGATCATGCCAAAGGCCAGAAGGAAGAACAGTCCACCGGTTTGAGGAATGCTCACATAACGCTGAATGACTTCATGCAGAATTAGGCGTATAGCCAGCAACCCAAGCAGAATGAACGCGAAGCTTCGTGAACGTGTGGCAAAAATTTCTTCGTTAACTCGTTCAAAACGGGTACTGCGAATGAGGGGATACGAGAATATAAACCAGCCCACCAACAGTGCGATAAGTGCCCATAGAAGCGGAACATGTGTCTCGGGTACTACAAACATGAGAAACCCCGTGCTCATTCCCAACGGGGGAATAAGTATTTTGCGAATGGTAACCGGACGGTGGCTGGCTTTCATTCGAATAAAAATGGCAAGCAGGGCCATGACGAGCATACCCAGAGTTGCACCGATCTGAAGGTAAGACGGACTGATTTGAGCCACGTAAAACTCCCTCTTTCTGGAATAATATGTTATCCGGACATCCGGAAGATGATGCGAATTACCGGAATTTTCTGTTTCTATTATATCACAAACAAAGAAAGCCGATAGAAAGCTTAGTGTATCAGTTAATCGGGTTTTATATAGAGGGTTCATTTGGAAAATTTGTATTATTGTACCCAGAGTGAGCCGATTTATTCGAGTAAGGGGAATTCAGGAAATGAACGAACATGTAGGGTCATAAAAATCGACGGAGACACGATAGAGAACCAAGTGGGTCATATAGAGTTGTCATGCGACTGCACAAACATATGAAACAGATGAATGAGCGGGGACGTATTATATACATTCCCAATCGGATACGGGTGGATGGGCTACAGAGGGAACGAGAGTAAGAACGATAAGGGGTAATATACCGATCACAGTAATACCTTGGAACAGAGCAAGGAGGAATACGCTTCATGAATAGAAATCACAGGCCGCTCACGGTATGGGCATTGGCTTGCCTGACCGTGGTATCAGTGGTCCTGGTTATCCCCTGGATTTTGTGGCAATCACAGGCACCCACACCGCTTAACATCATGATTGTCGACAAAAGTAAACCGGACTTGTCCTATGTTGGGCACAAGGGACTGGTATGGATTCTGAATCAGCAGAAGATTGTCCAACAGACAGGGGAACATTATACGTATGAAGAAGACTACTACGGATATGATATACAGAATGGGATCTCCCAGATTGAGCGTAAATTGCCGAATGAGGTGACAGACACGGACCTGATCTATCTGACGGCGAATCATCATATTACATCTACAGATACGAATGAACGTATACAAGGCAAAGCTTATGAAGGTCTTACGATATATGATGCGCACAAAATTCGTGAAGCGGCAACCAAAGGTGTAACAATTGTTGCTGAGTTCAGCGCCTTGTCGAATGCTGTTTCGAATATGACAAGAGAGCAATTGTATCCGATTCTGGGCATGAAAAGCAGCGGATGGCAGGGGAGATCGGTATCGGATCTGCAGAGCTTGGATGAAGTGCCACAGAGGATACGAACGAACTATGAGCTTAGGGAGAAAAAGGAGTGGCCCTATCATGGAGCAGGTATTGTACTGATTCATGAGGATGGACGGGTGGTTGTACTGAAGCAAGGCCGTGATGTAAAGACCGGTGACATAAAGCTCGCCTTTACACAGGAAGGTATGAAGTGGAGTGGAATTACCCGGGACATCCATTACAGCCAATGGTTCGACATCATTGTGCCTGAACAACAGGCTACTATACTGGCCTGGTATAAGACGGATCTAACGAATAATGGTCAGCAGAAACTGATGGATGCAGGTATTCCAGCTGAATTCGCTGCTCTTATCCGGCATGAGGGCTATAATCGAAGTTATTATATGGCAGGGGTCTTCGGAGAGCTGGAGCATTATTCGTTCTGGCGCCGTATCAAGGGGTGGGATATGGTAAAAACGAAGCTCACACCGGATCAAAAGGGTGTTCCGGATCGGTTTTACTGGAAAGTATACGTACCCGTGATGAAGAAGATTCTGCAGGAAGTCCAGACAGGGCAAGTACCCTGGCAATAGAAAAACCGTTCCTTCGGTAGCGGGACGGTAGGATACATAAGGAGGGCTGCAGATGATCTGCAGCCCTCTTCCATTTGGCATCAAGATATATCGGGTTTTATGAGTGAAAATGTTGCAGCCCATTCAGGAAAACGGTCACGGTCAGTCGCAGGCTCTCATCCGGGTCGAAATTCATGCCGAATCCACCCTTTTCACCCATGGAGGCGAAGCCGTGGCAAAGGCTGCGTAAACCGCGAACGGCATGGAGAGCTTCAGCTTCACTTAGGGGATAGGGCTGCAATAGGCGAAGCAGCAAATCTAGGGCGGCTGTGCTCTCCACAACGAGCTGCGGTTCCTGACGGTCCGGGGCATGGAAAAAGGCTTCGTACAGCCCTGGATGCTTGCGGACGAAGCCGATATATGCGGCAGCGACCTCCTGAATGGCTTCGTCACCCGAACGGCCGGCGGAAGCCTCAGTTAATGCACGCCTGAGCTGCTGTGCGGACATCAACGCCAATTCCTGGCGAAGCCCGGGAAGACCGTTGATGTGGTTGTAGAGCGACGGGGAACGCACATCCAGCCGCTGGGCCAGAGCGGCCAGTGTTAGCGAATGGAATCCGTCGCTGTCGGCAAGCTGGGTGGCGGCGCTTAACAGAGCGCCGCGATCCAGCCCTTGACGGGGGCTCATAGCTGCCCCCCGGCAGGGCGCAGCCGCTGCTCCGCGTCTGCCGTAGCTGCGCGCATAGCCGCGGCGGGCTGATGCAGCATTCGTCCGTGCCCTACTGCGAGCACGGACGGCTCCAGCTCAGCCAGGCGCTTGGCGCTGGCAAGAGCAAGTTCACGGTTCCACGTCGCCAGCGCGGGGAACGGAAAGAGCGGGCGCAGGCGGCCGGATACGGCGAGGCCGCCGTGCAGCTGATACGCGTCGCCAGCGATGAGCACGCGGCTGCGCGTATCCATGAAGGCCATATGGCCTGGCGTATGGCCTGGAGTAGCAATGGCGACCAGGGATCCGATCCGGTCGCCGTCATCGAGCAAGCGATCCGGGCGGGTGCGGATCGCTTTGGGTACACTGCCGCGTACCGGAGTCTGCGGCTCGCCGGGAAGCAGGGAGGCGTCTCCGGCCAGCAGCGGGGCATCTCTTCTGGAGATGCAGACCTCGGCTTTAGGCAGCGCATCCTTAAGACCATCCAGTGCACCAACATGGTCGCCATGGGCGTGAGTCAGAATGATTCTGGTAATCGGTTTACCCAGGGATTGTGCAGTAGACAGAATCCCCTTCAGACTGAATGGCATTCCGGCATCAATAAGGGTAAACCCATCTTTTTCTTCAACAAGATATACGTTCACAGGAAAGAGGCGCGGAAGGAATGAAACCTGGATAACATCATGCTCACGTGTAATTCGCATCATTAAATCCTCCTTAAAACTAATGTTGTTAGTAATATAACTAATGTCATTAGTTTTTGCAATACCCTATGTAGATTTGCTTAAAAAATAGGATATTTTAAATTCCCAAAACACTTTACAAAAAAAGCGTTTTCAAAATAAGAATAACCGATTATAATAATCTCGTAAGCCCTTTCATATGTCTATCTTATTGGAGCCTTTCGCGAAGCGATGGGCTCACTTTTTTTGTTTTGCTCGCTTAAAACCCGTTAGAACTCAACCGTTTTACTTAACCTATGAAGCGCCTGTATATACTGGTATGACAGGGGAAATCAGGTTTTCCATCCACCGGGTTGAGAGTGTTGACAAACATAACTGTTATTCCTATAATAACAGTTATACTTACCTTGGATTGAATTTTCATCGGTGAACGGTATGCCGGGAAGGGAGTAAGTAATGAACAGTGAATTTACCATTGCTGTGCACTGTCTGGTCTTTCTGTCCATGAAAGATGAGTGTATGGCCAATAGTGAAGACTTGTCTCAAAGTGTGGGTACGCATCCAGCCAGAGTACGCAAGGTGCTTAGTGTGCTGCGGAAGCATGGATACCTGACCACCAAGGAAGGTGCCCATGGTGGATATCTGCTCAGCCGTCCGAGTGAAGAAATCAAGCTTGGTGAACTGTACAGACTGGTAGCAGGTGGATCACTTGGTCCCAGCTGGTGTTCGGGAGAATCCGGTTCAACATGCGTTGTTTCTTCCAATATGCAGGGTGTGATGGGAAGCATCTACGATGGAGGCGAAGAGGCACTGAGTGCTTATTTTGACCGTATATCCATTGAGGATGTGAAGCATCGCATCGGTAATGGGGAAGAATGTTCCTTTTCTAAAACCTTGTCCGTGAAGGATAGATCATGACAGATTGGATCGTTAATATTTCTTCGTGATCTAACCTTGGACTATTGCTGTCAGGCATGGTGGACAGGCTATATAAGGGCGTTTGCTCCGGTTGTAAGATCCATTGATGTTTCAGGCGATTCCGGGCATAACGTGAACACAGATGGAAGCGATCGTCTGCGCTGATGTTATTTTCGGAAGGTGAGTACTCGGTAGAGTTTGGCCTTGCGAACGTAAAAAAATATAAATGAACTTGGGGAGTGGAACGCATGTCCAGCATTGAAAACAATGAAACACTTCGCGTGATTAGCGAACGTCACGCTGTCAAAAAGTACGAAAGTGGTTTTGTTATGCCTGAAGCAGATCTGAACGCTATCCTGACTGCCGCTTCCGAAGCACCGTCTTCATGGAACCTGCAGCACTGGAAATTCCTCGTGATCGAATCCGAAGCAGACAAAGCCAAGTTGCTGCCAATCGCTTACGGCCAAAGTCAAATCACAGACAGCTCCGTTACGATCGCTGTACTCGGGGATCTGGAAGCGAACCGCAACGCCGTGATTTATGATCAGGCTGTTGAAGCAGGTGCAATCCCGGCTGAAGTTCGTGACGCTTTGGTTGGACAGATCAATGGTGCTTACCAAAATCCGCAAATCGCCCGCGATGAAGCGATCCGCAATGCATCTTTTGCTTCACAAAACATTATGCTTGCTGCACGTTCCCTGGGATATGATACTTGCCCAATGGGTGGTTACAACCCGCAACAATTGATCGAAACATTCAACATCCCTGCGCGTTATTTGCCAACATTGTTGATCACTGTAGGTAAAGCTGCAGTTCCAGCTCGTCCGTCAGGTCGTTTCCCGCTGTCCGAAGTTGTTGTTAAAGGTTCTTTCTAAGACTGATTTTGAATCAGATATTGCTATAGATATAACATAAATAGCGGCATGTCCCCTTTAGGGAGAACATGCCGCTATTTGGTATTTAATTGTTAAAGAAGGTCATTATTTCTCTGGTGTTTCCGGGATTTTTGGTGCATTGAAATCTTCCAGATACTCAATTGCGTTATACATCATAACCGCAGCTTCGGCGCGGGTAATCGTTTCCTTCGGATTGAAGTTGCCCTCTGCATCGAGCGTGTTAATCTTTAAGACAAGGGAGCGTTGAACAGCACCTTGAAATTCTGGAGTCAGCTCTTTATCGTCCGTGATATCTACAGGTTTGATGTTAATCATCGGCAGGCCGCCTTTGGCTTCAATGCCCTGCATCAAGAAAAGAGTATACTGTTCACGGGTCAACGCCTTGGAAGGGTCGATATCGTTGGACATCTTAATACCATTGAACTGGGCACGGATAAAAGCATCACTGTACCATACGCCATCTTTTACGTTGGAGAAATAGTCACTTGGCAGGGGTTGTTTGATAAAACGAATCGTGTCCAAATTTAGATGGAGACCATCTGCAATGAGCTGGATACCCTCGGCCGTGTTAAGCGCCTGTTCTGGTTTGAACAAGCTATCACTCACGCCTTTGATTAAGCCATCCTGATGTAGGGATTCAATCTTATCTGCTCCCGCAATACCTTGAATATCAGTGAATTCCGCTTGAGCGGCGTGAATCGGACCAGCGCTCAGAGATAAGGTAAGTAAAGCTCCGGCTGTTAATGTAGCCAATATATTTTTTTTCATGACAGGTTCGCCTCACTTTTCCAGGGAGTATCCCTTTGTATAAAAGTTATTTGTCCCTATAGACGACCCTATTCCTCAAAAGGTTGCTGTAATTTTCCATTGTTTTTCTTATAATGAAGCAAAGCGACATGAATTGGGTAAGTACATAACAGTGGAATCAACTATTCGGGTTAAAACTTTATCATTGCTTGTAATTACGGAGTAAGGTCAATCATTTGAATCAATAAGGAGAGAATGAGACGATGGAATCGACAGCAACGAATGAAGCTTTTTTCTATACAGGTACTTATGCATCAGCAGATCAACCGGGGATTTTTCTATGTGCTTTGAACAAGGATACAGGCGAGTTGAGGATTGTAAGTCATATGGATGGGGTGGATAATCCATCCTATCTGGCTTTATCTGCGGATGGGGATTGTCTCTACGCAGTAAGTGAGACAGATGAGGGAGAGGTGCTGGTCTATCGCAGGGATGCCGCAACGGGTGAGCTGCACTTGATGGATCGCAAATTGACGAAGGGCGCATCGCCTTGTTATGTATCTGTCACGGAGGACGGCAAGTGGGTGCTGACTTCAAACTACAGCAGCGGCAGTGTGAACGTATTCCCGGTAGGAGATCAAGGCACGCTTGAAGAGATGAGTGCGTTGATTGAGCATACAGGAAGAGGACAGAATGATGACCGTCAGGAAGGGCCGCACGCCCACTCCATTCAACCTGACCCTTCGGGTCAGTACGCCATTGTCTGTGATCTGGGTCTGGATCAGATTATTGTGTATCGTCAGGAAGAAGGTCGCCTGGTAACGCATCGTGAGACGAATCAGCCTCCAGGCTCCGGACCGAGACATCTCGTCTTCCACCCAAACTCGAAATGGGCCTATGTTATTAATGAATTGAGTAACACCGTTACGGCATTCATGTATGATCAGCGTAGAGGTGAGTTCACTACGTTGCAGCATATCACCACACTGCCTGAAGGACATTCTGGTGAAGGTACGGGAGCGGATATCCGTGTGTCCCCGTGTGGTCGCTTCTTATATGCTTCCAATCGTGGGGACGACAGCATTGTGCTGTATCACATAGACCAGGAATCCGGTGAGCTGGAGGCTGTAGAGTGGACTTCCACTATTGGTCAGACTCCGCGTAACTTCAACCTGCTGCCAGGCGGCATTCTGCTGGTTGCCAATCAGGACAGCAACAACCTTGTTGCTTTTCAGATTAATGGTGAAGATGGTCGTCTGACACACAACGGATTCAAATTGGAGATACCCCGCCCCGTGTGTATTGCTCCGGTAGTATAAGTTGGGATAACGAAACATTCTTTGTTACGTTCAGATTCTGACTGATCGAGCGAGAAAGAAAGAAGCATCCAAGTCGAAAGATTCATCTTTCGGCTTTTTTCCTTTTTTATACATGAAATTACTAAATTAGACCTATAGATGTAATTATATGTTTAATTTAAAATAATTATATTAAAGCGCTTACATGGATATGAGATGGCGCTACCAAGGGCATCGGGCTTACCAATTCGATTGGGGAGGCAATGGCTTTATGGGAAAACGGTCGTTATGGAAGCGTACATTGCGGACCGCAGGTGTGTCCCTGCTGAGTTCTGCGCTGCTGGTTACTTCGCTGGGTCTTGGAGACACATCGGTCACTCAGGCTGCGGGTGCCCGTCAGATGGAGTTTCTGGACCGCGGTGTGGTTGCAGTAAAGACAGGAACGGGTGTGTTCGTTAGTTGGCGGCTTCTGGGTACGGAAGGGTCGAATGTATCGTTTAATGTCTATCGGGATGGAATCAAGGTAAACGCATCGCCCATAACGAACAGCACCAACCTCCAGGATACAAGTGGGACAAGCAGTTCCAAATATACAGTTCGAGCCGTAGTCAGTGGAACCGAGCAGGCTGCTTCGGCGGCAGCGAGCGTATGGGGCAATAATTATTTGTCTGTACCTCTCAGTGTACCCGCAGGAGGTACAACACCGGATGGTGTAGCCTACACGTACAGTGCGAATGATGCGAGTGCAGGCGATGTGGACGGGGACGGCGAGTATGAACTGATTGTAAAGTGGGACCCGTCCAACTCCAAGGATAATTCCCAAAGCGGATACACGGGTGAAGTATTTATCGATGCCTACAAATTGAATGGAACACGCCTATGGCGAATTAGTCTAGGTAAAAATATCCGTGCGGGTGCTCATTACACCCAGTTCATGGTGTACGATCTAGACGGAGACGGCAAGGCTGAAGTCGCGATGAAAACGGCTGATGGTACCAAGGATGGTACGGGTGTTGTCATCGGGGATGCCAGCAAGGATTATCGTAATTCCAGCGGATACGTTCTGTCCGGGCCGGAGTTTCTTACAATCTTCAATGGACAGACCGGCAAAGCACTTTCCACGGTGAACTACGAACCGGCGCGCGGCAATATATCCGATTGGGGAGACAACTATGGCAATCGGGTCGATCGGTTCCTTGCTGCCATTGCGTATTTGGATGGCGAGCGGCCAAGTCTGGTCATGGCGCGGGGATACTACACCCGAACCGTGCTGGTGGCGTACAACTGGCGGGATGGACAACTAGCCAAGCAGTGGACGTTTGACTCCAACACGTCAGGTAATTCAGGTTATGCAGGACAGGGCAACCATAATCTGAGCGTTGCAGACGTAGATGGCGATGGCAAAGACGAAATCGTTTACGGAGCGATGGCGGTGGATGATAACGGCAAAGGACTCTACACGACAGGACTTCATCATGGGGATGCGATGCATCTAAGTGATCTGGACCCGGATCGTGCGGGACTTGAAGTATTCCAGGTGCATGAAACAGCGTCCAATGCCGGAGTGGAATTCCGTGATGCGCGTACAGGTCAGTTGATCTGGGGTTTACCTACGACAAAAGATATTGGACGCGGCATGGCAGCCGATATCGATCCACGTTATAAGGGTGCCGAAGTGTGGGCTGATGGTGGTTTGTATACAGCCAAAGGACAGAAAATTGGGACAACCCTGCCTTCCTCCACGAATTTTGGCATCTGGTGGGACGGTGACCTGCTCCGCGAATTGTTGGACAGCAACCGGATTGATAAATGGGACTACGCCAATAGCAAAACGGTTAATCTGTTGACCGCATCCGGTGTTTCTTCCAATAATGGAACGAAATCCACACCGAATCTGCAGGCTGACCTGTTTGGCGACTGGAGAGAAGAAGTGGTATGGCGGACCAATGATAGCTCTGCACTGCGCATCTACACAACAACAGCCGTTACGGACAAACGGATCTACACCCTGATGCATGATCCGGTATACCGTCTTGGCGTAGCTTGGCAAAATGTAGCCTATAACCAACCGCCACACACGGGCTTTTATTTGGGAGATGGCATGAGCACACCTCCCGTGCCGAATATCCGGTACGCTGGCAAATAAGAGGAAGAGGGCATAAACTCATGCTGACTTCAGAGAAGATATTACAGCGAATTAAACTTACCGCTGACAAGGGAACAACGGACTCTGGTCCGTTGTTCTTCTTTTTCTGCCAATTACCCAGATATTCGGTAGAAATCGGAAAAAAACGTTTGACAGTCATATGTACTGCCCTTATGATACGTATATAACTTACTAAACAGGTAGGAATAATAAAAATGACTATGCACTATTTGCGGAAGCAGTCATTTACAGTCACATGAGAGATCGTAACGTGAACAGAATAACGTTCTCACCGTATAGACGGAGGAACACCGCAGCGCATCATTTCTGGATGAAGCATACACGGCCTTTGGGTCGGCATGACTTTATGAGGGAGAAGTGCGCGGGGGTTCCTCCGTTTTTTGTTTTTTTTCGGTGCGTTCCATGCTGTTCAGCCTGTTGAGGTAATCTTGCAGATCCATTCGGGGGGAGTGTTATCTATGAAAAAGAGAATTCATAAGGGTATTCTGGTAGGTCTGGCATTGGTGTTAACAGGGGTACTGGCGGCATGCGGATCGGATAGCGGTGGCACGAATGCGACAGGAACATCGGGGGGAACGGAAGGTGGCAAAGAAGGGGCAAAAGCGATCGAGCTGCTGAATGTATCCTATGATCCGACACGTGAACTCTATGAGCAATATAACAAGGCGTTTGCGGCGTATTGGCTGAAAGAGAAAGGTCAGGAAGTAACGGTTAAGCAGTCTCATGGTGGGTCAGGTAAACAAAGTCGTTCTGTTATCGATGGGCTGGACGCGGATGTGGTAACTCTGGCATTGGGATACGATATCGATGCTATTGAAGATAAAGGTCTGATCAATGCGGGTTGGCAGGACAAATACGAGCACAACAGCTCGCCGTATACTTCAACGATCGTGTTTTTGGTACGCAAAGGCAATCCAAAAGGCATTAAGGACTGGGATGATCTCATCAAGGGAGATACCCAAGTCATTACCCCGAATCCAAAAACGTCCGGCGGGGCACGTTGGAACTATCTGGCGGCATGGGGATATGCGCTCAAACATAACAACAATGATGAAGAGAAGGCCAAAGCATTTGTTGCAGAGCTGTTCAAACATGCGCCTGTCCTTGACTCTGGAGCACGTGGGGCGACGACTACGTTTGTAGAGCGCGGTATTGGTGATGTACTGCTTGCATGGGAGAATGAGGCTTTCTTGTCAGTTAAAGAGTTGGGACCGGACAAATTCGACATTGTTGTGCCTTCGGTCAGTATTTTGGCTGAACCACCTGTAGCGATTGTAGATAAAAATGCAGACAAAAAAGGCAGCCGCGATGTGGCTGACGCCTATCTGAAATACTTGTACAGCGAAGAGGGGCAAACCATTGCTGCCGAGAACTATTACCGTCCAACCCTGGACAGCGTAAAGGAAAAGTTCAAGGATCAGTTCCCGCAGCTTGAGCTGTTCACATTGAACGATGTATTTGGCACATGGCGGGATACGCAGGCCAAACATTTTAATGACGGCGGCATCTTTGACCAGATTTATGTTCCGGGCAGCTAATGCATCTGACGTCGATGATGCTGCGTGACCATGTAAGCAGCCAACCAGTCCGACCGACTGAAGGCAGAGAGGATGAACGTGCATGAGCAAGGTGATGGTGGCCCGGAGTCGCACACTGCCGGGATTTGGATTAACGATGGGTTACAGTGTGCTTTACCTGAGCCTGGTTGTACTTATTCCACTGGCAGCGCTCTTGTTTAACTCCACGGGGCTGACCTGGTCCACACTGATTGAGGTTGCGACCAATCCCCGGGTACTGGCTTCTTTCCAGGTGAGTTTTCTGACTGCAGGTGCAGCAGCCCTGATCGATCTGGTTCTCGGGCTGCTCCTGGCATGGGTACTTGTCCGGTATGAGTTCCCTGGAAAACGCTTGTTTGATGCCGTCATTGATCTGCCTTTTGCCTTGCCGACAGCAGTGGCGGGGGTTGCCTTAACGGCGCTGTATGCCGGAAATGGCTGGATTGGGCAGTTTGTGGAGCCTCTGGGCATCAAGCTGGCCTATTCACAGGCGGGTATTACTCTCGCGCTGATGTTTATCGGGATTCCGTTTGTGGTGCGTACGGTGCAGCCGGTATTGCAGGAACTGGAGACTGAGGTGGAGGAAGCTGCGGCTACGCTGGGAGCGGGAAGATGGCGGATATTCGGGAAGATCCTGCTTCCGGATCTGATCCCGCCGCTGCTGACTGGTTTTGCACTAGCCTTTGCCCGAGGTATTGGCGAATATGGCTCAGTGGTATTTATCTCAGGCAATATGCCGATGAAAACGGAGATTGCGCCTCTGCTGATCATGGCGAAGCTGGAGCAGTTCGATTATGCGGGAGCTACGGCGGTAGCCTTGCTGCTGCTGCTGGTCTCTTTTATTCTGCTCTTGATCATAAATTCACTTCAACGCTGGAGCCGTAAGGCAGGCAGAGCTTAGTGAGCAGTGAACCAACCTAAACCAAAAGGAGGTACAGAATATGGCGGGTTCCGTTCCATTGACGCCTGCTTCCCGTATGCGAACCGGGCCGGGGCCAAACCGTGCAACGACGGAAGCACCATGGGTCAAATGGTTGTTGATCGGATTGGCAAGTCTGGTGCTGCTCTGGCTGCTCATCTTGCCGCTGGTGATCGTGCTGATGGAGGCGTTAAAACAAGGCTGGGGTGTCTACATCGCCGCGCTTACCGAGCCTGACGCGATGTCGGCATTGAAACTTACGCTGCTGGTTGCCGGGATCACCGTACCGCTCAATACGATATTCGGTGTGGCGGCTGCGTGGGTCATTACCAAGTTCCAATTTAGGGGCAAAGGACTTATGATCACCCTGATCGATCTTCCTTTTTCGATCTCGCCTGTGGTGGGCGGATTAATCTTTGTCCTCGTCTTTGGTTCGAATGGATGGTTTGGACCGTGGCTGGCCGAGCATGATATCAAAATTATTTTTGCTCTGCCCGGCATTGTCATCGCGACGTTGTTCATTACGTTTCCCTTTGTCGCCAGAGAACTGATTCCGCTAATGGAAGATCAGGGCACGAGGGAAGAAGAAGCGGCGGTTACGCTTGGGGCCTCCGGTTGGCGGATTTTCTGGAATGTGACACTTCCCAACATCAAGTGGGGACTGTTGTATGGCATTATTCTGTGTAATGCGCGGGCGATGGGCGAGTTTGGGGCCGTGTCTGTTGTATCGGGACACATTCGCGGGGAGACCAACACCTTGCCGCTGCATGTCGAGATCCTGTATAACGAATATCAATTCTCCGCTTCGTTTGCCGTCGCCTCCTTGCTGCTGATTTTGGCTCTGGCAACGTTGCTGCTCAAGAGCTGGTTGGGTCATAAAACGATTCCCGAAAAGTGATGTAACACTCCTGTATCCATGCTAATCATCTTGGTTTTGAATAGGGTTCCGAATGAAAATGGATTTTGTTTAAACTTCATGAAAATTCGGATTGACAGCTACTGGAAGCCCTGCTAATGTATAAACCAAGTATATAGGTTGGATAAGAATGAATTATAAGTCGGGTTGGATGACAGCGCACTTGAGGAATATAGCGGGCAGTAGCCCGAGAAGAGGAGGCGGCTCTATGGCTAAGCCGTTAAAAGTGGATGAGGTATGGATGGATCGAATTGCCGGACAACTGAATGACATGGAGTTTGGCTCGTTACACATTGTTGTACACGAAGGCCAGATTGTGCAGATGGAGCGGACCGAACGCAAGCGTTTTGAAAATACGCCCTCCGGCAGCGCCTCCAAATCCGGCAGCACTGCACGAAGCAGCTCACCCCGTTCATTGCGCTCATCGAATGCAAGCGCGAAGGGATAGGCTTCATGTAATTCAGGATCGAATTAGTCATAATGCAGAAAATAGTAGAAACCAAAAAAGAGAAGCCGCCAATTTTGGAGGCTTCTCTTTTTTGGTGTTGAATGAACTGAGACTGATGACGCCAGGCAAACCAAGTTAAAAGAAAGGTTTACTTTTCGGAAATGGCTCCGGATGTGCGTGGTTTATAGAGGTTTAGCTCCATATCCAAGTTCTCATCTTCATGTGCTTCTGTACTGCTATTCAAATCCTTATCCGAATCGGTGTGTCCTGCGTAGGGGCGATCACTGCGAGAAGGCGTTCCTGTCAGGCTGAAGCCAAAAATGAAAAGGATGAGTTGCAACCCCAATGCGTAGGGCGCAGCAGCAAGTCCGATCAGATGAAGCAGGGAGCACATGGCAATTAGCGTAACAAGTGCTTTGGTTACTGTGCCCGATGAACCCTGTCTTGGGCTGGACCAGAGCAGATAACCATAGAACATCGTGATAATTAAGGAAACGAAGCGTATCCATGGTAAAGCATTGAACCAGGAATGCCAGAAAGGATACAACAGACCTTGTTGACGAAACACAAAATCAGCGATCAGGTACAGTACAGCCGCGACAGCGGTGGGCTCGGCAGCCGGACGAATGACATTCCAGATCGCCCTTCCCCAATGGTCAGAATGTGCGTATCGATTCAATTCATCGGACAATGCTGCACTCTCTCGTTCCAGTGCCCTGTGCATTAATGCGAGTCGAGCGGGATCAACATCAATGATACAGCTGCGGATCTGATCCTGAAGCTGTGGAGACAGATGCACAGCGGCTCTGCAGGACAGCATGGCCGTTAATAGTTCATGGTGCTCATGTTCCGTAAGCGAAACATTCCGATGTTCTTTGGCTGTGAGTTGTCCCAATAGGGTTGTACTTATGTATAATGTATCTCGTATCTCGCGCATTCGCCTGTCACGGCTTCGTCTGACCTCAGTAGCTGACCATACGTAGAGTCCAAGCAGCACAGCGATCATTCCGAATATTATCGCCACGAAACCCGGATATGAGAATAGAGCAAGCATCCAGCGTTGAAGCACAATGGTTCCTCCTTTGCAAAAACTGTAGTGTAGCATGAAACACGGTTCACATCAGCTTTCTCTCACTATTACACAGGAATTGCGTGAATTCAAGCAGGAACAGTAGGAATTTACTGTTATAAGAAGGACCTGAGCACCCAAGCAAAGAAGATGTAATTTCCATGAATTTTAAATTCTGCACATAATCATTGGTTTAATAGGAAAGGAGCATGATCTATGGACCAGATCAACATTGAACATACACCGCCCTCAGCAGCAGAATACCTAGCGTTACGGAAAAGCGCAGGTCTTAGTGCGATGAGCAAGGAGGGGGCGGAGATTGGGCTGCCCAATAGTCTTTTTGCCGTATGTCTGCGTAAAGAAAATGAAATTGTAGGCATGGGCCGGGTCATCGGGGACGGAGGTTGCTTCTTTCAGGTGGTGGATATCGCCGTGCGCCCGGACCAGCAGGGAAGAGGATATGGCAAATTGATCATGAGCGAGATCATGAATTATTTGCGTGCACATGTGCCTGCTCGTGGCTTGGTAAGCCTGTTGGCTGATGTCCCTGCCGATCGTCTGTACGCTCAATTTGGCTTCACCTACACTAGTCCGAAATCGGAAGGCATGTGGTGGAGGCAAGGGGAATAGGGCAGGAATAAAGCTGAATTAAGACTAGCTTTGTTCATATGAATGAGTCTACATAACTCTATTCTTAATTCTTGCAATCCATTATTCAAACCTTTGGTTATCATCCAAAGGTTTTTTTGCTTTACATCCATTTATTTACAAGTATAATGTAATTTGAATACAATTTACGATTTACGAATTACGATAATCATAGTGAATGCAGAATGGAGGATACGAACTTGGATAACGACCAGCGGACCCAATTTAATCAAATGGTGGAACGATCCATGGAGCAGGCAAGCAGAAACCTTTCGGGAACCAAGGGGGTTGTCTCCGTGAGATTAAGTCAGGAAGAGATTGATATTATTGATCAGCTTGTATTTCTTGAACTGGCAAAGAACCGATCTGATGCAACGGCTATGTTAATCAGAGAAGGGATTCGGACTCATCAATCGTTATTGGACGAGATTCAGGAGTATACGGCAGAGCTTGAGCGTGTAAAGGCCAAAATACAACAGTCCATTCGCAATTCAGGTTTGTTGACACGTCTGCAAAGTGAAATTGGAAGTGAGATTGAGGGGAAGGGAGAAGGAGTGAATGGACCAGACGAAAAATGAAATCCATAACGACAGTTACGGATCGGTTCTGCGCCTTCCATCCTTTTGTGTACTTCTTGCAGGCAGAGTGATATCGGGCGCAGGTCAGATTTTATTTTCCATGGCTACGATGTGGTATATTCTTCAACTGACCGAGTCAGCATTCGCGGCAGCGCTGATCCCTTTGTTGCCCTACTTGATCTATGCCTTTTTGGGTATACCACTAGCTACAATTAGTGATCGGTTGCCCAAAAAGCAGCTATTGATCTGGACAGATATACTTAGAGCGTTCGTGGCCTGTATATTGGCGCTTTTATTCATGAGTGGTCAGATGGTACCGTGGCATATCTATGCTGCCAATCTGCTCATCGCCATTTTTGGATTTTTGTTCAATCCGGCAACTCAGACCGTCATCCCCGCAATACTGCCCGACCCATCGAAGCAGTTGGCACCAGCCAATGCACTTCTAAACGCATCTTCCAAAACAATTGAATTGCTTGGATATGCTGTAGGTGGCATATTGGTAGCGTTCATCTCAGTCCAGTCAATCCTTTTCATCTATGCACTTACCTTTCTGCTATCTGCTCTCTCCATGTTCTTTATTCATATTCCGGTGACCAAAGTGGTCAAACAAAAAGGAATTTCTGGCTTCATGAAGGATAGTTTGCAAGGAATCACCTTTTTGTTTTCGCGTAAAATACTAGCTAGCTGCATCATTTTTGGTGCCATTATCAACTTTGCTGGTGCGCCTCTTCATATTTTCACTCCGATTTTTGCTGATATGGTTCTTCATGCCGGACCACAAGGGTACGGTCTTCTCCAATCGGCCTTTGCTGCTGGCAGTATTGCTGGCTCCTTGCTCAGTGGGAAATATGCCAAACGGCTTTCGCTCGCCCGATGGTTTCTGATCAGTTATCTGATCTCGGGAGCAAGCTTGTTACTTATGCCCATGTTTCCTAATCTGTACATCGCTATTGCCTGTTCGTTCCTGTTAATGCTGGGGCTTGCCCTCGTAAATGTACCTCTGGTTACCTCTATCCTTCTATCGACACCGGAAGAAAAGAGGGGGCGTGTCATGAACAGTATGGGAGTCTTAATGAGTGGTGTCAGTAATCCGCTCGGTTTATTGCTCGGAGGTTGGTTTATTGAAACGTATAATCCATCCTGGGTGTATATGGGGATTGGTATATTTGTTATTGTGATGGGACTGGGGAGCATGTTTGTTCGGCCTTTCCGAGAGGAACAGGGGCAATATTCCAGACAGCAAACGGCATCTATTTAACCTATGAGCAGATTATCGTCCTTTTGGAAGTGGACCTGTATGGAGGCAGCTATGAAGCTTATCATGCATAACTGGTGGCGAGTAGCTGGAACTTCATATCATTAAAGATTTAGATCATGAAGTTTATTCAGAATGGTTCTGAGCTTACTTGTTTTATTAAGGCATGTATATGGGAATGGTGAGGTGAGCTTAGCCTCATGGTTTACAAGTGAGCACAGACGGTTTAAGATGGCGTGAGCCGTTTAAGGTATATAACAATGGGATTAAGTATTAAAATAACGGTAAGTTGACAAGATGATATCTACTGAAAAGAGGGATTTGATATGAAAGTTGCCATTTTTGGAGCAACCGGAGCGATTGGAAAAACGATACTGTGGGAATTGATGGACCGCGGACATGAGGTAACGGCGATTGTTCGTGATCCTTCGAAGGTTGAGATGGAGCATGAGCGTTTGCGTGTGGTACAGGGGGATTTGCTTAACCCGGACCAGGTTGCCGATTTTACAGCAGGACAGGAAGCCGTTGTGAGTGCCTATGGACCGAAGTTTGGTGCGGAGGAAGAGATGCTGGAAGTTACTCGTTCATTAATTGAGGGTGTTCGCCGTGCAAAAGCAGGACGTTTGGTTGTTGTTGGCGGAGCAGGAAGCTTGCTTACGGATTCTGGAGAAATGCTAATGGACACACCAGGATTCCCTGAAGAAGTTAAACCACTGGCGAAGGCTCATGTCGATGCGTATAACCTGATTGAGGCATCGGATATTAACTGGACCTACATGAGTCCTGCGGCTACGATCACAACAGGCAGACGGACAGGCCTGTTCCGGGTTGGCATGAATCGTGTAATCACAGATGATCTGGGTGAGAGTTCGATTTCCGTTGGCGATTTTGCAGCGGCTTTGGTGGATGAGCTGGACGATCCGCAATTTATCCAATCCCGGTTTACAGTAGGTTATTAAGAATTGTAGGTAAGCTAGCAATATTTCTGTAAATTTCCGAAGAGGCCACCGGGGAGGGATGAACGTTGTTTATCGTAACCGCTGAACAGATGAGAGCTGTGGATGAGCATACGATTCACAAGCTTGGCATTCCTGCTGCCAGTCTGATGGAAAATGCAGGCAAAGCCATCGCCGAGGAAGTTATCCGGCTGTGCCGGGAAGACGATGCTGACCGCCGTTCGGAGCAGCATGGCTGCTGGAACAAAAACGGGAGGCGGGCGCACACCGGACCCGGGGATCGGTCTGGTCATGGTGGTGACATCATCGCCGATCCGGCGCTCGTGATGGAGCAACCTGGCGATCAGCAGTGGTACATGCTGATCGGGAAGGGTAATAATGGCGGCGACGGGCTGGTTGCGGCGCGCCATTTGGTTGAAGCGGGGCTCGGCGTGACGCTGGTTTACGCCGATGCGCCTGATGCGTTGCGGGGCGAAGCCGCAGTGCAGCGGGATGCCGCCGCGCAGCTCGGCATCCCGGCTCTGGTCCACGGGCGCGAAGCCGTGGACTTCGGCCGGTGCACAGGCATCGTGGATGCGCTGCTGGGCACCGGCTCGCGTGGGGCGCCGCGTGGATCATACGCGGCGCTGATTGAGGCGGCGAACGACAGCGGCAAGCCGGTCGTGTCCGCCGATGTGCCAAGTGGGCTGAATGCCGACACCGGAGAGGTATATGAGCCCTGCATTCAGGCCCGGGTGACCGTATGCCTCGCGCTGCTTAAGCGCGGGCTGGTGCAGTACCCGGGTGCATCGGCCGCGGGGCGCATCGTGGTGCGCTCCATTGGCATTCCCGCGCGGCTTGCGCCGGAGCATGGCCCCTCGGTCCGTCTGCTGACGGAAGAGGTGCTGCGCAGTGCGCTGCGCGTGGACACGAGCCGCCTCCGGGCACCGGACGGTCACAAGGGCACTTACGGCCACGTGCTGCTGGCCGCAGGCAGTCTGCCGATGAGCGGCGCAGGCCTGCTCTCGGCCAAAGCCGCGCTGCGCGCTGGCTGCGGGCTCGCCACATGGGCGCTGCCCGCGGCACTGCTGCCGCATGTCATCGGCACCGTGCCCGAGCTCATGCTTGCTGCCGCCGCAGATGGCGACAGCGGCGAGTGGAACGCGGCTTCCGCAGACGCTGTGCTGCGTCTCGCGGAAAGCCGCGACGTGCTCGCGACCGGGCCGGGCCTCGGCCGCTTCAAGGGCGACACAGACTGGCTGCGCCGTCTGTGGCAACACACGGATCGCCCGCTCGTCATCGACGCGGACGCCCTCAACATGCTGGCAGACGCTGGCCCAACCGGGCCTCGCGACTGGGGCAAACGAAGTGCGGCGACTATCCTGACGCCGCACCCGGGGGAGATGGGCCGACTGCTGGGCATGCCGACCCCAGAAGTGCAGCGTGACCGAATCGGACACGCTGCAAGGTACGCCCGCGAGCAGGGCGTGACCCTGGTGCTCAAGGGAGCACGAACGGTCATCGCAACGCCATCCGGCGAGGCGTATATCAACACCACGGGGCACGCTGGCATAGCAACCGGCGGTGCAGGAGACGTGTTGACCGGCATTATCGCCGGTCTGCTCGCCCAAGGGCTCAGCGCGGAGCAGGCTGCCACCTTTGGCGTGTTTCTACACGGCCAGGCAGGGGAGAGAGCCGCGCTGCTGCGTGGTGATCCGGCATCCCTGCTCGCCGGCGATATCATGGATGCACTATAAATCCGGGGCATGATTGGTGCCGTACTCTTGGTGCATTCGTTAATTCATGTGCTGCACACCTCTACACACAGCTTAATGATATAAACCATTCATAACATTAAGAAAGGGATGTCCCACAAGTCATCAACATGACGTGGACATCCCTTTTTAGTGTGAATACCGTTTAACGAACCAAGCACACGCTATGAGCTGCATTTTCCAATGATCTGCGTTTTAACGAATCACAGCGACGTTATTTTCACTGATCGGCAGGCTATGGCCCAAGTTTGTACCTTTATAACGAGAATAACGTGACTGAAGTTCGTTAATCTGTAGATTCGACCCAAATCCTCCAATTAAGGTGTGGTCGATTCGTTAGAATTGATTAGCGCTTCGACGCGAGAAGGGAAGTCCCTTCCAACCTCGGTATAGCCGCTTTTCTTCATTCTTTTATCATGGTTCAACTACAACCGGAACCGTAAAAGCTCCTGATGCATCTCTGCACTGATATCCCGCAGGGTTTTCACTTTAGTGCTTGCTTCGGCAAACGAACGTTGCTGTTCGGCCGTTGAAGCTGTAATTTCCTCGCTGCTTGCAGCAGATTGTTCCGTAATGGCACTTATACTTTCAATTGCCTGCTGAACCTGTGCGCTAAGTTCACTGGACTTCTGCATGTCTTCCGTAAGTTGGTTAATGCTTGTGCTGATTCGCTCTACACTGTGACGAATACCGGAGAAGGATTCGCCGGTTTTTCCGGTGGCCTGCTCCTGTTCTGCAAAGAGCTGAATGCTCTGGGTCACAGAGTTTTTCACTTTGCCCATAGCCGCTGTGATTTCGCCGACAGCCCCAAAGATATGCTGTACCGATTGCTCCGATTGCTCAGCCAGTTTCTTCACTTCCCCCGCGACGACAGCAAAGCCGCGTCCGGCTTCACCTGCACGTGCCGCTTCGATGGAAGCGTTCAGAGACAGAAGGGTTGTCTGTGTAGCGATGCTTGATACATAAGCAGTCATCGTTGCGATCCGGGAGGCGCTCTCCTCCAATTCCTGTACAGTCTTTTCTACCTCAGACATGGCAATCCGGTTTACTTCAGCCAGTCGAAGCTGTTCCTGTACGGCAATGTGTCCCTCCTGTACGGAAGTCAAAACTTCGTTACCATAGATGGCCGATTGTGAAGTCGCCTGAAGATTGCTTTCAAACATATGCTGCATTTTATCCACGACCATGACCGTGTCACTTAGATCTTCAGCAATTTTCTGACTGCCAATCGACAACTCTTCGGTTGTTCGGGATACTTGCTGCACAATGGCCTGCACGGTATCATTACCGCGGTCAATGTCCTGCGCCATCCTATCAACACGGTTTCCTGCGTCACCGATGGATTGAATGATACTGCGAATGTTTCCCGTCATAAGGCGGAAGGAGCGGTTTAAGTCATCCAGTTCATCTTTGCCTCGTGTCTCCAGAAGCTGCTGCGTAAGATCGCCGTTCGCAATTTGTCCTGCGGCTTCCTTCAAGGTACGTATGCGTCTCGCCAATTTTCGTGAAGTGTACATGTTGAACAGCAGAACAGCGACAAGTAGGATGATGGCTCCAGCTAGAGCAATCTGCCAGGTCCGCTGAATATCTTGTTCAAGATCTACTGTATATTGGTCATATCGATCCCGGGTCACCTCATCCAGCATATAAATATCATTTTGTATGCCTTTGACCCGTGAGCTGAAACGTTTGGCGTCCGAACTGTTCATGGCTGTGATGGCTTCGGTGGCGCCCGTGTCCAGAGCCGTCAATTTGGTTTGGATCGATTGGATAAGGCGAAGCTGTTCATCCGTTTCCAGCAAGCCTTCTGTGAGCTGCTTTACCATGGTTTTACCTTCATTCAGCAAGCGTGCTACATTATCCTGATTGCCAGCTGTCATGGAGAACGAGTACACATCGAGTGCCTGCTCGGTCTGTATCTGGTTAGCGTTCAGCTCCGTGACCTTCAGCATGGCAGGCACCAGATTTTGATTTTTGGCATTCATGTTTAGCAATTGAATAATGATATAGGCTACAAGCAAAAGGCATAACAGTAACGATACGATAGCATTCAATATCAGCTTTCCCTGCAATTTCATAAGCATGCCTCCATATTAGCAATTGGTTTATTGATCTAGGGTAATTTTAGTTTTGCCGGAAGCGATCTGTGCTTTTAAATCTTCGAATGTTTGCTCTTGTTCGTCCGTGAGTGTGATGTTATGTAGGGCGGTTAAACCTACGCCGTTTTCTGCCAGACCATAGAACATTTCTTTTTCGGGAAATGAATGCTGGTTCTGAATGAACGTATTAATGGCGTTATGAAGAGAGACATCTACATTTTTGAGCATGGAAGTGAGTACTGCCTTTTCTGCTAAAAAGAACTGATCCTGGTCCACGCCAATGGCGTATTTACCCAATCTCTGAATCTCCGAAAGTGAGCCTATGCCTGTCAGTCCGGCAGCAACGTAAATGACGTCAACACGCTGCTCCTGAATCATCTGCGCCGCGAGCTTTCCTCCAAGATCAGGATTGCCGAAATCCCCGGCGTATACGACATGGACTGTGGCATCCGGATTGGCTGCCTTTACACCTTGCTCAAAACCTTGCTGGAAATCGTGAAGCACCGGAATATCCATTCCACCCAAGAAGCCTACATGGTCATCGGTTGTTGCAAAGCCAGCAATGATACCTGCAAGATAGCTGCCTTCTTCTGCTTTGAAGGACATGGAGGTCACATTGGGGAGATCGGAATGTCCGTCAATGATGAGAAAATGCTGATCGGGATACTTCTGAGCAACCTTCTCCAGATCGGTTTTTATCGTGTCACTTAGACCAATAATCAGATCAACCTTATCCTTCGCAAATTGCTCAAAAGCTGCCTCGGATGTCAAATCGGTTCCCGGTTCCTTGTAATCAAAAACAATACTGTTCTCGTTTCTTGCCTGTACCAATCCCTCAAAAGATGCGTCACTGAAAGAATGATCACCCAGGCCGACATCCGTAAGAACGATTCCGACTTTGGTTCGCTGATCTGCGGGGGACGCCTTATCGGTTGCCGAACATGCTCCCAGCGTCAGAACAACGAGAACCATCATCATGGTGAACCCGAATTTGATTTTCCATTGTGTTTTCATGTGCGTATGCCCTCTTTTCTATAAGATGGAGATGACGTGTGAGGTGAGCAATTCCTCTCTATATATATCGGACGAGAGCAAAGTCTCCATAATGGGTAAGGATGAAAATTTACGAAAAATTAATGAAATTCCAATGAAACCCATAAATTATACATAGAATTTATATCTGAAGAGGCATGATGTACTACGTCTTGCTGATCAATGGGAAAAAGAAAGACAAAAAAGGTAAAGAAGAGACCGATTAGATCTCTTCTTTACCCTTTCCTTGAAACCAAACGAATGATGAATGACTACATATCATGAATCAATACATTCATATATATGAACAGTTTTCCCGGTTCCCGCAGCATATGCAATACTCCTAAGCGTTGGGTTCCCGCTCTCATTCAGCTGCACTTGCAGCGCGTATTACCACGCTGCTACTGAGCCATCTGCCCGGCTTTCCGTGCCGCCGCACAATACGCCGTTGTCCGGGTTGCGCCAGATGATCTGGCCTCGTCCAAACATCGATGGATCGAGGGCGTTCTGTATATCATGCCCTTTGCGGGCAAGCGCTTGTGCAATATGCTGAGGGAATCCGGGCTCAACCAGGATCGTTTTGCCTTTGGTCCACTGCCAGCGCGGAGAATCGAGCGCAGCCTGTGGATTGAGGTGGAAGTCCACCGTATTCATGACGACCTGTACATGACCCTGGGGCTGCATGAAACCGCCCATGACCCCGAATGGTCCGACCGCTTCATCGCCGCGTGTAAGGAAACCCGGAATGATTGTATGAAATGTCCGTTTGCCCGGCTCCAGTGCGTTGGCGTGATCGGGATCAAGCGAGAAATTATGTCCCCGGTTTTGCAGGGCAATGCCTGTGCCTGGCACAACCAGCCCGGAGCCGAAGCCCATGTAATTGCTCTGAATGAAGGAAACCATGTTGCCCTCACCATCTGCCGTTGCAAGATACACCGTTCCGCTTGCCCTTGGGTCGCCTGCTTCAGGCGGAAGTGCCATATCGCCAATGAGCTTGCGCCGTTCGTCTGCATACGCTTCGGATAATAATTCCTGCACCGTTACGCCCATCTTGCGTTCCTCGGTAATGTATTTCTCCCCATCGGCAAACGCCAGCTTCATGGCTTCCAGCTGCCTGTGGTATGCCAGGACGGATTCCTTTTCTTCAAAATCAAAGCCCTTCAGCAGATTGAGCGCTGCTAGAGCAATAAGCCCCTGACCGTTCGGTGGGATCTCCCACACGTCATATCCGCGATAGGAGACCGAGATCGGATCAACCCAATCAGGTTGGAATGCAGCCAGATCTTCTTTGGTCAGGTAACCTCCGTGTTCTGCCATAAAAGAATGAATACGCTCCGCGAGTTCCCCTTCATAGAAGTCTCGCGCTCCACTCTCGCCAATCCGGCGCAGTGTTGCTGCATGATCCGGCGAACGCCATATCTCGCCCACGGCTGGAACACGCCCGCCTGGGGCAAACGTCTCAAACCACGCACGCCCGGCTTCCGCATCGCCTTGACGTGCATAGATGTCGGCTGCCCGTGCCCAATGGCGGGCCAGCCCCGGCGCAAGCGGGTAACCTTCCTCCGCGTAGCGGACAGCCGGTTCCAGCGCTTCCGCCAGCGTGAGCCGTCCGAATCGGCGGCTCAGCTCAGCCCAACCCGCCGGTGCGCCAGGCACCGTCACCGGGATGACCCCCAGCTTCGGCATCTCCGAATGGCCTGCCGCTTTGAGCGCCTCAATCGATATACTCTGAGGCGCAGGCCCGCTGGCATTCAGGCCATGCAGCTTGCCCTCGGTCCAGACGAGGGCAAAGGCATCGCCCCCAATGCCATTGGACGTTGGCTCCAGCACGGTGAGCGCAGCAGCGGTGGCGATCGCGGCATCAATGGCGTTGCCGCCCTTTTTTAACACATCCAGACCCGCTTGTGCAGCCAAAGGCTGTGAAGTGGCGACCATGCCTTGTTTGGCATAAACGGGCACACGGTAAGACGGATACGGTTGGTAGAGTGGATCGTAGTTCATCAGATTGTTCAGCTCCTTGTCGCAAGATGTCAGGTTCCGGCTCGCCGGATCAATTATTCCTAACCCTTTTCGGAACAGGTGACGTGATCTCCTGCTGCCAACCCGAAATCCAACCTGACATGGCCCGTAAATGGAGATGATTTAGTTGCATTCATATCAGTGCCATTATATTTTTTTCAAAGATTTAAGGTATTCTCCAGATGACTAGGTCGTTACCATGTCGCCGCCATTGACATGAATGCACTCACCAGTGACATAGGAGGAGTCGCGAGATGCAAGATAGACGTAGGCAGCAGCTAGTTCATAAGGTTGGCCTGCCCGGCCCATCGGCGTCTCGGTTCCGAATACCTGCACGTCTTCAGCGGAGAAGCTGGATGGAATGAGTGGTGTCCAGATGGGTCCCGGAGCCACGCAATTCACCCGGATTCCTTCCGATGCGAGCGATTTGGCGAGTACCCGTGTCAGAGAGACCACAGCCCCTTTGGTGGAGGAGTAATCAATCAGCTGCACGTTACCTTTATAGGCCGTAATGGAAGCTGTATTAATAATGGAAGCACCCTTACACATATGCGGGAGAGCCGCCTGAATAAGAAAAAAATAGGCAAACACATTCGTCTGGAACGTATGGTACAGCTGTTCCTCCGTAATATCCACAATGCTCGGCTGTACGTACTGTACGCCATGATTGTTGACCAGAACGTCAATCTTTCCAAAGGTTTCCATAGTCGTTCGGATGACAGCCTCGCAGTTTTTCTTCAATCGGAGATCGATCTCGATTAACAGACACCGTTGCCCCAGCTCTTCAATGCGATCACGTGTCCTTTCGGCGTCGGTCCGTTCATATAGATAAGCGATGGTGATATCTGCACCTTCCTTGGCAAAAGCAATAGCTGCCGCTCTGCCGATTCCACTGTCACCACCGGTAATAATCGCAACCTTGCCTTTCAGCTTGCAGCTGCCAATATAAGCAGGATCTTCGCTGATCGGTTCAGGCACCATCAGGGTTTCCAGACCAGGCTGCTGGTCCTGATGCTGGGGTGGGAAAGCCAGCTTTTGTGGCTTGCACACCGTTTTCTCACCGTAAAAAGGATATACAGGATTCATTCGTTTTACTTCCTCCTCGCACGTTCGTTCATACGCCTAATCTATGCATTCGCCCAGAAGAAGGTTCGGCAGGAGGAAGAAGGACATTTGTTTTTAACGCAAAATATACCATAATAAGGATGTAGCTATTGTAACAGTTCATTAAATGTGGAGGTGTCAGGAGCCAAATGAATATTCAGGGGATTAATCATCTGTGCTTTTCCGTATCCAATCTGGAACGATCCATTACTTTTTATGAGCAGGCTCTCGGTGCTCGCATTCAGGTAAAAGGCCGGAAGCTGGCGTATTTCGAACTTGCCGGACTATGGATCGCTTTGAATCAGGAAGACGTCATTCGCAACTACACGGAACGAACGTATACACATATTGCATTTACCGTAAAAGAAGAGGAATTCGACGAGTCCGTACAGCAGCTGCGAACAGCCGGGGCTGACATTCTTCCCGGAAGACCACGCGACCCGAAGGATGCATTATCCGTATATTTTACCGATCCCGATGGTCATTTGTTCGAACTGCATACAGGCAACATGAAGCAGAGGCTGGATTATTACCGGGAAGACAAACCGCATATGACCTTTTATACGTAATCGAATGAGTTGAAATGGAAAAAATATGACATATCTATTGTGCAAACAATGGATGTACATATAATATGGACAAATACACCCTTTATTTACCACTGTTTGATACTTCGTTCATACTCAAGGAGGTTTGTCATGATTCAGTTTCCCAAACCGGATGTGGAACAATATTTCCAGACGTATCGGATTTCCCATTTTGCCGTATCAGCCGACGAGAAACGTTTGTTTTTTGACAGCAATCTGAATGGACAGCCCAATATCTGGGCGATGGATCTGCCGGGTGGCTACCCGTATCCTTTGACGTATTTGAATCAGAGCAGCCAGTTTATCAAACCAGACCCGGAAGGACGTCATATTCTCACGGCGTTTGATCGGGATGGGGATGAGAATTATCATCTGTATGCCCTTCAACCGGAAGGTGGGGTCCCATTTCCTGTTGTGCCGGCAGAGCCCAATGATCGTTGTTATTTCTCCCATCTGTCCGAGGATGGACAGCGTCTTTATTATATGACAAGTAAGGATAACCCGAACTATCTCAATTCACGGCGGATTAACCTTGAAACGGGAGAGGATGAGCTTCTGCATCAGGGGGAAGAGGTGACAAGCAATCTGGCTGCTGTGAGTCCGGATGAACAAGCCTACGTAATCCTGAATGTATATTCCAATACCTACCAGGCAGCATACGTGTACCGGAACGGTGTGTCAGAATCCATTATTCCGGTCTCCGAGCGGCAGAGTCAGGTCTCATATGTTCTGTTTGCAGACCATAATCGGCTGCTGATGATCACCAATGATAACGAGCCGTACACTTATGTGGCTGAATATCGGTTGGATACTCATGAATTTCGTCCGCTGTGCAAAGTGGAGGGAGAAGACGTGGATATCATCCGCTGGCACAAGGATTCCGAGACGTTATACTTCTGGACGTTTACAGGTCCCGAGAATCGGATGTACGCGCTGGACAAAGGCTCCGAGCAGCCTCGACGTGTAGACATGCCGCTCGATACGGTGGAGGATGTGACAGTCACCAAAGCTGGAAATGTGTATATCTTGGGGCGTGGAGCTATCCAGCCGCATAATATCTATCGGTTGATGGCAGGTAATGAGTCCTGGGAACCACTGACTGCGAATCGGGTAACAGGTCTTGATCCGAGCGATCTTGTCTACCCGGATGTCATTCGATATAACTCCTACGATGGACTGGAGATCGAGGCGCTTTTTTTCAAAGCAAAACCGGAACAGGCTAATGGTTACACGGTATTTTGGCCGCATGGGGGTCCACAGGCATCGGAAGCGAAATTCTTTCGTCCGATGTTCCAAATGATGCTGGCTCAGGGCTATCATATTTTTGCTCCGAACTTCCGGGGAAGCACTGGATATGGCGCCGAGTTTGGCAAAATGGTTGAGAGGGATTGGGGTGAGGGCCCAAGGCTAGATTGTGTTGCCGGTATAAACTGGCTGTTTGACGAGGGCATCTCATCACCGGATCGGCTGTTCGTGGTGGGGGGCAGTTACGGCGGGTATATGACCTTGCTGCTGGCAGGACGTCATCCGGAATTATTCCGCGCTGCGGTTGATATTTTTGGACCAAGCAACCTGTTTACCTTCCTGGAATCCGTACCGGAAGACTGGAAACCGATGATGGACAACTGGCTGGGTGATCCGGTCCGTGATCGCGAACGATTAACGAAGGATTCTCCGATTACGTATCTGGACAAGATGGTCAACCCGATGCTGGTTATTCAAGGTGCCAATGATCCAAGGGTCGTGAAGGCGGAATCGGATCAGATTGTGGCCGCGTTGCAGGGGAAAGGGGTAGACGTGGAATACATCGTTCTGGATGATGAAGGCCATGGCTTCTCCAGAAAAACGAATGAGATTCTCGTTTATCGGCGGATGCTGGAGTTTTTGCAGAAACATCAGGAGTCACCCGTCGCACAGGCTTAAGGTTAGCGAGGTTTAGTTTTTGAACGAAATATATATTGGTATGACAAAAACCGCCAGAGATCATCCTAGATCCTTCGGCGGTTTTATGCGTGCGCCCGTATGTTAGGCGAGATATTACGATAGTTTGGTGGACTGTTATCCATTGAGCGACCTGTCCAAATCTACTCATCCAGCAATGCGAGAATCGAATCGATGGACTGCTCCGCCCACTGTGCAAAAGGAAGGTCGGCTGCCCACGTCACTTGTCCTGTCGCTTTGGCTTCACCCCACCATAAGATACGTTGATACAGCAGATGCACGCTGAGTCGTGCACGGAAGTGTTGGTTTTTCTCCTCATCTGCTGCACGGACCAGATCCCGGTAGCAGCGAAGGAACTGTGCGGCCAGTTCTGGTTGACCCTCACGAACATACCTGGTGGATATTTTGGTTAAGTCGGCTGTGCCGTCTCCGAAATAGGCGGTTGTAAAATCGAACAGACCACTAATCTGCCACCCTGAAGAACGGCCGTCCAGATTTTGAATCAGAATATTCTCGACCTTGAAGTCTCCCATGACAAAACCCGGAACAGCTTTGGAACGAAATGCCGGTTCAGCATTCTTGAATTGCTCGTCCACCCACTGAACATCTTCATCCGTAATCACCGAGTACTGTTCAGCATCATGTAACCAGTGACGAATGGTTCCGTACAACCAGTCCAGATAATCGCCTGCAAAGGAAACAATCTGCTTCGCTACAGGGTCATACTCCCCGGCATCAGGCACCTTCCAGCGGTGTAGTTCAGCCAAAGTATGGGCAAACATACAGGCGATCTCTTCCTGATCTTGCTGTGACAGTGAAGCCTGGAAAGTTGGATCATACAGGTGATTCCCGGGCAGGCGTGGCATTATCGCATAACTCCAGCCTAGCAGATGAGTATCTTCATGTAATAAATATGGATCAGGGACAGGAATGGACGTATGTTTCGCCAGTTGTTCTACAAAGAACTTTTCTTCCTGTAACTGTCCTGCATATAAAGGATTGCCTTTCAGAACATACTCTCCACGGGAAGAGCGAATGAGCAGGGTCTGACCCATAACCCCTTTATCCGTTCGTCGATAATCTTCAAGGGTTCCCAGGTCAAGCTCATTCAGCGCATCCTGCAATGAAACTGCGGCCACTTCGCCAAGTTGATTGGAACCAAAATATATACGGGTTGTCATATGGTCGGACCCTCCTGGATTTTAGTCCTCATTCTCTTCGTCAGACAGGTCATACGTTTCCTCATCGACCAATCCACGGATGAAAGCTTCAAAATTCGGCGCAAGATATGTAATCTCATAATCATTTTCCTGATCCACATGAACTACACAGGGTTCACCTTCAGGACCACAGAAGCGATAATCTAGCATAACGACATCATGACCAGCGGATGGACAATCACAGATCACAATCCCCAGATCGGGGTATCCCCAATCTTCGATCATGAACCGACTTCCCATCTCGCCAGCGAGTGCGTAGATTTTATCGTGTCCGATTCCCATAAGGCTTGAAATGGCGATGTGATCCTCAGCCCATGAAGTCGCTTCTTTGGTGGGAAATACAGTGAGCGCAGGTATACCGCCGTTCTGCGTATTCATCAGTTGAATATAGGATGCGGGCAGCTTGTAACCTAGTTCTTGCTCAATAGACACAATTTCTTCTTCGTCAAATGGGTCTGATACATGATTGTCCTGCGCATACTCGCTCTGTACCCAGAACGTTGCAGGATCATAAGACCCTGAAGCGGCTCTTAGATGGTTCTGTATACCGCTCTGCTCGAATGCGGCAAGCTCCTCTTCATGACGCTGGCGATCTCGACGCATCTTGTCCGCTTCGGGACGAATCTGACGAAGGAATTCCAAGGTAGATTCATCGTGCGGCATGAGTTCGTCCGCTCTCTCAAAAGCCAAAAGTGCTTGTTCATAGTTGGCGATATAACAGTAAGCGTAACCCAAGCGATATTGCCAGAGCGGGTCAGATGCCCCTTGTTGATGAACAGAAAGCAATTGCTCGACAGCTTCGCGATAACGCCCTGTATTATTATAAGCTCTGGCGAGCTGGCCGATGAGGTTATAGTCTCGTTCCGTTTCCGGTATAGCTTCAATACGTTCAATGATACGTCCAAATTCATCCTGCTCATGCCACGATTGGAGTTGTTCCAACAGTTCACTTTGCATTACATAGGCCTCATTTCAGTAAGGGATGAGAATCTCTTCCAACTATTTTACAAGGTTCAGAGACAAAAAAACACTCCTGCTTGTAGACAACCATGATGGCTTTCTACTAACAAGGAGTGTTTTAATGTGATATTTATGAATGATTGAAGAATACAATTAGCTGGGTTTACAGATCGTCAAATCCGTTATCGTCGCCGACTTTGCCGTAGTTACGGGATTTGGCTTCGAAGAAGTCTGTTTTCGTAGCATTCAGCGCTTCGTCGGAGAAAGGCTTGATCCAAGGCATGCAGTTCACATCCACGCCTTCATAAGCTTTTTCCATACCCATCAGACGCAGACGTTTGTTAGCGATGTACTTGATGTAGTCTTCCAACTCGTTCAGGTCAATTCCGCGTACGTTGCTAAGTGTGTAGTGCGCCCAGTTGGTTTCGAGCTCAACGGCACGGTTGATCGTTTTGTAAACATAGTCCATGTTCTCTGGTGTGTTCAGTTCAGGGAAGTCTACCAGCAGCTGTTTGTACACTTCAGCGAAGAAGTAGCAGTGTTGGTTCTCGTCGCGCTGAATATAAGAGATCATTTGGCTGGTTGCCATCATCTTCTGGTCACGGGCCAGGTTGTAGAAGAAGGCAAATGTACTGTAGAAGAAGATACCTTCAAGTACCAGATCGGCTACCATGGCTTGGAAGAACGTCTGTGGAGACGGATTATCCCGGAAGGTTTGGTAAATGTCGGCGATGAACCGGTTACGGTCAAGCAACACCGGATCATGTTTCCAGTATTCAAAGATTTCCTTTTGCTCCCGATCGGATACAATGGAGGACAGGACGTAAGAGTACGATTGATTGTGTACCACTTCCTGTTGTCCGATGATTGCCGAGATCGCTTCCAGCGAGGAATCCGTGAAATAACGTTTCACGTCACCTACGAACATCGTTTGCATGGAGTCCAATACAGCGAGCAGGGAGATGTTGACTTTGAATGTACGCTGTTCTTCCGGGTCCAATTGGGCAAATTGAGAGGCATCCTTGGACATTGGGATTTCATCCGCAATCCAGTGGTTGAGCAGCAGCACTTTATATAGTTTGTACATATGAGGCATACGAATATCGTTCCAGTTCAGAATGCCTGAGCATTCCCCTTCAATGATACGGGTAGACTGGTTAGGCGCTTCGGTATTGAAAATTTTCTGCAATTGCATAATCCGTTCACTCCTTGAATGAATTTACACTGTAATATTATTTCAACTTATATTAGTGGCTGTAATGTGGCATCTATATCAACATCTCATGATGTTGTGGTCGTGTTTTGGGCAAAAAAGTACCAGGGCAACGCCATTTTGCATTCAAAACAGGATGCCCTGGTAGTCATCGTAGATCTAGTGAGCTTTTAGCATCACGATACACATTAGCTTGCGCAAGAATCGCATTCTTCAATAGTCAATGCCCGACTGCGGACATAATAAGTTGATTTAATGCCGGCTCTCCAGGCGTGCAGGTGCAGTTCCAGGAACTCCGTTGCTTTGATATCTGGACGAACATACAAGTTGAAGCTTTGTCCCTGATCGACGTGGCGCTGACGGGCAGCAGCCATATTGATGGAAGCATGTTGATCCACCATGAACGCTGTTTTGTAGTACCAGATCGTTTTTTCGGACAGGTCAGGTGCCGGGTTGGCAATTTTGTATGTCGTTTTCTCTTCATAAGACAACAGTTCGTAAAGCGGATCAATGCTGGCTGTTGAACCGGCAATGATGGATGTTGAACCATTTGGTGCAATAGCGAACAACCAGGCGTTACGTACACCGTTTTGTTGTACTTGTGCTTGCAGTTCTTTCCATTGTTCCGTTGTAACGAATTGACCTACGCGTTCACCTGTCGTGTAATCCCGTTGGTCGAAGTATTTGCCCGTTTGCCAATCGGAACCTTGGAATTTCGGATAATGTCCTTTTTCCTTGGACAGCTCCATGCTGGCTTTCACGAGCAGATAGTTAATTTTTTCATACAGATTATCGTTATATGTGACTGCTTCTTCCGATTCCCAACGAATGCCTTCAAGGGCAAGCAGGTGATGAAGTCCGAATGTTCCCAGACCAACTGCACGGTATTGACTGTTGGTGTATTGGGCTTGCAGCACTTCAATGTTGTTGATGTCGATAACGTTGTCCAGCATACGAACCTGAATCGGTACCAGACGCTCCAATACATCATGAGGCACAGCACGTGCCAAGTGAATGGAGTTCAGGTTGCAGACTACGAAATCGCCCGGCACTTTGGAAATCACGATGCGGGTTTGTCCATCTTTGGTTACGAGCTCTTCCTTTTCAACGACAGTTGCAGATTGGTTCTGCATAATTTCGGTACAAAGGTTGGAAGAGTACACCATGCCGTGTGCACTGTTCGGGTTCGCACGGTTGACCGTATCCCGGTAGAACATGTAAGGCGTACCGGTTTCCAATTGGGATTTCATAACACGTTTCATGATGTCAATCGCCTGAACCGTGATCCGGGACAACAGCGGGTGGTTGACCGCTTCTTCATATTTCTCACGGAACGCGCCTTCACCTACTGACTCATCGTAGAAATCTTCAAGTCCAAGTGGACGACCGTTCTCGTCTTTCCAGCCCATCACTTTTTTCGTTTCATGCGGGCAGAACAGGCTCCATTCGCCGCGGCTCGCTACTCGCTCCATGAATAGGTCAGGCAGGCAGATGCCGTGGAATACATCATGCGCACGCATCCGCTCGTCACCATTGTTCAGCTTCAGGTCGAGGAAGGCCAGGATGTCTTTGTGGAAAACGTCCAGATAAACGGCGATCGCACCTTTACGTGTTCCGAGCTGGTCTACGCTGACCGCAGTATTATTCAGTTGGCGAATCCAAGGGATTACGCCAGAACTTGTGTTTTTGTGACCCCGGATGTCTGATCCGCGTGCTCTGACTTTACCGAGGTAAACGCCGATGCCGCCGCCCATTTTGCTGAGACGTGCTACATCTGTGTTCGAGTCAAAGATGCCCTCAAGGGAATCATCCACGGTATCAATGAAACAGCTGGAGAGTTGTCCAGCCACTTTTTTGCCCGCGTTGGACATTGTAGGTGTAGCTGCTGTCATGTACATGTTGCTCATTGCCCAGTATGCTTCCTTAACGAGATCCATACGTCTCTCAGCAGGCTCTTGATGCATCAGGTACATCGCGATAACCATGTAACGCTCTTGAGGCAATTCCATGACTTTCCCGTCAAAATCGTGAGCAAGGTAACGTTCTGCCAATGTAAGCAAGCCGATGTAGTCGAACAACAGGTCGTTTCGGTAGTCGATGCATTCAGCAAGTTCGTCGATCTGCTCTTTGGTGTAACATTCCAGCAGTTCTTCGCGATAGATACCTTTCTTCACAAGATCCACTAGAAGCGGGTGGAAAGCACCGTAAGGCTCTTCTGGATAAGATTTATATCTGCGGTTGGTTGCCGCTTTCTTGTAAAGGGAAGTAAGCAGGGAGCGTGCCGCTGCAAATTTCCAGTTAGGCTCTTCCTTCGTTACCAGTTCCAGCGCGCTCATCATAAAAGCGTTACTGATCTCGTCTCCAGTAACTTCGTCACGACGGAGCTTGCTGTTTACCCCGCGTACCAGACGTTCTTTGTCGAGCATGTCCAGTCCTTCCAGAATACGATCTGCATATACCGAGATGCGCATATCATCAAAGGCAAGCTGGCGGTTGTTCGGCTTGGTCACAACTTGTGGCATGAATATTCCTCGCTTTCGCATGTTTAAGAGATAAATTGGAGAAATTCTTTATATAAAGAATTGAGTGTCTTCTTACGGTGAGATAAAGATATTAGCTGCATATAATGGACTGAACGGCGGTGTTAGCGAGTCTTGCCTCATCTTGCACATAGGAGCAGCACGCAGAACATGGTCACATAAAAAGCATTCCCTCTGCCTATTGGCCGAAAATGCCCATGGATGCCCTGAGTTCTTTGCTGTCTTTAAAGATTCAAAAAAAGACAGAAAAGGGTGCTTATGTAATCTTTTGTCTATAGCAGACACGCCTTTAATTTAGAGGATACCGGTGCAGTCCAAATAGCCCCGTTACCTCCGAGTCAAGTCTGTTTCGAGAAAGCGATTTACACCTACAGGGACGTGCCTTTGGAGGTGAGTTCATCCTGTTTTTCGCGAGATTTCAGAAGATGACTAATAGAAGTGGGGTAATTCAATTTTACTACATTTTGTTGCTGTTCTCTTACTGTAACCCAACATATAGTGTTTGTAAACAGGGTCAACACAGTAAAACGTAATTCCGAGTATACCATTTAAGCCAGGATTCCGCAAAGGAAAAGGACTGGAAGATTTGAAGATTTATCAAAAAAAAATTTTGGTCAAATCAGATGACGTTATCACGTCAGTTTGAATTGTGGTTCCTTCAACTGGTAGAATAAAAACAGGCAAAAATCGACTAAAAATGAGTGGCACCGGTAACTTGCGGGCCCAAGGGAGGCGGAGCGAAATGGCAATAGCAGAGGTGACCGTAATTCCAATTGGCACCGGAACAACCAGCTTGAGCAGTTATGTGGCAGACATGCAGAAAGTATTGGAAAACCAGCGGGGCATTACATATCAGTTGACATCCATGAGTACCATTATCGAAGGCCCGCTCAATGAAGTATTTACCGCAATTGCGGCTCTGCATGAAGCTCCGTTTCTATCGGGAGCTCAGCGCGTCTCCACCTCCGTCAAGATTGACGATCGTCGAGACAAACCAGATGCCTCCAGTGTGCAGAAGCTTCAATCGGTTCAGGAGAAACTGGCATCTCGTCAGGCGCGCCCGAATTAGTGGCAGTCCACAGAGAATAAAAAAGATTTATAGATTACTGCAAGTTTCCATGGTATGGAGCTTGCAGTTTTTTGCATTTCTTTAAGTTTAAGAAGGGCGGATTCTTGTAAAATATTCGTGGGTTTTGCCGTGTCTCTTATCTTGAAACCACATATTTTATAGTAGACTGTCATTTTGTCGGCAGCTGTATAGAGGAATGGAGGAATTGCAATGCCTTACACTACAGGTCTCCTCTTTAACTCTCCGAATGGGAGTGAACGAGCCACCCAATTAATTGTCACCTGTTTGAATGACTCTCTCAATATTCCAGCCAATATCGAGCTTCAGGTTTTTCGCTGGGATACTTCCCAGACGACCCGAATACCCATTGGTCATGATCTGTTCCAACTGACTCCTCAGGCATCTAGAACGTTGTTATATGAGCTAAACACTGCAGATTATTTTGAGGTTCAGAGTGATTATTTCAGTGCAACAAGCACAGTTATTCAGGTTTTTAGTTTGGATTCCACCGGGAATATCCTACAGCGTGTTCTGCAATCCGAGATGGTGTGGGTAGACCGATTTACAAATATTCCATAACCCTAAAATGACGGAGGTGAAAGAAATGCCGATTGTAAATATTACAGGAGCATTGGGGGGAAACCAGTTTGAGCCGTCCATTGCAGTAAATGAATTGTTACCCAATATAATGTGTGTTGTGGCAGTCGATACAAGCACTGGGCCAACATTGACTGGATTATATCGCTCCATTGACGGGGGGCAGACCTGGTCAACGACTATCTTACCTCAACCTGCGGGTTACGCCGGAGCTGAAGCCCCCACGATTGATTACACATTCCCAAGTACGTTTATTGTGACGGTTCATGTTTTTAATGGCGATAATGACGGGACCATTATTAGCTATACTTCAATGGATGACGGTCTCACATGGGCTCCCCCGGTGTTTGTAAACAAGGGATATGGTCTCATTGTTCACAATGATGAACCTTATATAGCGTGTGATCGAACACCTGGTAGCCCGTATCGGGGTAATGCTTATGTTGGATACACGCCGCTGGCTACAGCGGCATCATCAATCTTTTTGCAAAGATCTCTGGATCAGGGTGCGACCTGGCAATCGCCAAGCCGGATTTCTAGTCCGAGAGGCTTTCATGATCGGGCGGCAATCGCAATTGGATTTACGGGTGAAGTCTATGCTGGGTATATAACCAAGGGTCCGACGAGCCCATATGCCTTGTTAAGGATATCTTACGATGGTGGTGCAACATTTCAGCCTCCAGTAAGTAATCAGTCGACCCTAATTTCTTCGGTGGTACCTGCACCTTCTCCCTTGCCTGTACCCAATTATGCATTCCGTGTTCAGACGAATCTGAGTCTGGGTGCAGATATTTCCAACAGTATCTATAGTGGGACAGTCTATGCAGTCTGGAATGACGCCCGAAATGGATATACGGATGTACTCATGTGTCAATCGCCAGATGGTTTGCTTTGGAGCGACCCCGTAAGTATAACGGGAGCGCCTGCAGGATCACAGAATTTCTTTCCTTCGATTTCCGTATCACCATTTACGGGAGTCATCCGTGTCATCTATTATTCCAACCAGATAAATGGATTTTTGTTAGATGTATATGTGGCTGAATCCTCTAATGGGGGAGCTTCATTTACGAACCGGAGGCTCACAACGACATCCTTCAATCCGAATGGGAATTCACCCGTACCAACGGTGCTCATTGGTGACTACATCACAGCCTATACACAGTCACCTGATAACTTGGCCGCCGTTTGGATGGCGACAACACAGCCAACAGGGAAACTGGATGTGTATTTTGGTTCATAGGTACACCTCAACTGTAACCTGGCCCATTTTTAACCAGAGCCCGGTCTCGCGAGTTATTTTTGCATATAGTGAACTGTACCTCAAATAAAAGGAGGGTTTTGCATGAGTGGAGTTGTAGGTGGATACGGCGGCGCATGGACATCGACTGGTGCCATTTTGGTTCTCTTCATTTTGTTGGTTATCATTTCCAAAGCATTCCTCATCTAATAGACCCTTAACACCTAAACCATTGGTAAAGGAGGAATCTCCATGAGCGAAGTACTTGGAGGCACAGGATACGGCGGCTGGACATCAACTGGTGCCATCTTGGTTCTGTTCATTCTTCTCGTTATCATCACTAAATCTTTCTGGGTATAATATGTTTGAACTCCACCGGTTAACCGGTGGGGTTTTTTTTGGTTTGGGGACAAGCCTACAGGGATAGTGAAAACGCCTATTTTGTCAAAGTAGGGCCATAGCCCGGTCCAGAGGTAGGCATAATACATAACTTAGGGGTGTAGGCAAATGTTAAGGAGGAATGAACAATGAGCGAAGTTAAACCGAATTCACCGAACGGACAGGGACACGTATACGGATACGTGGGAGGTTATGAGCACATGCATGGATACACAGGTCATGAAATGCATGGGTACGGATATGGTTATGGAACAGTGCCAACGGGCTATGGCTACGGCTACGCTCATCATCCCAATCATGCGCCAGTGCTGCACGGTTACCACCATGGTTGTGGAACTTCCTATGGACATGGCGGAGGAAGCTGGGGATCTATGGGTACGATTCTCGTACTGTTCATCCTGCTGGTTATTATCTCCAAAACGATGTTTATCTAAATCGTGCAACAGCAACTGTAACAGGGAGTTGATCCATACAACTCCGATGAAAGGCGCCGAGATTGTATCGGCGCCTTTTAGTTGTTTCAACATTTTTTATTAAAAATGGACATGGAAAAACACCCGGAACCCAATTCCGGGTGCTTTGTGTATGTTTTCAATCTTCTCAAGAATAAGTGACATCCAAAACAACAAAAGCCCTACCTCTCTTTTGTCCTTGCGGCTCCGATGACCGCGCCAGTGTGAATGGGAACATCTTGTGAAACTCTGTACTACCGGGTTATTGTGATTCAGGTTCTTCAATCTTCATAGGTTAATGTGCATATTCGCTGCGGTCGCAGCATGAAGAAAATATTCCGGGGTTTAAAGAAGACAGAAAATCATATGAGGTTGTTTAAATACCAACTCTTAGAGTATACCACAGGCTGTAATTTTTTGCAATAAAAAGGAAGGTCGAAGCTTTTTTTGAAAACAATTGCGAAAACATTTCAGATTTTTTTCTTCAATAAGGTAATCCTCTTCAAATGATTCTGCGTAGGTTATAATAAGAGGGATGACACGGAAAGGGGCCCTCGCATGACTGAACCAATAGAGGACAGCAGGTTAATGCGGCAGATTGCAGAGCGAGATGCTTCCGCACTGGAGCTTTTATATGACCGCTATGAGCGGGCGGTGTATTCTTTTGCTTATCGGATCGTTGGTGATCCAATGACAGCAGAAGAGACTGTCCAGGAATTATTCCTGCGGGTCTGGAACAATGCTGAACGATATGAGGCCTCACAGGGGAAGCTGACCACGTGGATGTTCGCCATTACGCGCAACATTGCAGTGGACATGCTGAGGCGAAAATCCAAAAGCGCAGCTACGACCTCAGTGGAAAATGAAACACTGGCGGCTTATGCCGATGAACATACAAATACAGAAGAAGAAATAGAACGCAAATGGGAAGGGGTCCGGATTAAAGAGGCCTTGTCCCAGTTGAATGGTGACCAGCAACAGGTCATTGAATCGATCTATTATGCAGGTTTAACGCAACAGGAGGTATCCAGCAGATTCGGGATTCCGCTGGGTACGGTAAAGAGCCGTGTCAGGCTTGCGATGCGGCAGCTTCAGAAGCTGCTCGCCGATGCTGAAATGCATCCGGACGCGGGAAGGGAGGGCATACATCCATGATAGAACGACATGAGGAATGGTCTGATCTGGCACCGGTGTATGTGCTGGGAGGACTCGAAGCGGAGGAAGTGGCAGCATTTGAAGCGCATTTGGCCAATTGCGAGTCTTGTCGCCAGGAGGTGAGGGAATTGCAGGAAGTAACAGGCTTCCTGCCACTCGCGGCGGAACCCGTTGCACCGCCGCCTGGCATGCGAGCACGTGTGCTGGGCAACGTGCTCGGACACGCGCAGGAGAGCGCCGAAGCGAAGCCGGCGGCTGCTCCTGCGCAGCCTGAAGCACCTGTGGTGCTTCAGGGGGAACTTGCGCCGCAGCATGAAGCGGCGCAGCCCGGGCAAGGCTTGCCGCCGGAGACGGCGGTGCCTGCAGCCCGGGCAGAAGAGGCTGCACAGGCACCGCCGTGGCAGCCTCAAGGGCGCGCGCGGGCGCGCGGCAGCCGCGCCTGGCGCATAGCGAGCGCAGCCCTCGCGGCAGCAGCGCTCGTGCTTGGCATCTACGCCGGGCAGCTGCAAGGCCAGGTCAATTCGCTGAAGCAGCAAGCTGAGGGCTCATCGGCGGTGCAAGAGCAGCTTGCTCAGGCGCAGGCACAGAATGCTCAGCTGCAAGAGCAGCTTGCTTCATCTCTGCAGCCTGCGCAGGGAATGCAGACAGGCGAAGCCGTCAAGCTCAGTCCTGCGACACAGGACATTGTGGCCCAAGGTCTGGCTACCATCGTCATTGACAGCAAGGGTACTCACCTGGTCGTACAGGCGGAGAACTTGCCTACTCTGGAAGGGAATGAGGCGTTCCAGGTTTGGCTGATCAAGGGCGATACACCTCAGAATGCGGGGACCTTCCTAAGTCATAATGGAACGGGAGCGGTATACTATACGTTAGACTCTGCCAACGACTACGACACGGTCGCAATCACACTTGAACCGGATGCGATGGGTGATGAGCCGCGTGGCACAATGATTCTGGCTGCCAAGATTAAAGGATAAGAAATGTCTTGCCATATCAGGCTGTTTCCTACGGGGAGCAGTCTTTTTTGTATGGTTGTACGCGTACATATAAGTTAAATGAGCGATTCTAGTTCATTCCAGGATGGAGGTTTCCCATCCGTGAAATGAATTAATTTTTTCAGTCCGAGTAACCGATAACAAATAGGAGGCTGTACCCTTAATCTCCCTCTGTCATCATCAATGGGGAGAACTGGTTTGCAGCTAGAGAGTGAGGGGTTAGGGTGGAAGTATACCGTTCATTTATCTTTCGTCTGATGCGAAATTATCTTATCGGTTCATTGGGAGCTGTTTTTGTGGTAGGTACAGTCGTTATGGTGTCTACCTTACAAATACCAAATATTCAATTTGTACGACTCATTATCATTGTGTTGATATCACTGTTGTTCATGCTTGTTGCTGAACTGATGACCCTATGGGCTCAACTTGGCCCCATTCGGCAATTCTTTGCCGCCGAGCATCATGAGAAGGCTGAATTGACAAAGATGTATGAAAGTATTCACCGATTTCCGGGACAAACGATTTATCGTATTTTGGGTCCGCATATGCTTGGGTTTTCCCTGCCTGCTGCCGGATTGACGATATGGATGATTTCTACAGGATGGCTGGAATTTCCCTATGGATATGTTGCAGTTGCAGCTGCGTGTGCCCTATTGATTGCTGTGATGCATGCCCTGATTGAATATTTTTTGACGGTTCGGACCGTGAGACCGCTGCTGCTCGAGGTTCGCCGCAGAGGTAAAGAACAGCATGGCATGGAGCCATCGCTCGGCGGGCGTGTCCTGGTGTCCATTCAGCGTAAATTTCAGTTGAGTACAGCGCTGATCGGTTTATTTCCATTATTTCTATTCTTCCTGGCTACATCGATCCGTCTTCAGTATATGGATAGCGAGTTTGCGAAAGAGTATATTTTGTGGGCAGTTCTTATCGTTGTACTAGGCGGGGGGTTCGCCCTTGTGGGCAGCTGGTTGCTGATTCGGGATGTTCGCGGACCGGTTGCGGAGCTGACGGAGGAGATGAACCGAATTCAGGAGGGAGACTTAGGTAGAAGAACTCCTGATCTGTACGCGGATGAGTTTTCTGCGCTCATCTCTGGGTTCAACATGATGATAAACCGGCTTGAGATGAGACAGGAACGCAATCGACAGTTGCTGCAAAGTTATTTTTCCACCCTGGCGGCTGCTTTGGACGCTCGGGACAAATATACGGCCGGCCATTCCATGCGGGTAGCAGAATATTCCATTATGATTGGCAAACTGAGTGGCATGAATGAAGAACAAGCCGATCTGTTATACAAATCAGCGCTGCTTCATGATATTGGGAAAATCGGTATACCCGACGAAGTGTTATTGAAAGATGGAAAACTCACCGATGAGGAATTCGCGATCATTCGCACACATCCTGTTCTTGGAGAGAGTATTTTGTTACAGATTGAACCGATTGATGCCATGGCAGATTTCCTGCCGGGTGTAAGATCTCATCACGAAAGATATGATGGCAAAGGATATCCTGATGGTATAGCAGGCGAAGAGATCCCCCTGTTTGGCCGTATCATTGCCGTTGCTGATGCCTTTGATGCTATGACGTCTGATCGTCCATACCGGAACGGGATGAGCCATGAGAAAGCGCTATCTATTTTGGAAGAAGGAAAAGGGACCCAATGGGATCCCTATTTTGCAAGCTTGTTTATTGATGAGTGGAGACGGCAACAGCATCTCCAGAAATCGTCGGAGCGAGGGGTCAGCTGATCCCCTCTGTCCACTTTGATTCTTTTCTACGCCGACGATGCAGCGAGAGCCCGGTGATAATTGTGAAAATACATTCACCAAGCACGACCGCACCCAGGGCGTCATAGATGACATGTTGTTTGATCATTAATGTGGACAATATAATCAGTGCAGCACCAGCAGCGACTAACACCTTAACATGTTTGCGAATGCTCTGAACGGAGAGAACCGCACGCATAACCAGATAAGAGTGAAGGGCATGAATACTTGGAAAACAGTTATATGGACGGTCCTGACCGTAGAGCCATCCAAGTAGTGATGCACCGAGACCAGTACCTGTTAACTCGGGACGCGGCACCATGGTCTGGAAATTAAAATAAATCAGGTAACAGATCCAGACACAGATGTTCATGGATAACAGGACGCGATAATAAGTGAGCCGATCCTTGGCACATAAATAAGCCAAGACGCCGAAGACAAACGGATACCAACCCAGATAGGGTATGGACATGGAAGGTACATAAGGGATAATCCGGTCCAACGGGGAATTTAGCACAAAGAAACCTCGTTCCGGACTATTCAAAATATCATAGAACATTCCCATGACAGCCAGGGAAAGCATCAAGCTTAACGACAGCCAGTAGGATTTGCTTTTTAACACGCGCACAACACCGTTTCTCCTTTCATCCAGGTTCGCAAGGAACTGGATCACAGCAAATAAAATCGAACAACAATATATTCTACTACTTTCGCTGCACAAATTGAATCCTGATTTGTGTATTTTTGTGCATTTTTTTGACGATGAAGGAATGTCGAAGGTTGAATGGGCATGATATGATAGAGATGTATACGGACTAAAGGCTTTCTGTCAATGAATACACGACAACAGGAGTGAGTGAATGCAATTTTCAAAAATGTTCGTATTAAATATGGGGATGCTCATTACCGTTGCATACCTTGCTAGTGTGTTCTATAAATACATCGTAATACGCGCTTCATCACGAGTAAAACAGATCAGTTCGTTGTTTGTACTTATTTTTGCAGGCTGGATCAGTACGGTATTTGGATTCCAGCTTAATGATGAAGTGGTTTTCGATCTTCGTTTCGTTCCTTTAATTGTTGCCGTTTTGACTTATAGACAACCCTATAGCGTTATTATTGTGGGAGTTGGGATTGGGCTGACCCGGTTAACTTTCGGTATCAATGATGCTACGGTGGCTGCACTGATCAATATGTCGATCTTGGGTGTGCTTTGTGCAGGGTTGAACATATGGATGAGACGCAGTGACTATAGGTTAATTATTAAAGGTGTCATCGTCATATTGATTGTAAATGTGGTCAATAGTGTGAACATTGCTATTGTCGGCGTTATCCCGGCTACATATTTTTTCTCTCATATTATGCCGTATACCCTTCCTGTAGGTATTTTGCTTAGTCTTATTTTTGCTTTTATTTTACGAGACTTCCAGAATGAACAAAATCGGATTTTGCTCATCCAGAGTACCAATCGTTTATTGTCTGTGCAAAAAGAAGAATTGCAGAAGGCTCAGATTGTGCTGGAGGATCGTGCCAAGCAATTGATGATTGCTTCACAGTACAAATCGGAATTTCTGGCGAATATGTCGCATGAACTGCGAACACCGCTGAACAGTGTCATTAACTTTGCCCAGATGATCAGCGAGAACGGAGATACGATGGAACAGGAGGATATCGTACATTTTGCGACAATGATTGAGCATTCGGGTCAGGAGTTGCTAACGTTAATCAATGACATTCTCGATCTGTCCAAAGTGGAAGCGGGCAGACTGGATATCGTCCTGGAGGATATCAGTGTTGCACAACTCACGGAAGATGCCATGAACCACTTTCAATTGGTTGCCGAGAAAAAGGGAGTAGAGTTGCAGTTGGACAAGAAGCCAGGGCTGCCAGAGACCTTCTGGTCTGATCCCCAACGAGTCCAGCAGATTTTGCGTAATCTCATGTCCAATGCCATCAAGTTTACGTATCAAGGGAAGGTTACGCTGACTGTGAGCACCAAGCAAATCAAGAAGTCAGGCGTTCTGAGTCAATGGATTGTTTTCTCGGTGCAAGATACAGGGATTGGCATTGCTGAAGATAAACATCAGTCCATTTTCGAAGCGTTTCAACAGGCTGACGGGTCCATCACCCGGAAATTTGGGGGAACAGGACTTGGCCTGTCCATTAGTAGGGATTTGGCTAGATTACTTGACGGATCAATCGAACTTGAAAGCGCTGAGGGCAAGGGCAGTACCTTCTATCTCTATCTCCCGTTGAACCGTGAAAAAATGAGTTGACAACCCTCACGCTGTGAGTAGAATTTGGGGTGACAACTAGCATCGACCGGCACTTGAAACCCGGTCTAAGGAGTGTATCCCCATACAGAAGACGGTCAACGTTAACCCTCCTCCGTTAGCAGGCAAACCACGGCGCAAGGGTTCGACACAACGCACGAATTTATCCATTGCAACATGGGAGGGTGTACCGGCGATTATTTTGCAGACGTTGCTGGGAGGCCCATTTTTAACCGGATTTCTGCTGTACCTTGGGGCCGGGTCAAGACATATTGGCTTTGTGCTCGCCATTACAACGTTTGTCAATATTGCCCAGATTGGGGCGGCTTACTGGATGCAGCGCATCCGAAGCCGCAAACGCATGCTTGTATTGTTTGTGGGGATGCATCGCATCCTGTGGAGTTCGACGGGACTGATACCGTTCCTGTTTCCCAAGGAGTGGTGGGTAGGCATTTATATTGGTGTGTATACGGTTGCATTCATAGCCAATACGATTGGTGGTATGATCTGGACCTCATTGATTGGAGATATCGTTCCTGCCAAGGTGAGAGGGCGTTATTTCGGGATTCGAAATACGATTCTGAATGCACTTGGAAGCGTATGCTTATTTGCGGGAGGCATCGTTTTGGACCGTTTTCCTGGGGAGATGGGTTTCTTAATCCTGTTCATACCTGTGTGGATCTGCGCCATAGCTAATACGATTATTTATTGCTTTTATCCCGATGTACCGTTTGAACGTTCAACTGAAAAGGTTTTTTGGGGAATGTTCAAGAAGCCGTTTCAGGATCCTTCCTTTCTGAAAGCTGCGCTGTTCCTCGCGGCCTGGTTACTGATCCAGACGTTGATCGTTCCGCTATTTTCCTACGTGATGCTTGACCTGCTTAACATTAATTATCAGACGGTATCCATCATTACTGTGGTGCAGACGCTCGTCATGATGGCCGGATTCTATGTCTGGGGCAATTTGAACGCGAGATTCAGCAACAAAACCTTATTATTCTGGACATTGCCGATTATCGCCCTCTCCTGTCTGTCATGGGGATTGATGTCGTTTATGCCTGTTTTGATAGCGCTTTTTTTATCTCATATTTTTCTCGGCATTGGTGTGGGTGGCTTCAACCAGCTTGCCTTTAACTTCACAATCGGGGATACACCGAAAAGCGAAAGACCGATGTTTGTCGCTGTGTATTCGGCACTGACCGGAGTGACCTCGTTTCTTGGACCACTGATTGGTGGCTGGTTATATGAGAGAATGGAATCCTGGCCGGATGCGATGAATTGGGTTTCCGCCTATGGCTTCCAAGTGGGTGTTGGTGCAGCGATGCTGGTGCTTACGTTTACGCTTGGACGTCGTGTGCTTCTGAAATAGAGGGATGTGGAGGGATGTACTTGGAAAATCACGAACGGCAAGCTATTGTGATTGGGGCCACCGGGCTTGTGGGTGGACTACTGGTACGCAGCTTGCTTCAGAATCCGGCTTACTGCCGGATTCGAGTATTGGTCAGACGCCGGCTTGAATTGGAGCATCCAAAGCTGGAGCAGCATATCGTGGATTGGGAACAGCTTGAGGATCAAAAAGATCTGTTTCGCGATGTTGATGATTTATATTGCTGCTTGGGTACAACGATTAAAAAAGCTGGCAGTCAGGAAAACTTCCGCCAAGTGGATCTTCATTATCCCGTAAAAGCTGCCAAACTGGCCAAGGATCATGGTGTATCCCAGATGCTCGTCATTTCTTCCATGGGAGCGGACGCCCGGTCACGTGTATTCTATAGCCGGACCAAAGGGGAGATGGAAGAGGCGTTATCGGCTATCGGTTTCCGTTCACTGCATATATTCCGTCCGTCGTTAATCCTTGGAGATCGCAAAGAAAAACGGTTGGGTGAGCAATTGGCAGCTCATGCCATGACGTTTCTGGATCGCTGGATGAAAGGCAGAGTGGATAAATACCGGGCAATCCAGGCTTCAACCATAGCTCGAGCCATGATAAATATTGCACTTGTTCAAACCAATGGAAATCATGTGTATTCCAATGACGTTATTCATGTATTGGGATTGGATGAGTCCTAAGATATTCATGGTTTGCCCCTATCGGAATGAGAGGTAAGGATAGCCGTTTCTTGCCTGGGCCGGATCGTGGTATAATAAGCTTCAAAAATGAGTTCGAGGCTTGTCTCCTCGCGGCGGCAGGACAGCGAACATGAAGGAGAACTCATCCATGAAAAAACCAATCTCTACCGATCAGGCGCCAGGTGCCATTGGTCCATACAGCCAAGCCGTTGAAGCAGGTGATTTCATCTATACTTCAGGTCAGCTTGGCCTGAATCCGCAAACAGGAGAGTTCGGATCCGATGTACAGGAGCAGACTCGTTTGTCCCTGAGCAATGTAAAGGCCATTCTTGAAGCAGCAGGCACGAGTATGGACAAAATCGTGAAAACGACTGTTTTCCTGAAAGACATGAATGATTTTGTTCCGGTAAACGAAGTGTACAGCACGTTTTTCGAACAGCCTTATCCGGCACGCAGCGCGGTTGAAGTCGCTCGTCTGCCGAAGGATGCACTTGTGGAGATCGAGGTTATTGCCCTCAAATAGGGAAGACTGATACTTGCCAAGCAAGGAAAGTTACATAAAAAGCCGATTTCTGGTCAGATGACCGAAATCGGCTTTTTGAATTTATATGAACAGTGCCGGGTTAATCCCGATCCTGATTACGGGCGAAGAACAGCCATACCGCATAAATGGCTAGCACGATTGCAATGATAATTGCCGTATAATATACGGAGGTAACGTCTTTTTGTTTAAGTGCGATGGCAATGTATGCCCATGTAAAGACAAGTGGGTATACACTATCCCGGTAAGGGAAGCTCACCAGTACAGCAAGCACCAGGCCTACAATTAACATGATGATTGTCCAGGTAGGTTCACTGAGTCCGAAGCCATCCCAGCCGATTTTATATAATAATACAGCCGCATTGATAATGGTTGCCACGCTAACCCATCCAAGATATATGCTGAACGGCAGCTTCACAAGCCAGATTTCGGCAGTTGTAGGAAGGGTGATTGCACGCGTTTTTACATACAACATGATAAGGGTGAGCAGAAGCAGGACGATGATGACTAATGCGAGGCCGATTTTGAGATTTTGAAAAGCAAAGATCCACGCTACATTAAAGGCACAGCTTGCCAGAAACCAATAACCGAGGCGGGTAATGGAATCCCTTTTCCACGAAGAGGGAACGAATTGATAGATGACAAAGCCAGCAAGCAGCAGATAGATGAGACCCCATATGGAGAAAGCATAGCCTGAAGGGGTGAGCAATACAGGGTACATATCCGATACTTCCTTGTTGGTTCTGCCTCCGATCGGCAGCGCGTTGGAAAGGTAGTTTACGACGATAACAGCGATGAATCCAATCGCATTTAACCACTTGTACGGATTGTTACGTGACATTGTGTTTCCTCCTTGGTTTTACAAAAATGAATGAACCACGGGTCAGTCTACAATGAATATACCCAGTTCTTTCGCATTCTAATAAGAAGCCGCAAAAAATTCACAGGATCGTTGTCTTTTATCCTGCGGTTTTTGCCGCTCTCTTATTCGCTGTGCTACGTCTCAATGTACGCTGGTTGAAGCAGAAATATGTTCACTTTGAAGGAGGAAGAAGGTTGTTTACGAGAGAAACAATGGAGAAGCAACAAACGTGGTTTTATGTCGTTGCCCTGTTCGTAGGAGCAGCGATTGGGCTGGGCACCCCTGAATGGGGGTCAGCGCTGCATTATACGGTTTCACCTGTGCTTGCGATTTTGTTATATAGCATGTTTGCACAGATTCCTTTTTTACAACTCAAAGAATCCTTGTCTAACCTGCGATTTATTGGAGCTTTGTTGGTGGCTAATTTTATCGTTGTACCTGTGGTTGTGTGGGTGTTAACCTTGGCGTTTCCGCAACCTCCGGCCGTGCTCATCGGCGTTTATCTGGTACTGCTAACCCCCTGCATTGATTACGTCATTGTTTTTACACAGTTGGGTCGGGGCAATGAGAAACTGATGCTCGCTGCAACGCCAATCCTGTTTGTTATACAAATGGTCTTATTACCGGTATATTTATGGCTGTTCATCGGGAAGGAAGCGGCACAGATCATGCAGGTGGGGCCTTTCGTGGAGGCTTTTCTGTTCCTGATCGTTATTCCGTTGTTGTTGGCTATTCTTACGCAAGTGGTGACCAAAGGTAAAGCCGGAGGTGAACGGGTGATGGATGCAACCGCATGGCTGCCTGTACCCCTGATGGCTTTGGCCTTGATAGTGGTTGTCGCGTCGCAAATCGGGAAGGTCTACAATGACTTTGCTGTAATTGTGGATGTACTGCCCATCTATATTATTTTTCTAGTTGTTATGCCCTTCATATCCCGAATCGTAGTGGCTCTATTTCGATTGGATACAGGAGCAGGCAGGGCCGTTATTTTCAGTGCAGGCACCCGAAATTCGCTTGTTGTTCTGCCATTGGCACTTGCATTGCCGCAAGAGTGGGCCACAATTGCTGCCGCAGTGATTGTAACCCAGACGATTGTCGAGCTGGCGGGAGAGTTAATCTATATTCGTATTGTTCCTTCTGTCATACTGCGGGATCGCTGATTCCTTTAGAAAAGAAGATCAGGGTGTATCCATTAAGATGCATCCATATATGTAAAAAGAAAAGGGGACATTCCCAGAGTATGAACATGACGGGATGCCCCTTTTATCGTTTAACGAAATGAGCATGTTCTAGTAGACGAATATTCCGCAGCTCCAGCAGCTCATTTAAGTATTTCCGTCAGATAATGTTTTACGGTATTCCCCCGGTGTGATGCCCTCCATTTTTTTGAACACTTTACTGAAATACTTCTCGTCTTGATAGCCGACCATCTCCGAGATTTTTGCTATTCGTAGTGAAGGGTTCTGTAACAGCAGCTTGGCGTTATTGATTCGCAGTTTGCCCAAATACTCCGACCAGTTCAATCCGAACTGCTGTTTGAATTTGCGGGATATATATTCGCGACTCAGGTAGAACCGTGCAGCAATCTGCTGTAAAGACAGGTCTTCTTGATAATGGGCATCCATATAACGTGCGATCTCACTCATCGGGTCCGGTGTGGCATGATGATGTGCAGTGAGGGCCTTTCCGGCTGCGAGCAGCCGCTGCTCCAGCAGGGAGCGGAGCAAGGGCAGCGATAACAGTCCGTCACGGTCCAAAGGCAACTCGGCGAATGGAATGGCTTGTTCCTCTATCGCTTCATCTTCCTCCTTCGGTGGGGCGCCTGCGGCATCGTCGAGCCAACGGCCAATCATCCATTCCATTTCATCCACCCATTGCTGTATCTGCTCCGCTGTTATGACATCGAGCCGGGTGATGGGATCCATCCATTCTGCAACCGCATTGGACACGCTGGAAGCGCGCCCACTCATAGATGCCAGTCGTAGGGATTCCTCGAAGGTAGATAACCGCAGTCCCTTGTTTCCGTTGGAGGACTCCATTGCATCGTGAATACACTGCTTCGTTTGCAAGGCATTGCGTCGCCACAACCGCAAACTAGCTTCCTGATAAGCTCCTGAGGTTCCGGTAGGATAAAACTCACAGCTGGAGATACCAAAATGAAGACGGCGTTGGATGGTCTGCTCCAGACCATCGTTCACTTTTTCAAGAATGGTTTGAAGTGATGAGCACTTACCCCAGTACAGGAGAACGACTTCATCCGGTTGATCAAGCTGGCGGAATACGACACCTTCGGCAGGTGGGGATAACATCTCCGCACAAATATTTAGCACAGAGAATACGAGCAAATCAGGCTGGCTGCGATACTTTGCCAAGCATTGAGCATCGAGATGGGAAAGGCTGGTGACTGCCACACTGCAACTGTCGATCTGCTTGGGCAGATTTAATTCATCCCGCAGCCGCTGGAATTGGGTATTGTTGCTTCCGCGTCCCACGACAAGCTCTGTGAGCAGTCTGTCATGATAATGCGGACGCATCTGATTGACCACCATGGATTGTCTTGTGGACTGCACACGAACAGCATCGTCTTCTTTCCAGGCTTCGACTGCTCTAAATAAGGAAGAATTCAGTTCGTCTGCTTCGACTGGTTTGAGCAGGTAGTCCGTACCTCCATATCGAATCGCATGTCTGACCAGTTCAAAATCATCATACCCGCTGATGACCAGTACCTTGCTGTGCGGGGCATGAACAGATATCCATTCAAGCAGAGCCATACCATCCTTGCCAGGCATTCGCATATCGCTGAGTACAATTTGCGGTTGATGAGCCGTAATAGCAGCGACCGCTTCGTGACCATCTGCCGCTTCATACAAGGTATCAATTCCTGCGGCTTCCCATTGACCAAGCAGCTTAATCGCATCGCGGACGTGTTTTTCATCATCGACAATCAAGGCTTTCATGTTGTTCACTCTCCCGCGTATATTTTGACTATGATCTGCACGCCATTCGGTTCAAGATTGCCAATCGTAAGCGTTGCATTGTATCCCGGAGGGGAGTTCAGTTGGAGTCGGCGCATCACATTACGCAGTCCAATCGACTCGGTTTCGTCCGGTTCCTGTGAGGACTCGGAAGATATAGATGCCGGATGCAACCAACGCTGTATTTCGGACAACTTGTCTTCCGGAATGCACGGTCCGTTATTTTCCAGCCGAATCTGAATCCAATCGTCAGACGTTCGCTGACTGGATATTCGTATCCTGCCTTTGCCAGGCTGAACATCCGCTCCATGCTTGAAGTAATTCTCAATCAAAGGCTGCAAGGTCATCCTCGGCATTTCGGCGCGCAGGGTATCTTCGGCAAAATCCAGTTCAACCTCCAGGCGGTCACCGAACCGCTCTTTTTGTAGTTCCAGATAGAGCCGTGCATGCTCGGCTTCTTCGTTCAAAGTGACCCTTGTCTGGTCACGCATGCTATAGCGCAGCATTTTGGATAGGGAAGAGAGCAGCACATACACCCGTTGTCCTTGCTGTTGAAGCGCCAGTGTGCCGATGGATTGCAACGTATTATACAGAAAATGGGGATGAATCTGGGCTTGCAGCGCTTTGAGCTGATTCGTTTTATTCGCTATTTCAAGACGATATTCCCGCAAAATCAAGTTGTTCACCGTATCCATCATATCCCGGAAATGACGGGCTAGTACACCGATCTCGTCCCGACTCGTTAAACGGATATCCACATGCAGGCGTCCTGCCTGTATCTGGTTCATATAACGCATCAATTGCTTGAGCGGTCCGGTGATTCGGATCGAGATGAACAGGGTTGCCACAATGACTAATAACAGCGCAGCAATAGCGATCATGGCATTATTCCAAGTTAAAGTGGTGGCACTCGCGTACAACGTTTCATTTGGAATCTGTTTAACAATGGTCCAGTCTGCAAATTGGCTTCCTAATTGCTGATACACATACATCGAATGATCCTGTTCGAAATGTCCTGAAGCAGTTTGTGCTGTCCCTTCACCGGAACGTGCTGAGTTCAGCTCGGTCGCTGCCTCCTGCCGTAATGCATCCGTTCCGCTGACTTCCGACTTTCCTTCGAAAATGATCTGGTTCTGATTGTCGATGACATAGATCTGTTCCTTTGCCGGATCATACAGCCTGCTACAAATTTCCGCAATGGTATCCATGTTCAAATCGATAGCGAGCACGCCCAATCGTTCTGTCGATGGCACATCCTTGATCACACGGTGAAGGGTAATCACCGTTCTTGGTGGATCATCCGCTGACGCTGCTTTGAAGCCATAGGAATGACTAAGGTGCGCGGATTCGACCCAGATATCCGGACTATTAGCGTCTGATTTTCCATGAAGTGAGTCAGAGTATGCCTGTTTGCGCTCTTCCCGCTTTGGAAAAGGATTCGCAATTAATGTCGATTGATTGGCAGCAAAGGAGTGCAAATACAGCTGGAATACATCGGGTACAGCCGAACGTATTGTCTGCAAGGTGGTGTATACCTCCGCAACTGCACGATAGTCGCCAGGGATTTTCGCCAGATTTCGCAGGAAATTCGGATCATTGTACACAGCAAGCGAAGCCCTTGCCACGTTATCCACGTAATTGTTGAGATTGGTGGACGCCTGAAAGATCAGACGCTTGTTCTCCGCCACGGCCTGCTCGCGCAGGGCGGTCTTGGTCTGGATAAACGTCATGCTGATGGATGCCAGCAGCGGAATCGTTGTGGCAATGAGCATAAAAGCGATTAACTTGGTGCGAATGCTGTAGTATTTTGACATCGTGACACCCCTTCTGGTTGCAGGTTAAGAAAGGACAATATTTTACACCCAACTGTTCACCAGGGTCGGTGTTTCCCTGTGCGAGAATGGGGTTTAATAGAACAAGAGACCAATTTCATCCATCTATAGAAGGGGAGAACGATATGAAGCATCGCAAATCTTCACAGCTGTTACAGCAGCTTGTGTTCGTGGGTCCCTCCATCGTCTTTTTTATTCTCATTATCGTGGTCCCTTTCCTGCTTGGCATGGTATATTCCTTTACCGACTGGAACGGGGTGTCGGCGAACATTCATTGGGTAGGATTCGACAATTTCAAGCAAATTTTTGCGAATGATCCCAAGTTTTTATCTGCGTTTTGGTTTACGGTGCGCTTCACCGTGGTTGGTGTAATTTTGACCAATGTTATCGGTTTTTTCCTGGCGTATTTCCTGACCAAACCGCTCAAGACGAGAAACTTTCTGCGCACGATCTTTTTTATGCCTAACGTGATCGGTGGATTGTTGCTCGGCTTTATCTGGCAGTTCATATTTGTGAAAGGGTTTTCAGCAGTAGGTGACGTAACCGGATGGTCCTTCTTCAACCTCCCATGGTTGGGAGATGAGCCGACCGCCTTCTGGGGTATCGTCATTGTATTTGTCTGGCAGACCGCAGGATATCTGATGGTTATCTACATCTCGTCCTTGACCAACGTATCACCCGATCTGCTGGAAGCTGCCGAAATTGATGGTGCCAGCCGCTGGCAGGTACTGCGCAGCATTATTTTCCCGCTCATTATGCCGGGAGTCACAATCTGTCTGTTCCTTGCCATCTCCTGGTCATTCAAAATGTTCGATCTCAATCTGTCGCTGACCAAAGGCGGACCGTTTGGATCAACAGAATCGGTAGCACTGAATATTTACAATGAGGCTTTTGTGAATAATCGGTACGGCATCGGTACAGCCAAAGCACTTGTGTTCTTCGTAATCGTTGCCATTATCACCATGATTCAGGTGCGTGTGACGAAGAGCAAGGAGGTGGAGGCATAAATGGAAACGTCAAAAAATTACCGCTTCAGTACCATTGTAACCGAGATTGTTATGGTGCTCATTGGATTATTGTTCCTGGTTCCGTTTTACTTCCTGTTTGTCAATTCGGTCAAAACATTCGGTGACCTGCTTACCAATTCGGCCGCATGGCCGGAGGTGTTCCAATGGGGCAACTATGCAAACGCCTGGGAGAAAATTAAATTCCCATCAGCGCTGATGAACTCGCTCATCGTCACCGTAGTCAGCAATCTGCTGCTCGTGTTGATTAGCTCCATGGCCGCCTACCGAATGGTACGCAGCGATACGCGCTTCAACCGGATTTTGTTCGGCGTGTTCATTGCCGCCATGGTGATTCCGTTTCAGTCTATCATGATTCCACTCGTTACCGTAACCAGTAATCTTGGACTGATCGACAGTCTCTTCGGACTTATCATCTGTTATCTCGGTTTTGGCGCACCGATGTCCATTTTCCTGTTCCACGGATTCGTCAAATCGGTTCCGCTCGAAATTGAAGAGGCAGCTCGGGTGGATGGAAGCTCCGCTTACGGCGTGTTCTTCCGGATTGTATTCCCACTCATGAAGCCGATGTATGTTACCGTCATCATCCTGAATACACTCTGGATCTGGAATGACTATCTGCTGCCATCCCTGATTCTGCAAAGCTCCAATTTGCGTACAATTCCGATTGCGACCTTTGCGCTCTTCGGACAATATACGAAGCAATGGGATCTTGCCCTGCCTGCACTGGTGCTTGGCATCATGCCAATTATCATCTTCTTCCTACTGATGCAGAAATACATCATTCAGGGGATTACCGCTGGATCCGTTAAAGGGTGAGTGCGAGGGCAGGTCACTCCGGGATCATGAGCGCTTTCGGTCGCTGTTGCTCCTCGGTGGCCTGAATGAATTAAAGCAAAGAAGCCACCGAGTATCAAAGGCGAGCGCTCCGCTCCTCCAGCGCATCATGATCCCTCCGCTCCGACCTCGCACGGAGGTGTGCAAAGGGAGTCAGGCCCGCATAACGTGAACCTGACTTCTGGGGAAAAGATAAAAACATGGGTTAAAGTTCTAACGAACTCACCGCATCTTATGAGGTGAATAATTGAGGCATGCAAAGTTTAACGAACCTCAGTAACGCTAGTCTGGTGCAAAACGGCGTCAGAGCCTTAAAAATCGACCAAATCGGCGAAATAACGCTTCCAGAATTCGTTAGAATGCAAACCATAGCAAATAGGAGCGATTAGCGTGCGCTGGGTTCGTTAAACTGGAAGAACCAGATCACTTAGCAAGTGCAAGGGTTAACGACTTGCGGAATTTCGGTTGTGAATCAATTGCCGCCTGCATCTTGGTGGCTAAAAAATGCAACGAAGCTGTTATACTGAAACTACTATAGGGAGAGTGTATGTATGAAAAGAATGACCAAGTTGACGTTGCTTATGCTGATTGCTTTTTCTGTAATGCTTGCGGGTTGTGGCAACGGAGATAAGAGTGGAAGTCCTGTCAACACAGACACCCAAGGCGGCGGAGAGGCTGCTGCAGGAGACAAAACGATTAAAATATTCCAGTACAAAGTCGAAATTGCGGAAGCGTTTAACCGTCTCAAAGCGGAATATGAGTCCTCTCATCCAGGAATTAAGCTGGACATTCAGACCGTGGGCGGCGGCAGTGACTACGGCGCTGCATTAAAAGCTAAGTTCGCTGCTGGCGAGCAACCGGACATTTTCAACGTTGGTGGTTATCGTGAGCTGGACACATGGCTCGAATACCTGGAAGATCTGTCAGGTGAAGCATGGGCAAAAGATGTGCTTGAAGTTGCCAAAGAGCCGATGACCAAAGACGGCAAACTGTATGGACAGCCGCTGGCACTGGAAGGCTATGGTTTCATTTATAACAAAGATCTTTTCCAAAAAGCAGGCATCACCGAAATTCCGACGACACTGGAACAATTGGATCAGGCTGCACAGAAACTTCAAGCCGCAGGCATTACCCCGTTCTCCAATGGATATCAGGAATGGTGGGTGCTCGGCAATCATAACGTAAACGTGGCATTTGCGAATCAGGCAGATCCGGTGAAATTTATTCAAGGTCTTAACGAAGGTACGGAGAAAATCCCTGGCAATCAGGTGTTCACGGACTGGATGAACCTGCTCGACTTGACGCTGAAATACAGCAACAAAAACCCGCTCACAACCGACTACAACACTCAGGTAACCCTGTTTGCCAGTGGGGAAGCAGCGATGATGCAGCAAGGGAACTGGACGCAAGTACAAATTGATGGCATTGATCCTAATCTGAATCTCGGCATTCTACCGATGCCAATTACGAATGAACCGAACGACAAATTGTTTGTTGGTGTACCGAACTACTGGGTTGTAAACAAGAATTCGCAAGTGAAACCGGAAGCGAAAGAGTTTCTGGAATGGCTCGTGACATCCGATACCGGAAAACAGTATATGACCAAAGAATTCAAGTTTATCCCGGCGTTTAGTTCCATTCAGGCATCCGAAGAGGATCTGGGTGACCTCGCAACCGATATCATGAAGTACAGTCAAGAAAACAAAGCGTTAAGCTGGAACTTCAACCGTTTCCCTGAGGGTGTTCCACAAGAATTTGGCAGCACGATTCAGGCATATGTGGCAGGCAAATCGGACAAAAAAGCTCTGCTTGACGCCTTGCAGCAAAACTGGGATAGTCTGAAAAAATAATCACTCGGATTAGCTATCCGTATAAGTAAAATAGTGCTGTCTCATCCTTGAATGGTTATCCACATACTAGTATCCACAGGCTAATGGAGCCATTCACACATGATTTGGATGAGTAATCAACTCAAATAGGTCAACCAGAACACAATTCTGGTTGGCCTATTTTTTAGTTTTGGGACGACGTTATCACAGATGAGAAGAATAACATGAGATACTACTCCTGAAATGTGGATAACCACGTCATATGTAGAGGCCCAATGAGATAATTAACACAGAGTTAATACTATATGTGGATATCCTGTGTGTACAATGTTCTAAATGTGGACAAGTATGAGAAATATTTGGGCAAAGATCATCTTTTGTTAACAACATAACTTGTATTTGTTTAATTAGTACTGTATAGTTCTATTTATGAAAAATGAAAAATCAAATTCTGCTTCTATGAAATCCAAAAGTTCCAATCCGGTTAATCGGACCAAGGCGGTTGAAGTGGCTGCTCAGTTATTTTTGCGTCAAGGATACAGCTATGTCAGCATGGATGAGGTCGTGCGGGCAAGCGGGGTCTCCAAATCGAATATTTATTACCATTTCAAAAACAAGGAGGAATTGCTCCAGGCCGTGGTGCAGTACTGGATTGCCCAGTATGAATCGGAGCTCTACCTGCTGCTCAGTCAGCGTAAACGAGAGGTCACAGAACGGATCTATTCGTTCATGGCATTACTGTCCGCAGGCATGGAAAGGCGTGATTATAAAGGAAGTTGTCCGTTTATTACATTGTATATGCAGACACCAGCCAGCGCACCCGAAGTGAAAGAGAGCATAGCCCGTTTCTTCCGTGAGCTGCAGCCGATGATGGAAAAGCTGTTGCAGCAAGGGGTGGATCGTGGCGAATTTCGCAAAGAGATTGAGCCGGGACCCGCGGCTGCACTATTTATCGCTGCATTCGAGGGTTCACTTGTACTCGCGGAGACTGCACGTGATATAGGGATTATTGAACAATCAGCACGTACCTTTTGTCAGATGCTTCGGTAAACGAAGCTCTTTTTTTGATCAAAACTAGTACTATATAGTACTAAAATAAATAATACTAAAAAGGGAGAGAGATTAGAAATGAGTATACATAATTCATCATCATTAAACGCAGAACGTGAAACTGACCCCAATCCAGCTAAGAACAACATGGCGACTGAATCAACCACTATTTTGATGACGGGCAGTACCGGATTTATAGGCAAAGAGGCAGTAAAACAACTAGGGAACAGTGAAGCGCAGTTACTACTGCTTGTACGTTCAGAATCCAAAGCGAGGATGGTTCTGAATGCATACGGAGTAACGGATTTCAGCCGAATAACGTATATTCAGGGGGATTTGTCAGCTCCAGGCCTCGGTCTAACCAAAGCTGATCGTGAGCGTGCTCTTCAGGCCAATATCATAATTCATGCAGGTGGGACGATGGATGTCACATTGCAACCGAAGGTGGCAGAACAGATTTTTATGAATGGAGCAAGAGGGATAGCCGAACTGGCGGAAGATATCCAGCATACACACGGATTAAGACATTTTATCCACGTGGTTGGTTTTATGAGTCCGTATGGAAGGAAGGATTCTCCGTCCATATCTTCAACGAATGAAGATGTTGGGGATAAGTCGAGCAGGCAGAAGTCATTGATTAGCAAAGTCCTCCATTCGGAAAGTGCTTATGAACATATGAAATTCGAAGCGGACCGCTATATTCGACAGCACGCTGAGCAGCATTCGTATGTCTTATCTGTTGTTAACCCGAGTACAATCGTGGGTCCATATCCTACAGGGGCAACCGAACAAACGGGCGGAATTGGCATGATGATACAGGCGATGAGAAGGCGTAGAATGCCGGTGATTCCTGGCGGTCGACATCATTGGCTGCCCCTTGTATCCAATGATGTGGTTGCAAAGACCCTTGTTTTTCTGACTCAGGATAGCAATCTGTCTGGCGGCACATATCCCTTGTTGTCCAGAAAAGCGGACAGTCCGGATATGAAGGAACTGATTCGACTAATGGCGGCTGAGCTGGATGTATCTGCACCTCGATGGTCAGTGCCTCTGCCCATGATCCATGCAGCGATGAAGGCTGGTGGTACAAAGATCAGCGGAATACCGCCTGAATCAATCGCGTTTATTACCAAACAGGAATTTGAAGTGCAGCAAACGGAGCGGTTGTTTCAGCGAATGGGACAAAAGTTGCCTGAAGTTAGCGAGCTATTACCTTACGTGACAGCCGATTTGGATTATCGTTTCAGCTACCCTTCACAGGAGGATTTGCCTCAGGGTTGGACTCGGGCTCGTAAGAGTAGTCTTGCGGTGCTGGTCCATGAGGGTCAAGGGGAGCCGTGGGTGATTGTTCATGGTTTGATGAGCGGTGCTGACGATATGATCCCGCTGGGAGACGCGTTATGGAGCCTGACGGGAAACCCGATATGGCTTGTTGATCTTGCCGGATTCGGGCGTTCTCCGGTTCATCGCAACAAGATAAAAGGGGCGGTCTTCAAAGGGCAGGTGGAAGCGGTGCGAAGTGTGCTGCATGAGGTACAAGGCCCGGTCAAACTGATAGGACATTCCGTTGGGGCAGCGATAGCCGCTGGGGTCATGCAGGAGAGTGGACGTGAAGATATCCAGCTTGCCATTCTGCAACCCGTATGGGGGGCTTCTAAGGATGGAATTCAGCGCCTGATATCAAAGTTCCCGAGAAGAATGCTGCAAGGACTGTTATCTCGGATGACTCCACAACAAGTGGCTGGACAGTTAAAAAGAACAGATGCTTCGGAGAACGATCCAACCCTGCTGGAAGGCTATGCGAGGAGAGCCTCTTCTGGTTTGAAGTCTCCCCGCATCGCAGGAGCGAATGCTGATTTGCTCCACTGGATACAGTCCCATCCAGCCAGTGAAGTCTCGCAGACAAGTGCAGATGCGCATCGCACACTCATGGTTTGGGGGGCAAACGATAAGGGATACGCTCGCCCCGAAAATATCCATTCATCCGTTCAACGTGTGGAACTCCCCTATGGACATCAATTTCCCCTGTTTCATGCGGAAGAAACGGCTTCACTGCTTGTGGAATGGCAAATGAAGAGAAGGTAAGCGAAGAAATGAAGTGTGCATTCCCGAAATTACACAATATTCAGTACACTCGATAACAAAATGTTAAATTATATTACACATGCAGTTAGATAAACGGAATGAAAACGTTATTTTCACTCCCATTTATACTTGTCGCACAATAAAACAATGCTCATTTTGGCAAGGCAGTACATTGTGAGCCTCTTCTGAACTGCGATAGACTTGATTTCAAGATCAACAGCTAAGAGGAGGATGTGTACGATGCCACTTCAAAAAACGTTATTGGCACTGGACGAGCTGGACAGCGCTTATGTAAATGGTGAAAGTGTAAAGCAACTATTTGTTCAATATCCACAGGTTTCCGTTGAAGTGCTGACCGTACAAGGGGAAAAGGGAAGCACGGATTTTGTTAAAATCATCATCCCTGGTACAAACGGCAAGTTGTCAGGTGGGCAGGCCCCGACCATGGGGATTGTCGGACGACTGGGTGGAATTGGTGCCCGTCCAACACGCATCGGACTCGTTTCGGATGCCGATGGCGCCGTCGCTGCTGTCGCAGCAGGATTGAAGCTCGCCGATATGCAGACCAAGGGTGATTCGCTCAAAGGGGATGTCATTGTAACAACGCATATCTGTCCGGATGCTCCCACTCTTCCGCATGAACCGGTTGATTTTATGGACTCGCCGGTCGACATTTTACAGATGAACGAACATGAGGTTCTGCCTGAGATGGAAGCCATTTTGTCCATTGATACAACCAAAGGGAACCGGGTGATTAACCATAAAGGCATCGCCATTTCGCCAACGGTCAAAGAGGGATATATTTTACGAGTGAGCGATGATTTGCTCCGAATTATGGAGATGACTACAGGGCAGCTGCCTGTGACCTTCCCGATTACAACGCAGGATATTACGCCATACGGCAATGACTTATACCATATTAATTCCATTTTACAGCCAGCTGTGGCTACACATGCACCTGTTGTAGGTGTAGCTGTAACCGCACAATCCGCAGTTCCGGGATGCGGTACAGGAGCGAGCCATGAGGTTGATATTGCAAGCGCAGTTCGTTTGGTCGTGGAGACAGCCAAGGAATTCACGAATGGCACCTGTTCTTTCTACAATGTGGAGGAATATAACCTGATTACTCGTCTGTATGGATCAATGAAAGTGCTTCAAACCCCAGGGATCCAGGCAGCTCCGTCTGCATAGTTTAGTCGAGAAGGTCACGGTTGAAGCGGCAGATGGAAACACTGCTGTGGACATACGTGGCTTCTACAGCCGATCTGATATGTAGGAGGCAATAAGATGACCAAGCAGCTTGGCATGATTACGATTGGACAAGCTCCGCGAACTGATGTTGCGCCTGTGATAGAGAAGTATCTAGAGGGACGAGCGGAACTCCTTCAGGTCGGGGTGTTGGACGGACTATCGGCAACTCAGATCGATGCGTTGGCCCCGGAACCTGGTGAATATGTGCTCACTTCCCGTCTGCAGGATGGCAGTGCCGCTATCGTATCCCGTGAAAAAATCAGACCGCTGCTGAATCAAAAGATTCGTGAATTCGAAGCTATGGGTGTCCCCAATATTCTGCTGCTGTGCACAGGTTCATTTCCGGGTCTGCGTTCAGCCAAAGTGCACCTCATTGAGCCTGACCGCATTATTCCGCCAGCCGTACAGGCGATGGCCGATGGCCGCCGTCTGGGGCTTATCGGACCATTGCCAGAGCAAGCGGGACAGCTTGATTTGAAGTTTTCCTCCCTGGTCCAGCCTGCGTTTGCCGCTGCTTCTCCTTATACATCCGGCGAGGCTGAGTTCCGGCAGGCGACGGAATCATTAAAGGGGCGTGTTGAACTCATTTTACTGGATTGCATGGGTTATGATGAACGCCATCGTCGATGGGTTGCCAATGCCAGCGCAGGAATCCCGGTCATTTTGTCGAATGCTCTAATGGGTAAGCTAGTAGCGGAAATGGTCTGACACAGGAGGAGACGAACAAATGAACCAGCAACGAATAGACGTCAGTAAAAGTGTTTTGGTGGAATGCCTTGGACTTCGCAGTGGTGAAACACTGGCTGTCGTAGCGGATGATGCCAAGAGAGAACTGGCCGAATCCATATATGAAGCAGGCAAGGCATTGGGAGCAGATGCGGTACTAATGGTGATGAAGGAACGAAGCAAATCCGGTGAAGAGCCGCCTGCACCGATTGCCGAAGCGATGAAGTGTGCAGATGTCGCGGTATGCGTAACGCGTTATTCACTAACCCATACGCAGGCTCGTAAACAAGCGGCAGCTGCTGGAACTCGGGTAGCAACGATGCCGGGCATGACGGACGATATGTTCATGAACGGTGCCATTACCGCAGAATATCCCAAAGTGAAGGCTTTGACCGATAAGGTTACAGCCATGCTGAGTGCAGGGAGAAGTGTTCGTATCGAGAAAGATGGACACCAGCTTTCGTTCTCCATTCAGGGGCGTAATGGCGTGCCAAGCACGGGTATGTATCTCAATCCAGGTGAGTCCGGCAATTTGCCTTCCGGTGAAGCTTACATCGCCCCCGTTGAAGGTATTGGAGAAGGTGAAATTCTGGTGGATGGCTCAATTGCAGGAATAGGTGCGATCGGTGAACCTGTCTTATTGACGGTTAGAGAGGGCCGCCTTGTTACGGCAACTGGCGCTGAAGGAGACAAGTTGTTATCCATGCTGGGCGAAGGTGATGGTCGAATTCTTGGCGAGTTCGGCATTGGCACCAATGATAAGGCTCGAATTACAGGTGTTGTCCTGGAGGACGAGAAAGTCTACGGTACGATTCATGTTGCTTTTGGAAGTAATAATACCTTTGGTGGCACAGTTGCAGCAGGTGTTCATATTGATGCCGTTGTGCAGAAGCCAGATGTGTACATTGATGATGTGTTGATTATGCGTCAGGGAGAACTGCTCGATCAATAATAAAGCAGAACATTCAAGGGATAACCTTGTGGATCAAAAAAATGAATGATAGCGTATGCACAACATATCCACAGTGGGGACCAATGCGTAAATTACGCGGTAGTTTTAGGGACAAATACACAACATATTCACAATATATAAAGAGATATCCACATAGTTGGGGGTAACTATCAACAGATTGTGGGTAACATATGCACAAGATATCCACAGCCTGGGGAGGAATGCCAATGTTGGGTCTTATCAGAGTGATTACGCTTCATCATGAAGAAGATATCCACAGACACGGGGCACTGATTGAAGGACATTATGGCATTCAGGTTCGGAGTCGCTGCATTCCCGATCAACCGCTAGGGGTATATGATCAGGCTACAGAGCTTGAATCGATTCCCAAAATTGTAGATCTGGCACGAAAACTCGAACAGGAAGGCTGTACCTCTATCGGTATCAGTTGTGCAGCCGATCCGGCTCTTGCAGAAATGCGTGCCGCAGTTCATATCCCAGTCTATGGCGCTGGCTCATGTGCTGCTCATCTTGCACTCACTTCAGCGGCGCGTGTAGGTGTACTGACCATCCTTGAGGAAGTGCCTCATCTGATTCGAGGAATACTAGGTGATGCCTATATTGGGATGGAGCGTCCCGAAGGTGTGGTAACTACGCTGGATCTCAACACATCACAGGGGCGAATCGCGGCTATGGAGGCCGCTAGAAGACTGAAGGCGGAGGGCGCTGAGTCCATCGTTCTTGCGTGTACCGGTTTTGCAACGATGGGCTTCGCCGTGGAAGTGGAAAAAGAACTGCATATCCGGGCGCTTGACCCGATCTATTCATTGGGAGCAGCTGTGTCTGCGTTGAATGTCTGATCTATGGAATGCCGGATGTGGGTATAGGATGATTTTATATTTGGGTAATTTGATTTTTACGCCGATGCAGTGTGTATAACTGCATCGGCGTTATTTGCGTTGGATAAGGTTAGCGGGGTTCTTGAAATAGCATAGCGTTGGTCTGAAAGGAGCGTGGGGATAACTCTTCCTGTTTTCTAATGTGAAGCGATAAAGTAATAAATTTATTTTTTGTGTTATAAACTGCAACTAACAACGCATAATGATTACTTTATTTTATGAAATTAAATTATTACTTACGGATATCACAGAAATTCCCGTTTTTTTTGATCAGATAGTCTGGTAAACTATCCAAAAAAATTAGATACAGTATGCAAAAATGATTTGCAAATCTGGCTCAGGGTGGTCGATAGGTTTGAAAACGACAGGTATAACATTGAAAGAGCTGTTGAATATTCCTATACTCAGCAAGGCCAAAGTCATTAGTGGGCACCAGGGATTGGATCGGGTTGTACGGTTCGTGGATATTATGGAGGTGCCGGATCTGCAAGGATGGTTGCGAGAAGGCATGCTAATGCTGACCACAGCCTATTCAATACGTGATAATCCCGGTTTGCTCGGAGAACTGATCTACACGCTTAATGAAGCGGGGGCGGCTGCTTTGGCTATCAAGCCTGCCCGTTTTCTCAAAGAAATCCCGAAAGAAGCCGTTGCAGCCAGTAATGACTGTGGTCTGCCCATCATTGAAATTCCTCCGGAAATACCCTACATGGATATTACGCAACCTGTTATGGAACTGGTGCTGGATCGACAGGCCGCACTTCTCCGCAGGTCAGAGGAAGTATATCGGACACTGATGACCATGGTACTTGAAAACAGCGGAATACAGGCTGTGGGGGACAACGTGGCCGAGCTGCTTCAGGCACCCGTGGGTGTTATCGACAATGCTGGTCAGATGATTGTGTCCTCACCGCCGGATTATGACTGGAAAGAAGCTGTGGACCCACTCGTATGGGAGATAAATCTGGATCGGCGGAAGGTTGCCCGACTGCTGGTGGACAAGGACTCCCTGGATGAGATGGAACAAGTCGGTATTGAGCAAGCCAGATTAGTATTATCCCTGGAATTGATGAGAAACAAGGTGGCGGAAGATACCGAATTGCGTCTGCGGGGCAACTTCATTGACGAACTGCTGACACCACCTCTGCTGTTGCCACATGAGGCCGAATCGAGAGGTCGCAAGCTTGGCATGAATCCGGAGCATTTATGGGAAGTAGCCGTGATGGAAGGTGAGACTGCTCCGGATGAAGACCTGTTGACTGAATTGCTTGGTCAGGAGGCCAGAAAACGGAGGGTAGCGCCTCATATTGAGTTTCGGACCAACAGAGCAGTGCTCTTCTTGCCAACACCGGAATTCCGGGATGCGGCATGGAAGGATGACGTTCAGTCCTGGTCTGATACGATCGGGCTATGGCTCGAAGATCCGGCCAACAAGCTTGGACAATTCAGAACAGGCGTAGGCACTCAGGTTCCACTTTGGAATATGCATCAAAGCTATGGCGAGGCCAGAAATGCCCTGCTCGTATCCTCCCGCTTGTCCGGTGGGCGTACAACCCGGTTTGAGGATGTGGAGGTATATCATTTGCTTAGCGAAACGGCGAATGATCCGGGTTTTGCGGCATTGTTTGAGCGGAAGCTGGGGAAATTGCGTGCTTATGATGATGAACACAGTGGGGATCTGCTGCGTACGTTTTTTTATTATCTGGAGAGTCGGGGCAGCCTGATCGAGACAGCAAATCGCCTCTATATTCACCGGAATTCCGTGAAATACCGACTGGAGCGAATACGGGACATTACGGGCTTCGACCTGAATCACCCGCGTGAACAATTTGTCTGTCATCTGTGTCTTGTGTATTACTACATGAAGCAGGATAAACAAGAGGTGTAGGACCTGCCAATCGGACAATTGTTTCTACAGCAATACCAAAGATGAACTTTATGGTAGATATAGGTCGAAAAATAGCGAACTATGTCTTAGGGTGTAATTTAACATGACATAAATAGGAGACATTAGTGCACAATCGACAAACGGTTGTGCTTTTTTTTAGCTAAAAGGGACGTAGTTCGACGCTCGGATTCTAGGTAAAATAAGCACAATTACAAAGAAGAGACGGATAAACAGACAAGTTTTCAAGACTGAGCCGTCCACAGAGAACCGTAAAACAGCAAGTGAGACATCAGAGTTAAAGGGGTTGATCGATTGTTTGCTTACACGCTCCGAAGGCTGCTGCAGATGATTCCGGCGCTGATCGGCATTGTGGTGATTACCTTCATCCTGTCCCGCGTTCTTCCGGGAGATCCCGCCATTGTTATGGCTGGCGAACAGGCCACGGATGATGTCATTGCCAAAATCCGAATGGACATGGGATTGGACAAGCCATTATTTGTACAGTTTTTTAGTTACGTGGGACAGTTGCTCCAAGGGAATCTGGGTTTTGCCTACCATACCGGTCATACGGTGCTAAGTGACTTCGCTATCCGCTTTCCGGCGACCATCGAGCTGACATTGGCCAGTGTGATTATAGCCATCTGTGTTGCAATTCCGGTAGGCATTATCGCTGCAACTCGAAAAGAGTCCTTTATCGACCACATCTCAAGGGTGTTCTCACTGATTGGAGCATGTGTACCGATTTTCTGGCTGGGACTGCTATTTATTTACATCTTCTATTCCATCCTCGGCTGGGCACCAGCTCCAATGGGACGCATCAGCGGAGACCTCAATCCACCGACACATATTACCGGATTGTACGTGGTAGACAGTCTTATGACCGGAGATATGGTTGCACTCAAAAGCAGTTTTGCTCATTTGCTGCTCCCGGCCATCTGCCTGAGTACAGGGACAATGGCAATTGTGGCGCGTATGACCAGGTCCAGCATGCTGGAAGTCATCGGACAGGATTATGTACGTACCGCACGAGCTAAGGGCTTGAGTGAGACTGCGGTCGTCGGCAAACACTCCCTGATCAATGCTCTAATCCCCACGTTGACCGTTCTTGGCCTTCAGTTTGGCGGATTACTCGGTGGTGCGGTAATCACGGAAACCATCTTTTCCTGGCCTGGGGTCGGCGGTTATGTGACAGATTCGATTCTGGCTGCCGATTATGCACCAATTCAGGCATTCACACTGGTAAGTGCCATTCTGTTCAGCTTTATAAATCTGGCGGTGGATCTGGTTTATGGACTGATTGATCCACGAATCCGTTATGAATAGGGTCGCCACGAAAGGAGGAGTACCGCTGTGAGTACTGCCGCACCGACTTCCATGGGAACCAAACCTGCACCAGCGGTTGTTCCCAAACCCAAAACCTTTCTGAGACTGTTGCTCCGCAATCGGCTCGCTGCCATTGGTCTGGCCTTTATCGTCATGTGGACTGTCATTGCAGCTATTGCCCCCTGGATTGCCCCTTATGATCCGTACGTGACGAATACGGCTGTGAAGCTGGAATCCCCATCTGGTGGTCACTGGTTTGGTACCGATAACTATGGTCGTGACATTCTGAGTCGTGTTCTGTATGGAGCTAGAATCAGCATCTGGACAGGCTTGATTGCCGTCAGCATCTCGTTTGTCATCGGGGTCCCGCTGGGCGGAATCGCTGCTTACTACGGCGGACGTACTGGCAATATCATCATGCGGGTGATGGATGTATTGCTTGCATTTCCCTCGCTGGTACTCTCCATGGCCATCGCGGCTTCCATCGGCAACGGACTGACGAGTGCCATGATTGCTGTAGGGATTGTGGGTATTCCCGAATTTGCCAGATTGATGTATGGACAGACCGTATCCCTGCGCGAAAAGGAGTACGTGGAGGCCAGCAGAGCCATTGGTGTGAGGGACAGGGTTATTCTGTTTCGCCACATCTTGCCGAATGCTTTGGCACCGCTGTTGGTACAAGCCACGCTTGGTATGGGCTTTGCCATCCTGACGGCATCCAGTTTGAGCTTTCTCGGTCTTGGCGTCAAACCGCCTACAGCCGAATGGGGAGCCATGATCTCTGAAGGCCGGGAGTATATCATTTCCGGACAATGGTGGCTCGTGACATTCCCTGGACTGGCTATAGCCACATCCATTCTTGGCTTTAACCTGCTCGGAGATGGTTTCCGTGATGTACTGGACCCAAGGTTGCGTTCGGGAAAATAGGGGTGGGTTACCATCTACCTCTACAGAACCGATTCATAGATAGCTGGATGGGGAACCGACTTGCGGGGAATGTCTTGGAATAATGGCATGCAAGGTTCCATCGCCGGCAGTAGGCAGAATGAATGCTGCTGCGGTTGGTATCAGGAATATGAGTAAGTTACTTTCCAGGTACTGGTGCACACATTTACTTTGTCTAATAAAAGCTGCAACGTTTTACAGCATTACATCCTAAGACTGGTTCAAAAAGGGGAGGAAACTAAACATGAAAAAGCTCAAATGGTTTTCTGCAATGATTGCTCTTACCGTTGTTCTTGGTGGCTGTGCCAGCAATGCCAACCAGCAGCCTGCAGCATCCGGCTCAGGAGGGGAAACAAAACCTGCGCCAACACTGACGGTTGCTTACTCTGAGGGTGGAACCACAATGGACCCGGCAGAGGCGAATGATCTGACCTCGGACACATTGGTACTGGCAACCTATGACCAGTTGGTAACCTATGGTGTCAAAACGGTGGATGGTGCTGATGTAGCCAACACGGAGGATATTCAGCTGATGCTCGCCGAGAGCTGGGAAGTGTCTGATGACAATACAATTTATACATTCAAAATCAAAAGCGGTCTGAAATTCCAAAGTGGAAATCCGGTCAATGCGGATGCAGTTGTGTACTCTTTTGACCGTGTGGCGAAGTCCAGCTCCGGCAGCTTTCTATATGGAATGGCTGACATCAAGAGTGTGACTGCCAAGGATGACTCCACCGTCGAGATCGTACTGAATAAAGCAAACCACATGTTCACCCAGATTATTGCCATGTATACCTTCTCCATTGTGGACCAGAAGTTGGTCGAGGAAAAAGGTGACGATTATCTGAAAACAAATGCTGCCGGATCAGGCCCGTTCACGCTTGAGAAATGGGACCCGGCCAGTGAAGCAGTCTTCCAGGCCAATAATGATTATTGGCAGGGTGCACCGAAGCTCAGCAAAGTCACGCTGAAATTCACGAAGGAAGCCTCCAACCGTGTTCTCCTGCTGAACAAGAGTGACGTGGACATGGCGATCGAGATTCCTCCCAAAGATGTTGCGGCTTTGCAGGAGAACAGTAACTTGACCATCAAGTCGAATGCGAGTAACCGCATTTTGTTCTTCGCGATGAACAACAATGTCAAACCGTTTGATAATGAAAAAGTGCGTCAGGCCATCAACTATGCGATTCCATATGACCAATTGATCAACGATGTCATGTATGGTCAGGCCAAAGAGATGAAGAGTGCTGTAGCGAGCAACACACCAGGTTTTACGGATGCAGGCTATGTTTACGAGTACAATCTGGACAAAGCCAAGGAATTGTTGAAAGAAGCAGGGTATGCGGAAGGGTTCAGCTTTGACTTTACCCTCGGTTCGGGCTTTGACGATTGGGAATATGATGCGGTTCTGATTCAAGCGGAACTGGCCAAGATCGGTGTCAAAATGAACATTAACAAAGTTGCTCGTGCGCAGTTCCTGGAACAGCAAAAAGACGGGAATTTAGTTTCTTACATTTCCAAATGGACTTCTTTTGTTAACGATCCTGGATACCATCTGGGCTTCCTGCTCTACGGTGAAGGCTCTTCTAACTACATTCATTACAACAATGCGGAAGTTAACAAACTGTGGGAAGAAGCAGGTGCCGAACCGGATCAGGCGAAACGCAACGAGCTATACATGAAGGCACAGGAGATTATTACGACAGAAGCGCCATGGGCGTATCTATACGAATACAACCGGGTTGTCGGCATGAATAACAAGGTCAGCGGATACGTGTATTACCCGGATGAAGTTCTGCGTTTCTACCCACTTAGCAAAGAGCAGTAAAAACAGACGATTTGGGGGACAGGCAGTCATGCCTGTCTTCTGACGATTCGTACTGACCACAATACAGCCCATATTGAGAGGAGCCTGAACAGGATGGATTGGAAAAGGAAGGTACTTGATGCAATCGAGGAAGGTCAGGATGAATTACTGGAGCTCTGTTCACAACTGATTCGTTTTCCAACGGAGAACCCTCCAGGGGATTCGCGTGAGATTAGTGCTTTTATTATCGAATATCTGCATCAGGCCGGAATCGACACCAAAGTACATGCGGCAACGGAAACCATGTTTAACCTGATCTCCACGTTGAGTGGAGAAGGGGCGGACAAGTCAGACAAACATCTGATTTTCTGTGGTCATACCGACGTTGTGCCAGCCGGGGATCTTTCCCGTTGGGATTTTGATCCGTTCTGCGGTGAAATCAAGGACGGATATATGCTTGGACGCGGGGCATCCGACATGAAAGGTGGGCTTGCGGGCCTGATCTTTGCAACGGTTATTCTGGCAAAGTTGAATGTGCCTTTGCGCGGAGATCTATCGCTAATGATTGTTCCGGATGAAGAGACAGGGGGTGACCTGGGGGTACCATGGGTTCTGGAGCGTGGACTTGCAACCGGAACTGCCGCGGTAATTGCAGAGCCATCCAGCCCGCAGCATCCAACCATTGGACAAAAGGGGAGCTGCTGGTTTGAGTTTACAGTGGAAGGTACACCGGGGCATGGCAGTCTTCAACCCATTGTAGGCGATAATGCGATTGTGAAGGCGGCCAAAGGCATTGAAGCATTGCAGCGTCTATGGGACATCAAGCCAGACATCCCGGAAGAGGTGAAGGATATTATCCGCATCTCGCAGGAATATGCGCGTGATCGGGAGAAGGCGGGTCTGGCCTATCAGGTGTTCGACCATGTAACAGTAAATATCGGTTCGATTCAGGGTGGAACCAAGGTGAATGTGGTAGCGGATCGTTGCACTGTTCAGGTGGACTCCCGCGTTCCATTTGGTGTGGATTACCGCGATGTATTGGACCGTGCTCGCTCGCTTCTGCTTGAAGCAGGAATAGAATCAGAGCTGAAGCCGTTTGGCTTCCAGGGCAATGCCAACTGGACTCCAGCACATGAACCAATCGTGAGCCAACTGGTGGAGAGTATCAGCGAAGTCAGTGGTGAAGAGGCGTACGGTGTGCTGCAATGGGCATCCAGCGATGCACGCCACTTCCGTAATCATCAGATTCCGGTATTGCAATATGGTCCGGCAGAGCTGTCTACGATTCACAATTTTAACGAAAAAGCACCCGTATGGCAGATTATCCAGTGTGCCAAAGTGTACGCGCTGAGCGCGCTTAAATATTTGGGCGTGGAAGGTATGGAAGATGAGACGTCATTGAAGAATTCGAATGGTGCGGCTTCCGAAGAAGCCACGACGTCCAAGCTTTAATTTTTTTGAAGGAGCAAAGCTAAAGGTTCAGAACGTAAAGGCATGGGAGGGGAACAACATGACTGAATTGCTCGAAGTTTCGGATTTGCGGACAGAGTTCATCACGGATGCAGGCGTAATTCGTGCCGTGGACGGGATCAGTCTTTCCATACGGCAGGGTGAAACGCTGGGTATTGTCGGAGAGTCGGGATGCGGTAAAAGTATTACATCGTTATCAATCATGCAGCTGCTCCCCAAAAAGATCGGCCGCGTGGCGTCAGGGGAAGTCCGTTTCCAGGGGAAAGACATGCTTAAGCTGTCCGGGCGTGAAATTCGCCGAATTCGGGGTAACCGAATGGCCATGATTTTTCAGGAGCCGATGACCTCACTCAATCCGGTATTCAAAATCGGCAAACAAATCTCGGAAGCGGCAAGATACCATCTGAAGCTGGGCAAAAAAGAGGCTTGGGCACGGTCGGTTGATATGCTTCGCAAAGTCGGCATTCCCCGCCCTGACAAAATTGCAGAACAATACCCGCACCAGCTCTCAGGTGGCATGCGCCAGCGGGTGATGATCGCCATGGCGATGGTATGCAGCCCGCAGCTGCTCATCGCGGATGAACCAACAACAGCCCTGGATGTGACCATCCAGGCACAGATTCTGGACTTGATGCGTGACCTCCAGCGGACGGAGAATATGGCAATCATGATGATCACTCATGATCTTGGTGTTGTAGCTGAGATGTGTGATCGCGTTATGGTGATGTATGCCGGGCAAGTGGTGGAAGAGACGGATGTCAAAACCCTTTTTGCCGATCCCAAGCATCCTTATACTCGAGGTCTTTTGGCTTCGCTGCCGCAGCTTGCGGGGGATCAGGAACGTCTTCAATCCATTCCAGGTCAGGTACCGAATCCCGCCCATATGCCGTCCGGCTGTCGCTTTGCCCCTCGTTGTCCGGTGAAGGAAGCACGGTGCGAGACGATACAGCCCGAATTACTGGAGACAGCGCCAAGTCACAGCTGTCGCTGTCTGCTGCAACAGGAGGGGATTATATGAGTGCGATATTGGAAGTCAGAAACCTCAAGAAGCATTATCCTATCCGCAAGGGCCTATTCTCCAAACAGGTCGGCGCCGTCAAAGCAGTTGATGGTGTAACGCTGTCTGTGGAGCGCGGGGAAACACTCGCCGTGGTTGGAGAGTCCGGCTGCGGAAAATCCACCACGGGACGTGCCATCCTGCGTCTGATTGAGCCGACGGATGGCGAGGTATTCTTCGAAGGCAAGGATGTACGGAAGCTTCCGCCAGAAGAACTGCGCCGTTTCCGAACGGATATGCAGATGGTGTTCCAGGACCCATACGCCTCACTGGATCCGCGCTGGACGGTACAGCGCACACTGGAGGAGCCGCTGCTCACCCACCATAATCTGAAAAAAAATGAGTTGAAAAGCCGAATCGAAGAACTGATGGAAGTAGTCGGATTATCCCCCTATCAGGCACACCGCTTTCCGCACGAGTTCTCGGGTGGACAACGGCAACGGATCGGGATAGCCCGTGCTCTCGCTTTGAATCCCAAGTTCATTGTGTGTGACGAGCCTGTGTCAGCTTTGGATGTGTCCATTCAGGCACAGGTGCTGAACTTGATGCAGGATCTGCAGGAACAATTTGGACTGACGTATATGTTCATCTCTCATGACCTGTCCGTCGTTAAGTTCATCAGTGATCGTGTGGCGGTCATGTATCTGGGCAAAGTGATCGAGCTTGCGCCCACTTCCGAACTGTTTGCTGAAGCGCTGCATCCATATACCAAAGCGTTGATGTCCGCTGTTCCGGTTCCTGATCCGAATGTGCAAAAGGAACGGATCGTGCTGGGCGGCGATGTGCCCAATCCGGAAAATCCACCGTCCGGCTGCACGTTTCATACCCGTTGTCCGTATGTGAAGGACGAATGCCGTTCTGTTGTCCCGGAGCTGTGGGAGATTTCACCAGGACGCCAGGTGGCGTGTCATTTGTATTAGAAGTGATCATTTGAACTGAAAAATACGTTCATAGAATGCAAACAAACCTCCAGTTTACATGGGGCTCTGTTTGCATTTTTTCTTTTTTTATTCTTCTCTGCTGCCTTTATTTCTGACGGCAGAAGCTTCATATTAAGAAATGGGTAAAAATTTTTCCCGCGATAACCGATATAATCACAGAGAATGCAACATGAAATGTAATTATTCATGATTAAGATGACTATAAAAAAGCTTCTATTGAAACTGAAAACAAGAAGGGTATGAAAACATCTATGGATGAGGAAGTTCGAGTTCAATACATTAATTTCTCGGTCGGGAACCAGATTTGTGCGCTTCGAATTGATGAAGTTCATGAGATTATCAGAATGCTCCCTGTAACGACCGTTCCTTTTGGCAGTCCTGAGATCAAGGGTTTTACGCCCTTGTATGGTAAAGTGGTCTCTGTTGTAAGTGTACGTGTCTTGCTCGGCTTGCCTGACGAGGAGACTACACCTTCTACGCGCATCATTGTTGTGCCTTACCACGACGATTATGTACCGCTCGTTGTCGATTCCGTGGATTCCGTGGTGATGTATGATCGATTTGAAGAACCTACGGAAGAATATAGCCGTTATACAACGGGAATATTCAAAGAAATCGCACACAATGACGATCATGAGGCCGGTATTATTAACCTGGACGTATTACTCGGTAATTTAACCAAATCGCAGTAAACGCACGCTGAAGTGTTATATACAAAGCCCATATCCATTTGCTTATGATAATGCTCCTTATCCCTTTTTGGGATGAGGGGCATTTTTTAGTGTGAGCATCCTAACGTGAGTGCAAAGACTTGGCGTGTTTCACCTTTTATCAGGCATACATAATATAGTGTGAAGTGGTTTGGAGATGGTTTTTCGAAATGATATAGCACTTTTTATGCGTAAACGTTTTTAAATCCGAGCATTTTCGTATATGATGGAGAGTAACAATGCGAAGGGATGACGGGAGACTGTAATGATGCAATCGCTGTATGGAGTATGGCTTGGTGACGTATTTTTTTGTTTTTCCGGTGAAACATCGGAGCCGCGTGTGGATGCGTGGAGCCACGTGGTACGGAAGCTGAATTTTGGCGACGGGGGTCGTCTGTTTCAGCCTGCCGCTCTGCGTCTTGCGGAGCTTCGTTGGCCCAATCCGATGCGTAATGCCGCGGAAGCGAAGGGGACGAAGCGGCGTCAATTGCTCGGACGGACGTTGGAAGGACTGGCAATCTCGCCCAAAGATACATTCAAGCTGCTGCTCCATTGGGACGAAAGTATATTGAATGCGGCAGGAATTCAGGCCGGAGAAGAGATTCGCTACTGGGTAAAGGCAGCACAGTTTACACAGGAACTGCTGCTGCGCGGAGAATTTGCTCCGTCTGCTGAGTTTGCGGCCAAGACGGGTGCGCGTCGTCGCACCGGACAGGAAACGTTGACAGGCGTATGGCGTCCACGTCTGTTGCAGGAAGCGGATGTAGAACGATTCCGGGAGTTGGCGGAATCTATGCCGCCGATCGGATTGTCTGCTCCCGGAGCATACGCATCCTCTGAACCGGAATCACGGGAGGAAGCGGGAGCGGCCGTATTATTTTCATTTATGAGCGGAATGATCCATGCGGTTGTCACGGGTGAGATGGAAGGTATGGATAGTGAACTGTCTCGTTACCGAACGCCATTCCGGCGTGGGTCCTCTCCGGTAGCAGAGCTGTGGTGGAATAGTCTAATCTCGATGTTCCGCCCGGTGACGGTGCAGGGACCTACGGAGGAAATGGCGGAACTCATTGGGACACTGCAAGAAGCTGGAGGTACAGCGAGACCCGTGGTAGGCAGTGAAGATATGGCTCCCACAGAAGGTGAGCTGAAGCTTGTACTGCGGCTGGAACCGCCTCTGGGTGAACATGAATCATTATGGGGAATTACCTTTTGGGTAGATAGTGAGCAGGAATCTGGTCTGAGATTGCCTGCACGCACGATCTGGGCCCATCCTGAACGAGATCTGGACCGAGGGAAAGTGCGTTATATTTCAGCCGCAGAACAGCTCCTGATGGCGCTGGGGTATGCATCAGAACTGGCACCTGAGCTGGAAACGGCGCTTCTTCATGCACGACCGGAAGGGATAAAGCTGGAACAGCAAGCCTTTTTTGAATTTTTGACTTATGCTGTGCCTCGTCTGCAGAAGGCTGGAATAACGGTGTTAATGCCTTCACGGTGGAGCCGTGCCGGGAAGCGTCGTGCCGGGTTACGTCTGCAGATGCTCAATCGTGGAACAGAAAGGCCGCTCGGAGCTCCGTCTGCTCTGGGCATGGAGCAGCTGGTTGCCTTTAAGGCGGAACCGATGCTGGACGGCAAACCGGTTACGGCGGAGGAGCTGGCTGCGCTTGCAGAAGCAACGGTACCTTATGTGATGTTCCGCGGTGAATGGATTGAAGTGGATACAAAAGAGATTCGCCAGGTTCTGCGTTATATGAAAAAAGAAGAAGAACAATATATGCCACTCTCCGAATGGCTTCATCTGGCAGCGGAAGAAGGCGAAGATACGGCATGGAAGGGGCTTTCCGTCTTTGGTGCGGAATCCGAGGGGCTGCTGTCCTTTTTGCTGGATGGACAGGTGCTCCGCAGCATTGAGCCTCGACAGGTTCCGGCAGAGCTGCATGGCGAGTTGAGACCCTATCAAGAGCGGGGGTACCAATGGTTATCCGCCATGCGTGAGCTTGGGTTCGGAGTATGTCTTGCCGATGATATGGGACTGGGGAAAACGATACAGGTTATTACCTGCCTGTTGGACTTGAAACAGGAGGAACAGCAAGCTGCGGCTGAGGAAGCACGTGAGCACAAGGCGTTTATAGGAATAGAGGAAGAGTCCTCGAATCGTGAACAGCCGTACGTGCATGATGCGCATCTGCCTGCACTTATTGTGTGCCCTACCTCGCTGCTTGGGAACTGGCAGCGTGAGCTGAAGCGGTTTGCCCCGAATCTGTCGTTATATATTCATCATGGCGGACAACGGTTGCACGGCAATGCCTTTCAGGCGGAAGCACAGTCCCATGATATTGTGCTGACGACATATCACCTGGCTGGACGGGATGGCCCGGATCTGGCTTCGTTGCACTGGTCTACCGTTGTTCTGGATGAGGCGCAATATATTAAAAATTACCGTACAAAGCAAGCGCAAAGCGTCATGCGTCTGTCTACGCCGCATCGCATTGCGATGACGGGTACGCCAGTGGAGAATCGACTAAGTGAGCTGTGGTCCATTTTCCAATTTCTCAACCCGGGGTATTTGGGTACGGCTTCTTCATTCCGCCAGCGCTATACCGGACTGGGCCCATCCGAAGAGAATGCAGCCTCTTTGCGTGAGCTTCACCGGCTTGTATCGCCCTTTATGCTGCGCAGGTTAAAAAGTGATCCGGATATCCGCAAGGATCTGCCGGAGAAGCTGGAACTGAAATCCTATTGTTCCCTGACACCAGAGCAGACCGTCCTGTATCAGCGAGTGGTGGATGATCTGATGGGCGGATTGGATGGACGAAACGGTATCGCTCGTAAGGGAATTGTGTTGTCATCACTGACCAAGCTGAAGCAAATCTGTGATCATCCGGTACTGGCGGACAGCAGCCGGAAGGAACATGGTAAAGCTGAGGCATCCGGGAAAATGGAACGTCTGCTGGAATTGGTGGATGCGATCCGTGACAACGGGGAGTCTGCGCTGATTTTCACTCAATATGTGGCGATGGGGGAACTGCTCGTATCCAGGCTTACACAGCGGTATGAGGAAGAACCATATTTCCTGCATGGTGGTGTTTCGAAGTCACAAAGGGATGATATGGTGGAAACCTTCCAAAAAGGAGAGGGCCCATCCTTGTTTGTCCTGTCTCTTCGTGCCGGGGGTGTAGGCCTGAATCTGACGCGTGCCAGTCATGTCGTTCACTACGATCGGTGGTGGAATCCTGCGGTGGAGAATCAGGCAACAGACCGGGTATTCCGAATTGGGCAGAATCGAAACGTACAGGTGCATAAGCTGATCTGTCAGGGTACCCTGGAGGAACGGATTGATGAGCTAATTGAGAGTAAAAAGGCACTTTCTGAGCAGGTGGTCGGTTCCGGTGAGAACTGGTTGACCGAGATGTCGGATGATGAGCTGCGCGGTCTGATCTCGCTTCAGGGCGAGACATGGCTGTAGGTTGCGAGATAAATAGTACATGCAAAATATAGTGACAGGAAGGGGGATTGTTGTGAGCGAAAAATGGAATGTAGAGCTGCATATGTCCCCCGGTGGATGGACAGCAGAAGTAAGTGCGGCTGCTGATGCAGACAAAGAGGCATTAGCAGCCGCAGGCAAGACCGAATCAGCCGAAGGCTTGTTCACGGTAACAGGCACGCTGCATCAGCTCAGTGAAGCTGAACGCGAGGCTGTGCTGGCACAGCTGCGCAAGCGTCCGCTGGCGCTGTACGCGCTGCTGCGCGGCGGCCCTGCCCCGGCGGAGCTCGACGGGCTGCTGCAGCGGCATGCGCCAAGCGAGGCCGTGCCGGGCACAGCCGCTGGCAGCTCGCTGAGTGCGGGCGGCGCAGCGACGTGCACCTGCGGCCGCCCGGGCTGCGCGCATGCCGCGGCCGCTGAGCGCGCCGTTGCCGCGCGCTTCGCGGCCGAGCCGCTGCTGCAGCTGGCGCACGTCGGCCTGCCGCGCGAAGCGCTGCTCGCAGGCGTGCTGGGATCATGGGCGGAGGAACTCGCCCATGATCCCAGCGGCCCCGGCCGCGCAGCCGAAACGGCCGGCCGCCCGCAGGCGAGGGGCGGCGAAGGCGGCGCAGCCGTCGGCGAGTGGATCGCCGAGGCAGCCGCGGACGGCGCCATGCACCAGCCGGGGCCTGGCTTCGGCGCCGTGAAGGTGCGGCTGGCGCAGCCGGGCAAGCCCCCGGCAACGCCGGAGCTGGCGGCGCTGCTGCCAGGCGTGCCTGCCACCGCAGGGCTGGCACTGATCCGCGAGCGCGTAGCTGCGCGGATGTGGGAGGCTGTCCAGAAGAAGAAGAAGGACAGCCCGGCAACCAAATGATGCACCATTCGGAGCGGGGGAGATCTCAGATCATCCCCCGCTTGTTTGTGATGTGCATCGGCGTAATCCTTTTTATTCAAAATGGATATATATATTTCTAATTCGCTTCTATGGTGTTGAACCTTGGGATAGGGCTCTAAAAGTCCAAAAAACGACCGTACAAGCTGTACACCCGGCATATCTTTAGGGTGACCTCCTCTCAAGGAGGTCTTTACCGGTGGAGCTTCGCTGCAATTTAAGGTATACTGTCGCAGGGGAAGACAAGCCCACATGCACGTATACGGCAATCATTATTACAATATGCGATAGGAGTTTTTACATGAAATTACGTACAGGACGACAGCGCCAAGTTGCGGTTATGCTGTCCTCACTTATGATATGCGGAGCTTTGTTATCCGCTTGCCAGGACGGTTCGGGCTCAGAGGAGAACCAGAATCTGAACGCAGCAGGAAGCGCACAACAAGAGTCGGACGGTACCACGGTTCATTTGACGGAGGATACTGGCAAGGATGGCAACAACACAGGTGGGGATGACAGCTCATCTTCGGACAATAACAATGAAGGTACGGACAGTGGTTCCGGCAATGCTTCAACTGGGGGAGAGGGTTCTTCTGACGCAGGCAATGGAGCCACAGCAGAGGATCCCCTGATGGAGAAACGCAGCATTAGCGCACTGCAAACGACGATTGATGCACAAGCGGTAGTGACCAATTCAGAAGCGATGACAGTGATCGTTAACAAACAGCGCAGCTTGCCAGAAGGATACGAGCCGGATGATCTGGTGGAGCCTAACGTACCGTTCTCCTTCGACGGCCCGCATGAAAAGCGTCATATGCGCAAGGAAGCTGCTGAAGCGTTGGAGAAGCTGTTTGCCGGTGCCAAAGCGGACGACATTGAACTTCGTGCGGTATCTGGATATCGTTCTTATCAGCGCCAGGTTTCGATCTATAACAACAATGTCAAAACCAAAGGTAAAGAATACACGGATCGTGTAAGCTCTGTGCCAGGCCACAGCGAACATCAGACCGGACTAGCGATTGACGTTTCCAGTCCAAGTGTAGGCAATGCCATAGAAGAGGTGTTTGGCACATCGAAAGAAGGCCAGTGGTTGGCTGAGCATGCAGCAGAATATGGGTTCATCATCCGTTATCCAAAAGGTGAGGAAGCGATAACCGGCTATGTGTACGAGCCATGGCATATTCGCTATGTCGGCACTGATCTGGCTCCTGATGTTGTGAAAAGTGGACTGACACTTGAAGAATACTTTGATGAGGCTAATATCAAGCTGTAAGTCTGGTGTTTCATCTTTTGATTGAGGACTAGGATTTCAATTTCACAAAGCCTCTGACTGATTCACCCTTGTCCAAGGCACGGGAGATCACTCAGGGGCTTTTTGGTTTGAGCTAAATTCAGTTATATCCTATTTTATTTGCTTGTTCAGCAGGTCGGCGGGCTGATATAATTCATGTTTAATCAGGAGTTCAAATCACATGTAAAGCGAGGGAAAGCAGAATGAACAGACAGCAGGTGTTTACGGGTTCTCCATGGGAGCCGCTTGTAGGATATTGCCGTGCCATTCGTGTTGGCAACCGAATTGAGGTTGCGGGTACTACGGCCATGCAGGACGGTATTGTGGTTGGAGCAGGTGATCCATACGCACAGACGAGATTTATTTTGCAGACCATCGAAAATGCACTCAAAGAATTGGGAGCAGACATGTCTCATGTCGTGAGAACCCGCATGTTTGTTACCGATATCTCCCGGTGGGAAGAAGTGGGCAAGGCTCATGGTGAATTTTTTGGTCAGATCCAGCCTGTCGCTACGATGGTGGAGGTTAGTGCACTCATTGATCCTTTGCTAATGGTGGAGATTGAGGCAGAAGCAATTGTTGAAGAACAAGCTAAAGTTAATGCCGAAATAACGGAATAGAGCTGTTATATACATATAGACAAAATGCAGTATAGAGAAATAACCTTACCCCAACCTCCATGAAGGAGGAAGCGTGGGATAAGGTTATTTCTGCATTGATTTAGTGTGATCTAGCTCTACTGTGCTCTACGCATAAATTAGGCTAGCCTTCTTTTCTGGCAGCTTATTTCGCTTCAGGTTGCTCGGCTGGTGTTTCGATTACTACTTTCCAAGCCGTTCCGATTGGAGGCAGGCTGCGGGTCAGGACAGGGCTATAGAAACCAATCACTTTGGCCCCTTTGGTCAGTTCTTCTGGTTTGATCGTTTCCCCTTGATGATTCACAAGTTTTGTATCTTTGCTAATGTTAAGGATAACATGGTCAGGTGCTGTCTCTGTCAGGCGGGAGCCTGCGATCTCGATCTGAGTACCATTATTTTCTGTTGTTTTTACGTTTTCAATCGTACCAGCTGTACCGAGAACTTCTTTTGGTTGTGCTTCGGATTCCGAAGCAGCAGTATCCAGTACAGTGACTTTGTAAGTAGGTGTTTGCGGCGGTAAACTGAGGGTTGCAATCTCAGAATGCTCAGCTTCAACGTTCATGCCAATGGTCAGATCTGTAAGCTTGATATCTTTTCCATCCGCGGATTTGAACACGGTATCTTCACCAACATTAAGGACGATACCCTCTGTACCTGCACCGCCGATATGGATGGATTGATACTTGCCTTCACTGTTAATTCCCGTAATGACCCCACGCTCAGTAACGGTTTTCACTTCCTCTTCACTGGAGATGGTTACTTGGTTACCTGTTGTATTCACTTGTGCGTGCAGTACTTTATCTGCAAAAGAAGCGGGTACAAACAGTGTGCCATTTGTGATCTCAGGCGCTGTTCCCAGCTTAAGCAGCATTTTATTAACTGAATACTGGTCTTTGCCTGTGGTGACGATTGTCCAGAGGGTACCCTTTGTCAGCTCAGCAGATTTGTTTTCCTTGTTCCATTTTAGTTCAATGCCAAGAGCTTCTGTGAGATCACGCAGTGCGATCATGGGTTCTTGACCATCCTTGTTCCAATAACCGTCAGTCATCGGTGCACCGTTCACAGATACTTTTACGGCTTCAGTTCCTTTGCTATCGGCTGATACGGAAGTTGAATTGACGGGCTGAATGCTGTCCAGGTTTGCTGCGTATGCGGCTCCCCCGCCCAGGGCCAAGGACAGGACCATCAGGGCGCTAACTTTTTTCATGTTGTTGTTCATCGTTGATTTCATCCCTTCTCATCTTGGTTATGACGCGGTAAACTCCTAGTAAGGCCACGTTCCAAACTTATAGACGGGACAACTTCGTCCAGTGTTGCACTTGGAGGTAATTAATGTGAGCAGCATGTTAGTCTATTATTTGAAAAACATGCCAGATTCCCGGTTATAAGAAGCAGGATGCGGTTAAGGATCAATGAGTGGAAAACCTGTAATTCAGACGTGAATTACCCCTGGATTACATGGGGTTGGGGAGCATCCAGATATGAGGAGGGGGAGGTCACATGAGTGATATGTTAGTGGCGCTTTACCATTTGCCAGAGCAAGAGAGTGGACTGAAGAAGTTGGAGGAGTCCTCCATTGTCATCCGAAGAGCCATCGCACCAGAGAAGCAGGTTGTGCTGGATTGGGTGAAATCCCATTTTAGCCAGCCCTGGGTGGATGAATGTGATGTAGCTTTTGCACGTCAACCTGTGACTTGTTATATTGCGCTTGAGCATGGGAAAATGATTGGTTTCGCTTGTTATGAAGCAACGTGTCGTAATTTCTTTGGTCCAACGGGTGTTAGTCAGGAGGCACGGGGCAAAGGTGTCGGCACAGCGCTGTTGTTGGCCTGTATGCATGCCATGAAGACAGATGGTTACGCTTACGCGATTATTGGATCGGCGGGACCTGTGGATTTCTATGCTAAGACTCTGGGGGCCGTGAAGATCGAAAATTCAACAACAGGGATTTACAAAGGCATGCTCCGGGCAGACTAGACGATATTCATGTTCTGGAAAAGGAAGGGAGGAAGAAGATGACCACAAGCAAAATGCTGCATATCGGCATGATTGGCACAGGCTCCATTTCGGATCTTCATATGAGGTGTTATGCCAAGAACGAGAATGCCGTTATTTACGCCATCTGTGACTTGAACGAACAGCGTGCAGCCGCGGCTGCAGAGAAGTATGATGCACAATCCGTGTACACCGATTACCGCGAGATGCTGAAGGACCCGCATGTGGATGCCGTTAGTATCTGTACGTGGAATAATACGCATGCCGAATTTGCCATCGCTGCCCTGGAGGCAGGCAAACATGTGCTGCTGGAAAAACCGGTAGCAACCAATGTGGAAGATGCGCTGAGGATTGAAGAGGCTGTGAAGAAAAGCGGATGTACTTTTGTCGTGGGATTTGTGCGTCGGTATGACAACAATATGCAGATGATGCGCGGTTTCATTGATGCCGGTGAGTTTGGTGAGTTGTACTATGCCAAAGCTTCTATCCTGCGTCGCTTGGGAAATCCCGGAGGCTGGTTTGCGGACAAAAACCGTTCTGGCGGCGGCCCGCTCATTGATCTTGGCGTACATATTATCGACCAATGCTGGTATCTGATGGGCAAACCGAAACCTGTTTCGGTGAGTGGAAATACGTATCGTAAACTGGGAAATCGTGCCCATATCGAGCATCTTTCTTTTTACAAAGCCGCAGATTACAGTTCTGCTGTCAACAATGTGGAGGATATGGCGAATGCGCTGATCCGCTTCGAGAATGGGGCTTCTTTGGCGGTAGATGTGAGCTTTACCCTGCATGCACGTGGGGAAGAATCTTCAGTCCGATTGTACGGTGAGCGTGGTGGAATTGAGCTGGAGCCGGAGACGTTAATCGTCACTGAGAAACACAATACGATCTTGAACATTGAACCTCAGACAGACTATAAAGGTCTCGATATTCACGGTGCCTTCCAGAATCAGATTGATCACTTTGTGGATTGTTGTCTGAATGGTACCGAACCCATCAGTCCCATTGCGGATGGTGTTGCTTCGACTCGGATGCTGAGCGGAATTTATGAGTCAGCCGAAAAAGGTCAAGAGATTCGTCTGGACTGATATAGAGATTGAATCTAATGTGATATTAAGGGTGTTGTTTCTCCATCTTATCAATGGAGAGACAACACCCTTTGGTTAATTTATTGATCATAATCAGACAAAACGGATGTATGTTTACTTTTCAAACCCTTCCAACACGATTTTACCAATTGCAGTGCCCGATTTGCTCTTTCGGTAGGCTTCCAGCAAGTTAGCTGCATTAATTGGTTCAATCCGCTCTGCTATCGTTGTATGAATCTTGCCCGCATCCACCAGATCTGCGATTTCATTAAGTAGAAGATGTTGTTCAATCATATCATCTGTCTGGAACATTGGGCGGGTGAACATCATTTCCCAAACGAGCGTTACGCTTTTTGAGAATAACTTTTGAAGTTCGGGTGGTTTTTCGAAGGGCAAAATGGAGCAAATTTTCCCCTGCGGCAAAATAACTTCTGCCATCTCATCCATATGCTCATCTATATGATTTAGCACGAAAATATAATGTACACCAGCGAGTCCGAGACCTTTAAGTTGTGGTCCAAATGGTTGACGATGGTTGATCACATGGTCTGCTCCGTTTGATTTTACCCAAGAGACAGATTCGGGACGCGAGGCAGTTGCTATAACTTTAAGTCCAGCGAGCTTGGCTAATTGAGTAGCGATCGACCCGACGCCTCCCGCTGCTCCGATAATAAGCATGCTGTTGCCTTCGTTATCCGATGCATTCCTGGAAATGCCCAAGCGTTCATAAAAAGCTTCTCCTGCCGTAAGGCTTGTCAGAGGTAAAGCTGCCGCCTGGGCGAAATCCAGATTTTTCGGCTTCCTGCCGACCATTCGTTCATCTACTAAATGAAACTCACTGTGTCCGCCTGGGCGCATATTGCTCCCCGCATAATACACTTCGTCACCAACGTTGAACAAATTGCAATCGGAGCCGATGTCCACTACTATTCCCGCTACATCACGACCAGGCACGGTCAGGGATAAATCGTCCGGATGTTTGGAAAGATGAGATCTCCAATCCGTCGGATTAACAGATACCGCCTTCACCGCAACGAGTAAATCCTTTCCTGTAGGTTGGGGTTTCTCAACTTCTACCTCCTGAAATGGTGGTATGTCGGTCTCTAGCCCAGGTTCGTAATATCCGAACGCTTTCATCATGATTGGACTTCCCATCGCTATAGTTATCCTCCTCGCAGAAATAAGTTATACATAAAATATATAGTATAATATTAAAAATAAACAGTAGTATCATTTTTGGTTTATAGTATCAATAATGATACTAATGGGACCGAATTGTAAAAAAATAAAGACTCCCGTTACTCCTGAAACAGGTCATTGGCCTGGATTCATCGGAGAGGAAGTCTTTATGATAAGGGTTCATTTATTCAGCGGTGAGTTCTCATACCCCGGATCATCATAATCCGTATCTTGCAGCCGTGAAAGTACATTCATGCTCTCAATCGCCTGCCGGGTATCCGAAGTGCCATGATCGTAAAGAAACGTGTACAGCAACGTCATGCCATCTGAGAATTGTTCTGTGGCTTCGTCATGATCCGCCGATTTGTAAGGTACCGGAGCTCGTTGCAATGTATAGGCATCTTCATCCTCCAGCACTTTCATCAGGTCTTTTAGCCGATTTAACTGTTCATCGTCCACCATGACTTCAAACGGTGTTGATTCGTTCTTGGTCTGTTCAATGAGATTATGGGTTACCGATACATAGTAATGCTGTTTGCCGTCCTGCATAATCCAACCTCCATTCTAAAATGGAAAAAAGACGCTTCTACTGTTAATAAACAGCAAGAAGCGTCCTGAAACGAATGATTATCACTCATCTTCGTCTTACTCATCAAGATGCTCGGTTACAACCGACCATCCATTGCCTTTGCCATCCAAAAGACCTTGTTCAAAAAAATCAATTCCATTAACTGTGATACTCACTGCAACCATTGCTGGTTCATTTTCTACGGGATCGACAACAATAAATCCTTTATTCAATAAATAGGTGATCGTTCTCTGTCTCTCTATGTGTGCATCTGGATAGAATCTTTTTTTGGGGACGATATAAGCAGGATTTTCAGTAAACCATATCGTATACAGCTCTTGTAATATGTCGAATCTTTCTTGTATCCGCTCTTTAATTATAGCTTCCAATTCCATAACTCACCTCTTCTAATTTGAGCAAAGGGGCTATCTCGAAAGGGATGCTCCTCTCGCCAAGCGTTAACGAACCTACCGCATCCTAAACGGCTAATTCTCAAAGATTTCATATTTTAACGAACTTCAGTGACCTTATTTAGGTAAAAACAGACGTGCGAATCTAAAAATCGGTCAACATTGAATAAATAAGGTCACTATGATTCGTTACACCTCAGTTTTGCGCAAATCGGAGCGAATAGCGTGTGCTAGGTTCGTTAAACCTAACTCATCTTCCGAACCGGCTAGTTACTGGAACCTTCCGGGTGCTGGCCTCCATGGTGCCTGAACAAAGCGGACAGGGCGGAGGACCAGAGGTCGCCTTTTTGGATGACTTGGCAGAAGCACCATCCGGTTTCTGGCGCAGCCATGCTTTGCAGGTGGAAGAACTGCACTTCCAGATCGCTACGGTCTCTGTACGTTCTGCACCTGAAGCATGCGACCCCGAACTGCTGGAGGACGAAGCGGTCTGACTTATACCCGTGGTGCTGAATGCCGTGTGATTGCGAATCACCCCGCTGCCGCGCCGTTCACTGAGACGATCCTCGTCTCGTTCATCGAGTACTTCAAAATCACGCCGATCACTTTGACGGATTGCGCTGCGCTGATCTGCACCACGCTGAACTGGGCTCACTGCATCCCGTCCCTGCGGCCGCGAACCTGAACGGGCGTATGCTGCATTTCCATTTCTACTTTCATTGCCGTTAGCTTTACCATTCGTGTTCCCGTTACCCTTCCAGTTGCTGCTACCACTGCCATATGACGCGTGATTGCCAGTCGGGCCATCCTCGCGTTTTTTGCGTTTGTCCGGTACCTCCATGCCGAAGGCCTCCAGTAGAAAGCGGGAGACGTCTGCTGGCTTACCGTGATGACTGGCGGGAGAAGTGACGTATAAGTACTGTTTGGCCCGTGTGATTGCGACATAGGCGAGTCGTCGCTCTTCTTCCAGAGCCATGTCGAGTTCGGCATCCGTCTGCTGCACCGTAAGAGCAGCCTTCTGGTCTTCAGGGATATCCTGCCGGAGTGCCGTGCTGTGAGGCACAATTCCTTCGCTGGCGCCGATCCAGTATACACATGGGAATTCAAGTCCCTTGGCCCGGTGAATCGTCATCAGTTGGACTGCATCGCTGTCCTGTGAACGGCGCAGTGATTCCATCTCGCGGTGTCTGCGGGAGAGTTCATCGGCGAATTGGATGAACTCTTCAACGGTTTCGAATTTTTTGGCGGCAGCTTCGAATTCGTCCAGTGTCTCCAGCATCGTTTCCTTATAATGGGTAAAGATGCTTGGATCACCGCTTTCCATATATTTGTCGTAAAACTGGCCGCGCATCTCCTGGATCGCGATCACCGGTTTCAGCTTCGTCAGAGATTTGATCAGCTTGATGCGTTCCTTGACCTGCTCCTGTTGAAAAGGCTTTAGCTTGTCCCATTTGGCCAGATGAATGAGCGGATATTTCTTCGCTTGCTGCTCTTCACTGCGCTGAATCCACTCCAATCCTGCATCGCGGGAAACATAGAGCGGCCCAAGCGCACTCGGCAGAGCATCTACAGCACGTGGATTCAGGGACAAGCGCATATGATCCATTAAAGGTCGAATCAATGACTGGTCATAGAAGACCGGGGAAGCACCATGTTGTACAAACGGCACATCTTTCAACACAAGCTGCTCAAATATAGCCCGACTGCTGCTGGCTGTCCGATGCAGGATCGCAATATCCCGATACGTATGAAGACCTTCCTCGACTTGCTGACACAACTGATTAACAACCCAAGCTGCTTCTTCCTCGGCATTGGAGGGGGTTGCGAACCGGGGCGCATCTCCACGATGTCCGGCTGCGCGCAGCCGCTTGTCACGTCTTCGTTTGTTCCGGGCGACCAATTCACTGCCCAGTCCCAGGATACGCGCATCGCTGCGGTAGTTGATATCCAGCGTCACGATGCGTGCACCGGGGTAAACTTTATCGAATTCCAAAATGGATTCCTGCCGTGCCCCATTAAACGTATAGATCGTCTGGTCATCGTCTCCCACAACCATCAGGTTGCGGTGGGCGGCAGCCAGTTTTTGTACAATTTCATATTGCAGACTGTTCGTATCCTGGAACTCATCGACCATGATGTACTGAAAACGCTGCTGAAGCGGCCCCAGTACAGCAGGATCACGAAGCAGAGCGGCAGCTCGCAGCAAAATATCATCAAAATCCATTTTGTTGCGATCCCGCTTCCAGGCTTCATAACCAAGGAGAACACGTTTGGCATCTCGTTCCTCCTGTGATTTTTCGGGAAGATCGCTCGTCTCTGAGCCTTGCATTTTCCAAGCGGACAGCATAGCCAGCAGACTCTCAGGCTGAAAAGCCTCACTCATGCCATTCTGACGCAGGAGCATCTTGAGCACGGTATGCTGCGCACGGGACTCACCAAAAATCTCCTCCTGCACGCCGTAATGACGCAGCAGCGTCAACGCGAACGAGTGGAATGTACGAGCCTGCACCGCTCGTGCGGCTGCGGGACGAATGCCAGGCAGCGATGCGATGCGGTCTTTCATCTCAGTGGCAGCTTTGTTCGTGAACGTCACCAGCAGGATGCTTCCCGCGTGAGCACCACTAACCTCCATCAGGTAGCCGGCTCGTGCAGCCAGTACGGTTGTTTTGCCGCAGCCAGCTCCTGCGAGAGTCAGCAGGGGTCCTTTGCCGTGGCGAACCGCTGAGATTTGGGGTCCGTTCAGACGGATGCCCACCTCTTCCAGAGAACGAAAATAAGGCGCATCCCGTTCATCGCTGGCCACGAGCTGCCTACTGGTCTCCAGCGGAGCTGAAGGGGACTGGGGCAGGGATGCCGCCGGGGTAACCCCGAGCGGACGGGGGTAAAACGTTGAGTTCGGACTTAACATCATTCATCCACCTCTATATGCATTCAGGGATAGGACTATCCCAGCTTAAAAGTAATTCATTTGCCCTTTTCACAATCGCATTGTAAATTGGTATGATAGGGATAACCGCCCAAGTAGGCGGATTAGCAGGGCCAAAGCTTCATTATACCCGAACGTATGGTCCTGACGAAAGCCCCCGAATTCATCCAGCATCGGCAGAAAACGGGCATTCACGCGAGATTTCGCAACTTTTTGGCATGATATCGTATAAGTTATATACTATAAAAAAATCAAATGAAAATGAGTTTTGGAACAAATGGGTGTTGAATCAATAGGTTCAACTTCTGACGGGACAGAGGAGGAGAAGTCATGAAACTGCTTCAGCGGATTAAGAACGGAGCAAACAAAGCAACAGAGCGTGCCCAGCACGCCGTTGAAATCGGAAAAATAAATAATCAGATTGTGGGCTTGCAGCAGGAACAGGAAGTCCATTTTACAGATATGGGTCGCATCTTCTATGAAGGTTATCGCGCACAGGACATGACGCGTGCCGAAAAAGAGATGGTGGATCTATCAGGGCTGTGCGATGAATTGCAGGATGAGATCGATGGACTGCGCAACAAGATTGCACAACTCAAAAATGAGCGCTTATGCGAGTGTGGACACGTCGCTTCACTGGATGCCAACTTCTGTCCGAAATGTGGACGCAAGTTGGGAGAATTCAAACCCGCAGCAGCATCTGTAGGGGCAACAAACCCAGCGAGACAGGAAGCAGCCGTGGCCCAAAGCCCGGAGCGACCAATCTATGATGCACCAGTTGAAGAGGAACTGGAGGAAGCTGAGCCGTATCACACGGTAATTCCGTCCATTGCGGACCTGGAGACCGAATCCGAGTATAACAGTACGGAATTTACCCAAGAGGAAAAGGAAGCCTTTGATGCCGAGTGGGAACGCCGTCGGGATGAAGAAATGCAACGGGAGCGCGAGCGCCAGCAGGAGCTGGATGAGCGCATTCGGTACTGGAAAGAAAATAATCCGATCGTGAACACGGTGGACGTACAGACTGAAGTGCCACGCGAAATGGTGAATTGTCAGATTTGTGCAGCGGAGCTGCCCAAGGGTTCGAAATGGTGCCCACGCTGCGGAGCAGAACAGATCTGATGCAGTAGACGCGCTGCCGTTCATTGTGTGGCAGCGCTGGTTGCTTACAGCATGGGGGGACGGGAATATGGACCAACTGCTGCATCATTTGCGTCATCTGGGGTTTACCGAGATGGAATCTAAAATTATGGTGGAACTCGCTCGCCAAGGCTCGGCCTCGGGATATGAGGTTGCGAAAAGGCTGGGTGTGTCCCGTTCCAATGTATATGCCACCCTGCAACGGTTGGAACAGCGGGGATTCCTGCGTTGCAGCGCAGGCGAGCCTGCGAAATACAGTGTCTTGAAGCCTGAGGAGATGACAAGCATGATCTCCGGTCAGATGCGTGCATCTCTTGAATATGTGCAGAGCAGTATGCCGCAGCATGAGCCAGAGAAGCCGGTCTTTTACAACATTGAAGGCGACAAAAATGTATTTGAGAATCTAAGCCGTGAACTGGCTGAGGCCAAACATGAGATTGTGGTGGACGTGTGGCGTGAGGAAGCGGAGTTGTTGCGTGCCGACTTGCAGCGTGCTGAAGACCGAGGCGTGCGCCTGTTATGGTCATGTGATGGTGGAGAGGGTATTATGGATCAGCCCGCTCCTTGGCCTGGTTTGCCTTCATACGGGGCAGGTAATGGCCGAAAGTTCTCTTTAGTGGTCGATCGTCGTTGGTGTATGTTAGGGATGCGCGGGGAGTCTTGCGCCACTCAAGCGATGGTAACAGAACATCCGGTCATGACCGGACTGCTGCTGAATCATTTTGCTCAGGAATTGGTGTTGTATGAACTGGAGCAGGATATGGGGGAAGAACTGGAGTCACGATACGGACCTCGATACCAAAACCTCTCCGCACGTTATTGGTCCGTACCTTCAGAGTGAGTATGAACTCCAAAATACATGCTTAAAGGAAGCAGGCGTTGCCATGAGGCAGACGCCTCTTCATGCTAGTTAACAGAAGCAGTGATGTTCATCACAGCAAATGTTCCCTGTTGAGCTAATGTAATAGGGTATGAATTCATGCTATTTTTGAGAAAATGAAGCTATGAACGTAACTTTGTTATAGGCAAAATTGGTTCGTTTTTGGGCAAGTGAACTAACGCTTCAAGTACATCGATATAATATTCTGTACCATGTGGCACGAACTCTACTGCTCTAATCTCGCGCATGTGACGTGTTTGAACGGGGAGAGGAACAGAGTTTCGATTTGCCTGATCCACCTGATCGGACGCTGACTGGACGGCTTGAACTCCTGCGGCTTGAATCACATGGGTTTCGCCACGGAACAAGGCAATCAGGTCATCCAAGGGTACTTCGTACAGGCTGTCGACTTCGCTTGCCTGCAAGGTATATTTTTCAAGGGGCTGGTTCAAGCACAGTCCGAAGACAGAGCTGAATTCTCGATCGATAAAAGGTACACCGCGAACCTGGCCTTCAAGTTGCTGTCTTGCCGTCAACAGATAGGTCAGCGTTTCAAAAGGTGCTTGCACGCCCAGTTCTTCCTCAAGCTCACGACTGGCTTCATGCAGCTGTTCTCCGGCTGTGAGATGCCCTGCTGCGGTAATGTCGTAACATCCGGGGAAGGTATCCTTGATATCCCGTCTTCGCTGAAATAAAACCAACCGCTGTGAACCTTCGTCCCGCACGATCCAGCAGTGGAATGAACGGTGCCAGAATCCCTCGGCATGGACCACGCTGCGCAGCTCTGTACCTATCCAATTTTGCTGATCGTCGTAAATGTCGAAACGTTCTGGGGTCATGATACGTATCTCCTTATATAGCAAGTTTTAAAGTTCAAAATTTCACAAAGTGTGTTTTAAACGAAAGGGGAACCATCTTATGGAATGCATTGTACACTTTCAGGTCATTTATCCGCAACCTCAGGAACGTAAAAGTCTTAGAGGTCTTATATTTGTTGGACAGGGTCAGGAACCGGCGAATAGCCAGCTAACAATGATGTTTAAGGATATGGGATTCAACGTACGTCTGGAAGACGAGAGCCAATTGTTGTTTAAACCTGTGGATGCTTCGATGAATTTTGATTATATCCGGGTAACAGAGCTCGATACCGGGGAAGAGGTTTATAAGGAAGATCGGGATTTGAAGTCGATTTTGGAGCACTTGTTGCCGCGTCGATTCTAGTTTGTAAGCATGGTGAGCGTAAGATAATAATGACAGTAGAGCGACGTACCCTGCTTGTGAGATAAAGAAAGGCCCCACCTTTACGGTGAGACCTTTCATGTGGGAGCCGATTTGATTCCACCCGCTCCGTGCGGGATTGCAACAACACGGATGAAGAAGTATGACGGACAGAGCAAGCAGGAGTTCTTTTACATAAAACTTTATATATTCACAATTATCCGCTACTGTTCTCTATATGGAGTTTGGGTACACTTTAAATTCTGATGAACTTGAAGCATGGAATGGATTAAGCTGTTGCGCCGTTACCTTCTGCTTCCAGCTCTGAAGTACAGTGCGAACAGCGAGTAGCCGCAGCCGGAATTTCGGACAGACAGTATTTGCAAGCCTTGGTCGTTTTTTGCGGCTCGGGCTTTTTGTGTTCTTTGCTTTTGATGTAATTAATACCCTTCACCAACATGAAAATACAGAAAGCGACGATGAGAAAATCAATCATCACGTTGATGAACTGCCCATATGCAATCACCGTAGCGCCAGCCTCATTGGCTTGAGCGAGTGTTGTGATCTCCTGTCCGCTGGCAGTACGCATATCCCGATCCAGATTAATGATTTTTTGACTGAAATCAATGCCTCCAAGCAGTTTACCTACAGGTGGCATGATAATATCATTCACGAGGGACGTGACAATTTTACCAAAAGCAGCCCCGATAATGACACCGACTGCTAGATCGATGACGTTGCCACGTACAGCAAATTCTTTAAATTCCTTTAGTACGCCTTTCATGTCTGCAAATCTCCTTTACCCAATAAATTCATAATACAGGCGGCGTTTCCATCGATTCTCCGTTCGGACACGCGCTTCCGTTCTCATATTGTACATAAAAAAACCGCAGCAATCATCCCTTTAATGCAAATTAAGACAAGTTTCCGCAACTTCCATGAAAATACTTCTTTATTTCACGCCGCCGATTCGGTATACTTCTAACATTATCAGTTCCGTTCATACTTTTACATTCAGGTTCGCGATCATACATTGTAACGAATCATGGAGCTCTAAAAATTTAATATGCCGACTCGTATATGTGCAGGAATAGGCCTGCATGTTTCTACCCGATCACCGGAATGATCGGACTACGGGAAAGATCCTGCAACGTTGTTAAGGTATGGAGAGAGATGATTCTCGGGCAGTGTGTCTGAAAAAGGATGTTCAGGTAGCTTCATATCCCTTCTTGAATAGGGAGTTTGAGGTTTGCTCTAGTTATCCTGTTATTCCACTTCATTATACTTGCAGTATCCATGCGGCTTGTCCACATATGTACAAGTCCGTCTTTTCCCGTCTCCGGTTCTTCCGCAGCGTGTAAAAAGGCGGGCTTTTTGTTTTTTTTACAGCGGGGATCGAGGTCATGCAGGCTTCTGTACGGGAGGGCGCACAGGGGGAAGAATTACGATGCAATTGTTAAAAGACAAGGTAATACAGGAAGGCATTGTTTTGTCCGAGCAGGTACTCAAAGTGGATTCATTCCTGAACCACCAGATGGACCCGGTTCTGATGAAGGAAGTCGGTAAGGAGTTCATCCGCCGTTTTGAAGGGGAGAACATTACACGTGTACTGACGATTGAATCCTCAGGGATCGCACCAGGCATCATGACTGCGCTGGAACTCAACGTGCCGCTTATTTTTGCACGGAAGCAGAAGTCACTTACACTTACAGAAGACATTCTGGTTGAGAAAGTGTACTCCTTTACGAAGCAGGAGACCAATGAAATTACAGTTGCGAAGAAGTTCATGCGGCCTGGTGACCGTGTACTGATCATTGATGATTTTCTGGCCAATGGCGAGGCAGCATTTGGTCTGGCCCGCATTGTGGAGCAAGTAGGTGCTGAAGTGGTTGGTATTGGCATCGTGATTGAAAAGGCGTTCCAACCAGGAGGCCGCTTGCTGAAAGAAGCAGGATACCGTGTGGAATCACTGGTTCGCATTGGGGCGTTGTCAGACGGGAAAGTTACGTTTGCGGACGAGGAGGTCACGATCTAATATGGCACGCGAACGAATTTTTCAGCGGCATCGGCATCCGATCAAAACGTTCTCGCTAGGTCTCCAGCACGTGCTGGCGATGTATGCAGGAGCTGTCGTTGTACCAATTATTGTAAGCAAGGCCCTTGGTTTTACAACGGAGCAGTTGACCTATCTGATTGCGATTGACTTGCTCGCCTGTGGTGTGGCAACACTGCTTCAGGTATGGGGCAATCGTTTCTTCGGAGTGGGGCTGCCCGTCATGCTTGGCTGTGCATTCCAGGCTGTATCACCGATGATTTTAATTGGGATGAAGAGCGGTGTTTCTGCCATTTATGGTGCGATCATTGCTTCAGGGATATTCGTTGTATTGTTCTCGGGCATTTTTGGCAAATTGATACGACTCTTTCCGCCAGTCGTCACTGGATCAGTAGTAACCATTATTGGTCTGACCCTGATTCCGGTTGCGTTCAACGATCTCGGCGGCAGTCAGGGTGCAGAGGACTTTGGCAGTGGAGTTCATCTTCTGCTCGGATTCGGCGTATTGGTGTTCATCATTCTGATGACACGGTTCACGACAGGATTCGTTCGTTCCATCTCGGTGCTGATCGGCCTTCTCGTGGGCACAGTGGCAGCAGGGCTTATGGGTGAAGTGAACTTTGCGCCAATTCGTGAAGCAAGCTGGTTCCATGTCGTGCAGCCGTTCTACTTTGGTACGCCGACATTTGAGATTGTACCGATTCTGACCATGATTCTGGTGGCGATTGTCAGCGTAGCTGAATCCACTGGTGTATTTATGGCTCTTGGCAAAATTTTGGATAAAGACATGTCTTCCAAAGATCTGGCCCGTGGCTATCGTGCAGAAGGTTTGGCGATTGTGCTGGGTGGTATCTTCAACTCCTTCCCTTATACGACCTATTCACAAAACGTAGGGCTTGTACAGATGACTCGTGTCAAAACGCGTGATGTTATCGTTGTAGCGGGTGGACTACTTGTGGTCATCGGCTTTGTACCGAAGATTGCTGCATTGGCACAGCTTGTTCCAGGTTCTGTTCTTGGCGGGGCCATGGTTGCTTTGTTCGGTATGGTAGTATCGTCTGGTATTCGTATTCTGGGCAGCCAGGTTGATCTGAACCGTCATGAGAACCTGTTCATCATCGCCTGCTCTGTAGGCATGGGGCTGGGAGTAACGGTTGTGCCTCAATTGTTTGCAGGTGCGCCGGACTGGGCACAGATTTTGCTCGGTAATGGAATTATTGCAGGTAGCTTTACGGCCATTTTCATGAATTTACTCTTTAATGGTCTGGGTACTGAAGCAACGGCTGCCAAAATGGCTGAACGTCAGGCGGATGTGATCCTAGGAGATAACGGAAAGTCGGCGTAAAAAGTAAAGATCTTAAATCGTCGTTGTTATTACCCGACGCCTTCAACATGTATATTATGTTAACTTTAAATTCCTTATGGAATGAATAATAAATGTTGTGAATAAAAAAGTTAAACGGCCTGAACTATTCAGGGGATGAATCATCTATCCTGTGAATCGTTATTGAAGGCATAATAAATGAAACACCGGAGACCTTGCTCGTTAGAGAGCAAGGTCTCCGGTGTTTTTTCTTTTTTTTTTGCCGAAAACAAGATGGATTATTATGTAGACTCACGGGGTGAATTACTTTGGGAGGAAGCCGATAAACACGTTACATACTACAGATGCCGCATCTGTTTCTCTGCAAAGTCTCCGACCCACGGCAGCTTAAGCCATTTGCCTTGCAGACTGGTCACCACCATGAGAAGCCAGACCACCACACCAAGCAAGGACAATAGCGATGCCAGCAGTGGCCCAAACAGTGGGAGGAATGCACACAACAGATGGCCGACCATAATGAGGCCAAATACCGTGACGGATTGAAGGGCATGAAACAGAACGAATCGGCTTCGTTTCTCTACAGCCAAAAAGATGACTCCACCTACAAAAGTGAACAGATAACAGAGCATGCCGGCAATATTTTCATCCAGACCGCTTGATGATTTCATGGGGGACATTCGGTCCAGCCTCCTTTGTCCTTTTTAACTAGGTTATGAGGGAGGTGGACAGAACTGAACTGGAGGGAACGAAATGTATCTTTGTATCTTTGCTAATTCAAAAGGGACATGCTCCCAATGCTTCCTTGGAACATGTCCCTTTTAACGCCTCATTATATAACTTAACTTAACGATCGCCACGCTCAAAATGTCTGCGTGGATGTGTGGTCTTGCCAATCTTATCGGTGTCATTCTCTTTAGGAACCAAACGCTCGTCAGTACGACCTTCGTGATGGTTGTCAAAAGCGAATTCTGTCAGTTCCCATTCTGTCTTGCCCAGAACGGGATCGGCCGGGAAGTGTTGTCCCCGATGCAGATGTTCTTCTTGTCCAGCCTCATTGATGTATATTCCGTCCACTTCCACCTTTTCATGTGAAAGGGGCAGCATTTCTTTATCTTTCTCAGCCATGAAACAACGCCTCCTTAGATCCCAGTAATTTAACTGTATGGGTTGTCCGTGATAATATCCCCCGAATAGTACAGTGTTATGCTGGATATATTAATTCCGTATAGAAGCAACGTTTTTATAACATATGATTCGGAATTAAACTTTTTGGGCATAAAAACCGTTATAAATATTAGGTAAAATCGTCAAGTCGTAAGATACTTCCGAATATGCTACAATAAGATTATGATTCATTCCGAATCATATCGGGTATTTATAGTGTCAGGTACTTGCTTAAGCAAGGGTTCCCGACCTAAAGCTTGCTTTGAGCCGCGCACACAACTTCATGGATGGCATTTAAGACTTATTCGGCATTCTCTAAACGGAGCATTCACTTTCAACGTTTTGGGAGGGAATTACAATGGCAACGAAAGGTCACAATGAGGTCAAAGAAAGTTTGAGGGAAATGACTCGGATTTTCCGTCCTAAAGATCCAAAAAAATTCGTGAAGGAGTACGTGAGAAAATACCGGATTACGGGTGGATACGAGGAAGAATTGACTTCTGTGGTTGAGCATGAGCTTGTCAAGATGGATTCTTCCGTGTCCTGAAACACACACAACTCTGATTATACTGTTCCGATATGAATAGAACCGTCTCCCGGGCATCACGCTCCGGCAGACGGTTTTTTTTGTGTAGAAAATCGTATGTATATATATCTAATGGATTACCCGCTTACCTAAAAGCAAACCGAATAAGCAGCAAAAGCTTTGCTCCATTTTTGGGGGGCTTTGTTCGGTGCCTATTGCATATACATGGAAGTACAGATATGGCAGGAAGGATGAATGCATGTGGACCCTATTTTAAAAACGAAAGAAGAGATTGGCTACATGCGGGAAGCGGGGCGAATCCTGCGAAGCTGTCACGAGCATATTGAAAAGTGGCTGGCCTCCGGTGTAACGACAGGAGATATTGACGAACGGGTGGAGGCTTTTCTAGCTGAAAGAGGAGCTACACCTGAGCAAAAAGGATACAAAGGTTATCCTTACGCTACATGCGCTTCAGTTAATGAGGTGGTTTGCCATGGCTTCCCTAATGACCGGAAACTGGCCGAAGGGGATGTGGTGACTATTGATATGGTGGTGAACAAAGACGGCTGGCTTGCCGATTCTGCATGGACGTATGGGATCGGTGAACAACGCAGGTCCATACGCAAACTAATGAATCGAACGGAAAGGGCGCTTCATAAGGCGATAGCACAGGCCGTGCCAGGAAATACGCTGGGGGATATCGGTAACGCGATTGAACGGACAGCAAGGCTATATCGTTACGGGATTGTGAAGCCTCTGATTGGTCATGGGATCGGTCAATACATCCATGAACCCCCGAACGTCCTCCCTTATGGGAAACGCAGGACGGGCATGATGCTGACAGAAGGTATGGTCATCACCATTGAGCCCATATTTACAAAAGGAAGTTCTGGGGCGGTTATATGGGATGAGGATGGCTGGACGGTAAGAACAGTAGATGGAAGCTGGGGAGTCCAGTATGAGCATACGATAGCCATAACAAGTGATGGTCCTCTTATATTAACTGACGGTACTTAGACGCTGTATCTATGGAAAGCTGGTAAGAAAGGACGTTAAAGGTTTCCGAGATGTTGAATAGGTCAGGCTCCATGCCGTTTGGTTCTAAAAGGGAGCGGTATGGGGCTTTACTGCGGCTTCCAGTAGTTGTAAGAGAGACAACCTGATGCATGCTAATCTTTTTTGCATAATACTGCATGTTTTCAATGTGAGAAATATCGGCAAAAAAATCAATTTCATCACCGAAATTTGGCAAAAATTTTCAAAAGTAGAGAGTAATATTTTTAACTGAAATCGGTTACAAATCAAGTTGTGGTGCGGTTTTTTACATATAGTGAACAATTTGTGAACATGTGTCCAAAGATTGACAAAATCATACCCTCAACTTATATTTAATAAGTGATTGAACCATATAGAATGAATTGGAAGAATGCGCAGACATGCCCTTAGCAGGAAATGACGGGAGTGGTGGAAGCGTTATTTTTGTAAGCATTCTGTATGTCGGACAGGATTACGTGTATCGTGCTGAAATGAACTGATTTGAGTTTTTTTCGGGCGACAACGGCAATCTACGAAAATGTTAAAAAAGTGGGGTAGATCAATGATGAAACAGTGGCAGGTTGCAAAGCGAATTCTCCCCTTGCTGGCGGTGTTCTCTTTGCTGCTATCCGCATGCGGGCGGGAAGACTTGTCGGTAATGAAACCTCAGGGTCCTGTGGCGCAAGGCCAATATGATCTGATGAAGCTGTCCATTACGATTATGATCGTGGTGCTCATCATTGTATTTGCTATTGCTGCGTATGTGTTGATCCGGTTTCGCAGACGAGCCGGGCAGAATGAAGTGCCCGAACAGGTTGAAGGTAATTTCAAGCTGGAAGTAATATGGACAGCCATTCCGTTGTTGCTTGTTATCGTTCTGGCAGTACCGACGGTAAAAACGATTTTTGCCCAAGGCGAAGATCTGTCCAACGACAAAAATGCAATTCAGGTCAAAGTCACCTCGCATCAGTACTGGTGGGAATTCACTTATCCTCAATATGACGTAACCACCGCTCAAGATCTCATCATCCCGACCGGAAAGAAAATCGCATTCGAATTGAAAACCGCTGACGTGCTTCACTCCTTCTGGGTGCCGTCACTTGCGGGTAAAATGGACACAAACCCGGATGGAACGCTTAACAAGTTCAGCTTTTCGGCCCCAAATGAAGGCGTTTACCGTGGGAAATGTGCTGAATTATGCGGCAGATCACATGCCTTCATGGAATTTAAGGTAAAAGCGGTCAGCCAGGAATCCTTTGATAAATGGGTCAATGAAATGAAAGCTCCGGCGGTACTTCCGGAAGATACCCAATTGGCTGAGAAGTTCAAAACGAACTGCCTTTCTTGCCATGCAGTTGGGGATCAGGGCGGGCCAGTTGCGCCTAACCTCACAGGTATCGGTGGCAAGCAATCCGTGGCAGGTATTCTGCTGAACCAGGGTGAAGGCCAGGAAGAAGGTAATCCGGTGCTGGACAACATGAAAGAATGGCTCCATGATCCACAATCCGTGAAGCCAGGCAATACGATGCCTAATCCGAAAGACCTTGGACTCACAGATGAAGAAATCGACGGAATTGCCGAATATTTGGCCAACTACAAATTGGACTATGAATAGAACAGCAAGGACGAAGAAGGGGGTACACAACCTTGGCTCATGCTCATAGCGTCAAGCGGTATAGGGGCTTGATGGATTGGATTACCACCGTCGATCACAAAAAAATCGCCGTGCTCTACTTAATTGCGGGTGGATTTTTCTTTGGAATCGGCGGAATTGAAGCCATTTTGATTCGGATTCAGCTTATGAAACCGATGAATGATTTTGTGTCGGCGCAGGTTTTCAACGAATTGATTACGATGCACGGAACAACAATGATATTCCTTGGTGTCATGCCTATTATTTTTGCCGTTATGAATGCCGTTGTGCCTTTACAGATTGGGGCACGGGACGTTGCTTTCCCTTTTGTTAACGCGCTTGGTTTCTGGACGTTCCTGTTTGGCGGACTGCTCTTGAACCTGAGCTGGTTGATGGGAGGGGCACCGGATGCCGGCTGGACTTCGTATACGCCACTATCTGGCAGCGAGTACAGTGGCACGCACGGTGTGGACTTCTACACGATAGGTCTCCAGATCGCCGGTCTAGGGACACTCATCGGGGGCATTAACTTTCTCGCCACCATCATTACGATGCGTGCGCCGGGAATGTCCTATATGCGGATGCCGATGTTTACCTGGACCACATTTATTACATCAGCCATCATTCTTTTTGCATTCCCTGCCATTACGGTAGGACTTGTACTGTTAACGTTTGACCGTATACTGGGGGCGAATTTCTTCGATGTTGCAGGTGGCGGTAACCCGGTACTCTGGCAGCATATCTTCTGGATCTTCGGGCACCCTGAAGTATACATTCTCATTTTGCCGGCATTTGGTATTATCTCAGAGGTTATTCCAACCTTTGCACGTAAAAGATTGTTCGGATACAGCTCCATGGTATTTGCAACCATTCTGATTGCCTTTCTGGGATTCATGGTATGGGCGCATCACATGTTTACGACAGGTCTGGGGACAGTCGCCAATGCATTGTTCTCGATCTCAACCATGCTGATTGCTGTACCAACAGGAATCAAAATATTTAACTGGCTCTTTACGATGTGGGGCGGACAGATCCGTTTTACAGCGGCAAACCTGTTTGCTGTTGGATTCGTTCCAACCTTCGTTATGGGCGGGGTAACGGGTGTCATGCTGGCCTCTGCGCCTGCGGATTTTCAGTTCCATGATACGTACTTTGTTGTAGCTCACTTCCATTACGTTATCGTTGGTGGATTGGTGCTAGGTTTGTTCTCGGGTCTACATTACTGGTGGCCGAAGATGTTCGGTCGTGTCCTGAGCGAAACGCTCGGGAAGTGGACGTTCTGGACGTTCATGATCGGTTTCCAACTAACGTTCTTCGTACAGCATTTCCTTGGTTTGATGGGGATGCAGCGCCGGATCGTTACATATTTGCCGAATCAGGATTTCGACCTGCTCAACCTGGTCAGCTCCGTTGGTGCATTCCTGATGGGTGTTGGGGTTATCATGTTCCTCGTGAACATCGTGATCACAACGAGAAAACCAGCAGACGCACCGAATGATCCGTGGGAAGATGGCCGTACGTTGGAATGGTCGATTCCTTCTCCGCCGCCGGAATACAACTTTAAGCAGACGCCTCTGGTACGTGGAATCGATGCGTATTGGAAGGAAAAGATGGCAGGACATACGGAGATGACACCAGCTGAACCTGTAGGTTCGATCCATATGCCGTCAGCGACGCCGCTACCGTTTGTTATGTCTGTCGGTATATTCATTGCAGGACTTGGTCTCATGTTCAGCAAAGATGATTTTGGCAATGCGTTTATGAACGGATTGTTCAACAATTATATTGTGGTCATTATTGGCCTTCTGATTACATTTGGTGCGATGGCACTGCGGTCACTCTACGATGACCATGGCTGGCATATTGAACCGGAGGATCAGGATGAGAAGGGGGTTAGAACATGACAACTTCACATGCCGAACCGGCAAACGGCAAATTGCCACATGAGCCGGAGAAAGCAACGTTGGAAGGACGCAACAAGCTTATTGGCTTCTGGTTGTTCCTTGGCGGCGAGACCGTATTGTTCGGAACCCTCTTCGCAACCTTTTTGGCCCTCCGCGGCCAAACGAATGACGGACCGACGGCAAATGAATTGTTTCATCTGCCACTCGTGGCTGCCGCAACCTTTATTCTCTTGGTCAGCAGTTTGACAAGTGTATTCGCTATTCAGGCTATGCACCGTGGGAAACGTAACGCTCTTGCATTATGGTTGGGAATAACCGTTCTGCTGGGTCTCGGATTTCTCTGTATTGAAATTTATGAGTTCTATGAATATGTGGTGCATAAAGAATTCGGGATGACCACAAGTGCATTCAGCTCAGCGTTCTATACACTGGTTGGGTTCCACGGAGCGCACGTTGCATTTGGTATTATGTGGATCGGGCTCATTATTGGGCAACTGTTCAGAAAAGGATTAACGGTCGTAACTGCACCTAAAGTATACGTCTCCGCAATGTACTGGCACTTTATTGACGTGGTCTGGGTGTTTATCTTTACGGTCGTGTACCTGCTCGGAAAGGTGGGGTAACACATGTCGGTACAGGATAAGAGTGATCAGCAGCCTGTGAAGCATCGTCACCGGGCGGAAGGTCCACAGAAACACGTCGTTGTTTTTATCTTCTCGATCGTCCTGACGCTCATTGCGTTCGCGGCTGCTGCCGCGGGAGGAGTTAATACGACCTTTACCATTATTATATTGGTGGTTATGGCGATCCTGCAGGTGTTTGTACAGCTCGGTTACTGGATGCATTTGAAGGATAAAGGGCATTTAATGCCGATCCTGTTCATGTGCTTCGGATTTTTCGTAGCTTTTACGTGCATCATTATGGCACTCTATTGGGTTTGGTGGTAAAAGAGATGGCGGCGGCGCAGTGTCGCCGTCTTTTCCCCTTTTAGGCGAACCAATCCTTCAATGGATTCAGGCAACAACCAAATCAGGTCACGGGGAGGTCTCCCGTATGCTCGGGTTGCAATATTTTAGTTTCAACGATTTATGGAGTCCACTTATTCTGGCGTTGTTCCTGCTCATTGCCGCAGCTTACCTGGTGCTCGTTGGTCCTTTCAGTGAGCGGATCAAGGGGGCAGATCAGGCCACGGCTGCACAGAAAATGATGTTTATCACAGGGCTTACGGTGTTGTATCTTGCACAAGCTGGGCCATTCAACCTGCTGGGGCATGTGATGTTCAGCTTCCATATGGTGAGTATGGCTCTGTCCTATCTGGTAGCGCCACCGTTACTGATGAAGGGATTGCCCCTTTGGGTATGGCGTGGGATCATCCGGTGGTTGCCAACACGGCAGTTATCTTTTTTGGCGCATCCAATCGTGGCGGCTGTGCTGTTTAACGGATTATTCTCGTTATATCATCTGCCAGTAGTACATGATTACGTAATGTTAAATTTTACGGTTCACCGTTTGTATTACATTGTACTTTTCATTACTTCCATGCTGATGTGGTGGACGCTGCTCAATCCGTTGCCGGAAGGAAGGCAAGCATCCGGATTGTCCAAGATTGGATTTATTTTTCTGAACATGGTGCTTCTGACACCAGCTTGTGGATTGATTATTTTTGCCTCCGAACCGTTGTATGCGACCTACAGCAATCCTGCCGTATGGGCTGAGGCCATGCGGTATTGTGTATCTGGCGATTCCACGGCGTTGCTGCGATCATTCGGTGGACCGGCGTTCTTCAACTTCCTATCTTCTGCCAAGGAGGATCAGCAGGTGGGCGGTATTTTGATGAAATTTATACAGGAAGGCATCTTCGTTTCCATGCTAGCGTATGTCTTTTTCCAATGGTACCGCAAGGAAAAACGGGAAGATGATGATGATCCATACCCTGTAGAGAAAACGGGAGGACCGCTTAATCCAGCAGCGAAATAACACAAGTTTTGTTTGGACAAGAGGGGGAAACACACGATGGATATGTATTTTCTGCTACCCACGATCAGTACTTCTTTCATTGTGATTAGCGCGGTGCTGGTTGGAATTGGCTGGGTGCTAATTATCCGTGGCAAACGGGAGGCGCACCAAACCGCGATGATTGCAGGGGCCATTGCTGCCCTTCTGTTCTTTGTCATTTATATGTCTCGTACCATCTTTGTTGGGAATACGGCTTGGGGTGGAGACCCGGAGATGGAGATCTTCTATCGGATATTTCTGATCTTTCATATTATCCTTGCCACGGTGGCAGCGGTCTTCGGCATTTCCACTTTGGTGCTTGGGTTCAAAAAGAAATTTAAGACACATCGCCGCTGGGGAAGATTTACGTCCATGATCTGGTTTAGCAGTGCTATCACAGGCGTAATTGTATACGTTCTGTTGTACCTGCTGTATCCTGGTGGACATACACGCCCGGTATGGGAAGTCATCCTTGGTGTTTAATGTGATGAATTGAATTCTTTGAAAATATGAAAATGGATGTATCCACCCCTGGATTGGTCCAAGCTTCCTCTCGCATTCATTCATAGAATGAGATCGAGAGGGGGAAAACAAATGGAAAAAACAGTCCATGTCAGTCAAACGTATCCACGTCTCACGGTGTATTCAGAAGAGGATTATCGCGGAAGAAGCAGAGTATATCGTGGTAACACGGGTCTCCGTAATCTGGACAACATCCTGGGGGGAGTAGAAAGCCTGCGTTTCTTCTCGACAAGTTCGAATGCAACGTTGGTTGTGTTTACGAGACCTAACTTTCAAGGCGGGTTCCGCGTCTTTCGAGGGAATACCAATTTGAGAGATTTGGATGATCTGATCCGTGGCAATGATGTGGAATCATTGATTTCCACCAATCAACGATTGACTCTGGCTGAGATTCGTGCGATTCGCAGTAATCGCAGCCTGCCAAGTGGCTACAACCTCGTTTAAGGATTAAACCTCTGCAGTATTCAGGTGCCGGAAAACAGAAAAGAGCTGTTCCGAATTGTGTTCGCACAATATCGGATACAGCTCTTTTTTTGGTTTGAGGAGTCATCTTAATCTCCACCGCCGCCGCTGTCGCCACCACCACTGTCGTTGCTGCTTCCGCTATCGCTGCTGTGATGATGATTAGATTCCGAAAAAGAATCACTATCATGATGCTTGTGATCGTGAGTGTGTTTGGAATGTTGAGTATAGGAGTCATCATTGGTGGTTATGACCGGGTATGCCGGAGATGAGTCGGTGTAACTGTTGTTACGCTGCACACGATGTCTGCCTTTTTTGGCAGAATGCCGTTTGGGTTCGTCGCGAACAATGAGCCAGATAACCACGATAAGGAAGAGGAGCACAAACCCGATCTCAACTAGCCAATCCATAGGTGAATCAATCCTTTCTATCTATCTCTGCAGTATCTCTATAAGTTGAACGAATGATTTTACAATGAATCATTGTATGTTCAGAATCAAGTTTTATTTTATCGTAACTCTAACCTGAATCCCATCCATTCTTCCTGATTCAGGAAAATAAGGGGTTGACGGGAATAGGGAGGGGTCTATATACTGTGTATAATGATATATACAGTAGATACAGTGAGCAAGGTGTTCCAATGACAGATGGAAAGGCAGGCAATGATATGAGCGCATGGAAGCAGGCGTGGTGGTTGACCCGCAGTGAGATGAACAAGGATAAGCTCCAATGGCTGTGGACTGCAATTTTTATGATATACACGGGTGGCATGAGTGGTGTGATGTTATTAGGACAACAGAAGACCGATTTCAATAATCCTGTTGTAGATACTTTCTTTTTGATCATGGTGCCATTTCAGGGATTCGTGTTCAGCAGAAGATCTTTCCGTTACATACAGGAGGATTCCTATACACAGATGCTGGCCTACTATCGCAGACTTCCCATTCCAAACGAGACGGTGATGTGGTCGAGACTTCAGCAGTCTCTGATGGCGTTTACGTATAATGGTATCTTTTTCTATGGATCACTGTATGTAGTTGGGTTGCACGAGGAAGGGTTCCGGTGGGATCAGTATCTGGCCTTTGGCATAACTTGTACAGGTTACGGACTTCTCATGACAGGCTTATATATTTACGGAGAGTTTCTGCACAGTGGTAAAAAATATTTGCTTCTCAGTTCGTTGTTCTTGCCGCTTACAATCATCATATCCTTGCTGATCCGAACGTCGGGCCGTTACGGATTTTCGATTGTAATTGATATGAGTAAATCATGGGGGCTACTTTCCCCGATTATGTGGGTTGCTTTGGTGGCTGGCATAGCAGGATTATGGCTTTTCAGTCGATTGACGCTGAAGAAGCTCTCCACTCGAGATTTGAGTTAACGGTATGAGGGATGAATTAAAAAATGAATACAGGATGAAACCGGCACGGACAGGTAACAGACTGGAGTGTACCGGAGGGCGAGGTGCAAGATGTGAAAATACCCATTCAAATTAATGAAAATAGCGCTGAACCTTTATATCACCAAATTGAAAACCAGTTAAGATCGTTAATTGTTACGGGTCAGTTGGGGGAGGGAACACATTTGCCGTCCATTCGTGAATTCGCCGGATCACTGAATTGCAGTGTTATAACGGTTAGAAGGGTCTATCAGGATCTGGAGAATGAAGGGCTGCTTCGTACGAAGCAGGGGACAGGTACATTTGTGGCCCAGGTAGAAGCCGGCGACAGAGAACATTATAGATTGAAGGCCGCACAGGAAGCGATGCAGGCAGCGGTGCAGTCCGGAAAATCGGTAGGATGTACGGAAGAAGAACTGGAGAGTCTGTTCCGGGAAGTCCTGAGGGCTGTTTACTCGAAGTGAGGGAGTGATTCATACATGGAGCCCATCGCAGTTCAGTTGAACGGCGTATCCAAAATGCGAAAACGCAGAGTTATTGGCCCAATAGATCTGACCATCCCGGAAGGGTATGTAGTTGCTATTCTCGGTCATAACGGTTCAGGTAAAAGCACACTTCTTAACATGCTACAACAAGTGGTACTGCCTGATGCCGGGCAGATTATATGGTTTGGGAAGGAACATGAGGGGCCGCTTCCCATTGAATTGAGACAACAGATCGGTTTTGTGGCTGATAACGCGGGGCTTGAAGAGAACCGGATTACTGCACAGGAAGCAGCTAATTTTCGGGCCTACTGGTACCCACGTTGGGATATGAAGTTGTTCGACCAATTGATTCACGATATGGAAGTACCTGTTGATGTGAAGCTGAACAAGATGTCCAAGGGAGAACGACGGAAATTCGAAATCGCTGCTGCAATCGCAGCTCGCCCAAGACTATTGCTTTTGGATGAGCCTTCATCCGGACTGGACCCCTTTGCCTGGAAAGTGATGGTCGAGCAGTTCCGTACTTTCATGGCTGAGGGAGACACCACGATTCTCATTGCCACACATATTGCGGATGAAGTCAAAAGGCTCGCAGATTACATCGTATTGATGCACCGTGGTCAGTCCCTGGGGATGGCAGAGAAAGATATGGTGCTCGATCAGTGGAAAGAAGTCTGGTACGAAGGAGATTTACGACCAGAGAGTATCCCTGGGGTTGTGGAATCTTCTTCTGAAGAGAGAGGACTGGTTCGCGTCATTACTACCCGGGTTAGCGAAGCGCAGGAAAGGCTGGAGCTGGCAAATAACCGGGTATTGAAGATCCGTAACTTGGAATTGGATGAAGTCTTGGCATTCTGGATTGCCGGGTATGCACCCGTACAGTGGAAATAACCGAAGGGAGACGATAAATGATGAACCGATTGGAATTGAAGCAGGTAGTCAAGCAATACGCAGACAAGACGGCAGTTAATGGTGTGACGCTTAATGTACAAGAAGGGGAGATTTACGGTCTGCTCGGAGCCAACGGTGCTGGTAAAACAACAACGATGCGTATGGTGCTCGGATTGATCCATCCGGATGGCGGGAATATCCTGTACAACGGCAAGCCTTATAGCACAGAATTGCAGCAGATTATGGGATATCTTCCGGAAGAGCGCGGTTTGTACCCAAAGGTAAAGGTTAGTGAACAGATCAACTATCTGGCCCGTTTGCGCGGCATGAATGGAAAGGATGCGGATCAGAGCCTAAAGTATTGGTTGGACCGATTCGAAGTGCCAGAGTATTACGACAAAAAGATTGAGGAACTATCCAAAGGGAATCAGCAAAAGATGGGTTTTATTGCCGCAGTGGTGCACAGACCGCAAATTCTCATTCTGGATGAAGCCTTCAGCGGACTCGATCCTGTGAACGTGGAATTGCTGAAATCCACGGTGAAGGAGTTACGTGACGAAGGCACAGCCATTCTGTTCTCGACACACCGCATGGAGCACGTTGAAGAATTATGTCGTCAGATCACAATTCTGCATCGCTCCAATACCGTTGTGCAAGGAGAGATCAAGGAGATCAAGAGCCGTTATCCACGTGAGCATGTATTCCTGAGCACCACGGGTAATGTGGGCGGGCTGGAACAGCTGCCGGGTGTGAAAAAGGTAGAGCAAAATGAGCGTGGATACCTGATCCATATTGGTCAGATGGAAGCAGCTCAGGAAATTCTGAGAGCAGCCATGGCTCAGACGACCGTTGAACATTTTGAAATCAAGGAACCAACGCTTAACCAAATCTTTATTCGTGAGGTAGGTGAGTCGAATGAATAAAATGGGGACAATTATCGGATTTACGTTCAAAAACAAAGTAAAAACGAAGTCTTTCATGGTAACGACTATTGTACTTGCACTTTTAATTACGATTGGACTCAATATTCCATATTTCATTACCTTATTTAATGGTGGTCCCATCGGTGGAGGCTCGAGCACGAATCCGGTGAATATCGGTCTGCTGAGCACGGGACAAACGGAGGTAGCTGAGAAGCTGGAGACATACTCCTCCGTACAAGGTAACCAGACGTATCGTTTTGTTAACGATGCGAATAAAGATGAAGCAGCCCTCAAAGCCGATGTGGAGTCGGAGGTTTTGGATGGATACCTGAAGTTTGAACCTGTTGCGGGGCAAGATTTCCCACAGCCGGTCTTATATTCAAGCGATGATATCTCCCCGCAGGTTATAGCACCTATTGAAGCTGCGCTGCAAATTGTAAAGCTGGATGTGGTAGTAAAGGATACACTCACGGCGGAGCAAAAACAGCTCATTAGTACGCCGGTAAAACTGACAGAGCAAAGCCTTGATTCTAGCCAAAGCGGAGCAGCGGAGTCGGAAGGTACGATGAGTGGCATCAACTACATTGTCGTATACCTGCTGATTATCCTGTTGTTCACATCAACGATGATGACAGGTAATATGATTGCTTCCGAGATTACGGCCGAAAAGAGCTCTCGTATCATGGAGATTTTGATTACGAGTGTATCCCCGCTCAGTCAGATGTTTGGTAAAATCATCGGTATTTTCATGGTAGGTTTGCTGCAAATCGGTATTTTCGGTGCAGTAGTTGCCGGCAATATGCTGTTACCGCATAATCGTGATGTATTGAGCGATTTCAATATGAATCTGAGTGATGTGAACATCGCAGTCATTGTATATGGACTCATCTTCTACATTCTGGGTTACTTCCTGTATGCGGTGATGTTTGCGGCCATTGGTTCCATGGTGAGTCGGACAGAAGAACTGGGTCAGGCCGTGCTGCCAATTACGATGTTGTCCCTGGTTTCCTTCTATATTGCGATCTTCAGTATTGCTACACCGAATATCCTGTTGTTGAAAGTAGCAAGCTTCATTCCGTTCACATCGCCAACGGCAATTCTGGTACGGATTGGGGCAGGCGTTGCGCCAACCTGGCAGATCTGGACGTCCCTGGCCATTCTCGTGGTATCGATTATGATCTTCGGCTGGCTCGCAGCGAAAATCTATCGTACAGGTGTGCTGATGTATGGTAAACGCCCAACGTTTAAGGAATTGTTCAAAGCGATGAAGGCTTATAAAATCTGATCCAATTGAATAGGAGCAGGTGCTGCACTAAAGAAAGTCGGTGTGGCACCCATCTCTAATTTCTTTTCTAGTGAACATATCTTTTCATTATTTCATTCTTAAAGGAGAATACATAATATGAAAAACTGGAAACGCATGCTCTTGTCTCTAACTATTTCGGTCGGTTTGCTCGCATCTGCAGTACCGGCTATGGCCTCTCCGCAAGAGACATCAGTAAAGGTGAATGACGAAACGGTTGAATATACGGTGGGTGCACCGATTAACAATAAAGGGACAACACTTGTGCCGCTGCGCTCTACGCTGGACGCAATGGACGTGAAGCTGACGACAGCAACAGATGATACGATTACAGCCGTCGTTAACGGCAAAACGATTACTTTGAAAAGCAAGCTTACACGCATTAATGGCGTAACGTACGCGCCGATTCGCATTGTCGGGGATGCCGCAGGTTATGAAGTTCGCTGGGATGCTGCTACACGCACAGTGCTGCTGGTTTCCAAAGGTGGCGAAACAGAAACTGTTCAAACCGGTGGACGTGGCTTCATGTGGGAAGTCGAAAGCAACGGCAACACCGTGTACCTGGTAGGTTCTATGCATATTGCGGATGAAAGCTTTTATCCATTGCGTAAGGAGTTTGAAGAAGCCTTTGCCGAGGCGGATTACCTAGGCGTAGAGATCGATATCAGTAAAGCGGCTGAAGAAGCGCAGCAGAAGATTGTTATGGATCTGGGCTCGTATCAGGATGGCACAACACTGAAAGATCACATCTCCAGCGAGACGTATAATCAACTGGGCGATATTTTGAAGCAAAGTGGATTGGAGCCGAATGCACTGGATACCTTTAAGCCTTGGGTAGTAGAGAGCACACTGGCCAGCCTGAAATCTATGAAAGCCGGTTATGACGCATCTGCGGGGGTTGATCTGTACTTCATCCAGAAGGCAATCGAGCGCAAACTTCCGGTGATCGAGTTGGAGTCCTATGAATCTCAATTGGGAATGTTCAATGACTTCTCGAAAGAGCTGCAAGAGAAAACATTGAAAGCGACTTTGGACAATTTCGATGTGTTGAATGACAGCGTGAATCAAATGGCCGAAATGTGGAAAACCGGGAATGACGAGCAACTACTGGAGCTGACGAACAGCTTCTCTGATGACGAAGAATACAACAAAGCAATGCTAATCGATCGTAATGTGGGAATGGCTGATAAGATCGATGGTTACCTGAAAAACGGCAAGGGTGAAGAGTACTTCATCGTGGTTGGTGCAGCGCACTACTTGGGAGACCATGGGATTGTGAAGTTGCTGAAAGATAAAGGATATACAGTGATACGAAAATAAAAGAATTATAGCTCCTTATATGGGAGTCTGATATTCTCCCCAGATGGTAGACAATAGTGAGAAAAGAGATCAAATCCCCTCAAGCACTGGAAGCTTGAGGGGATTTTTTGTATGCATGCGAAGAAAGGAGTAGTCGTCCATCTATGAGTGAATGGAGGTTTGATATTAATTAGGGAAAGAAACCCCCGTGACATGGGTTCCCGTTTTCTTTACTGTAAAATGTCGAATCAGGACTTTAGTATTCAATCTCAGAAATATATATTTACAAATATTAGAAGAACAATTAAAATAAATGTAAGCGTTTTAAAAGTTAAAGCGCTTTAACTTTTAGGTGGAGGTGATTGTGTCTCACAAGTCCAATAATGAATCATGGTTTCTCCATCAAGATGCTAAACTGAATTTTCGGCTTAAAGGTTATGTCATGGATCAAGACCTATTTGGATCTAAAAGGAGCGTAAATTTATGAGAAAAAACAGGGGATTTTCGGTTAGCAGCAAGGCTGTTATGATGTGTTGTCTCGCTTTTCTTCTGATTCCAGCGGGCTTTGCTTTCGCAGCTCCAAACAAGCCGTTCCCGCAGCACACGACATATACCAGCGGCTCGATCAAGCCTAATCATGTTACGCAAAGTGCGATGGACAGCTCCGTTAAAGCGAAATGGGACAGCTGGAAATCAGCTTATCTGAAAACGGCCGGCACAGGCAAGTATTATGTGAAATATCAGTCCAACGGGGATACCGTATCTGAGGCACATGGGTACGGAATGCTGGCAACGGTTCTAATGGCTGGTTATGACGGCAATGCACAGACCTATTTCGACGGACTTTATCAATATTATAAAGCTCATCCGAGCGCCAACAATTCGAAACTGATGGCTTGGAAACAAAACAGCAGCTTCCAGAACATTGAAGGTGCTGACTCGGCCACGGATGGAGACATGGACATTGCTTATTCGCTCCTGCTTGCGGACAAGCAGTGGGGTAGCAGCGGCAGTATCAACTATCTTCAGGCCGGCAAGGACATCATCAATGCCATCATGCAAAGTGACGTGAATCAGTCCCAATGGACGCTGCGTCTTGGCGATTGGGCAACGGACAACACCTTCAAAAATGCTACCCGTCCATCGGACTTTATGCTGAATCACTTGAAGGCGTTCCAGACAGCAACGGGTGATGCCAAATGGGCGAACGTGATCGACAAAACCTATACCATTATCAACTCCTTATACAACGGGTACAGCTCATCAACCGGATTGCTTCCAGACTTCGTCGTTCTGTCTGGCTCGACATACAAGCCTGCTTCAGCCAATTTTCTAGAAGGGGCGAACGATGGCAGCTACGATTACAACTCATGTCGTACGCCTTGGCGGATTGCAACGGATTACCTGATGACTGGTGACAGCCGGGCACTCAATCAGCTCAATCAAATGAATAGCTGGATCTCAGCCAAAGTAAGCGGTAACCCTAGCAACGTAAAGGATGGTTATAAACTCAACGGCACGGTTACAGGTTCTGGCGGCAGCGGGGCGTTCTATGCACCGTTTGGTGTCAGCGCTATGACCTCGTCCGTGAATCAAAACTGGCTGAATTCCGTCTGGACCAAAACGGCCAGCAGCTCGAATGAAGGCTATTATGAAGACAGCATCAAGCTGTTCTCCATGATCGTGATGTCCGGCAACTGGTGGACATACTAAGCAACTCATCATCCGTTGGTTGCTCATATGCAAGTAGGCAGGGAAATTAGCTCCCTGCCTGCTTTTTAATATGGATGGAGCTAGCTAGCAGAATGATTTAATGATTGATTTGAGCAAGCGTTGTAGATGGGCAAATGCCTAGAAACGACAAACCGCCATACCTCAGGAAATCCTGGGATATGGCGGTTTCGTTTAATGTGAAATTACGTCGATAGGCGTTTTTCTAATGGTATCAGGACGAATGGATGATAGCCGAATTATGCATTAGCTGCAGATTCAGTAAAGAACTGCGGTAAATATTCCTTGTTGGCTTCGAGCATTTCATCCAGCATCTGAATCGCCACTTCGACCGAAGGGACCAAAGGATGATGGGCCAATGCCTGTATGGCCAATCCACGATCGCCGGTCACTGCAGCATCGATGGCGAGGCGCTCATAGGTTTTAACCGCATGGATCAGTCCAACTGCCATTGGAGGAACCTTGGTTAGCGGCAGGGGCAGGGGGCCGGTTTTGGTGACCACGCAGTTGACTTCAATACTGGCATCGTCTGGCAGGAAATCAATGATACCTTGGTTGGCTACGTTCAACGTCTGAATGTCATTCGTTCCGTTGTACAGAGAGCGCATCAGGTTTACGGCTGCTTCGGAATAGAAGGCGCCACCCCGCTGTTCCAACTGTTTCGGTTTATCTTTCAGGTCCGGGTCATTGTAAAGCTCGAACAGTTCTTCTTCGACGCGTTTAACCACTTCCGCACGGTTGCCGCCTGTTTGTAAAGATTCCAACTGCTCTTCGAGCATGGCATCGGTCATATAGAAGTATTTTAAATAGTAGGAAGGTAGGGCATGCAGGGATTGCAGGAATTCCGGATTCCACTCCCGTGCAGGTACGTTCTTCGCGCTGTAACCGGCTGTATCAGCCAGCATGTCATCCAGTTTGTCTTCTCCGTTCACATCAATACGCGTAATCCAGTGGAGATGGTTCAGGCCAACAAACTCGGCATAGATGCGGTCCGCTTCTACGCCGTATTTGGCTGAGGTTTGCTTGATTAGGCCGATTGGTGCATTACAGAGACCAATGCTTTTAACGTTGGAGTACTTCAGAATGGCTTCCGTGACCATACCCGCCGGATTCGTAAAGTTCAGAAGCCAGGCATTAGGAGCGAGTTCTTCAATATCACGACAGATATCAAGCAGGACCGGAATCGTCCGCAGCGCCTTCATCATGCCTCCGGGTCCGGTGGTTTCCTGTCCGATCACACCGTATTTCAGGGGGATGGATTCATCGCGGCCACGGGCGTCAAGCATGCCGACACGCATTTGAGTGCTGACGAAGTCCGCACCCTTGATGGCTTCGCGGCGGTCGAACGTCAAATGTACTTCAATCGGCAGACCCGATTTCTCCACCATACGTTTGGCCAAGTTGCCGACAATATTCAGTTTGCGTTCTCCCGGCTCAATATCTACCAACCACAGCTCTCGTACAGGAAGCTCGGCATGATGGAGGATGAACCCCTCAACAAGCTCCGGAGTATAGGAAGATCCACCACCGATTACCGCTATTTTCAGCCCTTGTTCATATGCCATTTTGCACACTCCAGTCTTATAAGAATTATTTATGATGACAGTGTTTATAAACGTTTATCTTGTAGTTTGTTTAATATGATCGAAGTCACGGAAGGCGCGCATTTTGTTATATACATCCTGGCTTACCGCATGTCCGGCCGCATCCATAGCAGACCATAAGGCACCGACAACAGGCTCTGTGGCCAACGTTACGATGGTCGCATTAGGAGCAACGGTTGCAACAGTCTGTTCAACTTTGCTACGAATCCAGCCGCGATCTCCCCTTGTTAGCAGACTTCCTGCCAGTATAACGTCAAAGACGTCCTTTTCCATTCCAAGTTTGTGGATCACCGCAGCCGCTGATTTGCCAAGCTCTACGCCTTGACGGTTCAGAATTTCCAGAGCTACAGCATCGTCCTCTGCGGCGGCTTCAAACAGCAGCTTCGCTGCATGGACAGGCACATGCTTGCCATGATCCTGAAAGTCATCGAACATGTCGCTGACACTGTTATACCCAAGAAAGTTCAACAGCAGGGGAGTCAGGAGCGTTGGCCGCTCACGGCCGTCCCAAGAACGGATGACAGAGCGGAACACCTCAATATTGAGGGAACCGCCACCGCCGAAATCGCCATACATATAATCAAAACCGCCGACCTGCACATGTTCTCCTGCCGGATTACGGCCTGCAGAGTTGGTGCCTGTGCCGCAGATCAGTGCGACCCCGTAAGGTCGGTTCGTGCCTGCGCGCAGGCTGATCATGGTGTCACAGTTAATCGAGTAATTCTGGGTGAATCCGATTCCCTGAACTAGAGGGTGCAGGATTCGGTAATCTACTTCCCGATCTGCTCCTGCAAGTCCGAAATAGGTGTGCGAGATTTCATGAATCTGCAGTCCTGCCTCGTTCAGAGCTCCTTCTGCAGCTTCCCGTATGCTTTGTGCGGCCAAGGCGTGGTCAATCTGGTGGTTGCCGTTGCCGCCCACGCCTTTGCCAAGCACATTGCCGAAGTCATCGGTCAGCAGGGCGTATGTTTTTGTTCCTCCCCCATCGATTCCCAAGTAGTAAGCCAATGGTCGTCACTCCTATATATAAGGTTATATTTTTTATCCGGTCGTACCTTTTGTTGGTGATCCAGTAGATTCTCGCACGATGAGTTCAGGATCGATCCTTACATTAGCCCCGCGTTTCATCGTACCGTCCATGCGTTTCAGCAGCATATCCGCAGCGGCAACCCCAATGCGGTCGGCAGGCTGCCGGACCGTTGTCAGATGGGGGTGCAGTTTGGATGAAATATATTGATCGTCATAGCCGACGATAGCTACCTGTTCAGGCACCTTGATGCCTTCTTCCATGAGGGCGTTCACGACCCCAAGCGCGATATGGTCATCGCCCGCGAACACCGCGGAAGGAAGGCGTCCCTCGCGCAGCCATTTGCGGCAGATGTCATAACCAAAATCGATTTCGAAATCGCCCGTGATCATTTCAAACGGAGTCAGATCTTTTTCCTTAAGTGCCTGCAGGAAACCGCTGCGGCGCTCCCTCGTACTGCGGAACATGTTTTGTCCGCTTAAGTGCGCGATGGAGGTATGGCCGAGATCAAGCAGATGCTTCGTAGCGGCATAGCCACCTTTGTAGTTGTCGATCGTTACAGAAAAAGTATCATTCTCCGGCTTTTGATTGTCGATGAGCACATAAGGAATATTGCGACGCTTCAGTTCCACAATGTAGTTATCCTCTTCCATCGGCGAGAGCAGAATAAGTCCGTCTACCCGGTCCTCCTGGATCAGGTAATGGGTTTCATCGGAGCCAATGCCGGTAGAGACCGAAACGGCAAGAAAATAGCCGTGAAGTGCAAGCACTTCATTCAGCTCTTTAACGACGGTATCAAAGAAGGAATCCTGAAGAGTGGTCATGATCAAGCCGACGATTCCTGTCTTACCGCGGGCTAAACTCCGGGCAGCAGCGTTGGGATGGTAATCGAGCTCCTTGATGGCCTCCAGAACTTTTTGCCTATTTTTCTCTCGTACGGATTCGGCACCGTTTAAGACGCGCGAGACCGTTACGACGGAGAGCCCTGATTTCTTTGCAACATCAAATATACTAACCTTCATTGTTTATTCTCCTTGCGGCAGATTTTCCGTACTTTATATTGACTTAACATTAGTATACATGTACGGAGGCTTAGCCGCGAAGCTAATTTGATAGATGCACCGCCCCTTGCGGGACGGCACAATGTTCAGCGTTAACGTTTGATAATTTCCATGACCTTTTTCTGAATCGTCGGCATTACTTCTTCAACGGTACTGTGTCCGGTATCGATCGGCTGCATCTCGTTGATGAACATGTCGTTGATTTGAGAATAGTGGGTGATCAGGTGGTTGTAGGATTCAAATCCGTATTCCACAGCGCCCTCGTAAACCTTCTTCACATCTGCCGCATCAATGCCGTCAAAATGCTTGTAATAGGTTTCGGCTGCCTTCGTATTTACAGGAGGGTTACCACCGCTCAGGTCGATGGATTTTTCCTGAATTTCGTCGCTGACGAGATACTTGATCCATTCAAAAGCTTCCTTCGGATGTTTGGAGCCCTTCAGAATCAAGAGTGGATCGACGAAAAGCACGCTGCGGACCTTGTCATTGCCGCCGGCAGGCACTGCGGCTACGCCAACCTTGAAAGGGAAGTCATTGGAGCCCGCAAGGCTCCATGAGCCGCTGACGGTCATACCGACCTTGCCGGTTACGAATGCATCGCCGTTTTGGCCCGCTACGCTTTTGCTCCATTCCGTAGTCGGAGACACTTTATCTTTTAAGATCAGGTTGAACAGCTTGTTATAGGCTGCGATGACTTCAGGCGAATCGAAATGAGTCTCAGATGGTACGCCGCCGTTGGTCCAGGTATCCTGGGAGTAGGGTTCGGCTCCGAAATAGAGCGGGCGCATATCGCGCTCGGACCATGTGAAGTCAACGCCATATTGAGTTTTGGCAATATCATTGGATACATGCGTCATTTTCTTCGCGTCTTCGACCATTTTGTCAAACGTCCAGCTCTTGTCCTCGTAATCGCTTGGAGGGTAAGGAACATTGGCAGCATCGAACATGTCTTTGTTGTAGAGCATCAGAGAGACGTACATGTTGACCGGAATACCGTAGACTTGGTCTTTGACGGTGTAGATTTTCATAAGATCATCCGGGATGTTGTAGTCGGACGCTTTAAATCCGTCTTCCTTAATAATGTCGTTCATGTCGAGCAGCATGTCTTTGTTGTAATACTCTGCAAAACCGCCGTATCCATAATGGCTTGTGACGTCAGGCGATTTGCCCCCGGCAATCAGTGTTTGGAGTTTACTGTCGAATTGCTCGTAAGGAGCTTTCTCGACTTTTACCTTAATATTTGGATGTTGGGCTTCAAAATCCGGAACGAGCTTTTCGATAAAGGTGCGATCCTCGGAATCGATGGTGTAGTGCGTTATGGTTACTTGCCCACCTGAGTTAGCGCTATCGCCATCGTTACCGGGTACGACATCTCCTGCTGATTTACCGCCACTACAGCCCGACAATGCCAATACGACGAGCATGCTGGTCGCAAGCAAAAGTGTAAAAGACTTTTTGATCCTTATCGTTTTCATGAACTACAGTCCCCCATATATTCAAGTTTTTTTGCCGCCCCTGCGACGGAGTCTTTACTTGATGCCTGTAAGTACAATTCCTTCTACAAACCGCTTCTGGGCTATCGCAAACAGAGTCACGATCGGCAGCATGGCGAGCACGGAGGCAACCATGAGCAGATGCCACGGCGGAATTCGGAAACGCGAAGATGTGAAGGAAGACATACCGACCGGAAGCGTAAACTTATCCGATGAGCTTAAATAGAGTACAGGTGTTAAAAGATCGTTCCAGCTGTAGATGAAGGCAAAGATCGCAACGGTTGCAAGTGCCGGACCGGATAGAGGCAAAGCGATCTGTCGCCACATCCGGAACTCGCTGCAGCCATCGATGCGTCCAGCGTCAAACAGCTCATCCGGAAGCGTGGAGAAGAACTGTCGCAGCAAAAAGATGTTATATGCCGAACCGAAAAACGCAGGGACAATCAGCGGCAGGAAAGTATCGATCCAGTTCAGCTTGGAAAAGAGAATGAACTGTGGGATCATAATCGCCGGATATGGAAGCATCATGGTGCTGAGCATGAGCATGAACCAGAGGTTGCTGCCTTTGCCCCGATATCTGGCGAAACCATAGCCTGCAAGCGCCGACGAAAACAGGGTGCCCACAACGGTCAAAATGCCGATAATGAGACTGTTCATATACATTTGACCGAAGTTCAACGTGTCGAAAATTTCTCTGTAGTTACTCCACTGCCAGGACTCCGGCAGAAAGGTCGGAGGAAACGTCAGCAGTTCCTTCTTCGATTTCAGTGAGGTCGAGACCATGAAAAACAAAGGGAGGAGCATGAGAAAGGTGGTGACCACCAGGGCAATGAAGCTGGCAATGCTAACCGGATCGATTTTGCGCCGGCGTTTATTCACAGAAGGTGAAGCCCCTGGTCCGGCAGTCGGAATCGTACTCATTTGCGTCCGCCTCCTTCATAGTGAACATAACGGTTCGAGAGTTTAATAATGAGCGCCGTAAACGCCATGACGACGATCAGCAGCACCCAAGCGAGTGCCGAGGAGTAGCCTGCCCTGTATTCCTTGAAGGCGCTGGTGTACAGGTTGTAAACATAGAACCAGGTCGAGTAGTTTGGACCCCCTTGGGTCATTACATAAGCCTGTGTAAATACCTGGAAGGAATCAATGACGCCCATAATCAGCTGGAACAAAAGTACCGGTGAAATCATGGGAAGCGTCACGTTCAGGAAAATGCGGAAGCGTCCCGCACCGTCAAGCCTGGCGGCTTCCACGAGGCTTGAAGGAACGCCCTGAAGTCCCGCAAGGAACAAAATCATGCCTGAGCCCACCGTCCAGAAGGACATAATCATCAGAGCGTAAAGCGCATAATCGGGGCTCATAAGCCAGGCTGGTCCGCTAATGCCGAACCAGGACAGCACATAATTGAACAGACCTATCGATGGGTTGAAAATCCAGTACCATAGCAAGGACATGGCGACGCCGGATACCATGCTCGGAAAATACATGGCCGTGCGGAAAAATCCGCGGAACGGTATTTTCGCATTGAGCAGGAGAGCAAATCCAAGTGCCAGCAGCAGCTGGATCGGTACACTGATAAAGGTGTAGCGCACCGTTACGACAACAGATTTCCAAAACAGGTCATTTTGAAACATTTCTGTGTAATTCGCGAGTCCGACATATTTCGGCGGGTGGATAATGTCATAGTCCGTGAAGCTGTAATAAAGGGATGACAGAATCGGATACAAGGCAAACACGAAGAAACCGATAAGCCATGGAGAGATGAAGAGGTACATGTAAAATGTCTGCCGCCGGCTTTCGCGATGGGTCACATAAACACCAACCTTTCTATTTGATATAAAGTTATAACGCTTTAACTTTCAGAGTTGAGTTTCCCCGTAATAAAAAGGTTTCATATGATGTTATGTAGTTGAAAGTTAAAGTGCTTTAACTTTATTATCCGGACTGATGAGATTATCATAGTGGATGGTTTCTCAATTATCAACCCTTTTTTTGGGTTTTTGTAAGCGCTACCTTCGTTGGAGCTTCGTAAGTTCTGTCAAAACGCCTCGCAAAAGGCTGATATAGATAGGTTTGGGTGGATATTCCAGCCATCCGAAATTCAATAATTTCTTGGAAGAAATTTTCACGAAAGGACTTGGTGGCTTTGTTCGAAAAACTAGAAATGGCCTGCAGCCAATCATTCAGCAACCTTTCAGTTGATTTTAACGTTCCTTTCGTCTGGATGGGATATAGTGGAACCAAGAAAGAGGAGGAGATCAAAGATGAATATTTCTTCAGCAGCAACTTCCACGACATCCTACATATCCACGTCTTCATCGAGTTCGAACAGCACAATCGAGTTGGAGAAACAAAAGACGAAGCTTGAGGCCGAATTGGAGAAAGTGCAATCCAGCAAGGACGATGATAAAACCAAGGAGACCAAAACGAAGCAGCTGCAGCAGCAAATCAAGCAAATCGAAGCTCAAATCTCGCAGCAAAGCTCCCAGAGCAGCGGGACAACCGCAACCAAAGAAGCGCCGCCGGCCAAACCACCAACCAATGGCATGCAAGCAGCATCCCCGCAAGAAATTGCAAATGCAACGACGGACAGCAACGGTCGTTTTGATATACGGGTATAAGAGGGAATACAGAACTTATTTAAGACATCTTAAAAAAGCTACTAATCGATAAGTTATAGCAGATTGGCTTAAGCCAAAAGACCTGCCTGATCTCTATAGATCAAGCAGGTCTTTTGGTTGTTCAGATGCTTTAATCAATCGTTAAACCGTTTATCCGTTCAGAGATGGCTCTTTTTTTATAGTACATGCCGATAGTCACCAGAACCACCATCTCAGATAGCGGAACGGCAAGCCATACGCCTGTGACACCGAAGAATGTAGGGAGGATCGCAATCAATGCAACCATAATTATCATCTCGCGTGCAGCTGTAATCCATATGGCCATTTTGGCATTTCCGACAGATTGGAAGTACGTACTCATGACAAAGTTAATACCCATGAACAAGTATGCAAAAGTAAATATTCGCAGACCGTACACGGCGTTATCCGTCACGCTGGCACTGAAGTTCCCGAAGATTTGCACAAAATAAGGTGCGCCTAGTTGTACAACGAGTAACAGCAGAACCCCACATGCCAGAGCCGTTCTGGAGGCTAAACGAATGGTCTGTTTTTCCCGATCCATCTGTTTGGCTCCGTGATAATAACTGACCAAAGGTTGGGCAGCGGAGGCCAGACCGAGAAATGCCAGGAGAACAACACCATGAATATAGTTCAAGACTGTAAAAGATGCTACGCCATCCGTGCCCGCAATCCGATCCAGTGAAATGTTGTGAGAGATGGAGAAGACGGACATGCCCAGTTCAGCCAGGAAGCTGGGGAAACCAATGAGTACAATGGAAGCCAGCAGTTTGGTATTCCATTTGAAACGGGTGAATCTAAGATTATTATTTTTCCTGAAAAAGTGAGTTAGCAACACAAGAAGTGCCAGAGATGCCGATACAATTGTACCAATCGCAACGCCACGTACGCCCCATTCGAGCACGTATAACGTTATATAGTTGAGCACAATATTGGCTACTGCAAACGTAATCTGAGCATACATGGATGTATTGGGATTCCCGTCGTTACGTACAAAAATCGTGAGTGCATTCTCAATGGTGAAGACAAAACCGAACAACAGCATAATATTCATATAGTCCGCAGCAAACGGGAATGTTTCAGTATTGGCCCCAAGGGTGAAGACAAGCTTATCTTTGAAAGTATATGCGGTATATCCAATAACCATCGTAATCAGCAAAATAATCGTAATGGATTTGGTGAAGAGTTGTCTCGCTGTCGCAAGATCCTTCTTACCCATATAGGTGGAATACAAGGTTGCCCCGCCCATTCCAATCCATAGTGACATGGCTACAAAAAGCGTATAGACAGGAGAAGCAATTCCTATTCCGGCCAGCGCTGTAGAACCCAGTTTGTGTCCAACCATAATGCCGTCAATAATAAAGTTGAAAGCGATAACCAGCATCCCTAATATGGAAGGCACGAGGTAGCTTACAAATGCCTTACCTACAGATTGCCTTTCTAATGGATGCGTCCAATTTGTGTTCATGATGACCTCCGTTAGTATACTGAATGTTCGTTCTATATGTTATTATACTGAACGTTCGTTCTGTATAATAACATGCCGAGAATTTGGTTGGCAACTTTTCCAAAAGATGACCGTTTATATGGTAAAGTTAATAGAGCATCTTTTTTGATACGGGAGGTATTCTCTTTATGAAGCAAAACAAATACGATGAAGCCGAGTTTTTCGGCAATTACAGTCAGATGGCCCGATCAACCCAAGGGCTGGAGGCTGCTGGCGAGTGGCATGAACTGCAAACGATGCTGCCTGAATTAAAGGGTAAGAACGTACTGGATCTGGGGTGCGGCTTTGGTTGGCACTGTCGATATGCACGTGAGCAACAGGCGAGTTCTGTGGTTGGCGTGGATTTGTCTGAAAATATGTTGCAACGGGCACGCGAGATGACGGATGATCCTCATATCGAGTACCAGCGTATGGCGATTGAGGATATTGATTTTGCACCCGGACAATTTGATGTAGTGATCAGCTCACTGGCTTTGCACTATATCGAGCGTCTTGACCAGGTATACGCCAAAATCAATGCATGTCTCGTCCAAGGAGGTACGTTTGTCTTGTCTGCGGAACATCCCATCTTCACGGCACGTGCGGAGCAGGACTGGCATTATGGACCTCAGGGTGAAATACTGCATTGGCCTGTGGATCATTATCAAGAGGAAGGGCAGCGGGTAGCGAACTTCTTGAATCAGGACGTGGTGAAATACCATCGGACGATAGCGACTCATCTGAATGAATTGATTCAAGCTGGGTTTGTCATTCAACAGGTAGCCGAGTCCAAGCCATCTCCTGAGATGATGGAGCAAGTTCCCGGTATGCGAGACGAGAATCGTCGACCGATGTTTCTGATGATTGCCGCGGTTAAGGCTTGAGCAGCAGCTTTTGGCATCAACATGAAGTTTATAGGTTTTATACTCGGTAGACCAGCGCGTTCAGTACATGTGGACCTTGCTGGTTTATTTTATTTTGCAGGATAGAGAGAAGAGATAAACGATTTGGGAACCAAATGGGATTAGACGCAGTCTTATTAAGTGAGGTGAACATCAGTTGGACTATCAATATCTGGCACACGCTCAGACGATCGACAATTACACACTTAGCAGCATGATGGATGAGTACGGGAACGACGTATGGAACTACGCGTACTTTCTGACCAAAAGTACCGAGCAGGCAGATGAATTATCACAAGAGGTGTTTATCCGGGCGTATTCCGGGATCGCCCATTTTCGAGGAGAATGCTCATTGAAGACATGGCTGCTGACCATTACTAGGAACACAACATTTACATACCGGAAGTCCAGATTTTTTCGCAGCAGCTTATGGGGAGAGACACTGCCAATCCACACGGAACAGGTTAATACGAGCATGGGTGAGATGAAGCCTGAGAAATTTGTTCACCCTTCTGCCGAAGCCGAGGCGATCAGCAGGGAGCACGTTCATGAAATCTGGGACATCATCATGGCTCTGCCGGACAAATTCCGGGAATTGCTTTTGCTGCATCTGAAGTATGAGCTTACAACGGGGGAAATTGCGGAAATGCTGGGCATCAGCGCAGGAACGGTCAAATCGCGACTGTCCAGGGCGAAGGCGAAGGTAAGGAAACAGTGGGAGGAGCGAAGCGAATGAAACATATGGATGACGAATGGGAAAAAGTAGTCAGAAAGGAGCCGTTTGCGGCGTCTCCTTTTACCGAGGAGCATAAGCAGAACGTACTTCGCCAGGTAGTTTGGCTCAAATCGGGATCTGCACAGGAAATGAGTAATGCTGGGGTTAAGTCTGTCGAGCAAAAAAAACTGCCCAATCCACACAGACGCCGTTTTCGCTCCCGCAGAGCCGTTATGGCGTACACGACGATTGCAGCCGTGGCAGCGGCGGTCATTCTCTGGAACGGACAGATTGTGGAGCCAGTAATTGAAAAAGTATATCCCACAGCAGCGCTGCAATATACGGATGATGCCGGCATGAGCCTGCTCACAGACAAGATGAAAAGGAATGTAGCTGTCACGATGCGAGACTATCTTGGCAAACAATTACGTATAACCAAAGTGCAGGACCTTCCTGTTTCTGGAAGAGTATATGTCGAGGCTGGAAAAGAAGGTGACGAAGAATATGCGTTGATCTGGCTTGATGCGGCAACAGGCAATCTACGTGAGGTACAGATGAGACGGGAGATGGTAGCTAGTGAGCTGGAGCATCGTTATTTGCGTCAAGTACCGTCACTGCTACAGGATATTGGTGGGGACCCTGCGCTCAAACCAGTATCAGCCAAGCGATATGTGGGAATGAAGCAGGGTGAATTGGAACCGAAATCGTATACTACTCTAATGTTAGAGAATGAAAAAAGCTATGGAGAGATTATTTGGTTGCAGGATGAAGCGATCTCTGTTTCCGGTGATCTCGATCTTAAACAAGTTTCTCAAACTGCTTTGGCGTATGCAGAGGATTCCATTGAGGCGTTTACTGGCAACGCTGATCTTGATCTGATTAGCACACACCGGACAAAAGATGATGAGAATGGTAGAGATATCATTACTTTTAGCTTTGAAAATAACTATTATGTTCAGACGAGTGACGTTACTTTAGGTATTAATTATGCCGTTATAGATGCGAATTCTTATCAAAAAGACTATACTACCTGGGAAGAAGTGGAGGCTTACCATGAGAAGCTTCTTCAAGTAAAAGAATCGACCCTCAGGGAAAAGTTAGAACCTGTAATTAAAAAATTATTCAAAGTTGATCTTCAAATATATAAACTCCATCGAAATACCGAAACCCCGGGAATCGTTACATTTGAACTGGAATCGACAGGGGATGTTTTTCAAGTTCGATATAATGAGGATGCTCGTATTACGATGATCACAAGGGATGCCGACCTCTAGACTTGATTCCATATGGTACAATCAATTTAATAGATGATTGGAGCATAAGGAGCATAACGATGAAATATTTGGTGAGTTCATGTCTAGCTGGCGTAGCCTGCCGTTACAACGGAACAGCGAGTCTGGATGCAAAGATTCAGGAGCTTGTGGAGCAGGAACAGGCAAAGATGGTCTGCCCGGAGCTGCTTGGAGGATTTTCCACCCCGCGGGAGCCAGCTGAAATTATCGGCGGCACGGGTAAGGATGTGCTGACAGGTACAGCCAAGGTCATTGAGAAGAGTGGCAAGGACGTCACGGATCTGTACATTAAAGGAGCCTATCAGACACTTGAATGGGCGCAAAAACTGGATGTCACCTGTGTGGTGCTCAAAGAATTCAGTCCTTCCTGCGGCACACAGATGATCTACGATGGAAATTTTGCTAACCACAAAGTCGCGGGCGAAGGGGTTACTTCTGCTTTGCTGCGGCAAGAGGGATTTACGGTTATTTCGGAAAATGAGTTCATGGAACAGCTCTAATTGTTGTAAATATAATTATCTCTGACATGAATCACAGGTAAGTCGCTTTGGAGAGCAGCAGGTCCATGGCGACTTGTTTTTTTGTTATAATAGGGTACCATTAATCACTCAAAACCTTCTTAGATAACAATAGTTACTTTTATGAACTAAGAAACATTATTGTGCGTACTTTTATATTTTGATTATAAACTCTAAAATAATACTCAGGTATTCAGGTTTAGACCATAAACATGAACATAAACAAGAAAAGGAAGTGCAGACATATGGAATCCTCGGCAAAAGCCATTACGAAAGAAAACATCTTGAACGCTTACCATTTTCGGCATGCAACCAAACAGTTTGATGCTTCACGTATCATTTCGGAAGAAGATTTTGAGTTTATTCTAGAAACGGGACGATTGTCGCCAAGCTCAATTGGCTTGGAACCTTGGAAATTTCTGATTGTGCAGAACCCGGACTTTCGCAAGCGTCTGTCTGAAGTTTCTTCCGGGGCTCAGAAACAATTGGCAAAAGCCAGCCATTTTATTGTTATTCTGGCGCGGTCTGATGCGAGTTATAACTCGCCTTACGCGGAATATATGCTGAAAGAAATTAAGGGCATGCCGGATGACGTATTTGAGTTGACCCGTGAAGCTTATGGCAAATTTCAAAAGAACCAACGAATGCTTGAGAACCCGCGTACTTTATTTGACTGGGCGTCCAAACAGACTTATATTGCTCTTGGTAATATGATGACTGCGGCAGCGCTGATTGGTATCGACTCCTGCCCGATTGAAGGATTTATCTATGAAGACGTACATCGTATTCTGGAAGAGGAAGGTCTATTAGAGGATGGAGTATGGGATGTTTCCGTTATGGCAGCCTTTGGTTATCGGGCGGAAGATCCACCACGCGAGAAATCCCGTCAGTCTCTGGATAAAATCACGCAGTGGATTGATTAAGTTTACCAGTCATTGCGGGAACAAGTAAAAGCAACGGTCAGCGCCAAATTCTAAACGCATACCCATGAATTTATTGGCAGGCCGGTTTGTTCGTCGAATCGGTCTGTTTGGTTTGCAAAATGAAAGAAAGGCGGTATAATCGACCCATGGAACCTATACTTATATTCAAAGCATTATCCAACGAGACACGTCGACAGATTCTGTTGTGGCTCAAAAACCCGGAGCAGCACTTTCCACCGCTGGAGTTATCCCAGCATCCGGATGCAGGAAAGAGTGGCATATGTGTTGGAACGATTCAGGTGAAGGCCGGACTGGCTCAATCCGTCATATCTAGCTATCTGCTGACTATGCTGAAAGCCGGGTTGCTGATCTCCGAACGCAGGGGACAGTGGACGTATTATCGCCGCAACGAAGAAACCATTCGTCAATTTGCCGAGTACGTACAGCACGAGCTATAAGCCGGACGCCGAGACGGAAGCAAGAATGCAGGGTGCAGGCGGGTATTCCGTCCGGATGTAAACGGCTAGAGGAGCAGCTCAGCCACATCATTTTTTGTGCTTTACATCTAAATATCTGGATATACAAAAATAAAAATATAACCACAGAGGAGAACTTTCTATTATGTCTACCGACAACACAGCTTCATCCCATAAAAAACATATTAACGACGTTAAATTGTCCATTCTGGATTTGGCTCCTGTCGTAGTAGGTGCAACGCCTGCGGATGCGCTTCGCAACAGTCTGGATCTTGCTCAGCACGCAGAGCGTTGGGGATATCACCGTTACTGGGTAGCGGAACACCACAACATGCCAGGCATCGCTTCTTCCGCGACCTCGGTTGTCATTGGTTACCTTGCAGGTGGAACGAAGACCATTCGTCTCGGGTCAGGCGGAATCATGTTGCCTAACCATGCGCCGCTTGTTATAGCCGAGCAGTTTGGTACACTGGAATCCCTGTATCCAGGCCGTATTGACCTTGGGCTGGGCCGTGCACCGGGGAGTGACCGACGTACGTCTCTTGCTTTGCGTAAAGACCTGAACAGTGGTGAAGATTTCCCTGAATTGCTGGCTGAGCTTAGAGCATTCTTCGATGCTTCTGCTACATCGTACCATGCACCTGTTCGCGCTGTACCGGGTGAAGGATTGAACATCCCGATTTACCTGCTCGGCTCCAGTGATTTCAGTGCTCGTCTCGCCGGACAGCTGGGATTGCCGTTTGCTTTTGCCAGCCATTTCTCACCGGATTACACCCGGATTGCACTTGAAACGTATCGGAGCAGCTTCCAGCCGTCTGATCACTTGAAGGAGCCCCATGTTATTGTGGGTGTAAATGCTGTCGTGGCGGATACCGACGAAGAAGCAGCATGGCTTGGTACAACGATGCAGCAGCAGTTCCTGAACATTATTCGTGGGACAACCGGATTGGTGCAGCCACCAGCCGATATGCAAGGCAAATGGACGGATCGTGAGAAAGCTGGTGTAGAGCAGACGCTGAAAGCAGCTGTGAACGGTTCTCCAGAGACCGTGCGTAGTCAACTGGAATCATTTATTGCTCAGACCCAAGCGGATGAGCTGATTATTACGTCGATGATCTATGATCATCAGGCACGCCTGCACTCGTATGAGCTGATTGCTCAACTGGCGGGAAAAGCATAAATAAAAGCATGAATGCAATGGCGGACGTAAACATAAGCGTCCAATGCCGCTGACATATTAACGGTTTGTCTCTTCGGAGACGAGCCGTTTTTTGGTAGGGATATTTTTAAAAGGAGTCGTATGGGGCAGAAAGTTCTTTTTAGGGTAAAATGAACTTACTGGTCTAATTTGAAACGGTTAAACAGCGCCATACGTATAAACTCAGTGTGTTATACATATGTTGGCTTGTACAAGCAACTTTATGCGCAGTCAAGAAACAATGAAGGTTTACAGCTTATGCTTTGATAAAGGATACATAAGAGAGGAAGACACGCCTATGGAGCAACCCGAGCAACCCCGTATTTGGCCGGATCGGTTTAAACGATTTTTTTTGAATAATAAGTTTGTCCTTTTTCTGTTAATTCTGCTGCTGGTCGGACTGAACGTGATGGTTCTTACCAAAGTATCTTTTGTTTTGCACCCGCTGGCGGTGCTGATTAAGACGATCATACTGCCGATTATTCTGTCCGGTATTCTCTATTACCTGTTGAATCCGCTTGTGGATGTCATGGAAAAGTGGAAGATCAAGCGTGGGTGGTCCATATTGATCTTATATCTCGCTATCGGGGGTATTCTGACAGTCGTTGTGCTGGCGGTCATTCCGGTCGTGCGGAACCAGATTACGGGGCTGATTGAAAATTTCCCAACGTACAGTGAGACGGTCAAACAGCAGTTCGAGGAGCTTACGGGCAGTAAGTTGTTCGGTCAGTTCCAGGAGACAGTGAATCTCAATTCTCAGGACTGGTGGGGCACGATTTCCCAGAAAGCCACTGAAATTCTGAACTCGACCTGGACCAAACTGGGCGGATTCCTCGGAGCGTTCACCGAGACGGTGCTGTCCATTGTAACGGTTCCGTTTATTCTGTTCTATCTGTTGAAAGACGGCAAGAAGCTTCCGTCCAAAATTTTGTCTTTCCTGCCAATCAAGAGCCGTACAGGTGCAATGCATGTGCTGGAAGATATCAATCACCAGATCAGTTCGTTCATTCGTGGACAGATTATCGTCAGCTTCTGCATCGGTATTCTGCTCTACATCGGTTATATGATTATTGGTCTGGATTATGCGCTGATTCTTGCGATTATTGCATCATTCACGAGTGTTGTACCGTACCTGGGACCTGCAATTGCGATTACGCCTGCGTTGATCGTGGCTCTGGTGACTTCTCCGGTGATGCTACTGAAGATGGTAGCGGTGTGGACAATCGTGCAATTAATTGAGGGTAAATTCATCTCACCTCAGATTATGGGCAAAACGCTCAAGATTCACCCCATCACGATTATCTTTGTCATTCTGACTTCAGGCAATCTGTTCGGTGTGGTGGGCATACTGCTGGCCGTTCCGGGATACGCGGTGCTGAAAGTATGTGTTTCGCATATCTTCAACTGGTTCAAGGAACGATCCGGCCTGTATGACCCGAATAATAATAATCTACTGTAACTAGAGTGGGCAAGCCCGTGGCTAGATCCATGATAAACTCTTTTTTCTGGCAAAACGGTGCCCTTATTCAACAGAACCCCCGTCCATCGGCTAACAGCCAGAGGCGGGGGTTCTGTTGTGTGAACAGGCAGGCTAATGCCTAGCCATGTTTAATATGCTGGAGCGTCTGCAGGAAGATCTGCTCGATGTGTGCATCATCCAAAGAATAATACACAGTCTTGCCTTCTTTGCGCCGCTTGACAATCCGCATGTTGCGGAGTGACCGCAGCTGGTGCGAAATGGCCGACTGTCCCATATCGAGCAGCACCGTCAGATCGTGCACACATAATTCCTTCTGCATCAGCGCATCAATAATACGAAGCCGTGTCGGGTCGCTGAAAGCCTTGAACCAATCGGCCATCTCGGAAGAGGTCTCGCGATCCATGAGAGAAGCACGAATGGTCTGCACGTCAGCCTCTGTTCCAGAGCAGGCCGCGTCGCATTCAGCTGGAGCTTTAACCGGTTGTTCCATTTCCTATCACCACCTATATTAACTCAACCTTTGATTTGATCAAATGTTTTTCGATAAGCCTATTATATCCAAAAAACGTCTAAAGCGAAATGATTACTATTAGCATATTCTGTATGAAAAATCAACTGGAATTGTTGACACTCATGTTTAAGCGTGCATATAATAGGGTTAACAAAACATATGAATGATTGCTCATATATTGATTATTACATCAAAAAAATTACGGATAACTTTGTTTTACGTACTGCAAAGGGGAGAGTTCACATGGGAACCGGACAGGAACAGGTGAAAAGGGAACTGCTGCTGGATGGATTGGATTGCGCGAACTGCGCATTGAAGATTGAGAATGGAGTCAAAAAAATTAAAGGCATTACCGATTGCTCGGTCAATTTTGTGACCAAAACCTTATCCATGCACACCACATCCGATATGGATGAGCAGGTGGTGGAAGAAGCGAAGCGCAAAGTGCTTCGGCTGGAACCGCATATTCGTATATCGGAAAAAGGTAAATCATCACAAGGCAGTCGTGGTGCTGCTGATTCGATAAACCACGCTAACGGCAACGTGCACGCCCATGCAGGCAGCGGGGCTCACACGCATGAGCATACTCCGAGTGGACACGATCATGCCGGTCACTCCCATGACCATGATCATGCACATGACCACGTTCATCATCACGGAGCCCAAGATCACACGCATGATCATGGAAGTCATACCGGACATGATCACGGTCATGCAGATGGTCACAATCATGACGCACATGCTGGACACTCGCATGAACATGGCGCTGGTCAGACAAAGGTGCTGCTGGCACGTTTGGCGGCAGGGTCCATTCTGGTGGCAGCCGCGATCTGGTCTCCGCTGGAAGGATGGGCACAGCTTGCACTTTATGTTGTCGCTTATCTGATCGCAGGGGGAGATATCGTTCTCCAGGCGTTCAAAAATATCATTCGCGGTCAGGTATTCGATGAATACTTCCTGATGTCCGTGGCTACCATTGGTGCTTTTGCCATTGGCCAGTACCCCGAAGGTGTTGCGGTTATGCTCTTCTATCAGCTTGGTGAGCTGTTTCAGGGGCTGGCGGTTAATCGCTCAAGGAAGTCGATCCAGTCGCTTATGGATATTCGCCCGGACTATGCCAATATGCTGATTGGCGCGGGAGAAGAGACTAAGCGAGTGTCGCCGGACGAGGTACGTATTGGAGATCGAATCGTGGTTAAAGCGGGTGAGCGAGTACCCCTGGACGGGATTGTTAAGGCAGGTCGTTCCATGGTGGATACTTCCGCTCTGACAGGTGAGTCCGTTCCGCGTGAATTAGAACCCGGCAGTGATGTACTGAGTGGGTTCGTGAACAAAAACGGGATGTTAACTATTGAAGTAACAAAAACTTTTGGTGAATCCACGGTATCCAAAATTCTTGACCTAGTGCAGAATGCGAGCAGCCGCAAAGCCAAAACGGAACATTTTATTAGCAAATTTGCCCGTTATTATACGCCGGTTGTCGTCATTCTTGCCGCTTTGATTGCGCTCGTTCCGCCACTGGTGCTCAGTGGTGCGACATTCGCTGATTGGATCTATCGTGCACTGGTCTTCCTCGTGATCTCTTGTCCGTGTGCGCTGGTCGTTTCCATTCCGCTTGGTTTTTTTGGAGGCATCGGAGCTGCATCACGTAACGGGATTCTCATCAAAGGAAGCAACTACCTTGAAGCCTTGAACGATGTTAAAGTCGTTGTTTTTGATAAAACGGGTACACTAACCAAAGGTGTTTTCAAAGTAACAGCCATTCGCCCAGAAGCCGGGCGTAACGAAGATGAATTGATGGAGCTTGCCGCAATTGCAGAGGCCCATTCCAATCATCCGATTGCTGAATCCATTCGCGCAGCTTGGGCAAAAGATATTCGGACCCAGGGTGTGGATGATTACGATGAGGTTGCAGGGCATGGCATCAAAGTCAGTGTGGATGGACGTGAAGTGCTTGCGGGTAACGCCAAATTAATGGAACAGGCAGGTATCTCCTACACGACTCCACAAACCGTAGGCACAGTGGTACACGTTGCCGAATCGGGTTCGTATGTCGGTCACCTGATCATTGCCGATGAGGTGAAGGATGACGCAGCGGCAGCCATTCAGGCACTCAAGAAGCTCGGTATTCGCAAAACAGTGATGCTGACCGGGGATGCCAAGGCTGTTGGTGAAGCTGTAGGGCGTGAGCTGGGTATCGATGAAGTATACGCTGAGCTGCTGCCACAGCATAAAGTCGAACAGCTGGAGCGTCTCGAAGCTGCCAAATCGCCGAAGGAGAAAATGGTGTTTGTCGGTGATGGCATTAACGATACACCTGTGCTGGCGCGTGCCGATGTAGGTGTAGCGATGGGTGGACTTGGTTCGGATGCTGCGATTGAAGCGGCGGACGTTGTCATCATGACGGATGAACCATCCAGACTGGCAAGTGCGATCCGGATTGCAAAACGGACACGAACCATTGTCTGGCAAAATATCGGTTTTGCGTTGGGTGTCAAAGCGATCTTCCTGCTGCTGGGTGTGTTCGGAATTGCCACCATGTGGGAAGCGGTATTCTCTGATGTAGGGGTGACCGTACTGGCTGTCCTGAACGCCATGCGTGTACTGCGGGTGAAGGACATCTAAGTTTTACGAAACGATCCGTACGGCTCTTCGTATATACGTAGAGCCGTTTTTTTTGTTTTACTATCTGTGATGTATTTTTAATGGAGTTAGGGGAGGACAATGTGGCAGGAGCAATTGTTGGGATTATATGCGGAGTGTGCTATTTCATTCTGGGATTAATGGTGTACAAAAAGCCGCCGAAAAGGATTAATGGCATATATGGTTATCGTACTCCGCGAGCAATGAGTCATCCCGATTTATGGGAAGAAGCGCAACGTTATAGCGCCAATCTAATGATGCAGTTTGGTGTGATAATTACGGTATTCGGCATAATCGGTTTTTGGCTTACGGATGTACGAGCTTTGGTTCTAAGTCTTGTGGCTACAGGATTCTATACATTCAGGCTGTTTACCAGAGTTGAAGGCCGTTTGAAGCAAATGCAGCGTGTCCAGCAACAGGAGCAGAAGGAGCAAGGTGCATAAAGGCATGATGCTTCTTCAACATTCTAAGAAGATCCGCGAAAGCGGGTCTTTTTTTGCATCTTTAGAGGGCAAAGGATGGCAATAACGACTTTTAACAACGTATTGTAAAAATTAACACCGAGATATTCTGCTCATAATTGAGACATACTATATATTCAAGTTCAAAATCTAACGTTGACGTTAACGTTAATATTATATATAATTATGTACATAACATTATAGACATATTAAAGTGAGGTGAAGGAAATGAGTTTATATAAAATCGATGACGTAGCCAAGGAATGTGGTTTGACCAAGCGTACCATTCGGTATTACGAAGAGATCGGTGTTATGCCTTCACCTCAGCGGACGGACGGTGGCACCCGATTATACACTCGGGAAGATATCGATTATCTCAAAAAGGTGGTTCGGGCGAAGGAAGTGCTTGGTTTCTCGCTTCAGGAGCTGCATACCTATGTGGCAACGGCAGATGCACTGAACGAACAGCGTTTTGACTACCAGCAGACCACTGAAGTGAGAGAACGGATCGAGAAGCTCACCAAGATGGAAACGACATTGAATGACCAGCTGCAATTGATCGAGCAGAAACTTCAAAGCATTCATGCCGTGCAGGAGGAACTTGAAGAATTACGTGAACGGGTTCAGAACGGCATTCGACGATTAGAAGGGCACGAGAATGACACATAATTAGTATTACACGATAAGCACCGGGAGATCCGGTGTCATTTGTGCCGTTTTCTTTCCTATATTTCTGAAAATGAAGATGATAATTTCATTGTTTTTCACAATTTATTTCACAACATAAATCATGAACCAGGAGGAATTATGTATGAAAAGAGAACCCTCATTACCTGACGAATTGCCGTCATCCCGTGGAGGTCTGTTATCCCAGCCTAGAGCGGTATGGGCAGTAGCCTTCGCCTGTATCATCTCCTTTATGGGACTAGGTTTGGTTGATCCAATTTTGCCTGCGATTGCAGATCAGCTGCATGCTTCCAAAAGCCAGGTATCTTTATTGTTTACAAGTTATAACGCAGTTACCGGGGTAGCTATGCTGATTACAGGTGTTGTATCCAGCCGGATTGGTGTGAAGTGGACACTGCTCAGCGGGATTTTGCTGATCATTGTTTTCTCTTTCCTCGGCGGGACCTCTGACACTGTAGGTGCTCTCGTCGGTTACCGTGGTGGTTGGGGATTAGGGAATGCCTTGTTCATCGCAACTGCATTATCCGCTATTGTAGGACTGTCCACTTCGGGGACAGCCAAAGCGATTATTTTATACGAAGCAGCGCTTGGTCTGGGGATTGCCGTTGGTCCATTGCTCGGTGGTGAACTGGGTTCCATCTCATGGCGTGGCCCGTTCTATGGTGTTGCTGTTCTGATGGCAATTGCTTTTATCAGTATTACGTTTATGCTGCCTAAAATGGCTAAACCGAAAACGCGCAGTTCCTTGTCCGATCCATTCAAGGCTTTGGGTTATCCTTCACTGAAAACATTGGCGATTACGGCCTTCCTGTATAACTTTGGTTTCTTTACCTTGATGGCTTATTCACCTTATGTCATGAATCTGGATGAACACGGACTCGGTTATGTATTCTTCGGTTGGGGTTTGATGCTGGCGATCACGTCTGTCTTTGTCGCACCAAGACTGCAACGTCGATTCGGATCGGTTCCTTCCATGAGCGTTATGCTGACCCTGTTCGCCATTGATTTGCTGGTAATGGCGGTGGGTACGGTGATGGGATCATCCACAACGGTTATTGTGGCCGTTATCGTTGCCGGGATTTTCCTCGGGATCAACAACACATTAATTACAACAGCAGTTATGGAAGCTGCACCTGTGGAACGTTCTGTGGCATCGGCTGCATACAGCTTTGTCCGGTTCCTTGGAGGTGCGCTGGCACCTTGGCTTGCTGGTAAATTGTCCGAGTGGTTCCTGCCGGAGACACCGTTTTATTTTGGCGCATTGATGGTACTGATCGGGGTCGTTGTACTTCTGGTACGCCGCAGACATCTGCGCGATATCGATGCTGCTATTACGCATTAATGAACAGGAGGAAGGGAAAATGTTGAAACGAATATTGGTTGCTGTCGATGGATCGGATCATGCACACAAGGCTTTGGAGCAAGCTGTTGATCTGGCAGAAAGTTTGAAACAACCGGCTTCCTTGATGATCGTACATGTTAATCCTTCGATCTCGCTAAATGAGCCCGCACTGGGTGTGGATCTGGAAGCACGGATCGCAGAAGAAGGACAGCATATTATACAACCTGTTAATGAATTGTTAGCCGCTCGTTCTGTTCATTATGAAACGTTGCTGATAGCTGGTGATCCAGTGAATGAGATCTGCCGTGTAGCGAAGGATAGAGACTGTGATCTCATTGTGATGGGGACGGCCGGGAAAAGCATGCTCGCTGAGATCGTCGTGGGCAGTGTCAGCCACGGCGTCTTGAAACATGCAGGATGTCCGGTAATGATGGTGAAATAGTGGTATGACTTTCTTGTGTTGATGATGCTGAAGTGGTGTATAAATAGGTATGGGATAACGATGCGTTAAACATGAATGGAGGATACAACAATGAAAAAACAACATCTGTTCATCGGGGGCAAGCCCACCGAATCAGTAGAATATATAACACTTCAGGCACCGTACTCGAAAGAAACACTGGCAGAAGTATCCTCGGCGTCAGCTGAGGAAGTCGAATCAGCGATTGCCGCCGCAGTTCAGGCAGGCAAAGTGATGCGCAGAATGCCTGCCCATCAGCGTGCGGACATCCTTTACAAGCTGTCCACCCTGCTGGAAGAACGGAAGGAAGAAGCAGCACGGATCATTGCGCTGGAGGCAGCGAAGCCAATTACTGCGGCGCTCGCCGAGGTTGACCGTACGGTGGAAACGTATCGTTTCGCCGCAGAAGAAGCCAAGCGGCTCACCGGAGAGACAGTTCCTATGGATGCAGCCAAAGGCGGTGAAGGACGCGTAGGCTACACGATGCGGCAGCCTTTGGGCGTTATTGGAGCCATTACGCCGTTTAATTTTCCGATGAATCTGGTGGCTCACAAAGTAGGACCAGCGCTGGCAGCAGGCAATACGATTGTGTTGAAACCTGCGGAGCAGACACCGTTGTCTTCGTATTATATTGCCAATTTGCTTCAGGAAGCTGGATTACCGGATGGCGCATTGAATGTGGTGAGTGGTGACGGCAAAACGATTGGTGATGTACTTGTAGAGCATCCTGACGTGGCCCATATTACGTTTACAGGCAGCCCCGCTGTAGGCACCAGCATTCGCAGCAAAGCTGGACTGAAACGCGTAACATTGGAGCTGGGGTCCAATGCAGCCGTCATTATAGATGCGGATGCCAATTTGGATAAGGTGGTACCGAGATGTGTGACCGGAGCTTTTACTTACCAAGGTCAGGTATGTATTTCACTGCAGCGAATCTATGTGCATAGCGCGATTGCGGATGAGTTCATTCGTCGTTTTGCAGAAGCAGCCCAAAAAGTCGTAGTTGGAGATCCGTTGAATCCGGATACCGTTGTGTCTGCGCTCATCACATCCAAAGATGTACAGCGTACACTGGATTGGATCCATGAAGCGAAGCAGGCAGGCGCTGAAGTGGCAACAGGCGGCGAAGCAGAGGGAGGCGTATTACGTCCAACCGTGCTTGTTAACGTTCCGCGGGATGCCAAGGTGTCTTGTCAGGAGGTCTTTGCTCCAATTGTGGTCATTAATTCGGTGGATTCGGTTGAAGAAGGTATTGAGCATGTTAATGATTCCATCTACGGGCTTCAGGCAGGTGTATACACCAATGATATTCATACTGCATTGCATGCAGCGGACCACATTGAAGCAGGCGGCGTGATGATTAACGATATTCCCACTTTCCGTGTGGATCATATGCCTTATGGTGGTGTGAAGCAGAGCGGGATGGGACGTGAAGGTGTTAAATATGCTGTAGAGGAAATGACGGAATTGAAGTTTGTCATGTTTAATAAGAATTAAATATCCACTCCTAGGACCGAACGGATATTCGAGATAAAATAGAACAAGATGATCCTGTGCCCGAGTTAGGGGTGCGGGATTTTTTTTCTTTTCTACATTGAGCCCTTACCGTAAAAAAATACATAGCCTTTCTTTATTGACCCCGGGTTCACATCTGATGAGAAGGGTATAAATACTTATCATACCGCAAATCTATCAATGACATGCCGTTCATATCACCGAAGCGTTGTGTACCCATCCAGAGAAATGAACGGATTACTGGGATACAGATTTGTTGGATGTCTTATACTATCTCACTTAATTTCAAATAAAATGCAGTATGAACAAGCCTGAACCTAGGAGTTACAGGATAGACAGGAGGTGTATTCAAATGGCATATTCCATGGTTGATGTATCCGGGATGTCCGGTGTAAGTCTGAGTGAATTGGGACAGTATGCAGAGACAGGTCTGCTGAATCCAGCCTTCGTGGGTCAAGATGAGGATATTTACTATGAGAAGCCGGAGCTGCTGAGACTACAGCAGATTATGTTCTGTAAAGAAGTAGGCATGCAGGAGGAAGAGATTGGCCCCATGCTCAGGGATACTCCCCGGGACATGATCCGTATTATGCAGCAGCATCGGATCGAGATGCTGGAGAAGGCACTTCATCTGCACGGAATGATTCAGACACTGGACAAAACCATCTCTTACTTACGTGGAGAGCAGGAAATGGATGAGTACGAACTGTACGCTGGCTTTTCCAATAAGAGGCGTCGCCCGCTTCTGAATGAACCGACCTCTGACCATGCGTCAAAGAATGACTATTCTGAACAGATGAAGGCAGAGGACAGTCAGAAGTACAATGCCAATTCAACGGAGCAATCCACAATGCCTGATGGTCAGGAGATGAAGACGAAGGAAGATTTTCTCGATTCACAGGCGAAGATTGACCGGATTCATTTGGACTTGCAGGGCGCTATTGAAGAAGGGTTAGAACCCGGAAGCTCGGAAGTACAGCAGATTATTGGCAGACATCTCGATTGGATCAAGGATTATTACACCCCAACAGCAGAGATTTACCGGGATTTGGCCAATCTGTACGTTGAGCACAAAAATTTTCGTCAGATGTATGATGGCTACCACCCCAAGCTGGCTGAGTTTTTGCGGGACGGAATGATGATTAAGGCGGAACAGGATTTATCCTAGATGCATAAAGTATCTTGGGCGAGCAGAACATGGGTGTGAAGAAAAATAATCATAACAAAGAGCGCAGATCCTTTAGGAGGAGTGCGCTCTTTGTTATTGCATATCATCGTCAGGCCGATGAACTCTGCATCGGCTTAAGACCTTATTTCAGGCAGTTAGGATAATTCCAGCTGCTCTGTAATCAGGCTTACCGCCTTTTCCAGGAAGATGCGGTCTTCATCGTCAAAACGGTTTTTGAGCGGGCTGTCGATGTCGAGCACCCCGTACAATTCGCCGTTTTTGATTATCGGTACAACGATTTCACTGTTCGATGCAGCATCACAGGCGATATGGCCTGGAAAGGCATGAACATCTTCAACGACCATCGTACGTCGTTCCGCAGCAGAAGTGCCGCATACACCGCGTCCAAGTGGAATACGGATGCAGGCAGGCAGTCCCTGGAATGGACCGAGTACAAGTTCTTTTCCATCATACAGATAGAATCCGACCCAATTGGTGTCGGTCATAAATACATTGAGCAACGCCGCAGCGTTTGCCAGATTGGCAATAGCGCTAGGTTCATCGCGGATCAGAGCACTTAACTGTCCCAGGACGGCGGTTTGCTGCTCGCTTCGTGTTCCTTCATAAGAAACAGCTTGAAACATGATGAATCACCCTCCCGAGCAAAAATGGTACTTATTTTCAAGATAGTGCAGAGCCTGCGGTTAGTCAAGCGGAGGATTTCGGAAAGGGCAGGTCAGGCATGAATATTCCTCCTGTTTCTCATCTTCCTGGGTGGGGTAAATACTTAGCAACCACGGCGGGCTACAACCCGGGAAGGAGCTTGGCTTATGCATGCAGAGGTACAGAATCTTTTTGTACGAATTCATCTTCTATATTTGGCCCAAAACCAGGATTTAACCGTTAGCGACGCATTGCCTCTATTGGAAGAACGGGGGTATCGCGTTGGAGAACGGGAGATCAAGCAGGAGCTTGAGCATCTGACACAGGAGAATTTCCTGACCGCCCATGGAGATCAATGGAGCCTTACCGGGACTGGCATTGAGGAGTTTAAGGAAATCATAGCCGTGTTCGGCCGGGTTAGTGAGGAGTTGCTGGCGTCAGGCAAGAAGACGTCTACAGCCTGAACTTTAAATTCGGATAAGGTATCCCGAAATAGGATGCAAACTTGAGTTGATCCATACGTACAACAAGACCGGGAGCGGAAATGGCCCGGTTTTTTGACGTGATCATGATGATTGAACAGTTGCCATTCGGTGCAGGTTATGGTTAGATGGCTATTGAATATGAGGTCTGTGAGATAGATCGGATCGGAGTGTCGTTTCATGTATAAATGCAAAGGGAGAATTCCCGAACTAGAGACAGGGCGTCTGCGTCTGCGCAAAATGCGTCGCCGGGATGCGGCCCAGATGTTCGCTTGCTGGTCTGACCGGGAAGTGACCCGTTATATGAATTTGGCGCCCATGATCGGGACAAGTGAGGCTGCGGATATGATCGGGCTCTTGAACCATATGGCAGGAGAGGAGGAGGCGATTCGCTGGGGTATTGAACTCAAGGAAACGGGCCGGCTCATCGGAAGTTGTGGTTACAATACTTGGCAGCTTGAAGGCGCATTCCGTGGGGAGATCGGTTATGAACTGGGGCGTGACTACTGGCGTCACGGTTATATGACTGAAGCATTTTCGGTTATGTTACCGTTTGGGTATGAGACGGTGGGTCTCAATCGGATTGAGGCGCTGGTTGATCCGCGTAATCTCGCTTCGGGAGAGTTTCTGACGAACCGCGGTTTCACGCGGGAAGGCCTGCTGCGTCAGGTGCAACATACATCTACTGGATATAAGGATATGGTGATGTATTCCCTGTTGTACGATGAGTTTTTGCGTAAGAGAGAGAAATAGAGATTAGAACGACTTGAAGAGAGAAGGGTTTGTGTGAATACAACCGGAGGTTTGAACCGCAGTTTCATCCTGGCGGGATTGCTGCTGGCGACTTTTTTATCTGCAATCGAAGGTACAGTGATTGGTCCGGCAGGGCCAACCATTGTCAGTGAGCTGGGAAGTGTGCAGCTGTTGAGCTGGATTTTCACTGCTTATCTGTTAACGATGGCGGTGAGTACGCCGATTTTTGGCAAAATCAGTGATCTATACGGACGAAAGCCAGTATTCCTGATTGGCTGTGCCTTATTCTTACTAGGCTCGCTTCTGTGCTGCCTTTCGCAGAACATGGAGCAACTGATTATTTTTCGTGCGATTCAAGGGATTGGTGCAGGTGCGGTTGTGCCTGTTACGTTTACGATTATTGGTGACATCTACCGACTTGAAGAACGGGGCAAAATACAGGGATGGATCAGCTCCGTGTGGGGCATTTCATCTCTGGCCGGACCGCTGCTTGGCGGGTATTTCGTAGACAATCTGGGCTGGCAGTGGATCTTTGGGTTCAATTTGCCGTTCGGACTGCTGGCGATGTGGTTTGTGTTCCGTTATTTGAAGGAAGAAATGTCTCCGCGTACCGCGAAAATTGACTATTTGGGTGCGTTGACTTTTACCGTTGGTATTACAGCATTGCTCTTTGTATTGTCCGCAGGTGGACAGTATTATGCCTGGAGTTCTCCTATTATTGTCGGACTCAGTATTGTCGCTATCTTGTTTATGATTTTATTTTTTGTGGTGGAAAAAAGAGCCCAGGCCCCGATGGTACCTCTTCATCTATTCCGTATTCGGGACATCCGGGTGGCGAATATCGCCGGACTACTGACCAGTACGCTGATGATTGGCCTAACCAGCTATTTGCCACTATGGGTGCAGGGAGTTCGGGGCGGTAACGCGACCGAATCGGGATTGCTGCTTGCACCGATGTCTGTTGGCTGGCTGATCGGTAGTGTACTTGCTGGCCGTCTGCTAATGAAAATTGGATCACGCTTAACAGCGGTGATTGGATTAACCGGGATTGCCATTGGATCGGGTGGACTCTTCTTGGTCGGTGGAACATCCCCCCAAGCCGTACTGTTTATATTGACCTTTATTTACGGACTCGGCTTCGGATTTGCTTTCACCATATTCACGATCATTTCACAGTCATCTGTCGGGTATAAAGAGCGTGGATCTTCCACGGCGTTACATACCTTTATGCGTACGCTTGGACAAACCATTGGTGCAGCAGCCTTCGGCACATGGTTGAATTACCGAATATCCACGTTGTCGAGCGAACAGCATCTGGCAGAGGCGGGGATCTCAGATGGGGACCTGAATCAGCTGCTGGCTCCGCATACGGATGCCGCTCTGTCGGATGACAAATGGGCGCTACTGCGTAACGTCTTGGAAGGAAGTCTGCATTCCTTATTTGTCATCATGTTTGTCATTGCCATTATCTCATGGGTGACGACACTGGCCTTGCGCAAACGGCTTATCGTACCCGAAGATGCAGATGCTCCGCCGCAAGCACAAGCTTTAGGGAATTAAGCGAAGTGAAAAGAATAATCATTGGATTAAGGCAGCTGTTTCTCGGCTGCTTTTTTGTTATTATTTTCTAGAAGGGATTATCTATAATTGAATGTAATGGAATGGAGGCGAGTTAAGATGAGCAAGCAATCGCTACAATCGTTCTGGTATGTGCCCTTTCCAATCAAGCTGCTGGCAGCCATTCTAACCTGTGTTTCGCTTTCCATGGTTGTTGGACTCGTGCAATATGTTCCCTTGGCGGATCGAGCGGAACATACATATTACTATCCCTTCTGGTATAAATTGATCATAAGCATTCTTATCAACTTGGCTCTTCTTCTGTTTCTGACCCTGCCTCTATCGTTATTTGTGGACCAAGTGCTTGCTTCTCTGAAAATGAACAGACCTATATCCAAGGTAATATATACCATCGCAGCTTATTTTCTTCTTGGAGTAGGCAGTGCGCTATTGTTCTCCATCTTTGTATACAGAATGCAAGCCTTTCAGAATACTGTCCCTTATCAATACGTAGTAATAACAACGTTTGTTTTTTTATTGTGGCAATCAGGTCTGGGATGGATCTTGAATAAATTCCGTAAGCAGAAGCAGCAGACCGGCACAGGATAATATAGATATCTCATTTGGAGTAGGGGTGAGGATGATGTTTCCCAATAATCTGAATTCGTCCAAGGAAGATGAAGCCAAAAGAAAGTACGAAGAGACCCAGAGGGAGATTGAGGGTCACAGCCGCTCAGGTCTGTCCAGTTACATTGTGGATTTGCTCATTGCAGGTGGATTGGTTGTTGCTGTCCTCACGGTGTTGATGTGGATTCTGTATCTTTAATCAGATTAATAAACAAATACGAATAACCGGTACCGCCTATTAAGGCGAACCGGTTATTTTTAGTTTGGATCAGGTGATATGGCGCTGCCCTTAGCCGTTTGCGGATAAACGATCCGCACCGAGTGCAAGCCTTTCCAACAGCTCAGAGAGCAATGTCTTATCATCTTCGCTCAGACCGCTGACAGCACGATCTATTTTGTGTGCGTAGCCTGGATAGATCTCATCCATCGTACGCTGGCCTTCTTCGGTCAATTCTACGAAAATGATGCGTCTGTCCTGCGGACAGTGTTTTCGATGTAAAAGTCCCTTTTGCTCCAGCTTGTCAATGACATAAGTGACATTCCCGCTCTGCAGCAGAAGCTGTGCACCGACTTGTTGAATAGGCTGTGCTCCTTTCATATATAACACTTCGAGCACCCCATAAGCGGTGGGGTTGAAGCCATGCACTTTGCTTCCGGATACAGCGTGTTCATTCACGCTCTTAAATGTCTGGGCCAAGGTGCGGTACAGATGAAGAGAACGTTCGGTTCCGATTTCCTGTAATTCCAGCATACTGATCCCGCCTTTTCAGATTTATTGGAGTTGATGAATTTACATTTGACGATTCAGAGGTTCGCCATATTTCTATTGTAAGCATCTGTTTGCACGAAAAACATGCGATATGTCACAAGATTTGCATTTTTAGCAATTAAAATTTAATCATTTTTCGTCTATATAAATTGAACTAAACATTTACACGAGAACGGAGAGGACAGAAATAACCTGAAGAAGCGGATCGTTCGCCTTTATCCTCGGATTTTCTCCTTTAAAAAGAGAATAAAAAAATCTGGGGATAACAGCGATTGGAAGGTTGTTCTGGCATCGGAGTGGTAAGTGTAAAATAATCTTTGTTCCATTTAATATAGAAAAGAAAAGCTCAAAATGATCAAACAATTCCTCACGAACTCGATTACAATATCAATAAAGAACCGAACAAGCACCTGATACGACAGGGAGTGAATGATATGGAAATCGAAAACGAAGCTACAGCCGCACAGGAGTCCATACTGGACGTACATATTACGGAAGCAGGATATGAGGCGGGGCAATCCACGATTAGGAACATCCGGTTACACGTGGCGCCAGGGGAACTGGTAGGTATTATCGGACCGAATGGGGCTGGCAAAAGCACGACCATCAAAACTTTGCTTGGTCTGCTTGAACATGCAACGTATGAAGTAACCATTGGGGGAGACGGACGTTATGCCTATATCCCGGAACAACCTGTTTTTTACGAATACATGACCCTGTGGGAACATCTCGATCTGGCAGCGGCTGCCTATGAGATGGAGGAAGAGGTCTTTGTTACCAGGGCGGAGGAGATGTTGGTTCGTTTCGGCATGGACCACGTTCGCAATGATCTTCCGGCTAGTTTCTCCAAGGGGATGCGGCAGAAAATGATGCTGATGATCGGCTTCCTGTCCTCGCCGGATGTATATATTGTGGACGAGCCTTTCATCGGACTGGACCCACGCGCAACCAAGGATTTTCTGAAGTTGCTGGACGATGAGCGCCGCCGTGGTGCGGGTGTTCTTATGTCAACGCATGTACTGGATACCGCTGAGCGAATCTGTGATCGGTTTATACTCATCCAATCCGGGCGCTCAGCTGCCGAAGGAACACTGGATGAAATCCGTGAAGCCGCAGATTTGCCGGACGCCTCATTGTTTGATTGTTTTGACACACTGACATCCTAAACGGGAAGGGGGGGAGAAAGATGGAGACCTCTCGAGCATACACGCCACTTGGTTTATATAGACGCAGACGCAATGAGCACTTCAATGAACAGTTAAAAAACCTGAAACTGGTAGTAGATTGGACGGTATGGGTTTACCTGCTTATTCCGGGTCTACTGTATTTCAGCGGATGGTACGTGAGTTTATGGTCCAAACCACTGCCCTCCTGGGCGACCGGATTAACGCTGCCTACACTGACAGGGCTGATCGACATTATTATGCTTACAGGTGGAATTCTTATATTTGTAGAGGAAGCGGATGTGTTGTTCCTGAAATCAAGGTCGCTGTGGATGCGTACATTGATGAGACAGGGGATCTATCGGGCTAGCTTGCAGCATTTGGGTAAAATGATTGCAATTACGGCGTTGACCTCACCACTATGGTCCCGTGTGTATGACATGTCATTTATCCATATCGCACTAATAGCGATTTGGTTTGGTGCAGTAGCTTCATTCCAGGTCATTGTACTCCATATGACGAAAGTGCGTTATATCGGATGGAGACGCTGGATTCGCATGATCCCTTTAGCCGTGGCCATGGGTATTATTACGATTGGGGTAACATCCTGGATACATGGACACATCTGGACACTGCTTGCAGGCATTGTGGCCGCAATCCTTCTTCTGATTATGGTTGGCCGAATGAGGCTGGAGATGCAGGGAACTTTTGAGGGCGATGTGCGTGAAGATTTACGAGAAAGGCTAAAGTTCACAGCCCTTTTACTGAGTCGATCTGTGAACAAGCCGAAAGCGCCCCGCACCCGGACGATCATATTCCGCAAGCAGCGCAAGTTGCTGCGTCATCGAACGATCTCTAATCGGACAGCTGAGACGGCGTTCAAAGCGTTTTTTCGTAACTCTTCGACGATGAAATTGTACTTGCAGCTTGGCGGCCTTTCGATTGCTGCTGTTGCTTTACCACCTTTCCCGGTCAATGTAATCGTCTGTGGTTTATTGGTCATTATGTTGAGCGTACTTTTTTATCGATCCTGGGAGGTATTTGCAACCTCGGAGTATGTTCAGCTCGTATCCTACGATTCGGAGGCGTTAAATCGTGCAGGTGTGACCATGGTACGGATGTTATTTGTTCCGCTGGGGATTTTAATGGGGTTTTCACTGGGGGCAGCTTGGCTAGGCTGGTTGGAAGGTATCGTGACGGCTGCGGCTGTCGTAGCATTCGGGCTGCTCGTCCTGTCTATAACAGGCTGGATTCGGTACATCCGATCCGCCTAGTTGATATTCTTCCTTGTACAGTAGCATATCAGATGAAGTAACTGACCATGCTATAGGAGACAGATCTTATGATTATGAAGTTAAGGGATCAGCTCTCGCAAGGAGGAAAAAATCATGATGGATGATAGTGAACTTCAGGTGCATTTCGCAGACAATGCAGCGCTGCTGGCGGCGCAGGCAACACTGGAGGAACTGGGGTATAAACCATATCAGTCAGGACCGCTAGAATTGTACATTCCTACAGATCGCCAGGATACGCAATCTGCTGTGGAAATCGTGCAGTCACACGGAGGGAGTGCGGTATTTCTCTCCGAAACAGATGGATTGGATCAGTTTCAGAATATATCCATTCCGGCTCATCTTGTGAATGAAGATTGGAATGAAGGTTATGCGAGCGGCAGCCAAGGGAGCAGTCCCGAACAGGAGATGTCTAACCGGGATGAAGATCCGACATTCGATGATTCAGTGGATGGTTTCTCGGGCAGTGTGAAGGCGTAAATGCAACAGGGGCAACGAAGCTGCTTGCCTTGCTGGTGACAGTGATTCTGGATTGCATACATCTCAAAAAAAACCTCGATACCCCGCCGATAGCGGGATGTCGAGGTTTTTTCATGCTCTTAATAAACATACGTGATGTGGAACCGGAATCGGTCCAAGAAGATCCTATGTTCAAATCATGAGCGAGCGTTTTTATACTCTGCTGCATGCATGCCAGCTGTGTACCCCGTAGAGAAGGCAGCGGTAATATTATAGCCTCCCGTGTAGCCATGAATATCCAAAACTTCACCGCAAAAGAATAGTCCCGGCAGCAGCTTGGATTCCATTGTTTTGGGGTATATTTCCTTTAAGTGGATTCCCCCGCCCGTAACAAAGGCTTCTTTGAGAGAACGAGTTCCGTCTACGCGGAAGGTGAAATCCTTCATTAACCCCACTAATGTATTTAACATGCCCTTGGGGAAATGGTGGAAAGTGAGATCTTCGCTGATCTCTGCACGCTTCATCATCAATGGGATCATGCGCTCAGGAACCCATGTTTTGAGAATGTTTTTGACGGCCTTTCGGGATTCTTGCTCCAGTACCTGCTGAACCTGGGCTTCCAAAGCACCGGGAGACAGATCCGGAAACAGATCAATACTCATCGTGACCTGAGGATTCCCAGATTTCATTTGCACCTTGCGAATGAACTGGCTGCAACGAAGCGCGATCGGCCCTGAAACGCCGAAATGGGTGAAGATCATATCTCCGCGATGGGAGATAACCGATTTGCCTTTGGCATCCAGAACAGATAACCCGACATCCCGCAAGGACAAGCCTTGCAGTTCTTTGGATTGAATCCAGCTTTCACCAGATACAATAGGTACTTCCGTCGGATACAGCTCTGTAATCGTATGTCCAGCCGCTTCAGCCCAAGGGTAGCCATCCCCGGTTGATCCGGTTTGGGGGACTGATTTGCCCCCAGTAGCAATAATAACAGAGCGTGCAAGCACCGTTGTGCCAGAAGCCAGCTTCACGCCCTGTACGTGCTGACCGTTTTGAATCAATTCCTTAACCGGCTGTTTGGTGCGAATCTCTACCCCTAGGGAAACGATTTTGCCTACCAACGCATCAACGACCGTTTTGGCTTTATCGGTTACCGGGAACATTCTCCCGTTATCCTCCTCTTTCAGAGCAATACCGAGATTTTCAAAAAAACGCATGATTCCCTGATTGTCTAGATTCTGAAATGAACTATATAAAAAACGTCCATTACCCGGAATATGCCGGATCAGTTCATCCGTCTCCTTGGCATTGGTCACATTGCAGCGACCGCCGCCAGAAATCCCGAGTTTACGGCCGAGTTGATCTCCTTTATCCAGCAGAAGCACGGAGGCTCCATGCTCGGCAGCGGCAACACAGGCCATGAGGCCCGCAGATCCACCACCAATTACAATGACATCATACATGCGTTATTACCCTCTTTTTTCATTGATTTTGTCTGTTTTCCGAAAACGCTGTCTACTCTTGCCTGTTTATGAAACAATACAAATGTATTAGCAGTTCTATTATGCTGTCTTAAGGGATATATTGTAATATACTGTCGCCTATGTTTTAATCAGAAATACATGAGGGAATGTGCAGGCAGAGGAGGGAGATGGCATTGTGGTTGCGTTAAAGGACATTCTTTTACAAATACTGCTTGCAGGAGCTGCGGTATTCCTGATTCCATTATTGCACTTGGGGCTTTCCAGGCAAGCAGTCGCCAAGGCAGGATATCATAGGATGGTACAGACCAGTTTTGCCGCGACCAGTGTGGTGAGCATGTTGCTGTGTCTGCTTTTTGCCCACTATGGAAACCCGGTATCAGTCCCTATCTCCTTGGGTATTGTGCCCCTGACGCTCGTCATATTGTATTGCAGGCCTCGCATAGGCCTAACGCTGTCTCTTCTCCAGATACTCTTCTATTTTCTCTTTGCGCATCCCTATAATCTGTACGGATTTCTACTTCAAACGGGCATTCTTCTCTATCCTATTGTATGGTTGTCAGCCAAACGATTCAAGCATTATACACGTTCACGCAAAATGGGAACAGTTATCGCTCTAATTACAGCCGAACTAGTTGTGTCTAGTTTAATGTATATCCCATTCATGGAAAGTCAATCCACCTTCTCGGCGATACAGTGGGTATTACCAGCTCTGGGATATACGATCGGCGCAGTTCTTGCCGGAAGTCTTAGTATGCTCTGGATTGAACAGATGCAGCATCATCGGGGGCTTGAGCAACATTTGTCCGAAGTTCACCATAGATACATAGCCGAAACGGAAAAACTTAACCAAATTTTAAATGCTGTTCCTTTATCCATAGCAACCGTAGATCGGGAGGGGACCGTGCAGTTCGTCAACGATACGATGGAGCAAACGGCGCGGGATCAACTGCCATGCACAACAACACCGGATTTGATTGGGCAACCTGCAAGTCAGTTTGTCGAACAAGCTCAGGCAGACAAGATGGAGAGCAGTATTCGTAAAGCCATTGTTCATGGAGAAGTGAGTGGACTTACGGTGCGTTACGGTTCAAACGTATTTCAATCCCGGACCGTCCCCATCTACGCGTACTCAGCAGAACTGCCAAGAGAAACTATTGGAGCCATGTTGATCATTCAGGATATTACTGAGCTTGAAATGCTGCGAAGCGAGCTCGATAATGTGGATCGCCTTAGTCTTGTAGGGCAAATGGCCGCAAGTATTACCCATGAAGTACGGAATCCGATGGCGGTTGTGCGTGGTTTTCTTCAATTAATGCAGGAAAAGAGTCCGGAGTCCCTGGATCACTATTACCGGATCGTTCTGGAGGAGCTTGATCGGGCGAACAGCATTATTAATGATTTTCTGTCATTGGCTCAAAATCGAATTGCCGAGAAGGAAGAATCCCAGCTGCATGATATCATCCATGAACTAAGTCCTTTGTTATGGGCTGATGCAAATCTGCGAGGTCAGAGTATTGAATTTATGTTGGCTCACAATGTGCCGAAGCTGCATCTGAATTCAAAAGAAATCAAACAAGTGGTGCTTAATCTGGCTCGCAACGGGATGGAAGCCATGAATGAAAAAGGGGTACTTACACTTGAGACCCGGTTGGTGGATGACACTGTGGAGCTGTGTGTGAGGGATACTGGCCCGGGAATTCCTAGAGTGAAGCAGGAGAAGCTGTTCGAACCTTTTTTTACGACCAAGGCCAAAGGAACCGGATTGGGATTATCCATGTGTCTGAGCATTGTCGAACGGCATAACGGAACTATTACCATTGAATCGGAGGAAGGGCAGGGTACAACGTTCAAAGTTGCATTTCAACGCTGAACTTCAAGCATGTTTTGCCAAGGAATGAGACATAATATTGAATGAGAAGCCTTTCCGCAGGCGGTGTTTGAACCTTGCTTTCATTGATTTGGGATGTATAATAGGAATAGCACAATACATTTAATTTTTTAAATAATAGAACTCACATATTTAAGGAGTGAAACCGAATGTCTATGTCATTTGATCAATACATGAAAGATATGGTTCAACCGATGCGGGATGATCTGACTCGTTTGGGAATTCAGGAGTTGCGTACTCCAGAAGAAGTTGAAGCAAGTTTGCCGGATGCCAAAGGTACCGCTCTGGTTGTTATTAACTCGGTTTGCGGATGTGCCGCAGGTCAATGCCGCCCAGGTGTATCTCAAGCACTTCAGCATGATATTACACCAGACCACCTGTACACGGTATTTGCTGGTCAGGACAAAGAAGCTACAGCGAAAGCACGTGAATACTTTGCGCCGTATCCTCCATCTTCACCTTCCATCGCTCTGATGAAAGACGGAGAACTCGTTCACTTTATTGAGCGTCATCAAGTGGAAGACCGTTCTGCGGAGGAAATTGCAGCTGAGCTCACAAGTGTGTTTGACCGTTACTGCCGTTAATTAGCTCAAAGAGCGCCCCGCCTTTCGGATGACCGATGCCGGGGCGTTTCATTTTGAGCAAATAGGGTTATTGAACCATTCGGACCTTTCAAAATGGACATCAAATTTCATTAATTTAGAAACGGGGTGTGTGAACGATGAGTTTGCAACAACAGATCATCGCTGAATTGAAGGTTAAACCAAGTATTAATGAAGAAGAGGAAGTGCGCAAGCGCGTTGACTTTCTTAAAACTTATGTGAAAAATGCCAATTCCAAAGGATTGCTAATCGCGATCAGTGGCGGAATTGACAGCGCTGTAGCTACGGCCCTTTGCAAAAAAGCAACGGACGAGCTTACAGCAGAAGAGAATAAGGAATACAAAACGCTGGGTGTATTCCAGCCTTACGGTGAGCAATCGGACATTGACCATAGCTATGCTGTGGCCAAAGCCTACGACCTGAAGCATGTCGTAGAAACCAACATCGAAGATGCAGTGAACGAGATCGCACTGGAAGTGGAGCAAGGTTTCAAATCCATGGGCAGCCCGCGTCATATGACTCACCAAGGCAAAGGGAACGTGAAAGCGAGAACCCGTATGGTGATGCAATATGCTCTGTCCTTTGAGGAAAATCTACTGGTTGTCGGAACTGACCATGCTTCTGAAGCAATCACGGGCTTTTACACCAAGTGGGGCGATGGCGCCGTGGATATTACACCCCTGAGCAGCCTGAACAAACGTCAAGTGCGTCAGCTGGCTGCGTATTTGAACGTGCCGCAGGCCATTTTGGACAAGGCTCCATCAGCAGGACTCTGGGAAGGCCAGACCGATGAAGATGAGCTGGGCATTTCGTATGAAGCGAACAGTGACTATCTGGAAGGCAAACAGATTGATCCGGCCGCACAGGAACGTCTTGAAGCATTCTACACACGTACCCATCACAAACGTAATGCCATTCCTGGCATCTAATACGGATTGCAAGCATGCCATGATATGGGCAATCCAAGCATCTGCACAGAAAAGAGTCACTGCATAAGGCAGCGACTCTTTTTGTTATGCTGATTGTTTTATTTGCAGTAAGAACACGAGAGCTTGTCAAGAAGAAGACGGGAACTAGTTACTCCAAATATCGATCTGGCGAAGTGTTTCGGTGATCGCCTGCTCAAGCTGCGGCGTCGATTCCTTGAATGGATGCACAGTGTTAAAAGTATGATTTCCGCCGGGAATCTGGTGCCACGGGATATCTGGGCGAGCCTGAACCAGTGCGGCCGAGCCGTTACGCAGCCTTGTGCCGTCCTCTGTTCCCTGAATAAGTGCTACACGCAGAGGGGAAGAAGCCAAACGATCAATGATGGCGTAACGATCCTTATGCTTGTCCAGATCTTCCAGAATGGACACGTCCAGAGGCATCTGCTGGCCGGTTCGCCCGTTCGTGACATGGCTGCGGCCCTGTGTGCGCATTTCTTCTTTTTGTTCAGGGGTAAAGAGATCCAAGTTGGTTACACCGTTCCATGAGATTACGCCTGCAATCTGTTCGGGATGATCCAGTGCGTACACTAGGCTTACGCCTGCACCGCGGCTATGTCCAAGTAGAAATACCGGCAGTTCGCTAAATTCTGGCTGTATGGACACATAATCAAGCAGTGTCGTCAAGTCGGAAAGCTCCACGCTGTACGTATTGACTGCAAACTTTTCAAGTTCAGAAAATTGCTCCAGATCTTCTCCAACTCCGTTGTGAGAGAAATTGAAGGTCAGGACGTGATAGTTCTCGCTTAGCTGGGATGCAGTGTAGGGGAACATGCCCCAGTCTTTGAAGCCTTTGTAACCGTGAGCCAGGATAATGATTCCTTGAGCGGGTTGCCGTGCGGTGAATATATTTCCGCGAATGACGGCATCTCCGCCAACAGGCAGTTCAAATGCTGTGGACATATCTTATTCCTCCTAAAGTTTCATCTATTTCTGATTCATATTTTAACATAAATGGTAATGTGGACGAAGGTACTCGCATCCATGCGCGCCTCCTGCTACAATAGAATACGTGTTCGGATAAGTTACCGATCAGATGACCGAATAGAGATCGTTTACAGCATAAAAGGTTAAGCGGGTGAAGCGTTGATGATATATGGCATTGGAAACGATGTACTGGAGATTGGACGGATGCGCAAGCTGTTGTCCGGTCGCCACGCGGAAGCGTTTATGAAGCGGATTTTAACGCATGCAGAGCGAGAGATTGCAGATCAACGGGGAAAACGTATGGAAGAGTTTGTATCCGGTCGATTCGCAGCAAAGGAAGCGGTGTCCAAGGCGTTTGGCTGTGGCATTGGAAGCATGATGAGTTTTACCGACATTGAAGTGCTGCCTGATGCAAAAGGACGTCCCGTTGCTACACTTTCTGCTGAAGCATGGGAACGACTGAAGCTGCCATACGGCAAACAGTATGATATTCATTTGAGTATTACGCACCAGACGGAGCTGGCTGCGGCCTTTGCTATAGTAGAGCAGATGGGGAAGACGTTGCCTGAATCTGAACAGTAACAATGTGGAGAACGTGAAAAGAACGTAAGCATGGTAACAGGAGAGGACGGGAATATGGGTTTATTGGAACAGAAACGACATTTCAGCGTGAATTTGCTGGATTGGTATATGGTCAACAGACGAGATTTGCCGTGGCGTCGCCACAACAACCCTTATTTTACGTGGGTATCGGAAATTATGCTGCAGCAGACTCGGGTGGATACGGTGATTCCGTATTTCAATCGTTTTATCGGGAATTTTCCGACCGTACAGGCTCTGGCTGAAGCACCGGAAGAAGAGGTTTTGAAAAATTGGGAGGGACTCGGATATTATTCGCGTGCCCGCAATCTTCAGGCAGCAGCCAGACAAGTTATGGAGCTGCACGGTGGGGAGATGCCGCAGGACAAGCAAGCGGTCTTTGCGTTAAAAGGGGTGGGCCCGTATACAGCCGGGGCCATTCTCAGCATTGCCTTCAACCAGCCGCAGCCTGCGGTGGACGGCAATGTGATGCGGGTTCTGTCCCGATACTTCCTCATTGATGAGGACATTATGAAGGGCAGCACCCGGGTGTTGATGGAAGAGCTCGCAGGAGAGCTCATTCCAGAAGGGCGTGCGCGTGATTTCAATCAGGCGCTGATGGAACTTGGCGCGCTGGTGTGCACGCCTAAAGCGCCGCACTGCCTGACTTGCCCGGTCATGGAGCAGTGTTCCGGCCGCATTGCCGGACGGGAGCTCACGCTGCCGGTCAAGACCAAGGCGAAGCCGCCGCGCCCTGAGCAGCGGCTGGTCGCCATTGTGGAGGGCCGCGGTGCTCATCGCGGCCGTGTGCTTGTGCGCCAGCGCCCAGCGACGGGCCTATTGGCCCGCATGTGGGAGCTGCCGCATGTGCTGGCGGCACCCGCCGCAGCCGGCAAGGCGGCGGGGCCGCTGGCAGATGAGCCGGCCATGGCTTTGCTGGCCGGCAGTCTGTGGGCGGAAGGCTTCGCTGCCCGCCCGGAAGGGCTGGCTACCCATGCGGAGCATGTGTTCAGCCACATTGTCTGGAGCCTGCAGGTGTACAAGTGCACCGAGCAGGACCAGAGTAACGAGCTTCCGCTGATCGCTGCGGAAGCCAGAGCCGCCTACGATGCACAGGCGGCTGCCAAGGAAACCAGTGCTCCAGCCCAATTGGAGCCAGGCATCATCGATGCAGCCAACATCTCAGACTCGCTTGATGAGCAGGGCGAGCCGTTGTCGGCAATTGCCACAAGTGACCAGCCGCTGAGCACGCTGACACTGACAGGCAAAGGCGATGGCCTGACCTATCGCTGGATTGGTCCTGAAGATATGGACAAAATGGCGTTTCCTAACATTTTCCTGAAGCTCATCAGCAGTTATTTTGCAGGGGCATATGACGATGTTAGTGAGTAATGGCTGCTTGCCATACAAATATTAAATCAACCAACGTGCAGCAACCATAAGTATACCAAAAAGAGCCTGATCCGGTCGCGTTGACCGAATCAGGCTCTTCAATTATGCTGGCAGTCTTATTTCGCTGCTGCGTAACGTTTGTTTACTTCATCCCAGTTGATTACATTCCAGAAAGCACCGATGTAGTCAGGGCGTTTGTTTTGATATTTCAGGTAGTAAGCGTGCTCCCATACATCCAGACCCAGAACCGGAGTCAGACCTTCGAAGAGAGGGCTGTCTTGGTTAGGTGTGCTAGTGATGGACAATTTGCCATCTTTGCCAACTACGAGCCAAGCCCAACCTGAACCGAAACGAGTTGTAGCTGCTTTAGCAAAATCTTCTTTGAATTTGTCAAAGCCACCCAGTTCGCTATCGATTGCTGCTGCGATGTCGCCAGTTGGAGCGCCGCCGCCGTTAGGTCCGATGATTTCCCAGAACAGGCTGTGGTTAGCATGTCCGCCACCATTGTTGCGAACGGCAGTGCGGATACCTTCAGGTACGCTGTCAAGGTTAGCAATCAGATCTTCCAAGCTTTTACCTTGCAGTTCAGGAGCGCTTTCCAGAGCTGCGTTCAAGTTCGTTACGTAAGTATTGTGATGGCGATCGTGGTGGATTTCCATCGTTTGCGCATCAATATGTGGTTCCAGTGCGTCGTTAGCGTAAGGAAGTGCTGGTAATTGAAAAGTCATAGTGAAATACCTCCTGAGATTTTTGAATTTTTGTTAAGGTCAGCATTTTGCATAATTCAATTCGAATCGCTTCCGGAACAAGTTCTAGACGAATAGGTTCCCTTCGATCTATATCTTGCTGAGTGAAAGTCGCTCACAGGATTTATGCAAACTGCCCAGGTACCTATGTAATAATACCCTTGTCACTAATATTAAACCGCATTCGGGCTAATTAAGCAACATTTTTGTTTATTAAGTCCCCCCCCAGACGTTAATCCATTCATGGGTCAGAGATAACAAACATATTTTACCCATTATGAAACTATTTATGTGATTTTAAAGCTTGGAGTAGAGGAAAAGTTTAATATTCGGATGTAAACGGTTACAATTAAGCGCTTTCAAAAGAAAATGCGTGTTTTATGGCGTAAAGTATGGTTTAATTGACGAAGAAGCGGTATTTTCTCGTTTTTTGTCATTATATGAACATTGGGTTTTTGGTAAAAAGGGGAGCCCCTTTTTGTAAAACCTCATCTAAGCTAACGAAAAGGGAGATTTAAGACATGCACGTTCGTTCCTTTCAGTTGAGTGATGCAAGCCAGATGACAGAGCTTCTCCAGGTTGCACTATCGGAAGAGTGTTATGAGAACACGATGGGCCCGTTTGCCCGTCAATTGTCATGGGATTCTGACCTGATCATGGTTGCGGAAGAAGAGGGAGACCTCGTCGGCGCTTTGATCGGTACGATTGACCACAACCAGGGATGCATCTATCGTATTGCGGTCCATCCAGACTATCGTCGCCGCGGAGTCGGCAAAAAACTTGTCGAGGCCATGGAACAAAGGTTCCAGCAGCGTAAAGTCAGTCAAATATGGGTGGCGGGTGATGAGCACAACAAAGTAGCCATGCCTCTTTATGAAGCAATGGGTTACGGTGCCAATCAGATTATGAGCGCTTTCCAGAAACTCAGTATTTTGTCCAAAGCTTAGTTTGCATGGTTAAAAAGAAATATAACAGATTTTCATTTTCATATTAGGCATATCTTTCAACGTGTAACAACTTGAGGGATATGCCTTTCTATTTATATGGGTGCTATTCACCGATTATTCCCCTTTTTTCGCCACTTCTGAACGCCTTTATATTTAACTAAATCCCTATTTTAACTGTTTTAATCTCATTGTTATTCACCCTTCAAGTTGTGTTGGTGCTCATAACCAATTGTTTCACCCTTGCAAATGAAGTAGAATTAAAAGGATTATGATCACTCAATTTTGGTAATATCAGAACATATAAACGCGGAACACCAGCTTCCTGATATTTTTAAGAAAAACGTTCACTATATGCGATCTGTCTTCCTTGAAAGTATGTCGATCGACGTTTTTCTTCACAAAATGGATAAACGAGGTGTCTCTTTGAACTCCAATAATCTTTCAACGGAGCATGTAGCTTCCAAGGAACGAAATGGTCCGGGAGTGCCTGATCCACCGGGGAAATCCTGGGGTGCAGAGCTTTGGGACTGGGTGAAAACGATAGTGATTGCTTTTGTAATCATGATGCTGTTGAACCTGTTTGTATTCAATCTTTCGATGGTCAAAGGTCAATCGATGCAGCCAACGCTGATTGAGAAGGATCGTTTGTTTGTAAATAAAATTGTATATGATTTTGGGACACCGTCCCGATCAGATGTTATTGTGCTTCGTGATCCAAGCGAAGGTGTGGAGAAAAAAGATTTTCTGGTCAAACGGATTGTCGGACTTCCTGGAGACACAGTTGAAGTACGGGACCATCATTTATTCGTGAATGGGGAGCAGCAAGCCGAAACGTACACGGATACGGAGGTTCAGGACCCTGATTTTGGACCGATTACGCTGGAAGCGGATCATTACTTTGTGATGGGAGATAACCGTCATGAAGGCAAGAGCAAGGACAGCCGTGTGTTTGGCAGCATTACATCCAGTGAAATTGTAGGCAGGGCGGAGTTTATTTTTTGGCCGTTCTCGGAAATTAAAAAATTGTAAAATGTTAGCAGGACAAGGACAACAACTTCACGCTGCATTTTGCGTTAAACGATATAGACTCGGTTTCTTTCTAGCTCCGGTATGTCCGACTTGTATATCGAAATCAGCGCCTGTCCTCCCACCTGAGGCGGGCGTTCACTATTTGCGGAATTAGCGTGGAAGAAGAGAGGGAATAGATATGACGAGTGTACAGACCGGAGCAGCTCAGGCAGCAGCTGTATGGGAGAAGCTAAAACAAGAGATTAAGGCAGCTGCTCCCGAGATGGGTATTGATGATATAGGATTTGCTTCGGCAGAACCATTCGTGACCTTGAAGTCCATTCTAGAGCAACATCGGGCGAAAGGATTCGAGTCCGGATTTGAGGAGCCTGATATTGAGAAAAGGATACGTCCAGAGTTGAAAGATGGCGAGCCTGCTTCGCTCATTGCGATTGCCGTGGCTTATCCATCGAAGATGGTTAATCCGCCGAAGTCGGAGCCGGGTGCATACCGTGGTATTCTGGCTCGTTCCGCCTGGGGTCAGGATTATCACCAAGTCCTGCGAGCAGCAATGGACAAGCTGGTTCATTTTATACGTGAACGCGTACCTGAAGCCATGATTGAAAGTATGGTAGACACGGGGGCGTTGGTGGACCGTGCTGTTTCCCAGCGTGCGGGGATTGGATTCAGTGCCAAGAACTGTGCCATTATATCGCCCAAATTCGGTTCATGGATCTTTCTCGGCGAACTGGTCACGAATATCCCGTTTCAGCCAGATAACCCGGTGACCGAGGATTGTGGTGAATGTACGAAGTGTATTGATGCCTGTCCAACTGGGGCATTGGTGGGGCCGGGACAACTGAATGCACAGCGCTGCATCTCGTTTGTGACGCAGACGAAAGGCTTCGTAGACGAAGAGTTTATGCTGAAAATTGGCAACCGTCTGTACGGTTGTGATACCTGTCAGATTGTTTGCCCGAAGAATCGGGGTAAAAACTGGGACCACCATCCCGAATTTCATCCTGATCCGGAGATTGTAAAACCTTTGCTGATACCGCTGCTGGACATCGGTAACCGTGAATTCAAAGAGCGATTTGGCCAAAGTTCCGCCGCTTGGCGGGGCAAGAAGCCAATCCAGCGCAATGCCGTAATTGCCCTCGGCAATTTCAAAGACAAAACCGCTGTACCGAAACTAACGGAGGTACTGAAGCGTGATCCGCGTCCCGAGCTGCGGGGAACTGCAGCTTGGGCGCTGAGCAGAATTGGAGGAGAAGACGCAATGAGAGCCATTGGGGAAGCTGCCGCTAACGAACAAGATGGGAACGTGCTAAGCATGCTGCAGAAGGCCAAGGAACGACTGAGTTCGTCCGTGGCCTTACCCGATAAGCCTCAGGCAGATTCAAAGAGCAACGATAAGCCTGAGGATCAGAAGGAACAGAATAAGACACCCGAACAGGAAAACGGGCAGACGGCAGAGCCTGCCAAACCAGAAGCTGCAGCATGGAAACCATCAGCCGTAACAGGCCTGCATGGAACGCCGGTATATTACGATGAGGTACTGACACCGATCGGTACACTAACGCTCTGTGCCACGGATAAGGGCCTTTGTCACATTGATTTTGGTGCATTCCATGTGCGCGAGGCGCATCTGCAACAATGGGCCCGTACATGGATTGGCGAATATCGATATGAGAAAAATGAAGAGAAGCTGAGTGAAGCTGCACAACAGTTGAAGCAGTATTTTGCAGGAGAACGAAAAGCGTTTGAACTGAAGCTTGATTTGTTTGGAACACCATTCCAGCTACAAGTATGGCAAGTCCTGTCCGATATATCTTATGGAGAGGCCTCAACACACCAACAGGTTGCGGAAATTATCGGTAGGCCCAAAGCTGTTCGAGCAGTTCTGGATGCTATTAGTAAAAATCCGATTCCGATTATTATTCCCTGTCACCGCATCAGCGGTAAAGACGGAACCCTGGTGGGTTATGTAGGCGGGCTGCAAACCAAAGAGCAATTGCTCACATTGGAGCAGCAATCGTAAGAGCGGGGGACGTTCATGAAGTATGTTAACGTGGAGAGCGTGGAGGCGGGGGAGCTTCTGGGCAAAACCATATATTCCGGCAATGGCACGGTATTGCTGTCTGCCGGAGTTCAGCTCACCGTATTTATGGTCAATACGCTGAAGCGTATTGGCGTGACCATGCTATACATCCAGGATGAAGCGTATAAAGATGTGGATACAGAAGACATTCTGGATGAAGCCACGAAAAAGGCAGTAATTAATGAAATGAGTGTTACACTCGATTCTATCCGTTCCGGGAAAGACTGGAGCCCGAAGAAGGTCGCCATCAGCATAGATAAATTGTTGAACGATGTTCTGAACGGGCGTGAACTGCTTGTTCAGCTCACAGATATTCGGACCAAAGATAATGCACAGTATGTTCACGCCATGAATGTATGTTTGCTGTCTTCTGTCATTGGTCTGAATCTGGGGCTTAACTATGTTCAGCTCAAGGATCTGGCCGTCGGAGCACTATTGCATGACATCGGCAAGGTTGGGGAGCCACCTGGCAGTGGTTCAGCAGCAAACTCTTCCCTGCATCACACGTGGAAAGGGTTCGAGTTGATCAAGTCCAAACGGGAGTTCAATCTACTTGTGGCACATACGGCTCTGCAGCATCATGAGCATGTGGATGGTACAGGACTGCCGAGGGGTATCCTGGGAAAAGACATTCATCTTTTCGCTAAAATCGTCAGTGCAGCTAACACGTATGATAATCTGATCAACGGCCTTTCGGATAGAAGGCTGCTGCCACATGAAGCCTGTGAAGAGATGATGGCGATGTCTGGCACGAAGCTGGATCGTGACATTCTGATCGAATTCAACCGGAGTGTGTCCGTGTATCCGAACGGAACAGCAGTTCGGTTGTCTACCAAAGAGACTGGAGTCATTGTACGTCAGCACCGGGGTTTGCCCGGCAGGCCAGTCATTCGGGTGGCGCGAGGCAGTACACGTTATGATCTGGATGTGATTGAAGTGGATCTGGCTCAGCATACAACCGTTTTCATAGAGGCGGTACTTATGTAACTTATACGGATGCTCCTGGGAGATTTACTGAATGTTTTCGATCTGTTTTCTGGATGTTAAATTCAGCGTATAGCTGGAAAATCCGTTTGCTCAAGGCGTGCGGAAATGCTATGATAGCTTTCAGGAAATCCGGTGCGTGTCATGTTTGCATCGTGAGCGTATAACATCATGTGCTGACACGGATCATCAGGCTTTTTAGATTGCATACAGAGGTGTCTAAGAGATGGAAATAGCAATACCGATTATTACATTGATTGTTGGTCTGGTCGGAGGATTTTTCATTGGGGTATACTATTTGCGGAAACAGCTTGAGAAAATGCAAAGCGATCCCGACATGCTCCAGAAGATGGCGAAGCAAATGGGTTATAACCTGAACGGCAAGCAAATGCAGCGCGCCCAGCAGATGATGAAGAACCAGCAGCCGGGCGCGAAGATGCCTCAGCCGCAACAACATCCTGCGCGTAAAAACTCGGGCCGCCGAAAATAATAGCTGTGAGCGAGCATTATGCATAATGCTGAAGTGAATAGCTGCTTACAGTATGTGGTTCGAAAGGAGGCGTTCGGCAGTGGCTGGCGTTAAAGATTATTTGAATTCAAAAGTATCCGACAATCGGGAGAAGATCGAGTATCACATTGAGCAGATCTTGCAATTGATCGGTGAGGATAGTACGCGGGAAGGGCTGCTGGAAACGCCTGCACGCGTAACCCGGATGTATGAAGAGATTTTTGGCGGGTATGAAGTGGACCCGCGCGATGTACTTGGTGTGACGTTTGACGAGAATCATGAAGAACTGGTCATTGTGAAGGACATTGTCTATTACAGCCAATGTGAACACCATATGGCGCCTTTCTTCGGCAAGGTACACATTGGATATGTACCTAGTGGCAAGATTGTGGGATTGAGCAAAATGGCCCGTCTGGTGGAGGCAGTAACCCGCCGTCTGCAGGTTCAGGAGCGAATCACCTCACAGATTGCTGATATTCTGACTGAGGCAGTAGAGCCGAACGGTGTCATGGTTGTCGTGGAAGGCGAGCACTTGTGCATGTGTTCCCGCGGCGTGAAGAAACCGGGCAGTAAGACGGTTACATCTGCTGTACGTGGTTCTTTCCGTGACAATCCGGCACAGCGTGCTGAGTTCCTGTCGCTGGTAAAAGATTAAAAGTTCGGGCTCATTTCATTCGTTGGACAAGCCAGAAGCGTTGAATCCTTTGGCACCATCATGTTGTTTCCATTTCATTCGTTAATTTGGTGGACCTGAAATGGCAGTATAGATGCTTGTGCCAATGGAAGCTTTCATAAATAAGCCGTGTTCCCTGGGGAACCGGCTTATTTATATATCACTTTTGCATTCATGAGGTTACATAAGGATCACGTAATTACTTCAATTCATCCAGATTAGTTTAGTCGGAGGCTATCTTATATGAGTGTACCGTCGAATTCAGATCAACCCGGATCGCCGGGAGCAAAGCAGCAGATGCAGCTGGATCATTCATTGCGTCTGCAAATTTGGGAGACACCGCTGCTGCGGAACGGGAGCAGTGTGCTTGAAGCATTTGCTTGGGAAGAAGTCATGTGCCGCCGGGTAGGAGAGGGTCAGTTACCCGTTGCTCATATATGGCGGCATCCAGATGCCTTTGTAGCGGGGCTGCGAGATCGGAGGCTGCCTCAGGCAGTTGAAGCGATGGAACGCATTAGAAGCCAGGGAACAGCGGTCTGCGTTCGTCCATCCGGTGGTGCAGCAGTTCCCCTGAATCCAGGGGTGGTTAACGTATCTTTAATTTTGCCCAACCCTGGACGAGCCATCAATATACACGATGATTTTCGGGAGATGGCCTCACTGATTGCTGAATCGCTAACACCGTGGTCGAGTCAGGCGCGTACGGGGGAGATCGAAGGCGCCTTCTGTCCTGGCGATTATGATGTCAGTGTGGGTGGACTGAAATTCTGTGGTATTGCCCAGCGCAGACAGGCCAAGGCTTATATCATTACGGCCTTTATCATCGTGGAAGGACAAGGGGACCAATTGGCAGCAGACGTGCGTAAGTTCTATCAGGATGCAGCAGACGGTGCCAGCGAAGGCTATCCGGATGTTCGGCCCGGAACGATGGCGAGTTTGCAGGAACTGGCAGGTGTCCCTTCTGCTGCGGCGTATACAGCCTCGCTGGTACGTACACTGCGTCAGCGTTTTCCCCTGGCGGAGACGAGTCGTGTGTTGAGCGTGGATCAGGAAGCCGTTAGACGGACGGCTGAGCAGATGAAACTGCGTTACGATTAGGTTCAGAAGCTTGGACTTGGAATTGGGTAGTAGAGATGATATGATGTGATTTCGGAAGGAGAGTGTCTACATGGAAACTTTAAGATATACGTACTTATATGAGGTCATTTCAACAGGCGAAAAGTCTGAATTTAGCCAAATGGCTACAAGCAAGGAAGAAGCAGCTGCCCTGATCGTTGCGCGTATCGCTGATCTTGAATTTACAGGTGAAGAAGATATCAAGCTGGGCGATCTGATCGCAATTAGCAAACAGGTTGGCGACAACTATGTTGCCTGTGAGGGTTGCGCGTCTTAATGGCGTGAGGTCCGGAGATTAGTCTATTACAAGTAAGTCTTCTTGAATCAGGAGGCTTGCTTTTTTTTGCGATCCAAGAGATATCTATCACTCTGTAAGCTGGAGGTATCTCTTGGATCACATAACTCGAATCCTAATCTCAGTAAGGCGGCCATAACAGCTTGCGCGCAGTTTCGTAACGTTCCGCCACAGCTGGCCAGTACACAACCTTCCACCAGTCCTCGATATATTTTTTGCGTTCATTCTGGTGTTTCAGATAGTAGGCATGTTCCCATACATCAAGTGGCAGTAGAGGCACGATGTCGGACTGGGATAAATTCTGGTGTTTCTCCGCCTGTAAAATTTCCAATCTATGCGCCCGCGGGCTCCATACCAGCATGGTCCATCCGCTGCCTTCCACTTTGTTGGCGGCTTCGGTAAATTGATTCTTGAACGCTTCATAGCTGCCAAAATCCCGCTTGATCTGCTCTGCGAGCATACCGGAAGGCTTGCCTCCGCCTTTAGGGTTCATGATCGTCCAGAAGATCGTATGCAGGTAGTGGCCTGCGCCATTAAATGCGAGTTCGCGTTCCCAATGTTTGACGAGTTCAAAATTATTCTTTTTCCGCGATTCTGCCAGCTTTTTCTCCGCGGTGTTCAGTCCGTCCACGTAGGATTGATGGTGTTTGTCATGATGTATGCGCATCGTCATCTCGTCAATATGCGGTTCCAGCGCATTGTAGGCATAGGGTAGGGGTGGCAGTGTGTGTCCACCAATAGGTACAGGTTTCTCTTTGACCGGCACTGCTGTAGAGTTGGTTGTGCCCTCTGTGCTTGCATTGGGGGACGGTACAGCCGCTGAAGATTGTGTCTGTACCGCTGGAGTAGGGTTGTTAGCTTTATCCGCAGCATTGGACGATTCTTCTACAGCTTCACGATAGGACTGTTCGGGCACGGGCGCTGAAGCAATTTGTACGTTGAGATCAGACTCCAAATCCCGCAAAGCTCCAGATTGTTTCAGCGTTTCAAGTACCCCTAGGAAATACTCGGATTCGCGAATGAAATGCAGAATAACCACTTTGGCAATGGGTACCTGCTGAATAGCATTACTTTGTTCCAGCAGGACGTACAGCTGTCTAATGAACTCTCGCGATTGTGTGCAGGCAGCCGCTACGAGTTGTTCAATGCAGCGGATGATGTAAGGAGAAGGCGGCTGGGTTCCCGGGAGTATTTGCTTCAACAGCTGGTTCGCGACTCGTTCGCTATTCTCAAAGATCGCTTCCCATTCCGCAAGCCATTTGACATAAGAGGGTTCAAGATCAGGAACCAAGGCACGAATGACAATCGTATGTTCCTTCTCTTGCTCTTTCCAGAAACGGATTTCTTCGAGTATCCGCAGAGGGAGCAGATGCCCATATCCATACCAATTCATAAGCGGTAAACCTCCGTTCAGATGAATTTGAATTCAGATCCAGCAGCAGAAATGCATTTTGCTTCCCCGGTTCGCTCAATTTTGTAATGTACAAGGTAGAGCTGTCTTTAATTACATCCCAAAAGTATATTCTTCAGTCATGTTGTCCTATGTACACAAAAAAAGAGCCCCATAGGGGCTCTTGAAGATTATCGGATTTTCACGATTCTCCGGTATTGGTATTTTCCACATCATCGTTGCTCGTCTTCGTCACATGACTCAGGAAAGTGGAGACACGGCGCAGATATTCCTTCGGATGCTCCCGGAAGATCAGCTCATGATGCGCACCGTCCACAATCCATTCATCGGAATTCGGATTGGTTTGGTTGCCCGCAAGCAGCTCCGCAATCGGGTAAGGAGCTTTCTCATCCTCGGTACCATGGATGAAGAAGATCGGAAAAGGATAATCTTCTTTTTTCACTTCTTGATACGGAATCTGCTGCAATCCGGTCCCGTTCAGAATCGGGAACAACAGGTTCATAATCTCCAGTGTAGGCTGCCGCGGAAGATCAATCTGGTTATGGATGTTGTGATACAGCGTATCCGGCTCAAGCAGGAACGTGCTGTCCAGAATCATAGCATCCACATCTTTGGTAATCAGCCCAGTCTGCAGAGCTGTACCTGCACCCATGGAGAAACCCCATACAACAAGCTCCTGAGCTCCGCGCTGCTTCGCAAACTGGATAGCACCAAGCAGCTGCTGGGACTCGGCTTTGCCGCCTGTGGCGACAGCTTTGTTCACCTGTGAAGCGAAACCGTAATCGAACATCACCACATTGAATCCGAGTTGATGAGCATAATGGGCCAGATCATACATCGGTACCCAGGTTTCTTCACGATTCGCGCCATATCCATGGCTGAATATGATGGTTTTGTTTGCATTATCATCAGCCGGAATATACCAACCCTGCATCGTTCGACTGCCGTCTGCTGCCGGAAACGTGATGTCTTGATACTTCATGTTCTTCGCCTGCATGGGATTGGAGAATACAGGCGCTACAGTTGGATTGGATAATACCCAAGCAATATAACCGTGTAGTGCAATGAAACAAAAGAGCAGAAAAAATACAACGGAGAGCAACAACGCCACGACAATATGTTTGAACCGGATCAGCCTCGGTGATAACGAAGAAGGCAGATCTGACACTTTCGTTTGCAGCGGGGCTTCGCTCTGGGATGTCGGATACATGATTGCCCCTCCTTTAAAAATCAAATGAAGATAACAACGAGACGAACAGAGCGGATAAATGATTTTTCTGACTACTTATGAAGCAAAATCTTAATTTAATATATCTTTATCGTATGTTCCAATATAGTCAAAGTCAATTGATTGAGGCCATTTGTTACGCAATTGTTATATAGTTCTGAAGATATATGGGTAACATTTCCTTAGGGTGCAAAATGCAGGGGATTCTAATTTATAAAAAGAAAATATTTACAAATATCCCTATTCCAAATGGCGCTTTTTGGTTTACAGATGAGACCGTTTCTCATATAATTTATGTAACCAAGTTTCATGTGATGAAACATGAGGAGGGCAACTTGCCATGGAAGACCGAAAGTTAACCGTCCGGGCTGTAGAACGGGCGCTGGATATATTATTGTGTTTTACAACCCGCAGTGATCTGGGACTCACGGAAATTGCCAGCCAGATCGGTCTGCACAAAAGTACAGTCCATCGTCTAATGGCTACTTTGGAGGACAAAGGGTTCGTGATCCGGGATGCTGCAACTGAGAAGTATCGACTCGGCATACGCATCTGGGAACTGTCTGCCCATATGTCTCGCAGCGATGATCCTGCCATTTTGCTCCTTCCTGCGATGGAGCGGCTGAGAGATCGACTGGGCGAAACCGTGAGTTTATATCTGCGTGATGGCAGTGAGCGGATTCGAATTCAAGCCGTGCAGAGTGATCAGGCGATTCGTCGTGTAGCTCCGGTGGGCGTCAGACTTCCGTTATCTGTGGGAGCCTCCAGCAAAGTGCTGATGGCTTTTGCCACCGAAGAGGACCGCGAAGATCTGATGAATGGACCGGAATGGCCGGTATTTATCGATCCCAAAGTATATTTGGCACAGATGAAAGACATTCTGGAATACGGCTACGCAACAAGTTATGAGGAACGTGAACCGGGAGCCGCAGCAGTATCTGTACCCATCATGGATCGGAAAGGTAACATCGCAGCTGCCCTGTCGGTATCCGGGCCTGTTAGTCGCCTCTCACAGGAGACGTTGCATGAATACGCACCTGTGCTGAAGGAAGCTGCTGCACAGATGGGGCTTATGCTATCCTGATCTTATTTTCTGGAATTTAAAGGTTGTTTTTATGATTCGGTTGCGCTACTCTGTAATGGACGGCCCAACAGGGTCAGCATAATTGAATATGAATCTGCGGCCGAGATGCTGCAACTTGTTAACGTTACTGGGGGAGTCCGAATTGTCCGGACTGAGACGGAATCGCATGAGATTCCGGACCCTTTGCACCTGATCTGGATCATACCAGCGTAGGGAAGTAATCGGCGATACGATCACGAACACCATATAATTTGACCTATGGATAGGCTCCACTAAGGAGTCTCTATAAGGTGTGTTATTGGTGATGGAGATAAGCCGGTTCCCTTGGGAACCGGCTTTTTTATACAGTAAACAGGCGAAAGCTGGTGTCAGAGCTGCTTTGGGGTAAAGAGCTGGGAGCAATGGCGAGCATTGGGTTCCGATATCTTTTGCCTCGAATGTCTGTATTACTTGATGTGAATGTCCCTATTTTGTGTTGTATGGTCGCTATTTCTTTTTCTATGTTGTGGATGGTTTGGACCCGTGCGCAAGCATTTCAATCCAGGCAAACACCAATGAGGAGGAGACAAGAGCGATGAGTACAGGAAACCGAACGATGGGACAGGACAAGCAGGATCAGCAGTTGGCAAAGGAAAAAGGTACGGCAGGACGGGTTCAGCCCTTCCCGGGCAGCCGCAAAGTTTACATTCATGGCTCACGACCGGACATTGCAGTACCGGAGCGTGAAATTGCCCTTCATGACACCAATACTCCTCAAGGAGTGGAGCATAACGAACCGCTGCGTGTCTACGATACGAGCGGACCGATGACCGATCCCGGATTTCATGTCGATATCCGGGCAGGGCTGCCAGCGCTGCGTACCCGCTGGATTACGGAGCGTGAAGATGTTGAAGCCTACCAGGGACGAACGGTAAAACCAGAGGATAACGGATTGAAACCAGGAGGGAAGCGAACTGGAGCCGAGAAGTATCCAGGCTTGCGTGGTAAACCATTGCGGGCACAGGCAGGGCGCTGCGTGACCCAGATGCATTATGCACGGCAGGGACTGATCACGCCGGAGATGGAGTTCGCCGCCATTCGTGAGGGTGTGGAACCGGAATTTGTGCGGCAGGAGCTGGCGAGTGGCAGGGCCATCCTGCCGTCGAACATTAATCACCCGGAGAGTGAGCCGATGTTGATCGGTCGTCATTTTCATGTGAAGATCAATGCGAACATCGGAAACTCTGCCGTATCCTCCTCCATCGAGGAAGAGGTGGAGAAGATGACTTGGGCCGTACGCTGGGGATCGGATACGGTGATGGATCTTTCCACAGGCAAGGACATTCATACGACCCGCGAATGGATTATCCGCAATTCACCTGTACCGATTGGAACAGTACCGCTCTATCAGGCGCTGGAGAAGGTCAATGGAGAAGCTGAAGCACTGACCTGGGAGTTGTATCGTGACACGCTCATTGAGCAGGCAGAGCAGGGTGTGGACTACTTTACGATCCATGCAGGCGTGCTGCTGCGTTATATTCCGATGACCGCCAAACGTATGACGGGCATCGTGTCACGGGGCGGGTCTATCATGGCAGCATGGTGCCTTGCGCATCATCAGGAGAATTTTTTGTATACCCATTTTGAAGAAATCTGCGAGATTATGAAAAAGTATGACGTGGCGTTCTCGCTCGGAGACGGACTTCGCCCAGGAAGCATCTACGATGCCAATGATGAAGCTCAGATGGCGGAACTGGCTACGCTTGGAGAACTAACACAAATCGCCTGGAAGCATGATGTGCAGGTGATGATTGAAGGTCCGGGGCATGTGCCGATGCACAAGATCAAGGAGAATGTTGATCTGCAAATGGAGATATGTAAAGAGGCGCCGTTCTATACGCTGGGACCGCTGACGACCGATATTGCACCAGGATATGACCATATTACCTCGGCAATTGGAGCAGCAATGATCGGTTGGTTCGGCACGTCGATGCTCTGTTATGTTACGCCAAAAGAACATCTGGGCCTGCCCAATAAGGATGATGTGCGGGAAGGCGTTATCGCCTACAAGATCGCTGCTCATGCCGCTGATCTGGCAAAAGGTCACCCGCGTGCCCAGCGGCGGGACGATGCGCTGTCCAAGGCACGCTTTGAGTTCCGCTGGAGGGATCAGTTCAACCTATCGCTGGACCCGGAACGTGCACTATCCTACCATGATGAGACGTTGCCAGCCGAAGGGGCCAAGGAAGCTCATTTCTGCTCCATGTGCGGTCCGAAATTTTGCAGCATGCGCATTACGCAGGATATTCGTGCTTTTGCCGCAGACAAAGGTTTGTCCGAAAATGAGGCCGTGGCAGCGGGTATGCAGGAAAAGGCTGAGGAATACCGGACACGCTCTTAGGCGTCGTTTCAGCGTAATCTGGGCAGCCTGACATGGTGAAAAGCTGTTCTTCTCCGTGATTGAGGAGAGGAACAGCTTTTTTCTGATTTCTTGTATGTGTACAATCATCTGAACATTTAGTTCTCATCAGTATGAGTTTCTTGATTTTTCTTGTTCCACATTTTATATAAAATCCCCGCAATAACAAATAACAGTGCATCACTCAGTTTGAGATTACTTCCATGTAAAAATGCCGAACAGGCAAATCCAACTACAAATAATATAACAACATAAAGAAAACGCACGCTTATTCCTCCCGTTAATTGTAGACGTGGATAATTGGATTGATTACGTCTCGGATTCAAAGTCTAACGCCGCTTCAAGCTCAACTTCTTCTCCATAAAAGCCGTAAGCGATGCCAGCGGGCTATAGATCTCCATGCCTGTGTCTGTTGTGACCCGTGCTGCTGCGGGAGCCATCGACAGTTGAGCGGCGACTACCGTGCTATCCGGGAACTGCTCAGCAAGTTGTTGTAACCCGGTGCTCACTACTGCAAGATAACCTTCCTTTTCGCCTCGCATAATTAACTCGAATGTGTCCGGGATCAGTACTGCTTCAGTCTTTATGGTCACGGCCTCGTGTCGTTGCTCATCCTCATCATCTTGCTGCAAAGCCTGATTCACCCGCGCCATCGTTCCTTCAATCGTTGCAGGGTTGGTAAACGCTAGAATGTACTCGCCAGGATTCTGCTGCATTTCCTGAAGTAAGGGATCATCAATACCAACCACGGGTACGGGAACATGTTGTGCCTCCTGCTCAAGTACGGCCGCAAACAGGGTACAGGTGACGAGGATGGCGTCGGCATGACAATGTGCGATCCATTGCAGCGTTTGTGATACTTTCTCATGTATAACTGCTTCGGTGAAATCAGCATCATGTTTGAGGCGATCCAGACCGGGATCGACATAATGTACAAGTTCAACCTCATAAGGAGCGAGAGCTTCTTCAATCAGTGAAATGTTGGAATAGTGAGCGTGAAAACAGCCAATGGTCATCATCATACTTGCCCCCTGAAATGGATTATGTCTCATATAAGTTCCGCAGATATTTAACCCATTATAGGGATGTGACAATAGACTGTACATATTTAAAATACTGAGTTCCCAACATTTATCGTGAAAACGCGAATAACCGTTCATCCACAACTTCGCAGAGGAACGGTGCAAACCACGTAAGCGATTCTCAATTCGCTCGTCATTTCATTTATCGCATAGAAGGGGCAGCATTCTTTTTAGCCATTTTTTGTTGCAAAATTTCATGAAAGGATAGACCTTGAGTGTTCTCATTCTCTTTTTTGGGAGCAGTGGTCGCCGTGTTGCGCGGATATTGATGGTGGTACGGGATCATTTGCTGAATAGGCATGCGGATCATCTTGGTTCCTCCTTTAATGCATTTTCGAATATGCATATATGATTATTAATAGGTTATGTATTCCGACGGGTTATTGTCTCTGTTACGCAAATAGGTATATGTGACTTGTTAGACGAATCAAACAACTTTAAGGTGTAATTCCAATTGGATTGTAGTGATTTTACCCCGTATTCAGGAGATGTAAACGTTTTTAAGTAAATTCAGGAGAAAAGGACCGCATATGTGAGGTTTCGTATGGGAGGATAGAAGCGGTTGTTAAGTGAATAGACCCAGTTTTGGGAATGCCAATTGTGTCGAAATTAAGACATATTGTCTGGTTGTATAGGTACGGCGCAAGCTAGCTAACTTGGTACCATGGTCGGTTGTCGGGTGCATATTAGGGCATTTTTTGATGGATAGACAAAGGTGAAACGCCAAAAAGCCGTCAGGAAAACCTGACAGCCTAACAGCATTTTGCATAAATCCCGTGAGCGTTATTCCATTGCTGAGATATAGATCGAAACGGTCCAATTGAAATTAAGAAATGACCATAATCACTTTTTCTTATTTTTCTTGGCGAACAGCGATATACAAGTCCACTTGTACGTTCTCAGGATCGAGGCTTCGTTCATCATACAATTCGAAATCTCCGGTAAACGTGCGCTCCCCCTGATTGTTCCAGGCCCACACCGCACCCCAGGCCTCACCTACAACCTCGCCCATCGGGCCCTTTCTGGAGGTGAACACCGCATATGTTGCAGGCGGCAGGTCAACGGAACTCACTCCCTCAGGCAACGCTTCATCCAGACCCACCTCATGACCCACTAGTATGGTGTATTCTCCATTTATGCCATCTGTATAATTAGCGTAACAGCCATAGCGGTTCGCTTCAGGGGCAGGCTGATGATCTGAGGCGAAGTAGCTGTTCCAGAGTCCCTGAATACAGCCTTTGCCACTCATCTCCATGGCGTTGGTTGTTCTGGCGGACACACCTGCAAGGCGCTTTCCTGGCAGTGTGACGTACCGAATGGGCTCTGTGGAAAGCCGATTGTCGCGAGTTCCTTGATTAAATTCAACGGAATTATCCGAATTTTCTGCCCCAAATGTCACGTTCCGTTCTGAGCCGGAGGCATTCCATCTTTTCAAAAAAGGAAGCTGGTTACGCAGCATCGCCCTTGCTGATTCCTCGTTCATACCTTCCTGATTCAATATGGCGGTGCACATTTCAATCATGCCCTCCAGCGTAATATCAGGCTGCTCAAACCTGCCTTCTTTATAACAATAGATACAGTATTCGCGGGTTGTAGTACCATCCGTTTCTGTGCCAAATTGGGCAGGGGTAGTAAGTGGCATTCCGCAGCTCTGGCATACTGTGACGTTCATCATCAATTCCTCCTCGTTATGTACAGCTTGAATATAATAGAAGTATAACGGGAGGAACTGGACACCTGTCTGTCAGGTTAGGGGTGGGGCTTTATAATTTTGTACAATTTGTTCAGCAATTCTAAGAATCTCTTCCCGAATATGCAGAGGCTCCAGCACTTCGACATCCGCGCCAAATCCAAGAATGAACCCATATAACCAGTTGTCCTCCGGGAATGCGACTTGGCTCATATAATACCCCTCACCATCCGAAACGACGTTCTCTATGCCAAACCATTCCTCTGCGATGTGACGGATACGAGCATGGAATCTCAGGCTCAGGGCCACTTTATTATCTGGAGTTGCCCACTCTTGCTGCCAGGGCCTGTCCTGCAGGTTGATCGGCTTGCGTTCGAAGCATCCTTGGGCAAGGACGACATCTCGCATGCGGACTAGCTTGAACATGCGGAAATTGTTACGTTCGTGACAGAACGCATAGAGATACCAGGAATGCTTTTTGAGCACAAGGGTATGCGGATCGGTCGTTCTATGAGTTTGAGTACCTTCTGCACTACAATAGGTAAATGTAATGGGCCGCAGTTGATCCATGCCCTGTTCAATGAGTTGAAGTTTCATTTGCAGTTCTTCGGGATGGGTCCACATCGAATAATCTACAATGAAGCGGCTGGTATTGGCCTGGAAATCCTCATTTTTGGCTTCAGGCACGATACTGCTGAGTTTCTCCATTAACAGATCCCGTGCTACATTCGTATGGGAGGTGGAGACACTGCGCAGCGCAGTGACAATAGAGGCCAGATCCTTGTCGGTCAGTACGTTTCGATCAAGCCGGTAGCCCTCTGCCAGGCCAATACCACCGCTTGCGCCCTGATAGGTGACGACAGGAATACCTGCCTGGCCCAGCGTGTCTATATCTCGGTAGATAGTACGGATGGATACTTCAAACGTATCAGCCAGATCCTTGGCCTGTACCCGGCCACGATTGATTAACAGCACAACAATGGCTAATAAACGGTCGAGTTTCATATATTGGATTCCCTTCAATCATTTATAAGTTGGATTCAGATATGTTATATTGTTGAGCATCACATATAGGAGTGGAATAAGCAATGAAGCGTATTACGATTTTGATCGCAGATGATGAAGTTGAGATCGCTGATCTGGTTGCATTGCACTTGCAAAAAGAAGGTTATCACATCATCAAGGCATTTGATGGGAAAGCGGCGGTCCAAGCCGTTCAGACACAAGCAATAGATTTGGCCATTTTGGATATTATGATGCCTGGTATGGACGGATATGAGGTGACCCGCAAAATTCGCGAGCAGTATCACCTGCCTATCATTTTTCTGAGCGCCAAAACCTCGGATATGGACAAAATTACCGGGCTCGTGCTGGGCGCAGACGATTACATGACGAAACCATTTAACCCAATGGAACTGGTTGCGCGGGTCAATTCCCAGCTGCGCCGTTCCCTTCAATTCAGTCAGTCTGCACCGGTCCAGCGCTCCATTCTGGAGAAAGGCGGGCTCATTATCTCGCCAGATCAACATAGCGTCACCCTTTACGGCAAGCCAGTAGAGTTAACACCGAAGGAGTTTGACATCCTGTATCTGCTCGCTAGTCATCCCAAACAGGTGTTCAGTGCGGAGAGCATCTTTGAACAAGTGTGGGGAGAGGCTTATTATGAAAGCGGCAATACCGTGATGGTTCATATTCGGACCCTTCGCAAAAAGCTTGGCGAAGATGTGGGTAAGAACAAGTTTATCAAAACGATCTGGGGTGTGGGGTACACGTTTAATGAATAAACGCAGAAGTTTTCGAACGACCATGATTCTGTTGCTTGGTTTAAGCATGTTGGCATCTGGTGCGATTACCTTTGGAGTATATAAAGTGATGCAATACTATTACACTGGTGTACGTGCGGAAGATCAGTTAGCCGAATATCGTCACTTTATGAGAAGTATAGGGGATATTTACTTTTTCCTCATCTTGTTTATACCGCTTGCCATCCTGTTTTTCTTCTGGTTTACCAAGCCGTATGTTACCTACTTCAAAAATATCTCCACAGGTATCCGTCAGCTCGCAAATGGTGATTTCCAGCACCGTGTGCAAATTTCAACGAAGGACGAGCTTGGCGCGATTGCTGAGGATATCAATCTGGCGAGTCTGAAACTGAGGGAAGCGGTAGAACGGGGAGATTTTGCGGAGAGCAGCAAGGACCAACTGGTTGTGAACCTGGCACATGATTTGCGTACCCCTCTAACATCGGTATTGGGTTATCTGGATCTGTTGATGAAGGATGATCAGCTAACGGAGGAGCAGGTCAAGCACTTTACAGCGATTGCTTTTACCAAGTCTCAACGTCTTGAGAAACTGATCGATGATTTGTTTGAGATTACACGAATGAACTATGGCATGTTGCCGATTGAGAAAAAGAGACTTGATCTTAGTGAACTGCTAAGGCAGATGAACGAAGAGCTGTACCCTGTTTTTGAAAAGAACCGCCTGGTCACCCGACTGCATATCGATTCCGAGTTAACCATTTCTGGCGATGGAGAGGTGCTTGCCCGTGTGTTTGAGAACCTGTTGATTAATGCAGCGCGTCACGGTACAGATGGCCTTTATGTGGATATCCATGGGCACCGTGATGCAGGACAGGTGATCATTCAGGTCATGAACTATGGGGGACATATTCATCCGGATGATCTGCCTCATATTTTTGATATGTACTATACCGGAGATCGAGCACGGACACCTCAGGAAGGTGGAACAGGTCTGGGTCTGTTTATCGCCAAAAATATTGTGGAGCAGCATGATGGGTCCATTTCGGTCCAAAGTGATATCGTACGGACCGTATTTGAAGTGCGGTTGCCAGCACTAGAATGAATTAAAAGACTGAATTTAAGAAAAACTTTAGAATTGCCCTGCTTTTTTTTAACTAGTTTTCTCTATCCTTGAATGACGAGGTAAAGGAGGAGCATGGAATGAAAAAGTGGGGATTTTTGATATGTATCATTGTACTGGGATATATCTTTTCCAAGTCACCCGCCCTGTTTGAGCAGAAGGAAGAGGCGAATCTGGAAGTTCAGGATACGGGTGAAATTCGTGCGGGATATACCAAAACAATTCATGTGGATATGCAGAATCAAGTACATAAAGGGAATTTATTGCTCGTCAATTCGGAGTATCCCGTTCATGCGGAAGGGATTAGAACTGACATTGTCAATCTGGCTGAACAACATGAACTAATCCGGGGATATGGATTGCTGGATCAGGATATTATGTTGTCAAAATACGTAGCGCAAGCATTCCAGAAGATGGTTGAAGCTGCTGCGAAAGATGACGTACGATACTTCATTATCAGCAGTGGCTATCGGGATTTTACGAAACAGGAGCAGCTATATGAGGAAAAGGGATCGGACTATGCGCTTCCCGCGGGACACAGTGAACATAACCTGGGCTTGTCCATGGATATCGGCTCTACGCTGGCTGCTATGAGTGAAGCACCAGAAGGAGCCTGGCTGGAAAAGAATGCATGGAAATTCGGATTCATCTTGCGTTACCCGAAGGATAAAGTGGACATCACCGGCATTCAATTCGAACCATGGCATTTCCGCTATGTGGGATTGCCGCACAGCGCCATCATGTATCATAATCATCTGGTGCTGGAGCAATATTTGGAGCTGCTGCAGCAGAAAAAGAGCATTTCCGCTGAAGTCGGGGGCGAGCACTATCTTATACGTTATTACGATGCATCCAAAGATGAGACCATTAATATACCTGAGCATGGTCAATATGAGATATCGGGAGACAACATGAAGGGAGTTGTCGTAACGGTGGAGGAATAAACAACAAGAAATACATGGAGGTTCATATATGAAACCTAAGGAGTTCAATCTGAAGATGATATGGGTCGCGGCATTGATCGTCTATCTGTATCTGCTAACCAAGCTGATACTATTCAAGGGACACACGGTGGATTGGAACATCGTGAGGGTTCAACTTACGGCCATCGCGCAGCAGCCGGATCTGATTCATACGCGAACCGTTAACCTGACGCCATTTCAGGAAATCTCGAGAGACTGGCATAGCCTGTCGTTACATCGTCCAGGTACCGCGATTCATCTGTTAGGCAATGTCATGGCCTTTATCCCACTGGGTATTTTTATTCCAGTGCTGATGGGGAACAAGCTGTTGTCAGGGGTCAAAGTACTCGTACTTTCCTTGCTCTTAAGTTTTGCCTTTGAAGCGACACAGCTATTGACGGGCATGGGCATATTCGACGTTGATGATCTTATGTTGAACACTGTTGGTGGAATAATCGGTTATGTTCTGTATACCATGCTTATCGGTCTGAAACGTATGATTGTGGGAGGAACAGCAAGCACTGCGAAAAAAGAGTATAATTCCAATCAGAGTAGGGTGTAAGGAGGGGAAGCATTTGATGATTTTCTTGGTTATTCTAATGATTGGCACAGGAATGGTATTTATCGTTCGTCCACGTTATGTTACTCATTCTTCGTCAGAGGATGGAACCAACAACAATCAAATTACCTCCAGATGGATTGGGTACTCACTCATCATAATGTCCTGTCTGTTTGTGGTTATGGCCACACTGCAATCACTGGATCAAGCATCACTTTACATTGGACATTAAAAGCAAGTGTAGAGGCGTTACATAGCCTTTGGTATATTAATAAGAGAAGCTCCCCATCCCGTGCTGAGTACGTGGTGGGGAGTTTTTATATCTGCCAGATAGGGTGGAGTAAGTTTTAACAAATACTGACGCGGTTTGCGAGCTGAATCGCTAATGAGGTAGAGTAGAGATGATACATTTTATTAACCCATATCCTTACAAGGAGGACATATATTGTATTCATTGGCTAAACAACTCGCAGGGAGAATGAAAGCGATCATGGACATTGAAAGTGAAATTGCTGAAGCTGAGCGTAATCAGCAAGGTGAAGAATTTGTGCGTGATTTAGAACAGAAAAGATCAGAATTGATAAAAACCTTTACACGCGATGAGTTATTGGTCATAAAAACGGTAATGAATGTTGGACGATCGGAGAGAGGCTATCGGTACCATTTTAACTCTAATAAAATTGAAATCATTTACTTACCGATTGAGTTAACTGGGCCTGAACTGATGCAAAAATACTCATATTACCTCGTACATAAGACCAAACAGGAACTTGCCAATGGCATCGAATATTACACGGCTGTATCGGAACAGCTGAAAGAAGGTATGGAAATATTGAAGCTTTAAACTACTATTCGTAGATGAAAGGAGGTATGTAAATTGATAATGAAGATTTCATACTATACGCCAGATGGTTTCTATTATTATGTCCCCGATCAATATGCAGAGCAGATAGAAGAGTGGAGAATTGAATTTTCTGATTTTTTGCAGAGTATAGAGGGGAAACATCCGTTCACAGAATATATTGAATCCATTAATTATGAGGGCAATTTAGAATATGCTGTTTTTGGCCGTAGTTACGGAGGGGATGATTTTATGGACTGGATCAACGTGGAGAAATTAAACTGCAGAGGTGTATATCGCATTCCTGCGCCACCTGATGATTCGGAAGTTGCATTGAGGATTGATTTTTAAACGTATATCGATTATTAAAAGCAAAATCAAAAAGCTCCCCTCACCGTGCAGCGCACGTGGAGGGGAGCTTTTCTGTATAACTTAATTGCATTAAATATAAATGCGATTAAGATTTTTTCATCATTTGACGCAATACGGTTTGCAGGATACCGCCGTTATGGTAGTAGTCCACATCAACCATGCTGTCCAGACGAGCGATAACAGGGAAGTCGAACTTGGTGCCGTCCTCACGAGTTACGGTAACCGTCAGTTCTTGTCCTGGTTTCACATCATTGCTCAGACCTGTGATGTCATACGTTTCACGACCGTTCAGACCGAGGCTGGACCAGCCATGACCTTCCTGGAATTGCAATGGCATTACGCCCATGCCCACCAGGTTACTGCGGTGAATACGCTCGAAGCTTTCTGCGATAACGGCTTTGACGCCAAGCAGGAATGTTCCTTTTGCCGCCCAGTCACGCGAGCTTCCTGTACCATACTCTTTACCAGCGATAACGATCAGGTTCTGTCCTTCGTCCTGATACTTCATGGAAGCATCGTAGATGGACATCTCTTCGTCCGTTGGCAGGTATTTCGTAATACCACCCTCAGTTCCTGGAGCCACTTGGTTACGAATACGAATGTTGGCAAACGTACCACGCATCATAACTTCATGGTTACCACGACGGGAGCCGTAAGAGTTGAAGTCTTTGCGTTCTACGCCATGTTCTTTCAGGTACAGTCCAGCCGGACTGGATGGTGCGATATTACCCGCTGGCGAGATGTGATCCGTTGTTACGGAGTCAGCAAGCAATGCCATAACACGTGCGGAACGAATATCTGCGATATCGGTCAACTTGTCGCCAAGCTCCTGGAAGAATGGCGGATTCTGAATGTATGTGGAGTTTGGATCCCACTCATACAATTCGCCTTCCGGTACAGGGATCGTATTCCAACGTTCGTTAGCTGTAAATACGTTCTCGTATTTGTTGCGGAACATCTGTGCATTCAGCGAGCTAGCGATGGTATCCTTGATTTCCTCGGAGCTAGGCCAGAGGTCTTTCAGGAATACAGGTTCGTTGTTGGTATCATAACCGATTGGATCGGTTGCAAAATCAATATTAACCGTACCTGCGAGAGCATACGCCACAACGAGTGGCGGAGAAGCCAGATAGTTGGCTTTGACCTGCGCGTGCACACGACCTTCAAAGTTACGGTTACCGGACAATACAGCCGCTACCGTCATATCGTTCTCGGCGATTGCTTCGCTTACTTCGTCTGGCAGTGGGCCAGAGTTACCGATGCAAGTTGCGCAACCATAGCCGGCAACGTTGAATCCGAGTTTGTCGAGGTATTCGATCAGACCTGCTTTTTCCAGATACTCGGTAACAACGAGGGAACCTGGAGTCAAGCTGCTTTTCACGTAGCCAGGTTTAGTCAGACCACGTTCAACAGCTTTTTTCGCAAGCAGACCCGCTCCGACCATAACGCTAGGGTTGGATGTGTTGGTGCAGCTTGTGATTGCCGCGATAACGACAGCACCAGCAGTCAGTTCGCTAGTGGAACCGTCAGGGTGTTTTACCGGCACTTTCTCAGCGATTTTCTCGTCGCTCAGACCGTAGCCACCTTTGTCGATAGGCGTGCGGATAATGCTATTGAAACCTTCTTTCATTTGAGTCAGCTCGATGCGATCCTGTGGACGTTTTGGTCCGGCAAGACTTGGTACAACGGATGCCAGGTCAAGTTCGATCACATCTGTAAATTCAGGATCAACCGTATCAGCAGTACGGAACATGTTTTGAGCTTTGTAGTAAGCTTCAACCAGATCCACCTGTTCGTCGGTACGGCCGGTATTACGCATATAGTTCAGTGTTTCGCTGTCAACAGGGAAGAAACCGATTGTTGCGCCGTACTCTGGAGCCATGTTGGCTACCGTTGCACGGTCAGCCAGGCTGATGTTGCCAAGACCCGGTCCGTAGAACTCGACAAATTTACCGACAACGCCTTTTTTACGCAGCATTTGGGTAACTGTGAGTGCCAGATCGGTTGCCGTTGCGCCTTCGCTCAGGCTACCTGTCAATTTGAAACCGATAACGTCCGGTGTAACAAAATAAAGCGGTTGGCCCAGCATACCTGCTTCAGCCTCGATCCCGCCAACACCCCAACCAACAACGCCGAGTCCGTTGATCATGGTGGTGTGGGAGTCCGTTCCTACGAGGGAATCCGGAAATACAACAGTTTCACCGTCAATGGTTTTGGTTGCAGCCACGGAAGCCAGGTACTCCAGGTTAACTTGGTGAACAATGCCTGTGGATGGTGGAACTGCACGGAAGTTGTTGAATGCCGTTTGCGCCCAACGCAAGAAACGGTAACGCTCTTCGTTACGCTCGAACTCAACCTTGATGTTGTAGTCGAGTGCATCGTTCGTTCCGAATGCATCGACCATAACGGAGTGGTCGATAACGAGATCGACAGGTACGAGTGGGTTGATCTGTTTTGGATCGCCGCCTGCTTTTTTCACGGTATCGCGCATTGCTGCAAGGTCAACGACCACGGGTACACCGGTGAAATCCTGCAGAACGATACGTGCAGGGATAAATGGAATTTCTTTGTTATTGTCACGGCCTTCTGCCCAGCCGGTCAGTTGTTTTACATGTTCTTCGGTAATAGCACGTCCGTCGAATTGACGAATAGCTGCTTCGAGCAGCACTTTAATGGAGAAAGGAAGCTTGGAAAGGTCGCCGTAGCCGCCTTCCTGAAGAGCATCTAAACTGTAGTAGCGATAAGACTTGCCTCCGACCTCAAGACTGCGGGCCGTTGAGAAATGATTCTTGGCTGACATACATGTACCTCCTTAAAATGTGTCGGTGAGATGAAGAAAACGTTCAAATAGGTGAAGAACAGGCCTTCATCGTTCCGTGTCCTTGTTCGTTAGTTTCATTAGGTGAAACGTAATTTCATAATCGTAACTTTAGTTTTAAGTATAACGTTTTCAGCTCCGTACGTAAAGGGCTTTTTGCCTGTCCAGCCAAGCTATTGAGAGTTTGAATGCGTTCTCAATTAAAGGGAACGGACGAGATCTCTTCCGTACGCATTATCCCCCATAATAAGGCTTCAAAACAGAACCGTACTCATACAACCGAAATTCTCTCATATAAATAAAAAAGAGTTTTCATGCAATGGATCATTCCGGACAGAACTCATGCCAAAGGGGGACACAGGCTTGGAACGCGAATGGAAGAGTGCCTTATATACCTACGTGAACCAGTATAATCGCTGTGAGATCGACTACCGTCCACAGACAAGCGAACGGATTGTCACCGATCCGGAGTTTGTGCTGGAACGAGGAGAGCGGATGGCCAGACTGGACCAATGGTATCGCAAGCGGCGGGCCGTGCCTCTTCGCAGTGAGACCAGCGCCAAGCTTGTGCGGACACTTATGGATGGGGCAGATGAATCGGTCGTCGATGTGCAATTGTACAGCAGGTTGTTCTATGAGAAGAATGGTTTGACCCATCGGGAAGACCGGATTGAGCGGGAACGCCTGACCTTTCTTAGACAAGGTGGAGTTTGGACCATTGCACGTGTAGAACGTGAAATACCAGAGCGTCGCCCGGTAGGAGAGGGCCGTCCTTTTCAGCAAGCCGATTTTGTACAGGCGATGAATCGTCCGCTGCTTAACCGAGAAGTACTGGGACAGGGTAGAAGATCGAGGCAGCAGCTGTATCGCAGGGATCTGGCTGTAGCCTACGCGGATCGGTGGTGGAATGCGGGAAACCCGGCATTTGAGGAATTTGAAGTAGATTGTACCAATTATGTGTCCCAATGTCTCTTTGCAGGGGGAGCACCCATCCACTATACTGGTAAAAGAGAAGCAGGATGGTGGTACAAAGGCTATGTCAATGGCTCTGAAATGTGGAGTTACAGCTGGGCCGTGTCCAATAGTCTGGAGCGTTATTTATCAGGCAGCAGCTGGGGATTGTCAGCAACCGAAGTGGATCGTCCAGAGCAGCTGATGCTTGGCGATGTAATCCTCTACGACTGGGATGGGGACGGCAGGTTTCAGCACAGTACCGTTGTGACCGCTTTTGATGCGGGGGGCATGCCACTTGTGAACGCACATACGGTCAGCAGCCGTCACCGTTTTTGGGATTACCGGGATTCTTACGCTTGGAACGAGCGGACGGTGTACCGGCTTTTTCACATTGCAGATGAATTTTGATGGTCAAAGATTTTACAGGATTCGGTGACGTGGACATCTGGTTCCGTGTAAAATAAGTCTAGATAACAGAATAAAAAGTGGTGCTGAACATGCAGACATGGCAGGCAGCATCATTGCACAGATAATCGGAGGTTACGCATGAGTATGGATAAATTAACAGTAGGCGTCGTTTACGGCGGAAAGTCAGGCGAGCATGAGGTGTCGCTGCAAACGGCGTTTGCTGTAACGAACGCATTTGATTATGAAAAGTATGAACTGGTTCCTTTTTATATCTCCAAGCAGGGTACGTGGAAAAAAGGATCTGTCATGCACGCGCCATTCGCGCAAATTGAAGATTTGAAGCTGGAGCAGGCGGCGGGTGGAACTCAGGAAGCGCTGAACGTGTTGTTTGCACGTCTGTATGGCGGAGAAGATGCATTGGACGTTATGTTCCCGCTGCTTCACGGCACGTTTGGTGAGGATGGTACGATCCAGGGGATGTTCGAGATGGCGGATATGCCTTATGTTGGCGCAGGTGTACTGGCTTCGGCAGGCGGCATGGACAAAGTGGTCATGAAGAAACTGTTCGCGCAGGCCGGAATCGACCAATGTGCCTTTACGTATTTTAACGCAACTCAATGGAAGCAGACTGAACATGAAATGATCTTGCAGGTGGAAGATCAACTCGGCTATCCGTGTTTCATTAAACCGGCCAATCTCGGTTCCAGCGTAGGCATCTCGAAGGCGCGTAACCGGGATGAACTGAAGAAAGCCGTGGACTTCGCTCTCCGTTACGATACAAAGGTAGTCATTGAGGAGTTTGTAGAGGCACGAGAAGTTGAAGTCAGTGTGCTCGGTAATGACGAACCGATGGCTTCCGTACCAGGAGAAATCGTATCTTCCGGTGAATATTATGACTATGCAGCCAAATACATCGATGGACAGTCTCAGATGCTGATCCCTGCCCCGCTAGACCCGGAAGCCGCAGATCGCATCCGCGAGGCCGCCTTGCAGGCATTCCGTGCGATTGAAGGCAATGGCATTTCCCGTGCAGACTTCTTTATTCGCAAATCGGATGGGGCATTGCTTATTAATGAAGTTAACACCATGCCTGGTTTCACACCATACAGCATGTACCCGCTCTTGTGGCGTGAGACGGGCGTATCGTATGCCGAACTGCTGGATCGCATGATTGAGCTGGCTTTGGAACGCTACAACCGCAAGCAGGCGCTGAACTACGAGAACGGCGTACAGGCGTAGCCTAAGGACGACATTATAAGGAGGGGTATGAATGGGATTTCAGACCGAATTCAATTCCGTGTGCAAGTTCAAGAATGAACAAGAGCTGTTCGAATTGCTTGAATACGGTCGTGGCAAGATGGTCAAGCAAGGTTTCCGCGTATTTCCTACCGGACAGAAAGTCATTGCTTACACACCGGATAACGTAGCCGTAGCTATCGTAAAAATCGTAGTTTCCATTGCGGAGATTAATTTCCAGGGTCAAGAAGTGACCGAAGTGGAGATGCAATTGATCCGTAAACTGAACGAGGAAGAATCACGCATTCAGACGGCTCTCGCGGACGAAATGTTCTTTGGTGAACAGGCACAGGGGTAGTTTGTTACATGTGTACCGGGACGAATGGGACGGATTTGCCCAAATCACGATTATGGTCACTCTTTTAGGGTAAAACTTGGTTATATAAAGTGAAGGGAAGACTGCCGGCTTCATATGCCGGGAAGGAATCCCGACCTAATAGAGAGGAAGAAATTCATGCTCGTACGTTTTGGCTATGTGGCAATGTCTGTGCTTGTGGAGAATGCTTCACCTTCCCGGACGATGACCATGTCCAGCTTTAAGAAAATTGATGATAGGGAAGCGGCAATTCGCAAGCTTGAACGGATTGCGGCCGAGAATTTGCATAATACATTACGCTTGCTCAGACACAACAAAGGAAGCCATATTCATGTATATCGTTTCTCTTCCAAATTAATTCCGCTGGCAACGCATGAGGATCTCAGTGATTGGGACCCGTTTCCCGCACTTAAGCAGGATTTTGCCGCGATTGGCGATTTTGTGAAGGAGAACGGGATGCGTGTGTCTTTCCACCCGGATCATTTTACAGTACTTAGCACGCCACGTGAGGAGGTACTGCGCAACTCCATGCGCGACCTTCGTCATCATGTACGTATGCTGGATGCCATGGGGCTGAATGCCACTGCCAAAAACAATATACATATTGGTGGTGCATACGGGGACAAGCCTAGTGCAGCGCTGCGTTTTGAAGAAAACTTTTTGAAGCTGGATCGGGATATTCAGGAACGGATGACGCTCGAAAATGATGACAAAACGTTTAATGCTCCCGAGACCCTTGCGGTATGTCAACGTATGGGACTGCCCATGGTGCTGGATATCCACCATCAATGGGTGAACAATGAAGGCGAACAGCCGTGGGACCTTTGGCCGGATATATTGAAGACATGGGAGTCTCCGCTTGCTCAAGCGGATTCACCGGCAGACAAGCCGTTACCGCCCAAAATTCACGTCTCCAGTCCGAAGAGTGAAAAGGACCTGCGTGGACATGCTGATGGTGTTGAGGTGGAACCATTGCTCGCTTTTTTACGTCATATTGCTGCAGATACGCCCGCCCTTGATGTGATGATTGAGGCCAAACGCAAGGATGAAGCAATGGTGCAGTTGATGCAGAAACTAGCATTCTATCACGAAGAGGGCGTGGAGTGGGTGGACGAGTCGACGGTTATCATTCATCCGTAGCGCCAAAAGGGGCCTGGGCAACGAGAAACTTTACGACCCTCGAGGCGTATACTTTTAACAAGTATTTTAATTTTTCGTAGATTGATATAGAAAGTAGAGTGAACGCTTTGAATGAGAAGGAAAAAACACCTTATGTCGTGACAAGCAAAAGCTATACTGCCGTCGCCATTAATGCAGCTTCCAAAGCTGGAGAGTGGATCAAGACCCGTCTCGGAACTGTGGGGGAGCCCGGAACCAAGTATTCGCCGCAGGATCTCGTTACTGAAGTCGATAAAGGTGCGGAACAGATGATCCGACGCCTGATTCTGACGCATTTTCCCCATCATGCCATTCTGGGTGAAGAAGGTGTGGAACCGGGACCGGAAGCATCAGCGAAGGCACTGAAAGAAGCTGAGGAAGAAGAGTTTCTCTGGATTGTGGACCCGGTGGACGGAACGACGAACTTTGTACACGGTTTTCCGTTCTATTCGGTATCTATTGCCTTGGCCCATAACGGTGAGGTGATTGTAGGGGTAATCTACGATCCTTCCCGTGATGAGATGTTTGTTGCGGAAAAAGGAAAAGGCGCTTACGTGCACGGAAACCGGATGCTTGTATCGGGTGAACAGGAACTGGCACAGAGCCTGATCGCGGTTGGTTTCCCAGCAGATACGACCTACGCATTGCCGATCAATATGGCCGCTGTTCAGGCGCTTGCACCGCAAGTACGCAGTCTGCGTGCGGGTGGTTCTGCTGCCCTGCATTTGGCATATGTTGCAGCGGGGCGCCTCAGCGCTTATACCGAAGTTGGTTTGAAGCCATGGGATATCGCCGCAGGTGCACTGCTGGTTGAGGAATCCGGCGGCAAGGTTACTGATACCGTGGGAACGCCTTACCAACTGTCCGTGAGTCATGTGGTTGCCAGCAATGGCAAGATTCATGATGCACTGACAGATGTGCTGAAGAAAGCAAACGCAACAGGTTTGGAGTAAAAATTTACTGAAGGAGCGAACAACAATGGATGAATCCAAAGAACTGGAACGACGTTTGAGTGATATGCTGACTGAAGGGGACATGGAGGAGTCCGGCGATGCTGACAAACGTGAACGCCAGCTCATTCCTCCCAAGTATGAGGTGCGCATCCAGACAGAACGGGACCCGATTGTTGAAGAAACGTTGAAGTACCGGGATATGGCACGTGAGGTGGACGATCGCTACGATCGATACCTAGAGCGTTCTGCCGGGAACAAACCGGATATCGACTCGAATGGTTCTGATTCTGGAGATGCGAATAAATCAAAGTCTTAACGAGTGGACATCTTGCTAATATACTCAACAGATAACAGACTTACCTAATTAGGGGAGTCTGTTTTTCGTGCGATATGGAGTGCAGACGACAGCGCACCTTCAATAATGTTAGAATAGAGTTACACGAACTTCTGTCATCGAAGTGAACAGTGTAATATGTAATTATATTTTATTATATAGATACGAGAAAAAAGGAGTGTTCTAAGAATGAAGCGTAGACGCATATGGAGAAGTACCGCCGCGGGATTAACGGCAAGTATGCTGGCAGGGATGCTGATTTTGGCATCATCCGCACAGTCTGCTCATGCTGCGGATAGCAATACGTTACCAGCTGGAAGCGTAACATCATCGTTGCCTTTACAGAAAGATGTGGTAGCGGTAACCAAGGAATTCCGCCTCGTCACATTGGGGGATTCCATCACCGTAGGGTATGAGCCGAACCTCAAAGAACTGCCATATGGTTATGTAGAACGGTTGCAGGAACAAGGTCTTCTTCACGGACGTACTCAGGTGGACAACTATGGTATTGCCGGATTGAAGAGCAGTGGTTTGAAAAACTTTGCAGATGCGATTAAAGAAGGGAAAGCGCTCACTTCCGAAGCTATTCAGCCGAGCCTTCCTGATCCAAGAGCGGCACAAGTTGGAGCCAATATTGCGGCTATCCGGGAGAGTGTAGCTGGAGCTAATCTCGTTGCCATCACGATCGGAGGTAACGATGTATCCGAGTTGCTCGGTTCAGCAGATAAGTTGAGTGATGCAGAACTGGAAGCCAAAGTGAAGGAATTGCTATCTTCTTATACAGCCAATGTTAGCGCAGTTATCAATGATATTCATGAGATTAATCCTAATGCCAAAATCGTAATCGCAGACCAGTACCAACCTATGCCTGAAGTAGCTGGCAAAGCGCTCTATGCGAAACTGATGGAAGCTTCCCAAGGGTTTACTGCGACCATTGATGGAATTGCGACTGAATTTTCCGCTAAAGGGATTGATGTAAAAGTCGCTCATGTGGCCAAGGAGTTTGTTGGCGGTGAAGGCACGATGACTCATATGATTAAGGACCGCGATTTCCACCCGAATCAGTTCGGATATGAAGCGATTGCCAAAGTATTCGCAGAAACAATCTGGGGCGATTACACCAAACTGACGGCTCCTGCTGCAGGCCAACCGATGAATATCATTGTCAGTGGTAAAACGCTGGATACGCCGTACAAACCAATCAACCGCAATGGTAAAAACTTTGTGGCGATCCAGGATATCGTGAACGCCGTTGGCGCAATCACGGTATGGGATAACAAAACATCAACCGCAACGATTACATACGGAGATCGGAAGGTTGCCGTGAAGATTGGTGCAACGGCTGTTCAGGTGAATGGTGCATCCGTAGCTGTGGATACACCTGCATTCCTGAACAAAGTGGGTACAGAATCCAAAACGTATGTACCTCTCGCCATGGTAGCCGAGGGTCTTGGCTTTGATGTACAGTATGTAGCTAATTTAAAAACCGTTTTTGTAAATCCGTAACGTAATAATAAGTAGCACTCTAATACGCTATCGCATGATGTCGAGCAGCCAGATTCCTTGATCCTTTCAGGGAATCTGGCTGTTTTTGCGTCTATTTTCATTCAAGTACAAAGAGACACACCTTCGGAAATGACCTGAAATGTTGCATAAATATGACTTGTCATCTGACCATGGATGTGTAAATATGAAAATAACTTACAGTAGATCGAAAACAGTTTCGAATGACAGCACCCTTCGCAAGTCAAAGGAGCGCTTTGGATGAGAAAAATTAAGAACGCTTTCACGACATTACCGATTCATCACAAAACCATTCTTCTCATCGGATTACTGATGTTGATCAGCTTCACGTTCTATGTATCGATCCTGAGATATGTGTTTAGCATTTATGACCGACAAATCTATGAGAAATCCTCACAGGTGCTCAATATGTCTTCGGTGGGCATTGAGAATCAGCTCCGTGAAATCTCTAATCTGTCCTTTAAAGTCATGTCTGACGAGCCGCTCCAGCAGTACCTTCTCCAGTTGGAGAAAGCCGAAACGGGATATGAGCAAAACGGTCTGCGAAAAAAAATCACCAATAGACTGGTTGCATATGCCGGTTCAGAGAAATACGTCTATTCCATGATCTTTATCGATAATGATTATAATATTATGGCAGCTGGAAACCGAGAGGGGATCTCCGAGAAGAAGCAAAGAGAATTGGTTGCTTTGGGACAGCAATATTCGGGCTCCAATGCCTGGTACACGGGCGGAGATCAACAAGCCAGACTGCTGTCAGTTAGACAGGTAAAGTCTTTTACCGGTGGAGCATTCACGCTGGAGAAGCTGGGCACTCTGGTTATTCGTGTACGACTGGATCGAATAGTTCAGGACCAGATGCAGCACCCGGCAGAGGATTCACAGCTATTAATCACAGATGGCCGGGAAGTGATCTACCCAACAGAGTCGACGGTTAGTAAAGCTGAAATTGAGTCTGAACTAAAGCGCACTCAGCCTTATGGGATAGCCATGTTTGAGCAGGGAAGGAATTTCGTCGCCCGTGCGAATTCTCCGTATACCAATTGGGTGTATCTGTACATGACGCCCTTTGATCAAATGTTTAAGCAGATCCAGTTTGTCAAACAGCTAGTGACCGTCATTTTTATCATGATATTCCTGGCGGCGCTTATATTCGGAGCCAAGTTCTCCCGCAGCATTACACAGCCCATCGCACAGTTGATCAAGAAGATGCGCAATATCGAAAAAGGCGATCTGGATAAGCTGGAGGAAGCAGCGCTAGGCAATGTCCCGGCATCTTCGCAAAACGAGGTGGGATTGCTGCATCGCACGTTCAAGATGATGGTACAGCGTATACGCGAACTCATTGACGAGAATTATGCGAAGCAGCTCGTGATCCGAGAGACCGAATTGAAAGCGCTTCAGGCTCAGATTAATCCACATTTTCTATATAACACACTGGAGTCAATCAACTGGCTTGCCAAAGTGCAGAAGCAGCATCAAATCTCCGAAATGGTTGAGGCTCTCGGATTCCTGCTGCGAAGCTCAGTGAATATGTCCGAGAAGTGGATCACTTTGGAAAGGGAACTGGATATTGTTCGCAGTTATGTGACGATCCAGCACACGCGATTCGAGGAGAGACTTGATTTTGACATGGACATTGCGCCCGAAGTGGGAACTGCACGCATTCCGAAGTTAACCTTGCAGCCATTGGTGGAGAACGCTATTCATTATGCATTGGAGCCAAGTATAGAACCGTGTCGAATTCGGATAAGGGCGAGAGCGGATGGAGACGACGTTGTAATTGAGGTGGAGGACGATGGTCCGGGTATGACTCCCGAATTTCTGGAGCAATTGCAAGAGGGACGCGTACAGACGAGGGGACAGGGGATCGGACTGTCGAACATCAAGGAACGGATCAGATTGACCTTCGGCGAAGAAGGCGAAATGATCATGAGCAGCAATCCCGGATCAGGGACCGTAGTATCGATCAGAATACCTTGGATTAGAGAGGACGATGACGATGTACAAAGTGATGCTCGTAGATGATGAACGTGTCATTCTGGAGGGGATTTCGCAAGTCGTGGATTGGGCTGCAGCGGGAACGGAACTGGTGGATACCGCGAGAAACGGAATTGAAGCACTGGATAAAATCGGTCATTCCAGACCGGATATTATCATTACAGATATTTCAATGCCGGGCCTGGATGGTCTTGGACTCATTGAAAAAGCTTCCGAAGCTTATCCTGGACTTCGCTTTATCATGTTGTCTGGCTACAAAGAGTTTGAATACGCTCGCCGAGCCATGCAATATGGAGTGAAGCATTATCTGCTCAAACCTTGTAACGAGAACCAGATTCATGATGCCTTGTCCGAGTTGCTTCAGGAACACCAGGATGCACAGGTGAAGGAACATGTGGCCGGAGAGATGAAACAACGGCTGCAGCGGGTGCTGCCACATGTGAAGGAGCAGTTCCTGCTGGAATTTATGACGAATCAAACCTATGGTCCGGTCGATTTGGAGTATTATCAGGAGCTGTTTGACCTGGAGCTGGAGGATAACGAAGTTCGGCTGCTGCTGTTCCGGATTGCAGATGAACATGATTATAGTCATTTATTTGCGATCAAAAATATTGCCAGTGATCTGCTGCCCCATGTTCTGTTAAGCACTACCATTGAGGGTAAACTGTTAATTTTGCTGGGGGACTCTGCTGATCCAGTCGGTCTGAAGGAGAGCATCGAGGAAGTACGGTCTGCTTTCACCAGACTATACAAACTGGAAGTTACGGCTGCCCTAAGTGAAGCAGATCGAATGATTCAGTCCCGACGTCTGTTCCGTGAGGCACTGCAATGCCTGAACCATCGCTTTTTTATCGGCGAAGGCAAGCTGATTACCAATAGTGATCTGGAGCTGGCCGGGGAATGTGATGGTGTACATGTTGAACAAGATGCCGAGCAGTTGTGCCAGTTGATTAAGTCAGGCAATACCGAAGAAGCGGCAGCTGAAGTGGATCGCCTGTTTGACCTTTTGTCAGGTCAGCAGCTTGAGATTGGGATTACTCGTTCGTATGTGGTGCAGTTGTACTCCGCAATGATTCATGTCTGTCCTCCCGAGGAGGCGACGGAATTTACCCAGCGTATGGCAGAACTGCCCCATATCGACACATTGTCTGGCTTAAAATCCTTTGTAGCCAGCAGCGCAGCCCGGTTAACCTCCGGTTACTACAAAAATCATATTAGCCGTCAGTCTTCTGCCGTAGAGAAGATGATGGATATTGTGGATCGCCATTATGGTGAAGCTGATCTCTCTCTTAACGGGGTCGCCCATCAGATGTTATATATGAATCCGGATTATCTCGGTAAGATTTTCAAAAAAGTGACGGGAGAAAACTTCTCCAATTATGTGAATCGTTTGCGCATTGAACGTGCCTGCGACCATATTCGCAGAGGTGGAGATGTGAAGGTTTTTGAGCTTGCCGAATTGTTTGGCTTCGGAGGGAATTCACAATATTTCAGTCAGGTGTTCAAGAAGTGGACCGGCATGACACCTACCGAATTCCGCAGAACTGGCTTATAACAATTGACTGACGAACATGGAGTCGATATATGAGGGGGACGAACCGCGCCGATAGAGGTGCAGTTGTCCTCCTCTGTTTTTTGAACCAACAAGACGGTTTTGTGTATTCAACTCTGGTCCGACATTTGCGAAAATGACAATATAAAGTTCGTGAAAGCGTTATCAGAAAGTGGAAGATAACTCGTTCACACAACCATTTCAACATAAAAGGGGAGATTGGCATGGTGAAAAAGGCGATATTCCTGATGATGGCGGCATTGCTGGTATTAACAACGGCATGCAGCAGCAGCGGAGGATCGGGCGAATCATCTGGGGATGGTTCGGTAACACTTCGTATCGCTTGGTGGGGATCGGATGCACGTCACGAATATACACAGAAGGTCATTGACTTATACAAAGAGAAAAACCCGAACGTCAAAATTGATGTGGAATACGCTTCATTCGATGACTACTGGAAAAAGCTCGCTCCACAAGCTGCAGCGAATCAACTGCCGGACATTGTTCAGATGGATATTTCCTACATCAGCCAATATGCACAGAATGGACAGCTCGAAGATCTGTCCCCGTACCTCGGAAACCAGATTAAAGTGGACGACGTATCCGAGAACGTAATCAGTACAGGTGTTATCAACAGTAAACAATATGGAGTACCAGCTGGTGTTAACGTACTGGGTTTCCAGTATGATCCGGCTCTGCTCAAAAAAGCGGGTGTGGATGCCATTCCCGAAAATATGACTTGGGAATCGTATGAAGAGCTTGGCAAACAAACGGCTGCCAAAGGACTCTTTTTGGACGGGGGCGTAGCCCCGGATATCTTCTTCCACTATTTCCTGCGTACCAAAGGATTGTCTCTCTACAATGCTGAAGGAACGGGTCTTGGCTATGATGATGACAAACTATTCGTTGAGTTCTTCGGACTCATGCGCCGGATGATCGAGCAGGGCGCAGCACCTTCCCCGGATCTGGCTAACCAGACCAAAGGCATTATCGAGGAATCCGATCTGGTCAAGGAAAAAGGAATTGGCGTATGGCAATGGTCCAACCAGTTTGTGGCCTTGCAGCAGGTTGCTAATCGTCCGTTAGCATTTGCACCAATGCCTGGACCTGACATGGAAAAAGGACTTTATATGCAGCCAAGTATGTACTGGGCTGTAACATCGAATTCAAAAGTGAAGGAAGAAGCAGCCAAATTCATCGATTTTTGGGTGAACGATGTGGAAGCTAACAAACTGATCAAAGGCGAGCGTGGTGTGCCGATCTCGGGCAAAATCAAGGAAGCTATCGCTCCTGAACTGAGTGATGCAACGAAGCAGGTATTTGAATTCGTAGCAGCCATGGAGCCTAAGGCTTCACCAATGAGTCCACCACCACCGGTAGGTTCACCTGAAGTCATTGCTTCTCTGGCGGATGTTGTGGAGGAACTGAACTTTGGTAAGGTTACACCGGAACAAGCAGCAGCGACATTCCGCAAAAATGCCGAGGCGGTTCTTGCCAATAATAAATAACAGTTGAATGATCGCTTGCTCATCCCAATAACGGGATGGATGGGAACAGGGCTACTCGCATAACGCGAGGGCCTTTCCCCGTCCAGTAGCCCGAAGCACGGTTGTGGGAAGCGAGCAGATCAATAAAGGAGGTTCGTTCCGTTGAGGCAATATTCATCGTTGCGCAGAAACCTGACCGGGTATGCTTTTATTAGTCCTTTCATCATCGGTTTTCTGGGTTTTACGCTGATTCCGATGTTTGTATCCCTATACATGTCGTTTACGAGTTATAACCTGTTCACCTCCCCGCGGTGGATCGGGCTGGACAATTATACCAAAATGTTCTTCGATGATCCGAAGTACTGGAATTCGGTTAAAGTAACGTTCCTGTATGTGTTCATTGGTGTCCCACTAAGGCTGGTCTTCGCGCTTTTCATAGCCATGATCCTGAATACGGGTTCTCGTATGGTGGGAACGTATCGTACCTTGTACTACCTGCCATCCATTATCGGTGGTAGTGTGGCCGTGTCGATTATGTGGCGTAACCTTTTCAGTAATGAAGGTGTCATCAACAGCGCATTAACAGCAATCGGAATCGGTCCAATCAGCTGGTTTGGTGACCCGAATGCGTCTCTCGTTATGCTGATCTCGTTATCTGTTTGGCAGTTTGGATCTTCCATGCTCATTTTCCTCGCCGGTCTGAAAAATATCTCTCCCGAGATGTACGAAGCAGCAGGTGTGGATGGTGCCAACCCGGTACGCAAATTTTTTGGTATCACCTTACCATTGCTCAGTCCAATCATTCTGTTCAACCTGATTATGCAAACGATTGGTGCATTTATGACCTTCGTACCTGCTTATATCATCTCTAAAGGCGAGGGTGGTCCAATGGACGGTACGATGCTTTACTCGCTGTATCTGTTCCGTCAGGCGTTTATGTTTAACAACATGGGTTATGCTTCGGCTATGGCCTGGATCATGCTTATTATGATCGGTATACTCACAGTCGCGGTGTTCCTGACATCCAAGTTCTGGGTGTTTTATGAATCTGAAGGAGGGAAGTAACGATGGTTTGGAGAAATGTGAAATGGCCCATTTATCACCTGTTCGTTGCAGCTTTGGCCCTCCTGATGCTTTATCCCGTTCTATGGATGCTTTTCAGCTCATTCAAAGAAAGTCGTACCATCTTCGTAACTGCTGAGTCCTTGTTCCCTACGGAATGGATCTGGAGTAACTACGCGGATGGCTGGAAAGGCGCAGGCGGAAGACCGTTTATGGATTACATCACCAACTCCCTCGTTATTGTGGTCATCTCTACGATTGGTGCAGTGTTATCCTCATCGCTGATCGCCTTTGGTTTTGCCAGACTCAATTTCAAAGGACGTAACTTTTGGTTCTCTCTAATGATGTTGACTCTAATGTTGCCGCATGACGTTGTACTCGTACCCCAATATATTATCTTCACGAAGCTTGGCTGGTTGAATACCATTCTACCGATCGTTGTACCTACGTTCTTCGGGATGCCATTCTTTATCTTCCTGATGGTTCAGTTCATTCGTACGATTCCGAAAGAGCTGGATGAGGCGGCTACCATTGATGGATGTAACAAGTTCAGACTGTATGTACAGATTATTATGCCGCTCATCAAGTCATCACTCGCAACGGCTGCGATCTTCTCCTTCTACTGGAGATGGGAGGATCTGCTCGGTCCCGTACTGTATCTGAACTCGCCGGATAAATATACGGTCTCCATGGCGCTGAAAATGTTCCTGGACAGTGAGTCTGCCTCCAACTGGGGAGCGATGTTCGCGATGTCCATTGTGAGTCTCGTACCTGTTGTAGCCGTCTTCTTTATTTTCCAGAAACAAATTGTACAGGGCATGAGCACCAGTGGACTGAAAGGATAAACGATACCCACTGGATTCAAACCTGGATTAGCATGTTGAATAAGGAGGTTGTTCCTATTGAATAAGGCCCAGGGTAGTCAGGCCGTTGCCAAGGAGGTAACGGTAGAGGGCGGTAAAGAGGCCGTTACCCATTGGAAGTTCAATTTTGGACCGGACTCTGGCAGTGCAGGTGAGATTGAGGGTTATTTGAAAGTATCTGCCAGCACCGCATATGAAAAACAGGGGGAATACGGTTTTGAATCCGGCTCCCTTGTGTATGAGAAACAACGGATTCATGAAGACGAAATGTCGAATGCCAGTCGGGCAAACAACGAACAAGGGCAGGCCAATGTGTCTGCCCGATTGCGTTCAAGTTTTTGTATTCCGCTCAAGGCATCTTTCATCGTTGATGTACCCGATGGAACTTATCAAGTACTCTTAATTGCAGGAGATGACTTGGCGGAGACGATCACCCGAGTCAAAGCCGGAGAGGGCAGACTGATGCTGCCAACCATTCGTACACTTCCTGGGCAATGTGCAGAGGTTCGATTCTCAGTTGTAGTTCGTGGCGGAAACCTCCGACTATCCTTCTCTGGTTCTGCGCCACGGATTAATGCGTTGGAGATCACGCTTGCCAATCAAACGATGACTGTGTTTCTCGCTGGTGATTCTACCGTGACGGATCAGCCGGAAAGTGGATATCCATACTGTGGCTGGGGCCAACTTCTGCCTGCACAGTTCAAACATGATGTTGCTGTGGATAACCATGCCCAGTCTGGACGCAGTTCCCGAAGCTTCATTAATGAAGGCCGATTGGATGCCATTCTGGAGAAGATTAAACCGGAAGATTTTCTGTTTATTCAATTTGGACATAACGATGAGAAGCCGGACCCTGACCGGGGAACGGAGCCTTTCACAACATATAAGGAATATTTGAAAAAGTATATCAATGCCGCCCGCGAAGCAAAGGCTCGTCCAGTGCTCGTGACACCGGTGCACCGGCGCTATTTCGCTGATGACGGCACATTAACCGACACTCATGGCGATTATATCGTCGCCGTGCGTGAGCTGGCGGAAGAGGAAGGTGTGCCTCTGATTGATCTGGCTGAGCGAAGCCGCATCCTGTTCGAGCAAGCGGGTATTGAAGGCAGTAAGGAGGACTTCATGTGGGTGCTGCCGGGTGAGTATGTAAACTTCCCAGCAGGCGTGGAGGATAACACGCATTTTCAGGAGCGCGGTGCCCGTCGCCTCGCCATGCAGGTGGCGGAAGCCATCCGCGAGCTGCGACTGCAGCCGCTGCAAATGTATTTGAGGTAAGCAGCGGAGGAGGGTGGAATCGGAGCAGAGGGAGCGAAGCGTCCGCCTTTGGAGCGGGATTTTCCCTGCTGAGGGGAAATGAGGAAGAAATCCCGAGCCAACAGCGGCCCACAGCCCGATCCGCCCACCGAAGCGTCCGCATCGCGAGCAGCTATTTTATTAAGCGAGTTAACGAAGTAACGAGTAAAGTTGCTTTTAAGTTGCCCCGCGAGCATAGCGAAGGCAATAAGCCTTTAAATTAGCCAAGGCGAGCGTTGCAGCGAAGGAGGGTGGAATCGGAGCAGAGGGAGCGAAGCGTCCGCCTTTGGAGCGGGATTTCCCCTGCTAAGGGGGAATGAGGAAGAAATCCCGAGCCAACAGCGGCCCAAAGCCCGATTCGCCCACCGAAGCGCCTGCCCCGCGAGCCTCCCTCGCGTTTAACTAATTATTGCATTAGCAAAGGAGGAGTATTAATGGCACAGGATCAGACAAACACTTCAGCACATAAAATATCTTCCACTGCGACAGGTCACACCTATTGGGTGATTCCCGATGGTTACATTCCACCGGACAGCTCCGGCTCACTGGAGAGTCACGAGAGCATCTGTGTATTAAATACAGGCATAGTGGATGCACAGCTACAAATAACGATCTATTTTGAAGATAGGGAACCGCTCGAAGACATCGTGGCTGAGGTACCTGCGCGGAGAACAAAGCATATTCGGACGGCTTCGCTGAGATCGGGTGAACAACTTATTCCTCCGGGAGTACCCTATGCCATTACCGTCGCCAGCGATGTTCCTGTTATCGTCCAGTATAGTCGTTTGGATACAACGCAGCCTGAACTGGCACTTATGAGTGTGATGGCGTTTCCCTTGGGATAACATATGAACATGAAAAGCAAAGACGATCCGTAATCTTGCAAATGAACTGCAGGATGCTGATCGTCTTTTTGCGTTACTCATCGTATTTATACGTACTGGCATTGAGGATTTTCACATGAACCTCCACCTTACCGAGTTTAAACCCCTCAAGTGGATTAGTCCTTTTATATACCGCTTGTCTCCATAAAGGGAGATCATGACGATATAGATGTTCCACAAAACCGTAGGAATCAACTTTGCGTGATTTGGTTTTTTCAAACGTATTGCGGATTTCGGACTCAATCTGTTTCTCCGCTGCCTTTTCCATGACATGGGGAGAACGATGAGAGTCATGATCCTCGATGATGGCGCCTTTAACCGAAGTAATCAAGTCAAATGTAACACCGTTTCCTTCTTTCCTCGCCTTTATCTTGGTCTTTGGGTTATTAAGCCTAAGCGTCAGCTCCGGCATTTTGCTCCCGTTGCTGTATACGTACAATGGATATTGATAGACGCGGTCATAATTCACGAATCGTGTGCCATCAGCGTCCTTACCCGTAACCCTGCCTTGATTTTTACCGTTTGAAATGACGTAAAACCCATCCATTCTAATCAGCGGGGGTGTTTCATCCCCGTTATACCAGGTCTGGTTCTGATTGGTAATGGACGGCAAAAGAATAACGGAAGCAGGCTCCCGAAATCCGTCAAGGAGCTGATGTAGCCGGATGGGTTCATAACCGGAATGTTGCTTGTACAGCTTCATAGGTTCAAACAGCTCGATCGTCTGGGCGGATTGGTTCAGCAGGGCAGAGGGAGAGAGTACATCTGTAATGTTATGCTCTGTACCGTAGAGCCAAGGGGTATATCTCAGTTGGCCTGAATGCAACAGTGTATTGAAGACATCCTCCAGTCGTCCATTCAACACATTTTTGGATAAAACAATCGCTTTTACATGGGTCCACAGCGTTTGTTGCTGAGAAGTTTGATATAGGTCATCAATAGCCATACTCAGCGTAGAACCCTCACCCCGTCCGATCCAAATATCACTTGCTTGCCTTGAAGTTGGCCCTTCCTGTTTGGCAATACTGGAGAAATCAATGAGCTGAGCGTAAGCAACGTATTGGTTGTCTACATAATCTATTCCTACAGCCGTGATAAAGTTAATGCTCTGAACCTCTTTGGAATCCCAGCACCCGGTCAACAGGATAAAGCAGCTTATAAGCAAGCTAACCTTAGCCATCCATCGTGTCACGAGCGTTTCCTCCGGCGAGTGGAATCCTGGGTATGGAGTACGGCTGGACGTTTGGTTCGTTTCATGGAAGGGGGCATGGATACAGCTTGGGTGAAGTCGCCGGGTATATAAGGAGAGACGGGTGACAGGTATGAGACACCATAACACTCCAAGGATACGAGATGCACCAGCAGAGCAAGCAATCCAATCATGAAACCGAATAACCCAAGAATGGAAGAAATGACTAGCATCCCAATCCGGACTTGAGCAGTAGCCCCACTAAGCACGGTATTCACCAAAATATAACTGGAGATCACCGAAATAGCCACTGTGACAATGATCGTGGGGGAAGTAATTCCTGCTCGAATAGCTGCATCTCCGATAATAAGTCCACCTACGACGCTGACGGTTTGTCCCAAGGCACGTGGGAGTCGGCGGCCAGCTTCATTAAATAGCTCGAACATAAATATCATCAAAAATGCTTCCAGCGTTACTGGCATGGGTAGACCCATCCGCGTACCTGAAATGGTTGCCAGCAGAGGTAAGGGGATCTGCTCCACATTGAAACTGGTCAGGCCAATGTAAAAACCAGGAAAGAAACAAGCAATTAATAATCCGGAAATGCGCAAAATTCGCTCAAAAGTAACGATGAAAAAGGGGGTACTCTCGTCTTCCGGCGATTTTAGCTGATTAAACAGAGTGGTTGGAGCGATGATGGCTACCGGTGAACCTTCAATGAGAACCACAAATCGCCCATTTAAAAGGGAGTCCACGACATAATCGGGCCGCTCCGTATTATCCGTGAGTGGGAAGATACTGCGAATTCCCCCCATAATTGCACGTTCCATAATAGAGGTACCGAGAATGCCATCGATTTTAATTTGGTCGAGATTTTGGCGTGCTTCTTTCAGAATATCCGGGTTAATGATGTCTTTGACATACAACAGACCAATAGAGGTCTGGGTACGACCACCTTTAACATATTTCTCATAACACATGGAAGAGGTTTTCATTCGTTTGCGAATGAGGCCGATATTTACGGACAGCTCTTCAGTAAATCCGTCCCGAGGTCCTTTAATCGATGACTCGATTGCTGACTCCTCAGGGTTTCTTCCTGGTATACTCGCGATATCTAGACTGCAGGACTGATCACCATTTCCGAAAATAAGCAGTAATTGTCCGCTAAAAATCAGCAGATTTAAATTCTCTGTATCTGTAAGATCTTCTATCGGATTCAAGGTTAATCCCAATTCTTTGGGGTGTGCTTCTTCTATGAACAGAGAATGCTGTTCCAGCCGTGGGATAATAAACTGGTTGATTTGTTTACCGTCCACCAAACCATCGCAATAGAGCATAATTACCGACATATCGGTTTCATCTTTTGCTGGAAAGGTCTGAATAACAACATCTGCGCAGGGATCGAACTGCTCTTCGAAAGAGGCAAGCAGTGTTTCATGGGACGTGGTGTCAATCGTTTGGTGCTCCATGATGTTTCCTCCTCTGATGGCGTGAACTGATGTATGCAACTGCTGTTGCAACTACCGCTAGTCCGCTCAGATACATGAGATTGAACGGGAATATGTACTGGACAAGCAGCTTTTCGAATGTCATATCATCCAGAGGATACAGCATGGAAAGAATAAATAAGACGCCAAGAGTGGCACAACATATGATCCTTCTGGAGGCGCTCTTAATATTCCAAATTTCTACTACAATATACATGGCCAGACTAATCCGGGTGAAAGAACCGGCGAGCCATTGGTAAATGGAAAAGAAATCAGTCTGGGCAATATATTTGCCCAAGGAGGCAATTCGCCATTCTTCAAAGGCCGGATAACGCATTTTGGCAGCTTCGAAAGGGTCGAATTCCACGATTGCCCCAATAAGTGGGCCAAGGGTTAGACCAAGAATAATTGATGCGAGCATCAGGTACTGCCATACACGTATCCGCTTGGAGAGGTGGGGCTGCAAGTACCAGATGAACAGCAACTCAAACATGCCTGAAAGGCTGTAGACTGTGCCATGAAGTACGGGATGCCAGCCATGTTCAAGCACAGGCAACAGACGGCTGTAATCCTTGTATTGTGTGTTAACGATAGCGACATAGAAGCCAAGCAACACAACCAAGGGCAGGATCAATCCTGCTGTAAAAGCCAGAGAGCGTACCCCTTTGTAGGCCGCATAGGCACAGAGAGACATCAGGGCAATGCTTGTAACCAATATTGGCGTCTCCGTCAGGTAATTGGTTTTGGCCCAAGTGGTGGTATCATGCAGAGTGAAGTAGATCACGGACAGAAAAAAGAGGCTGTTTCCCACCCGTAACAGCATGCCAAGAGGCTTGCCAAGATGGGAAGTCAGCCATTCATGCAGGGTTTGGTGCTGAAGAAAACGAGAGACATACGCAAGCATCAGAGTGAATATAAGATAAGGTCCTGCGGACAACAGAACGGATATCCATGCATCCCTTTTGGCTGAAGACAAAAGGGCAGGGATGATCAGGACGTGGCTGATCAGGCCGACAGATAACATCATTAACATCATGGCTTGCAAAAAAGAAGGCTGTGTTGGTTTCATGCTGAGGGGACCTCTTTTCCCAATATACTGTTCTCAGCAGTGTTAACGTGAACAAGCCTTCTCATACTGTCAGTCGAAATAACGTATTCCCATTGCTTCACGAACCTCTAGCATTGTCTCACGTGCAGCTTGACGGGCCTGACGTGTGCCTTCCACGAGGATTTCTTTCACTTCATGTCCGCGGTGTTCATAGTAATTTCGCCGTTCACGGAAAGGGGAAAGCAGTTCGTTAATTGCAGTGCCTGCAATCTTTTTGCAATCCTTGCAACCAATGGTGCCATTACTACAGTTCGCATGAATCTCAGCAGCCTCATCCTTTCGAAACAGCTGGTGATAGGCAAACACCGGACAAATATCCGGATGTCCCGAATCAGAACGATGAATGCGTGCAGGGTCGGTTTTCGCCTTGGACAGCTTGGCATACACATCATCAGGATGAGCATTCAACGAGATGGCGTTGCCCATACTTTTGCTCATTTTGCCCACGCCATCCAGTCCGCCCAGCCGTTCTCCGGTCAGAATACGTGGTTCAGGCAGAACTGGGGAATATAATTCATTGAACCTCCGTACCAGTTTCCGCGCTGTTTCGATATGTGGGATCTGGTCTTCTCCCGCTGGAACAAGGGTTGCTTTGCAAAACGCAATATCCGCAGCTTGGCTGACGGGATATCCAAGAAATCCGTAATAGAGATCCTTATAACCACGGTCACGCGCCTCGTTTTTTATCGTAGGATTATGCCGAAGACTGTTCACCGTGACAAACATGGAGAAAATGACAGTCAGCTCGGCAATTTCCGGAATCATCGACTGGATGAACAGAGTGGCTTTATTGGGATCGATACCTACGGCAAGATAATCAAGTGTCACTTGATGTACGCTGTCTGCAATCAGCCCCGGTTGGTCATAGTGGGTCGTGAGCGCCTGTACATCAGCCAGTAAAATATACGTTTTGTACTCATCCTGCAATTGCACCCGACTGCGCAGGCTGCCCACGTAATGGCCGAGATGAAGCTGTCCGGTTGTCCGGTCTCCGGTTAAAATAATGTCTTTGTTCTTGTTCATGGTTTATTCTCCTTTGATGTTGTGATTTTAAGATCCATAATTGCTGACGCCACCAGCCGTCTTCCACGACCATCACCTCCTTTCAGCCTGCATCTTTCTTAGTCGAACTAAAGATTATTTACACTTGTCACTTCGATGACAGAACAACCTTCCGATCGCTGTTATCCCCTGATTTTTTGATACCCTTTTACAAAGGTGAAATCTGGGGATAAAGGCGAACACTCCCCTTCTTCAGGTTATTTCTGTCCTCTCCGTTCTTGTGTAAATGTTGAGTTGTACTAATAAAGAAATTAAATCAAAAAAAGCCTCGTCCTTTATCCTGTTTCCCAGACGGGAACAGAATAGAAGGACGAAGCTTATGCTTCGCGGTGCCACCTTAATTGGCCGCTGGTTGCGGCCCACTTGAGGGATACGGATAAATATATGCGGAAAGCTCACATATGCCTTATCGATATCCTGTCTATGGATAACGGCTGAACATGCCGCCTTGCCTACTGACGATCCGCGCTCCTGAGTACAGGTGGCAGAACGGGTTCAACTCGGAACTCCGAAGCCCATTTCCACATGACCGATACACCTGCTCACACCATCCGCCGGCTCTCTGAGGTATCCTGTCCTGTGTACTTCTCTTCATCATTGTTGATAACGTCCGTTTACAATTTTTCACATTGTATCATGCTTGATCTGGATTGACCAGCCCACGTTTTCTTCCGCTCATATTGGTGCCGAGTACACCAGCGATGATCAGCAGCGCTCCAACAAAGTGGTATCCATGGACGGGTTCATGCAATATCCAGGCTCCGCCAGCAATCGAAATGAGTGTGGACAAATTACTGAATACGCTCATTTTGGAAGCTTCCAGATGAGTCAGGGCATAACTCGCCAGCAGCGTGGAGAACATGGTGGAGAAGACGGCCAGATAGGCCAGTGCTCCTAGGTAAGATGCATCTCCTAGTGGCTTCACATAATCCACCATGGTTCCGCTCGATGCGTGACGAATCAGGGAAGCTGCGTTGAAGACGATAAATCCAACCATCAGGGTCACCCAGGTCAATTCCATCGGTTTATATTTCTGCGCCAAGGGTCTTGCCAATACACCATAACCTGCAAAACACACTGTGGAGAGCAGCAATAAAGCAATACCTTTAAAATTGCCTGCCGACATCCCGCTTCCTTTCATCAAGAAAATAAAGATTACACCCGCCACGGACAACAGTAGAAACAGTTTTTGCAAAAGGGATGTACGTTCTTTTAGAAAGATAGAGGCCAACACAAGTGTAAATACGGGGGCCATCGCCTGGATAATCCCTGCTTCCGATGAGTTGGACGAAACTAACCCAAATGCCTGAAAGGCAAAGAACAAAACAGGAGAGAGCAACCCTAGCGGAATGATACGCCACAGATCACGAAGGGTTAGATTGATTTTGATCCATCCAAAAATAACAGGAATGCTGACTACGAGTAATGACAAAGCAAAACGATGTGCCAGTACATCAATTGGATGTGCGACACTCACCGTCATTTTGACGAATAAAAAGGATAAACCAATAATGGCTGCATATAAAACAGCTGCTACATATGCATATGTTCTAGTCTTGCTATTGTTCATAGGGTTTCCTCCAATGTGTGCGATCTAACCTTATTCAATATACTGCCAGACCAATAGTGGTACAATAGACAAAAACGTATACTGTACCGGTACAATTAAAGTAATGCTGAAGTCGGAGGAGAGGCAGAATCCAATGAGAAAATACGAAATTATCGCTGAATCACTTAAGCAATGGATTCAGGACCAATTGCGTCAGCAGAACAGTGGGCAATGGCAGGATAAAGGCATCAAACTGCCGGCTGTGCGTGTTCTGGCTGAGCAATATCAATGTAGCGTAAGTACAGCCATCCGCGCGTACGAGTGGCTGGAAGAGCGCCATCTGGTCTACGCGGTGCCTCAGTCCGGATATTATGCAGTACAGAATGGAGCCGATGTGGAGGATGGAGAGTGGCAGGGGCCACTGGATTTTGCCTCCGCAGCTCCTGATCCGCGAGTATTTCCTTATTCCGATTTTCGCCATTGTGTGGATCAGGCAATGGAGAAGAAACAGGCGGACTTGTTTATGTATGGAACTGAGAGAGGCTTGCCTTCATTAATTGATCTGCTGCAGAAGCAATTCGCCGATTATCAGGTGTTCGCCCGGCATGAGCAGTTTTTTATTACGTCAGGGGTGCAGCAGGCCCTTGCTGTGCTGGCGCTAATGCCTTTTCCGAATGGGAAAAAGCAGGTGATGCTGGAACTGCCGGGTTATCATAATATGCCTTCACTTCTACAAGGTCTGAATGTACCAATTGCTGGCGTCAGGCGCTCGCTGGATGGCCTGGATTGGGAGGCGCTCGAACGACAGTTCCGCGAAGGAGACATCAAATTTTTTTATGTTATGCCGCGTTTTCACAACCCGATTGGGACTTCCCTGACGGCAGCTGAGAAGAAAAGATTGATCCGATTGGCGCAGCGTTATGATGTCTATCTGGTTGAGGATGATTTCTTGGCAGATCTGGAAGAGAACACGAAGCAGGACCCGTTATGGTCGTACGATACGGAAGGGCGAGTGATTTATCTGAAAAGTTACTCCAAAATTTTGTTCCCCGGCCTGCGGATTGGCGTCGCTATTCTGCCTGCAAGTCTTACAACATCGTTTAGTAAATACAAAAAAATGCTTGATATAGACACTGCGGTACTATCCCAGGCAGCACTTGAGGTTTATATCCGTAACGGGATGTTTGCCCACCATGGCAAAGTCATCCGGAGCCGCTATGCTGCCCGGATGAACAAATTGTATCAACAACTTAATGCCTTCCCAGACTTCGGCCCATTTGCGAATGCACCGCGTACTGGAGGGGAGCATACGGTTCTGCCGCTGCCTAAGGATATGCCGCTCAGGGTCTTGCTGTCCCGGTTGGACCAACGGGGAGTCATTGCCGATACAACAGAACGATATTATCCAGAAGGTGCACAGGAAATATATCAGGATAAAATGCTGCGGATAAACATCTCCAATGTTCCAAAGCAACGGATCAAGGAAGGGCTGCGGATTATCCGTGAGGAAATAGCGAAACTGCAAAAGGCGTCCACACAAGCGGATTAATCGCTTGTGGGACGCCTTATTCATGTGATGAATTTCTTTGATGTCTGCTAAGGTACGATATGTGAATGATTAGATAAACGTTTACGCTTGAGCCATAGCTTTGAAGGAAGCTTCTGCGGCTTCGAGTGTTTCCGCAACATCCTTGTCCGTATGTGCAGTAGTCAGGAACCAGGCTTCATACTTGGAAGGAGCCAGATTAATGCCACGATTCAGCATATGACGGAAGAAGGAAGCGAACTGTTCACCATCGGTATCCTGGGCTTGATCGTAGTTCGTAACCGGGTGGTCACAGAAGTGGGTGGAAAAGGCACCACGAATTCGGTTGATGGTTAATGCAATGCCATGACGATCCGCAGAAGCTTGAAGTCCTGTTGTCAGATCAATTGCAAGACGTTCCATCTCATCATATACACCTTCGCCTTGCAGGACTTCCAGACAAGCGATACCCGCAGAGATAGACGCAGGGTTACCAGCCATCGTTCCGGCTTGATAGGCCGGACCGAGTGGAGCAACCTGCTCCATAACCTGTTTACGACCGCCATATGCACCGATGGGCAGACCGCCGCCGATAATTTTACCAAGTGCAGTCAGATCCGGTTCGATCTCTGAATGATTGTCCAGTCCAGCGTACGTCTGTGTGGAGCCATAGTGGAAACGGAAGGCTGTAATTACTTCGTCGTAAATGACGAGCGAGCCGTTGTCCCGAGTCATGGCACAGAGTCCTTCCAGGAAGCCAGGTTCTGGCATAACCATACCAAAGTTGCCGACAATCGGTTCAACCATGACTGCGGCGACATCATCGCCCCAACGCTCCAGAGCTGCTTTCAGGCTGTCCAGATCGTTGAAAGGTACCGTGATGACTTCGTGCGCAATGCTCGTTGGAATGCCTGCACTGTCGGGAATACCCAGCGTGGAAGGCCCCGAACCTGCTGCCACAAGGACCAAGTCAGAATGACCGTGGTAACATCCGGCGAATTTCACAATTTTATTACGTTTGGTGTAGGCGCGGGCAACCCGGATGGTGGTCATGACTGCTTCCGTACCGGAGTTTACAAAACGAACCTTGTCCATTGAAGGAATGGCTTCCTTTAGCATTTTAGCGAGCTTGATCTCAAGTTCCGTAGGCGTACCGTACAGCACTCCATTTGCTGCTGCCTCGGCAATGGCCTGGGTAATATGAGGGTGAGCATGTCCTGTAACAATCGGGCCGTAGGCCGCGAGATAATCGATATAACGGTTGTCGTCTACATCCCAGAAGTGCGCTCCTTGGGCCTTTTTCATAAAGACAGGTGCACCGCCACCCACCGCTTTGAATGAACGGGAGGGGCTGTTGACACCTCCTACAATATGTTGAAGCGCTTCTTCGTATAAAAGCTCTGAACGGGAACGTGATGGATTCATAAGATAACTTCCTTTCATATTAGATAAACAAAACACAGCGAGAGGGCAGCATATGGGCTGCCCTCTTCGTGTGCACTTCATTACTGTGCAGGTTGCTTGGAGTCTTGTTCGTCACCACTTGCCGTTTTGTCTTCGGCTCCGGTAGTACTGCCTTCTTCTTGAACAGGAGGATGAATGATATCTTGAATATATTGCTTGAGTTTTTCCTCGTTCGTTACCGACAGCACCTCAGCTCCGCCTGGTGTACGTTCTTCCTTGAGCATTTTCATTGGCGGAATTTGCTCGCTGCCGTTCATGCTGCTCTGATATCCAAGTCCGCCCAGCTTCCACATGTCGGAGAGGGTCAGATTGGTATCTACATAAGGATTTACTTCTTCCAGAATGGAAGGGAGTTTGGCAATCGTTGTTGTTGACTGCATTTTCGCTGCTACAGCTTTCAGGAATTCGCGCTGCCGCTCGGAACGGGCATAATCCGACATGGCATCATGACGGAAGCGAACGTACATGAGAGCTGTATTGCCGTCCAAATGCTGGTAGCCTTTTTTCAAATCAATATCGTATTCATTATTGTCCGCTTTACTTGTATAGTGCATGTCCTTCTCTACGTCAAAATCCACACCGCCAACGGCGTCCACCAATTTGATGAATCCTTGGAAATCGGTATACACATAATACTGGACAGGGATACCCAGCAGGTCTCCGGCAGCTTTCATTGCCACGTTGGGACCATGGGTAATAGCAGTATTGATGCGTTCCTTGCCATATCCGTCAATATTCACGTATGTGTCGCGCAGAATGGAGAATAAATTAATTTTTTTGGTGAGTGGGTCTAGCGAAACGACCATCATGCTGTCAGAACGAGGAACTTCCCCCTTCTCCAGCCCGCGGGCATCAACACCCATAACGAGAATATTTACCGTTTCGGTGCCTTCCCATTTCGGAGGATCCGGTGTACTTACTTTTTCAACATTTTCGATACCGGCAAACGGCGATTCATCGCCTTCCTTTTGCAAGCCATTCAACTGATTGAGAATAGAACCGAAATAAAATGCCGCAGCGCCTCCAACAATCAGCACGAAGGCGGCAAGAGAAATCCATATGGTTCTCTTCGTCTTTCTGGTCATGCTAGCTCTCCTTTGTATTCAAAATAAATGAAGATGAGTCCAATTTGATCTAGCCGGGGCTTTCCGTACACGACATATCTGTGAGATGCAACAGAGGACGCGGCCTCAGACTATTTTTTAAAGCTTGCTGAATTTTGACTGATACTATTATAATTTCTTTTTGGGCTACAAGCAATTTCAACAAAATCCAAGTGAGGTATAATCATGCTGGCGATTGATGTCAAAGATTTACGCAAGTCGTTTAGCGTCCAGAAAAGTCGAGGAGGACTTAAGGGCGCATTCCAGGATCTGTTTGCACGTCAATACCAGGAGGTCTTGGCTGTAAATGATATTTCATTTCAAATTCCGCAAGGCGAAATATGCGGATATATTGGGGAGAACGGTGCCGGTAAATCAACAACGATTAAGATGTTGACCGGCATTTTGGTGCCTACTTCAGGGCAAATATCGGTTGGTGGATATGTTCCGTATCAGGAACGTGAGAAGTTTGTACAGAATATTGGTGTCGTTTTTGGTCAACGCAGCCAGCTCTGGTGGGATATCGGCGTTATTGAGTCCTTCCATCTGCTGCGCAAAGTGTATCGAGTAGGTGAGGTCGATTTCCCCAAACGTCTGGATGAACTGGTTGAGCGGTTGCAGCTTCAGGATCTGCTGAACCGTCCGGTACGCAAGCTCAGTCTTGGACAGCGTATGCGCTGTGAGCTGGTTGCTGCGCTGCTGCACAATCCGGATATTGTGTTTCTGGATGAGCCAACCATTGGTCTGGATATTGTGGTGAAGTCGGAAATCCGTGAATTCCTGAAAGACATGAATAAGGAACACGGAACAACCATTTTGCTGACAACCCACGATCTGCAGGACATCGAAGCTTTATGTTCAAGAGTTATTATGCTCGATGCGGGCAATATCATCTATGATGGCGGATTGGATCATCTAAAATCCCAGTGGGGCAAGGAACGGGAAATCCGGTTTAAGTTTGGAACGGCTCACCCCATGGAACAAATGCTGGAATGGACAGCTGCTCTTCCTGTTCGCTGGACGGTGGAGAACGAACTGTCCGCATCGGTCTGGATTCCACTTGAACTCAACGTATCGGATGTGCTGGGACGTGTCGTTGGACAGGCAGATATTACCGATATTCAGATTATTGAGATTAACACGGATGAGATCGTGCGTAGTATTTACCAATCCGGTTCAGCCGAGCGTCCCGAGATTGTGGGAGCAAAGAATGAAGCGGTGGGTGTATCCTAACATGAATAGTGCATTTTTTGATTTTATGCGCATCCGATTCCTGACGATGCTTGCATACCGGGTGAATTATTATTCCGGCATTTTGATATATACGCTGAATATCGGCGTGTATTACTTTACTTGGCAAGCCATTTACGGCAGTAGTGGTGAATTGGGCGGTTTTACGGCAGCTCAGATGACGACATATGTGGCGGTATCGTGGATGGCGCGTGCGTTTTATTTTAACAACCTGGACCGTGAAATAGCCGCAGACATCCGGGATGGCTCCATTGCCATTCAATTCATAAGACCGATCAACTATGTCATGGTCAAAATGATGCAGGGACTGGGCGAAGGTATTTTCCGTTTCCTGCTGCTCATGATTCCTGGAATGCTCATTGCCATTCTGTTGTTTCCGGTTGAACTGCCTACAGCGCCATCCGCGTGGATTGGCTTTCTGGTTATGCTGTTCTTCAGTTTCCTCATTAACTCCCAGATTAATGTCATTACGGGACTGGCCGCATTTTTTGTGGAAAACAATGAAGGTATGATGCGCATGAAACGCGTCGTGGTTGATCTGTTCTCCGGTCTGATCATTCCAATCAGCCTCTATCCGGGCTGGATGTCTTCAGTGATGAAAGTATTGCCTTTTCAGGCCATTACGTATCTGCCCGGTTCGGTTTTCACTGGAAGAGTGGAAGGCACAGGCATCTGGAGCGTACTCGGCATTCAGGTGTTCTGGTTTGTCATACTGCTCATTCCGATGATGCTGATCTGGCGTCAGGCGCGCAAGCGTCTTTTCGTGCAAGGAGGATAACAGAGTGTACTATATGGGTCTGATCTGGGAATATTTAAAAAATTACATGAAAACACGTCTCACGTACCGAGCCGACTTTTGGGTCGAGATCCTTTCGGATTTGCTGTTCCAGGCAACCAATCTGATCTTTATCTTTGTGGTATTCCGGCATACGGATAATTTGGGCGGCTGGAGTGAGAGTGAAGTCCTTTTTGTTTATGGATATTTTATGGTGCCTTACGGCATCTTCAGTTGTTTTATCAATCTGTGGGGGTTCAGTGAACGATATATTGTCAAAGGCGAGATGGATCGCATATTAACTCGGCCTGCGCATAACCTGTTCCAGATTTTACTCGAAAATGTGGACCCGCCAGCACTCGTTGGTTCCTTTATCGGTCTGATCATTATGGTCATCAGTGGTGCGGAGATGGGGCTTGTGCTCGAGTGGTGGCATATTCCGGCCCTCATTATTCTTACACTAAGTTCGGTGTTAATCTATGCAGGAATCTATATCACTTTGACGTCGTTGTCTTTCTATTCGGACGCGCCTACAGGCATCCTGCCATTAATGTACAACATTCAGGGATATGGACGTTATCCGGTAACCATCTATAACCGGGCCATTCAGGTTCTGTTAACGTGGGTCATTCCATTTGCTTTCGTGGGCATTTATCCGGCAGCCCTGTTCCTGGAACGATCCGAAATGCATCGAATGGCGATGCTGACACCTGTGATGGGATTGGTGTTTGGCTCTATCGGTCTTCTCCTATGGAATTATGGCGTGAAGAAGTATCGCGGAGCAGGATCGTAACAGAATTCCGTTGTGAAGGGATAGACGAGATAAAGGAGGTAATGAAGTGACATTAACCGAAGGCAATCTGGCACCAGACTTTGAGCTTCCGTCCAGTACGGGTGAGACGGTAAAGCTCTCGGATTATCGCGGGCAGCGGGTGCTGATCTACTTTTACCCGAAGGATATGACTTCTTCCTGCACTCAGCAGGCATGTGATTTCCGTGATCGGCATGAGGAGTTCAAGGGGTTAAACACAGTTATTCTGGGGATAAGTATTGATCCGATGAAACAGCATGACAAATTTATTGCCAAGTATGGTTTACCATTCATCCTGTTGTCAGACGAAGAACATCAGGTTGCCGAGAAGTACGGTGTATGGCAGCTCAAAAAGATGTATGGCAAGGAATACATGGGCATGGTACGCTCCACGTTTCTCATTGATGAAGAGGGTGTACTTCTGAAGTCGTGGTTGAAAGTGCGGGTTAAAGGCCATATTGAAGCAGCACTTGAGGCTGTACAGCAACTTTAGGAAGTAACGCGTCTGTTCGCTATACATCGAAAGAATGTTACTTATTAATAAAGGCTGTGTTCGCGGTTTATACCGTGAAGCACAGCCTTTTTAAGTGGGCAAGCGTTCTGGATGAGTCTGATTTTTTTTGTCCTTGCCAAAGCGGATGCGATGAACAAGTAACAGCAATAGCGGAATAATAAAGCTGCAAGTCATGTCCCAATCCACCCATGCAGGCATGATGGTATTTGTGTAGAAAATCACGTTAGGTGAAATCAAGATTGCTAATGAAAACATTAGTAAGGATGAAGGAAGTATTAAAGGTTTGTATGTTTTTAACTGAAACAGCTGAGCTAGTCCGATAACAAAAGCGAACATGTACAGCAGGCTTTTAAAATAGGTTGCAATTAACCAGGCAGTGGCCATAAAAGCCTCAATACGCTCAAAGAAGTTACCGATATTAATTTTCTGGGACAGGGTATAGGAGATATAGATATTATGTTGGGTCATGAATGGCCCCATTACGAGTAGTGAGAACAGTAACAACACACTTAGAAGTATGCCTCCACAAAAAGTAGCAAGCAACATGTCCCGTTTAAGGTACGGCCCTGACACTACATAAGGAAGAATCATCGTAAGCACGAGCAGCTCCCCGAAGGAGGTAAACGCCCCACGCACAACGGTTTCGATTAAATGAACCCGGCTGATATTCAAGATAGGCTGCAGATTTGAAACGTCTATTTTGGGCAGCAAACCTACGAACAGGAGAGCCATAAAAATAACAACAATAGGAGTCAATAGTTCACTGGTTGCTCCCATGGTTTGAAATCCTTTCATTAGGCCCCAGATCAGTGAACATATGAGCATAATCAAAATGACCCGTATGGGGGTCTCGAGGTAGATTTGAGTCGTCATGAAGTCTCCAACCTCACGGATACAAATGGCAGCACCTATTGCGAAATAGAACAGGTAACCAGCAGACAAGACCGACCCAATCCATGAACCAAGCAATTTCTTGCAAATTTCTATTAAAGATAGTTCAGGGTAGGTTTGTTGTAGTTTGTACAAAATCCAAATGATAAATAGACCGATGGGCTGACTGAGGAATGAGCATATCCATGCATCCTGTTTACCCAAGGTTGTGACCAACGAAGGATAGATCAAAATCATATCCCCAACCATGATAAGAAAGGTTAGTAAGGTGAATTGCCGAATGGTAATTTTATCTTTAATTATCATGGTATCCAGCCTCCTTCCTGACATAGTAGAACTCCAGCATTACTTTATCCCGAAGGTTTGTTTTTCCAGCCCTTTTTGAACATATGCACCAACAGTAATAGTCCCGGCAAAATAATGCTCAATGTGGTGTCCCAATCTACCCAATATGGGACGACTGTAATAACAATGAAGGTCAAATTGGGCGAAACCAGATTGGCAAGGCCAAAAATAAGCAATGATGCAGGCAGGATGAGTATCCGATACTGCTTGAGCTTAAATAGTTCGGCGCATCCGACGATAAATGCGTACATATACACCATCGCTTTAACATACGTGGAGATCAGCCAGGAAGAGGCCATGATGGCTTCAATACGCTCAAAGAAACCACCGATGTTAATCTTCTGAGATAAAATAAAGGAAGCATAGATGTTGTGCTGTGTAAGAAAAGCACCTAGAACAAGCAGAGAGATGGTAACCAATATAGCCAGCAACAAGTTGCCAAGTCCTGCTGCCATAAGAACATCCCGAGTTCGATGAGCCTGTTGTAGCGTATAGGGAATAATCATCATAATGGGGACCAGTTCACCTACCGGATATATGATACTTACGAGAATGCCCTGCAGGATGGGCACGACGCCGGTATCCGTTATAGGTTTCAAGTTGCTGGGATCAACTTGAGGCAGTAAACAGAATGCAAGCACGAGAATAAACACAATCAGGATAGGCATCAGCAATTCACTGCTTCTCCCCATCGTTTCCAGACCATTATATAACCCCCAACCAACCGTAATCACAAACATTAGAATGATGACGCGAATCGGGGTGTACTGAAAGATTTGGGAGGTAAGGAAATCTCCAACCTCTCGGGTGTGTGTGGAGGCACCTATAACAAAAAAGAAAAGATAAAATCCGGATACCAGGGTGCCTGGCCAAAATCCCAGAATGCTCCGTGCAATCTGTATCAGATTTTTCTCGGGATACAGGTTGCACAGCTTTAAAAACATAAGGATGAGGGCCATTCCCAATGGAACCCCGATAAGAGCACATATCCAGGCATCTTGTTTGGCATAGGATGTGATGACCGAGGGATAGATGAGCATCATATCCCCAACTACCATCATGAAAATGAGGATGGACAATTGTCTTGTTCCAATGCGGCCCTTCTCAAGCATAATGTCCCCTCCTTTTTCCCTTAAGTTCCAGTCAAGTGTGCCAGAAATTGATTTACAGGTTCATAGATCCATATGATGAGATAAAGTGGGCTTGGGATTTCCCACAGGTTTGCCGCGAAAATGCTTAGAAAGGTAGCAACGATCAGCAAGACACCATAAACAGCTGTTTCTTTCCATTCCTTGCGACGTATGAGCCCAGGCAGATCGTACCACCCAATGAGCCCTGCAGTCACAACGACACTAAGTGTAAGTAACATCTGCCTCACTCCCTAATTTGATCTTTGAATGAATCATCCAATGTGCCTACACGTTTGATTTGCACATTAACTTTGTAATCGACATCCAGATCTTCTAGATATTGATCCCAATCCTTCTCTACCTTCTTGAAGAACTTGGGATCAGCGTGATAAATCTCCTGCCCGAATCCGAAAATATCAACATGAAATTTACGCTGTACCGACTTGACGGATTTTTGCATCAGCTCTACGAGCCGTTCCTCGCTGTCTCGTTCCAATTCCTTGAGTACTTCCATCGATCCTATTTTAATTCCACATTCCACGGCACCTATAGACGATACATTTTTCATTTTGATGTTGATTACAGGATGTCCGGCAACGACTTTTGCACTCCGTTTGGTCGTTGTGCGGAGTGCTTTGAAGGTCACATATCCGTCTTTGCGACAAGGTAGATGACTGATGGTGGATACTACATTGTTTCGAATGTAGTTATACCCCTTGGATTCATCCTCCGTTAGCCAGCCAATCAGCTTATCTCCTCTGAATACAGACAGCCCGGTTGAATTCAGTCGCGCAGGAGCCTTAATAGTTGCAATGTTCTCTTTATGTCCGCTTTTCTCCGGATTGCCAACAACCTCTACACCGGTAATCACAGGCTGTATTCCGGGAGTCAAAATATATTCCATTAACTGATCGCCTGTTACAGTTGTTGTCGGTGACCAAGTCTTGGTGGAGACATCCAATGAATTGAACATTTTCTCCGCAGGTAAGTTTTCAAGAGGTGTCATCACGTCAAGCACTTTGGAAGCCGTTGTGTTTCTTGCCACCATGACGTAATAGTCAGGCCGAACTGTAGGTTCCCGCATTAGAGCTTCGGTCACATCATAAATCCCCACTTTGCGGGCGTATTCTTCGCCATATACCAGAATACGTATGTGCGCCATAAAGATACGACGTGGGCTTGACTCTGTCAGTTTCTGAATGGCTTCAAACAGCGTTGGGGCAGAAGCCTGATACTGAGTCACAGGGGTTCCCTTGCCTCCCCCTGATTTGGAGGATACTTCACTAGGGACAACCACTTGAGCACTCACTTTAACCATATCGCCATCCTTGTCCACACCCAATCCCAGCATAATACCGAGTTCATTGAGTTCCTGGCGATCCCAGCATCCGGTAAGGAGAGGGAGCAGAACAGCAAAAGACAGAATCAATTGTAGGCATTTGTTCATACACGTTCTCCTTACCGATTATCGCTTCGTTTTTTTGTTGGCTTGTCTCGTTTCATTCGCCGTTCCGGTAGAAAGCGGACGGGTCTTCATCCGGGCCCAGGGCACGCGGAAGATGGTATCTTTGAGATCTTTCCCGATGTAAGGTGCGAACGGGGACATATAAGACACACCGAAAGATCTTAAACTGCATAGATGAGTTACCGTAATCAGCAGAACCATCAAAATTCCGTAGAATCCAAAGGCGGCAGCCAGAATCATCAGGACAAATCTCAGAATCCGTACAGAAATAGACAACCCATTTTCTGGAATTACATAACTGGATATCGCTGTAATGGATACGATAATAACCATGGCAGCCGATACAACGCCCGCATCTACAGCAGCTTGGCCAATAACAAGGGTACCCACAATGGAAACGGCCTGACCGACCGTTTTGGGGATACGTATACCGGCTTCCCGCAAAATTTCATAGGTCAATTCCATTAAGATGGCTTCAATGAATGCTGGAAATGGAACGCCTTCACGCTGTGCCGCCAAACTGATAAGCAGGTTGGTAGGGAGCATCTCTTGATGAAAGGTTGTAATGGCAATATAAAAGGATGGAGCGAGCAGAGCGATAAAGAAGGCCAAGTAACGAATCATTCGAATTAATGAGCTAATATCGGCCCGTTGGTAGTAGTCTTCGGGAGACTGAAAGAAATGAACAAACAAGGCAGGGACAAGCAGTACGAAGGGAGTACCGTCTATAATGATCGCTACTCGACCTTCCAGCAAAGCAGCACATACGGTGTCCGGTCGCTCGCTGTTATAGACCGTAGGAAAGATCGTACCTGTTTTGTCTTGCACCAGTTCTTCGATATATCCGCTTTCCAGAATAGCGTCAATATCAATCTCATCAAGTCTGCTCCGCAGTTCGTTTACAACCTCCTGATCGACAATATGTTCGAGATAGACCACTGCTACCCTGGTGTTGGTAACTCGGCCAATCTCCCTTTCTTCAATCCAGAGATGGGGGTCTCGAATTCGTTTGCGTATCAAGCCTGTATTCGTACGCAAATTTTCATTGAACCCTTCCATGGGTCCTCGTACAACCGTCTGGGAAATCGGTTCACCGACTGCACGATCTTCCCATCCTGCAGCTGCAATCTTCAGTCCCTGATCGGAACCTTCTAAGAGTACAACGGCAAAGCCCGCCAGAAGGGCGTCAAGGACATCTTTTATCTCATTGATTAGTACTACATTGCTGGCGACCAAGACGTCATTCTGGAGATAGCTCAAATGCTCGTTATCCGCCGAAAAGTCAGGCAGTTCACGGGTCTGTAACAAGGGTTCGAGGATGGAATGATTCACAATCTGAACGTCTACCATCCCATCGATGTACAACATGACAGAAGGCCATTTGTGTAAACACTGCAGAGGACGAATCATCAAGTCTTTGCTGTTCCCCATTAATTTCGTGCAATAATCCGTATTCTCCGTAAGATTCGGAGATATTCTCTGACCCTGGCTGCTCTGCGTTGCAGTACTCATTCCTTCACCCCTTATACACCCTATATTTGCAAATTAGTATGACCTGGATGAATCAGGATTATCACAAAAGTGTTATTGAATGTCCCACAAAATAAAAAAAGAACATTGTCAATCTTTATATATTAGAATATTATCTAATTAGATTTATGTCTAATATAGGAGGGGAGGATATTTCATGTTCTTTAAATCGTCCATTCTGATTTTGCTACAAAAAGAATCGGAGTACCGCAAGTTCTTTGTCGCGGGATTAGTGACCGGCATAGGTGACCGTTTCTGTCAGGTAGCCATGCTTTCGTTAATTCTCAGCACAACAGGATCTGGACTTGCTGTAGGACTTGCCCTTGGTCTGCGTGTGCTTCCATTTCTGTTGCTTGCCCCGGCAGGAGGCATGTTAACCATGCACTTCTCACGGCGAAAGATTATGCTGCTTACCAATTTGATAAGAGTGCCTCTTGCTCTGAGCTATTTACTTGTAAATAGTGCAGATGATTTGTGGATCCTATACACAGCGAGTACTTTACTAGCCTGTGCTGAAGCTCTTTATGCGCCGGTCCGCAAATCAGGCATACCACTGCTTGTACAGCCGGAACATTTGCTCAAAATTAACGGACTTGAACAGGTAATGAACGGTACGGTGCTGATCGTAGGTGCTTTTCTTGGGGGAATCACCTCATCAGTCATGGGGCCGCAGGCTGCTTTTATAACCAATGCACTGTGTTTTCTAATAGCTGCTGTTTTGATCCATAAAGTCTCGTTTCCATCCGGAATTGGTACGGAATCAAATGCGATATCACTTGAAAGTATGGAGAGATCAGCCACAGCAACTTCTGGTAAATCTTCAGTAATTACTCGTACCAAAGGTGCAGATCATGTTCCTTCGGTGATATGGAGGCTGGTTCGATCCTCTGTAGCATTACAGATCATCATCCTGTTCGAGTTATGGGTACCTGTCATAAACGGGATTGATAATGTTTTGATCAGCGTATATGCAATTGAAGTATTTTCCCTTGGGGATTGGGGTGTAGGTGTGTTCTATGCGGCGCTTGGGACAGGGCTGGTATTAAGCAACTGGTGCTCACGGTATCTTCAGCATTGGCTGCTCCCGGGAGTAGTCCTGTGTCTGCTCGTGGAAGGGGGATTGCTTATGCTGCTTAGTGTAGCGACTCTGCCAGTGATCGCAGTGCTGATCTATATTCTGCTGGCCCTTATGTCAGGAGTAGGAAATGCATGTCTGGATACACTCCTGATGCGTGAAACACCTGAGAAATACCGAGGGCTCATCTATGGCTTGGTGACGGCTTGCAGTAGTACCATGCTGGGGTTATCCATGTTTGGTGCGGGTTTGTTATTAGAAGTGGTGGAGCCACGGAAGCTTGGTTTCACAGGCGGATTGGGTTTTGCGGCCATTGCTGTTTTGCTTGCAACCTATGGATGGTTAAGGGCGCGAGAAGTTTTTAACATTAGACGTATAACCAAAAGAAGAACATAAAAAAAGGAGCCGCGCTATGCAGCTCCTTGCTATTAACAGAATATATCCTGAGGTTGCACACCCAAATATGGGAAATAACCTCTGCGCTAAATGTGTCTGTGTTCATTTGTTGATATCTTCAATAGATATGTGAGTGCTACCGTTTATTTTTGTCTTTGCCGAATAGCGGCAGGTTTGCGTAACGATCGGGCAGCCCACGCTTTTCGATAACGGTACAGTACGGCTGCAATTAACAGCAGTCCGATTCCCGCCACGATGTAAGCTGTATATTGATGGGCAAGATGGAACACAGCGTTCCATTGGGGTCCGAATATTTTGCCAATACCCAGGAACAACAACACCCAGAACAGGGCGCCTGAATAGGCATAGAGAGCGAATTTACGAAAGGGAACAGCGGCTATACCCGCGAAATATCCGGTGAAATGTCTCACTCCTGGAATGAAATAACCGATGAAGATCAGGGCATTGCCGTACTTGGCAAACCACTTTTGCGTTTTATCCAGCTTGTCCTGTTTCATCAGAAACCATTTTCCATATCGTGTAATGAACGGCAGACCTGCTTTGGCCCCAATAAAATAAGTGATCGTCATGCCAATCGTCGTTCCCATAAAAGCAAGGATGGCAAGTATTCCAAAGTCCAGATGACCCTTGTAGGACAGAAATCCTGCATAAGCCATAGTCGTTTCTCCCGGGAAGGGAAGGGCGATGAATTCCAGCAATAAACCAAAAAACAAAACGCTGTATCCGTAGGATCCAAACAGATGCTGGACCTTCTCAAGCAATTCCAATAGACTTCACTCTCCTGCAAAGGGTGGGAGGAGATGCTTACTCTCCAAGGCGTTTTGTTCACGATCCTACCTGTCCATTATGCTACCTAATCCGAAGCCAATAATCAATCACGAGCCATCCCAAATTGTGAAAAATTATAAAACAAAATCGCGTCTTTTTTCAGTGAGTCCTCCATATAATTCTAACAAATCTGCTGAAGTCTATCAGCAAATTCACTAGAGACGTTGGAGGTCGATTCGTACATGGTAACGCCAATACATACCTTTTTATCTGGAAAATGGTCTGTACTAATACTTCGCATAGTTGTACTGCTGTGTGTATTCGCTGCATCTGCAGGCACAACTTACGCTTCCTCTGTATCGGGGTCTGATGCACCGGCCTCCAAAGAAGAGAATCCTCAAGATAAGGTAGTCTATTTGAGTTTTGACGATGGACCGGGTAACCATACCCGTGAAGTATTGGATATTTTGCGCAAGGAGCAGGTTTTGGCTACATTTTTTGTGCTTGGTGAGCAGGCAGAACGTTATCCTGAGATGATTCGTGCGGTTGTGGAAGATGGACATGCTTTGGGCAATCATACGTTTAATCATAATTATGAACAGTTGTATAGTGATTTCAAAGTGTTCTGGAAGCAGATCAAACAGACAGAGGCGGTAGTAGAGCGAATTACTGGATTTCGCCCGAATCTGGTCCGGGCACCGGGCGGTACCTACGGACATTTTGATAAGAGTTATTTTGATCTGCTGAAATTGGGCGGGTACACCGTTATGGACTGGAACGTAGACAGTGGTGATTCCAAACGGAAAGGTGTTCCAGCCAAAGAAATTTTACGCAATGCGACCAAGGTGCCTGCCGGGGCACATTCGGTCATTGTGTTGATGCATGATGGAGGCGCTCATGCCGAGACGGTAAAAGCACTACCTGGCATTATCAAGTATTACCGCGATCAGGGATTTCGTTTTGACACGATGAAGGCCTCGGATGAGCCTGTTCAATTCCGAATCGATTCCAATGGTAAATACAAGTCACGCAAAGCCCCGGGTAAGGAATGGATCGCAGAAAATGTACAAGAGAACAGCAACCTGTGGTTGGCCGGCAAGGAACTGAAGGTGGAAATTGGCTTGGCAGCAGCGACGTTGAAGCAAGGAGAGTTTCGCGTGGAAGATCAGCGAATTATGGTGCCTTTGCGGACCTTTATGAAAAAATTCGGTGGCAGCGCTCGCTGGAATGCAGAGACCCGAACAGCCACAGCCGTATGGAAAGACCGAACCATCCATGCAGACAGTGTGAGTGGGGATCTGACAACGAAACGTGCAGACCAGTTGAATGACAGAACAACAGAGGGAGTCGTGCAGAGTCAGGGAGGAACGATCTGGGTTCCGCTGCGTGAATTGATGGAGCATATGGGAGTAACCGTTGATTCACTAAAGGCGAATGAAAAGGAATGGATGGTTAAAGCCAGCGTTCCTCTAGCAGCAGCTAACAGCATGTATTTGGATAAATTGATCTGAATAAAGTCGTTCGTACAGGACTATTCTCTCTACTTCCGGGCAACACTGAATCATAGATTAGTATGGTTCAGGAATGCCGATGGATGGAAGGAGATTAGAAGATATGTCTTATATCCGAATGGAACATGAACATGCCGTAGAATTGCTGAATAGAGTTATGAAGCGAGTTGAAAGTGTGATCATTGGCAAAAAACAAGAGATTCGTTATGTGTTAACTGCAATGCTGAGTGGAGGTCATGTACTTCTGGAAGATGTACCGGGTACAGGAAAAACGATGCTGGTTCGCGCCGTCGCTTCTGCACTGGATTGCTCCATGGGACGAATTCAGTTCACGTCAGATGTGATGCCGGCTGATGTGACGGGCACGTCGATGTATCATCCGCATACGGGAGAATTTAAGTTTCGACCAGGACCCGTCATGTCCAATATTGTGCTGGCTGATGAGATCAATCGCGCTTCCCCCCGTACCCAGTCGGCACTGCTAGAAGCGATGGAGGAACGACGCGTTACGGTGGATGGCACAACCTATGCTTTGCCGCGCCCATTCTTTTTGCTGGCGACGCAGAATCCGTTGCAGTTTGAGGGCACCTATCGTTTGCCTGAAGCGCAGCTGGATCGTTTTATCATGAAGATTGGACTGGGGTACCCTGATCCGGAGCAGGAAGTCGAACTGTTAACCCGGATGCAAAGCAGAGAATTGCTTGATGAACTTCGCCCTGTCATGCTTGCTGAAGAAGTCGTAGCCATGCAGCGTGAAGTGAAACATATACATGTGGACCCTGTTGTCAAACAGTATCTGGTTGCTGTTGCCGTTGCCTCCAGAAGTCACCCGGCGGTAAGACTCGGAATCAGCCCGCGTGGAACATTGGCCTGGATGGCCGCTGCACAATCATTTGCTTATCTCCAAGGACGCAGCTATGTCATTCCCGATGATGTAAAAGAGATGGCTGTGCCTGTCCTTTCCCATCGCATTCAATTAAAAGCCCAGAACAGAGCGGAAATCTGGGCACAGGCGCAGGTGATTCAGGAAGCTCTGTCATCGGTTCCTGTACCTGTACAGATGGCGGCACAGGGAAGGGGACGGCGTCAATGACTGCGCTGGGTCAACGGATGTTGGGTGTTGTCCTAGTGTTGGCGTTTGCCTCTTTGTATGTATGGCATGGCGGCAAGGCCGCACTTTTTCTGTCCATTCTGGCAGCCTTGATGCTCGCAAGCGCACTGATTATCCATTTTCTCGGTCCGCGCAATATTAATATTCGGCGGCAAATGCATGCGAATCGGGTTGTGGCAGGGGAACGAACGCGAGTGGCCGTGGAACTGAAATTTGACTGCCCGATTCCACTGTTATGGATCATTCTGTGTGAGAATACACCTGCCGGTGTACACCGTAAGTTACTATTTCCGGGAACCCGTCGCCAGTTTACATATCAATATGAATTATCGGGTTTGCGCAGAGGTGTATACAGATGGGAATCAAGCAGATTGTACTGGGGTGATGTTTTCGGATGGAATACGGTCTCCGCAGAGACGGTGAATCATACTTCGCTCATTGTTGTTCCCCAAGCAGCGGAATGGGGCGAGAGTGATTCTGGTGCATACTCGGCAATGGGTGAAGATGCTCTGTCTGAGCGCAGAAGCAGTCAGGGGAATCGCAGTCCTGAATTCCGGGAATATCAGCAAGGAGACCCGCTGGGGCGTGTTCATTGGAAAAGCACAGCCAAAACGGGTAAGCTTCAGACTTTTTTGCCTGAAACCTCTGATTCTGTCTCGCTGGGTATACTGGTGTATGAAGGTGCATCAGGTTATGAAGTGCGTCAGTCAGAGAAGAAAGATACGCCATCTTTTGAACGTGCGGTCCGGGCAGCCGCCCGTTGGATTCATACCGCTGAACGTGACAACATTCCTTATCAACTGTGGATGGAAGGTGGTGAGTCAGGATTTGCTCATCAGGAGAAATGGAAGCAAGAACTCCTGCACTCGCCTGAAAACCATGCGTTGGATAAGCTGGCGCAGGCACGAATTGCCACGGCTCAAGCTGTATCTCCGTCGCTTCGCACAGAGATGTTGGATAGAATGGCACTGGGGTCACGAATTGTGATACTCACTGGCAAAATGGATGATGCTTTGGTGGAGTGGGTAATGTGTGCAATAGGGTTGGGATACAGGGTAGAGGTTCAGTTAACGGAGTTCATGGCTGGAGAGGATCCTTCGCCTGTATCACGAACGGACTCGCTCAAAAGCAATACGAATCAGAAGCGAGGAGATTATGGTGATGTGACTGCTGATACCACTATAGCTTCAGAAACAGCACAGTCCGTTGCAACAGACCAAACCATTCGTGACATAGACAATGAAAGTGTGGAACAGCTTCGTCAAAGAGGAGTAATGATCCATTGGATCACAGACGGCTCTTTACCTTCAATGAGAAAGGCGGAGGTAACGGATGTGGGAGCATAATGGAAACCCTCAAACGAATTCCACTGTGGCTAACCGGGGGCATGCAGCCGGTTTGGAATTAGAGTTGTCTGTGCAATCCTTATATAAAGCGGAAACGAGGATGTCTGGAGTAGATCTGACGAGTCTTGGTCAAAGCTCGGAGCCTCTCCTCTACAAAATCTTGCTTTCTGGCATTTTGCTAATTTTGTCCCTGGAGTGGATTTATCCTGTTACGTCAACGGGTCAGCAGGGTAGTGAACGATTCTTGTTCGTCATGGCAGGACTAACGGGAGCCTTGTTGCTCACAGGGTTGATTCGTACGGGCTGGATCTCGGGAGTACTGATCAGGCTCTTCATTGCTCTAGCCGCATTATGCTGCATGTATGGAGGCAATGACCTTGTTGGATGGGCAGTTGCATATCCGACCACTCTTTCTGCCGATATGGGCAGTTTCATGAGTACGTGGCGTTTTCACTCGATTAGTGTGGAGACAAGAGGTCTGCTCATGATGTGCGGTTGGAGTATGCTGATGGCTTCCGTGCAGTCCCTTGTACTGCTGAGACGAAGTGTGATGCTTTTTGGCAGTGCAACATTGCTCTATTTACTGCTGCTTGAATCATTTGCCGGGCTGGATGTATATGCTTCGGTGATACGTTCTGTGCTGTGGATTTTACTCATGCAGGCCATGTTACAGTTGCTTCGCCTTAATGGCGGGGTCACTACACCGATCTTTAAACAAAGTCCTTATGGCCGTTGGTGTATGGTGACGCTCGCGGTATCGTCAGGCATGGTACTTTTCTCAGCGCTCCCTGGTCAGCTTGCTTCCATTCCTCCACCGGAACGTATATCCCTTGAGCAGATGGGTGAACGGCTGGTCCGCTGGGCAGGCTATACACAGCACGGAAGTATTCCTGCCGCAACCGCAGTCACAGGATATAGTACAGCGGACGCACCAATGGGCGCACCTCTGGTGCAGGGAGACACGATTTTTTTTACGGCGAAAAGCCCGGAATCTACGTATTGGCGGGGCGAGACCCGTTCATATTATAACGGAAGCACCTGGAGTGATCCTGTGCAGAGCTTTGAGACGGCAAGTCCATCCGGATTGGTGCGTACCGATGGTTGGGAGTACCCGGCCTATTGGCAACGTATTCGTCAAACGGTAACGATGAAGCGAGAGTGGAGAGGACCCAATCCCCTTTTCACAGGTGGAATACCACTCAATCTTTCGTTCCAGGATAAGAATAGTGATGATCAGAAAAATAAACGTTTACTGCTATCAAATGAAGACTCCGCCACATTATGGCTCGCGGCTACTTATGACAATCAAACTGTCAAAAGTTATACGGCAGATATCATGATTCCCGTGGCAACACCTGAACAGCTACGCCTTCTTGGGAAGAAGTCCAACATGAAAGATCCGGCTGCAATTCGCAGAACGTATCTGCAGCTACCAACTACGCTTCCCGGACGAGTGCAGGCTCTTGCCAAGGAAATCATTCAGGGGAGTGAGACCCGTTATGATGCCGTGCAGGCAGTAAAAACTTACCTTGCTGACCACGCCGAATATACGCTGGATACCCGTATGCCCCCACGCGGAACGGATTTTGTGGACGATTTTCTATTCGTTACACGGCAGGGATACTGCAATCATTTCTCGACAGCTATGATTGTGCTGCTACGTGCAGAGGGCATTCCGGCACGCTGGGTTAAGGGGTTCGGGCCCGGGGAAGCCGATGCGGATGTCTCAGGGCAATACATTGTGACCCAGGGAGATGCACACTCCTGGGTAGAAGTGTATTTTCCAGGCGCGGGCTGGATGCCGTTCGAGGCTACGCCAGGCTTCACCATGACGCAGGGTGAAGGCCAAGATGCCGCTGCACTCAGCGGGCAGCAGCCCGTTGCCGTAACACCGCCGCAGATGGACGGCGGGGCGGCTCACGCGGGCGCATGGCTGCTCGCCCGCGCTCGGGCCATTGCCGCGCACCCATGGCTCGCGGCAGCCCTTGCGGCAGCGGCGCTGCTGTGCGCCGCTGGGGCCATCCGCATGCGGCGGCTTCGCCCCGCGCTGCGGCTAAGGCTGCTGCTGGCGTGGCCGCGCAGCAGCTTTCCGGACCGCGAGCGGCTGCTCAACGCCGCCGCACCGGTCTGGGCCGCGCTCGCGCGCCGCTACGGCACGCGGCCGCCGGGAATGACGCTGCGTGAATATGCAGCGTCACCCGCCGTGGCCGCGGGCACGGACAGCGCGGACATCGCGCGGTTCGCAGCCGACTGGGAACGGCTGCTGTACGGGCCGGACCGTCCGCTGCGCGCGGACAGTCTGGACTTCCTGCGCCGGGCACTTCAACTGGCCCAGCGCATGCAGGCGCTGTAACACGAAGTACAGCGCAGCGCTAAACATAGGACGCCTTTCTCGCCCCTAAAGCGAACGAGGCGTCTTTCCGCGACCATGCACTATAAGCTTTCATGCGGAAGATATCTTTTATGCTGAAAATAATGCATCAACCCTTTTCTTATTTTTCCGATCGGGGAATGTATAGAATAGAGGCAAGAACATTCGACCAAATACCGTAATCTCAGGCGTTGAATATGCCATGTTTTGAGATGTCGAAAAAAGGAGTTTCGCCTTTCCTTGACGGTATGTTTTGTCGTTGCGTATAATTAGTTTCATTAATTGAGGGAGGCTCGGTAATGAATAAGCAAAATGAAATAGTGGTTGTCCTTGACTTTGGGGGCCAATACAACCAGTTAATCGCCAGAAGAATCCGGGATCTGGGCGTATACAGCGAGCTTTTGCCGTATAACACACCGGCGGAGAAAATCGCAGAATTATCACCAAAGGGAATCGTGTTCTCAGGCGGACCATCTAGCGTTTATGCAGAAAATGCACCACATGTAGATCCGGCCGTTTATGATCTGGGATTGCCAATCTTCGGAATTTGTTACGGTATGCAGCTCATGGCGCAGCAGCTTGATGGTAAAGTGGAGCGTTCTGAGAAGCGTGAGTACGGAAAAGCAGACCTTGAGTTTGCACCAGGTGCTGCTCTCGCAAAAGGTATCGAAGGTGAGCATACAGTATGGATGAGTCATGGTGACCACGTGGTTACTCTTCCTCCGGGCTTCAAACTGGATGCAGGCACGGAAAGTGCGCCAATCGCAGCGATGAGCGACGACGAGCGCAAATTGTATGCTGTTCAGTTCCATCCAGAAGTACGCCACTCTGTTCGCGGTAATGAAATGATCAAAAACTTCCTGTTCGAAATCTGTGGTTGCGAAGGCAACTGGACGATGGAGACGTTCATTGAAGACACGATCAAGGATATTCGTGAAAAAGTGGGCGACGGTAAAGTATTGTGCGCACTTAGCGGCGGTGTGGATTCTTCCGTTGTTGCTGCATTGCTGCACAAAGCTATCGGTGACCAACTGACATGTATGTTTATCGACCATGGTCTGCTGCGCAAAGGCGAAGCAGAGAGCGTAATGGAGACGTTCGTCGGCAAATTCGACATGAAAGTAGTTAAAATTGATGCGCAGGAGCGTTTCATGTCCAAACTGGCTGGTGTGGATGATCCGGAACAAAAACGTAAAATCATCGGTAACGAGTTTATTTACGTATTTGATGAAGAGTCCAAGCAGTTTGATGATTTTGCATTCCTGGCGCAAGGTACACTATACACGGATATCGTGGAAAGTGGCACAGCGACTGCACAGACGATCAAATCCCACCATAACGTAGGAGGTCTGCCTGAAGACATGAACTTCAAGCTGATCGAACCACTGAACACCCTGTTCAAGGATGAGGTGCGCAAAGTGGGTACAGAGTGCGGCCTGCCGGACGAAATTGTACACCGTCAGCCATTCCCGGGTCCGGGTCTTGCGATCCGTGTTCTGGGTGAGGTTACTGAAGAGAAACTCAAAATTGTTCGTGATTCAGACTACATCCTGCGCGAAGAGATTGCCAAAGCCGGTCTCGACCGCGAAATCTGGCAGTACTTCACAGCCCTGCCGAACATGAAGAGTGTTGGCGTTATGGGTGACGCGCGTACGTATTCCTACACTGTAGGTATTCGTGCAGTAACGTCCATCGACGGTATGACAGCTGACTGGGCGCGTATCCCTTGGGACGTATTGGAGAAAATCTCCGTGCGGATCGTTAACGAAGTGGATAACGTAAACCGTATCGTGTATGACGTAACTTCCAAACCACCAGCAACGATTGAGTGGGAATAGAAGTTATCTATTTAGATTGAATAACAAGAGATCGGAGTTCCGTCAAAGGAGCTTCGGTCTCTTTTTTTCTTTTTATTTTGTGTTTGCACCAGACGTTATTTATACTTTGATTTATGATAATGATGGACCATCCAATAGATATTCGAAGAAGAACACTCTGTTAGGAGGAACTATAACGGATGAAGGAAAGAATCGAACTCAACCCGGAATGGACTCATGAAGAGGTTGCTGCACTTACGGCTCATCCTGAACTAAAGATTATTCAATACAGCGAGCACAATATCCCGGATGTAAACCTGATGCAGATATTGAATGAGGAGCTGTTTGCCAACAGACCCGATGTTACTTTTCGTATATATGGCTTTCATTCGCAATCTGGCGACTTGTCTGTTCTTAAATATATGAACCATGTAGAAAAGCTTGTGATTGATTGTAACAGACGCGTTCATGGAATTGAGGGCTTAGGTGAATTGCTAAGGTTAAAAGAGTTTGCATTTGACGTATTTGAAGCGGAATCTCTTGATGCATTAACACTTGTACCTACCACTTTACAGCAGCTCCGCATCGGTAAAACCAAAACGAAGAAAACGGATTTGTCCGTACTTAACCGCTTTACTGAGCTTAAAACGCTGAGTGTGAATGGTCATACAACTAACATCGAAACGATCGGCACATTGTCTTCGCTCCGGTCCCTCTATATTTCGGGAATGCCACTAAAGGAATTAGGATACCTAAAAGATGTAACAGATTTGCGCGAACTTCATCTCAGTTTTGGTGGAGCAGAGAATTTGGATAGCCTTGCGGAAGTGAAATCCTTGCAATTGTTGAAGCTCCTAAGGGTGAAAGGATTATCAGATCTATCCGTATTGCCTGAATTGAAGGGATTACGCTTATTAGGGATAGAGGACCAGCCGCATCTAACGGGTCTGCCTTCTCTTGAAAATCTGACTGAATTACAGCGTGTTTTCCTGAACAATGTGAATGTAGAGAGTATCGATTGGGCAAAGACTTCCAAAAGTCTGAAAGAGCTCGCTCTTTTGCAAATGAAATATATTACCGCCGAAGATATCGAATCCCTGATTCAACATAAATCCTTGGAAAGAATGATCGTTCATTTGAAAAGTGCCAAACAGCAAAAAGTGGCGAAGCAGGCGATAATGGCAGCAGGCATGTGGGATGAGAGCGGATGGTGGTATAACGATGAATCTCTGAATATTTAATTCCTTTTTTAGGTTCATTTCAGATTGTTTTCATGTGGGGCTTGTACACTGAGTACAGAATACGGCTATATGGCAACTGAAAGGAGAATTGAATGTATGCGTAAAACCGACAATATGAGCAAATGGAAGATGGGCATTGGAAGTGCGTTTCTGATGGTGATGCTGGCAGGATGCGGCTCCGGTATGCAGGACTTGGCTCTTGGTGCGGGGGATTCTTCATTTGTGAATTTAGAGGCAGCAGATTCGTCTTCCGATCAAGCCCAGAATCAGGATTTGTCTGAAGGGTCAACGGCTAACACCGATCAGGAACCACAGCAGGTAAGGGATGGACTTCAGACAGAAATGTAAGGACGTAGGACTTATCGTGTAAAAAATGATCTGGTGATCGTCGCAGCTTGCTCCGTATACCTAAGCTAATGGATATTAAGCAACGTTATTCACACCACGTAACCATCTTCTAGAAGACCGATCAAGCTACCATAATTAAAGGGCACGTGCCCTTTGATTATGGTAGCTTTTTTAATGTTGCAGACGAAGAGAAAACTTGTGGCAAGATCGACATATACACATGAAAACGTAGTGTAAAACCAATTTCAATTTGGGTTGTAAACCGCTGAACTGGTTCATTTTGTTAAATAATACGAACGATTTATAAGTTGACCGAGGGTAATATTCGTTTTTATTATTGACAAACTAGAGGCATCCCTCCTAAAATAGTGATGGGAAACACACAAAAAACGCATACTACTTCGTATAATCCCGGGGATTGGCCTGGGAGTCTCTACGAGATCACCCTAATGATCTGGCTACGAAGAGGATAAGGCTGAGCACATGAATTCTACATGATTGCGTCGGGCATGACATCTCGCACATTAGAATTTTTTTTGTTCTCCGTAATTGGCACAGTGCCACTCCTCGTTAGCTAAAACCCTGGGTGATATATTTCATCTTCAGGGGTATTTGTCGTTTTGTCGGTTTCAATATGGCTTCAACATCTCTAAGGGGGAGTTAGTGAATTATGGATCGTTTCTTTAAACTAAAAGAAAATGGAACGAACGTTAGAACGGAGATTGTTGCGGGTCTTACTACCTTTATGACAATGGCGTACATTCTTTTCGTAAACACGTTGTTCTTGGGATCGGCCGGAGCCGGTATGTCGGACAATGCAGTATTTTTTGCAACAGCCGTAGGTGCTGGTTTGATGACCATCATTATGGGATTGTTCGTTAACATTCCGATCGCCCTTGCACCGGGTATGGGTTTGAACGCTTACTTCATGACTGTAGTTCTGAGCTCCAATGGTGCGATTACCTGGCAGGCAGCTCTGGGAGCTGTGTTCCTCTCGGGTATCGTGTTCATTATTCTGACTGTGACCAAAATCCGTCAAATGCTGCTCGTTGCAGTTCCAGACTCGTTAAAAATGGCAATCACAGTTGGTATTGGCCTCTTTATTACCATTGTCGGTTTCAAACTGGCCAATCTGGTGGCTGTAACAGTCAATGTTGCGCCTGATGCTGATCTGAGCCAACCGATTCCAGGGAGCGGCTTTAACCTGTCTTTGGGTAATTTTATCACGCATCATGACGCATTACTGGCTCTGATTGGACTGTTCATCATCGCTATACTGATGGTTATGCGCGTCAAAGGTGCACTGCTGATCGGTATCATTGCCACAACGTTGATTGGTATCCCGATGGGCGTTACGAATCTCAGCGGATTGTCCGGTGCAAGCTGGATGCCTAACTTCAGCGATTTGGCAGTTGGACAACTGGATTTGAAGGGTGCCATTAGTCTTGGATTGTTTGAAATTATCTTCATTTTCACCTTTGTTGAGTTGTTTGACACATTTGGAACGATGGTGGGTACAGCAACACGAATGGGGATTATGAAGGATAAGAAAAAAGGCGAGAAAACAATTGGTAAAGCAATGCTCGTCGATGCAGTGGGTGTAAGTGCAGGGGCTGCATTGGGTACAAGTACAATTACTGCATTCGTTGAAAGTGCCTCTGGCGTTGAAGCTGGTGGACGTACAGGTCTGACCTCTGTAACGACAGGTATCCTGTTCATCCTGGCTTTGTTTATAGCTCCGCTGGCATTGGTTGTTCCGTCCGCAGCAACAGCTCCAGCATTAATTATCGTGGGTGTTTTGATGATGAGTCAGGTTCGCAGCATTGAGTGGGATGACTTCCTGCAAGCTTTCCCGGCGTTCCTTACCATTGTATTGATGCCTTTCACTGGAGGAATTGCAAACGGGATCTCCGCAGGGATTATATCCTATGTAATCTTGGCCGTATTCGGTAATCTGGTTACGGAACGCAAAGTGAAGATTCACTGGCTTATGTGGATATTAGCTATTATTGTTATATGCCGGTATGTATTTATCGGTGGAGAATAAAGTTTGACTGAATGAATTGGGTCAGTGACTTATAATATATTTCTTATTTATACAAATGAAAGAAGCGGAAGCCTTGGTACTTTAACGGGGCTTTCGCTTTTTTTGTTTTTTTATATGTAGCATGAGCTTTAAAAGAAGGGACAGGAGAAACTTTGAAATGTTCTACGTAGGAGATATTCTTGATCTATGGGAAATCGAAATTGACTTTCTTCTATATATAAAGGGGGAACATACATGAGTTATGATTTGATGGTTTTTGATCCAGCCAAAGCTCCAATTGATAAAGCGTCGTTTATGAGATGGTATGGTGAGCAGACAAAATGGTCGGAGGATCATTCCAATTCAGACATTAAGGTGAGCTCAGAGCAGCTGCAACGTTTTTACGAAGAACTCATTCTTATATTTCCTTCCATGAATGTAGACGAAGATGTGTTTGAAGCGATGGAAGAAGCGGGAACAGATAATCGATTAACAGAATACTCGCTAGGAAAAGAAGTGATTTATGCTGCATTCGCGTGGTCTGTTGCGGAGGACGCCTTTATAATGATGCGTGAGTTGGCAAGGAAGCATAACGTTGGTTTCTTTGATGTAAGCGGCTCGGATGGTGAGATCATCAGACCCTGATGTGTATACTTAAATAGCAAACTTGAAAAGATGCACTATGAGGATTACATAGCAACATCTACATTTTATGAAAACGGGAGCGGAAATAACCGATCCTGTATTTTAGTTTTATAAATGATTATGAATTGAACAAATAGGCATATCTGAGCGGATTGAGGTGAGTTAACAGCAAGCTGGATATAACCGGTTTGAAAGATATTCTACTATATATAATAGAAACTATTGTAATGTGAGAGAGTTGCTATTCTCCCGAGTTTGGAAAGGTAGTTGCTGCTACGGGATGAGTATCTTGTAAAGTGTATTAGGAGTAGGGAGGAAGAAGTAAAGCAATCATTAATAATTTAAAATAAAGCTTGCATTCGAAATCTGTACATGGTATATTCTAATTCCGGCCAAGAAAACACAAGAAACACGGTGCTGCAAGCAAATGAAATAAGCTTCGAAAGAAACTTAAAAAAAGAGCTTGCAAAGTTGGTTCGGATGTGATAAGATATAAAAGTTGCTGAGGCGAACAACGCCCGGCAATGAAATAAGTTTGATCTTTGAAAACTGAACAACGAGTGAGTAACGATCTTGCTTGCAAGATCGACGCTGAGAAATTGGTACACGTCTTCGGACTGTATGATTTCGAAGC